>Ga0206131_10000027_pt1 | contig 215011 bp, 192 predicted proteins | sample Helgoland_Spring_FD_148636 | JGI IMG/M metagenome (GOLD analysis project Ga0206131, IMG submission 148636) | Pelagic subsurface seawater microbial communities from Kabeltonne, Helgoland, North Sea - Helgoland_Spring_Bloom_20160517_1 | ecosystem: Environmental > Aquatic > Marine > Epipelagic ...
GGGTAGATCTAAAATAATTCCGTTTTTCAATATTAGAGGTGTACACAAAACTTCCGGGATCTTGTAAAACAGGTTTTGAAACAATTTCTAATTCAAGGTTTAAAATATCATTATGCTTATGGCGCCATCCATGATTTTTTATTTTTTCGTCAGCAAAATTGAAATGAAGGAAAAGATTTTCAGTTTTAAATATCGCCCATCCTGTTTTAGGAAAGACTTGCCACTTTGCCTCTATATCTATTTTTATATCTGAATAATCGGCAAAAAAGAAAAACTTTTCCTGCTTAAATTTTAAAGGTTTAAATGAATTTGAAATTTCTTTAGAAGCTTTTATTGAAGGACTGATTTCTTCAATTATTGAGAAAAGACTTTGTTCTAATGTCGATGCTTTTGACTTTGATACTGAATTTCCAAACAAACCTTTTACCATTCCGAAATAATTAGTTTGAAGTAACAGGTTTTCGTCAAACTCCTTATTTTTTAAGCTATCAAAATTTTTAAGGTTTAAATAAATTTCCTTTAATTCATTTACCTCTAAAAAATCTCCATTTGGTGTTAGGTTAAATAATTTCCCACTGTCGTTATCTCCAATTTGAGGAATGGTATTATCACTTTTTAGAATGGTATTACTGGCTGAAATTATTGCAGAAATTAGACTATTATTATTTTGGAATAGTTTTAATCTGTCACTTTCTTCTAAGAAATAGATTGCAACAAATACCGCTTCAGAGGTGAAAAAATGATACGCGGAAGAAGCTTCCACATTAAAGCCGTCTTGGTAAAATTGCTTCTGAATTTCTTTGTCTAATTCATATTTAGCGAATTCATACCAACGTTTTGTTTCATCACTCTCTTGCAAATATTTATTGGCTGTTAGTAACCCTACCAAATTAAAAATGTAATGATTTCCTGTTCTACCCTGTTTATTTTCTAGATTATTGAAAATAAATTTTGCCCCTTGATAAAAATGTGTGGCCAAGGTTTGGCAAAAAGTTGGGTCACTTTTTAAGTTTTTGTGTTGGGTACAAAACAAATCGAAGGCTAAGCCAATGTTTGCTAACCTTATGGCAACATCCATCGGCGAAACCCAATTGACTCCAAAGCCTACAGGATTATTAATTTCAAAATCGAAAACAATATTTTTAAACTCATTGATATTTTGACTTAAAACTTTAGGCTTGGCAATTGAAAATATGGCTAACCGAGGTAAAAATTGTAGTCGGCTTAACTCCCACGGAACTTTTACATCAGCTCCTTTGGGAACTTTAACCTCCAAAAAAGTTTGAGAAACATCAAATGTAAAATCGTTTTTAAAATCCCTTTGCCAATCAATAAATTTATAATTAGTGGAAATTTCATCAAGCAAGGGGATAGAAGTACTAATTGAGGATTTTGTGAGACCCCCATTTTTATTTAGGTTAACCCATCCTGAACCCAAATAATCAAAAAAATGGTTTAAGTATTGAGAGTTTAAATAATCAATGAGTTCATTTTTAAGCTCTGATATATTTATTTCTTTTTGATAAAATGGGCCATTTTTTAACTTGATATTTTTAGTTGGATTAATATAATCCCCATTTTTCAATTGCTTTATTTGTTTTCCTTTTTTAGCCTTATAAATAAATTGGTTAAATATCCTAATTGCTAAAATATGTGGCGGAAGGTGGAGGCTTTTATATTTTAAAATGACATTTTTAAGCATTCCAAATATCAATATTTAATTCAGGAAAATGCTTTTTTAGCTTTTGGTTATAAGGTTCGAAAAACTTTTTGAGTTTTTTTATTTCAAGTTTTTCATCTTCGGTTTTAGGAGGAACTTTTGAACCATTAATTTTTAAATACAAGGGAATAAATACTTTCTCTTGCAAAAACTGAGGAAAAAGTGGTTCAAGTTTTAAACCTAAATTGTGAAGCCATTTGTTTTTGATACTTACGGTTTCGTTCCTTTTAAAAAAATCAAAATCATTGTAAAATGTATCATCTAAACCAATATCGAGGGCTACCTTTTTCATGAATGATACTTTGTCTCGAATTAAATCTTCAAACAGGTAAACCTTTACTTTATCAGAACCTAAAACATTTATAAATTTTTCAATGTAAAAATGGTAAATACTATGTTGAATGTAATCTTCCATGTTTAACCCTTTTCCACGAACCTCAATGTATTCTTTGAATGACATTGACTTAGGCATGTTATTCATTCTAAATTTATTAAACTTAAAATGAGAATAAATTCGCTCTGCAGGATTTCTTAATATGAAAATAACTTTTGGCTTTTCAGGAAGTTTGGGAGCTACCACTAGCGGCGTTTCTTGATAAATGTATGGGGCAGTTGCTTCAACAATAACTTTTTCACCTTTAAAATCGGGAAAACATTTTTGGTAAGATTCAAAACCATGGGTAACATAGTTTAAAGCCTCGTTGTGTTTTGAAACCTTATCATGCAAAAAATAGGTTTCTTTAACTCTTGACCCACAAACATCAGGGTGAGCAGTAAGCCAAAAGAACAAAGAACTTGTTCCGCTTTTGGGTGCTCCTGCAATAATTACATTTGGGAAAGCCATAAGGCAAAAGTTGTTAAAATTGACTAACTATTTTCTAGAGTTTAAAATAATTTATCTTCAATTTGGTTTAACTTACTTTATTTTAAATTATTTCGCACCTTATTGATAAAATTAGGTTTCGTTTGTTAGGAGCCTAAAAATTTTTAATGTTTAAATACTACTTTCGTTTCAAACAAAATAAGCATGTTTAAAAACATAACTTTTCAGGTTTTAAAACCGCATTTAATAGCCCTAGCCATTTTTATTGCTCTTCCTCTAGCCTATTTAAGCCCTGCTCTTTCGGGTAAAATTTTAAGGCAAGATGATATTATTCAAGGAGAGAGTAAATCTTATGAAATTGTAAATTTTAGAAAAGAAACAGGCGAAGAACCACTTTGGTTAGGAACTATGTTTTCTGGCATGCCTGCTTTTCAAATTAACATAAAACATTATGGAAATTTAATTCAGCATGTTAATGGTTTTGTAAGAAGTAACTTGCCCGAAACAGCAGGTTTATTCTTTTTAATGCTTGTAAACTGCTATTTGATGTTGATTGTGTTGGGTGTAAATCCTTGGCTTGCCATTATTGGCGCCATAACATTTGCATTTTCTTCGGGCAATGTAATTAGTATTGATGCAGGCCATAATTCAAAAATTAATGCATTGGCTTATGCTCCAGGAGTTTTGGCAGGCGTTTTTGCAGGTTACAGGCGAAGCCTACTTACTGGCTTCTCAATAACCGCTGTTGCAACTACATTGCAACTAGGAGCAAACCACTTTCAAATTACCTATTATTTAATTTTAATAATTGTTCTATTTGGCCTAATTGAGTTTTATAACAAATTAAAATCTAAAGAATTACCAGATTTTTTAAAAAGATCTTCTGTTTTACTTTTGGCTGGTGTTTTAGCCTTAGGGCCTAACCTATCAAGACTTTGGACTACCTATGAATATTCTGCAGAAACAATAAGAGGTGGGAAATCTGAATTGACTGAGCCTGATAAAGAAAGAAATAAAGGCCTTGATAAAGATTATGCTATGAGATGGAGTTATGGGAAACTTGAAACACTAACTCTATTGATCCCAAATTTTATGGGTGGAGCTTCTACCGAGGCACTATCAAAAAGTTCTAACCTAGCCAAAAAAGGAATTCCTGAAAAGTTTTTAGGTCAAATACCAACCTATTGGGGAACACAACCATTTACATCTGGTCCAATTTACCAAGGAGCTGCGCTCATATTTCTGTTTGTGCTTGGGCTCTTTCTATTAAAAGGTCCAATTAGAACGTGGGCATTAATAACAAGTATTGTTGTAATTATGCTTTCGTGGGGTAAAAACTTTGAAATTTTCTCTGATTTGTTTTTTTACTACATGCCTCTATACGATAAGTTTAGAACTCCTTCTATGGTTCTTGGACTCTTGGGCATTACATTTCCTTTGGTAGCATTTTTAGGTCTCGAAAAGTTTTTAGAAGACAAGAAATCTTTGATAAAACCAGCTTTGTATGCCTTAGGAATAACTGCAGGAGTAACTTTCTTGTTTGGGATTTTAGGAGCAGGTTCATATGATTTTAACGGTGGACAAGATGCTCAATTGAAAAATGTAGGGTGGCCAATAGATGCCTTACAAGATGATAGAGCTGATATGTTAAAAGCAGATGCATTTAGATCTATAATCTTTATTTTGTTGTCTTTTGCTGCAGTATTTGCTTACGCCAAGGATAAGTTGAAAAAGGAATATTTATTTGTTGCTTTGGGGCTTTTTGTAACCATAGATTTATGGATGGTTGATAAACGCTACCTAAATGAAGATGACTTTGTTAGCAAATCAAGATATGAGCAACAATTTAACCCGCGTCAGGTTGATTTACAGATAAAACAAGATCCTCAAATTTCATATCGTGTTTTTGATGTTACTGGAAGTCCATTTAACGACTCTTTTACATCTAGATTTCACAAATCTGTTGGTGGTTACCATGCAGCAAAATTGCAACGCTACCAAGATTTAATTGAGAGACATATTAGCAGGAACAACCAAAATGTTTTGAATATGCTCAATACAAAATATTTTATTTTTCCTAACAGGCAAACCAATCAACCAGCTGTTCAACAAAATACCGAAGCTTTAGGAAATGCCTGGTTTGTGAATGAACTAAAAATGGTAAACAACGCTGATGAAGAAATTGAAAGTTTAACTAATTTTAATCCTAAAACAACTGCAACTGTAGATGTTAGGTTTAATGATTATTTAGATGGATACACTCCTAGCAACCCTGAAGGTTCAAGTATTACTTTAACATCTTATGAACCTAACCACCTTATTTATGAAAGCAAGGTAACAGGAGGAGAAAAATTTGCTGTTTTTTCTGAAATCTATTATAAAGGTTTAAAATCTGATGATTGGAAAGTTTATGTAGATGGAGATTTAATTGAAAACTCGCACATTAGGGTTAACTATGTTTTAAGAGGTATGAAAGTACCTGATGGAAATCATACCATAGAATTTAAATTTGAGCCTAAATCATACTTTTTAGGAAATCAAATTTCTTTGGCTTCTTCTATCTTAATTATTTTGGTTGTGCTTGGAACTGTATTTATTGAGCTTAGAAAAAACGCTTAAAACAAAATGAGCCTCATTAAAAAAGAGTCAATTGGCACAAGCATTATCTTTTTTATTGGGGTAGTTTTAGGCTATGTAAATTTAATTTTCATTTATCCTTATTGCCTTAGCTTAGAGCAAATCGGATTATTAAAGCTACTACTTTCTCTTTCAACATTTTTTGCATCATTCGTTCCTTTAGGAGGACCAAATATTACCATTAAATATTACCCAATATTTAACAAATCAGACGAGGATAAAAAGAATTTTTTAGGGTATTTATTAATTCTTCCGGCCATAGGCTATGCTTTATTCCTTGCTCTTTTTTTCATATTTAAAGAGAACCTTTTAGCTATTTATTCAGATGAGTCTCCGCTAATTGTAGACTATGTAATACAGCTTTTATTACTAATCATATTTATCTCTTACTACAGAGTTTTTTTAGGGTATTCTTCTTCAAACTTCAAAACCGTTTTTCCTGCTTTTTTAAAAGAAGCATATTTAAGGCTTATTATTCCAATTGCTCTTTTTGCTTACTTTTTTAATTGGGTATCTTTTGAACTTGCAATCAATTTAATTGTAGGCTTTTACTTTTCGGTAACAATGCTGTTGGTTTTGTATTTGATGATTCAAAAAAACTTTAGGTTTAAATTTTCAAAATCATTTTATCAAAATAGTAAATCGCAGTTAGAGCTTTTTAAATACGGCTCTTTTGTAATGCTATCTAATTCGGGCCAAATCATCGTACAGAACCTAGATATAATGATGGTAGGAGCTTTTTTAGGTTTGGCAGATACCGGAATTTACTCTGTAGTTTACATAATTGGCCAAGTAGTAGAAATCCCCAAAAGAGCAATATCTAGAATTTCGGCAGCTGTAATTGCCAAAAAATGGGAAGAAAATAAATTAGATGATATTCAGAACATTTACCAAAAAACATCTTTAACCAATATATTATTGGGCGGATTTATTTTTATTGGAATATGGGTAAGCTTACCCGATTTGTTCAGTTTAATGCCACAAGGAGACTCCTTTAAAAGTGGAATTTACGTGGTGCTTTTTATTAGTATGAGTAAACTTTTTAGCATGCTTATGGGCAACAATGGCGAAATTCTAATGACCTCGAAATATTATTGGTTTACCTTTATTGCAACCTTAGTTTTATCAGTAGCTACTTTTATTTCTAATTATTTACTAATACCAATTTATGGAATAAATGGAGCTGCTTTTGCCACCTTATTATCAGTAATAGCTTTTAATTTGGCCTTGTCAGGATTTTTATATTGGCAATTCAAATTTTCGCCACTAAGTTTTAATACTTTAAAGGCAATTGGCTTTTTAGCAATCGTATTAGCTTTTGGAATGTATTTACCAAATCTTGAAAATCCTATTATTAGTATTGGTTACAAATCAATATTGATATCTGTATTATTTGCAGCGGGAGTTTATTTTTTACCCATCTCAGCTGATTTGAAAATGTTGATTCAAGAAAAAATTAAAAAATATATTTAAGTATTTTTTTTAGGCGAAAACCTTTCTTTAAATAATTGCTGGGTTTTATCGTACTCTTCCCAAACACCTATGTCCATCCAACTTTTTTCACTTACAGGAAAAACGCCAACCTTGCCATTTCTATCTTTTATTTGATTGATTAAATCAGTAATATGATAAAATTCATTTGAAGGTATTTGATTCAAAAGACTAGGCTCTAAAATGTATAAACCTGTATTAATCATAAAGGTTAATTCTGGTTTTTCTTCCAAAGATTTTAACAATCCATTTTCGCCGGTTATCAAAGTTCCGTAAGGAATTTTATAATGTTTAAGAGCAGATACTATGGTTAGCTCATTTTTGTTATCTGCATGATAATCATAAATATCACTATAATTTTGATCAACTATGATATCGCAATTATGCAAAAAGAATGTGTTATTTAACTTGTTTTTCAAATAAGATAAACTGCCTGCAGTACCTAAAAACTTATCCTCAATAATGTAATTAATATCTAGTTCGGGTCTTTGAGTTTTAAAATATTGTTGAATTAATTCGTATTTATAATTTACTGTTAAATAAAACTTGGTACAACCAATGGCTAAAAATCTATCAATAATTTCTTCTACCATGGGCTTTTCGCCTAATGGAACTAAAGCTTTTGGGATAATGTTAGTTATTGGTTGTAATCGTGTGCCTTTACCTCCGGCCATAATTACAACAGGGAAATTATGAAGTTTTTTATTTTCTCTTTCTTCTGTTCCAAAAATATCTTCCCATAAGTAGAGGTTTACCAAATTTCCCGCACTATCAATAACAGGCATAAATTCAGCACGATGTTTTACCATTAAACTTTTAATTTCTGCAAAAGATTGGTTTGAACTTGCCACCGTAAGTTCATCAATATTTCGCAAAACTTTTTCTATCGGCGTTTCCAAAGGGATTTGTTTTACAATGGCTCTCTGTATATCACCAATACTAATTAAACTATAATATCTACCCTCTTTGGTTACGATTAAAAGTTTGTAATTTACCTCATCCATTTGCTTTACAGCCTCCAAAATGGAACTGCCATAAGCAATAGAAAGGATATTTATTTGGTTTTGATTTTTCAATTTTTACTTGATTGAGATGTAGCTGCAATAATTTGTTTTTTGATATTTTCTTCAAAATTAAAATTAAGAGAAACGGCATTTTGTCTTTTTTCAAGCTCAATTCCAGAAGTTTTATTTCCCGTAATTAAACTACTCATTGCCTTTTTTAATTCATTTTTATCTTGATTGATTAGGTCTATTTCAAAATCAAATTTTTCTTTCAAAATTTCATAAGGCTCAATATTAGTAACAATTACTTCTTTTTTAAAGAATAGAGGCTCGAGTAATGAGGTAGATAATGCATCATGTGAAGCAATCTGCAAACCAACATCCATTGCTTTCCAAATTTGGATAATATCTTCAAAAGGAAGAAATTCATGTTCTACAATCTTGATGTATTCTTCAACTTCTTTATCTTTTATTAATTGAACTAAATCTTTAAAAATTTGGGGATTAATGGCATTTCCTAACCAGAAATAAACTACAAAATTTGAAATTCCTTCATTTTTTAATAATTCCGCTGCCTCAATAATTAAATCGTGTCGACTTGCATATGAAATTGATTTTGGCCAAAAAAACTTTACTTTATCTTTAGGTAATTCCTTGATAAAACTTGCGGCTTCTTGAGTTATACATTCATCTTTATGGTTGTAATAAATTTTAGATAACCCCCAAGGAATAACTTGAAGGTTTACCCCTTTTAACCTTCTGTTAATCAAATTATAAGTTCCATACCAAAGATTTTGTACAGAATCTGATTTTTTAAAAATATAGCGGTAAATAAATCCTTTAATCGTACTTTTATAGAGCTCTCTTGGCAAAGGCTCGCTCCAAACACTAAAGTTTAATTTCACTGATTTATTTTTAAACCAAAGGTTTATCAATACAATGTAAAATTTAACCCAATTGTGTATCCAAATTAACTCAAATCCCCTAAAACCTGAAATTATTAATTTCAAAAATTGAAAAAAATCTTTTTTGTAATCAATAAAGGTAATATTGCTAAACTCGTTTAATGGATAACGTTGCTTACCTGTAAATACATAGGTTAACTTATATGTATTGGAATTGTGCTGAAAAAAATCTAAGTAAAGTTTTATGTTGTGTCCCTTTGGCGGACCGTACATTAAAATATTTATCATATAATTATTAAACTAAAGGCACAATTATTTTGCAGGGTTAGGGCTTCATTAATGTTTACCTATAAATTTGTTTCAAATAATTGAAATGAATAACAAGGTAGAAAAGCAACAAAAGTATTTATCCCCACTAACTTTAAGGCTTATTCAATTACTTTTTAATGTTGTTAAATCTAAACCTGTTATTACCCCAAAGCAAAAAGATGATTTTCAGCCGTTTTTTATCATCGGCTCTGGAAGGTGTGGGTCTACCTTACTAAGGTCAATTTTATTACAGCATAAGTCATTACACATTCCGCCAGAATCTGCTGCTTTGCCTAGTATTATTAAAAAATATTACCGCTATAATGGTAGCGATTGGAAGGATCTTGTTAATATTATTTTAGGTGAATTTAGTTCATTTGGTGCATATAAATATTGGCAAATTGACGTATTTGAGTTACGAGAAAAATTATACGCTACCCCTAAAAAAGAACAATCTCTTGCCTTCATTATCATGGAAATTTACAACATGCATATGAATAAATTTTCTGAAGGAGCCAAAATTTGGGGAGACAAAACCACTTTCAATACTTTGAGGCTAGAATGGATTCACAGGCTTTTTCCGAATGCTAAATACATAAATTTAATTAGAGATGGAAGAGATGTAGCCAGTTCATATCTTAAATCTGGCTTGATAGACAATTTAGAGCAAATTGCATGGCGCTGGAATACCGCAACTATCAAAGCAGAAACATTTGCGAAAAGTAAAAAATCAAAAAGTTCATTTTTGAATGTCCATTATGAAGATTTAGTTACCAAACCCGAAGAAACATCAAAGGCAATTTTTAATTTTTTAAACCTAGATTTTTCAGGAATAAATGAAAATCGAGAAACATCAAAAATGGGTGATACAGTTTTAGAACATCATGCCAATGTAAAAAACCCAATAAATTCTGAATCTATTGGTAAATGGAAAAAAGATTTATCTAACGAAGACCAATTAAAAGCTTCAAACTTGATGAAATCTCAATTAAAAAAACTTAATTATTTACCCTAACACTACTTGGAATATTAACCAATCTATTATAAATATCAATAGAATTGGCTAAATCTCCACTGGGTGAATTTTTATACATTTCTAAAGTATGCATAAGCTCCCACCCTGGCCTTGTCATTACATTGTTGCTGTTGGTGAATTCTAAAAACTCATCCCTTTGTTCTAGGTTATTTAGCAATATGGCATTTAGCCAATAATTGGCTTCTGTTCCGTCGCGCTCTGTGATAAATGTAATATTTAGCTCCTTAAAAAAATTAGCATAAAGGTTTGCCAATTCTCTTTTGTTTTGGATAAAATCCGGCAACATTTCTAATTGACCACAAGCCATAGCAGCATTTAGATTAGGCATTCGGTAATTGTATGCCACCTCATCATGATTGTACTTGTATTTATGAGGAACCTTTGAGGTAGTTGTTATATGTTTTGCTCTTTTGGCTAAAGCTTCATCATTGGTTACAATAGCACCACCTCCACCGCAGGTTATCGTTTTATTACCATTAAAACTAAAAGTCCCTAAAAGGCCAAAACTACCAGCAGGCTTGCCATTTAATGTTGAGCCAATACATTCAGCAGCATCTTCTACAACTTTAATATTGTAATGATTACATATTTCAATAATTTCTTCAATTAAAGAAACGAACCCGAAAGTATGCATAGGAACGCAAGCCGAAATCCTTTTACTAGTTTGCTTGTTGAAAGGCAAGCCTCCTCTCATTTCAACAACTTCCTCCAATCTTTCTTTTAGTTTTTTGGGCGACATGCCTAAGGCACTTTCTTCAATATCAATAATATGTGGGGTAGCGCCAATGTAGCTAATTGCGTTTGTGGTGGCAACAAAGGTGAAATTTTGGGTTAAAACCTCCGTGTCTTTTTCAGCTCCGGCCATCAGCAATGCTATATGCAAAGCAGCGGTGCCATTTACGGTAGCAACAGCATATTTTGTTCCTGCAGTTTCTGCCATCATTTTCTCAAACCTATTTACATACTCACCCACAGAAGACACAAATGTTGAGTCAATTGCATCTAAAACATATTTGCGCTCGTTGCCATAAAACCTAGGTTCATGCAGCGGAATAAAGCTATCTTGCTGATTAAAGGTTTGTTTAATAAATGATACAATCTTTTCGTTTGTGGTCATAAACTACATTTTTTGGTCAAGGTTTTTACCTGTTTCTATATGGCTAAATCCATCAATATATTTGCCTAAAAAGGCTACTAAATCAGCTTTAGATAAATTTGTTTTTCCCAACTCTTCTGCCTCCTCCATCATAGCAGAAATATCTTTTGTTTTACCTACAAATGTTTGAATTATAGCTAATGCCGAAAGTCTATTTTCGTCAACAATATCATCAGTTGTGTAAAACTCTTCAAATAACTTTTCGCCTGATGTATCTGATGGTAAAAGCAAAACAGGATAAGTTTTCTCTGAATAATTATGATTTGAAATTTTGTTTAGTGCTTCTTCTTCAGTTTCACATTCTTCTAGTGCATAACCTAATTCTTCTAAGTAAAACTTCAACGCATTTGAAATAGGTTTTAGGTCTTTTTCTGGTGATAATTTTGGAATAAAAATTTCACCTGAGTTACCTAAAATACAAGCTAATAAACAAAGTTGCCCTGCCTCAGTTGGCGAAACAAAAAACCGTTTAACATCTTTGGGGCTTACCAAAGGTTGGTGTTTTGCAAAACGATTTACAAAGCTTTCTAATAAACTACCATTTGAAAAAGCCACATTCGCAAATCTTGCGGTTGAAATTTTGAAATCGTTTTGGTAAGAAAAAATTACATCTTCCATCAACTTTTTAGTGGCGCCCATAACGTTTACAGGATTGGTTGCCTTATCAGTTGAAACACAAAAGAAATGAGCTGGTGGGTTTTTCTTGAGCAACTCTAAAAGCTTTTGTGCCATAATGAAGTTATTCTCAAACATGGCTTGTATTGAAAATGGATCCTTTTCGCTTCTTACATGCTTGTGAGCGGCAAAATTTGCTACAATATCAAAAGGCTTATGAGCCAAAAAAAGCCTTTCGAAAATAGGGTTTCCAAAGTTTAATGGGTAGGTAATTATCTCTGGTAATTGGGTATAACTACTACTTCTAATATCTCTAATAATTTCTGCCAATCCATTTTCGCTGGTATCAACTATTACTAACTTTTTTGGATTAAAATGAAGAAGAGATTTTATGTAATTTGAACCTATTGTTCCTGCTCCTCCAATTACCAAAACAGACTTTCCACTTATTTCTTCAAAAAGTTTTTTGCTGTTTGAAGCCAAATCGTTTTCAAAAAAACTTGACTCTCTTCCAGTGAGGTTTGAAATTACTTTATCAATTATTTCTTGCTTCATTTACTGTTTAATTTTCTAGCTTTAAATCTGAGTACAAAGAAAACTCGATTTTAGGATTTGATGCAGCCCATTCAAGGAAATTTTCAAAAGCTTCATGGTTACCAAAGGTTTTAGGATGCCCTATCATTACCATTGGAATTTCACCAGTTTCATTTTCAAAGCGCTTCATGTATTTAGACGCAATATAAATCATCTCTTTAGCTGTTGTACCATCAGAAAAATTAAGCATTTTATAAGATGGAGTAAGGGCATCTTTTAATTTATTCAATTTCGATTTTTTTCCCAAACCTGCCCTTCCAACGCAATTTATTGGTTTCTGTGGATGTTTTTTCAGAACCTTATCTACTAATAGAAAGAAGTTTTGGAAAATACCGGGTTTTATGGTTACAATTGGTACTTCGGTTAACCCCGTATTTGTTGGTTGAAGTATTGATTTATTCACTTTCCAAAATGGAAATTGAGGTGAATTCTTAAAGTTAAACCAGCTTTTTTCATTGGAATAACTTGCTTCAGGCGCAACCGTAGAGTCAATTTTAAAATCTAAACTTATTAAAGTTTCTAAAACTTTTTCCTCGGGTTGAATGCACCAACCTCCTGCTCTAAATGCATAGGATTTGTAACTTTTATTCTCTTTTTGTAATACAGATTCTAAAGTTTGCTTACCATTAAAAATTAGCTCCTTTACACCATAACCAAAATCATTGTTATCGCTCTTTACAGAAGGCAATCTCCATAAATTATAATCTAATTCGTAGTTATTATTATTAAATGAATAATTTAACCATTGTGGATGCAAATGCAACTGAACATCGTGATTTGACTTAATAAAATCTATCCATTGATTTTTTATGGATTTGGCTAATTCAGGTTGTTTTTTTTCAAACACCCAATACTCACAAACATCAGTAAATAGTGTAATTTTAGCTCCGAACTTATCTGCAATTACTTTTAACTTATTGGTTGGGTTTACCATGCAATGCATTACATCACCTGAACCATTGCCAAAAATTTCATGATCGGCAGAAATAATAAGTTTAAATGTAGCCAAATTTTAAAGTTTATACTTTTTACGGTCTTTTCTATTGATGTACCAAAGGTAAAAACTCAAAAACATTTTATCTATTATACCCAACGATGGTTGATGAGTAAAACTTGGTTTATAGATTTTAAAGATATCTAATCCCCACAAAACATTCTCAATTAATTTTAAGGTGGAAGGTTCAATAGTTTTTTTCCACTTGTTAAAGTTATCTTGAAGAATTGGCTTCTTTACGTTTTGTTTCCAAGTGGTTTCTTTTTCTGAGAATAAGTTATTCTTATGTTGGTGGTGATTTAACATTGATGGATCAAAATCAACTTGCAAGAAATTACACAAGGTCTTTAAAGTTTCCTCAGGATAAACCAATAAATCTTCGTATTTAATTTGAAAAAACTGTTTGTTGTTTGTGGAGAAATTTTGAGCCTTTAAAAACTGATGCTTATACTCTACAATATGCCATAATATAGGATACTTTTTACCCCAATCAGATTTCTTGCGAGATAAAATTACATCTCTAGGGTCTCTAACAATATGAATGAACTTTGCTCTTGGAAACTCCCTTAATAAGTGAGGTAAATAGTTAATATGTTCAGGATCTTTATCGCCAACTAATTGAAAGTCATTTAATAGGGCAAACTTTTCTAAAACATCACTGTAAAAATCAATGGATGAATTAAAATTCTTCTCTTTTAATAAATTCCTAATTTCTAATGGAATTCTACAAAACTCTTCATCTTGAAAAGGTAATTTACTATCAAAAGATTTAGCGTTTGGGCCAATGGTTGGCAAGTAAAAATTTAATAAAAAATGGTTTTCAGGTAGCATACCCATTTTTGAATGGGCATTTATTATGGTTTGTAATAAAGTAGTTCCTGACCTACCAACTCCAAACAAAAATATTGGGGTAAATTCTTTCATTCAACTTCTTCAAAGTCTATGTATTCATCACCTGTTGAGCCATCGTGTTTGGGTTTGCTGGGCTTTTTGGGAATTGTAACCTTTATTTCGCCTTCGTCTGATTTTATATTTTCTTCTTGAAAGCCTTGCTGCTGTTTATACTGATTCTCGAAGTTTTTTTGAACCTTTTTGGCGAAAAACTTCAAAATAAAAGGCAATGCCACCCTAAACAATATTCTGAATGCATAATAAATCAGAATAATGATTAAAATGGTTCTAAAGAACCCAACTAAATCTGCCTGGTAAACCAAAATTATCTGCTTAAATAGAAGTTTCTTTCAGAGTAAACTTTTCTAAAAAATGGATCCCTTAAATCCTTAATAAACCTTATTGCCTCACCAGTAGATTTCATCTCTGGGCCTAATTCCTTGTTAACATTTGGAAATTTCTCGAAAGAGAAAACTGGAATTTTAATAGCATAACCTTCTTTTCTTGGATTAAAATCGAAGTCGGTTACTTTATTTTCTCCCAACATTACTTTGGTGGCGTAGTTTACATATGGTTCATCATAAGCTTTTGCAATAAAAGGCACAGTTCGAGAAGCCCTTGGGTTGGCTTCAATTACAAACACTTTTTCATCTTTAATAGCAAACTGAATATTCAATAAACCAACTGTTTTTAATGCAATTGCAATTTTATTGGTTATATCTTCAATTTGGTGAATTACCAAATCTCCTAAGTTGTAAGGGGGTAAAACAGCGTATGAGTCGCCAGAGTGAATTCCTGCAGGCTCAATATGTTGCATAATTCCAATGATGTAAACATTCTCTCCATCGCAAATTGCATCTGCTTCAGCCTCAATTGCACCTCCTAAAAAGTGATCTAAAAGGATTTTATTTTCAGGCATTTCGCGCAATATTTCTACCACATGATGCTCTAATTCATCTTCGTTGATTACAATTTTCATGCGTTGTCCGCCCAAAACATAAGAAGGACGAACTAGTAATGGGAAACCTAATTCTTTAGATAAATCTAAGGCTTGCTCAGCACTTTCTACAACGCCAAATCTTGGATAAGGAACATCGTTATTTTTTAACAAGGTTGAAAAGCTTCCTCTATCTTCAGCTAAATCTAAAGCCTCATAAGAAGTACCAATTATTTTAACCCCGTATCTACTTAGTTTTTCGGCTAGTTTTAAAGCTGTTTGTCCGCCAAGTTGAACAATAACACCTTCTGGTTTTTCATGCTGAATGATGTCATAAATGTGTTCCCAAAAAACTGGTTCAAAATATAATTTGTCTGCTGTATCAAAATCTGTTGATACAGTTTCAGGATTACAATTAATCATAATGGTTTCGTAACCACATTCTTTAGCGGCTAATACACCATGAACGCAACAATAATCAAATTCAATACCTTGACCTATTCTGTTCGGACCAGAACCTAAAACAACAATTTTCTTCTTATCGGTGACAACACTTTCGTTTTCCAATTCAAATGTTGAGTAGTAATAGGGAGTTTCTGCAGGAAATTCAGCAGCACAAGTATCAACTAATTTGTAAACTCGTTTAATTCCTTCTTTACTTCTTTTATCGTAAACTTCACTTTCTAAGCATCTTAGTAAGTGAGCAATTTGTCTATCAGCATAACCTTTTTGTTTAGCTTCAAACAAAAGATCTTTAGAAATACTTTGAATTGATTCTTTTTCAATAACTCTTTCGAGTTTAATTAAATCTTCAATTTGACGCAAAAACCAATCGTCTATTCTAGTTTTTTCTTTAATTGTTTTGAAAGGAATACCAAGTTTTATGGCATCGTAAATTCTAAACAATCTATCCCAAGAAGGATGTTCCAATTTGTAAAGAATAGTATCTTGATCGGTTAATTCTTTGCCATCAGCACCCAATCCGTTTCTTCTAATTTCTAAAGATTGACAAGCTTTTTGAAGGGCTTCTTGAAAGCTTCTTCCAATTCCCATAACTTCACCAACAGACTTCATTTGTAGACCAAGTTCTTCTTCTGCACCTTTAAACTTGCTAAAATCCCAACGAGGAATTTTTACAATTACATAATCTAAAGTTGGTTCAAAATAGGCTGAAGTTGACTTGGTGATTTGATTGGTTAAATCATCTAAGGTATAGCCTATGGCAAGCTTTGCGGCAATTTTAGCAATTGGATAACCGGTTGCTTTTGAAGCCAAGGCTGATGACCTAGAAACTCTAGGGTTAATTTCAATGGCCACAATATCTTCATCCTCATCTGGACTAACAGCAAACTGAACATTACAACCTCCTGCAAAATCTCCAATAGATCTCATCATTTTGATAGCCATATCTCGCATACGCTGATATGTTTTATCACTTAAAGTCATAGCCGGAGCAACCGTAATTGAATCTCCAGTGTGAACTCCCATTGGGTCAAAGTTCTCTATCGAGCAGATAATTATTACGTTATCGTTTGAATCTCTAAGGAGTTCTAATTCATATTCTTTCCAACCAAGCAATGCTTTATCTAACATTACTTCATGAATAGGAGAAGCATGTAAGCCTCTTGTTAAAGCAGCTTCAAAATCTTTTGCCTCATGCACAAATGAAGCACCTGAACCGCCAAGGGTATAAGATGGCCTTACACACAATGGAAAACCTAATTCTTGGGCTATTTCTTTTCCTTCAAGAAAAGATTTTGCTGTATCTGATGGTGCACTTCCTACACCTATTTCATCCATCAAAGCCCTAAATGCTTCACGATTTTCAGTTATTTCAATAGCGTCAATATCAACACCAACCATTTTAACACCATATTCTTCCCAAATACCTTGGTTTTGGCATTCAATACAAAGATTTAAAGCTGTTTGACCTCCCATGGTTGGTAATACAGCATCTATTTTTTGTTCTTGTAAAATTTTAATGATCGACTCAGGCTCAAGAGGTAATAAATAAACATGGTCTGCAGTAACCTTATCTGTCATAATGGTTGCAGGGTTCGAGTTTATTAAAGAAACTTCTATTCCTTCTTCTCTTAAAGATCTTGATGCTTGTGAACCTGCATAATCAAACTCACAAGCTTGACCTATTACAATTGGACCACTGCCTATAATGAGTATTGACTTTATTGATGAGTCTTTTGGCATGATACTGAACGATTTTGGGGTACGAAAGTAACCGAAAAGGGGCGATTAAAACCCCCAAAAACTTAAATAATTGAGAGTTTTTTTCAACATTTTATGAAGGTTTTTAAGATTTAATTAATTGAATGACCTTTGCCCGGTAAAATCAAAAATTTAAATAAAATTATTAAAGAAGAATTTGTAACTTATAATAATATTTCTCTTCAGTATTTTGTATACGGAAGTGGTAAAAACCATCTTGTTACATTACACGGTTTTGGAAGAGATTATAAAGATTTTATGTTTTTTGAAGATCTCACAAAAAACTATACTGTAATTGGAATAAACCTATTTTTTCACGGCGCTTCTAAATTTCCCGAAGAAAGAACAACCAAGTCTCCATTTACAAAAAGTGAATGGCAGAGCTTATTTAAATTAATTATTGAAAAAGAAAATGTTTTGTCTTTTTCGTTAATTAGTTACAGCATGGGCGGAAAATTCGCTTTTTGTTTGCTTGAAGAATATTTTAACTGTGTAAAAAAAGTTGTATTTCTTGCTCCTGATGGAGTTGTTGAAAATCCGTGGTATAAGTTTGTAACTCAAACCAGCATTGGCAAAAGGGTTTCTAAAAAATTTGTTACTAATGATTTTTTAATCTCTCGATTCTTTAATTACTCAACCAAATTAAATTTAACCAACCCAAACCTCAAAAAGTTTGTAGAATTTAATGTTTCAACCCTCGAAAAGCGAGAATTAATCTACAAAGTTTGGCAAAGTTTTAAACTTATAAAACCAAACCATAATGTGATTAAAAGTAAAATTTCAAAAGGGAAATTATTTGTAGTGCTTGGAAAAAAAGATGTTGCTATTAAGGCAAATTATGCTAACGTTTTATATAAAATTTATGGAGATTTGGTAAAAGTGGAGATTCTAAATTTAGGCCACAACCTTTTTAGAACGGAAGTAAAACCTGTTATCTTTAAATTTTTGACATAAAAAAAGCCTTCAAGCTAAAAGCAAGAAGGCTTAATTTAAATATTATTAATAGAATTAAGCGTTACCTTTTCTATTCATTTCGTCAGAAACAGAAAGTTTTTTTCTTCCTTTCGCCCTTCTAGCGGCTAAAACTTTTCTTCCAGCTTTAGTAGCCATTCTAGCTTTAAAACCATGTTTGTTTCTTCTTTTTCTGTTAGAAGGTTGAAATGTTCTTTTCATCTTTATATGTATTGACTATGTTCGTAATTGAGCCTGCAAAAATAGTTTTCTTTTTTTCAACTGCAAATAAAATATTTTAAAAATGTTAAAAGTTAATTTTGTGGTTGATTATGGCAAAAAGAGAAAAATTAAAAAAATCGGCAATTAAAAAAAGTTTTAGGCTTTTTAAATATTTCTCTCCATATAAAATTTACTTTTTTGTTGGATTATTATTTTTATTTCTTTCGAGCGCAGCTACGTTAACATTTCCTTATTTATTAGGCGGTTTACTTGATAAAAATACCACCCAAGAAATAAATAACTTAGCCATTGTGCTGCTATTAATTTTTTTAGCCAATGCCATTTTTTCGTTTTTAAGAATTTATCTATTCGAAATTGTTACCCAAAAGGGTTTGGCCTTACTAAGAGAAAAAACTTACACCAACTTAATAAAGCTGCCCATTCAATTTTTTAACACTAGGCGTGTTGGTGAGTTAAATTCAAGAATTTCAGCAGATATTTCGCTATTACAAACAACTTTTACCACTTCTATTGCTGAGTTCTTAAGGCAAATTTTAACCATTTTGGGTGGCATTATTATGTTATCTACCATATCTGGAAAGCTTACAATTTTTATGTTGGCTGTAGTTCCAATAATTGCTTTAATAGCCTACTTCTTCGGGAGATTTATTGGCAAATTATCAAAGCAAACACAAGACATTATTGCTGAATCAAATACTGTTGTAGAAGAAACATTACAGGGTATTAATGTGGTAAAAGCTTTTGCAAACGAAGTTTTTGAAATAAACAGATACAAATTATCTATCAATAAAATTGTAAAAATATCTCTTGCAAATGCGAGGTTCAGAGGGGCTTTTGTTTCATTTATTATTTTCGGTTTGTTTGGGGCTATTATTGGTGTTATTTGGTATGGTTTACTCTTAAAAGAAAGTGGTGAAATTACCCAAGGTGATTTATTATCATTTGTGATTTATACAGTTTTTGTTGGAGCATCATTTGGAGGTATTGCTGATGTTTATGCTCAATTAGTTAAAGCTACTGGTGCAACAGAAAATTTATTAGATATTATTGAGGAAACACCTGAAGAAATCAATACTACCTCAACTCACGAGAAATTTGATTTGGTTGGAAATATTGAATTTAAAGAAATTGCTTTTTCTTATCCAAATAGAGCTAAAAATGAAGTTATTAAAAGTATTAGCTTAAAAATTAACCAAGGAGAAAAAATTGCTTTTGTCGGCCAAAGTGGTGCAGGCAAATCAACTTTGGTTTCTTTATTACTAAGATTTTATGAGGTTACAAAAGGAGAAATTTCAATCAACAACGTAAACATTAACGAATACAACCTCACTAACCTCAGAGAGAACATTGCCATTGTGCCCCAAGAGGTGATGTTATTTGGAGGAACAATAAAAGAGAATATTTTATATGGAAAACCAAATTCAACTGATGTTGATGTGGAAGAAGCTGCCAAAAAAGCGAATGCTCATGATTTTATTTCCAGTTTTCCAGAAGGCTACAAAACGTTAGTTGGCGAGCGTGGAATTCAACTATCTGGTGGACAAAAACAAAGAATTGCCATTGCTAGAGCGGTACTGAGAAATCCGAAAATTTTAATTTTAGATGAAGCCACAAGTTCTTTAGACTCAGAATCTGAAAGTTTGGTGCAAGAGGCATTAGAAAAATTAATGATTGGCCGAACTTCAATAATTATAGCTCACCGTTTAAGTACCATAAAAAATGTGGATACCATTTATGTTATCGAAAACGGAAAAATATCTGAAACAGGCTCTTACAATAACTTGGTAAGTAAAGATTCGGGAATATTCAAACGATTGGTTGAACTTCAGAACACTAATTAAACGCGAATAAAAAGCACTTTTTTGGTTTCAAAAAATGGCTCATCAAAGAATGTTTTTATTTCGGTTTGCTCAACCTGTTTTTTTGCATTTATTATTTCTTCATTTAAATCTCCTCCTTTAAGCGATATTAAGCCTCCCTTAAATTTAGAAGAATCTAGGTATTTTCCTTTGGTCCAACTCCAAAGTTTAATTAATGGTGCAACTGCCCTATTGGTAACATAATGAAATTTGTCATTTACGTTTTCGGCTCTATCATTAATGGTAATAATATTTTCAAGGTTTAACGATTGTGCTATTTCATCAATCACCATTATTTTTTTCCCAATAGAATCTACCAAAGTAAAATGCGTTTCGGGGTAGAAAATCGCCAAAGGCAAACCCGGAAAACCCCCACCTGTGCCAATGTCCATAATTTTTTGGTTTGGCAAAAAAGGATAAGCTTTAGCTATTGCCAAAGAGTGAAGAACATGCTTTTCATAAAACGAATCAAAATCTTTTCTGGAGATTAGATTTATTTTCTCATTCCAAAACCCAAAAAGACTTTTCAGCTCTTTAAATTGTTCAATTTTTTCCTCTTCAATTTCAGGAAAGTACTTTACTATTAGTTCAGTTTCCAAACTTAAAAATTATCTTTTGTTGGGTTTAAAATATTATTTAACAAAGCCTTAGCTCTAAACAACTGAGCTTTTACAGTGCCAATTGGAATATTCAATTCTTGAGAAATTTCCTCATAACTTAGCTCATCAAAGTATCTCAGTATCACCAATTTTTTATATCGAGGCTTCAAATGATCTACCACCTTGTGTAAAATATCATGCTTTTGTTCGCGAATAAAATCTGCTTCGGGAGACAAACCTTTCGATGGCAAATCATAAAGGTAATTTTCGCCATACTCATCAGTAAAGCCTGTATCAATAGAAACTGTAGAAGCCCTTTTCTTTCTTAAAAAATCTATTGTATTGTTTGTGGCTATTTTAAAAAGCCATGTACTAAAGGCAAATTTTGGTTCGTATAAATGAAGTTTTTTAAATGCTTTTCCAAATGATTCAATAGTTAAATCTTCTGCTTCAATTGGGTCAGAAACCATTTTTAAAATCATGAAATAAACAGCTTCTTTATAATGTGCCAATAAATCTGCATAAGCATGCTGATTAACAGAAAGAGCCTTTTGGATAATCCCTAAATCGATTCGGACCTTATCACTTAAGTTTAAATATTGCTCTTCCATTCAATTTCTTTTTTCACCAAATTTATTAATGGAAACAAAATTTGAAATAAAATTAGTATTGGCTCAAAAATTACCAATCCCCAAACTAACTTAGTATTTTCAAATCGCATCATAATCTGGTACAAAACCAATATGCGAATTAATTGTAAACCGAAAAATATTCCTATGACCATTATCAGTTTATCTGGGTTGGTAAAAAGGGCTAACCCAAAAGCAATATAAATCAATAACTTAATCCACCATAAAGAGGCTAACAAAATCTTTTTTGAAATTGGATAATACTTGAAGGTGCTTACATGTCTTTGTTTTTGGCTAAACCACTCAACAAATGTTTCTTTGGGAAAAGAAAAAGTGTTTGCATCTGAATTTAACAAATAACCCACCTTTGCTTTTGGGGCAACCTGATTTAAAAACAAATCATCATCACCAGATTTTAGATGCATATGCTTTGCAAACCCTTTGTGTTTAAAAAACAAATCTTTTTTGTAACCCAAATTTCTGCCAACTGCCATGTAAGGCATTTTCCACGACGCTGCAGCAAAATAATCTGAGGCAATTAAATCTGTATCGGTTCGTATTAAAAAATTTAAAACTGATTTTTGTTTGGTATATCCACCATAACCAATTACAAAATCATAGCCTTCGCTAAATTTTCGACCAAAACTTTTTAACCATTGAGTTGATGAAGGCCTGCAATCTGCATCAATAAAAACCAAATTTTCAAAAATGGCCCCTTTAATTCCTAGAGTTAAAGCAAACTTTTTTCCACCATTAAACTTATTACTTTCTACAACCTTAATAGTTTTAAAGTTATTGTACTTTGCTTTTAATGCCAGTAAAACATCAGTTGTATTATCATAAGAACAATCGTCAATTACAATAACTTCGAAAGAAGGATAATCTTGGTTAAAAAGCTGTGGAACTAGTTCAAGTAAATTTTGGGCTTCATTTCTAGCGGCAACTACAATTGAAATTCCATCAAATTTTACTTCAACCTTTGGAGCCTTTTTCTCCTTGTAGTTTTTTTGATGAAGCCTAAAAAACCAAATAGTTAAGAATAGAAGATAAAAGCCCGAATAGCAAACAAAAAATAAAAAAAACGGGTTTATATCTATCAACATTTGTGGTTTCAATATTAGCGGTATTGTTTGCAAAAACAAATCTTAATGAAACTACTTTTCAACTTTTTTCACACAATTATTTTTTAAATTTTAAATGCACCTTTGCCCAAAATTTAAGGTATGTTTTCTTTACTTAAAACTGATGATCAATCGGCAGCTAGGCTAGGCTCTTTGCAAACTCCACATGGCGAAATAAAAACACCCATTTTTATGCCAGTTGGTACGGTTGGAAGTGTAAAAGCAGTTTACCATCGTGACCTTATTAATGAGGTAAAAGCCCAAATTATTTTAGGAAACACCTACCATTTGTATTTGAGACCCGGCACAAATATTTTAAATCAAGCTGGAGGGCTCCATAAATTTATGAATTGGGATTTGCCAATTTTAACCGATAGTGGAGGCTACCAGGTTTTTAGTTTAGCAGAAAACCGAAAAATTACTGAAGAAGGTGTTAAGTTTTCATCACATATTGATGGCTCAAAGCATCTTTTTAGTCCTGAAAAATCAATGGAAATTCAACGAAATATTGGAGCAGATATTATCATGGCTTTCGATGAGTGTCCTCCCTACCCTAGTGATTTCCACTATGCCAAAAACTCTATGGAAATTACCCACAGGTGGTTAAACCGATGTATCGATTTTTTAAATCAAAACGATCCCCTTTATGGATTTAACCAAATGTTGTTTCCAATAGTTCAAGGCAGTACTTATGATGATTTAAGAAAACAATCGGCTGAGTTTGTTGCCTCTAAAAACTGCATTGGCAATGCTATTGGAGGACTTTCTGTTGGAGAGCCGGCCGAAGATATGTACAAGAATACCGAACTAGTTTGCAATATATTACCTAAAGACAAACCAAGATATTTGATGGGAGTTGGAACACCATGGAATATTTTAGAATGCATTGCGTTAGGGGTTGATATGTTCGATTGTGTTATGCCAACAAGAAACGGAAGAAATGGCCAACTTTTTACTTCAGAAGGGGTAATAAACATAAAAAATAAAAAGTGGGAAAATGACTTTTCTCCAATTGACCCAAATGGTGTTGCCTTTGTAGATTCTCAATATTCTAAAGCCTATTTGCGCCATTTAGTAGTTTCTGGTGAAATTTTAGGTCCTATGATTGCAAGCTTGCACAACCTTAGTTTTTATTTATGGTTGGTTGATGAAGCTAGAAAAAAAATAGCAGATGGTACATTTGTATCTTGGAAAAAAGATATGATAATTAAAACAAGTAGAAAGCTATAAATTGAAAAAACTCGATTTATATATCATCAAGAAGTTTTTAACCACCTTCTTTTTTATTTTAGGAGTAATTATGCTTATTGCTATCATTTTTGATGTTAGCGAACAAATTGATGATTTCATAAAAAGAGAAGCACCTTTAAAAGGAATTCTTGTTGATTATTACCTTAACTTCATCTTGTTTTATGGTAACCTATTCTCTCCACTTTTAATATTTATTGCCGTAATATTCTTCACCTCAAAAATGGCTAGTAACTCTGAAATTGTTGCCATTTTAAGTGCAGGTATTTCGTTTAAAAGAGTACTTGTTCCATACTTGATTGCGGCAACATTATTGGCTTCAATTTCTTTGTACTTAAATCATTGGTTATTGCCTAAAGCAAACGAATCTAGAATTGCTTTTGAAGATACCTATTTGCGCTACAAATTCAGAAATCATAATAAAAATATACACAAGCAAATTGCCCCAGATGAGTTTTTGTACTTCGAAAGTTTTAATACTGATAGACAAACAGGCTTTAAAATTTCTTTCGAAAAATGGGAAAATGGAGAAATGATACAAAAGTTAATGGGTAATACCGCTCGATGGGATAGTACTACAAACAAATGGATTGTGCAGAATTACCAGATTAGAGAAATAAAAAATGGCAAAGAAACTTTGAGAAAAGGTGCTCGAATTGATACAACATTAAACATAACCCCAGATGACTTTTCTTCTAGAAAAACCATATCCATTCAAATGATGGATTATGGAAAATTAAACGAGTTTATTGAAGAAGAAAAACTAAAAGGCAATGAAGATGTTCCCCTTTTCGAAATTGAAAAATACACGAGAAGCTCGTTACCATTTGCTACTTATATTCTAACCATAATTGGGGTTTCTATCTCTAGTAGAAAAGTAAGAGGTGGAATTGGAGCCCATTTAGCTTTAGGCCTTTTATTGGCAGTAAGTTATATTTTGTTTATGAAGGTAAGTTCAGTTTACGCCACCAATGCCGGTTTAGACCCATTTATTGCTACTTGGTTTCCAAATATTATGTTCTCTTTTGTTGCGATTTACCTCATCCAAAAGGCCCATAAATAATTACAATGGCATATTAAATTCCTCAAATTCAGTGGCTTGCTCAAAAACTTTTTCTGAGTTGTATATTCCATAAAATGAACTTCCGCTGCCACTCATAGCTGCATAATCTGCCCCATGATTAATCAGATTACTTTGAATATTTTTTAGTTGGGGAAATTCATTTACAACTCCCTTTTCAAAATCATTAATTAAAAATTCAGACCATTGTATTGGGGGCTGGGAAACTACTTTTTTAAAGTCGATAGACCTATTAACAGGTTTAATTTTACCAAAGGCCACTTTTGTAGAAACATGAACTTTAGGAAAAACCAGTTTTAAGTAATATCCTTTTAAATCCAAAGGAATCTCAGAAACAATTTCACCTCTACCTTTTACCAAGCTTGGTTTATTTGAAACAAAAAAACCACAATCGCTCCCCAAGCTCATAGAGGCCTCAAATAAATTAACATTAGTTTGCAAGGCATTTAATTTTTGCAACAACTTTAAGGTAAAAGTTCCATTTGAACTTCCACCTCCCAAACCTCCACCCATAGGAATTTTTTTGAGCAGGAAAATTTCGTAATCAAAAGTTTTTACACCAAAATTTTTAACCGCTTTAACAATTAAGTTATTCTCAACATCCCCTTCAATTGGCAACCCTTCAGTTTGAAAGTTAACTTTTCCAGAACCAGGTTTTACAATAATTTCAAGTGCATCATTAACTTTAACAGGATAAAAAATACTTTCTAAATTATGAAAACCATCCTGCCTCTTTGAAGTAACATGTAAGCCTAAATTTATTTTTCCGTTTGGAAAATCAATCATAACCAAAAAAGGGAGTTAATTATTAACACTAAAAATTTTCGATTGGCAAAAGAATTTAAATTTGCCGACTAAACCTAAATTTTATGGCTACATATTTAGATTTTGAACAACCCATTGCAGATTTAATTGAACAATTGGATCAGGCTAAAACAATTAGCATCAAAAGCAATGTTAATGTAAATCAAACTGTAAAAGAGTTAGAAAAGAAGATTGCTGATACCAGAAAGAAAATATTTTCAAATTTAACTCCTTGGCAAAGGGTACAAATTTCTCGTCATCCAGATAGACCGTACACATTAAGCTATATCCAAAACTTAACCAATGGCGATTTTATTGAACTCCATGGTGATAGAAACGTAAAAGATGACAAAGCCATGATTGGAGGTTTTGGTTCAATAGATGGCAAAACTTACATGTTAATTGGTCAACAAAAAGGCATCAATACCAAAATGCGACAATACCGAAATTTTGGGATGGCAAACCCTGAAGGATACAGAAAAGCCTTACGATTAATGAGGTTGGCCGAAAAATTCAACAAACCAATTATCACCTTTATTGATACTCCAGGAGCATTTCCAGGATTAGAAGCAGAAGAAAGAGGCCAAGCCGAAGCTATTGCAAGAAACATTTTCGAAATGTTTGGATTAAAAGTACCTGTAATTTGCATTGTAATTGGCGAAGGTGCATCTGGTGGGGCTATTGGAATTGGTGTGGGAGACAAAGTAATGATGCTTGAAAACACTTGGTATAGTGTTATTTCTCCTGAGTCTTGCTCATCTATTTTATGGCGCACTTGGGATCAGAAAGAAAGAGCCTCTGAAGCACTTAAACTTACAGCAGATGATATGCTTGAGAACAAGCTTATCGATGGAATAATTAAAGAACCAGCAGGTGGAGCTCATTCTGACCCTGATGGAGTTTTTCAAAATGTGAAAACTGAAATAATTAAGCTAACTGCCGAATTAGAAAAAATATCTCCAGAAAAAAGAATTGAAGATCGCATCAATAAATTCACCGCAATGGGTGTTTTTAAGGGCAGATAATTATTCTAAATATTCGTTAAAAACTTTAATTGGCTTCTAACTTCTGAAGCCCTTTTTTTATCCCTACTTTCGTAAAATGGAACAAGGAAAATCAACCAATACAGCTTCAAGAAGAAAACCCCGTAATGTTGGAAATACTTTTGAAAGTATTGATTTTGGTAGAGTTCCTCCTCAAGCTGTAGATCTAGAAGAAGCTGTTTTGGGTGCATTAATGCTCGAAAAAGAGGCTGTAAATGAGGTAATTGACATTTTAATGCCCGAAAGTTTTTATCGAGAAGAACACCAAAGAATTTACTCAGTTATTCAAAGCCTTTTTCATGAATCACAGCCTATTGATATTTTAACTGTAACCGAAAAATTAAAAAATACAGGTGAGTTAGATTTTGTTGGTGGCCCCTTCTTTATTTCTCAATTGACAAGTAAGGTTGCTTCAGCAGCAAATATTGAGTTTCATGCAAGAATTATTTCTCAGAAATACATTTTAAGAGAATTAATAAAAATCTCATCAGAAACCATAAAAGACTGTTACGATGATACCACAGATGTTTTTGATTTATTAGATAAAACAGAACAACATCTTTACAAAGTTACCGAAGGAAACATCAGGAAAGACTACACCAAAATGGAAGACCTGATGCACGAAGCCATTAAAAAAATTGAAGAACTAAGTCAAAAAAGTGATGGCTTGAGTGGTGTTCCAACAGGGTTTCATGATTTAGACAAAGTAACATCTGGGTTTCAAAACTCTGATATGATTATTTTGGCTGCAAGACCAGGTATGGGTAAAACAGCATTTGTTTTATCATTGGCAAGAAACTCAGCTGTGGATTTTGACAAGCCGGTAGCCGTATTTTCACTGGAAATGTCTTCATTGCAATTGGTTAACAGACTTATTGCTTCTGAAACCCAATTAGCTTCAGAAAAGCTCAAAAAAGGACAGCTAGAAAGTTTTGAGTGGGAACAATTAAACTCAAAAATTAACCAACTTTCTAAAGCCAAATTATACATTGATGACACTCCAGGCCTTTCAATTTTTGAACTTCGTGCGAAATGCCGAAGGTTAAAAAGTCAGTTTGATATTAGCATGGTAATTATTGATTACTTGCAATTGATGACCGCAGGTGGAGATGGAAAAGGAAATAGAGAGCAAGAAATTAGTACGATTTCTAGATCTATTAAAGGAATTGCCAAGGAGTTAAATATCCCAATAATTGCGCTTTCTCAGTTAAGTAGAGCTGTAGAAACAAGAGGTGGTGAAAAAAGGCCACAACTTTCAGATTTACGGGAGTCTGGTGCCATTGAGCAAGACGCCGATATGGTAATGTTCATATACCGCCCTGAATATTACGGTTTAACAGAAGATGAAGAGGGAAATGCTACAAATGGTATGGCAGAAATTATTATTGCCAAACACAGAAATGGGGCATTAGAAAATGTAAAACTTAAATTTATTGGTCAGTTTGCAAAATTCGAAAACTTCTCTGATGATTTTGGAAGAGGAGAAGGAAATGCAATGCAACCAAACGACTCGTTTGATGAAGCTACAAACAGTGTAATTTTAGGTTCGAAATTTAATGATGACGCCTATGATTACAATGATGGCAACGATGACAATAATCCTCCATTTTAGGAATAAAATTTGAAAGGTCGATAGACATGAAAAACATAATTTTATTTTGCCTTTTAGCTTTTTTTAGTTTTAATGGCTTCGCTTCGAAACTGCTAATCCACATGGATGAAAACCAAAGTAATCATCTAAAATCATACGGAATTGCATTTTGGGTCTTAAAAAATGAAGTTGAAATTAAATGGCTACTTAATTATAGAGGTGGTAGTTTTATGGTGCCTTATGCCAAAGAAATTGAAACAGAATGCATAATTAGAGGTGTTAGCTATGAAGTTATTGCTGATGCACAAGGCTCAGCAATTGAAGCCCAAATTATGAACCCTGAAGCCAACATGGATGTTGTAAAACTTGAAGTTGCTCCAAAAATTGCAGTTTATTCCCCAAAATCGAAACAGCCTTGGGATGATGCTGTAACCATGGTTTTAACCTACGCCGAAATTCCTTACGATGTAATTTACGATAGAGAAATAATTCAAGGAGAATTGCCTAAATACGATTGGTTGCATTTGCATCACGAAGATTTTACAGGTCAATATGGTAGGTTTTATGGTATGTATAGAAATGCGGCTTGGTATCAAAATCAGGTTGCCGAAAGCGAAAAAGATGCTACAGATTTAGGATTTAACAAAGTATCGGAGTTAAAACTAGGTGTTGCAACAAAAATCAAAGAGTACACGGCAGGTGGTGGTTTTATGTTCTCAATGTGTTCGGGAACAGACTCTTATGATATTGCCCTTTCTGCAGCTGAAGTTGACATTTGCGAAGTAATGTTTGACGGTGATGCTGCAGATCCAAATGCTCAAAGTAAAATTGACTTCTCAAAAACTTTTGCTTTTAAAGATTTTGTTTTGTCTAAAAATCCTATGGAATATGAATTTTCATCAATAGATGCAACAAAAATTCATGCACGCACTCCAGAAAATATTGATTACTTCACCTTATTCGAATTTTCTGCCAAGTGGGATCCTGTTCCAACCATGTTATGTCAAAATCACACCCAAATAATTAAAGGCTTTATGGGGCAAACTACTGCATACACCAAAAACTACATCAAGCCCGAAGTATTAATTTTAGGCGAAAGCAAATCTTTAAATTCTGCAAAATACATACACGGTAAATTTGGCGAAGGTCAATTTACATTTTATGGAGGCCACGATCCTGAAGACTATCAGCATTATGTTGGTGATCCTCCAACCGATTTAAATTTGCACCCTAACTCTCCAGGATACAGGTTAATATTAAACAATGTATTATTTCCTGCTGCCAAAAAGAAAAAGCAGAAAACCTAAATGAGCCAAAAAGTTCAAATCTCTGTTCTACCTCACCAAAAAGAGGATAAAGAATATATCAAAAACTTAATTGCAGGAAACCTCAATATCAAAAAGGATACTGATTTCTATTTTGAATTGGTAAGAGAAAATATTGATGCCCGAAAAAAAACAGTTAAATATGTTCTAACCTATGAAGTTTTTGTTGGTGACACTTCAAAATCTGAAAACACAAAAAAGGCCGAGAGAAACTATTTATATGTTGAAAATGGAAAGCCAATTTACATTGTTGGAGCAGGCCCTGCAGGACTATTTGCGGCATTAAAGGCTATTGAGCTTGGTTTAAAGCCAATTATTGTTGAGCGTGGTAGACCGATTAAAGAACGAAGGCGCGACTTGGCTAAACTCAACAAACAACACATTGTAAATAATAACTCTAATTATTGCTTTGGTGAAGGTGGTGCAGGAACATACTCTGATGGGAAATTATATACTCGATCTAAAAAAAGAGGAAATCAGCAAGAAATATTAGAAAAGCTTGTTGAATTTGGAGCCAGCCCAGATATTTTGGTAAAAGCTCATCCTCACATAGGTACCAATAAACTTCCGCAAATTATTGAAAATATTAGAAACTTAATTCTAAAAAAAGGTGGCTTATTTCTTTTTCAGCATAAGCTTACAGATATTAAAATTGAAAATAATAAAGTAAAAGAATTAGAAATTCAAAATTTAGAAACTAACGAGTCCTATACTGTACCATGTAATCAGTTTATGTTGGCAACAGGTCACTCTGCTAGAGATGTTTTTGAGCTTTTACACAAAAGAGAAATTACCATAGAATTTAAGCCCTTTGCTTTAGGTGTTAGGGTTGAGCATCCACAAGAATTAATTAATCAAATTCAATATCACTGCACAACAGAAGAATTGCCTGAAACCATGCAGTTTTTGCCACCCGCAGCCTATAGTTGGGTTGAGCAAGTAGACGGAAAAGGGGTATATTCTTTTTGTATGTGTCCGGGTGGAATAATTGCACCATGCGCCACTAGCGAAGGAGAAATTGTAACCAATGGTTGGTCTCCATCTAAACGAAATAACCCTTGGGCTAACTCTGGAATTGTAACCGAAATAGGTAACGATGAATTGAAGGAGTTTCAAGAATTTGGTCCTTTTTCAGGATTAGAATTCCAAAAGTTTGTCGAAAAAAAAATGTGGATAGCAGGTGGAAAAACACAAAGTGCCCCTGCCCAAAGATTGCTAGACTTTTTGAATAACAAAAAATCTACAAGCTTGCCAAAATGCTCATATTTAGCAGGAATAACATCTTCACCCTTGTACGAAGTCTTACCTCCATTCTTGGTTAAAAGACTACAAAAAGCATTTAAACAAGTTGGAAAAAAAATGAAAGGTTACCTTTCGAATGAAGCTGTAATTGTTGCTACAGAAAGTAGAACTTCATCACCCATTAGGATTCCAAGAAATAAAGAAACCTATTGCCATATTGATACTGAAGGATTATATCCAGTAGGCGAAGGGGCGGGTTACGCAGGTGGAATTGTTTCTGCCGCAATGGATGGAAGCAATAGCATGGAAAAAATATTCCTTGTACAGAAAAATTAGAACTGCATAGAGTTTAATCTTTCCTTTAAACTATCTTTATAGGATCGACTAACCGGAATTTTGGTGTCGTTGATAAAAATATTAGCATTATCTGCTTTGCTTATTTTATCTAATCTAGCTATAAACGACTTGTGAACTCTTAAAAAATCGTTTTCGGGTAATTTAGTTTCTAAAGATTTCATAGTTGACAAAAACATATATTTACCTGCCTTACTATGTATTTTTTCATAATCTCCATAAGCCTCTATAAACAGAATTTCATCAAGAAGGATTTTAACCATTTCTTGGTTAATTTTCACAAAAAACTCATTGTTGGCTTGTTGATTATGTTCTAACGTATTATGAATATTTAACGCTTTTTGAGCAGCTTTAAGAAAACGGGCATACTCAATTTGCTTTAAAATATAATCGGTAACATCTAGCTCAAAAGCTTCTAAGGCAAACTCCTTTTTTGGGAATTGAAATACCCAACTACTTAAGAGAAATTGAAAAATCAATTACGGAAAAAGATTTAGAAAAAGTCGTTTTTTTAATACATAAATTAAAATCTCCAATTAATTTGTTTGGGATTTTTCAATTAGAAAAAGAGTTTAATTTTATTGCCGAAAATTCAAAAAATATCTCATTAGAAAATGCTGAGTTAAACGCCTCACTAAATTCAATTATTTCAACTACAAAAGAAGCTTTAGCCATAGTAAACTCCTTAAATTAATCTTAAACATGAAAAAATTAGTTACTATTTTATTAGTATTTACAACTTTTATTTCTTTTTCTCAAGAAGAAGAAACTGCGCCAGAGTCTAAATGGACAAAAGGTGGAATGGCCTCATTAACTTTTAACCAAGTTTCTCTTACCAATTGGGCAGCAGGAGGACAAAGCTCAATTTCTGGAAATGTATTTTTCAATTTATTTGCCAACTATAAAGATGAAAAACAAACTTGGGACAATACTTTAGATTTAGGTTACGGTTTAATTAGAAACAACAGTCAGCCATTTGTAAAAAGTGATGATAGAATTGAGTTAAATTCTAAATACGGCAGAAATATTAACGAAGATTGGTACTACTCTGGGTTGTTAAACTTCAGAACTCAATTTGCTCCCGGTTACAACATCCCAAACGATAGTGTTTTAATTTCAGATTTCTTGGCTCCTGGCTACATTTTATTGGCTATTGGTGTTGATTATAAACCAAGCGATAACTTTACGTTAATGCTTTCGCCTGTTACATCTAAAACTACTATAGTAAACAACCAAACATTGGCAGATGCAGGTGCATTTGGTGTTGAAGGTGCTGTTTATGATGCTTTAGGAAACAGAACTACTGCTGGTAAAATGATTAGAAATGAAGTGGGTGCATTTTTAAAAATGATGTACAAAAAAGATATTGTTGAAAACGTAAACTTTCAAACCAAGTTAGACTTATTTTCAAACTACCTAAATAACCCTCAAAATATTGATATTAACTGGGAAACTATAGTTACCATGAAAATTAACAAGTTTTTATCTGCAAACCTTAATACTCATTTAATTTACGATGATGATATTGATATTGCAGTAGATAATAATGATGATGGTATTACCGATGCCGTAGGCCCAAGAGCTCAATTTAAAGAAGTATTTGGTTTAGGTGTTTCTTTTAAATTTTAAAGTTTAAAACTGCATTATTTACTATACCAAAAACCACTTCACCTTTTTTGGGTTTTACACGATGTAAACCCGTAAAATATCCGAAAGCAGGCATTATAGCCTGCTTTTTTTTGAAATAAAAACAAGGAATTGTAATGGAGCCTACTCCCTTTCCACTCAATTTTATACCTGGATGAATATGACCCGATATTTGAAAAAATTCAGTTTCGTTCTCAACAGGTTCGTGGGTAAAAATGAAAGGGGTTGCAACCAAACTTTCATATACTACTTTTAAATTGGCTTGATTATATTTTTCAATTGATAAAGTATCGTGGTTTCCTATTAAAAGGGTAAACTCAACTTGCTTGAAATCCCCAATTAATTTGCAAAAGGCCTCCCACTCTTTATTGTATTTGCTATGAAACAAATCACCTAAGAATAAAACTTGTTTAGGGTCAAAATAGTTGATAATAGATTTGAGGTTATTGAGGTTTTCAGCAATTGCTTTTTCAGGCAAACCAACTCCGCTTTTTCTAAAGTGTAGAATTTTACCAAAGTGTAAATCGCCAATAACCAAAAGGTTTTGCTCTTCCCAAAAAAGACCTTTTAATGGATGTAATTTTAAGGTTTGGTTTAAAAAATTGAAAGTTTCTTCCTTCATTAATCTAACACTAATTTCATTTTCTTTATTTTATCTTCAATTTTTTCGGTGCTCAACTTCTCTCTCAATCTGTCAACCATCAATGGGAAAGAAAAAGGTGTGTAATTTTTAGGATAAACCAACTTAACTTCTTGATTTATTATTCTAGAAAAAGCATTTCTCATTCGGCCCTCTTCTAACTGAAACTCCATTACCTCTTCAAATGCTTGCCTGTAGAGCAAATTGTTTTTATCATAATCAGTAAACACATTAAACAGCAAACTTGATGATGCTTGCAAATGCCTTTCTTTTTTCTCTGCATGTGGAAAACCCTTAAAAATTAACCCTGAAATTGCTGCAATATCCCTAAAGCGTCTTCTTGCCATTTCAGATGCATTTACAGATGCCACAATATCATCTCTTAAATGTTGCGGCGAAAAAATTTCTGAGTCTATGGCATCTTCAATGGGAATATCTTGGTCAGATAGAAGTTCAATGCCGTAATCGTTAAAAGCCAATGAAAAACTCATAGGTTTCAGCAAAGCTATTCTATAAGAAATAATACTTGCCATTCCTTCGTGAACTGCTCTTCCTTCAAAAGGATATAAATACACATGACAACCTTCTTCGGTGTTAAATTTTTCGATCAAAAACTCATTTTCATTAGGAATTAAACTTGTTTTTGCCTGCGTAGTTAAAATGGGAAATATCGTTTTTAGTTCAATGTCTTGAGAATTATTTTCAGAAGCCTCGGTAAGCTTTTTTCTTAAAACTTCGCTCATTTGAGATGAAAGAGGCATTCTTCCTCCTTGCCAACTTGGTATTTTACCCTTTTGCGGAGGAGCGTTTTTCACCTCCACAACTTGGTCTTTTATTCGAACTAATTCAAGACATCTACCCGAAAACCAAAAAATATCTCCAATTTTTAAAATCGAAATAAAATACTCTTCCACGGTACCAATAAACCCACCCGACGAATATTTAATTTTCATAATCATATCAGATACAATAGTACCTATCGAAAGACGATGTCTTCTTGCAATTCTTCTATCTACAACTTTAAAAAGACCATCAATCACCTCTACCCTATTGTACTCATCATAAGCTTTTAGGCTATCTCCTCCTGAGGTAATAAACCGCAAAAGCCAATTCCATTCATCTTTAGAAATACTGCTGAATGAGATGGTGTTTTTTATCTGGTTAAAAGTTTCTTTTTGGTCAAAACCATCTGCTACAGCCAAAGTAACAAGATATTGAATCAACACATCGAATGAGCGAATAAAAGGAACTCTATCTTCAATTATTTGATTATTAATAGCTTCTCGGAGCGCAGCACCCTCCAAAAGCTCTAACGCGTTTGTAGGTAAAAAGTAAATTTTACTAATCGCTCCTGGTTGATGGCCACTTCTTCCTGCACGCTGCATAAATCTTGCAACACCTTTCGGGCTTCCAACTTGAATAATGGTTTCTACCGGTCGAAAATCTACTCCTAAATCTAAACTCGAAGTACAAACTACCGCCTTTAATCTACTTTCATGTAAAGCTTCTTCAACCCAATTGCGTAAATCTTTTGAAATACTGCCATGATGCATAGCTAATATTCCTGATAATTCTGGCGCAACTTCTAATAATCTTTGATACCAAATTTCGGCTTGTCCTCTTGTATTGGTAAAAATTAATGTGCTTTCGCTATTGTCAATAATGGGTAATGCTTTTTCTAAAAGTTTTAATCCCAAATGCCCTGCCCAAGGATACTTTTCTATTTCATCAGGTAAAACAGATATTACTTCTATCTTTTTTTTGAGGTTAGCCCGAATTAGTATTGTTTTTGTTGGATGGTTAACCCCTAAAAGCACATCTAAGGCCAACTCTAAATTTCCAATTGTGGCCGAAATTCCCCAAGTTTTAAGCTCAGGTGATATTGACCTCAATCGGCTTAAAGCCAATTCAACTTGCACTGCTCTTTTGCTTCCAAGTAACTCATGCCATTCATCGGCTACAAAAAGTTCGAGAAATTTAAACTTTTCAGAAAAATTTTTGGTTGCCAACATTACATGCAAACTCTCTGGAGTTGTAATAAGAATGTTGGGCATTTGCTTTTTTTGCTTTGCTCTTTCTGCTGTATTTGTATCTCCGGTTCTAATTCCAACGGTCCAGTTTAGTTTTAGCCCTTCAATAGCCATTTCGAAGGATGAAGCTATTTCTTTGGCCAATGCCCTAATCGGTGTAATCCAAATTACTTTTAGGTTTGGAGTAGAAATTTGATTAGTTTCTAAGGCTTTTAAAAGTGGTGGAACAGCTAGGCTAAATGTTTTGCCAGAACCCGTTGGGGCATTAACAATGCCTTGAAAATTAATTTGGTAAGCTTTCCAAGTTTCAATTTGAAATTTTTGGGGTTTCCAACCCTTAGATGCAAACCAATTTACAGCAGGTTCTGACTTCAATCTTTAGTTTTTGTTGAGAGTTATTCAGTGTAAAGCAAATACTTTTTTCTCATAGTTTTATATTCACTCAACTCTGGTTCCCAACTAGCTCGTATTTGTTCATCAGACGAACCCTGTAAAATTTGATTTTTCAATTCGTCTGTTCCTGCCAGTAGATTAATAAAATTGTTCTCAAGAAAAAAGGTTTCTCCTAAATCTAGATCTTCAAAACCTTGTTTTAAAAAATTTAAGGTAAAATATGGAGGCTCTGCTCGCATTATATCAAATGAGGTTAAACTTTTTCCCCTGCAAAATTGGTTTTCAAGTTTTGGCGCAGAAGCTCCCAAAGTGCTTTTTGGGGTAAAGGTAAAATCGCCACTCATTTGTGGATGACCAAAAATTTGAAATGGAATTTCTGTTCCCCTACCTTCACTTACAACAGTGCCTTCAAAAAAACAAAGGCTTGGGTATAAGTAAACTGAAGTCATATTGGGCAAATTTGGAGAAGGCTTTACAGGCAGTTGGTATAAATCTGAATGAGAATAATTTTTTAAGGGAATTACTTTCAAATTACATTTCAAGTCACCATGAAGCCATCCTTCGTTATTTGCCATATTAGAAAACTCGCCTGGGGTTAATCCGTAAACCACAGGAATTTTGTTTACTCCTACAAAAGACTCAAAACCATCTTTTAAAACTGGTCCATCAACATAAAAGCCATTTGGGTTTGGTCTATCTAAAACAATAAGAGGAATATCAGCTTCAGCGCAAGCTTCAATTGCATAAAAAAGCGTAGAAACGTAAGTATAAAATCTTACTCCAACATCTTGAAGATCATAAACCAAAATATCGATTTCAATTAAATCTTTAAGCTTAGGCTTTTTATTTGGGCCATAAAGCGAAATAATTGGAAGCCCGGTTTTTTTGTCTTTTTTAGAGTTTACCATTTCGCCCGCATCTGCAGTTCCTCTAAAACCATGTTCGGGAGAAAAAATTTTGGTGACATTATAACCCAAGCTTAAAATGCTATCTACAAGGTGTTTATTGCCAATTAATGAAGTTTGGTTGGCGATTACTCCTATCCTTTTGTTAGCCAAATCTTCTTTTAACAAATGAATTTGCTCGGCTCCTGTGAGAATTTCTGCGTCGGTTTTTATGGTTAACGGAAGTAAATTTGGCAAGTTTCTTATTTCAGGAGATACCTGCGCTTTTGAATAAAATCCTATTAGTATTGTACAAAGTAGTAATATTGAACCCTGATTTTTAAACATCCCAGTATTTTTGATGAAAGTAGAATATTTCATTGCGAAAAGACTTTTAAGTAGAAAGAATGTTTCAACATCTGAGGGTGGAAAGGGAATTAGACCAATTATTTTAATTGCCATTGCCGGAATTGCGTTAGGTATTATGGTCATGTTAGTTTCTGTAGCCATTGTTACCGGCTTTCAAACAGAAATTCGTGTCAAAGTTGTCGGGTTTGGTTCACACCTAACAGTTACTGCTTTCAATCCTTTGGTAACAGATTACTCAAGACCAATTGATAGAAATCAAAACTTTGTTGCACCACTAAGTCAAAACGAAAGCGTAAAAAACATTCAGGTTTTTGCCAATAAAGAAGGTATTTTAAAAACTGAAAATGATTTACATGGCATTGTAGTAAAAGGGGTTGACCAAGATTTTGATTGGAGTTTTTTTTCTAAAAGTATTATTGAAGGAAAAGCTTTGAAAATAAAGGATGGAAATCCATCTGATTCAATATTAATTTCAAAAAAAATAGCCGATAAGTTAAGATTGAGTTTGCATGATAAGTTGCTTATCTATTTCATACAGAATGAAAAGGCTCGCCCAAGAAGACTTTACATTGGAGGAATATACAATACAGGTCTAGAAAAATTTGACGAAACTCATGTAATTGCAGACATCAAACACATCCAAAAAATTAATGATTGGTCGCCAAACTTGGTATCAGGTTTTGAGGTTGTTTTAAAAGAGTATGAAGATTTAGACATGCTAGATGATTTTATTTACAATTACATCGACCATAACCTAACAACCATAAAAATTACCGATTTAAACCGAGATATATTTAGTTGGCTTGAACTTCAAGATATTAATGTCATCATCATAATTCTTCTTATTATTTTGGTTTCTGCCATCAATATGTCTTCTGCACTTTTAATTATGATTTTAGAAAAAACAGGATTTATTGGCATTTTAAAATCGATGGGAGCATCAAATTGGACAATTAGAAAAGTGTTTTTGCTTAATGCTTCATACCTAATTGGAGTTGGGTTATTTTGGGGAAATATTTTTGGAATTGGGTTTTGCGTTATCCAAAAATATTTTCATATTCTAAAGCTTCCTCAAGATTCATATTACATTCCTTACGTTCCTATAAACCTCGAGTGGGGTTACTTTTTGGCTTTAAACGTTGGTACTTTGGCGCTATGTACTTTAGCACTGATAATTCCTTCGATTGTGGTGGGGAGCATTTCTCCTGTAAAAGCAATAAAATTCAGATAAATTATTGCCCTCCCACCCCAAGTGGTACATTTGCAAAAATTTATTGTTTTGAAGATTTACAACAACATTTTAGAAACCATTGGAAATACTCCTATGGTAAAAATAAACCACCTTACTAAAGATATTAAGGCTACTGTTTTAGCAAAGGTTGAAACTTTTAACCCTGGTAATTCTGTAAAAGATAGAATGGCTGTGCAAATGATTGAGGATGCTGAAAAAAGTGGCATTCTAAAACCTGGAGGAACCATAATTGAAGGCACATCGGGAAACACAGGAATGGGACTTGCTTTAGCAGCAATAATTAAAGGTTACAAAGCAATTTTTACCATGGCAGATAAACAGTCTAAAGAAAAGATTGATATTTTACGAGCTGTAGGAGCTGAAGTAATTGTTTGCCCAACCAACGTTGAGCCAGAAGACCCAAGGTCTTATTACTCTGTTTCGCAAAGATTATCGAAAGAAATTCCAAACTCTTGGTATGTTAACCAATATGATAACCCAAGTAACACTTTAGCCCACTACTTAAGCACAGGACCTGAAATATGGGAACAAACCGAAGGTAAAATCACTCACTTTGTTGTAGGTGTTGGAACCGGAGGAACCATTTCTGGTGTTGGGAAATATTTAAAAGAAAAAAATCCTAACATTAAAATTTGGGGAATTGATACTTACGGATCTGTTTTTAAAAAATACCACGAAACTGGAGAATTTGATGAAAATGAAATTTACCCATACATTACCGAAGGTATTGGAGAAGATATTTTACCTAAAAATGTAGATTTTTCAGTTATTGATCATTTCGAAAAAGTAACTGATAAAGATGGCGCAATTTATACTCGCGAATTAGCAAGAAAAGAAGGCTTGTTTGTAGGAAACTCTGCTGGTTCGGCTATAAAAGGCTTACTTCAAATGAAAGATCACCTAAAAGAGGATGATGTTGTTGTGGTATTATTCCACGATTCAGGTAGCCGATATGTTGGCAAAATGTTTAATGACGATTGGATGATGGAACGAGGTTTTTTAGACAGAAAACCTATTGCTATGGATTTAATTAAAGACCACATGCAACAAAGTATGGTAATTGTAAACGAAGAAGATACTATAGAAACCGTTGCTTCAAAAATGACCAAATACAATATTTCTCAAATTCCAATTTCAAATGGAGAGAAATTTACAGGTTCAATTAACGATAACTATCTATTTACCAAAATTTTAGAAAACCCTAAATTAAAAGAAGAATTGGTAAAAAACATCATGCAAAATCCGTTTCCTGTTGTAGAACCTAATGCTAAATTAGATGAAATTTCACCTTTAATTAAAAAGGAAAATAATGCTGTTTTGGTAAAAACTTATGCTGGTGATTTTCACATAATTACCAAATATGATATTATTAAAGCCATTAGTTAAATGAAAATTGTTGACCAGCTCAACAGAAGTATTACTTTAAAAAAAGTGCCCGAAAGAATTATTTCGTTGGTGCCTTCTATAACTGAAACTCTTCATTATCTTGGATTAGAAGATAGCGTAGTTGGAATAACCAAGTTTTGTGTTCACCCAATAAGCTGGAAAAAATCAAAAGCCATTGTTGGTGGAACTAAAACAGTTAAAATCAATAAGGTTATGGAGCTTAATCCAGATTTAATAATTGCTAACAAAGAAGAAAACTCTAAAGAAGATATTGAAGAGTTAGCCAAGCACTTTCCAGTTTATGTAAGTGATATAAAATCTTTCGAGGACTTTATTGCGTTTACAAATGATATTTCTAAAATCACAAATAATTCTCAAAAAGGCAATCAATTAATATCAGAAATATTAGAAGTTAAGCATAAAATAAAAGGCTATTTTCTTGATGGCAAAAGATTAGAAGTCGCCTATTTTATCTGGAAAAAACCATATATGCTTGCAGGTAATAATACTTACATCAATTATATTCTTGAATTTATTGGTTTTACAAACTCAGCTAAAAATTTAAATGGCAGGTATCCAGAACTTCTTGAAAATGAAATCAATCCTGATTATATTTTTTTATCATCTGAACCATATCCTTTTGCTGAAAAACATGTAAAAGAATTTGAAAAAATTTATCCAAAATCAAAATGTTTTATTGTTGATGGCGAAGTTTTTTCGTGGTATGGGCCAAGGATTCTAAAATTAGAAAATGAATTACTCCGGATACGAAAAATAAATAATTAAAGTTTAATTTAGTTCATCAATCGAGGCCTTAATTTTTAGCTTTGCGGATTAATGAAATTCCTTTACCATCACTTATTTAAAAAGCTATTAGTTTCAGTTTTTTTACTACTAATCACCTTATTAGGATTTTCTCAAAAAGTAGGCTTAGTATTAAGTGGTGGAGGCGCTAGTGGCATGGCTCACATTGGTGTAATTATGGCCTTAGAAGAAAAGGGAATACCCATTGATTACATTACAGGTACATCTGCTGGAGCATTAATTGGAAGCTTATACGCATCGGGAGTTACCCCAGAAGAAATGATTGCATATTTCTCATCTGACAACTACCAAAACAAAATTTCTGGAAATATTGATGAAATGTATACCACAAGTTTCAAAAGAAATGACAACAATGCAACTTGGATAACGGTAAAGTTTACAAAAAACGATATTTTAAAATCCACAATACCTACCAACATTATTTCTCCTGTAGCTTTAGATTTCGATTTATTAAAAGTATTAGCAGGGCCTTCTGCTGCTGCAGGTTACAACTTTGATTCTTTAATGATTCCTTTTAGATGTGTTGCAGCAGATATTGAGGCAAAGGAAAAATATGTTTTTGATGGTGGTGATTTAACGCAAGCTGTAAGGGCATCATTTGCTTATCCTTTTTATTTAAAACCATTAAAGTGGGATGGAAGGTTGTTGTTTGATGGAGGTTTATACGATAACTTCCCTGTTGATGTAATGGAGGAAAGTTTTAAACCAGATATTATTATTGGGAGTTTAGTTGCATCTAAACTAGAATCACCTGAGGAGGATGATATTATTTCACAACTTCAAAATATGATAATTAGAAAGCAAGACTTTTCTATTGATTCTGAAAAAGGGGTTCTTATTACACCAAATGCAGACGTAAATATTTTTGATTTTTCAATTACAAAAGAACTTGTTGAAGAAGGTTACAAGGCCACATTTGAAAAGATGATAAATATTGAAAGCCTAATATCTCGAAGAGTTACTGAACAAGAGATAAAAGATAAACGTACCTCTTTTGAGAAAAAAATTCCAAGCTTAAAAATTCATAAAATTGAAGTGGAAGGTATCAATAAAAAACAATCAAACTATTTTTTAAATGTGTTAGAGGCAAACAAGTTTTTTGGTAAAGCAAAAAATACCCCTATAGGAATTAATGATATTGAAAACAGGTATTTTAGATTATTTGAAGACGAGGAAATAAGCAGTATTTATCCAAGTGCTGAGTTTGATTCAAGAGCAGGTTTTTATAAACTGAATTTGAAAATAAAAAAAGAAAAAGACTTTTTTTCTGACTTTGGAGGAAACTTTTCATCAAAAGCTATAAATACAGGCTACTTCGGTCTTCAATATAATTTTTTAGGGAATAACTCGATTAACCTTTTTGCCAACTCATATTTCGGAAAGTTTTATGGCTCGGTTAGAGCAGGCGCTAAAATCGGGTTTCCGATAAAAAGGTCTGTTTATTTTTCGCCAACAATGACCCTAAACCGTTGGAATTATTTTAGAAGTAGAGCTACATTTTTTGAAGATTCAGAGCCATCATATTTGATTCTAAACGAACAATATGCAGATTTTACTTTTGGTTTTCCTCTAGCCAATAAAATAAGAGTTTTAGCAGGGGCAACAATAGGTGCAACAAGAGATGAATATTACCAAACACGTCAATTTTCAAACTCAGATACTTCCGATGTTACAAGATTTGACTTTTCTTCAGCCTTTTTAAAGTTTGAAAGATCAAGCTTAAATAAAAAGCAATTTGCAAACAGCGGTTCTTATTTTGGAATAAAAACGAGGTTTATTTCTGGAAAAGAAAAAACAACACCCGGATCAACTTCTTTAAATAAGGATGAAATAGACAAACTACATCAGTGGAGTCAAATAAAGGTAACTTATGATAATTACTACAAGCAAAAAGGAATAGTTAGATTAGGTATTTTTTTAGAAGGCCAATATTCAGATCAAAGTTTATTTGCTAATTATACTAGCAGTATAATTAGGGCTCCTGTTTTTTCTCCAATTCCATATTCACAAGCTTTATTTCTGGAAACTTTTAGGGCTTTGCAATATTTAGCGGTTGGGCATAAGTTTATTATTAGCCCTACTGAAATATTCGATTTAAGAATTGAAGGTTATTTATATCAACCTTATAAAAGCATAGCTAGGTACTCTGATAATTCTTTTGTAGAGATTGAAAGCTGGGAAAAAAGGTATACAGTGGCTACTGCAACAGCTGTTTACCACAGTCCTTTCGGGCCAATAAGTTTAGGATTAAACTATTTTTTAAATATTCCTGAAGTAGCAAGGGAAGATAAAGAACCAATTAATTTAGTTTTTAACTTCGGTTACTTAATTTTTAATAAAAAGGCCTTAGATTAAGCTTGACCAGTTGGTCCTCCAAAATTTAAAGGAACATTCATTCCTGGATCGATATCTGAAATTTGGCCATGCATACTTTCAAACTTATTCAAGTTATCTTGTAGGGCTTTCATTAATCTTTTTGCGTGCTGCGGGGTTAAAATAATTCTGGATTTTACCTTTGCTTTAGGAACTCCTGGCATCGCATTAATAAAATCTACAATAAACTCAGAGTGCGAGTGCGTAATTACAGCCAAATTAGCATAATTACCATCTGCAACTTCTTCGCTAATTTCAATGTTTAATTGCCCTTTTGGATTTGTATTTTGATCTGCCATAAGTTTAAAATAAAACTGCCCCAAAATAAAATTTTGGGGCAGTAAAAAAAATTGATTAATTATTCTCCAAATTCAATGTCTCCTACTGTTTCATCAGTTCTAGCCATTAAACTTTCATACTCTTCTTTTGAACCTACAATAATATCTTCATAATCTCTCAAGCCTGTTCCTGCAGGTATTTTATGACCTACAATTACATTTTCTTTAAGACCTAATAAGTGATCAACTTTACCACTTACAGCAGCTTCGTTTAACACTTTTGTAGTTTCTTGGAATGATGCAGCAGAAATGAAACTATCTGTTTGAAGAGAAGCTTTGGTAATTCCTTGTAACATTGTTCTACCTGTTGCCGGAATTGCATCTCTAAACTCAACCATTTTCAATCCTTTTCTTTCAAGAATTGAGTTTTCATCTCTTAATTGTCTTCTTGAAACAATTTGACCTTCTCTAAAAGCATCAGAATCACCTTTTTCGGTAACTACTTTTTTACCAAAAATAGAATCGTTTTCATCAATAAATTCTGATTTGTTTACCAATTGCTTTTCTAAGAATTTGGTATCACCAGAATCATTAATTTCTACCTTTCTCATCATTTGGCGAACGATTACTTCAAAATGCTTATCGTTAATTTTTACGCCTTGTAATCGGTAAACTTCTTGAATTTCGTTAACGATATATTCTTGAACTGCAGTTGGGCCTTTGATATTTAAAATATCTCTAGGTGTAATTGCGCCATCTGATAAAGGTAAACCAGCTTTGGTGAAATCATTTTCTTGAACTAAAATATGTTTTGATAATGAAACCAAATATTTTTTGATCTCACCTGTTCTAGATTCAACAATAATTTCTCTGTTACCTCTTTTTATTTTACCAAATGAAACAATACCATCAATTTCAGAAACAACAGCTGGGTTAGAAGGGTTTCTTGCTTCAAATAACTCAGTTACCCTTGGTAAACCTCCTGTGATATCACCCGTTTTACCAAGGCTTCTAGGAATTTTCACCAAGATTGTACCTGTGTTTATTTTATCTCCTTCATCAACAATAACATGAGCACCAACAGGAATGTTATAGAAATTAATAACCTCCCCAGTTTTATCTACGATATTGATTGTTGGATTTTTCTTTTTATCTCTATTCTCAATAATTACCTTTTCTTTAAAGCCTGTTTGTTCATCAGACTCTTCTTTATAGGTAACACCTTTTTCAATATTTTCAAAAGAAATTTTACCACCAAACTCAGCTAGAATTACCGCGTTGTATGGATCCCATTTACAGATTAAATCACCTTTTTTAAGTGTGTCTCCAGACTTAACATAAAGCTCAGATCCATAAGGAATATTATTAGTAGCTATAATAGCATTTGTTTCGGTATTGATTAATCTCATTTCAGCAGATCTTCCAATAACCACATTGATTTTTTCACCTTGGTCATTGGTTTTTTCAACTGTTTTTAACTCATCAATTTCTATTCTACCACTGTATTTAGATTCTATTTTAGATTCTGCTGCAATGTTAGAAGCTGTACCCCCCACGTGGAATGTACGTAAGGTTAACTGTGTACCTGGTTCTCCTATTGATTGAGCAGCGATAACACCAACTGCTTCTCCTCTTTGAACACTTTTACCTGTAGAAAGGCTTCTACCATAACATTTGGCACAAATTCCTCTAACCGTTTCACAAGTTAATACAGATCTTACTTCAACTTCTTCGATACCTGCTTCTTCGATAGCAATTGCAACTTCTTCAGAAATTTCTTTTCCTTCCTCAATTAATAATTCATTGGTTTCAGGATGGTAAACATCATTTAATGAAGTTCTACCTAAAATTCTATCGTATAAAGACTCTACAATTTCTTCATTTTTCTTAAGAGCAGAAGCGGTTAAACCTCTTAAAGTTCCGCAGTCTTCACTAGTTACAACAACATCTTGAGAAACATCAACAAGTCTTCTTGTTAAGTAACCAGCATCAGCCGTTTTCAAGGCGGTATCTGCCAAACCTTTACGAGCACCGTGAGTAGAAATAAAGTACTCAAGAATTGATAAACCTTCTTTAAAGTTAGAAAGAATAGGATTTTCGATGATTTCTCCACCAGTTGAAGCTCCAGATTTTCTAGGTTTCGCCATCAATCCCCTCATACCTGATAACTGACGAATTTGTTCTTTAGAACCCCTTGCGCCAGAATCAAACATCATGTAAATTGAGTTAAATCCTTGATTATCATTCTTTAATTTAGTCATTAACGAATGAGTAAGCTTTGAGTTGGTATGTGTCCAAATATCAATAATTTGGTTGTAACGCTCATTATTGGTAATTAATCCCATGTTGTAATTAGCCATAACGCCTTCAACTTCAGTTGCAGCTTCGGCTAGAAGTTTTTCTTTTTCAACAGGAATAATTACATCTCCAATATTAAAAGACAATCCACCTTTAAAAGCCCAATAGAAGCCAAGTTCTTTGATATCATCTAAGAAATCGGCAGCTCTTTTGAAATTGGTAATTTTTAAAACTTCACCAATAATATCTCTTAAAGCTCTTTTGGTCAAAAGTGAATTTATGTAACCTAATTCTCTTGGAACAACTTTGTTAAACAATACCTTACCGGTTGAGGTCTCAATAATTTTAACAACTTCTGCTCCATTTTCAATTACAGTAGTTCTTAGTTTAATACAAGTATGTAATTCAATTACACCTTCGTTAAAAGCAATTATTACTTCTTCTGCAGAATAAAAAGTCATTCCTTCGCCCTTCATAATTCGGGTTTCGTCAGACCTTCTTTCTTTAGTAATGTAATATAGCCCAAGAACCATGTCTTGTGATGGTACAGTAATCGGTGCTCCGTTTGCTGGGTTCAAAATATTGTGAGAAGCCAACATTAACATTTGAGCTTCTAAAATCGCTGCACTACCTAATGGTAAATGAACCGCCATTTGATCCCCATCAAAATCCGCGTTGAATGCGGTACAAACTAATGGATGTAATTGAATAGCTTTTCCTTCAATTAATTTTGGTTGAAAAGCTTGAATACCCAATCTGTGAAGAGTTGGGGCTCTGTTTAATAGAACAGGGTGACCTTTTAAAACATTTTCTAAAATATCCCAAACAACAGGTTCCTTTCTATCAACAATCTTTTTAGCAGATTTTACTGTTTTTACAATACCTCTTTCAATCATTTTTCTGATGATAAAAGGCTTGTAAAGTTCTGCAGCCATTCCTTTTGGAATACCACATTCGTGTAGTTTCAAGTTTGGCCCTACAACGATTACAGATCTAGCAGAATAATCTACCCTTTTTCCTAAAAGGTTCTGACGGAAACGTCCTTGTTTTCCTTTTAAGCTATCAGATAAAGATTTTAAAGCTCTATTTGATTCTGTTTTTACAGCACTTGATTTTCTAGAATTATCAAAAAGTGAATCAACTGCTTCTTGAAGCATCCTCTTTTCGTTTCTCAAGATTACCTCAGGAGCCTTAATTTCTAATAACCTTTTTAGTCGATTATTTCTAATAATAACTCTTCTGTAAAGGTCATTTAAATCTGATGTAGCAAATCTACCTCCATCAAGGGGAACAAGCGGCCTCAATTCTGGTGGAATTACAGGAACAACTTTAGTAATCATCCACTCAGGACGGTTCTCGATGTTTTTATTGGCAGCCCTGAAAGATTCAACAACTTGAAGTCTTTTTAAGGCTTCATTTTTTCTTTGTTGAGAAGTTTCTGTATTTGCTTTATGTCTTAGTTCATAAGACAATTTATCTAAATCTAGCTTTTTAAGCAACTCATATAAAGCTTCAGCTCCCATTTTAGAGATGAATTTATTTGGGTCACTATCATCTAAATATTGATTCTCTTTTGGAAGAGCGTCAACAATATCTAAATATTCTTCTTCAGATAAAAACTCACCTACAGATAATTCTTCACCATCAGGTCTTCTAGCTTCTCCAGGATTTACCACAACATAACGTTCGTAATAAATAATGGTATCTAATTTCTTAGATGGCAAACCTAATAGGTAACCAATTTTATTTGGTAAAGATTTAAAGTACCAAATATGAGCAACAGGAACAACTAAGGCAATGTGCCCCATTCTTTCTCTTCTAACTTTTTTCTCAGTTACTTCAACTCCACATCTGTCGCAGATAATTCCTTTATATCTGATTCTTTTATACTTACCGCAATGGCATTCATAGTCTTTAACTGGGCCAAAAATTCTCTCGCAAAACAGACCATCCCTTTCAGGTTTATAGGTTCTGTAGTTGATTGTTTCCGGCTTTAAAACCTCACCTCTTGAGTTCTCCAAAATTTGCTCTGGAGAAGCTAATGAAATGATGATTTTATTAAAGTCGCTATTAACTTGTTTTTCTTTACGTAGCGCCATGTTTATTGAAAATTTAATTCAAGTAAATTATTCTAATGTTATATTCAATCCTAATCCTCTCATTTCGTGTAATAACACGTTGAAAGATTCTGGTATACCAGGTTTAGGCATATTTTCTCCTTTTACGATTTTCTCGTATGTTTTAGCCCTTCCGATAACATCATCAGACTTAACAGTAAGAATTTCTTGAAGAATGTTTGATGCTCCATATGCTTCTAGTGCCCAAACTTCCATTTCACCAAATCTTTGACCTCCAAATTGAGCTTTACCTCCAAGTGGTTGTTGAGTAATTAGTGAGTATGGCCCTATTGATCTAGCATGCATTTTGTCATCAACCAAGTGATGAAGCTTAAGCATATAAATTACACCAACAGTAGCAGGTTGATCAAATTTCTCACCTGTTCCTCCATCGTATAATTGAGTTCTACCTAATTTAGGAAGATTGGCTTTTTCAATATAGCTTTCTATTTCAGCCAAGCTTGCACCATCAAAAATTGGTGTTGAAAACTTCAACCCTAATTTTAATCCTGCCCAACCTAAAATAGTTTCATATATCTGTCCTAAGTTCATCCTTGATGGTACACCAAGTGGATTTAAAACAATATCAACAGGAGTTCCGTCTTCCATAAACGGCATATCTTCTTGACGAACTATTTTGGCTACAATACCTTTGTTACCATGACGTCCTGCCATTTTATCTCCAACTTTCAATTTACGTTTTTTAGAAACGTAAACTTTTGCTAATTGTACTATTCCTGGAGGAAGTTCATCTCCTATAGAAACAGCAAACTTTTTCCTTTTGTATGTACCAACTCCCTCGCTCATCTTAATCTGGAAGTTATGCAACAAGGTTTTAATCATGCTGTTTTTATCGTCCTCAGTTGTCCAACTATCAGGATTTATACTATCGTATTCAACAGCAGATAATAATTTCAATGTGAATTTAGTTCCCTTTTTAATTATTTCTTCGTTGAAGTTATTAAATACACCTTGAGATGTTTTTCCATTTACAATGATGTAAAGTTTTTCAACCAAAATAGATTTTAAATCTGCTTTTACTTTGATGAATTCGTTTTCGATTTCTTCTAAAAGCTCTTTTTCTTTCTCTTTTGCTTTTTTATCCTTAATTTTTCTTGAGAAAAGTTTTTTGTTAATAACAACGCCTTCTACAGATGGCGGTACTTTTAACGAAGCATCTTTAACATCACCTGCTTTATCTCCAAAGATTGCTCTAAGTAGCTTTTCTTCAGGTGTAGGGTCTGTTTCACCTTTTGGTGTTATTTTCCCGATAAGAATATCACCTTCTTTTACTTCGGTTCCTATTCTTACTAATCCGTTCTCATCAAGGTTTTTTGTAGCTTCTTCACTAACATTTGGAATATCAGCTGTAAGTTCCTCTAAACCTCTTTTTGTATCTCTTACTTCTAAAACATATTCTGCAATATGAACTGAAGTATAAATATCATCTTTAACAACGTTTTCAGAAATTACAATAGCATCCTCAAAGTTGAAACCTTTCCAAGGCATAAATGCTACTTTTAGGTTTCTACCTAAAGCTAGCTCACCATCTTGGGTTCCGTAACCTTCGCTCAAAACTGTTCCTTTTGCAACCTTCTGACCTTTTTTAATAATTGGTCTTAAGTTAATAGAAGTATTTTGATTGGTTTTAGCAAATTTTATTAAGTCGTAAGTTTTAACATTTGAGTCAAAAGAAACCAATTCTTCTTCTTCTGTTCTTTCGTACTTAACAACTATTTTATTTGAATCAACATAGTCAATTACTCCATCACCTTCAGCTGTAATTAATACTCTAGAATCTCTTGCTACTGACTCTTCAAGACCAGTACCTACAATTGGAGACTCAGGGTTTAATAAAGGAACCGCTTGACGTTGCATGTTTGATCCCATCAAAGCACGGTTTGCATCATCATGCTCTAAGAAAGGAATTAAAGATGCAGCAATAGAAGCAATTTGATTTGGAGCTACGTCCATCAAATGAACATTAGTTGGCTCTACAACAGGAAAATCACCTTCAAATCTAGCTTTTACCTTACCTTTTTCAAATACACCTTGTGCCGAAATTGGGGCATTAGCTTGGGCGATGATTTTACCATCTTCTTCTTCTGCACTTAAATAAATAACATCATTAACAAGGTTTACTTTTCCTTCTTCTACAGTTCTGTATGGAGTTTCAATAAATCCTAATTTATTCACTTTTGCATAAACACAAAGAGATGAAATCAAACCAATATTTGGTCCTTCAGGAGTTTCAATGGTACATAACCTTCCGTAGTGGGTATAATGTACATCACGCACCTCAAATCCAGCACGTTCTCTTGATAAACCACCGGGTCCTAAAGCCGATAATCTTCTTTTGTGTGTAATCTCAGAAAGTGGATTTGTTTGATCCATAAACTGAGAAAGTTGATTTGTTCCAAAGAATGAGTTAATTACTGATGATAATGTTTTGGCATTAATCAAATCAATAGGAGTAAACACCTCATTATCTCTAACGTTCATTCTTTCTCTAATGGTTCTAGCCATACGAGCTAAACCTACTCCAAACTGAGAATATAATTGTTCACCTACAGTTCTAACCCTACGATTACTTAAGTGATCGATATCATCAACATCAGTTTTAGAGTTGATAAGTTCAATTAAATATTTGATGATAGAAATAATATCCTCTTTTGTAAGGATTTTGGTTTCCATATCAATATTTAAATTCAGCTTTTTGTTGATTCTATATCTTCCAACTTCACCTAAATCGTATCTTTTATCAGAAAAGAACAATTTATCGATAACACCTCTTGCAGTTTCTTCATCTGGCGGTTCGGCATTTCTAAGAACACGGTAAATATGCTCAACTGCTTCAATTTCAGAGTTTGAAGGATCCTTTTGTAGCGTATTATATATAATAGTGTAATCTGCAGTATTTGTATCTTCTTTATGAAGTAAAATAGTTTTTACACCAGTGTCTAAAATTAAATCAACATGGTCAGATTCAATAACTGTTTCTCTGTCAATTATAACTTCGTTTCTTTCAATAGAAACAACTTCTCCTGTATCTTCATCAACAAAGTCTTCAAACCAAGTTTTTAAAACTCTTGCTGCAAGTCTTCTACCAACAACCTTTTTTAATTGAGTTTTGTTAACCTTAATTTCGTCAGCTAAGTTGAATATTTCTAAAATATCTTTATCTGTATCAAATCCAATTGCTCGCAATAAGGTAGTTACAGGTAATTTCTTTTTTCTATCAATGTAAGCAAACATTACAGAATTAATATCTGTAGCGAACTCAATCCAACTACCTTTAAAAGGAATTACCCTAGCTGAATAAAGTTTGGTGCCATTCGCATGGAAACTATGACCAAAAAAAACACCTGGTGATCTGTGTAATTGCGAAACAACTACCCTTTCTGCCCCATTAATAATGAAGGACCCTCTTGGAGTCATATAAGGAATTGTACCTAAATAAACATCTTGAACGATGGTTTCAAAATCCTCATGTTCAGGATCGGTACAATACAATTTAAGTTTTGCTTTTAGAGGAACACTATAAGTTAAACCTCTTTCAATAGATTCTTGTAGAGAATACCTTGGAGGGTCTACGAAGTAATCTAAAAATTCCAAAACAAAGTTATTTCTAGCATCCGTTATCGGAAAATTTTCGCTAAAAACTTTGTACAAACCCTCTTCATCTCTAGATTGTGGAGGGGTATCAAGTTGGAAAAAGTCTTGAAAAGATTGCAATTGAATATCCAAAAAATCTGGATACTGCAATAAATTTTGCGTTGTAGAGAAGTTAATTCTCTGATTTGTCAGTACTGACATAAAGGAGGAAATTTAGTTAAACATTAACAGCTATAAACAACAAAGGGTTTAGACCCAAAATAGGGTCTAAACCTTTAAAAAGATTGGGAGAGAGCGGTATTATTTAAGCTCAACTTCAGCTCCTGCCTCCTCAAATTGTTTTTTAAGAGCCTCAGCTTCGTCTTTAGTAACACCTTCTTTAATAGGTTTAGGTGCATTATCAACGATTTCTTTTGCTTCTTTAAGACCAAGAGATGTAATTTCTTTTACAAGTTTTACAATTTGAAGTTTAGAACCTCCAGCACTCTTTAAGATTACATCGAATTCTGTTTGCTCTACACCACCTCCATCGGCATCGCCTCCGGCTGCAGGTCCTGCAACAGCAACTGCAGCAGCAGCTGGTTCAATACCATATTCATCTTTTAAGATTTGAGCTAGTTCATTAACTTCTTTTACTGTTAAGTTTACTAATTGATCAGCAAACGATTTTAAATCTGCCATTTTATTGATTTTTAATTTTGATACTTAGTTAATAATAATTCTTAATTAATTTTCTGATCTTTCTTCTAAAGTTTTTAATAGACCAGCCAATGTATTTTTACCAGATTGAAGGGCTCCAAGAACATTCTTAGCTGGAGATTGCAATAATGCAATAACATCTCCGATAAGTTCGTTTTTAGATTTAAGACTAGCTAAAGCCTCAAGTTTATCTTCTCCAATAAAAATTGCTTCGTCTATATAAGCACCTTTAAGAGCAGGTTTCGTTTCCTTTTTTCTAAAGTCTTTAATAAGTTTTGCGGGAGCATTACCTGTATCAGATAACATGATAGAAGTATTGCCCGTTAAAGCTTCATATAGTCCAGAGAAATCTCTTTCTTCAACCCTTTCCATTGCCTTTTTTAGCAACGTATTTTTTACAACTTGAAGTGAAATGTTTTGGTTAAAACACATTCTTCTCAATTTGTTTGACTTTTCAACTGTCATTGCAGAAACATCAGTCAAATAAACAACGTTACTATCTCTTAGCTTTACAGCAAGATCTTCAATTAATTGATTTTTTTCTAATTTATTCATCCCCAATTAATTAAGTTTGGATTCAATCTTTACCGAAGGACTCATAGTACCTGACAAAAACACGCTTCTCACATAAGCGCCTTTAGCTGCGGTAGGCTTCAGTTTAACAATGGTTTGTAACAGCTCATTGGTATTTTCTTGCAGTTGAGTTGGAGAAAAGGAAGCTTTTCCAACTGATGCATTAATTATTCCGTATTTATCTACTTTAAAGTCGATTTTACCTGCTTTAACGTCGTTAACAGCTTTAGCTACATCCATAGTAACAGTTCCTGTTTTAGGGTTCGGCATTAAACCTCTAGGGCCTAATATTCTACCTAAAGCACCAACTTTACCCATAGCTGCAGGAACAGTTATAATAACGTCAACATCAGTCCAACCATCTTTAATTTTTTGAATGTAATCATCTAAACCAACATAGTCAGCACCAGCTTGTTTAGCCTCTTCTTCCTTATCAGGAGTACAAAGAACTAAAACTTTAACAGTTTTACCTGTTCCGTGCGGAAGGGTTACAGAACCTCTAACCATTTGGTTGGCTTTTCTAGGATCAACACCTAGTCTTACACTTACGTCTATTGAAGAATCAAATTTTGTGGTTACAATCTTTTTTACCAATTCGCAACCTTCAATTAATGTATATGATTTTGCTAGATCATATTTTGCTTCAACTTCTTTTCTTTTTTTAGTCAATTTCATTGCCAGCAATTATAATTGTTCAACTCTAATTCCCATACTTCTAGCGGTACCTGCAACCATTTGCATGGCTGACTCAATGGTAAAACTATTTAAGTCTGGCATTTTATCTTCAGCGATAGCCCTAACTTGTTCCTTAGTAAGCTTACCAACTTTAACCCTATTTGGTTCAGCTGAACCAGATTTAAGTTTTAACGCTTCCTTAATTTGAACAGGAACTGGAGTGTTTTTGATGATAAAATCAAAAGATTTATCAGCGTAAACAGTAATAACTGCAGGACACAATTTTCCTTGCTTATCTTGGGTTCTTGCATTAAATTGCTTACAGAACTCCATAATATTTACTCCTTTGGCTCCTAATGCAGGACCAACTGGAGGTGATGGGTTAGCAGCCCCACCTTTTACTTGCAACTTAATAAGTGCAACTATTTCTTTTGCCATTTTTGTTTGTTTAGTTCGAACGTCATGCGTTAAATCACAACTCCTATTTGGTTAATAATTATTCTTTCTCTACTTGCATGTAGCTTAATTCTAATGGGGTCTTTCTTCCGAATATTTTAACCATTACTTTAAGCTTTTTCTTTTCTTCATTAATTTCTTCGATAACACCTGAGAAACTATTGAAAGGACCATCAATTACCTTAACTGATTCACCAACAATAAACGGAATGTTTAATTCCTCGTCAGTTTCAGCCAATTCATCAACTTTACCTAAAATTCTTTTTACTTCAGCAGGCCTTAAAGGCATTGGGTCTCCTCCTTTTGAAGCACCCAGAAAGCCAATCACATTTGGAAGATTCTTAATCATATGTGGTATTTCACCAACCAAATTCGCCTCTACTAAAACATATCCAGGAAAAAAGTTTCTTTCTTTAGATACTTTTTTACCATTTCTTATTTGATAAACTTTCTCAGTAGGAATTAGTACCTGCGATACAAACTCCTGAAGTTTTAAATGTTCTATTTCAGATTCAAGAAACTCTTTTACCTTTTTCTCTTTGCCGCTAATGGCGCGAACTACATACCATTTTCTTGTATTTTCTTGTAATTCTGTGCTCATTAAACCTTAATTAAAAATGTTATTATAAATAACTTTCATTACGTTACCAAAAGCAGAATCCATCAAGTAAATTAATAATGAGATGATAGCTGCAGCTATTAATACCACTATTGCACTACTTTGTAACTCTGACCATGTTGGCCAAGAAGTCTTATTTTTTAATTCGTCAACCGAATCTTCTATGTATGATTTTATTCCTGCCATTTTTTATTTCTTGCACGGGTGGTAGGAATCGAACCCACAGCCTACGGTTTTGGAGACCGTCGCTCTACCAATTGAGCTACACCCGTAAAACATAAAAAGGCATCCTCCAAAATGGAGGATACCAATTCTTATTTTACTTGTTATTTATTAAGCGATAATCTCAGTTACCTGACCCGCACCTACAGTTCTACCACCTTCTCTGATCGCAAATTTCAACCCTTTGTTGATTGCAACTGGAGCAATTAATTTTACTGTAATAGTTAAGTTATCACCAGGCATTACCATTTCTCTATCTTCACCTAATAAAATTTCACCTGTAACGTCTGTTGTTCTAAGGTAAAATTGTGGTCTATATCTGTTGTGAAATGGAGTGTGACGTCCACCTTCTTCTTTTTTCAAGATATACACTTCAGCTTTGAATTCAGTATGCGGAGTAATTGATCCTGGTTTTGCGATAACCATACCTCTTCTGATATCAGTTTTCTCAATACCTCTCAACAATAATCCAACGTTATCACCTGCTTCACCTCTGTCAAGAATTTTTCTAAACATCTCAACACCGGTAACAACTGATTTCATTTTTTCAACACCGAAACCAATGATATCAACTTCTTCTCCAGAGTTAACAACACCTGACTCAATTCTTCCTGTTGCAACTGTACCTCTTCCTGTAATAGAGAAAACATCTTCAACTGGCATTAAGAAATCTTTATCAACTTCTCTTTTTGGAATTGGAATATAATCATCAACGGCGGCCATTAATTCCATGATTTTTTCAGCCCATTTTGGCTCACCATTCAAACCTCCTAAAGCAGAACCTTGAATAACAGGAACGTTGTCGCCATCATATTCGTAGAAAGAAAGTAATTCTCTAATTTCCATTTCTACTAATTCCAATAACTCTTCATCGTCAACTAAGTCAACTTTATTCATAAAAACAACCAATCTTGGAACACCAACTTGACGAGCCAAAAGGATGTGCTCTCGGGTTTGAGGCATTGGACCATCAGTAGCAGCACAAACCAAAATAGCACCGTCCATCTGGGCAGCACCTGTAACCATGTTCTTAACATAGTCAGCGTGACCTGGACAATCTACGTGAGCGTAGTGTCTGTTAGCAGTTTGATATTCAACGTGAGAAGTATTAATAGTAATACCTCTTTCTTTCTCCTCAGGAGCATTATCGATTGAATCGAATGAACGTAATTCAGACAACCCTGCATTTGCTAAAACAGTTGTAATAGCAGCTGTTAAGGTTGTTTTTCCATGGTCAACGTGTCCGATAGTTCCTATGTTTACGTGTGGTTTGGAACGATCAAAATTTTCTTTAGCCATAACTATAGATTTAAAAAATAATATAAAAGGTTAAACAATACATTTTTATATAGAGCCAATGACGGGATTTGAACCCGTGACCTCTTCCTTACCAAGGAAGTGCTCTACCACTGAGCTACATCGGCTTTTAAAATTTGACTTCTCAAAATGAAAAATCATTTGAGCGGGAGACGAGACTCGAACTCGCGACCCTCAGCTTGGAAGGCTGATGCTCTACCAACTGAGCTACTCCCGCAATTTTAAAAACTGTGGCGGCTCAACGCCATTTTTTTTATTAACATTTCAGTTAACTTATTTTTCCACAATATTAAATGGTGGGGAGAGCAGGATTCGAACCTGCGAAGACGTAGTCAACAGATTTACAGTCTGTCCTCGTTGGCCGCTTGAGTATCTCCCCATCTATCAAAGAACTAATATGAGCTAGTGGAGGGATTCGAACCCCCGACCCGCTGATTACAAATCAGCTGCTCTGGCCAACTGAGCTACACCAGCTTAAACTTAATGTTTCCTCTCCGAAAAAAGGACTGCAAATGTAAAAAAGGAAAGCGGATTTCTGCAAACAAAATCCGCTTTTTTTTTAATGAATTTTAAACGAAAAGATTTTTAGGGAGATTTTTAGGCTATTTTAAGCTTTTCTTTATGCTTTTTTACCTGTCTTCTTAATGCTTCAACTGCAATATCTGTAGACTCTTCAAAGGATTTTGATTGTTTTTTTGCGAAGAGATTTGAACCTGGTACATTTAATCTTATTTCAGCAATTTTATTTTCATTATTTGATGCTTTATCTAATCTAAGAAACACTTCACCATCAATTATTTTATCAAAAAAGTGATCTAGCTTATCTACTTTTTCTTGAACAAAGTCTACTAATTTCTGGTCTGCGTCAAAATGAATTGAATGAATTTTTAATTTCATAAATGTTTTTTTTATGCTCTAGGGTGAGCTTGTTTATAGATATTTTTAAGTTTTTCGAAAGTATTGTGGGTATAAATTTGAGTTGCAGAAAGATTTGCATGCCCTAATAACTCTTTTACAGAGTTTAAATCTGCACCATTATTTAACATGTGTGTAGCAAATGTATGCCTTAAAACGTGAGGTCCTTTTTTACTTTGAGTAGTTATTTGAGCTAATGTTTTATTCACAATATTATATACGAGTTTAGGATATAGCTTGTTTCCTTTACTGGTTAAAAATAAAAATTTATTTGAAGAATCATTAGATTCTTTCCTCCAAATATTAATAAAATTTGTTAAGCTACTTTTTAATAAAGGATGTATTGGAAGAATTCGCTCTTTATTTCGCTTACCCAATACTTTAAGTGTTTGATTATAAAAGTCAACATCAATTAATTTGAGGTTAATTAATTCAGTTGATCTTATGCCTGTAAAATAGAATAAACTAATTATTAATTTATTTCTTTGGCCTTCAAAACTTTCTGGAAAGTCAATTTCATCGAGTAAAAAATTAATTTTCTCTTCTGTAATAAAATTTGGTAAGCTCTTTTTTATTTTAGGACCACTTATTTTTGAAAGTGGATTTAGTTCTGTTTCTCCCTCTTTTTGAAGAAATTTATAATACCCTTTTAAAGTTGATATTTTCCGATTAATTGATTTTTCAGATAAACCTAATTCTACCAACTCTACAATAAAGCTCCTAATAATTTGAAATGTTGCTTTGTTCGGTTTTATTTGAAATTCAGTTTCTAAATAATCAAAGTACTGATATAAATCAGTTAAATATGATTTTACTGTATGAGGAGAATACCTTTTTTCTGTTTTGAGGTAGGAAGAATAATTTTCTATTAGCACCAGGTAAAAATAAAAAAAGCGGCTCAAGGCCGCTTTTATTTATGTAGAATTTAATTATACCAATTTTTCTTGCATCAAGTTGCGATAAACTGCGCGCAATCTAGTTTGACGATTGATAATTGAAGGCTTGGTATACTTCTGTCTTTCTCTAAGTTCTTTTAAAGTACCTGTGCGCTCAAACTTCTTTTTAAATTTTTTGATCGCTCTTTCAATATTTTCGCCTTCTTTAACTGGTATTTTTAACATGCTTATCGTTTTAACGGGTGCAAATGTAATTGTTATTTATAAATTTCAAAAGATTTATTTTAAAATCTCTCTAGAAATTACCAATTTTTGAATTTCACTAGTTCCTTCGCCTATTGTGCATAGTTTAGAATCTCGGTAAAACTTCTCTACTGGGAAATCTTTGGTATATCCATAACCTCCAAAAATTTGAACTGCCTCAACAGAATTTCTTACTGCTACTTCAGATGCGTAATATTTGGCAAATGCAGATTGCTTAGTAACTTTTTGTCCTCTATTTTTTAAGTCTGCAGCTTGGAGTGTTAGTAATTCTGCAGCTTCATATTCAGTTGCCATATCTGCTAACTTAAATGTAATTCCTTGAAAATTTGCAATTGGCTGACCAAATTGCTCTCTTTCTTTTGCATATTTAATAGATGCATTTAACGCTCCTTTCGCAATACCTAATGAAAGGGCTGCAATAGAAATTCTTCCACCATCTAAAACCTTCATCGCTTGAATAAATCCATCTCCCTCCTCGCCTAGCATCATACTTTTGTGAACTCTGCAATCTTCAAAAATTACTTCTGCAGTCTCAGAGGCTCTCATTCCTAATTTATTCTCTTTCTTACCTGCTTTTAAGCCGGGGTTATTTCTATCAATAATAAATGTAGACATACCATGAGAGTCTAAAAGTTCTCCTGTTCTAACAATGGCAACAACAACATCAGAACTTTTGCCATGTGTTATCCAGCATTTAGAGCCATTAAGTATGTAGTAATCTCCATCTTTTGTGGCAGTTACTTTCATCCTCATTGCATCAGACCCAGTATTAGGCTCAGTTAAAGCCCAAGCACCCAAGTACTCAGCAGAAGCAAGTTTGGGCAAATATTTTTGCTTTTGCTCCTCGTTTCCAAATTGCAAAATATGCCCAGTACACAAAGAATTATGGGCTGCAACCGAAAGTCCTATAGACCCACAAATACTACCAATTTCTGTTAGTGCTGTTACGTACTCGAAGTATCCAAAACCTGAACCGCCATACTTTGTGGGAACCAAAACCCCCATCAAACCTAAGTCCCCAAGTTTTTTTAATACATCAATTGGAAGTTCTTGACTTTCGTCCCATTCCATTAATCTCGGTCGAATTTCCTTGTCGCCGAAATTGCGAATCATATCAGCAATCATTTGCTGATTTTCGTTTAATTCAAAATTCATGTGGTTGCGTCTTTAAAAGACCGCAATATTAGCGATTCTAGAGCTATAATGATTCAATTTTTCTTCGCCATTTAGAAAACTTAATTTTACCAAAAAGGAAAAGCCTGAAACATTGGCCTGCATTTTCTGTACAATTTGAGCTGCAGCTTCTGCTGTTCCTCCTGTAGCTAATAAATCATCATGAATTAGAACATTTTGATTTGGCTTAATTGAGTCTATATGAACTTCAATAATTGATTTCCCGTATTCTAAATCATAATCTTGGGAAATGGTTTTCCAAGGCAGTTTTCCTTGTTTCCTAATTAAAACAAATGGAACATTTAATATTTGGGCCATCAATGGGCCAAATAAAAAACCTCTACTTTCAATTCCAGCAATTACGTCTATTTTATCGTTCAAAAAAGGTGCAACCATTTGACTTGCTAACTCTTTACAAAACTCAGGATTTGATAAAACAGGAGTAATATCTTTAAATAAAATTCCTTTTTTTGGAAAATCAGGAACATCTCTTATAAGGCTTTTTAATTTTTCTTCTATGTTTATCATTCGTCTTTTTGTAAATAAAATTTATACTTTGATTTGTGCTTAGGGTTTAATGATGGAGCTTCTAATATTTCATCAAGAGATACTTCGGGGTTATCCTTTAATTGTTCAAAAATAATTTTCACATCCACGTATTCAAAGTATGGGTGTTTCAATAAGGTTTTAAATTCAACCTTATTTAAATCGTACTTTTTTATTTCTTTAGTTTCAATACTAAGTTGTTTTGTAAAAGGTTGAAAATCAAAATCTGCCAACCCGTAAACTTCATTTAACTGAGAAAAACTGCAAAATCCGCCTAAGACTTCTCTGTATTTTAGTATTCTTTCTGCGTAAGCTTTCCCAATTCCTGGAATTTTTTCGAAATCTAACCTTGAAGCGGTGTTTATTTCGAAGTTTAAAACAATTTCATTTTTTGGAAAGACAAATTTGTCTTTGTAGGAATTGATAAAGTTTGAATCGACCCCATAAATTGATTTTAAGTCTGCTAAGGAATTTATTTCCCCTCCCTTTTCGTAATATTTTACAATGTTATTTGAGGCAAAATTTGAAAAGCCAAACATTTGCAAAGAATCAAATGAAACCTTTGAAAAATCGATAATAAATCCTGGTTCTTGCTTTTCTTTTTTTGACTTAACTAATTTATCTTCATGAAGATTATTATTTTTTGTTTGCACAGAATCTTTTGCAATTAATTTTAGGTTGTTGTTTTCAAAAACCAGGTATGGTTCAACTTTTTGAAATATAGAATCGGATAATCCGTATATTTTTTTCAAGTCATTTGAGGATAGAAAATAACCACCACTTTCTCTATATCGAATTAAGTTTTGGGTTGCTTTTTTGGGGAAGCCCATAGAATCAAGCTCAGAAACAGAAACCAAATTAGGGTTAAATTCAAAAAAGTTAAATGAAGGTCTGCTAAGTTTTTTCGATTCCTGTGCTATCTTTTTATAATTCTCAATTTCTGCTTTTGAAAACTCAACAGGAGGTTTAGCAAATTCAGGAATAACCCACTTGGCAGAAATGAACAATAACAAAATGAGGATTGTAAGTATTGCATACCCTCTTTTTTCATTTTTTGTTAGGTAAAGGGAGTTGTAAAAATGCCTGAGCATTTGAACACTATTTAAATTTTTTGATTTCCCCTGAATTTACCCTATCCATATAACTTTTAAGATCGTTTGCAACTTCTTTGTACAAGAAGTATAACCCAAAAATATTAGGGAAAGCCATTCCTAAAATCATCATATCACTAAAATCTAAAACTGCTCCTAAACTTGATGCGCTTCCAACTACAATAAACCCAAGAAAAATAACTTTATAAGATATTTCTGATTTTCTTGAAATTCCAAACAAGTAAGTCCAAGATTTTAAACCATAGTATGACCACGAAATCATAGTTGAGAAAGCAAATAATAATATCGCGATAATTAGAACATATTTAAACCAAGGAAAAACCGTACTAAATGCAGCACTAGTTAACTCTGCACCAGTTAATCCTGAGGAACCATCAGCATAACCGGTAAATATTAAAACTAAGGCTGTCATGGTACATACAACTACAGTATCAATAAACGGCTCTAGTAAAGCCACAATTCCCTCGCTTATTGGCTCATTGGTTTTAGATGCTGAATGAGCAATTGAGGCCGAACCAACGCCTGCCTCATTTGAAAAGGCTGCTCTTTGAAATCCAACAATTAAAACTCCAATTAATCCACCTTTCATGGCACTAGGTGCAAAGGCTCCTTCGAATATTTGGGTAAATGCGATGCCAATGTTTCCAATGTTTGAAAAAATTATTATTACGGCAAAAGTTACATAAAGGCCAACCATAATAGGTACAATTTTATCAGTTACTTTGGCAATACTTCTAATTCCACCAATTATTACTACGCCTACAAAAACAGCTAAGATTAGTCCAAATAAGGCTCCGTAATCTGCCATAAAAGTAAACTCGCTTGACAATTGGGCAAATGCTTGATTGGCTTGAAACATATTGCCACCACCGAAAGAGCCACCTATACATAGGATTGCAAAAACAATGGCAAGTACTTTACCTAATGTCTTTTTCCCTCTTAACTCTAATGCTTTACTAAGGTAGTACATTGGTCCTCCGTAAACTCTGCCGTTTTCATCAATATGACGGTATTTTACTCCTAAAGTACATTCAACAAACTTTGAAGACATTCCCAAAATCCCGGCTAATATCATCCAAAAAGTAGCACCCGGACCTCCTAAAGTTATAGCAACCGCCACTCCTGCAATGTTGCCTAATCCAACTGTGGCCGATAATGCTGTGGCTAATGCCTGAAAGTGAGAAACCTCTCCCTTATCATCTGGGTTACTGTATTTACCTGCAACTAAGTCTAAGGCATGTTTAAACCCTCTAAAATTTATAAACCTCATCCTTACAGTAAAGAAAATAGCGCCAAAAATTAGCCAAACCACAACTATTGGTATATTCTTTTTTACTGGGTTTCCTGAGGCATCAAGAACGGCTCTTTTTTTCTCAAAATTTACTTCTGCTATAAAGTGAGACCTTACATCTACGGCTAAATCTGCATCTGCTGGGTCATAAACTTTATCGCCACCTTTATTTAGCAGATTTATCTTTCCATTATCAGGAGAAATAATTTTTATTGAACCTGTATTTGTTTCAACTTCTCCAATAATATCACCCTTTCGAACTTCATCTCCATTATTTACACTCCAAGATTTTACAGTAATAATTGAAACATCTTCGTTTTCCCAGCCTGGAGCTCTAACAATTGCTTTTTCTGCATAAACGATAGGATCATAAATACCAATAGCTTCAAAGGGATCCCAAAAAAGTACAACTGATAATGCATTAACAACAGGTTGAAATGCTTCATCGATTTTTTGACTAATTGTTTTTTCTTCCTTTTCTTGAGCCGATACTTTAAAAGTAAGGGCAAATAACATTACTGTAAAAAGTAAATATTTAGATATCCTCAAAACGTTTTTTTTTGGCGTGTGCCCCAAAAATAGCCAAGTTTTTTTCTTATAAAAAGGTTAAATATGAATTAACCCATTTTTTGAATCAATTAATGCATTTGTTATGCTTTGAGGTTTGTAATTGATAATAGAAGAAATCTTATCGAGGTTAAATCCAGTTATTGGAGGTCGCTTATCAAGTTCATTTAAACTTTTAGATGAAATTGATGATATTAAATTTTTATCAAAGCCATAAACATCTGCTACTTTTTTAGCCAATTGAAATATTGAGATCTCCTCCTCACCCGAAATATGGAAAGTTGAATTTTGGTTACTAACCATTAAATCAAATATCGCTTTTGCTAAATCTTTAACATAGGTTGGTTTTCTGATTTGATCGTTAACAACCTTAATTTTTTTGTTTTGACTTAAGAAGGAATAAGCCCAAGTGAGAATATTATTTCTAGAGAGATTTTCACCAAAACCAAACACCAAAATTGTTCTAATTATTTGGTGGTTTTTAAAATTTTGCTGAATGTATTCTTCGGCTTGTAATTTAGATTTCCCGTAAATACTTAAAGGGTTTGGTTGATCATTTTCTTTATAATTTAAGCTTGTACCATCAAAGACAAATTCGCTAGAAAGATGAATAAATTTTGATTGGGGATTTAAATTATCAATTAAGTTTTTCACTCCCAATACGTTTACCTTAAAACATTTATCTGGAAACTCCTCACAAATATCAACATGTGAAATAGCAGCACAATTGATAACAATATCAGGTTTTTCAGTTATTAGGAAATTCTTTACCTCGGATGAGTTAGAAATATCTAATTTTTGATAAAAATTTTCAAAATCTTTAATTCGTGGATTTCCTAAACCTGTAGGTAAAAGAAGGAAGTCTTTTGATTTTAGAATTAATTTTCCGATGTATTGCCCAATTAATCTATTGGCTCCGGTAATTAAAACCTTCATTATTTTTTTTTCAATGCTTTATTTAAAGATTGAATTTGATCTTGTGTTCCTAGAACAAATAACTTAATATTTTCTTTTAATTTATAATCAGGAGATGGATTAATAATATATTCACCCAACTCGTCCTTTACACCAATAATTCTACAACCGGTGTGGTATTTTGATTCAAGCTCCATGATGGTTTTTTGCCTAGCATCAAAAGGAAAATCTGAAATTAAAATCTCTTCCAAATTAATTTTATCTTCACCAGAAATAGAAATTTTATCGATAAACTCCATTACATCTGGGGTAACTACAAGACTTGCCATATGAGCTCCTCCAACTCTATCTGGCATTATTACATTATCTGCTCCAGCAATTCTCATTTTACTTTCTGAGCTGCTTTCGGATGCTCTAGAAATAATTGTAATTTTTTGATTTAATTCTCTTGCTGTAAGAACAACAAAAACATTAAGGGCATCATTTGGAAGAGTTGTTATTAAAGCTTGAGCAGTTTTAATGCCTGCTTTTATCATTACATTTTCATCTGTTGCATCTCCTTCGATATAAGGAAAATTAGCGTTGAGAAGTTCTTGAATTAAAGAAGGGTCGTTTTCTATAATTATAAAATTCTTTTTATGAGCCTTTAAAGTTTTTACAGCTTGGGTACCATTTCTACCATATCCACAAATAATAACATGATTTTTTATTTTTTTTACTTCCTGATCCACTTTATAATTTTTAAAATAGTTTTTATAATCTCCCGAAACGATATATCTTGATATTGATGTTATGGCATAAGCAAAAGTACCAAAACTTGAAATGATAAGCATTGAGGTAAATATTCTACCTCCTTCAGATAAAGGCCTAACTTCTTGAAAGCCAACAGTAGAGACTGTAATTATTGTCATATACAAGGCCTCGGGTAAATTATAACCTTCAACTAATATAAAACCTAAAGTACCGCTAAAGAGTACAATAAATAAAATGCCAAAGGCATAATAAATTTCTTTGAAATATTTAAAATTGAAAAGCACCCTTCAAAAATGGGTAAAATTGAGTGAATAACTATTTAATTTCCCAAATGGTAGATTTCTTTCTTTTAAAAAGATCTCTGTGTTCTAACCAAAATGCCAGAAATAAATAAATTATTAAAGGTGAACCAAAAGTGATAAAGCTTAAATAAATAAAATATTTGCGTATAGCAGATGAATTGATATCAAGCTTTTCGCCAATTTTTTCGCAAACTCCAAAAAGTTGAATTTCAAAAAATGTTTTTAACCTCTCCATCAAATATTTTTTCCAAAAGTACACTTTATAAGGTAAATTACTAAAATTTACTTTGTTGCTGATTTAATTATCTGATTTCCTATTCCACATTTTAAACACAATAACTTATTACAATAATTATTTTTCTGCTCAATTAAGCTTTGCGTGTTCCAAGCTGATTTTAATTCAACATTAAATTCTTTCCAATTAAAAATAATACTGTTTTTTTCAGGGGGAATATTTTCTAGAAAACTTAATGCCTTTTCTTTTAATTCTTGCTTATCGCGATGTTTTGCAATAAAAAAATAATAGGGAACAATAGTGTTTATAATAATGGAATTAATTGCAGCCTCACCAAGCTTTTTCTGCTTAATGGAAGACTCTTTTCCTATAGAATAATGATTATCCCAATAAGGAGAAGTTTTTATTTTAAACAGTTTTTTTAATTCAATAAAATTTTGATTCATTACTTTGTCTGAAAAAGGAAACAAATTAATCACCAATTGGGCTAGTTGTACAATTTTTAACGTGGGTTGATTGTAAGGTCTAACTCCTCCGGTTTTCCAAATTTTATTTGATAAAGATTCTAAATTGTGTTTCAGTTTATAAAACTCGTAGTTATTTTTTAACTCAATTGAGTATTCATCTTTAGGAGTGTTTAAAAAACCTGCTTGCCCCAAAAGTATTGCTTCAACTATTGCAGAATCGTTACCGTACTTTAATAATATTTTTATTGGAGTTTGTAGAGATAATATTTCGAAAGGAAACGAATTGGCTTTTAATCCTAAAGATTTAGCAATGAACACAAACATTGTTTGTTCCAGGTCTTGGTTACTTTTTTGAAATAAAGATGAAATCTCTTCTGTTTTTCGCTCTATTCTGTCTATTAAAAGTCTTTCGAACCAAATATTATTTTTAGTTGTTTTTGATAAATGAAAAAGCTTAGCACATGGCAACCAACCTTTTTCGTTTTTTATGCTTTGGTAGTTCTTAATTATTTCATCAGAAATATGACCTTTTAACTCAAGGCAAGGCGGCAGCTCTTCACTTTCAATATCATTTTCGTAAACAACATGAAGAATTACATTTTTGTAAGCTTCATCTTTTTGGTGGTTGTGCTTAAACCAATCTGAAGCTTTAACGTGAATCTCAACATTTCCTGCCCAGAGGGTATCTCCAATTTTAATTTTTGACAAAGAAAAATCAGGACCTGAGTATGTATTTAAAAAGCCTGTTTGAAGTATCTCTACTTTTTGATTGTCAGCAAAAAGATTTTGGTTTGAGAAAAGGCGATTTTGCCAAATAAAATGCAAAAAATCCTCCTCAATTTTCACTACACCAATTTATTATCTTTCATAGCTTTTTCCATCAAAACTCTAATTTCAATTGCCTTTTCACGAGCTTTTGTTGCAAAATCTTTATCTGGTGAAGCATAAATAATTCCTCTTGATGAGTTGATTAATAAACCAATATCAGAGTTTAACCCCTTTTTCATCACCATATCTAAATCTCCTCCTTGAGCACCTACACCTGGTATTAATAAGAAGTGTGAAGGTAAAATATTTCTAATTTTTTCAATTCTATCCGGACGAGTTGCACCAACAACCAACATGGTATTTTCATTGGTTCCCCAATCTTTTAGTTCGTAAGCTACATGCTCATATAATTGCATCCATCTTTGGCGATTCTGAATTCCTTCACTTCCAATAGATAATAAAGAATTTAACTCTTTAGTTTGAATATCCTCGGCTCCAATATTTGAAGTTAATCCTAATACAATGGCCCATTTGTCTTTGTAATTCAAAAAAGGCTTTACCGAATCGTATCCCATGTATGGCGAAACAGTTACAGCTCCAAAATTCATTTTTTCAAAAAACGTTTTGGCGTAGTAGTTCGAACTATTTCCAATATCGCCTCTTTTTGCGTCGGCAATAACCAAATGTTCATCTCCAATATAATTTACAGTTTCCTGTAAAATATCCCAACCTTTAGAGCCCATAACCTCATAAAAAGCCAAATTTGGTTTGTAGGCAACACATAAGTCTCTGGTAGCATCTATAATTGCTTTATTAAACTCTAAAACACCATTTTTTTCTCCCTTTAGGTGGTTTGGCAATTTAGATTCATCTGTATCTAAACCAACGCACAAGAAGCTTTTCTTCTTTTTTATTTGAGCAATAAGATTATCTCTATTCATTAGTTGGCATTTATTTGAAGGCTTTCGCCTGATTTTAATTTTTCAGCGTTTTCAACAATTTTTAATTCATCAATAATTTTTTGAATGTCACCATCAATAATTGAAGATAAACTGTATAAAGTTAAATTAATTCTGTGATCTGTTACTCTTCCTTGCGGGAAATTATAGGTTCTAATTTTTGCAGATCTATCACCTGTAGAAACTTGTGACTTTCTTTGGCTATCTATTTCGGCATTTCTTTTTTGAAGTTCAATTTCATAAATTCTCGAACGCAATACCTTCAACGCTTTATCGAAATTTTTTATTTGCGATTTTTGATCTTGGCATTGAGCCACGATACCTGATGGAATATGCGTTAATCTTACCGCAGAATAAGTGGTATTTACAGATTGTCCACCTGGACCAGAAGAACAATAGGTTTCTTTTTTCACCTCGTTCATATCAATTTGAACATCAAACTCTTCGGCCTCGGGTAAAACTGCAACGGTAGCAGCTGATGTATGAACCCTACCTTGCGTTTCGGTAGCTGGAACTCGCTGCACTCGATGCACTCCAGATTCAAACTTCATGGTTCCGAAAACATCTTCGCCATTTACGTTAAAGATAATTTCTTTATAACCTCCTGATGTTCCTTCACTTACATCAACTATTTCGATTTTCCAACCTTTAGAATCACAATATTTACTGTACATTCTAAATAAATCTCCTGCAAAAATCGAGGCTTCGTCACCACCAGTTCCTGCTCTAACTTCTACAACTGCATTTTTTGTATCTGTTGGGTCTTTTGGAATTAAAAGAAATTTAATATCCTCTTCTAAGGTTACTTTTTTATCAGAAAGCTCATCCAATTCCATTTTGGCCATTTCCCTAAACTCATCATCTTTTTCGGTTTCTAAAATAGATTTTGATGAGTCTATATTCTCAAGGGTATTTTTGTAATCATAATAAGCATTTACAATAGGCTCAAGGTCTTTATACTCTTTGTTGAGCTTTACATACCTTTTCATATCGCTAATAATGGTTGGGTCTGTAATAAGTTTTCCAACTTCTTCCCATCTATCTTTAATAAACTCAAGTTTTGATAATAAACCAGATGACATATTATGAATATTTAAACTCACCTTTCGGCGATTTTATGATTAATTCTTTTTCTTCAGACTCTTCTACTCTTCCTACAATTTTGGCCTCAACATTAAATCCTTTAGAAATATTTATTATTTCTAGAGCTGTTTGAGAATCAGTATAAATTTCTAACCTATGTCCCATATTAAATACGGTGTACATTTCTTTCCAATCTGTATTTGATTCTTTTTGAATTGTTTCAAATAAAAATGGAATTTCAAGGAGGTTATCTTTTATTATTCTATGACGATCAACAAAGTGTAAAATTTTAGTTTGAGCTCCACCACTGCAATGCACCATTCCATCAATTTTAGATGCATGCTTTTTTAATATTTCTAAAACAATAGGTGCATAGGTTCTTGTAGGAGATAAAACCAGTTTCCCAAAATCTAATTCGGTTTCAATTGTAGGTTCAGTTAATTTTTTGGTTCCTGAATAAATTACTTCATCATCTATTGAGTTATCAAAAGTTTCAGGATATTTTCTCGCCAATGCTTTTTCAAAAACATCATGTCGGGCAGAAGTTAAACCATTACTTCCCATCCCTCCATTGTATTGAGTTTCATAAGTTGATTTACCAAATGAGGCTAATCCAACAATTACATTTCCGGGTTTAATATTGGCGTTATCAATTACTTCATTTCTTGGCATTCTGCAAGTAACTGTGGAATCTACAATAATAGTTTTTACCAAATCGCCAACATCAGCAGTTTCTCCTCCAGTAGAAATAACTTCCAATCCAAACTTTTTAAACTCTTCAATTAGTTCTTCAGTTCCATTAATAATGGACGAAATAACCTCACCTGGGATTAAATTTTTGTTTCTGCCTATGGTAGATGACAACAAGAATGGGCCCTTTGCTCCAACACAAATTAAATCATCAATATTCATTACGAGAGCATCCTGAGCTATTCCTTTCCAAACAGACATATCTCCTGTTTCTTTCCAATAAGCATATGCCAATGAGGATTTTGTGCCGGCTCCATCGGCATGCATAGCCAAGCAATGATTATTATCATTGGTTAAATAATCTGGAATTATTTTGCAAAATGCTTTTGGAAAAAGGCCTTTGTCTACCTTTTTTATTGCGGCGTGTACATCTTCCTTTCCAGCGGAAACGCCCCTTTTGGCATATCTTGAAGTTTTATCCATAAAAAAAGCACCACAAAGTGATGCTTTGATTTTTAATTACAATAAAATTTAATCAGCTATTCCTGATCTCCTTCTGTTCCTGTATCTCCATCATTACCACCTGAATTTGCAGGAACAAAATCATCTCTCAATACAGAGAACACTGTTCTTCTGTTTGTTTGATGCGCAGCTTCTTGCTCGTTCTTTGGTAAGCCATTTATATATTCTTCTGTAAGAGTTACCTGCTGCCCATTATAATTGCCAGAATATGGACTATGCTCACCGTAACCTTTTGCATTCATTCTTGCTGCCTCAATCCCCTTGCTAATTAGATAATCAACACAACTTTGAGCACGCTGTTGAGATAATAAATCATTAGACTCATCAGAACCTCTTGCATCCGTGTGAGCAGCTAATTCAATTACGATATTTGGATTATCAACCAAGGTTTGGTATAAGAAATCTAGTGAATCTTTAGAGGCAGGTCTTAATTTATAAGAACCTAAATCGTACTCAACTTTAGGAAACGAAATTTCTTTTGCTTTTATAGATTGTAATAAGAAGTCGTGCACAAAAGCTGTGGATTTCTCAATTCCAACTGTAGTTTCTTGCCCTTTAGAATTTAAATATCCTTTTTTGGAAACAAATATGGTATATGAAGTACCTTCCTGAACATATCTCTCGTCGCTTCCATCTTTGTCGGCAAATATGTAAAATCCAGTTTGGTCAGTTTCTAACTCAACAGAAGTACCATCAGTACCAATAAGTTTAACAGAAGCTCCTACAATAGGCTCTTTAGTGTCAACATCAGAAACGGTTCCTTGAATTGCAAAAATTACTGGTGGTTTTTTAAAGAAATAAATATCATCACTTCCTCTTCCCCCTGCTCTGTTTGATGCGAAAAATCCTTTATCACGATTTCCTTCGAAAATAATTCCAAAATCATCAGATGAAGAATTAATTGGCGCTCTCATATTTTCAACTTTTCCCCAATTAAAGGTGCCTGTTTTAGGAGCAATAAATATATCCAAACCACCCATTCCTTCATGCCCATTAGAAGCAAAACACAAATCTCCGTTATCCTTTACAAAAGGAAACATTTCATCATCAGCAGTATTTATTGCAGAGCCAAGATTAACAGGTTCACTCCATGTTTTTTCTCTTTTATCAAAAGTGGCATAATACAAATCTTTTCCTCCATATCCACCAGGAATATTCGCTACAAATACCATTGATTCTCCATCAGGCATCATAGCCGGATGTGCAACAACAAAACTATCAGCGGCAAACTCTAATTTCTCAGGTTCATCAAAACCTTTTCCAGATTTTCTAGCCGACATAATAAAACAACCTAATTTTTGATTTTTTTCTGAAGGACATCTTGTAAAATAAATATTGGTGTATTTGCTATCAAAGGTTGCACCTCCTTCATTTTGTTCAGAATTAATAGGTGGCTCAATCGCTATTGGGGTACCCCATTTTCCTTTTCTATCAACTTTAGCAGAATATAAATCTGAGTAATTTTCACCTACCCTAGTGTCTATTGAGTTCCCATAAGACCCTTCTCTTGTGCTTGTGAAAATAATTTCATCAAATTTTTTGGAAGACCAAACAGGAGAAAAGTCTGAAGATTTGGAGTTTATCAATCTTACATTTTCTACAATATAATCTGTTGGATTATCCTGCCATTTTTGACCTTGTTGACAAGATTTAACCCCTTCAATTCCTTCTGGGTCTCCGGGGTTTTTAGCATTGTATTTATTAAACTCTACCAAAGCTTCATCATACCTGCCTTGGGCTTTTATTACTTCGGCATAGTAAAGTTGAGCCTTATTATTTGGATGTTGAGCCTTTATAGCCTTATCAAACCAAACTTCAGCTTGCGCATGGTCTTGAATCAACCTATAGCAATCTGCTATTTTATAGATTATATCTATTTTGGTTTCTCTATCTTTTTCTTTAGCATAAGCTTTTTTATACAAATCAATAGCTGCATAATATTGCTCGCTTTTATACGCGGTTTCTGCGTCGTGTGTAAAATCTTTTTGTGCAAATCCTACAATAGAAAACTGTAAAAACACAAAAAAGATTAATATCCTTTCTATCTTCATATATGGCTCAAAATATTTTGACAATACCTTACTAAGGCGATGGCAAATTAAGCAATAATTTTTATTTAATTCAAACTACAAAAAAAAACGCCCTTTTAGGGCGTTTTTTTATCATTTAGCGAATAATAATTCTCGATATTTGGGTAATGGCCAAAGCTCATCATCAACAATTAATTCAAGTTTATCAACTTCGTACCTAATTTGTTCGAAAAATGGAAATATTTTCTCACAATATTGTTTGGCTTGTTTTGAAGCATCTTCAATTTTATTGGCAACTTTTCTTTCTTCAACCATAGTTTCAACCAAGCTATGAATTTTTTGAATTCTTTCAGAAATTTCTTTGATGCCTTTAATTTGAACAGTAGCTTCGTTTTCAAATTTAGCTCCAAAAATTTCTTTTAAACCCTTAACATTTTCAATTAAAGTATTTTGATGTTTTAAAGCTGCTGGAATAATATGATTTAAAGCCAAATCACCAATAACTCTTGATTCAATTTGAACTTTTAACTTATAGCTTTCATTTAAAATTTCATACCTCGCTTCAAGCTCTGTAGGAGTTAATACTTTGGTTGATTTAAACAAATCTTTAACCTTTTTCTCCAATAAGAAGTCTAAAGCATGAGGTGTAGTTTTTACATTTGAAAGTCCTCTTTTCTCAGCTTCTTTTACCCATTCATCTCCGTATCCATTTCCTTCGAATCTAATTTTTTTAGATGCAGAAATATATCGTTTTAAAATTGCAAAAATCGCATCATCTTTCTTCTGACCTTGATCAATTAACGCATCAACTTCTTTTTTGAAGTCTTTTAATTGCTTGGCCATAATACTATTTAATATTACCATGGCAGAAGAACAATTTGCAGCAGAACCTACGGCTCTCAATTCGAATTTATTTCCTGTAAATGCAAATGGAGAAGTCCTATTTCTGTCGGTATTATCCAACATAATATCTGGAATTCTTCCTATTTTTAACTTTAATTCGGTTTTTTCATCAGGAGTCATTTTTCCTGGCTTAACGGTTCTTTCAATTTCATCTAAAATAGCAGATAAATCAGAACCAATAAAAGCAGAAATAATAGCAGGAGGAGCTTCGTTGGCACCTAATCTATGGTCGTTTCCTGCTGAGGCAATTGCAGCTCTAATTAAATCTGCATAATCATGAACAGCCTTTAAAGTATTGATAAAAAATGTTAAAAACCTTAAATTATTTTTTGGGGTTTTACCTGGACTTAAAAGGTTAATACCTGTATCTGTAGCCATAGACCAGTTATTGTGTTTTCCTGACCCATTCATTCCTGCAAATGGCTTTTCGTGAAAAAGAACAAAAAAGTGGTGCTTTCTTCCAACCTTTTCCATTACATCCATCAACAATTGATTGTGATCAACAGAAAGGTTTACTTCTTCAAAAATTGGAGCGCATTCAAATTGATTTGGAGCAACCTCATTATGCCTAGTTTTTACTGGAATTCCAAGTTTGTGACATTCATACTCTAATTCTTGCATAAAACCAACTGCTCTATCATGAATAGAACCAAAATAATGATCATCTAATTGTTGACCTTTTGATGATGAATGACCAAATAAGGTTCTGCCTGTTAAAACTAAATCAGGACGAGCTGTATACAAGGCATAATCAATTAGGAAATACTCTTGCTCCCAACCTAATGTGGCTGTTACTTTATTTACATTTTTATCAAAATATTGGCAAACATCTACCGCAGCTTTATCTAAGGCAGAAATAGAATTTAAAAGAGGCGCTTTGTAATCTAAAGCTTCTCCAGTGTATGAAACAAAAACAGTGGGAATACATAAAGTTGAGCCGATAATAAAAGCAGGGGATGTTGGATCCCAAGCAGTATAACCTCTTGCCTCAAATGTATTTCTTATACCACCATTAGGGAAACTTGAAGCATCTGGTTCTTGTTGAACTAATTGACTTCCAGCAAATTTTTCGATGGCCTTACCACCTTCAATTGGCTCAAAAAATGCATCGTGCTTTTCTGCAGTTCTACCTGTTAATGGCTGAAACCAATGGGTATAATGGGTAGCACCCATTTCTATTGCCCATTCTTTCATTCCCGCAGCTACTTGATTTGCAATTTTGCGGTCAATTCTAGTACCGTTTTGAATTGCCTCCATAACATTTTCTAATGCTTCATCGGTTAGATGCTTTTGCATTGAATCAATGTTAAAGACATTAGAGCCGTAATATTCTGAAACTTTGTTAGAATGCGGCTTTACCTCAACTGGTTTTCTATCCAGAAGGTTTTGAAGAGCTTGAAAGCGATAAGTTGCCATATTTTTAAATTTTTTGACAAAATTATGCTTTTTTAAGGGGGTCGAACACAGATTTTGGTAATATTTTTATCAACACCCCCTAAATATTTTCAGGGGTTCGCAAAAAAGTATGCTTTATTTTGAATCCAGCTTCTTTTTTACCTCATCAAGGTCTTTTTTGGTTTCTTTTACTGAGTCTTCAATATCTCTTTGAATATCAGAAGTTGCATCTTTAAACTGACGAATTCCTTTTCCAAGTCCTCGGGCGAACTCAGGAATTTTTTTAGATCCAAATAATAGTAATACAACTAATATTACCATAAAAATTTCTCCAGCACCCAAGTTAAAAAATAGAAGCATTATTAAAAGTTTAATACAAAGTAACTATAAATAAATTGTAAATTGTTTAGTCAAAAAAAAAGCCGCCTTACACTGCAAGACGGCTTTTGGTAAATTTTATTTTGATTATTTTTTAGAAACTTGTCTTTTTACTAAGTCAACGACAATAGGAGTTGCAACACAAAGAGAAGAATAAGTTCCTACAACAACACCCACCATTAAAGCAAAAACAAAACCTCTAATAACTTCACCTCCGAAAAGGAAAATCATTAACAATACTACGAAAGTACTCAACGATGTATTGATGGTTCTACTTAATGTGCTGTTTAATGCGTCGTTCACAACATCTTGGTATTGTTTCTTTTTATGCAAACCAAGGAACTCTCTAATTCTATCGAACACAACCACAGTATCATTTATTGAGTATCCGACAACAGTTAAAATGGCTGCGATAAATGCTTGGTCTATTTCTAACGAGAATGGTAAAATTCCGTAGAAAATAGAGAAAATAGCTAGCACGATAAGTACATCATGGAACATAGCAGCCAAAGCACCTAAACCAAATTGCCATTTTTGGAAACGTAAAACGATGTAGAAAAAGATAACTACTAAGGCAAATAAAACTGCCCAAATTGCAGACTGCTTAATATCATCTGCAATTGTAGCTTCAACTTTTTGAGAACTCATTACTTCATATGAATCACCAACAGAAGTTAAACCTTCGTTGAGTTTAGCCTCTACTTTCTCTTCAACACCATCAGAAGCATCACCAATTAAATACTTGGTTGTAATCTTAACCTGATTTGAAGAACCAAATGTTTTTACTTCAGGAACTTGTTTCAATCCGCTTTCGTCAACAAAAACATTACCTAATTTCTCTCTTACTTGATCTAATTGAGCTGGGCTATCGAATCTAACTAAATAGCTACGTCCACCTGTAAAGTCAACACCATAATTTAATCCTCTTACTGCAAAAGATGCAATTCCGATTAAAATAACAACTGATGAAATGGTATAATAAAGTTTTCTTTTATTGATGAAACCAATATTGATATTTTTAAATGCTCCTTCCGAAAATTTTGAAGCAAATTTTAAAGTACCATTTTTATTTAATTGCCATTCGAAAATTAAACGAGTAATAAAAATTGCAGAAAATAAAGAGGTTAAAATACCAATTATTAATGTAGTAGCAAAACCTTTAATTGGACCGGTACCAAATACAGCAAGCACAATACCTGTTAAAAGCGTAGTAATATTCGCATCTATAATTGAGCTATACGCATTGTTGTATCCATCTACAATTGCTAACTTTAAACCTTTGCCTGATGCTACTTCTTCTCGAATTCGTTCGTAAATAAGAACGTTAGCATCTACCGACATACCGATGGTTAAAACGATACCTGCAATACCAGGCAATGTTAAGGTAGCACCTAATGAAGTTAAAACTCCCATCACAAAAAATACGTTGGCAATAAGTGCTATATCAGCTACAATTCCTGCAGTTGAATAATATAATGCCATATATATTAATATGAGGATTAAAGCTATAATAAAAGAACTTAAACCTGAACTAATAGCTTCTTGACCCAATGATGGTCCTACTACAGCTTCTTCAATAATATTTGCTGGAGCTGGCAATTTACCAGCTTTTAAAACATTGGCTAAATCTTCAGCTTCATCAGGGGTAAACCTTCCTTGAATAGAAGAAATACCTCCTTTAATTTCGCCATTTACAGTTGGAGCTGAGTAAACAAAACCATCTAAAACAATCGCAACTGATTTGCCTACATTCTCTTTTGTAATAAGTCTCCATTTTTGAGCTCCTGTTGGGTTCATGATTAATGAAACTTCAGGATTTCCTAGAGGGTCAGTTTCAACTCTAGCATTTGTTACAACATCACCTTCTAAAGGAGCTTTGCCGTCTCTATTGGTTACTTTTATGGCAAATAACTGAACATATTCACCATTTTCGTCATAAGGCTTGGCTGCCCAAAAGAATTTAATTCTAGGAGGTAAAAGGTTTTTAACATCTTTTCTTTCTAGGTATTCGTTAATTTTATCAACATCTGTTAAAGCTGCAAATCCAACAACAGGACCATCACCTGGATAGTATTGCTGTGTATTTGGATCTTGCAATAAAGCAGGCTTTAAAATGGCAAATAATGGATTATTTTTGTTAAAGTCATCAATCATTTGAGCTTGTTGAGTAGCAGAATCTACACTAGCTGAATCACCTGCCAATTCAGAAAGCAAATCAGAAGAAGCATCATCAGTAGAATCTTTCTCCTCGGCAAACAATTCTGCTAAACCTTCCTCCTCTGTTGGAGTAGCTGATTCGTCTACTTTGGTTGAATCACCTTCGGCTTTTGCTGATTTTTTATTTTTTGCTCCTTCAATTTCTTTTAACAAATTGTTCGCTTGATCTAAAGCACTAAAAACTTCTTTGTTATCATAGGTTTCCCAAAAGTCTAATCTAGCTGTACCTTGAAGAATTTTTCTTACTCTTTTTTTGTCTTTTATACCCGGAAGCTCAACAATAATTCTATCTGAAGAAGATAACCTTTGAATAGTTGGTTGAACAACACCTAAGTTATCAATCCTTTTTCTTAAAACTTGCTCAGTTCTTTTAATAGCATCAACAGCTTCTTCTCTGATAATTTCAAGAATTTCTTCGTTAGATGCTTCTCTTGGAAATTTATCTTGGTTTTCTCTGTTATGAAAAATGGCAGCCAATTTTTGGTCTGGAGCATTTTTTTGAAAAGCCTCACCAAAAAGAGAAACAAAATCATCTTGAGATGCTTTTTGCATTTCAGTAGCATCTGCTAATGCCTGAACAAATGCAGGATCATCAGAATTGCCTGATAAAGCTTTAATTAAATCTACAACCGAAACTTCTAAAGTTACGTTCATACCTCCTTGAAGGTCGAGTCCTAAATTGATTTCGCTCTTTTTTGCCTCTTTATAGGTAAATCCTAAAATTGGATAAATTTCGTCGTTTGCATGTTTTGCCAACCACTCATCTTGGTAAGCAATGTATGTTGAATCTTGAACATACTGTGACATTTCTCCCTCGGCACTGATAACAGAATCAATTTTGTTTTCTGCGTATTCTTCGGCGTTTCCTTCGTGCATTCCTGTTAAAACAGAAAACGACAACTGGTACAAACAAGCCAATGATAACAAGATGGTAAAAACCCAAATGGCGCTTTTATTTTGCATTTTTGCTATTGTTTATTGTAATTATCCTTAAAAAATTAAGCCTGCAAATATAGAATAACAAAGTATTAATACCAACCAAATAAACTTACTAAAAATCAATCACTTACATCATTAAAGTTTAGTAAAACCTCAAAAAACACGTTTAAAGTTGCCTAACTCAATCTCAAAATACAAAAACCTAATTTTATTTGACGGAATTTGCAATTTCTGTAATTTCTGGGTTAACTGGCTGATTTCTAAGGATAAAAACAAAATTTTTGTTTTTGCAGGATTAGATTCTAATTCTGGAATAAAAATTACCTCAAATTTTGAGAATGTTAAAACCTTACCCGACTCCATTATTTATTTAAAAAATGGAGAGATTTTACTTAAAAGCAAGGCTGTATTAAATATAGGTATTCAATTAAATGGAGTAATAAGAATTTTATGTAAATTCTTAATCTTTATAGGTTGGTTCACTTTCTATGATTTTGTCTATGACTTAATTGCAAAATATAGATATTCAATATTTGGAATAAAGAAAACTTGCCAAATACCTGATGAAGAAACTTTAAAAAGGTTTATTTGATTGATTTAGATTCAGTCAATAAAAATAGATTTCGGGAAATTCCTCAAATTATAATTAGATACCATTACTTCGCCGTAAGCCCCTGCATTTCTAATTGAAATATAGTCACCTCTTTGTGTTTTTGGTAATTCTATGGATTTACCAAATGTGTCTGAGCTTTCGCAAATAGGTCCAACTACATCGTATTTTACTTTTTCCTCTCCTAATGGGTTTGAGATATTTTCGATTTTATGATACGCATTGTACAAAGCTGGTCTTATTAGCTCAGTCATACCTGCATCTAATATTGCAAAGTTGGTTTTTATACCTTCTTTAATATAAAGCACTTTCGAAATTAAGTTACCACAATAACCAACTAATGCTCTACCTAGTTCAAAGTGAATTTTTTGGTTAGGCATTGGGGCTAAAAACTGATGAAATAAATCAAAATATTCATCATAAGGTGGAATTGGATTCTCATCTGGATTATGATAATCTATACCTAAACCTCCGCCTAAATTCAAATCTGAGAAAACTAAATTTTTATCTTTAAAGTGATTTTGAATTTCGTTTACCCTCAAGCACAGTTCTTTAAAAACGTTCAAATCGGTTATTTGAGAGCCAATGTGAAAGTGCAGTCCAATAGGTTTTACATTTTTACATTGATTTAATTTTTCAATTACCAAATCATACTCCCAAGGGTTTATTCCAAATTTATTTTCTTCTAATCCTGTGGTTATATAAGCATGAGTTTTAGGGTCTACATTTGGATTTAACCTTAATGCTATTTGAGCTATTTTTTGATATTTGGCAGCAAGCTCATTAATAATTTCAATTTCTTGAACCGACTCAACATTAAAGCAAAAAATATTTTCTTTCAAACCCAATTCAATTTCCCAATCTGCTTTTCCCACTCCGGCAAAAACAACATCTTTAGCTGCAAAGCCAGCTTGAATAGAGGCTTTTACTTCTCCGCCACTAACACAATCAGCTCCAAAACCTGCATTTTTTATTTCATGTAAAATTTTGGGGTTAGAGTTTGCTTTTACCGCAAAATGTACTTGATAATTATATTTTGAAGCAGCTTTTTTGCAGGAAACTAAGTTATAGTTCAAATCACGTAAACTATAAGCATAAAATGGAGTTTCATGCTTTTTTAAAGTATCTATTTGGCTTATTAAATCCATTAGTTTAATCCAAAAATATGCTTGTTTAAAAGCGTTAGAGCTTCCTTCTTATATTTACTTTCAATCAATAGAGAAACATTGTTTTTACTTCCACCATAAGAAATCATTCGAATTGGAATTTCTTGTAATGCACCAAAAATTTTATGGGCAAAGCCATGCTTATCTTCTAAAAAATCGCCTACAATACAAACAATTGATAAGTTTTGATCTACCTCCACTGCTCCATAGTTTTTCAGTTCTTCCTCAATAGCTTCGATATTAGATAAATCATCAATGGTAACAGAAACAGCTACCTCTGATGTGGTAATCATATCAATTGAGGTTTTGTATCTCTCAAAAATTTCGAAAACTTTTCTTAAAAAACCGTAGGCCAACAGCATTCTTCCTGAGCGAATTTTCACAGCTGTTATTCCATCTTTTGCAGCAATAGCCTTTATTTGGTTTGATTCAGACTCTGAAGTAATTTTAGTTCCTTCATCTGCTGGATTTAAAGTATTTTTAAGTAGTACAGGGATGTTTTTTTCTTGTGCAGGACGAATGCTTGATGGGTGTAAAATTTTTGCACCAAAATAAGCCAACTCAGCTGCCTCGTTAAACGAGATTTGTCTAATTGGTTTAGTTTGCTCAACTACTCTTGGGTCGTTATTGTGCATTCCATCAATATCTGTCCAAATTTGAATTTCTTCAGCATCAACTGCTGCTCCAATTAAAGAAGCCGAGTAATCGCTTCCGCCTCTTCTAAGGTTATCAATTTCACCGTAAACATTTCTACATATATAGCCTTGAGTAATGATAAGGTCTTTGTTATCTAGCCTTTTTATTTCATTACTTAAATTATTCTTTATATAAAAATAATCAGGCTCACCATCTTTATCTGTCCTCATAAAATCTAGGGCATTTAAAAAAGAAGCCTTTTTTCCAATGCTTAGAATATATCTGTAAAAAATTGTGGTGCTCATTAATTCACCTTGTGCCAAAATGGCTTTTTCTTCATTCCAAGTAAACATGTCTAAAGTAAAATCATGCAAGTACTTAAAATGTGACTTAATAATTTTGGTAGTTTCTTTTGCTGCTTCTACATTATCTCCAAAAAGTGTTTCGATAAACTTTTTGTAATGTACTTGCAGCTCTCCTATAGCATTTTGGGCTGTTTCTTTTTGGTGATTATGCAATAAATTGCAAATATTTACCAAAGCATCAGTACTTCCGGACAAGGCAGAAAGAACAACTATTTTAGGTTGATTGGTGCAAACTAAATCTACCAAAGATTTCATTCTATCGGGTTTACCTACCGATGTACCGCCAAATTTTAAAATTTTCATAGCTATAAAATGGGCGGCAAAAGTAGCTATTAACACCATTTACAATCTATTTAGCCCCCTAAAATACTTTGTGTAAAAAAGCCTGATTTTTTCAATATTTTTGGCGGCCTATTCACAAAAAGATGATAACACTCCTCAAAAAGGAAATTTTCAGTTTTTTAAACTCATTGATAGGATACATTGTAATGGTAGTTTTTATAACTACCATTGGACTTTTTATGTGGGTTTTTCCAGGTGACTTTAATGTTTTTGATGCCGGATACGCTAATATTGACACATTATTTATAGTTGCTCCATGGGTTTTTATGTTTTTAGCGCCTGCTATTACCATGAAATCTTTTTCAGATGAGTTAAAAACGGGCACGATTGAGCTGCTTTTAACCAAGCCTTTATCAGACTGGCAAATTATTTTAGGAAAATATTTTGCAGGAGCTCTCCTAATTTTATTGAGTTTAATACCAACCTTTATTTATTATACTTCTATTAAAGATTTAGCAATACCAATTGGGAATGTAGATACAGGAGCAATTTGGGGCTCATATTTAGGCCTACTTTTTTTGTCAACTTGTTTTGTAAGCATTGGTTTATTTTCTTCTGCCATTTCATCCAATCAAATTGTATCTTTTATAATAGGTGTTTTCTTGTCGTTTTTTATGTTTATCGGGTTCGAATCAATTGCAGCTCTAAACATTTTCGGTTCAGTTGATTTATTAATTACCAATTTAGGCATAAACGAACATTACATTTCTATGAGCAGAGGTGTTTTAGATACAAGAGACATGCTCTACTTTTTAAGTTTGATTTTCTTCTTTTTATTGTTAACCAAATTCAGATTAAGCAGCAGAAAATGGTAAACAAAAAAGAATCTTCGTTCAATAAAAAAACCAAAGACAGCTTATTATTATTAGGCACTTTGATAGCGCTTATTTTGGTAAACTTTATAGGCTCAAAAGTCTTTACAAGGATAGATTTTACAACCGAAAAAAGATACTCTTTAACCGATGCTACTACCAATCAGCTTGAAAGTTTAGAAGACATAGTTTTTGTAAGAGTTTACCTTGAAGGTGATTTACCACCTGACTACAAAAGGCTAAGAGACGCCACCAAAGAATTATTAGATGAATTTAGAGCTTACTCGCCAGGAAATATAGAATATGAGTTTATTAACCCATCTGAAAATCCTGAAGAAAAAGCTCGGATTGAGGTATACAAAAACCTTACAAAACAAGGTCTTCAATACAACAACATAAAGTATAAGGATGGAGATACATACTCTGAAAAAATAATTTTTCCGGGAGCTATATTCTCCTATCAAGGCAAGGAAACTCCTGTACAATTACTAAAAAGCCAAATGGGTGTAAATGAGCAAGTAATGCTTAATAACTCCATACAGCAATTAGAATATGAGTTTTCTACAGCCATAAAAAAACTAACCCGACATAAGCCAAAAAGCATAGCATTTATTACAGGCCATGGTGAGTTAGATGAATATAAAACTGCTGATATTGGAAAAACCTTATCTGATTTTTATGTTATTGATAGAGTAAAAATAAATGGCCGGTTAGATGCTTTAAAGTTATTTGATGCCATTGTGATTGCTCAACCTGACAGTTTATTTTCTGAAAAAGATAAATTTATTATTGATCAATTTATTATGAAAGGCGGAAAGGCCATTTGGTTAGTTGACCCAGTTTTAGCCTCAATGGATAGTTTGAGAACACAAACAACTACCATGGGAGTTCCGCAAGATGTGAATATTGCTGACATGCTTTTTAAATATGGTGTTCGGTTAAATTCAGATTTAATACAAGATTTGCAGTCGCTGCCGATTCCAATAATTACAGGATATGTTGGGAACCAGCCAAAACAAGAGTTTTTCCCTTGGTTATATTTTCCTATGTTAATGCCATCGAGCAATCATCCAATTGTAAAAAACTTAGAAGCTATTAAAACCGAGTTTGTTTCTAGCATAGATACAATCAATACACCAAACATTAAAAAAACAATTTTACTCGAAAGCTCCCCTTATACCAAATTGGTAAGAACACCTGTAAGAATTAGTTTCAATATGCTGCGAGATGAACCAGACCGCAGACAATTTGCCAAAGGTCCACAGCCTGTGGCTGTACTTTTGGAAGGTGAGTTTACCTCAAATTTTAAAAACCGTATTCCTACTCAAATTACCAACAACCCTGATATTGCTTTTAAAGATTTAAGCACACCAAACAAAATGGTGGTAATAAGCGATGGTGATATTATTAAAAACGATTACAAACCATCTACCGACCAGTTTTCTGCTTTGGGTTATGATAAATACACCAACAGGGTTTACGGAAACAAAGACTTTTTGTTAAACACGTTTAATTATTTACTTGATGATTCAGGATTAATTGATTCAAGGTCAAAAGAATTTAAAATCAGATTGTTAGATCCTGAAAAAAGTAAAATTCAAAAAGAAAAATATCAAATTATTAATACAGTATTGCCGGTAATTTTAATTGTGTTTTTAGGTTTATTACAATTTATTTCTAGAAAGAGGAAATACGGAAAAATAAAAAAGTAAGAATGAGAAAAATTGTAGCTATAGCTTTAACATTATTGGTTTTAATTGGCCTTGCTTTGTATGTAAGTAATTCAGATTCAAGCTCTACCATAAGTGGTGAGTTGAGCAACTTTGCGGTTGAAGATACCTCATCTATTACCAAAATATTTTTAGCCGACAAAAACAACCAAGCCATAACTTTAGATAAAACCCAAAATGGTTGGATGGTAAACGGAACCTTTCAAGCTCGAGAAGATATTATGCAAGTGCTGCTCGAAACCATCAAAAAAATAAAGGTTCGCTCTCCGGTAAGCAGGTCATCCTTCGAGAACATTGTTAAAAGTATTGCATCTAACTCAGTTAAAGTTGAAATTTATCAAGGTGGAGATAAGCCTAGCAAGGTTTATTATGTTGGCGGCCCAAACCAAGATCATACAGGAACTTACATGCTACTTGAAGGTTCTAATGTTCCGTTTTTAATGCATATTGAAGGATTTAGAGGTTACATTACCCCGAGGTATTTTACCAATATAAATGAATGGCGCACCAATGCGATTTTTGCATTACCTCCTCAACAAATTCAAAGTATTCAATTAGATTTCCCTAAAGAGCCTACTAAATCTTGGAAGATTAACAAAAGTGAATCTAACTCATTGGGGTTCGAAATTAATTACCTGCAAACAGGAAAATTATTTAGCGCAATTGATACAGGGTATTTGGCTAGGTACATTAAAAGGTATGAAATGGTTTATTTCGAAGGATTCGAAGAAACCAAAACCCAAAATTATATTGATTCAATTATTGACACAACCCCTGAGCAAATCTATACTGTTACTGATACACAAGGAAACTCAACCGAAATTAAAGTGTATTTAAAACCTGTAAAAAAAGGCTCTGAAGATTATGATGGCAACCCAATTGACTGCGATTTAGATAGACTTTATGGTTACCTAAATAACAAAGATTTTGTGGTTATACAGCACGTTATTTTCGACCCATTAGAAAAACGCCCTGAAGATTTTCTAAAAAGAACCATCTAAAATTTGTAGAAAATTTGTTGAAAAGTAGGCTCAAAAAAGCCTGATTAACCCTACCCTTTGCAGGCAAATAGGATATATTTGCGAGTTAAGAAAGACAAACTTTATATAAATGAAATTTATTGTTTCAAGCTCAGGCTTATTAAAAGAATTGCAATCGATTGCAGGTGTGCTTAACACAAACAACACCTTACCTATTTTAGATTATTTCTTGTTTAAAATTGTTGATGGAGGCTTATCAATTTCTGCTTCAGATCTTGAAACTACCATGACAACTACCATAAAACCTGAAAAAGCGGATAAGGACGGAAGCGTTGCAATTCCTGCAAGGCTATTATTAGATACCCTAAAAACTTTTGCAGATCAGCCTTTAAATTTTGATGTTGATGACAAAAATTTTGGAATTGAAATTTCATCAGATAACGGTAAATATAAATTGGCAGGCCAAAATGGAGAAGAATTTCCTAAAACTCCTGAGTTAGAAGCACCATCATCAATAGAAATTGAATCAGGCGTTTTACACAATGCAATAATCAAAACATTATTTGCCTCTGGAAACGATGAATTAAGACCTGTAATGAGTGGTGTATTTTTCGAAATAGGAAAAGACAAAACAAACTTTGTTGCCACCGATGCTCATAAATTGGTTAGATACAGCAGAACAGATATTAAAGCATCTAAGCCTGCTAACTTCATTATGCCTAAAAAGCCTTTAAACCTTTTAAAGAATATTTTGGCAAGTATTAACTCTGAAGTAACTATTAAATATACTGGAACAAACGCTCACTTTTCTATAGAAAATATAAATTTAGTCTGCAGATTAATTGATGGTAAATACCCAAATTACGAAGCGGTTATTCCAAAAGAAAACCCTAACAAGTTAACTATTGATAGATTAGCTTTTTTAAATTCTATCAAACGTATTTCTATTTTCTCTAACAAAACAACTCATCAAGTTAGATTTAAAATTGCAGGCAGCGAGTTAAATATTTCTGCCGAAGACCTAGATTTTAGCAACGAAGCAAACGAGAGATTAACTTGTAGTTATGCTGGAGATGATATTGAAATAGGCTTCAATTCGAGATTTGTTTTAGAAATGTTAAACAACCTTGAAACAGACCAAGTAAATTTAGAAATGAGTGCGCCAAACAGAGCAGGCTTATTATTACCAGCCGAAAACGACTCAAACGAAGATTTACTAATGTTGGTTATGCCAGTAATGTTAAATACATAAGATTTTTTTTATTGATTTTTAAAAGGCGGTCTACAACAATTGTATTCCGCCTTTTTTTATGAATAGGAATAAAACTCGATCTTTTCAAAAAAACACACTTTTAACTTTTAGTTTTACTTCGCCCAATACAGCCATACTTGTTTGAAAAACATTATTAGCTATAGAAACATTATTAAGGTTGCGTTGCCCATTATTATTAGTGGGCTATCAATAAATATTGTAAATATTACCGATACAATTTTCTTGAGCAATTTAAGCGAAGTAGCTTTAGGCGCGGCTGGTAACGCAGGTATTTTATATTACATTTTTGTTTTAATCGGATCTGGATTTGCCGTTGGGTCACAAATAATAATTGGCAGAAGAAACGGAGAAAAAAACTATAAAAAAATTGGAAGCCTGGTTGCTCAAACTGGTTACTTTATGGCAGCCATGGCCTTTGTATTTTTCTTTTTATTAAGATTTGGCGGGCCTTTTTTTTTAAAAGACATTGTTTCCTCTAAAGAGGTTTATCAACTTATTAACGAATATTTATATCATCGTTCATGGGGGATATTTTTCACTTTAGCCACCTTAGTTTTTATTAGTTTTTATGTAGGCACAACCAAAACCAAAGTTTTAAGTTGGATAACTCCAATTTCTGCCTTAATAAATATTGTTTTAGATTATGGTTTGATTTTCGGTCACTTTGGATTTCCAGCCATGGGTGTAAAAGGTGCTGCCATAGCTTCAAATATTGCCGAAATAATCGGGGCTTCCATTTTCTTATTTTATACTTTAAACTTAAAAAGCAAAATCAAATACGGTCTATTTCAAGCTGAGAAACCAGATTTTCAAAAAATTGGAAAAATACTTTTTACGGCAGGACCAATCATGGTGCAGAATTTTATCACCCTTGCTTCATGGTTTGTATTTTTTACCCTGATTGAAAACTTGGGAGAAAACCAACTAGCAGTTTCACACATTATTCGAAGTATTTACATGCTTATTATGATACCTGTTTTTGGTTTTGCCGATTCTACCAATACTTTAACAAGTAACTTGTTGGGCCAAAAACAAGCAAACCAAGTTTTTAATTTAATTTTTAGAGTAATCTTCGTTTCTTTTTTTGCAAACCTTATCGCCATGCCGTTGGTATATTTTAACCGCGATTTTGTTTTAGGTATTTATACTGATAATGCCGAAATTTTAGCGCTAACTGAACCTGTTTTAGGTATTATTTCAGGAGCAATTTTTGTATTTTCTTTAGGTATTATTTTATACCGAGCAATTGCGGGCACGGGTAAAACAATGATTGCCTTTTGGATAGAGTTTGTTACCCTAATTATATATTTAATATATGTTGTTTATTTCACCAAAATAAATCCGTCATCGTTAAGTGTTGTTTGGAGCTCTGAGTTTGTTTACTTCGGGTTTATGTCGATAATTGGTTTTATTTACTTGAAATATGGAAATTGGAAAACTTCAAAAATTTAGCACATGAAGATTTTATTTTATGGAACTCCTGATTTTGCAGTTGGCTCATTAAAAGCACTTTTAGATTCGAATAAAAATGTAATAGGAGTTGTAACTGCTCCAGATAAACCGGCAGGTAGAGGATATAAACTTCAAAAATCAGCAGTTAAGCTTTTTGCTGAAGAAAATAATTTACCAGTTTACCAACCAACAAATTTAAAAGGAGTTGATTTTGAAAACCAATTGAACCAATTACAACCCGATTTGCAAATTGTGGTGGCTTTTAGAATGATGCCAGAAAAAGTATGGGGTTTTCCTAAACTTGGCACCTTTAACCTTCACGCTTCTTTATTGCCTAATTACAGAGGTGCTGCCCCGATCAACTGGGCCATTATTAATGGAGAAACTAAAACCGGTGTAACCACATTTTTTCTCTCGCATCAAATTGATACAGGAAATATTATTGAGCAAAGCGAAGTAGAAATTTTACCAAACCAAACTGCTGGCGAATTGCATGATGATTTAATGAATTTAGGAAGCAGTTTGGTAGTAAAAACTGTAAACCAAATTGAAGCAAATTCAATTTCAGAAATTACACAAGAAGAAGCAATTGCTAAGGGAAATAAAATTTCTCATGCACCAAAATTGGATAAAGAATTATGCAAACTTTCTGCAGATGAAAATATTCAAAACATTCACAATAAAATAAGAGGATTATCTCCATACCCAGGTAGTTTTTTCATCATCAAAAAGGATAATCAGCAAAAAATATTGAAAGTATTTAGAACTGAAATTATTGATAAAAAAGAAAAAGTTGAAAGCCCAAAGTTTGAAATTTTAGAAGGCGAACTAGTTCTTCATTTAAAATCTGGCATCCTAAAAATTATAGAATTACAGCTGGAAGGCAAAAAAAGAATGAAAGCCGTAGACTTTATCAAAGGATTTGAAATTGAAAACTGGAACATCTAGATTTGATTTTATGAAATCATTACTATTTATATTTTTATTTTTAGGTGTATTTGAAATTGGTTTTGCTCAAAACTTTACTTGGACTGATGAAGAAAATAAAGTTTACCACTTGCATGATTTTGAACCAGGTAAGTTTGAAAATATCAAAGTTGAAAAAATTTGCACCCAAGAAGAAGCTACAAGCTTTTTAATTTGGGTTAGCGATACAGTAAAACCACATTACCATCAAAAACATAACGAAACTTTATACTTTATAGAAGGCGAAGGAATATTTTATGTTGGAAGCAAAAAACATATTATTAATCCTGGAGATTATATTACGATACCCAAAAATGTAGTTCATGCATTCAAAACAACTTCTGAAAAGCCAATAAAAGCTATTTCAATACAAGCTCCTGAGTTTTTTGGTAAAGACAGACACTGGGTTGACTAGCCAAATTATCACTCGAAACCCTTATAAACACTGAATTTCGCCCTAGTTTATTAACAATTGACCTGTTTTATTAACATTTTAAGGATAAAATAGCTGAACCCCTTGTGTAGTAAGACTTATCACATATATTTGATCAAAATCTATTGTCAAACTTTAAAACAATTAAAAAATGAACAAAGCAGAATTAATCGATGCTATGGCTGAAGGAGCCGGATTATCAAAAGCTGATGCTAAAAAAGCGTTAGATTCTTTTATCTCAGCTACAACCGGAACTTTAAAAAGCGGTGGTAGAGTTTCTCTAGTTGGATTTGGTTCTTTTGGTGTATCTGAAAGATCAGCAAGAACTGGTAGAAACCCACAAACTGGAAAAGAAATTCAAATTCCAGCTAAAAAAGTTGTAAAATTTAAAGCTGGTGCTGAGTTAGCAGGATCTGTTAACTAAAAATTTTTCCCTTTTAATTAAAAGCCTTTGAGCCAATTTGGTCAAAGGCTTTTTTTTTGCCCCTTCCACAAATTAGGTTATCAATTTGAAAACTTTAAATTTGGAGTAAATCAAAAAAAATATTTAGCTATGGGTAAAGGAGATAAAAAAACTACAAAAGGAAAAAGATTTAGAAGTTCGTACGGAAATACCAGAAAAAAGGCAAAATCTACATTTTCTGCATCTGATGCAAAGCCTAAAAAGGAAGCTAAATCTGAAACCAAAAAAAAAGAAACTAAAACAACGGCCAAGAAAACAGCAACAAAAAAAGCTCCGGCAAAAAAAGCTGCTGCAAAAAAAGAAACAGCCTAAACTTTTATTCAGATAATTTCAATCCCCTCTAGTAGGGGATTTTTTTTGTCTAAATTTCTAAAAACTCTTAATAAATCTTCGTTGCTTAAATTATTGGGGATATCTAATTCTAATTGAGCCAATAACAGTTTTGATGATAAAGAAATAGGCTGCTTTTTATAGTAAACTTCTAAATAATGAACCATTTTTAAGGCCATAAAAGCATTTAGCCAATTGAAGTATCGCTTCTCAAAGCTTTTAATATTATTTGTATTCTTTTTTACTTCTTCAAAATTTAACCACAAATTATTTTCTTCAAAAAATTCATAAAGCAATTCACAGTTTTCTGAAATAAAAGTTTTAAAGCCTTTTAAATCCGAATCATAAAAAAAAGCAGAGCTTTCAAAAAGAGGTTTTAGTGCTTTAAATATTTCAAAATTATAGGTATTATACTCTGTAGCCTTTTGGTTTAAAAACTCACCCACAGCCTTTCCTGTGCCAAAGGGTACTCTATTTGATTCTCTAGGCGAGGGAATAACCTTTGTTTCGTAAATCTCTCCAAAACCTCCGTGTGGAATAATTTTTTGAAGAAAATAAAAATCTTCTCCTGCTTTTCTTTTATTCATTCCCCCATAAGCTTGGTAAGCAGAATTTTTTACAACCATAGATGAACCAATGGTATGAAAGGCAAAAGGGTGATTTGCAAATTTTAAGGCTTGTATGTAATACCTTAAATGCAACTCATAATCAACAATGGCTTTTCTTTCCGAAGAATTTTCAGGTAACTCTTCAAAAGGGTGTTCAAAATGTAAACCAGCTGCTTCAATTTTTTCGTTCTCCAAAAAAAACTTTTCTAAGGTAATAAAGTAATTTTCTTCTACTTCACTATCGGCATCAAAACAAACAATAAGTCCGTTTTTATTGCCCACCATCTCAAATCTTCTTACAGCCTCATCCATCAATAATTTTCGAGCTAAACCAACACCCGCGTGCTTTTTAGGCAAGTTAAAGTCTTTTAACAAAAAAACATTTTTTGGATTTCCAACAGAACTAAAAAACGCTTCTGTTTTTTCAATACTTAGCAAATTTTGAGTTATAATTTCAGGCTCATCAACTTCTGATTGATTAACCAAAATTATTATTTCAAAAGCCTTTTTGGGTGGAATACAATTCAACAAACTTTTTACGGCATCTTGCAAATTAGGCTCTGCAAATGAGGGAATGGTGACAATAATATTTAGATTTTCATCAGGAAAATTCTTTATTAGTGTTTTTCCAAAGCCAAATCTTTTAAGGTAAAAATTACTGTTATTTACGGCATCAACCGACCTAGTTTCCAATTAGATTCTGTTTTTTGGTAAAAAATTCTGTCATGTAATCTACTTGGTCTTCCTTGCCAAAATTCAAAGTAAGTTGGCTTTACTAAAAAGCCACCCCAATGCGGAGGTCTAGGAACTTCTTTGCCGTCAAATTTTTGTTGAAATTCTTCAAACCTTTTAGTAAGTTCTTCTTTACTAGCGATTTCTTCACTTTGAGAAGAAGCCCAAGCGCCAATCTTACTTTCTCTTGGCCTAGCATCAAAATATTTATCAGAACCTTCTGTCGAATACATTTCAACCTTCCCCTCTATTCTAACTTGTCTTTCAACTTCACCCCAAAAAAAGTTTAAAGCTATTTGCGGGTTTTCAATTAATTCTTTGCCTTTTTGGCTATTGTAATTGGTATAAAACACCAAACCTTCGGTGTAAATTCCTCGCAAATAAACAACTCTTGAACTTGGCTTTCCATCTGCATTAGCAGTAGAAATAACCATTGCATATGGATCTAAAATTTGAGCATTAATGGCTTCTTCTATCCAGTTGCCAAGTTGCTCGAATGGATTAGCGTTTACTGCACTTTCATTTAATTCTTTTTGGGCAAAATCTCTTCGTACCTCATTAATGTAATTAGTAACTTCCTCAAATGCCATAGTACTTTGTTTGCTAGATGTACAAATTAAACATCAAAATTGTTTAGCATTAAATTATTTGTCGTTTTATTTAAGAAGTGCCAAACATAACAGCTAATTTAGCTTCCTAAACATCGATGAATGCAAAATTTTGAACCAAATCTTCTCTATAAAACTGATGAAAATTGGATAAAAACTGTTTTAAACGATTTCGATTACTTTTTACAAGACCATGCAGATTGTGAAAGAAAAGCTTCTTCAATGGCAATGAGTTTTGTAGCAAAATGCCCAGACAAGCTAGAGATAATACCTGACCTTATTGAAACCGCCCTAGAGGAATTAGTACATTTTAAACTGGTTTATGAAATAATGGAAAAAAGAGGCGTTGGCTTGCCAAAAGAAATGGAAAAAGACCCCTATATTAATGAATTGATGAAGCATATTCGCTCAAAAGGAGATGCTAGATTGATGGACAGAATGATCTTAGCTTCTATTGTTGAGATGAGAGGTGCAGAAAGATTTAAGCTTGTTGCTGAAAACTTAGAAGACCCAGAATTGCAAAAGTTTTACACCACCTTATACAAGAGCGAAGAAAAACATGGTGATATATTTTTAGATTTAGCTTCGAAATATTGGCCTTTTGAGGAAATAAAAAATAGATTTGAAGAACTATTAACTATTGAAGCCGATATCTGTAAAAATTTACCCTTCAGAGCAGCGCTTCATTAAACCAATACATGGCAAAAGACTTTTTTAATAGAATTGGATTTCAAAAAGGTATAGTTTCTGCAGGAAAACTGCTTATTTCAGAGCCATTTATGTTTGATGAAAACTTTAAACGAACTGTAATATTTTTAACTGAACATAACGAAAAAGGCAGCGTTGGATTTATTTTAAATAAGCCATCAGGTAAAAAACTAAAAGATGTTTTGCCTGAAATTGAAATACAAGATTTTGACCTTTTCACTGGAGGCCCTGTTGGGAGTGATATGCTTTTTTTCCTGCATAGCTTAGGCGACCTAATACCGGGCGGAGTAAAAATTACAGATAATATACATTGGGGTGGCGATTTTGAAATCCTTCAATCTGAAATACTAAAAGGTAATGTTACCAAAAATGAAGTCCGTTTTTTTATGGGCTATTCAGGTTGGGCACCCGATCAGTTAACTTATGAAATTTCTGAAAATTCTTGGCTTTTGGCTAAAATGAAGGATGAATTAATCATGAAAGGAAAGAGTAAATTATTCTGGAAATCGGCCCTTACGGGTTTAGGTCAAGATTATAGGGTAATGGCTAATTTTCCCGAAGATCCAACAAAGAATTAAGCAGTAACTTATTTAAAGTTTCGTTTAACGATTTAGATGTTTTGTTAAAATATCTTTTGTTTCTGTAAGCTTTTGCCCAAGCAATTCCTTGAATTACATTGGTAAAAAATACTTCGTCAGCCTGCAAAAGCAAATCAGGATTTATGGCACCTTCTTTTATTTGCAATCCTTTAAAGTTTGCTAGTTTAATTATTTGTTTTCTCATTACCCCATTTAAACAACCTTGCTTAAGCGATGGCGTAATTATGCTTTCACCAAAAACCATAAAAACATTGCTCGATATTCCTTCAGATAAAAAACCTTTGTCGTTTAAAATCAAGCACTCTTCAACCTTCTTTTTGTTTTTAAATAAACCTGCTTTAACGTAAAGTAAAGCATTGGCAGATTTAATATTTGCAAAAGGATTTATGGGTTTTAAAATTTCTTGGTAAATATCTAATAACATTCCCTCGTTGCTATAAGGGTAAAAATTAAAGGCAAAAGATTCAACCTCAACTAACCAATTAATATTGTTATTGGTAGGGCTGTAAAAACCTCCTTCTTGCCTCCAAAAATGCAACCTTATTCTTCCTCCCTTATTAATATTATTGAGTGAAATAAGATGATTTAAATGATCTAATAATTGACTTTTTGAAAACCTAAAATTTGAAAGTTCAAGAACCTTAAACCCATCTTGTAACCTATCGAAATGGTCGTTAAAAAAGCAAATTTTTCCTTCTACAATTCTAATAGTTTCAAATAATCCATCGCCATATCTAAAAGACCTATTGCGAGAATTAAGCGGAATTTTTCCCGCTTCAATTATTTCACCATTATATGAATTATAGTAACTAGACAAACCTAAAATACTTGATTAAAAAAATTGATAATTAAACTAGGTTCCAAAATTAAGGTAAATACAACCCCAAAAATGGCACCTACATAATGTGCATCATGAGCAATGTGATCATTGCTATTTTTAGCTGAGTAAATTTCGTAGACTAAATAGAGAATTCCAAATATCCAAGCAGGTATTCCAATAGGAATAAATAACAATCTCAACTTGGTCATTGGCATAAACATAATAGAAGAAAACAATATTGCTGAAACAGCTCCCGATGCTCCTACTGCATTATAAGAAGGGTTATTTTGGTGCTTTTGAATTGAAGGCAAAGCAGAAAAAAGAATTCCTCCTAAATACAACATCACATAAAAAAGTAAACCTTTTACTCCAAAAAATCTAATAAATAACTTTTCTACAGTTGGGCCAAAATTCCATAGCACAAACATATTAACGAAAAGGTGCATAAAATCGGCATGGATTAAAGCATGGGTAATTACTCTATACCATTGCTTGTTATGCACCATAGAATAAGGATTTAACTCATACCGATAAAGTAATTCTCTTTTGTTAAAAGCCATTAAAGAGAAAATTACAGATGCAGCAATTATTAAAAGGGTAATGCTCATGTTGCAAATGTAGCTTTAAGAATTATTGAACTAAAAAAAATAAGTGACAGAAAGCACCAAAAACAAACCCAATTTATTTTTACATTTACAAAAATTGAAAATCATGAAAAAATTATTTGGAGTTTTATTAATTGCCTTTTTTACGTTAAGTGTTTCAACCACTTATGCAATAGATTACAAATCGACATTTGGGATAGAAGTAAAAGAAGGTGACGACAAAAAGAAAAAGAAAAAAGGTGAAGCTGAAAAAACTGAAGCTAAAACAGAAGTAAAATCTTGCTCACCTCAGGCAGGTAAATCTTGCTGCTCACATGGAGCTGCAACAAAACCAGAACCTAAAAAAGAATTATAAAAAAGAGTCCCCGCAATAGCGGGGATTTTTTTTTACCAATTTATTGGAGTCCTATTTCTAAAAAATAAACCTGTTTCAATTTTCTCTTCCAAAGCCAAAAAAACAGCTGTATCAGCTCCTTGAGAAACCGGATTTGGAGCTTCACTCCCACCCATATCTGTTTTTACCCATCCCGGACACATCGCATTTACCTTAATGCCATAACCTTTTAGCTCATTTGCTAATAAAATAGTTTGGGCATTTAAACCTGCTTTAGACAATCTATAACCGGCATAGCCACTTGTTAGACTAGCCAACTCTCCCATTCCACTGCTAATGTTTATTATTCTGCCCTCTATTGCCTTTTTTAGCATGGGTAAAAAATATTTATTAACCCGCATTGGGCCAAAAAAATTGGTTTCAAAAATTTGCTTTACCTCTTCAATATCAACATCATCTAAATCTGAGTTTCCAACTCCAATACCTGCGTTGTTTATTACAACGTCTAATTTCGAAAATTTTACTTGGAGCTTTTTGGCTGCTTCTGCAACACTTTCTTCATTATTTACATCTAATACTTGAAGAAAAATATTATTGGTTTCTTGGGGAAAAGCACTTTTTAATTTTCCTAAATCTCTTCCACAAGCGATAACAAAATGTCCCAAACTCAATAATTGTTGACAAATTTCTTTGCCAATTCCTCTATTTGCTCCTGTAACCAAAACTTTTTTCATCTTAAAAGGTTGAATTAAATAATTATTTCAATAATCAATTTTCTTAAAAGTTAAATTTGCGGCATGCAACAAAACACCTCTGGTTTTGCAAAATTTAGATCAGCTATTACGCCTAAATTTATGAAACCATATGCTAAAATTTGGAGAGAGGAAGGCTTTAAGGTTTTAATCAAAAAAGCTGGTTGGAAAGTTGTTGCACTTATCATTGTGTTTTATTTAGTTAGAGATAGCATTATTTACCTCCTTCTTCCTTATCTAATTGCCAAAGGAATTTTTCAATAAACTTCCCATATTTCAGAATTTTTAAAGAATAAGAATTAATTTTAGCCTTCTTCAAAAATACTTGAAAAATGGCTGAACTAATTAAAATTTACCCAGAAAACCCTAATGAAAAACAAATTAGAAAAGTTGTTGATTGCTTAAAAAGTGGTTGTGTTATTATTTACCCTACAGATACGGTTTATGGCTTAGGTTGCGATTTAAAAAACAGCAAAGCAGTAGAAAAATTAGCAAGAATTAAAGGTATTAAAGCCGATAAAGCAAACTTCTCGCTAATATGTTATGATTTAAGCCATATTAGTGATTATGCAAAAATTGGCAACCCAACTTTTAAACTCATGAAAAAAACTTTGCCAGGACCTTTTACATTTATTCTTGAAGCAAGCAGCAATATCCCAAAAATGTTTAATGGAAAAAAGAAAGAAATTGGGATAAGAATACCGAATAACAATATTGCTCGCGAAATTGTAAAGGAATTAGGAAACCCACTTGTAAATACTTCTACTTACGATGATGATGAAATAATTGAATACACTACAGACCCAGAACTCATCAAAGAAAAATACGATGATCTTGTGGATATTGTTATTGACGGAGGAATTGGAAATAACGAAGCCTCCACAATTGTAAATTGTTTGGGAGATGAACCCGAAGTTGTAAGAGAGGGTTTGGGCGATATTTACCAATACATGTAAACAACTTTTTTCATCAATTCAAAATAGTGAGATTTTTGAGGCTACTTTAGTCTAAAATTAATTTCCATTGGTACTTAATTACATATTTGTAGGCTTTTTTATTTTGGCTTTTGTAGTAGCAATACTGCGCACCATTGGCTATTACTTTAGAGATTTCTTTCAAGAAACAATTCACATAACATTTACAGATGCCGATTTAAATGTGTTTCCAAATATGGTACAGTCTACATTTGATATGGCCGAAACATCTTTAAGTATAGTTATTTACCTAATTGGTGTAATGACACTTTGGTTAGGCATTATGAAAATTGGCGAAAATGCAGGAGCCATCGAAAAGCTATCAAAATGGGTTTCTCCATTCTTTCAAAAACTATTTCCTGAAATTCCAAAAAACCACCCTGCTTCTGGTTCCATTATCATGAATTTTTCGGCAAATATGCTTGGGCTAGATAATGCTGCTACGCCTTTAGGGTTAAAAGCAATGGATCAATTGCAAAGTATTAACACTACTAAAGATACCGCGAGCAATGCCCAAATTATGTTTTTGGTTTTAAATACTTCGGGCTTAACCTTAATTCCAATTAGTGTTTTGGCATTGAGAGGAGCTGCAGGCTCTGCAAATCCATCAGATGTTTTTATTCCGATTTTGTTAGCCACTTTTTTCGCCACTTTGGGTGGATTGATGGTGACTGCTCTATTCCAAAAAATTAATCTTTTTAATAAAACTATCCTAAAATGGCTGGGTTCTCTAACCTTAATCATAATTGGTTTCATTTATTTCTTGATGCAATTGCCCCAAAACGAGGTAGAAAAAATTTCAAGGTTTTCAGGGAATTTTGTTCTCTTTTCAGTAATAATTGCTTTTCTAATTTTAGGCTTGAAACGTAAAATAAATATTTACGAAAGTTTTATTGAAGGAGCCAAAGATGGCTTTCAGGTTGGGGTTAAAATTATTCCATACCTAGTAGCAATGTTGGTTGCTATTGGGGTTTTTAGAGCCTCAGGCGCATTAGAATTATTAACAGGTGGCATTAAATATTTGGTAAGTGGACTTGGTTTTGGAACTTCTTTTGTTGACGCGCTTCCAACTGCCTTTATGAAACCGTTAAGTGGCTCTGGCGCACGAGCCATGATGGTTGAAACCATGAATACCTTTGGCGCCGACTCTTTTGCAGGAAGGCTTTCTGCAATTTTTCAAGGTTCTACCGAAACTACGTTTTACACCATAGCCGTTTATTACGGAGCTGTTAATATTAAAAAAACCAGATACACTGCCTCTGCAGGTTTAATAGCAGATGGAATTGGTATTATTTCAGCCATTTTTATTGCTTACCTATTTTTTAATTGACCCTATTTCAGAGGATTACAATAAAATTTGTTTTTTTATTGAATTTAAAATTTGAAGTCTAACCAATGTTGCTACTTTTGCAGCGGGTAAGTCTTGTACGGCCAGCTCCCGAAGAACTCCCCCAGGTCAGGAATGAAGCAAGGGTATTTGGTTGTAGCGGCGCGATGCAAGTAGCTTACCCATTTTTTATTTTTTAAGGTTAATTTTATATTTTTAACCGCAACTTTAACGAATGAAAAAACTCCTTGCAGTAGTTGCTTTCCTTTTTTACATCCTCTCAAATATTGCTGCGCAAAAAAACCTCAACAAGCTCAAAAGTTTTATGATAGGCTCGTTTAATAGCCAAGAACAAGCCGAGCAAGACACAAACTATTACAACATTTCTTTACACATGTATGAAATTTGGCCTGAGAAATCTACGCCAAAAGATTTTTGGCTGTATGTTGAGCAAGCAGTTGCTAAAATTCAAGATAGGCCATATCGTCAAAGAATTTACCATGTTATTGAAATTGATAAAACACACTTTACGAGTGAAATTTACGAGTTGCCAAATCCAAAAGAATGGGTTTTAACTTGGAAGGAGCCTGAAAAATTTTTGTCGTTAAAAATCTCAGACTTAACAGAACTAAAAGGTTGCGGTGTTAACCTAACCTATAAAAAAAATCAGTTTTTTGGATCTACCAATAAAGAAAATTGCCTCAATAATTTTAGAGGAGCAAGCTATGCTACCTCTGAAGTTACAGTTTCGAAGAAAGCTATGAATTCTTGGGACAGAGGTTATAATGGGGAAAATGTTCAAATTTGGGGTGCAGAAAAAGGACCCTACGTATTCAAAAAATTAAAGCAGTGAATAAACCTTACATCATCGGCATTTCTGGTGGAAGCGGATCTGGAAAAACTACATTTATCAAGCAATTAAACCAAAAAGTAGGAATTGAAAATGTTGCCGTTGTTTCGCAAGACAACTATTACCTTCCAAAAGAAAAACAAAAAAAAGATAGCAAAGGCTGGTTTAATTTTGATTTGCCTACAGCAATTGATCGCGAAGTGTTTTTTAAAGACATGCAAAAATTGATGAATAACATACCAATTCATCACCAAGAATATACCTTTAACAACAAAAAAAAGTTTGCCGGAGTAATTGAAATTACACCTAAACCAATTTTGGTTATGGAAGGGTTGTTTATTTTCCACTTCAGAGAAATTTGGGACCTTTTAGACCTAACTGTTTTTTTGCATGCCGATGATCAAAAAAAGCTTTTAAGACGTTTAAAAAGAGATTCTGACGAAAGAGGATATCCTGAAAAAGATGTAAAATATCAATGGCGAAATCACGTAAAACCTTGCTACCAAAAATATTTAAAACCTTACAGAAGCGAGGCTGATTTGGTAATAAACAACAACCGAAACTTCGATGCTGGTCTTGAAGTTTTAGCATCGCATTTAAAAAATGTTTTAGCGGTTAAAAACTCTTTAACCTTAGCCTAAAATATTAACCATCAATACCCTTATAAATATACCTTTGCAAAAAAAAATATATGAAGTTTTTTATTGATACAGCGAACTTAAAAGAGATAAAAGAAGCCCATGATTTAGGCGTTTTAGATGGTGTTACTACTAACCCTTCATTAATGGCAAAAGAAGGTATTACAGGACACGATAAAATTATGCAACACTACGTTGACATTTGCAATATTGTTGATGGACCAGTTAGTGCAGAAGTTATTTCTACAGATTTTGAAGGAATGGTTAGAGAGGGAGAAGCCTTGGCCGAACTTCATGAAAATATTGTGGTTAAAATACCAATGATTAAAGATGGGGTTAAAGCTTTAAAATATTTTGCCGAAAGAGATATTAAAACAAATTGCACTTTGATTTTTTCTGCAGGTCAAGCACTATTAGCCGCTAAAGCAGGAGCTACTTATGTTTCTCCTTTTGTTGGTAGACTTGATGATATTTCTACTGATGGCATAGATTTAATTGACCAAATTAGAGCTATTTACGACAATTACTTTTTCGAAACTCAAATTTTGGCTGCTTCTGTAAGGCATCCAATGCATATTATACAATGTGCCGAAATTGGTGCAGATGTTATGACAGGACCTTTAAAAAGTATTTTGGCTTTGCTAAACCACCCTTTAACAGATTCTGGTTTGGCTCAGTTTTTAGCCGACTACCAAAAAGGAAATAAATAATTTCTTTTTGATTATATTTTTTGAAATATATTAAATAGGATATGGAACTAATTTGGCTTCCTATCCTATTTTTTTTTGTGGCACTTTTCTACAGCTCTGTTGGCTTTGGAGGAGGATCAAGCTATTTGGCAATTTTAAGTATTGTACTTTCTGAGTTTTTCGAAATTAGAAGTTTGGCGCTAGTACTCAATCTTACTGTTGTAAGCATTGGAACATTCAATTTTTACCGAAAAAAATTAATTGAAATAAAAGAAATTTGGCCATTTATTGTCTTTAGTTTTCCTATTGCTTTTTTTGGAGCTTTATTAAAACTTAAAGAATCTACCTTTTTTGTTTTATTAGGAGGAGCTTTAGTTACATCAGGAATATTTATGCTGATTCAAGTTATTCAACGAAAGTTTACAAACACAAAATTGAATCTGCCTAAAAAGGGATTTTTAGGTTCTGCAATTGGTTTTTTATCGGGAATTACAGGAATTGGAGGTGGTATTTTTCTTTCACCTACATTAAACTTAATAGGTTGGAAAACTCCACGAACTGTTGCCTCTTTGGCATCAGTTTTTATTTTGGTGAATTCTGCTGCAGGATTGGGAGGCCTAATTATTTCAAATACTTTTTTATTTAATTGGAATTTTGCATTTCCATTAATTGGTGCTGTAGTTATAGGAGGAACATTAGGTTCTTATCTTACCAATTCTAAATTTAACATTAATAGTATTAGAATACTTACTGCAATACTGGTAACTTATGTGGGTTTAAGGTTGATTTTGTTACACTCTTTTGGTGTAAAAATTTAATCTCCATTCGAACAACCACCTTCTAGATTTAAAAACTTTTGGTTAGGTCTTTTTTGTTTCATGAATTTTACAGCTTGTAAACTTCTAATTCCAGCTTGGCAATAAAAAACTACCTCTACTTCTTTTGGAATTTCACCAATTCTTTCTTCCATTTTTTTTAAGGGAATGTTTAGTCCACCAATAGATTTTGTTTCGTGTTCGTTCTCATCTCTTACATCTACCATAAAAAATGGATATTCCATTTCTATCCACTTTTTTAATTCATCAGCAGAAATAGTGTCATTCTTATCAAGCTTTACCCCACAAAACTCATCATAATCAATTAGTCTATTTATCTGTTTTCTAGCCTTATCTAGTTTTATAGTTATTGTTCTACTTTGCATAGAAAGTGCATCAAAAAGAAAAAGTTTTCCAAGCAAAGGTTTTCCTAAGCCTGTAATTATCTTAATTACTTCGTTTGCTTGCATAGCTCCTATTATTCCGGGCAAAACTCCTAAAACTCCTGCTTCAGCGCAATTTGGAACACTTCCTGGCAAAGGTGGATTTGGAAATAAATCTCTATAATTTGGATTACTAAAAATCCCTTGGTAATTAAATACGCTTACCTGACCCTCGAATCGGAAAATACTAGCAAAAACATTGGTTTTGCTGGCAATAACACAGGCATCATTTACCAAGTACCTTGTTGGGAAATTATCTGAACCATCTGCAACAATGTCAAAATTTGAAATTATTTCAAGTGCGTTAGAAGAATCTAACTTCAAAGGGTATTCAATAATATTTACATGAGAATTTTGTCTTTTTAGCTTTTCAGCAGCTGTTTTTACTTTAAGCTTCCCTATATCGCCATCATCAAACAAAATCTGCCTATGCAAATTACTTTCCTCTACCCTATCAAAATCAACAATACCAATGGTTCCAACTCCTGCAGCTACTAAATACTGTAATAAAGGTGCGCCCAAACCTCCGGCACCAATTACCAAAACTTTTGATTGTTTTAATTTATGTTGATGATCGAGAGAAAAATTAGGCAAGTTTAAATGCCTTTCATACCTTTTGGCTTCTTCTTTTTCCAAGCTTATACCTTGTATTAATTGTAATTTTGTTACTCAACAATATGCTTATGGATTCAAAATTTACCCATTTATCTCCAAACGGAGACCCAACAATGGTAGATGTTTCAATAAAAAAAATCTCCCAACGTGTTGCTGTAGCGTTTTCAAAAGTAAAACTAAATGAAGCAATTGTTAATCAATTACAGCAAGATGAAATTCATACTAAAAAGGGGCCTGTTTTTCAAACGGCGATTTTGGCTGGAATTATGGGGTCGAAAAAAACAAGTGAGCTTATTCCATTATGCCACCCTATTGGATTAGATAATTGTTCAGTAGAAATTAAGGTGAATTCTAAAAAAGAAGTGGAAATTTACTGCACTGCAAAGGTAAATGGCAAAACCGGTGTAGAAATGGAAGCGTTAACTGGCGCTTCTATTGCAGCGCTTACTATTTATGATATGTGTAAGGGGTTTTCGCACGATATTGAAATTGTAGAAACCAAATTGCTTAAAAAAACGGGTGGGAAAAGTGATTATGAAAAAGCATAGTAAACACGGAGAAATTATAAAACCTTTTGGTGGGAAATTCCATCGAAATGAGTTTTCTTTTGTTGGCGCTCCTTGCGAAGTAATTCAACAGCTTTCAAAGCAAATCGCCCAAAAACTAGAACCTAATCTGAATGTAGGATATGTGGATGCCTCACATGGAAATAATCAAAACTTAGAAGTTTTTTCTTCGGTTTATACCGATATGATAATTCATCATCAACTTCAGTTTTCTGCCAATGATTCTGAATATAAAATGCGCAGTCTTTTTCAGGCAAATGATTTGGTTCTTATCAATGGGAATCATTTTAATGCCGAAAAACAAATGGTTATCATCAATAGTAAAAAAGAAGAATCTTTAAGCCGAAAGCTTGATAGACTCAGCAATATTGTTGCTGTAATTTTAGACGAGGGAGAAAGTAAAGTTTTCGATTTTTTAAAAGAAAAATTAGAAAATGTTCCAATATTTAAGATTGGGGAAATTGAAATGATTGCTGCATTAATTCAAGGTGAAGTAGTAAACAGGAAACCAAAACTTAAAGGCTTGGTGCTTGCAGGAGGAAAAAGCTTGCGAATGGGCCATGATAAGGGAGCGATAGCCTATCATGGTATTCCACAAAGAGAGTTTATGGCTGATTTGCTAAGCAATTTTTGCGATGATGTTTTTTTATCGGTTAGAAAAGAGCAAGAATTGCAATCGAGTTACCCAACAATAAAAGACACTTTTTTAGAAATGGGGCCTTTTGGGGGAATTTTAAGTGCCTTTAAACAAGACCCAAATGCAGCATGGTTTACTGTTGCAACAGATATACCTTTTGTCGACCAGCAGGCATTAAATAAACTAGTTGAAAACCGTAATCTCTCTAAAATTGCCACTTGTTTTCACAACTCAAAAACTGGGTTTCCAGAACCTCTAATTACTATTTGGGAGCCACGTGCTTACCCCGCAATGCTCAGGTTTTTAGGCGATGGGTACAATTGCCCGCGCAAAGTTTTGATCAATTGTGATGTTGAAGAAATTGAGGTTCCCTCAGAAAAGGTTTTTACCAACATAAATACTCCCGAAGATTTAAATAAAATAGATATTTAATTTCTATCGAAAAGGAATAATTGGGTAAGTTTCTCCTTTTTTAAACAGTGTTTTGCCTTGTGGAATAACTATAAAAGCATCAGCATATACCAAATTGGCTAAATCTCCTGAACCATTTCCGGTAATGGGATAAGCAAGGTTTTTTCCTTCTGCCGTATTTTCAAGTTTTACTTGTAAAAAGTACGTAAGGTCTGGGTTAAAGTTTAAATCTTCGGCCAACGCGGCATATTGTAGTTTTTGATTTTTTATGCCTAGCGATTTATTTAACCAATTTTTAAAATAAAACTGAGTACAAGCAAAAGTTGAAACAGGATTTCCAGGAAAAGCGAAAATCGTATTACCTAAATCAGTTGTTCCAAACCAAAATGGTTTTCCTGGGCGTTGTAAAACTTTATGAAAATGTTTTTTTACGCCAACCTCTTGTAATGCTTCAGGCAAAAAATCGAATTTACCTTTTGAAACAGCCCCACTAAAAATTAGCACATCATAACTTTTCAAATACTCTTTTAATTGAGAGATTATTTCTTCTTTTTGGTCAACCAAGTGAGCTGTTTGAGCTTCTATACCAAGTTGCTGCAAAATACTTTGAATTTGCCAAATATTACTTTTTCTAATTTGGTGAGGCTTTGGCGTTTCATGAACATCTACCAACTCATCGCCTGTTGAAATAATTAAAACATTAGGAAGTTTGGCAACCAAAATTTCGCTTTCTCCTACTGTGGCGCAAACCCCAATTTCGGCAGGAGATAAAACTGTACCTTCTTCGATAATCTGCTCACCCTTTTGCTTGTCAGAACCTTGGTAGTGAATGTTTTGCCCCTTCTTTAATTGATTACTAGTTATGGTGGCAATACCATTATTTATGGAAACATCTTCGTATCTAATTACAGTATCAGTCGATTTAGGCAACATTGCTCCAGTCATTACTTCTAGGCAATTGTTAGAATCTTTTAATTTTTGTTGAGGCGCCCCTGCGGCTCCTATTCCTTCTACTTTATAAGACCTTTGGCCACTTTCAAAACTTTTATATTCAATGGCAATTCCATCCATAGTTACCCTATGGAAAGGAGGAAAATCCCTATCGGCTAAAATGGGTTTTCGTAAAATACGATTCAATGCTTTTTGCAAAGGCACTTTTTCAACCCCAAAATCTTTGGCAAATGAATTTACAATTTGCAGGGCTTTTTCAACGGTAATCATTATCCTCCTATTGTGGCCATCGATTCTGAAATAGGTATATTACTATCTCTTCTTTTTTCAGCTTCAAAGCCATTTTTTGCCCTATGGTTTAAAGCCACTTTTAAAGCCGAAACAATTTCTTTATCTGTAGATCCATTTCGCATCATATCACGAAAGTTAATTACGCCTTCTCCATACAAGCAAGTTCTTAGACTTCCTTTTGGGGTTAGCCGAATACGATTACAATCGCCACAAATAGTTCGGGTAAAAGCAGGTATTATTCCGAAAGAACCTTTGTACTCTTTTACCTTGAAATTTTTAGAAGTAGAGCTTTTTTGGTCAATTAATTTTTCTACCTGAAATTTAGATTCAATATGACCTAATATTTTTTTCATAGGCCATAACTCTTGGTTGCCTTGTCCTAAAGTTCCATTAAATGGCATTTCTTCAATAAACCTAACAGCAACATCATAATGTTTTGTAAGCTCAATAAAAGATTCAATATCTTCAATATTTTTCCCATCCATCACCACCATATTTAGTTTGGTTTTGATGGTAGACTCCATCAAGGCAAATAAAGTTTCATGAACTTGATCAAAAATATCACGACGAGTAATTTGAAAAAACCTTTCTTTATTCAAACTATCTAAACTTAAATTGATGGAGTTTATCCCCATGTCTTCTAACTGTTTTAGATAGGGTAAAGTCTTGGTTCCGTTGGTAGTAATATTTACCTCCAAAATGCCTTTTACTTGTGTTAACTTAGATAAAAATGGTACAACATCTTTACGCACAAAAGGCTCGCCTCCTGTTATTCGCACCTTCGAAATTCCTTCAGCAGCAAAAACCTTAACCAACCGAAGCATTTCTTCATAGCTTAACAAATCAGACCTATTGATGTATTGAATTCCAGATTGAGGCATACAATAAAAACATCGCAGATTGCATCTATCTGTAATGGCTAATCTCAGGTAATTTATTTCTCTGCCGTGGTTATCTAAAATCATGTTGCGTTGCGAAGATAGCAATCTCTAAACCTTACATTTGTGATATAGATTGCATTTTTTTATGAAAATAAAGTTGGTAGCTTTTGGTATTGCTCGTGATATTTTGAAAGACTCAAATATCTCTTTTTTGTTTACTGATGGCAAAACCATTGGAGATTTAAAAAAAGCTTTAACCAAACAATACCCTGAGTTTGAAAAACTAGCAAGCTTAAGGTTTGCAGTTGGCGAAGATTACCAAGAAGATGATTTTGAACTTTCTGAAGAAAATGAAGTAGTAATTATACCACCTGTAAGCGGAGGATAATGATAGATATACAATTAACAGCAGCTGAATTAAACAGCAAAACATGTGAAGAATTTGTTGCTTCAAACCAAGCAGGAGGAACCGCTATTTTTATTGGAACTGTTAGAAACCAAACCAAAAACAAATCGGTTTTAAAATTAGAATTTGAGGCTTACATACCCATGGCCAAAAAAGAAATGCAAAAAATTGCAGAGCAAGCCATGCAAAAATTTGATGCAATAAAAATTAGCATTCATCATAGAGTTGGCGTTTTACAAATTGGCGAAATACCTGTTATAATAGCGGTAAGTACTCCGCATAGAAAAGCTGCCTTTGAAGCTTGTGAATTTTGCATTGATACATTAAAGGAAACCGTGCCTATTTGGAAAAAGGAATTTTTTGACGATGGTGAAGTTTGGGTTGCGGCGCATCCTTAAACAATATTAATCAGTTAAATTAGAGAGCTTTTTTCTTCCGTAATAACTTACTAATGGCATTACAAAGGAGTAACTCATGTAAATAAACCCTGAAACCATAAAGGTATAGTTGCCTGCCAATTCAAAAAAAGCTATAGTTGCCGAAAGCATTGGAATTACCCCTGATGCCAAATTCATAAAAATGGTGTTTTTGGTTAATTGAATTTCAATAATTGATAGTCCAATCATTTCTTTCCTTTTTAAAGCCCTTGTATTCAGCCAAACAAAAACAAAAAATATTGCTGCTGCACCAAAACCATAAATAACCATAAGGCTTGCTGTATCTTTTGGATGGATGGTTTCTGTAAATAAGTGATTTAGCAATTCTTGATTACTTGTAATTAATCCTTGGTATAAATCAACCAAAATTCTAAACATAAACTTTAGTGGGTAGGTATAAAACAACACTAAAAACAAAACAATTGTATTGATGGCAGTAGTTGAGGCATCTCTCAGGCCAAACCTGATAAAAAATAAATAATGCTGATACCAAATCCACATCAAAACAGAAATTGTGCCTGCAAATGGCACAAAGTCTTTGATAAAAATTTTTAATTCATCAAACGTTGTTGGTGGATTACTCGAAATCAATAGCATACCAATGGCAATAGCAAAAACACCATCACTTAAAGATTCAAATCAAGTGGCAATATTTCAATAGTTACCGTAGCATATTTTCAATCAAGATTTTATGCCCCTGAGCTGTGCAATGGAATACCCATAGTAGATTTAGAATATAATTTTCAAAAGCCTGAAGCAAAAAAACATAGATTTTACAATGTTTATGCAAGAATTACAGACCAACAATCTTTAACCATTTTAGAAAATTGGAACACACCTATCGAGAATTGGTTTTACCCTAACCCAGCAAAAAATCAAATTGCTTTAAAGGGTTTAGAAAATGTAAAATCATTTAAAATTTATGGATTAAATGGCCAAATAGTAAAGCAAGGCTTGATAAACCAAAATGTAATTAATACAGAAAGTTTATCACCAAATTTTTACATTTTAGAGGTTTTTGACGAAAAGACTGCTTTTAAATCTAAATTGGTTATTCAATAGATTGAATTAAACCAAAAAATTAGCACAAAAAAAAGGCGAGCAATGCTCGCCTTTTTTAATTTTTAATTAATTATTAAAAAAATTATTTCACTTGGTTAACATGAACATCCATTTGAGGGAATGGGAAGTCAAGACCATGTCCTTCAAACTCTTTGTAAACTCTTTCGTTAAAATCAAAGAAAACACCCCAATAATCTGCAGCATTTACCCAAGCTCTAACTGTAATGTTTACAGAGCTATCTGCCAAAGCGCCTAAGGCTACAAAATATGCTGGATCTTTTAAAACCCTTGCATCTTCCTCTAACATTTTTGAAATTACTTCTTTGGCTTTGCTATAATCATTGCCATAAGCAATCCCTACAGTCCAATCAACTCTTCTTGTAGCTTCTTTAGAAAAATTGGTTAATGAACCGGTAGCCAAATTTCCATTAGGAATAATAATTACCTTGTTGTCAGGTGTATTTAAAATGGTATTAAAAATTTGAATTTCCTTTACAGTTCCCATATAACCCGCGCCATCAATAAAATCACCAACTTTATAAGGTTTAAACAATAACACCATTATTCCGCCTGCAAAGTTCGAAAGTGTGCCTTGTAAGGCTAAACCAATCGCTAAACCTGCTGCTCCTAATACAGCAATAAAGCTTGTCATTTCAATGCCAACCATTCCTAAAACAGAAATAATTAACATGGCTTTTAACGATATGCTAATTAAGGTTCTTAACCAGCTAGAAAGTGTTGGATCAAAATCTCTTTTATCCATTACTTTTCTAGTGCCGTTTACAACAGCTTTAATCACCTGACTACCAATTAGGTAAACAACAATAGCGATTAAAATATTGAGTCCATTTTCTACAACGTAACCCAAAACTAAGTCTTTGTATTGATCTAATTTTTCCATTTTTTGTTAAATTCTGAATCGCAAATTTGAAAAAAACTAATCGTTTGATTTTATAAATCTTCGATTATTTCTTTCAATTGGTTGAATTGCTCATCTATAACATCTAAATGCATTACAAAACGCACCAATTGTTTGCCCATTGAAACAGCAATTACTCCTTTATCTTTAAGGTTTTCAAGAAATTTTTGATCATCAATATTTTGTTGCAGTTTAAAAATTACCAAATTGGTTTCTACTGAATACAATTTTTCAACAAATGGTTTTTCTTTAAGCAACTCTGCTATAACTTGAGCTCTTAAATGGTCTACCTTTAACCTATCTATATTATTTTGAAGCGCATACAGACCTGCAGCAGCCAAGTACCCTGCTTGTCTCATTCCACCCCCAAAAACCTTTCTTATTCTTCTTGCTTGTTTAATAAAATCGTTTGAACCTAACAATAAAGAACCCACGGGGGCGCCTAAGCCTTTGCTCAAGCAAATTGAAATAGAATCGAAGATTTCGCCAATTTCATGCAAGGGATATTTTTTTTCTACCCAAGCATTAAAAAATCTTGCGCCATCTAGGTGGAATGGAATATTGTTGGCTTTTGCTGCTTTGCTTAATGCAACCATATCTTCTAACTCCCAAATTGAGCCTCCACCTTTGTTGCAGGTATTTTCTATGGCTAGTAATCCAGTTCTAGGAAAATGAATATCATCTGGATTTATCCTGCTTAAAAAATCATCAACACCAAAAATTCCGTTTTCTGATGGAATTAATTTTACTGAACAGCCAGAATTAAAAGCAATTCCGCCACCTTCATAAACAAAAATATGAGCCTTTTCTGCGCAAATAACCTCATCGCCTGGCTTGGTATGCACCTTAATAGCTATTTGATTTGTCATGGTTCCAGAGGCACAAAAAAGTGCGTTTTCCATACCAAACATCTCAGCAGCAAAACTTTCAAGCTCATTTATTGTTGGGTCTTCACCAAATACATCATCGCCAACCTTGGCGTTTTGCATTTCAAAGAGCATTTTTGCCGTTGGTCGTGTTAATGTGTCACTTCTTAAATCTATTTTATTTTCGAGCATTTTTACTTTTATTTTTACCGATTTTAAAGCATGAAAAATAATATATCTCTCTTACTATATACAATAATATTTGCCTTATTAATCAACTTCAATTTAATTGGGCAAGATTTTAAAGTAGCCATATTTTTAAACGATAAACCCAATAACAATTTTGACCCATATACCTTTTTCGACCAAAAAGCCATAGAAAGAAGAGTTAAGCACAACTTACCTCTTTTTGATTATTCTGATTTACCCGTTAATACAACTTATGTTGAAGAAATATCTGAAAACGTAAATCAAGTTAAAGCTGTTTCAAGATGGTTAAATGCTGTTATCGCTTTCGCTGATGAAAACCAAGTTGATACGCTAAAAGCCTTGCACTTTGTAAAAGAAGTTGAAGTTTTAAAAATTTACGAAAAAGCGATTAGTTCTAAGCAAATTGAAATAAATTCTGGTTGGGAAAAACTGAGGGTAAAGCAAATTAACAGAATGGGTTATCAATTTTTTAAAGATCAAAATATTGATGGTTCTGGTGTGAGAGTGGCCGTTTTTGATGCTGGTTTTCCTTATGTTAATGAGCACGAAGCTTTCCAACACCTTTTTAAAAACAATAAAATCATAAAAACTTACGATTTTGTAAAAAACCGCGAAGATGTTTACGGAGCGAGCAGTCATGGCGCCATGTGTTTGAGTAATATTGCTGGTATAGCCCCAAACGGACCTTTAGGATTGGCAACAGGTGCTGAATTTTTATTGGCTAGAACAGAACGAGGTTTATTGGAGCCATTATCTGAAGAAGAAAATTGGTTGATGGCAGCCGAATGGGCAGATAAAAATGGCGCTGATATTATTTCATCTTCTTTAGGGTACACCGAAAAAAGATACACTACTGATGAAATGGATGGACACACAAGCATAGTGTCTGAAGCTGCAAGATTTGCAATCCGCAAAGGAATTTTAGTAGTAAATGCTGCCGGAAACGAGGGAACCGACGCTTGGAAATACATTGGAACTCCAGCAGATGTAGACTCAGTTTTGTCAATTGGTGGAATTGACCCTACAAATGATTATCATGTTGGGTTTAGCTCATTCGGGCCTAATACCCTAATGCAATTAAAACCAAATGTTTCTGCATACGGAATTGCAGCAGTAGCGAGTAAACACAATACTTATAAAACAATTTCGGGTACTTCGTTTGCTACGCCTTTAACGGCAGGTTTTGCTGCTTGTGTTTTGCAATTAAATCCAGGTTATACTAACATGCAACTTTTTAAGGCAATTGAAAAGTCAGGACACCTTTACCCCTATTTTGATTACGCTCATGGTTATGGAATTCCCCAAGCTTCGGCAGTTACAAATAATCAAAATAAGGTTTCTCCAACCTTCAAATTAGAAAATACAGGAGAAGAATTTCATGTAAAAATTGAAAACTTCATGCCTGATGAAAAACCTGCAAATAAATCTGACTCTTACCTCTACTATCATTTAGTAAATAAAAATAAGGTATTAGAAAACTATAAAGTAATTAAAGTATCTACTGATAATCCTATTTCATTTTTAAAAGAAGATTTAAAACCATTCGCCGTTTTAAGAATTCATTACAAGGGTTATACCTTAACCAAAGATTTAAAAGCAATTGAACAATGAAAAAATTATTATTCTCAATATTGGTTTTGTCAATTACTACAGCTATTTCTGCCCAAGAAATTTTGTTAAACGAAACACCAGATGATTCTCTAAACATCTCAAAAAACATAAAAGGAACTTCATTTGGAACTGTATTCGGAATTGGAGTTCCACTTGGGGATGGGGCCGGCCCAAATGGTCAAGTAAAAAAGTGGAATTCAAGTATTTTTAATTTCAATATTTATTACCAAAACAGGTTTTCAAATATTGTAGGTTATACTGCATATTTAAGATATACTAACGAGAATTATCGAATAGACCAAAATATTTATGCTACCGAAAAAGTAATAACCAACAGCTTTGGAGTTGGTTTAGGTTTAAAACTTTTTGCAGGAACAGGAAAGCATTATAAAAAGTACCTTGAATTAGGCGGCTACGCCGATTTTGTTACTGGCTCTAGGGTTCATCGAATTGATGAGAGTTTATTTACAGGGGTTTTAAATGCAGATAAAGTAGAAATAATTCAGCACAAGCCAAGTATTGTAAATAATTTCAATTACGGTCCGTTATGTAAAATTGGCTTTAAAAACTTTGCAATTTATGGCCGATATCGCCTTTCAGAATTATTTTCTCCAAATGTGTTTTATGATGAATTTACCCCTCTTGTAATTGGAGTAAATTTTGGAATTTGATTATAGTTTTCTGCAAACCATCAATCCATCTCTAATAGGTAAAAGAATATTTTGAACTCTTGGGTCATCTTGAACCATTTTGTTAAATCGTTTTAACCCGATGGTATCGATGTCATCTTTTTTAGGATTCTCTTCTAATATTTTGCCACTCCATAAAACATTGTCTGCCAATAGGTATCCTCCTGTTTTAAGTTTTGGTAAAGTCATTTCGAAGTAATTGCAATAATTGGCCTTGTCTGCATCTAAGAAAACTACATCAAACTCTTGGTCAATTTTTGGAATTATTTCTAAGGCATCTCCAACGTACCTTTTTACTGTATCTAAAATACCTGCTTTTTTAAAAAATTCAGTTTGAATAGGTTCTAATTCTTCGTTGTTATCTATCGTATGAATTTCTCCATTTTCGGCTAAACCTTCCGCAAAACAAATGGCAGAATACCCTGTGTAGGTTCCTACTTCTAAAATGGTTTTAGGTTTTATCATATTTGATAACATACTTAATAACCTTCCTTGAAAATGACCTGCAATCATGCGTGGATTCATTACTTCTAAATGGGTTTTACGGTTAAGCCGGTAAAGCAATTGAGGCTCTGATTCTGTGTGTTGGTCTACATAATCGGCAATATTGGTGTTCAGAAAATCCATAGTTTCGCGTTTTTACAAAGTTATGAGGCATTTTTGGTTGTTTATCTTTTTGTTTTTTCTAATTTCTTACACCTTAAAAGGTCAAAATAATAACGAGCAAATTGTTATGGATGGCTTTTTTGAAGACTGGAATGCTTTTCCCGGTTTTATAGATTCGGAGTTTGATGGTGAAGAAATAGATTTGGTAAAATACAGCTTAACCTACGACCACCAAAATCTGTATTTATATTTTGAAACTACACGAGAAATTGACCTTTTTGATGGCACAAACCTGAAAATTTATTTCGATTTAGATGGAAATTCGAATACAGGAGAAAACATAAATACTATAGGCGCAGAACTGATTTTAGATTTCGCGAAAAAAGAAATTTCATTTTTTCACACTGAAAACCCTAAAACTCAATCGATGAGTAGATTTGATGTGCTTGCCTTGCCAACATACACCTCAAAAGCATTTGAAATTTCCATCCCCATTTTAAAGGATGAATTCATCAACACACTAGTAAAATCTACCACAATAAATATTCAACTTGTTGCTGAAAGCACAACTGAAGATTATTTACCCAATTTAGGTGAATATTTTTCTGAAAACATTGAAATTTTAAAGGCTCCCATTTTTTACGACACAATTAGTTTTAAACAACCCAATACTTTTAGGTTATTGCATTACAACACATTTCATGATGGAATTACAAATGCTGAACGAAAAAATGAATTTAAAGCCCTTGTAAAGGCTATAAATCCTGATATTATTTCTTTCAATGAGTTATGGAATACCACAGAAGAACAAGCCAAATTGTTTTTAAACTCTTGTTTCCCAAATGAAGTTTGGAGTGTAAAGAAAATCTCAGGAAATATTACGGCCACCAAATTTGAAGTTAACCAATGGTTTGAGGTTTCTAAAGGCGATAGAATTTTAGGTGGACTTTTTACAGCCAAATTAGAAACCGACACATTTCAAGTTTACCATACAAACATGCATTTAAGTTGTTGTGCCAAAGATGATCAAAGAAAAAAGCAAATTTTAGCCAATAATCTGTTTGTTGATTCATTAAAAACAAACCAAATAATTAACTCAAAAAAGCCAATGATAATTTCAGGTGATATAAATTTGGTAGGTTTTAAAGAGCAATACGATAATCTCTTAAGAGGAAAAGATTTTGATAATCAAATTGATTATGACAATACTGAACTTGCCGATGTTTGTCCTAAATCTTTAAACACAAATGTTACTCGCACTTGGCGTGATGCCAAAAGCAAATACCCTCCAGGAAGATTAGACTACATTTTTTATTCAGACTCAAATCTTAAAATAGTGCAAAGTTTTGTACTCGATACAGAAACACTTTTAGAAAAAGACTTAAAACGTTTGGGCTTGTCTAAAACTATTACCACAAAAGCTTCAGACCACTTGCCATTGGTTGTAGATTTTTCGATTAACTGATTTTTCTCATACCTAATATTGATGTGGGTCATCAAATACCTTTATTGATAGTATCATCTTTGGAGCAGAAAAGAAATCGAGCGAAGCAATTCAGTATTTTTCTTCATAAGTTCTTTCTTTCCTCAGGCGGTTTTTGTTCGGTTTCTTTTCTTTTATTTTCGCCATAAATTTTCTACTATGGCACTTACTCCAACAACTCAAATTGAATTAGGATTTAAAGCCCCACAATTTTTATTGGCTGATACTGTAACAGGTAATTTGTTCGGTTTTGATGATATCAAGGGAGAAAAAGGTACTTTGGTAATGTTTATTTGTAACCATTGTCCTTATGTTGTTCATGTAATAAAAGAGCTAGTTTCAGTTGCCAAAACATACCAACCAAAAGGATTTGGTTTTGTGGCCATCAGCGCAAATGATATAGAAAATTACCCAGATGATTCACCAGAAAAAATGACATTATTTGCCCAAGAAAACAATTTCTCATTCCCATATTTATTTGATGAAACACAAGAAGTAGCAAAAGCCTATGATGCAGCTTGCACTCCTGATTTTTCTTTGTTTGATGAAAATGAAAGCTGTGTTTATCGCGGGCGGCTAGATGCATCAACACCTGGAAATAAAATGCTTAACGATGGCAAGGATTTAAGATTGGCTTTAGATTGTTTACTAAAAGGAGAAAAAATCCCGGAGCCTCAATACCCAAGTATGGGTTGTAACATAAAATGGAAAAAATAAATTAAAGCTTATTTACTTTTTGTGTTATTATTTCATTTCCATGTATGTATTTTAACACATAAATTCCAGGTTTTTGATTCTGTAAATCAATTACATGTGTGTTTTTTTCTTGCTGAACCAAACTTCCCGAAATACTGAAAATTTGAATCTCGCAGTTGGGTTTTGCTCCTAAAACATAAACCAAGTCTGAAGTTGGGTTAGGAAAGAATATAACTTCTTGGTTTCTTACATTAGTACTTACTGATGATAATGCCAGAGCCTGTTCAACAGCTTTAAAAGCATCTACTTTTCCAAATCCCCACAAGGTTGAGCCTTCGGCAGGCAATACTCCTGTTTTATCATCATGCCTTGCGGTAGATTTTAAAATTTGTTTAACCTCATCTGCATTTAAGTTTGGGTTGGCTTGTAGCATTAAAGCAACAACTCCAGCAGTTGCAGGTGAAGACATGGAAGTACCTGAGAACCTAGCAAAATCATAGCTTTTACCATTAAAACTAACCGACCTAGACTTGGTATAACTTCTTGTAGTGAAAGAAGAAATAGAAGATTCTACATTTACCCCAGGTGCAGTAATATCTGGTTTCATTGTACCATCCAAATTAGGACCATGACTCGAGAAGTTAGCAATACTTCCGTTTATGATTGTACCATTTGTCAAATTAATTTGAGAAGAGTGAGCCCCAACAGCAATTACACTTTTTGTGCAAGCAGGTTCTCCAACACTATAAAATTGATCTCCTAAAGTTGCGCCACTTCCAAAGGCAGCAAAGGGCATTCCCCAATTTCCTGCTCCATTGCTTAAATTGGTTACGTTAAAAAAGTGAACTTTTCCTGAAGTTGAAGTTGCCCTAAGGATTACTCGCTTTAAAACATTTTCGTTTTTTAAACTTAACCTCAAAAACGGCTTTTGATTTAGTGGATGACTAGTTTCTTTAAGTACTTCTATATAAACTGAATCAGTGCCTGCAAGAAGCACAGTATCATTAAAAGAACCAGAAAAGCTTGTATTGTAAAACCTAGAATAAGTTTCCAAAACATTGCCATTGTAAATTTCTATTCGGGCAGAAAAAGAATTTCCTGGTTCTCCCCACATCGATAAATCTTGGCCCCACATATTTGGATTACCAATGTAACTATCAAAATTTACCTTGCTAAAAATGGTATCACCTGTAAAATCTTTTTCGATATGAAAAGCAACATCACCATTGTTACCTGCTGAAGTAACCACAATTAACCCATCTGTTGCCAGTTGGTCTAAAGCTTGGCTTAGCAATCCATTTCCATCAAGGGTGCCAATATGGTACAACCCCCAACTCATGTTAATTACCAACCTCTTACCTAAACCTTTCGCCTTTTGGTGCATCCAGTTTACTGCGTCTAAAGCTGAAGCTTCGTCTAAATAAAATTGTGAGAACAAAAACTCACTCTCATACGCCATTCCTTTTAACCCCACTCCTGCCCCACTTCCACCTGCAATTCCTGCTACGTGCGAGCCATGTGTTGCATAGTCGTAATAAACACAAGCTGTATCGCTTTCTGTTGCTAAAAGGTTGGTTACACCTTCTATTTCAGCCCCGTAAGTAAACCCGCTCGGCGGTGTTCCTCCATTTCTAAATTGATCCCAAACGGCAATAATTCTTGTTTGTTGAAGCGCCGTATCGTAAAACATAGGATGTGTATAATCAAAGCCCCAATCGGTAATTCCAATTATTACATTTTTCCCAGTGATGGGTAATCCTTTGGAAGTTAGGTTTTCCCAAACACTATCTACTCTCAGATCGATAACAGCATTGTCAAGATTAGGGTTTATTTTTCTGGATACTTCAAGATTTAAAACATTTTTCAAGTTTTGAATTTGGTTTAAACTTCCAACTTCAATTTTTATAGAATGAATATCTCCAACTGAAGTTGAGAGCATAAAACCCTCCGGTAAATCTTTGCTTGCGTTAAACTTATTGTTTGATTTAATTAAGGCAGAAACATATTTTTTTCCCTCAATTGTTTGCAAGCTAAAATTATTTGAAGTTATTGTTGACTCTGATAAATTTTGATTTTCAAGATCCCTTGACATCTCATGAAAAACTTTAGCAGATTCAGCCGAAATTCTAGGTTGTGCAAATACGGTAAATGCAATAAAACAAGAAAAGATAATTATCAGGTTCTTCATAAATCAAGCTTGATTCACGAAATTAATCTAAAAAAGAAGAAGAATCTTCTTGAGATTCTTCAGTGGATTCTTCCTCTTCATCATTTACCATTTTGTAAAGCAAAAAAACATCAATGGCAAAGTGAGCCGAAATTGATGTCCAAATTCCAAAAAACTCATAGCCGTAACCCAAAGCTGCAATTACTATGGTCATGAAAATTCCATAAACAGAAAGTTTCCAATTTTTTGGATTTAAGTAACCATGTATGGCAACAAAAAATATTGCTGTTATCCAAATACCCCAAAATTGTTGCAAAGCTCCCCTAAAAAAAAGCTCCTCTCCAAAGCCTGCACAAAACGAAATGAAAATAATTTCGTGAATACTTAAGTCTAAATTTCCAAGAAGGTTACTGTAATCTTTAAACCCATCTTTTAGTTTTTTGATGTTCACAATTTTCCATCCTGCAAAAGCAGATATAAAACCAAATGGAATACCAATAGCCAATTGCAAAAAAAAGTTGGTTCTGTTTAAAAATGGGAAATACCAAACTTGGTCGCTGAAAAAATAGTTAACCAAAAAGCCTGCTATTCCAAAGCCAAAAAGGGTAATAAAACCTAGAGAAAGAAAAATATTTTTATTCAAAAAATACTATTTAGGAATACAAATTCGTGTTCTCAAATCTGCAGTTCTAGTGTAGTCGGATGGCATCACAATATATTCTTCGAAAGGGTCGCAACAAACCTTAATATTATTACTAAAAATGTGATTTTCTAAATAATACCTAATGTCATCCAGCTGATTATAGCTTCCATTAACCTCAATAAATATTATTTCACCCATCATTAAAGTTGGCACTATCTCTCCTTTTCCAATAAGTTCTCCTTTGGTAGGAATACCAACTTCAACTGTTTGGTTTTCGCCATAACTATTGTGAAATATGGTGAATGGTGCTCCCACTTGCTCAAAACCCATTGAGTCTATGTAATTTTTAATTTCATCGATTGCCGGCCAAACAAATTCTCTGGAAGCTATTCTTTTTTTTGAAACAGTTTTGGTGATAGATAAAACGTTTTTAAATCCATAAAAACCTTCTCGAATTTTTGGCATTCCGGCCAAATAAGCAGCCTTCATTGAATCGGCTAAAACAATAAATGAGTTCTCAATTTCTTCTGAAATATTTTTAGAAATTGCATTTTTTCTGAGCCTACCTAAAAAACTAGTGTTTGACTGTATTTGAACTACGCAAAGAGATTTTGTACCAACAGGATTTATTTCCCATTCAATATCCATTTCGCTATCGAAACCTTAATAATCATTGAACTTTAACCTAACCTCTTTATCCTCTTTATTATGGGTAATTGTTATTTCACCATTTTTCTCTCCTTCTAAATCTGCCCAATAATAATTGGCCCCTACTCCCGATGAAGGGGAAGAAAAAACAAATTTTTGGTCAGAAAAACCTTTTTCCCAAATAGACCAACCATTTCTATTTTTTAAATCGTTTAAATATTGGTAAGCAAACCTAGGCGGCACATCAATTTCGGTTTGCCTAATTAAAGTATAATTCGAACTAGTTAAACTCAACCAAATAAGCATTATACCAAGTAAACTTAAAATGATAATAACAATGCTTTTTAAATATTTTTTCTTCTTTGCCATCGTTTTCAAAAGTAAAATTTTGATTATTTGTTAAAGTTTTATTTTTACCTCGTTTTTCACATGAAAATTTTGAATTTCAACTTGAATAATTTTAACAAATTCTTTATTTGGGTTTTGGCTTTGTTGGTTACTACGAATATAGCCTTTGCAGGTGAAACCGAAAAGACCAAAAGAGATACTGTTTCTGCCATGGTTATGTATGGCGAAACCACTTTGCTTGATGATTTGGCAGATGCTTCTCTCAAAGAATTAGTAGATTACATGGATTCAATTTTAAGTGCTGAAAATTTTTCGTTTGAATTAATCAATAAATTGAATTTGCTGATTTCTATTCATGATATGAACAAGTTTGAAGTGGCAAACCTTATTGATTCATTGTTTGAAATGGAGGTGATACCCTACGCAATGATTAACCAAATAAACCTCTATTTAGATAAGCATCCGCCAAAAGATGTACCTATAAATGATTTGCCAAATGAGTTTATTGTAAACCTATGCCAATCTCAATTCCCAGCTGATACATTTTACCAAGGTTGGAATACAGATATTCCCAATCCTTATAATCATGCTCTTAGTGCAAAAGACACGGTAATAAACTTGGTTTTAGAAGGTGTTTTACCCAACGATAAATTCAAATTTCCTTTAGATAAAAAAGTAATGACTTCTTCTTTTGGATGGAGAGAAGGAAGAATGCATAGCGGGGTAGATTTAGACCTTGAAGTTTGGGATCCAGTAAAGGTTGTTTTTCCGGGAGTTGTTCGTGTAGCCAGATATTTTGGCGGCTATGGAAGAGTTGTGGTTGTTAGACATTACAATGGCTTAGAAACCCTTTATGCCCATTTACATAGATTTAAAGTTGTGCCAGGCCAAAAAGTTGAGGCAGGAGATGTTGTTGGACTTGGAGGGTCATCTGGAAGATCATCTGGAAGTCATTTGCATTTTGAAACTAGATTTAAAGGAATTGCCATAAACCCTGCACATTTTATTGATTTTGATGAGGAAAAAGTGGTTCACCAAAAAGTTAAGTTGGTAAAAACCAAAGATGGCTTTGCTGCTTTGCCTGAGGGTGTAAACCTTCATACAGTAGAAAGAGGCGACAATTTGTATGAAATAGCAAACCGCTATGGCACAACCATCAACAAATTATGTGCTTTAAATGGTATTCAGCGAAATTCAATATTGTATGTTGGTCAAAAAATTAGGGTGATATAATGGAATTCAATTTTAACATTACCAACTACACCTTGCATCCTACTAATACCATGTATTACGTGTTTAATTTCAAAACACAAGAAAGGGCAAACTTTTTCGAAAACTTATTGGTAGAGCACAAATTAACTTTCGAAAAGGATATAGAAAAAATTGAAAATGGACATATTTATTTGTTTGGGGTTCATAAAAAAGATTTTCAAATTGCTTCCCGTTTAAATAACCTTACGATTGGTAAATTCCGTAAACCATTTATTCCAGATACTTTTTTTAGATACTTTGTATTGCTGCTTGGATTAGGCGCTATTTTATTGGGCGTAATCGGATACTTTGTTAAAGGTTAATTCGTTGGTTTCTAATTAATTATTTTTACAAAGTGAAAAAGGCTATTCTTTTCTTTACTCTTTTTGCCTGTATATATTCTTCTTATTCGCAAGAAAGAGTACTCACTTTTGGTTTGCAGTTTAAGCCCTTATTTGCAGATGATATTATTGTTGATAGAACTGTTTCGCAAACAGTTAACAACATAAATTATTCTCTAAATACCAATACAGGTTTTTCATTTGGAGGCGTAATTAGAAGAGGAATTACGGATAAAATTTCATTTGAAACTGGAATAAATTATGTAAGCCGGAAGTTTGATATTGATGTAGATGACCCAGATACTTTTACCGGAAATTCAGAATTTACCATAATTGGTTACGAAATACCTGCATTGGCTTTGGTTTATGTTCAGCTAGATAAACAAATTTTCATGAATGCTGCTTTTGGCGCTTCTATAGATTTTTTTCCTAGCGATGTAGGAACAAGAACAGACGAGATTTACCATATTTCAAACCGAAGAAGTTGGGTTATGCCCTCTTTGTTAGCCAATTTAGGTTGGGAATACCGTTCCAAAAAAATGGGCTATTGGTATTTAGGAGCTTCTTTCCACAAACCTTTTACCAATATTTATTATTCGGGTGTTAGGTATACCTCTTCAACTGAAAATACCGATGCTTTTTTTGAACTTAATGGCAGTTATTTAACCTTAGATTTAAGGTACTTTTTTCATGAAGACCCCTTGAAAAAGAAAACCAAAGAAGCTGCCCAACCCAAAAAAGATGTGAAGTATTACCGCAAGCTTCAAAAAGAAAGAGATAAAGCGAATAAAAAGTAACATTTAACCACTTCTAAATTTGGTACCCAAAATCACAAAAGAACCAATAAATTAAAACAATTTTGCAGCTCAATCGTCATAAGTGTTTTATTGAGCCACACGCCCTATGAATTTTAGAAAAATATCTATTGTTGCCGGCATAGCAGTTTTGATTTTTGGCTACATAGCCATGAAACAAATAGCCAACTCAAAGCAACCTCCTAAAAGAAAAGCCCAAACCAGTCAAAAAAGAATGGTTTTGGCCCAAAAAGTTCAAAACCAAGATATTAGTGTTTTAGTTGACATCAACGGTAAGTTAACCGCTACCAATAGGATAGAGTTATTTGCTGAAGTTTCTGGCAAATTAAAACCAACCCAAAAAAACTTTAAAACAGGAAGTTCATACAGTCAAGGTGAAACATTAATTGCCATTGACGATTCTGAGTTTAAACTGAATTTATTCGCAGCCAAAAGCAATTTCTTGAATGTATTAACCCAATTGCTTCCAGATTTAAAATTAGATTACCCTGAAGACTTTTCAGCTTGGAAAACTTATGTAGATCAATTTCAAATTGAAAAACCCATTGCAGATTTACCCGAAATAAAATCTGACAAGTTGAAAGGTTTTATTTCATCAAAAAATATTTTTAATTCCTTTTATCAATTAAAAAGTCAACAAGAAAGGCTATCGAAATACAACATTACTGCACCATTTAATGGAGTTGTTGCCCAAAGCACTATTAATGAAGGAACATTGGTGAGGGCAAACCAAAAATTAGGCGAATTTATTAATCCTAATATTTACGAAATTGAAAGTGCCATCCGAATAAACGATTTAGATTTTATTTCCATTGGCGATAGCGTTGAATTAACATCAGAAGACATTCCCGGAATTTGGCTTGGCAAGGTAATTCGAATCTCAAAAAATATCAACCCTTCAACACAAACATTTTCAGTTTACACCCAAGTTAGCCATCCCGAATTAAAAGAAGGAATGTTTGTAAATGGCACCATAAAAGGCAAAAAAGTTAAAAGTGTTTTTGCTTTAGACAGAAGGTTACTCATAAACAACAATTCAGTTTATGTAATAAAAGACTCTGCTTTGGTAACCAAACAAATTCAAATAGAAAAATACACAACTTCTGGAGTTTTAATAAAAGGTTTGATGAATGATGAAATGATTTTGAAAGAAGCCATTTCTGGAGCTTATGAAGGCCTTAAAGTAGAACCTGTTATTCAACTAAAATGAGGCAATTAATAAGCTACTTTATTAAATATCCAGTATCTGGTAATGTATTAATGTTACTCATTTTTGTTTTTGGGTATTTTGGATTAGGCAACTTAAAATCAACTCTTTTCCCCGAAGTTGAAAGTAGAAATATTAGTATTCAAGTTGTTTATCCCGGTGCTTCGCCAGAAGAAATTGAGGAAGGAATTGTTCTGAAAATTGAAGATAATTTAAAGGGTGTAACTGGTGTTGAGAGAGTTTCTTCAGTTTCGCAAGAAAATGCAGGAACCATTACTGTTGAAGTTTTAAAAGGTTACGATACAGATTTAATTGTACAAGATGTTAAAAATGCGGTTGATAGAATTCCATCTTTCCCAAGTGATATGGAGCCGCCAACGGTTTTTAAACAAGAAAATTTAAACTTTGCTTACAGTTTTGCCATTACTGGTCCGGTTGAATTAAAAACGCTAAAAGAGTTTGCTCGTAGGGTAGAGACAGATATTTTGGCCATTGATGGAATTTCGAAGGTTACGCTAAGCGGTTTCCCCGAAGAAGAAATTGAAATTGCTTTTAGAGAGGCCGATTTGTTGGCTTACAACCTAACATTTACCCAAGCAACCCAAGCCGTAAGAACTGCCAATATTGAAATTACTGGTGGTAAAATAAAAACCAATAGAGAAGAATACCTCATCAGGGCTCGTTCTAAAGAATATTTTGCCGAAGGGCTAAAAGACATCATTGTAAAAGCTGATGAAAATGGCAATGTAGTTCGATTAACAGATGTGGCCGATGTTTACGACCGTTGGAGTGATGTTCCAGATAGAAATTACCTAGATGGAAATCCATCCGTGGTGGTAACCATTCAAAATACCATCAACGAAGATGTACTTTTCATTACAGATGAAATGAACAAGTATGTTGAACAATTCAACCAAAAAAACGAAACTGTAAAAGCCGAAATTATCAGAGATGGTTCTGTAACACTTAGGCAAAGAATCGACTTACTAAGCAAAAACGGCATTATTGGTTTTTTGCTTGTTTTGATTGTTTTGGCCTTTTTCTTAAACCTTCGACTAGCCTTTTGGGTAGCTATTTCAATTCCTATTTCAATGATGGGAATGTTTATTCTAGCAAGCTTTTACGGGTTAACTATTAATGTAATGTCCCTTTTCGGGATGATTTTAGTTATTGGTATTTTGGTTGACGACGGTATTGTAATTGGCGAAAATATTTACCAACATTATGAAAACGGTAAATCTGCTTATAGGTCTGCTATTGATGGTACATTAGAAGTATTTCCTGCAGTAGTTTCAGCTGTGGTAACTACAATTATAGCTTTTTCAACCTTTTTCTTTTTAGATGGTAGATTGGGCGACTTTGCCCCTGCCCTTGCCTTTGTGGTGATGGCAACCTTAGCCATTTCGTTATTAGAAGGTGCTTTGATTTTGCCCGGACACATTGCCCACTCAAAATCGTTACAAGGCAAAATAAAAAAGAATGCTTTCGAGAGGTTTATGGATGGTATCATGAGTTTTTTAAGAGATCGACTCTATAAGCCATTCTTGATTTTCGCTATGAAAAACATGATTTTTACTTTGGCTATTCCAACAGCATTATTTCTAATTACTGTTGGTTCAATCGGAGGCGGAATAATTGGGGTTACTTTTTTCCCATTTATTGAGCGAGATGATATTGCTATTTCTATTGAAATGGCTCCTGGGACAAAAGATAATATCACCGAAAGTGTTTTAAATAAAATTGAAGCTGCTGCATGGCGAGTAAACAAAAAAGTATCAGCCGAAAGAGCAGACAGCAACCAAATAGTTTTAAAAATTCAAAAGAAATTGGGGCCAGGTTCTAACAAAGGAAACATAAATGTAACCCTTTTAGATGGCGAAACTCGCGGCATGCAAAGTTTCTTTGTGGCCAATTTAATTAGAGATGAAGTTGGCCCATTGCCCGAAGTTGAAAAAGCCAGTTTTGGCTCTGCATCGCCATTTGGTAAGCCTGTTTCGGTTTCGTTATTAGGTAATAACTTAAACGAACTCGAATCTGCTAAGCAAGAACTTCAAAATGAACTTGAAAATTTAGCTTCTTTAAAAGATGTGGTTGATAACGACCAAAAAGGAATTAGAGAAGTAAATATTGAGCTAAAAGAAAAAGCCAAACTTCTAGGTTTAACCTTGCAAGATGTTGTTTCGCAAGTAAGGCAAGGTTTTTTTGGAAGCGAAGTACAACGATTACAGCGCGGTGTAGATGAAGTAAAAGTTTGGGTTAGGTACCAAGAACAAGAAAGATCATCTCTCACTCAATTAGAAGACATGAGAATTAGGTTGGCAGATGGAAGAGAAATCCCTTTGCATGAAGTAGCAACCTATGTTGTTGAGAGAGGCGTGGTAGCTATTAACCATTTAGATGGAAAAAGAGAAATTAGAATTGAAGCAGATTTGGCCAATCCCGATAAGGAAAGCGTACCTGATATTTTAGCCAATATTGAAGATGTAATTCTTCCTCCAATTTTAGCAAAGTACCCTTCAATTTCGTACACCTTTGAAGGCCAAAGCAGGCAACAAGCCAAGGTTTTTAACTCAGTAAAGAAAGTTGTACCTATTATTTTACTATTGATGTTTTCGGTTATTGTTTTAACCTTTAGGTCAATTCCACAAGGTATTTTAATTTATATGTTAGTGCCACTTGGCTTAATTGGCGTAGGTTGGGGACATTGGGTGCACGGAGCCCAAATTAGTTTGCTTTCGTTTTTCGGAATTATTGGCCTTATTGGAATTATGGTAAACGACAGTTTGGTATTTGTTACTGCCTTTAATAGAAATATTAAAAGCGGGATGTTATTTGGCCAAGCTATTTTAGATGCAGGTTTATCTAGGTTTAGACCAATTTTATTGACTTCGGTTACAACCATTGCTGGTTTGGCCCCCTTGATTTTAGAGAAAAGTTTCCAGGCCCAATTTTTAATTCCAATGGCTATTTCGATTGGCTATGGATTAATTGCTGCAACTTTTACAACCTTAGTGGCCTTGCCTTTGGGCCTGATATTATTTAATAGAGTAAAAGTTTACGCCCTCTGGCTTTGGGAAGGTAAAAAGCCGAGTCCCGAATCTGTTGAACCTGCTTACCAAGAATTAGAATTTGAGCATGAAGCATAATATACTTTTTATTTTCCTGCTGTTTGGAGCACTATCAATAAATGCCCAAGAAATATTAACGCTAGAACAAGCCGTTGAGAAAACCTTAAACAACAACCTCAACATCAAGGTATTTAGAAACAACATTGCGGTTGCCGAAAACAACTCCAATATGGGAAATGCAGGCATGTTGCCTAATGTCACTCTAAATGGAGCCACAAACTATTCTAGCAACAACACCAAGTTAGAATTTGCCGGAAACATTGCTCCGGTAGAACAAAATGGAGCGCAAAGCACAAGCAACAATTTGTCGGTTAACCTAAACTATACTTTGTTTGATGGTTTGGCCATGTTTTACAATTATGATATTTTAAAAGCGAGCAAAAGCCAAACTGAAATACAAACTAGGCTAAATATCGAAAACACATTGTTGCAGGTAATAGCTGGTTATTATGAAATGGCTAGGTTACAAAACCAGATGAAAATTGGGAAAGAAGCTTTGGCAATTTCTAAAGAAAGATACAGAAGAGCAAAAACTTACAACGAATTTGGAGGAAGCTCGAAAATTGAATTTTTAAGTGCCGAAGTAGATTTAAACACAGATTCAAGTGCGTTTTTAAATGCTGAGTTGGCTTGGGTAAATTCAAGAAGAAACTTGAACTTTTTAATGGGCGTTGAAAACGACTTAATGTATAAAGTGGAAGAAGATGTTACTTTAAATAAAGACTTAGAAATTGAAAACCTTTTTGATAAGGCCAAACAAAACAATGCCGGTGTTATGAATGCCGAATACAATATTTTAATTTCTGAAAAGCAATTAAAAACAACAAAATCTACTTTATTGCCTGCCATAGCCGCTAATGCAAGTTATGGTTATTCAGGTTCTAACAACGAGGTTGGAATTGTATTATCGAACCAAAACACAGGTTTTAATGCAGGTTTAAGTTTAACCTACCCTCTTTTTAGAGGAGGCGTACAAAGTACCCAAAGACAAAATGCCCAAATACAATTAGAAAATGCTACCCTGCAAAAAGAATTAGCCGAAAAGCAGTTGGTTAGAGATTTAAACAATGCTTTTTCTACTTACCAAAACGCCATTCGTGTGGTTGAGTTGAATGAGAAAAATCTTGTAACTGCAAAACTCAACTTTAACCGCACCAAAGAATTGTATGATTTGGGCAAAGTAACCAACACTCAATTTAGACAAGCCCAATTGAATTTTGCCCGCACCAAAAGCACTTTGGTAAACAGCAGCTTTCAAGTAAAATTAGCCGAAGCCGATTTGATTAGAATTAGTGGAAGTTTATTAGAATAGCTTTTACAGTATTATTGTTTGCAAAACAACAATTAATGCAAATCTTTAAAAGCAATATTTGGTTCATAGCAGTAGCCATTTTATTTGCTTTTCTTTCTTTTCCGCTTATTGATGTTCCATTTTATTGGGATGAAATTTGGGTTTATGCACCTGCATTAACCGAAATGGCAGAAATAGGTCCTACCCTTTTGCCGGGAGTTTTAGATGCTGAGCTTTCGAGAGGCCACCCATTATTATTTCACTTTTTAGGTGGAGTATTTATCAATTTATTTGGTGATGAACTAACCACTTTTAGGCTTTATGCTTTATTAATTTCTGGTTCAACTTTATTGGCAACTTGGTTGATTTCAAAAAAGCTCACCAACAATTATGGAGCGATTTCAATTTGTGCTTTGCTAGCAGTTCAAAATATTTTTAGGGCTCAATCTGTTCTGATATTGCCCGAAATGATGCTAACACTTTGGGGATTATTAGCCTGCTACTTTTACCAAGAAAAAAGGTATTGGCTAATGGTGCTTTTTTCAAGTTTTGCAATACTTACCAAAGAAAGTGGAATAATTATTTGCCTTGCTTTAGGAATAGTTTTCTTGATAGAAAACAGACACCAAATAATAAAATTTAAAGTTCCGCCAAAAACATACCTTTTCTTTTTCCCATTAATTACATTGGGGTTATTCTTTTCAACTCAATACTTTAAAGAAGGTTGGATTTTCTTTCCTGAACACATTAGATATATAGATACTTCCATTGGTACAACTGCCAACAAAATACAGCGTTATTTTTCTAATAGCCACATTTATTGGGGAAGAAATTCGCTTTTTATAATTTCTTTTTTTAGTGGCATATACCTTCTTTTCAAGAAGATAAAAATTGAAAAAAAACAACAAACCTTTCTTTGGGTTTGGCTAGTTTTTGGAATTCTTTATCACCTTTTCTTGGGAGTAAATTTCTTTTCTGATAGGTATATTTTAGCCTACATTCCTTTCCTAATTATTGGCACAGGGTTGCTATTTTTTATAGCACTTCAAAATAAAAGTAAGTTCGTAATGCTTCTTTTGTTGTTGCTTGTTCCTGTATCTCTTTTAGTAGGAAGTAAATCCACAATTTCTGACCACACACTCGGTTTTGAAAATATGGCAAGGGTAAATAAAGAAGCTATTGACTTTGTAAATTCCAATTACAACAAAGAGGATAAAGTTGCTTGTCATTTTTTAATGCTTAGTTCGCTTAGAATACCAGAAGCCAAATTTGTTAAATCGCCTTATTTAAAAGCAAGTGGGAATTTTAATGACGGAGAAAAAATTAGAATCTTTTCAAGAATGGAAGGAAAAGAAGAATACCTAAAATTTAAATCTGATACAACCTATTTTCTTAAAAAAAGGTTTGAAAAAGAAAGCGCTTGGGTAGAAATTTATGAAAGGAAGGATTGAGGTTAAAAAACTTACATCAAAACCCCATTTTTTGGTTCAATAGCTTTTGGTAATTTGGTTTCACCAGGCATTTCTCTTAAATCTATTTCAATGGTTCGGCACAAGGCAAGCATGGGTACATCGTTTCCTAGACCTTCAAATGGGTTTTCAGAATAATCTCCCACCAATTCCATCATCACATAAACCCAACCTACCAAAACGGTAAACGGAATTGAAAACCAAATTCCAAACTCACCCAATTTGGCAAACTCCGAAACCATTCCTAATGGCAATAAAAAAATAAAAATCCCTACAAAAATGAAACTTACAGAGCCATATTGTCTGGGCAGCGGAAACTTCTAAATTCTTTCTGCTTGTCCTTGAAATGTATAAAAATCATTCAGTAATTTTTGTAACTCCATGTGCCTAAAATCATCAATTAGGTTTTCCGCTCGTAGCTTCTTTAAATCTTGAGATTGCAAATCGATAATTTGTGTTGCCAAATTCTTTTTCTTGCTTAAAAAATCTAATTCTTGGTTGGTTAAAAACTCTTGTAACTCCTTACCTACAAATTGGTCATCAAACATAGTTTTACCCCAACTTTCCATTCTTTTTTTATTCATTTTACCAACATGACCCGAAAGACTAACATGTTCCCAACTTGTTGGAACCAATAATTGACCTCTAAGTGTGTACAACCAAGCAATGTGTCTGTAAATTAACCTTTTGTAATTTTCATGTAGTTCATTCTCAGATTTTTCATCATCTAAAAACTGATTCCCAACATAGCCTTTTACATTGGTTCCCCAACTTCGGCTTCCGTTTACAATGGCTCCCCAAATTTTTCGAGCCTCCCACAACCTATCGTAGGCTGAGTTATTTTTAAACCCAACGTAAAATGCCACTGCAGTGCCAATAACAGAAAGTGGTAACCAAGGTATTACAAACCACTCCCATTTTGTAAAAGCATATAAGCTTGCCACAATGGTGGCCCAAACAGTAATGTAAACTATGTGTCCGCCCGAAAAAGATAAAACCCCTCTTAAATTGAAGTTTTTATATACATACATATTGGTTATTTTGGCATAAAATTAATCCAATATATGTATCAAGCTAGTATACCAGGTAAATATGGCAAGCACATTACATTCGATTTAAACTCAAAAACTAAAAATGCCCCCCTTATTGTTTTTGCTCATGGATTTAAAGGCTTTAAAGATTGGGGAACTTTCAATTTGCATTCGGAAAAATTTACCAATGAAGGTATTTGCTTTGTGAAATTTAATTTTAGTCACAATGGAACTACGCCTAAAGACCTAACCAACTTTACAGATTTAGAAGCTTTTGGAAATAACAACTATAGCATAGAGTTAAATGATTTAGAAGTGCTTTTAGACTTTTTAGAAACCAAAAACGAATTCTCTAATTGGTACGATTTCTCTAATTTAGCTTTGATTGGTCACAGTCGTGGCGGTGGTATTGTACTGCTAAAAGCAGCAGCTGACCCAAGAATAAAAAAAGTAATAACCCTTGCTGCCTTGTTAGATTTAGGCAGAACTTTAAATCCACCAAATGTTAATGAATGGGAAGAAAAAGGAGTAATATTTATTCCCAATGCGCGAACAAACCAACAAATGCCCTTGTATTGGCAGTTTAGAGAAAACTACTTACAGCATTTTGAAGCCTTGTCTATCGAGTTAAATGCAGAAAATATTACTTGCCCTGCTCTAATTATTCATGGAAATAATGATGAGGCTGTAGATGTTGAACAAGCAATCAGGATAAAAGATTTAATTCCTCATGCTCAACTAGAAATCATTGAAGAAACAGGTCACACCTTTGGTGCAAGTCATCCATGGAATAAGGAACAATTGCCCAAAAAATCTGAAGAGTTCGTAGATTTAATTTTAAATTTTATAAAATCTTAATTTATGGCAGCCGAAAACAAAACCCAACCTACTGAAAAAAGTGTAATCGACTTTCTAAATTCTATTGAAAACGACCAAAGGCGCAAAGACAGTTTTGAAGTTTTAAAACTGATGGAAAAAATTACTGGAGAACCCGCCAAAATGTGGGGGCCATCAATTATTGGTTTTGGCACTTACCATTACAAATACGCTACAGGTCGTGAAGGTGATTTTTTAACTACCGGGTTTTCTCCCCGCAAAACAGCATTGACATTATATATTATGTCGGGCTTTTCTAAATATGATGAGTTGATGAATAAATTAGGTAAATACAAAACAGGGAAATCTTGTTTATATGTGAAAAAACTAGAGGATTTAAATTTAGAAGTTTTGACTGAACTTATTGAAACCTCAGTTGACTATATCAAAAACAAAAAATGGCCTTAAATTAGTAAACCCTAAAACATTTTATTTGTAGTTCTGTTATTTTCAAAAACCTCAACCTATGCGAAAAATTTTACTTTTTATTTCAGGAATTGCTGTATTAACTATTTTCTCAATTTCCATTTCCAGCAGTTCTGGAGGAAGAGGTTCAGCTGCAAACGAAGGAAACACTGGAGCACCTGGAGATAACAATCAAACCTGCATAAGCTGCCATAATGGGGGCCCTATTCAAGCAAGTATTGAAATAAACATAACTGATAGCGCAGGAAACACAATTACCGATTATATACCAGAAACTATTTATGATGTAGAGGTTTTGGTTACCCCAACAGCAGGTACTCCCTTAGGTTATGGTTTTCAAATGGTATGTTTGGCTGATGCTAACAATACAGGATTACCAGGTTGGCAAAACCCAGAATCTAATGTTAAATTGGTTTCGGTAAATGGAAGAAGTTACGCTGAACACAATGACATTACGACTAATAATTCTTTTAAATTAAAGTGGAAAGCTCCAGCTGCTGGAACCGGAAGCATTACATTTTATTCATCAGGAAATGCTGTAAATAAAAATTCTGCAACTAGTGGAGATGGGGCTGCAAAAACATCTTTAAGTTTAGGCGAAGATGGAGGGCCTCCAGCTTCTGTGGAATATTTGAATTTCGCTTTACCTAAAGTTTATCCCACCCAAACAAGTTCAAACTTTTTCGTGAATAACTTCGATGGAAATCTTCAAATTTTTAATCTTTCAGGAAAATTAATTCAAAACATATTGGTAAACCAAGCCAATCAAGTAATTGATTTTTCAAATGAAAAAACAGGATTGTATATTTTAAAATTTACAAGCTCTGAAGGAAACTCATTTTCTCAAAAAGTGGTAAAGATTTAAGTTTGGATAACCCCAACGTTGTAACGCTCAGTTATTGGTTTGTGGTTGGCGGCTTCAATTCCCATCGAAATCCATTTTCTAGTATCTAATGGGTTAATCACATTATCTACCCATAACCTTGAGGCGGCATAGTAAGGTGATGTTTGTGAGTTATACCTATCAGTCATTGTTTTTAAAATCTCAGCTTCTTTTTCAGGAGTAATTTTTTCGCCTTTTGCCTTTAAAGTAGCAACTTCAATTTGCAACAATACTTTGGCTGCTTGTGCTCCACCCATAACCGCCAATTGAGAACTTGGCCAAGCAGCAATTAATCTTGGATCGTAAGCTTTGCCGCACATGGCATAATTTCCTGCTCCATAAGAATTACCCATAATTATAGTGAACTTGGGTACCACAGAATTACTCATGGCATTTACCATTTTAGCTCCGTCTTTTATTATTCCTCCATGTTCGCTTCTACTGCCCACCATAAAACCTGTTACATCTTGCAAAAACACTAGTGGAATTTTCTTTTGGTTGCAATTCATGATAAATCGTGCGGCCTTGTCTGCTGAGTCTGAATAAATAACTCCCCCAAATTGCATTTCGCCTTTTTTACTTTTTACCATAATTCGTTGATTGGCAACTATGCCAACACTCCAACCTTCAATTCGGGCTAGGCCTGTAACAATGGTTTTGCCATACAACTCTTTGTATTCTTCAAACTCAGAGTTATCTACAATTCTTTTAATAATATCTCTTACATCATAAGGTTTTTCGCGAGAAGCAGGTAAAATTCCAAAAATTTCGTTTTCATCTAAAGCAGGTTTTTGCGGTTTCGCTCGGTTAAAACCTGCCGGAGTGTAATCTCCTATTTTGTCAACAATATTTCTAATTCTTGTTAAGCAATCTTTATCATCAAGACATTTGTAATCTGTTACGCCAGAAACTTCGCAATGCGTTGTTGCTCCGCCTAAGGTTTCATTATCAGTTTCTTCGCCAATAGCAGCTTTTACCAAGTATGAACCGGCCAAGAAAATACTTCCAGTTTTGTCCACTATCATGGCTTCATCACTCATAATTGGCAAGTATGCTCCCCCTGCAACACAGCTTCCCATAATGGCCGAAATTTGAACAATTCCTTTTGAAGACATGATGGCGTTGTTTCTAAACATTCTACCAAAGTGTTCTTTGTCAGGAAAAACTTCATCTTGCAAAGGCAAAAACACGCCTGCGCTATCAACCAAATATATTATTGGTAAATTATTTTCTATGGAGATTTCTTGTGCCCTTAAATTCTTTTTTGCTGTAATAGGAAACCAAGCTCCAGCTTTTACAGTTGCATCATTGGCAATAACAATACATTGTTTACCACTTACATAGCCTATTACTACTACGCAACCTGCAGAAGGACAACCGCCGTATTCTTTATACATTCCATCACCTGCAAAAGATCCAATTTCTACTTGAGGTGCGTTGTCATCAAGTAAAAACTCAATTCTTTCGCGTGCAGTCATTTTGCCTTGAGCATGCAACTTTTCGATTTTCTTTTTACCACCTCCCAAAGCAACTTGGTTGAAGTTATAGTTTAGTTTAGAAAGTAAAAGTTTGTTAGCGTCTTCGTTTTTATTAAAATCTAATTCTTTTGAACTTGTGGGCATGGGGAATTTTTTGTGGTGTAAATATACAATGTGGATTTGGGATTTTTTGAAACTTTTTTTGGATAACAATTTTAAAATTATTGCTTTAGTTTAAAACTAAATTTGCAACCAATTAACCCATTTCGGGTTTTACAATAAAACTAAAATGACATTTTCATCAGGCCAATTAATTTTTGCAATTTCATTCTTGGTAATTTTTATTATCGGCATAAGCTATGCCTTTTTTAAAGATAAAAAAGTAAGAGCAAGGCATTACAAAGGTGTTTATTGGGTGTTTGTTTTAATTGCTTCTGTTTTGGCCTTTTACTATGTTTTGGTTAAATTGCTTGCAAAATAATTTTATTGAGATTTTTTTTCTTTCTTCTTTTTTTCTCTTTGATTTTTTCAGGATGCAAAAAGCCTTTGCAAAAATCAGAAGAACAACTTATTCAAGTAAGAGATTGGGATGAAATAAAGTCATCAGGCAAATTGATTGCCTTGGTTGATAATAGCACAACGTCTTATTTTATTTACAGAGGACAACCGCTTGGTTTTGAGTATGAATTATTAAATTGGTTTGCCCAAGAAAATAATCTTGAATTAGAAATTGTACTAATTAACGATTTAGATTCTGTTTTCCAGAAGCTGAATAATGGTTTTGGAGATATTATAGCTGCAAACCTTACCATTACAAAACCCAGGCAAGAATTGGTAAACTTTACTGAGCCACATTTATCTACTAGGCAAGTTTTGGTTCAAAAATTACCAGAAAATTATTGACAATTAAATGAGGATAAAGTAAACAGTCAATTGATAAAAGACCCTATTGAACTTTCAAATAAAAATGTTTGGGTAAGGCGTAATTCTTCTTTTTATGATAGGTTAGTAAGTCTTTCGGATGAAATTGGTAACGAAATTCACATTGTTGATGCTGATGGAAAATTACAAACCGAAGAATTGATAAGAATGGTAGCTGAAGGTGAAATTGATTACACCATTGCCGATGAAAATGTAGCCAAAACCAATAAAAAATACTACCCTAATATAGACATAGAAACCCCTATTAGTTTTACCCAAAATATTCCTTGGGCAGTAAACAAAAAAGCTACTAGCTTTCAAACCATTTTAAATAAATGGATTTTAGAAAAGAAAAAAACTAATGATTATCATACCATATATCTAAAATACTTTTTGGCAAGAACAGCCTATGCGAAAAAAGTAACCAGCGATTACGGCTCAGATAAAAATAGAATTTCTGAATATGATGACATCATAAAATTGAATGCCGCAAAGTTTGATTTTGATTGGCGCTTAATTGCATCTGTTATTTTTCAAGAATCTCAATACGACACAAGTGCCCAAAGTTGGACAGGCGCCCAAGGCTTAATGCAATTGCTGCGAGAAACCGCAGCAAAATTCGGAGACGGAAATTTATCTGATCCAAGTTTTAATATTTATGCTGGTTGCTCATATTTAAGCGAACTTCAGAATTATTGGACTCCCAAAATAACAGATAAAAATGAAGCTTTAAAATTTGCATTAGCCTCATGCAATGTTGGTTTAGGTCATGTTTTAGATGCAACAAGGTTAGCAGAGAAATTTGGTTTAGACCCCACCATTTGGAATAATAATGTTGAGCTAATGCTCAAAAACAAAGCAGAGGAAAAATACTACAACGATGAAGTTGTATATTATGGCTATTGCAAAGGCTCAGAGCCCGTTTTTTATGTAAAACAGGTTGTTGAACGCTATAAACACTACGCTAACTTAATTGAATAAAATTCTATTACTAATTTTAATTTCATTTGGGATTCTATTTCAAACAAAAGCAAGTAAACACCCCATAAAAATTAACCTTCAAATAAGAAATCAATTTGGGATTCTAGAGCATGAAAAATATTTATATATGAAAATGATATTCTTGTTTACAATGGAAATTTTCAAAAAATGGGAAAGCTACAGTAAACCTAACTCAAGATAAAACTTACCTCCTGGTCGTTTCTAATACAGGCCATGTTTCTTCTCACTTTACCTTAAGTACCGAAAAAATGCTTCCCGATGAAGGGTAAAATATTTATTGCCTGCAAACTCTACAACGTGGCAGCCCAAAAAATTGATTTTAATAAGGTGAATTATAAAGTAAAATGGAATTACATTACGGAAAAATTTGAGTACTTCAATTTGAATTTTGGTTGGGTTAAGGAAATTGAAGAGGTAGAAAAGCATAAAAAGACTGAATAACGCTTTCCCAATTTTGGAAAAAATATACCAATATTAGAAAACCAATTTACCGCCAATAACTTAAATCACTTATTTTCAATATTTTAACACCTAAAAATGTTTTGGCAAACCATTGGATTATACAAAACCAAACATCCAAAACATGAAATATTTTACAACTATAATTTTCACTTTAGTTTTAAGCTTACAAGCATCATTTTTAAGCGCCAAAATTGATGTAGTAAAATTTAAAACCTTGGTTTACAAAAACAATGAGCCACTTTTTGGGGCCTTAGCTTTTGTTTACATGGAAGATAGTTTGGTGGGCACTTTTTACTCTAACGCCAAAGGTGAAATTAAATTAGAGTTGCTGCGAGGTATAGATTATACTTTATCTGTTTCAAAACCTGGTCATGTTACCAATAAAATCAAACTAAGCACTAAATATCTTTTTAAAGATGAAGTAAAAAAAGTAACTCTACCAATAAGATTGTACAATTTACACGACAAAGATATTGACCTACAAATGGTTAAATACACCATAAAATGGAATCCAATTTTAGAGAAATTTGAATCTTTCGGATTAAACTTCGGTTGGATTAAAGAAATTGAAGAATTAGAAAAGCAGAAACTTTTAGAAGCTGCTGAAAAAATTAAACTCTTTTCATAGGTTGTTTTGGTTTAAAAGAGGGCTCAAAAGGCCCTCTTTTTTTTCCCAATTTCGGAAAAAATTCTATCCTATGGATAAACATAGTCTTAACATTATCCACAAACAACTGATTTATAAAAAATTAAATACATGGCTTAATAATGGACTAACTAATGGCATGGTAAAAAAGTTTTTAATATCATTTGTATTTAGTTTCATAATTCAATTTGCATTTGCAAATAAATCTGAGATTAAAGTAATTCTGAAAACGGTAAATCAGTTTGGTGGTTTAGGCAAATCACTTGCTTTTATTTACAATGGTGATTCACTTATTGAAACAGCCTACACAAACGAAAAAGGAATATTAGTTTTAAAACTTGAAAAAGAATCAGAATACTTATTGGTTATTTCTCACCCTGGTCATCTCACCTCAAAAATTACCTTGAATACTGAAAAAATGTATGCCGATCAAGTAAGTAAAATATTTCTTGATTGTAATTTATTCAATGTGAGAGAAAAAAATGTTGATTTGGCTAAAACAGAATTTAAAGTAAAATGGAACCCCATTACTGAAAGGTTCGAATACTTTACTCAAAACTTTGGCTGGATTGAAGAAATAAAAGAAAAAGACGGAATTATCGATTAAACTTTTCAATTTACTTTTTAATGTTAAAAACATCAACTTAATCAAATTCAATTTGAAGCTTTGATAAATAGCTTTGTTTGGTGCTAATTGAAGAAAACAAATCACTTTTTGGACTCAATACTTTTGGGTTACAAGCAAATGCCAAATATTTTACAGAAATATATTCTCCTGCTCATTTGCTCGATTTATTAAGCTATAAAATCACCAAGCAAGAAAATATTTTCCCACTTGGAGGAGGAAGTAACATTTTGTTAACCAAAGATGTTGATGCACTTGTTGTTTACAACCAAATAAAAGGTATAAACCTATCTAAAGAAGATGATGATTTTTTTTATGTGGAAGCTGGCGCAGGTGAAAATTGGCATTCCTTTGTTCAATACTGTTTGCAAAATGATTGGTTTGGGGCAGAGAACTTATCACTAATACCGGGAAGTGTTGGTGCTGCACCCATGCAAAACATTGGAGCTTATGGTATTGAATTGAAAGAGGTTTTTGATTACTTAGAGACTGTAAATATAAAAACAGGTGAAGTTTTAAAGTTCACCAAAAATGAATGCGAATTTGGCTACAGAACCTCTATTTTTAAAACATCGTTAAAAGGGCAAACCATTATAACCAAAGTTGGTTTTAAATTCTCAAAAAATTACCTGCTTAACACAAGTTATGGAGCTATTGAGCAAGAACTTCAGAACTTAAAAGTAGACTCGCCTACTCCACTTGATGTAAGCCAAGCCGTTATAAATATTAGAAGTTCAAAATTACCAGACCCAAAAAAAATTGGTAATTCAGGGAGCTTTTTCAAAAACCCTGTTGTGTCCAATGAGGTTTATGAAAATATTTTGAAGGAATACCCAAGTGCTCCTCATTATAGAGTATCAGAAAATGAGGTAAAAGTGCCTGCAGGTTGGCTAATTGAAACTGCAGGTTGGAAAGGAAAAACTTTTGATAACAGATATGGAGTGCACAAAAATCAAGCTTTGGTTTTGGTAAATTACAAAGGAGCAACAGGAGCCGAAATATTCGATTTATCTGAGAAAATTCTTCAAGATATTAAATCTAAATTTGGTATAGAGCTAGAGAGAGAAGTGAATATTATTTAACTACAATCTTAGACACTTCTAACCCATTTTCAAGCTTAAAAAAGTAAACTCCCTTTTTGTTGATTGTTATTTCCTCTTGTAGGTTTTCGATTTTCACTTGACTTATGAGTTGCCCAATGCTGTTGTAAATAAAAACTGATTTACCCAAATAACCCTCAGAAAAAGAAACCTGAAATTTACCCTTGTTTGGGTTAGGATAAACCTTAAATCCATTTCTATTTATTTCAGAAATATTTAATGGATTGTATGTAAACCTCTCAGAAACCTCCGAAATACAAGTTCTATTTTCTACCTCAACTTGATAAGTTCCAACATTAGGATAAACCAAAAATTCACTTTGGTTTGATAATAGGGTTCCGTTCCAATACCAATTGTATTTTGAGCCTTTAACCGAAGAGATAAGTGTATCTTTTCCTAAGGCAATAATTTGTGGAGTAAAAGGCATGCTGTCTATGGTAAAAACTCTTGTTGCAGTATCTCTACAACTATTTGAATCTTCCAAGGCATAATAAGCGGTAAAACTTCCATGCCCCAATAAACTTGGGTAAATAGTATCTCCAACAATTCCATTCACAAAAAATACCCCTCCTGTTTTGGGCAGCATTTGGGTAATCACAAGGGTATCTTCACTTTCGCAAATTGGTGAAATAGGGCTAATACTAACAGCTGGCAAAGGCAAAACAAAAACATTACTTATAGTCAAAGTTCTGCATAGTGTATTAGGATCTCTATACCTATACATAACCGAGCTTTTCATATTTAAAAGTCCATGTTTTGGATTAAAAATACCGATAATTGAATCTATGCCATAGCCACTATAGCCACCTCCTTGAGGCATTGCTGTGGCAATACTCATTGGGGGAGAATTGTAGCATATTTCAAATGAATCATTCCAGACAACAATTGGTGCAGTGTGCAAATAAACTGTTTTAGTAGCTGTATCTGCAAAGCCACAAACACTATCTATAATAGCATATTTAAGTGTTCTATACCCACTTGAAGTATCTGCAAAACCACCATGAATTCCAATGTTTTTAGCTGAATCTAACCAAACACCATTTTTAGGAATGCCTGCTGTTTGCCAACTAAAATTTTGGTTGTTACAAAAAGTATCGGGTAATAAAATTTCGGGCTTTTGAGTTGGTTTTAATGAAATATAAATAGAATCTGTATTACTGCAAACACCAAAATTATTAAGGGAAGAATAATACAGTTCTGAATTATTCTCAGGTATAAAATAAGTTTTTGGACAAGTATCACAACCAATATTATGTGCTGTAAGTCCCCCACCTTTTAAACTCCAAACACCTTTAAGTCCCTCTAAAACTTCAAGATTAACAGTATCGTTAGCACAGTAACTTTCTGTTTTGGGCAAAATACTTATTGCAGGTTTTACATCTAAAAAAAAGGCCATCCCAAAATGAGTTGAATAAGGACATTGATTATCAATAAATTGAAGGTGAACTAATTTTTGATTAAACACCGAATTTGATTTCCAAGCCAATTGTAAAAATGGTTGTCCATTTATTTGCACTTGACCAATTGAGGAACCAGGTAATTGGTTTTGAATATTATTTAATAAAGTGAAGTTATTGCCTTGTTGACTATTTCCAAGTGGAATATGAAGTTTTAAAGTATCGCCTAAACAAATATTTACTTTATTGTTTTGGATGTTAAGACTACCATTACTAAAGTGATTAAAAATAGAATCTTGCGACAAAGAATTACCAGGACTAACATTTGTAGAAAAAACCAAAGCCGACTGAATTGTAAACTCAGATTCAATTTGTTTAGAAACCCGATTGAAGGATGATACCTTTAAATTAAAATTGAGGTTACCTGATTGGTTGTGCATAAAATGCATTAAACCTGTTAAACTATCTAATTCGGTAAAGTAAAATGGGGATTTCCCATTATTTGGAATAAATTGAGTATAACTGGTGGTATCTGATGCTTGCCAAGGAATTAACTCAACCTTAAAACTGTCATCTTCCGCATCAAATAATTGTGGATTTATGGAATAAACTTCGTTTAAGCCGAAATTAAAAAGCAGCTTATTATTTAAAACTTTAGACCCTTGATTTTGATTCTTTAAAGCTGAATTTGAAATACGCAGATAAATGTAGCTATTGGTAGGGTGTAAAGAGGAAAATATAATATTAGGGGGGTTGGGATTGACACCAATAAAATTATACTTTTCAATTAATAAATCTCCGCACGAAGTATCAAATTGAATAATGCTTTCGTAAACATATTTTTCATAATCAAAATAAAAACCACCATTGCACCTTGTTTGATTTGAAAAATTTGAACATACCATTCCAATTTGAGAATGGCTTTTGTAATTCATTCTAACAATATCGCTCCTACATATATCAGAAATTAAAATATCATAGTTGTTGCCACCCATTCCAATGCCATTGCAATCTCTATAAACATTCAAGATAACTTTAATAGAATCACCTCCCAAATGGGTATACTCAAACCAAGCTCCTTGCTTATGCGCTCCAATGCAATTAATGGCAATAATGGTAAATAGAAGTAGTAATCCTTTTTTCATCAATATTTAATTGACGAAATATAGGCAAATTAGTTGCTTATCATTTGTGCATTTATTAATCGGGAATTAGAATTAACAAACGGAAACTTTAAATACTTTCCTCAATATAAGTCTCTTGCAATGCGGAAAGTCTTTTTCGTGCAAACTTTAATGAGTCGATATTTTTGAATGATAACCGGAGTTTGCCAAACTTTTCTGCAAGGGTAACCTCATGCGGATGGTTTTGTACAAAAGCCAATACTTTGGTGAAAAATGGCGATTGAAAATAATCTGATTGAGGATTTTGAATAAAGTAGCAAATCATCTTTTGGTTTTTGATCACCAACTTTTCAAAGCCTAATTTTTTCCCAACCCAACGCAACCTAATGGTATCCATCAACCTAAAAGTTTGTTCTGGAATTGGTCCAAACCTATCAATCAATTGATTTTGGAAACCTTCTAATTGCTCTTCATTTTCTAGGTCAGATAATTCTTTGTAAAGACTCAAACGCTCCTCAATATGCTCCACATAATCATCTGGCAATAGTGTTTCAAAATCTGTATCTATTTGGCAATCTTCAACAAAATCTTCGTTTTTGGCCTCATCTGCAAAAAGATCTTTAAACTCATTTTCTTTGAGTTCTTTAATGGCTTCATTTAAAATTTTCTGAAACGTTTCAAGTCCAATATCGCTAATAAAACCACTTTGTTCACCACCCAATAAATCTCCTGCTCCTCTAATGTCTAAATCTCGCATGGCAATGTTGAATCCACTTCCTAAATCTGAGAATTCTTCTAAGGCTCTGAGTCTTCTATTGGCTTCGTTTGTTAAAGTTGCTTTTGGCGGCGCCAACAAATAACAAAATGCTTTTTTGTTTGAGCGCCCTACCCTGCCGCGCATTTGATGCAAATCGCTTAAGCCGAAATTTTGGGCATTGTTTATTATTATGGTATTGGCATTCGGAATATCCAAGCCGCTTTCAATAATGGTAGTAGAAACCAACACATCAAAATCATGCTCAATAAATTCCATCATGATTTCTTCTAATTGTTTGCCATCCATTTGGCCGTGAGCAACTTTTACTTGCACTTCAGGACACAGCTTTTTAATTAGATTGGCAACTTCATGAATATTTTGAATTCTATTGTGCACAAAAAATGCTTGTCCTTCACGCGAAATTTCGTAATAAATAGCATCTCTAATTACATCTTCGGCAAATGGTTTTATTTCAGTTTGCACCGGGTGTCTGTTTGGGGGAGGCGTATTGATAATTGATAAATCTCTTGCCTTCATCAATGAAAATTGCAGAGTTCTCGGAATAGGAGTTGCTGTTAATGTTAGCGTATCAACATTGGCTTTAAGGGTTTTTAATTTCTCTTTTACCCCAACACCAAACTTTTGCTCTTCATCTATAATTAAAAGACCTAAGTCTTTAAATTTTATGTCTTTCCCAACAATTCTATGTGTTCCAACCAAAATATCTACTTCGCCTGCGGCAAGCCTTTTTAAAGTTTCGGTTTGTTGTTTTTTAGATTTAAATCGATTGATGTAATCTACATTACAAGGAAAATCTTTTAGCCTAGCCGAAAATGTTTTAAAATGCTGCAATGCCAAAATAGTGGTTGGCACCAAAACAGCTACTTGTTTTCCATCGGTAACCGCTTTAAAAGCAGCACGAATAGCAACTTCTGTTTTACCGAAACCAACATCTCCACAAACCAACCTATCCATAGAAGTTTCAGCTTCCATATCTAATTTCACATCGTTGGTAGCTTTTGTTTGGTCAGGTGTATCTTCATAAATAAAAGAACCTTCTAGCTCTAATTGTAAATACGTATCAGGAGCAAATTGAAACCCTTTTTGGGCTTTTCTTTTGGCGTATAGCTTTATCAAATCGAAGGCAATTTCCTTAACCTTCTTTTTGGTTTTTTTCTTGAGGTTTCCCCAAGCTTGGCTTCCTAACTTATTTATTGATGGAGGTGTTCCATCTTTTCCGGTATATTTTGCAATTCGGTGCAGAGATTGGATACTCACATAAAGTAAATCTCCATCTCGGTAAATTAATCGAATGGCCTCTTGTTGCTTTCCGTTTACATCAATTTTTTCGAGTCCATCAAACCTTCCAACTCCATGATCTATATGAGTTACAAAATCACCTTTTTGAAGATTTGTTAACTCTTTTATGGTAATTGCCTGTTTGGTTTTGGTAAAACCCTCTTTAAGTCTAAACCTGTGGTATCTTTCAAAGATTTGGTGATCGGTGTAAATTACCATTTTCAAATCTTTATCAATAAAACCACTGTGTATGTTTAGCTGTAAAGTGGTAAAATCAAGCTCAGCATTGATGTCATCAAAAACCCTATGTATTCTATCAATTTGCTTTGGTGAGTTGGCTACAATTACGGTTTTAAATCCTGCTTTTTCATTATCTGCCAAATTGGTTGAAAGAATATCGAAATTCTTGTTAAAACTTGGTTGTAATTGATGATTGAATGTGTAATTATATTCTGATTTTAACTGGTTTTTACCTGAAGTATCAAAAACAGGATGCAGCAAAAGCAGCTCCTTTAACCGAATTCCACTCACATATAATTCTTCTGGCGAAAGATGATTTATTGTAGACGATAATTTTTGATAAGCTTCGGATGCATGAATAAATTCTTGGCCCACTTTGGCAATGGTAAAATCTAAATCTTGCGCCCAAATAGTTGTTGCAGGAGTTAAAAACTCAATAAATGATTCTCTATGCTCCTTAAGCATTGATGCTTGAACATTGGGGAGAATATTAACTCTTCCCATTGGTTTAATGGAAAGCTGAGAAGCTGGATCAAAACTTCTGATAGATTCAACCTCATCTCCAAATAATTCAACCCTATAAGGATATTCGTTGGCAAATGAAAAAATATCTACAATACCACCTCTTATTGAAAACTGACCTGGTTGGTAAACAAAATCGGTTCTTTCAAATTCTAGTTCAACCAATAAGTCAATAATGAAACCTAAATCTAATAGATCACCTTTTTTTATTTCGAGGGTATTCTTTTTTAAATGCTTTTTGGTTACAACCTTTTCTGTTATTGCTTCAGGATAAGTAATTACCAAAGTTTTGGTTTTTCTTCTTGAAAGGTTTTCTAATGTCTCGGCCCTGAGCAGTATATTACTGTTGTCTACTTTTTCTTCTTGATAAGGGAATCTATAAGAAGACGGGAAAAACAAAACATTTTGTTCTCCCAAAATACTTTGAAAGTCATTATAAAGGTAAGCAGCTTGTTCCTTATCATTTACAATAAAAAGGTGAACTCCTTTTAGCTCCTCAACAAGAGCAGAAGCAATAAATGATTCGCCCGAACCTCGTAAATTAGACAAAGCAATTTTAGGTGCTTCTAAGGTTTGAACATTAGAAACAATAGTTTGAACTTTTTCTGATTTTTGAAAAAGATGCTTAAGCTCTTCTAGCGTAATAGACATTTTTCAGTTTCCAAAAGTAACCCTAATCTAGAAGGATAGTTTAGCAAAACATTATGAAATTGTAGAATTTATTTTTGGTTAGCCTCCAAACTCTTTAACAAAGTGGTGGGCTTTTTCAACCATTTTTTTTGAACCAATAAAAAGTGGGGTTCTTTGATGCAAATCGGTTGGTTTAATATCTAAAATATTGTTTTTACCATCTGTTGCAATGCCGCCGGCTTGCTCAATCAAATAAGCCATTGGGTTACATTCGTACAATAGCCTTAATTTGCCGTTTGGTGCCTTCTTACTTGTTGGATAAATGTAAATACCACCCTTTATTAAATTCCTGTGAAAATCAGCAACCAAAGAGCCAATATATCTAGAAGTATATGGCCGATTTGTGGCTTCGTCTTCATCTTGGCAATACTTAATGTATTTTTTTACTCCATCAGGAAAATGAACATAATTGCCTTCGTTGATGGAATATACTTGGCCATCTTCAGGAATTTTCATATCGGGATGAGACAAATAGAATACTCCAATTGAAGGATCGTAAGTAAATCCGTTAACACCATTACCTGTAGCAAAAACAAGCATGGTAGATGAACCATAAATTACATACCCTGCAGCAACTTGTTTTCTTCCTTCTTGTAAAAAATCTTCTTTGGTAGCCTTTGTTCCATATGGAGAAACTCTTCTGTAAATAGAGAAAATTGTACCTATGGAAACATTTACATCAATATTTGATGAACCGTCTAAAGGATCAATTAATAAAATGTATTTACCTTGTTTAGAGCGTTCATTTTCGAAAGCGATATATTCATCTTGTTCTTCTGAACCTATTCCACAAACATCACCCCTTACTCGTATGGCTTCTAAAAAAATTTCATCTGCAAAAACATCTAGCTTTTGTTGGGTTTCGCCTTGAATATTTTCAACGCCGGTTTCACCCAAAATATCTACTAAACCTGCTTTGTTAACTTCTCTATTTACAATTTTTGCCGCCAATCTAATGGCGCTCAACAACCTAGAAAGTTCTCCTGTGGCATATTGAAAATCGGTTTGCCTATCAATTACAAATTCTCCTAATGTGGTATATCCGCTCATAACTCAACAATGTGGTGGCCAAATATCGTATTAAAATTCAAAATATTTTTTGATAGAAGGCATTCATTTTACATTTGGAAAAACATTGTTATGATTTTTATTAGAAAAGGCACAAAAAAGGATATTTCATCTCTTTTAAACTTGATAAAAGAATTGGCTGAATATGAAAAAGAACCTGATGAAGTTGTGGTTACAGAAGACCAACTTTTAGAAGACGGATTTGGCAAAACCAAAATATTTGATTTTTATGTGGCTACCGAAATTGGAAAAGTAGTTGGGTTTGCCTTGTACTACACTAAATACTCAACATGGAAAGGAAATTGCATTTATTTAGAAGACCTAATTGTTACTAAAGAGTACAGAGGACAAGGTATTGGTAAACAATTATTTGAAGAAGTTTTAAAAGTTGCCAAAGCCAAAAAAGCGCATCGTTTTGAGTGGCAGGTGTTAAATTGGAACCAACCTGCTATCAATTTTTACAAAAAGTACAATGCAGATTTAGATCCCAATTGGCTAAATGGCGAATTGAATTACAATCAGTTACAAGAATTTAATGAGTTTGAATAATGCAGGTTTTTAAGTTTGGAGGCGCATCGGTAAAAAATGCAGAGGCTGTAAAAAATGTAGCCCATATTTTAGGTTTACATGGTGACGAAAAAATTTTAGTAGTAGTTTCTGCCATGGGTAAAACTACCAATGAATTGGAAAAAATTGTTGAAGGTTACATTAACCAATCTGATGATTTAAAAACTCTGGTTGATTCACTTAAAAAATATCACTCAGATATTGTAAACCAATTATTTAATGAGCCTAACCCAAGTTTAAATGAAGCTTTAGAAAAAATATTTGGCTATTTAGAAAAGCGTTTAACTATTCCTCCCTCTGATAATTTTGATTTAAACTACGACCAAATTGTGCCTGTTGGCGAATTGCTTTCTACAAAAATTATTGCTTCTTATTTAAACTTAAACAGTAATTTATGTCAATGGGTTGATGCCCGAAAATTAATTTTAACAGATAGCAGGTTTAGAAAAGCCAATATTGATTGGGAATTAACCGAAATGGCTATTCAAGGCTTAGATTGGGAACAAAACATATTGGTTACGCAAGGCTTTATTGGCGGCACAAAAGGAAATTTTATGACAACCTTAGGCAGGGAAGGCTCTGATTTTACTGCAGCCATTTTTGCCAATGCTCTAAATGCCAAATCTGTAACCATTTGGAAAGATGTACCCGGAGTGTTAAATGCTGACCCAAAATACTTTAACAATACAGAAAAATTAGAAGAAATTTCTTACAAAGAAGCTATTGAATTAGCCTATTACGGAGCAAGTGTAATTCACCCAAAAACAATTAAACCTCTTCAAAATAAGAAAATTCCATTGCATGTAAAATCGTTTTTAAATCCTGAAGAATTAGGTACAGTTATAAGTGAGAATTTTGAGAAAGATGGACTAATTCCTTGTTATATTTTTAAAACAAATCAGGTTTTGGTTTCATTTTCAACCAAAGATTTTGCTTTTATAAGCGAAAAACACATTAGTCAGATTTTTGATACCCTTTATGGGTTAGGCCTTGAAGTAAATACCATGCAAAACTCTGCCATTAACTTTAGCATCAATACTTCTTTCGAGAAAAATAAATTAGAAGCCTTAATGAAGGTTTTAGAAAATCAATACGCAATAAAGTATAATGATGGGTTAGACCTTTTGACTATTAGACATTATAATGATGAGATAATAAAAGTACTTACAAAAGGAAGGAAAATATTACTTGAGCAAAGAAGCAGAAATACTGTTAGGCTTTTGATGCGCTAAACTGAGCCAAAATTTTATCAGCCAAAACATTAGAAAGTTTGAAATAAGACTCAACTGTCCATCCTGCCACATGCGGACTTAAAATTACATTTTCTTGATTTCTTAAGAAGTTTAGTGACCTTTTAAATCCAGGGTTTATTTTTTCAAATGAGGACGATTCAAACTCTAAAACATCAATACAAGCCCCCAATATTTTTTTCGATTTTAAACCATCAATAACTGCTTTGGTGTCAACCACCTTTCCTCTCGAAGTATTTACGAGAAAAAATTTCTTTTTTACAGAATTTAAAAATGAATCGTCAAAATAATAATAGGTTTCTGGGTTATATGGAACATGAAAACTAATAATGTCTGCTTCACCTTGAATTTCATTTAAGGAAACTTCTTTTACAGTAGCGCTTCCAAAATTTGTTTTGTATTTATCATAGGCTAATATATTGCAATCGAAACTGCTTAATCTTTTGGCCAATGCCATTCCTGTATTTCCATACCCAATAATGCCTATGGTTTTTCCTTCAATTTCAATTCCTCGGTTTTCTTCTCTTCTCCAAATACCTTGTTTAACCTCTTCATCACCTTGTTTAAGGTTGTTAAACAAACTAAGCAACATTCCTATAACATGCTCAGCAACAGCAGTTCTATTACCTTCTGGCGAGTTAAATATTTTTACGCCTTTTGCATTGGCAAATTCAACATCAATATTTTCTAAACCTGAACCAGATCGAGCGATGAATTTTAAATTTTCACACTTTTCTAAAACAGTTTTATCTAATGTAATTTTAGAACGGATTACCAAGCCATGAGCTGTGTAAATAGAATTAAGAAGTTCATCACCTGTTAAGTTGGTAATATCAATACATTTAAAATTATGTGCTTTTAACCTATCCCACAAAATGGGATGCACAGTATCAATAAATAAAATTTTCATTAAATTTTCCTGATTAGTTCAGGTACTTTTGAGCGGCTTCCTCGATTACATCATAAGGAACTTCTTTGCCTATGAACTTTTCCATTAAGGCAACTAAATCTTCGGTTAATGGAATGTTGATTCCTAAAATTAGGCCTATTCTTTTGATAAAATCGATTTCTTCTTTGGCTATATTATTATCAACCTTCATCAGGTTTAATAAATCAACAAAACATTTAAAACGGCCTTTTTGAGATTTGTGAAGGGTAAAAGTGAATCTCTCCGGATAAAATTTAACCTCTTCAAATTCGGTATTATTTAACCCAATTCTTTTGGCCACCTGACGCATGAATTTATCTTCATTAAGGTGCATTCTATCATCAGCTCGAGCTAATTGAAGCAACAAGAGCAAATGACTTTTTTTAATATTTTTTTCTTCGGTTGTATTTGCCATAACGATAGAATACCAAATATAAAGAAAAGATAATTAGAATTAACTAAAGTTTTTAACAATATAAATAATTGATTTTATGCAAGATACAGCATCCTCCCTACAATAAAATAAATAAAAAGGCCTAAAATATCATTTACTGTAGTAATAAATGGGCCAGTTGCTAAAGCGGGGTCAATTTTATATTTATTAAGCAAAAGAGGCACCAAAGTACCAAATAAGGCAGCGAATAATATTACTGCAAACAACGAAATACTAACCGTGTAACTTAACACTAAAGAATCTGAGGCAATTAGGTTATAACATAAAATTAAGCTTGCACAAACAAAACCATTGAACAACGCAACAGAAAATTCTTTGGATAACTTTGGACCTATTCCTCCCATACCTAAAGAGTTGTTGGCAAGGCCTTGAACAATAATTGCCGAAGATTGCACTCCAACATTTCCACCCATTGCCGCAATTAATGGAATAAAAAATGCCATTTGAGGCATTATTTGTAAATCTTCTTCATATAGGCCAATAACCCGAGCTCCAAAAATTCCTCCAATTAATCCAAGAACTAACCATGGCAACCTTGCACGTGTATTAACCCAAATGCTATCTGATGAGTCTACAGTATCACTTAAACCTGAAGCCATTTGATAATCCTTTTCAGCCTCTTCTCTAATTACATCTACAACGTCATCAATTGTAATTCTACCCACGAGTCTGCCTAACTCGTCTAAAACTGGTAAAGCAACCAAATCGTACTTTTCCATAAGATTCGCAACCTCATCAGAAGGAGTGTAGGTTTTGCAGGTAATTAAACCAGTTTCATAAATATCGGCTATTTTTTTATCGGCTGTTGCTGTAAGAATTTTTTTAAGTGAGAGTCTACCTAATAGTTTTTCGTGGTCATCAACCACATAAATTGTATAAATATGGTCAACGTTTTCGGCTTGTTTTCGCATTTCACGAATACACTGCTTTACACTCCAATTTTCATTTACTTCAACCAATTCTTTACCCATTAAGGCACCTGCTGTTCCTTCTTGAAAATTTAAAAGGTCAACAATATCTTCTGCCTGCTCTTGGTCTTCAAGGCATGCAATTACTTCTTCTCTTTCGTGTTGAGGAAGCACAGCAATTACATCTGCGGCATCATCAGACTCAAGATTTTCTATAAAAATTTCTGCAATTTGCTTTGAAGTGAAAGCTGCTATATGCTTGTCTCTGATGTCTTCATCAATATTTATCAAAACCTCAGAAGCTTTTTCTGCATCTAAATATGAGTATAGAATTTTGGCTTCCTCTATTTCTAATTCCTCAACAATTTCTGCAATATCTGCCGCATGCAACTCACCAACAAGGCTTATTACTTCTTGCTCGGAAGAAGATTGAAGCGACGACCTTAATTGGTCTAAAAATTCTCTGGTTAATTGAAACTGCATATTACTTTAACAAGCGGTTGCAAAAGTAATATTAATTAGGGGTGTTATATAAAGCCTTTGTTAAGTCTATAAAATCTTGCACAGAAAGCTGCTCGGGACGGAGTTTTAAAAAAGGATGATCAAAATTAGGTATAGCTGAAATTAGTAAGCCTAAGGAGTTTTTAATTGTTTTTCTTCTATGGTTAAAAGCCATTTTTACCACACGATGCAAATCTGAATAAGGAACCTCAATTTCAGTTTTGATTCTTTCTAAAATTATTACTGAAGACCTAACCTTTGGCGGCGGATAAAAAGAATCAGGCTCTACATAAAAGAGCGTTTTTGCGCTGAAATATGCTTGACCAAGAACACTTAAAATACCATATTGCTTTGAACCATGTAATGAGCAAATTCTATCGGCCACTTCTTTTTGAAACATGCCAATCATTACAGGGATTTTATCTCTGCTTTCAATTAGTTTAAAAACAATTTGGGTAGAAATGTTGTAAGGAAAGTTACCCGCCAACATAAATTCTTCGCCATCAAAAATTTGGGAAACCTCAAATCTTAAAAAATCTCCTTTTAACAGTTGATCAACGGTAACAATTTTATTTTCAAGAAGATATTCGTGTGATTCTCTATCAATCTCAACACATTTAAACTTATCTTTTGAAGATAAACTTTGGGTTAATATTCCTTTTCCTGGACCAATTTCAAGCACAGGAAAATCAAAACTTTGAATTTGTTGAATAATATTTTGGGTAACCTCAGGATTGGTTAAAAAATGCTGACCGAATTGTTTTTTGGGCTTAACGTTCATCCACAATTTCTAGAAGTGTTCTAAAGGTAACAAATTTATCTTTATATCTTAAAGTATGTTTTGTTTGTAATTGAGGGGCATGCTTTTGCTGATATTCTTCTAAATCTTGATGGTTAGCGCATTTGTACTGTATTGAATAATTTACGCCATCCTCATCATCTACTAATATTTTGGCAAAACGATTTTCTAAGAAAAAGCCGGTTTCCATTACCTCAGGTATATGAACAGTTTTCATCCATTTTACCCATTCATCATGAACATCGTTTTCTATTTTTATGGTAACATTGTAAATAATCATTGTTCTAAGTTATCTCCTCTAAGTAATCTGAATCTTTTTCTTGCCTCCACCACAAACATACTGTTGGGGTAATTTAGAAGTAAATCTTGGTATTTTTCCATTGCTTTTTCTTTGTTATTTAGAGGACCCTCATAAAGTTCTGCTAAATAAAAAGTGGCATTATCTGCAGTAATATCTGTGGGATGGTCTTTTAAAACTTGTAGCAAGAATTGCTCTGCCTTTTCTAAGTTATTTTGCTTTAAACTAATTTGGTATTTTCTCATTAAAACTTCATCTGCCAAAGCATGGCCAGGAAAAGTGGTAGTTATTGAGTCTAAAATTCCCCAAGCTTTATCTTTATTATTCTGATAGATTCTCAAATCTGCTCTAGCAAACATTTGCATTGCTATTTCATTTGAATCTAAACCAGTATTATCTGTAATCAACAAGGAAAGTTCCATTGCATCATTCGCAATTAATTTTGAAGTACTTCCTTTTAAAACATCTAATTGAGCTTTGGCCCAGCTAAAATCAGCAACATAATAACTAACCTTCGCATTTCTAAATTTGGCTTGTTCGCCAAGTTGGTCGTACTTAAATGATTTATCTACTTGAGAGTATAACAATGATGCATCCCAAACTAAATTTTTAAGCATATAAACATCTGCTAATATTAGTTTGCTCATTCCTCTTTCTTCAGGCGAAACAGATTGATTTTTTAGAATATCTGTTAAAATTGTAATTGCTGTGTCGGCATTATTCAAGAAAAAAGCCTCTAAGTGGGCAAAGTCACGGTAAATTTTTGCTGTTCTAGCATTCAAGAATAATTCTTCAATGGTTTTAAGATAGGCACCTTTTAATTTTAAAACATCTTCTGCTCTATAGTTTGGAGTATTGTATAGCTTTTCTTTTAAAACATCCATCAAACTAATTCGCGCCTCAGTGTAATAAGGAGATTTTTTGCCTTTTGTAACAACATAATCATAAGATTCAATAGCAACATCTAATTGTTGGTTAGATATGGCTATGTTAGCCAAATTAATAAGTCTTTCGCCAGATTCGTTAAGCCTTTTATCTAAAGCTTTGGTTTGAAGCAATGCGGCACTATAATTACCTTCTTGCATGTAAACCCAAATAAGTAATTCTGAAAAGACAGGTTTACCTGGATGTTTTTGAATTAGTTTTATTAACTCTTGTTTAAGTAATGAGTTTTGCTCGCTGCCTTGTTCAAATGCAAAATTTCTGGCTAATTCGTTTTGAACAGATTGTAAATAATTTTCGCTAAGCAATAAAACAGATAAATACTCATTTACCATTTCTTGGTACCTTTTTAACTGACCAAAAAGGCGTGCTTTTTCAAAGTTAAAGGGATAAGTTCCGTTTAATAACTTATCTCCTTTGGTATAAGTTTGAAGGGCATAATTAAATTCTCCATTATTCTGAAACGCATTTGCCAATTCTATTACACTGCTGCTAATGGGTGGAAGTTCCTCAATTGTCTCAACAAATTGCTTATCGGCTTTTTTTGGGTCTCCCTCAAACTTGTAAACCATTCCATAATCAACCTTATAGCTTAGGTTATTTGGATTAATATTCATTTGAAGCTTAACTAACTTTTTGGCATCTTTATAACTTTTTAAGTTAACCAAACAATCTAAATAATATTGGTAAAAAAAGTCTGAGTATGACTCCTTGTATAGCTTTTCGTAATAAAGAACAGCTTTTTCAAAATCTTCTTCTTGAAAATAATAAGCAGCTAACTGCTGATCTGTTGTTGGTTGAGAAATACCAATAAGAGAAAGGGTGCTTAGCAGCACACTAAAGGTAAATTTAAAAAACCTTATTTTATTTATTTTCAAGTATTTGTTCAACGCCTTTTTTTAATTCATCGTACCTTTTAAAAGTACCTTTATACCAAGCAGTAATATTATCTGAAGATTCTTTAAGTCTTGCAATTGATTCTTTTTCTGATGAGAAATAATTGTTGAAATGCTCATCAATTATTAGTCCGTTTTTAACATCTTCCTTTAGGTTTTCTAATTGGGTTTTGGAGTAACCAATTTGCCCAACTTGAAATTCGATATTTTGAACCAATTGCGTTAAAGTTTTTCGATACCTTTTAAAATCGGAGCAAAAAAACATTTGCTCTTTTGTTAGGGTATCTTTTGTTTGGTTTTGAACTTTAATAAGTAAATTTTGATTTTCATCAATTAACCTGTTCACCTTAGCAATGCTTACCATTTCCATGGAGTCTTCCACTGCCTCAATTACAGAATACAAGCTATCTACTCTATCTATTTTTTGTTTTTCGGCAGAACTACATCCTCCAAAAACCATTAAAAAAATTACGAAACTTAAAAAAATAAAATACCTCATTATTTAATGATTGAAATTCCCATGAATGGTTGCAATACCTTAGGAATATGAATTCCTTCTTCTGATTGATAATTCTCTAGCAATGCAGCCAAAACACGAGGCAAAGCTAAAGCACTTCCGTTTAAAGTGTGGCATAAATTGGTTTTTCCTTCTTCATCTCTATATCTTAACTTTAATCTATTTGCTTGAAAGCTTTCAAAGTTTGAAACTGAACTTACTTCCAGCCATCTATTTTGTGCTGCAGAATAAACTTCTAAATCGAAGGTTAATGCTGAAGTAAAACTTAAATCACCTCCACAAAGTTTTAAAACTCTATATTTTAATCCAAGTTTTTCTAATAGGCCTTTAGCATGCGCCAACATATCTTCTAAAATTTTGTAAGATTGGTCAGGATGAGCTATTTGAACTATTTCAACTTTATCAAATTGATGCAACCTGTTTAGCCCCCTTACATCTTTTCCGTATGAACCGGCTTCTCTTCTAAAACAAGGTGTATATCCAGTAGATTTTATTGGCAAGTCGCTTTTATTCAAAATTTCATTCCTAAAAATATTGGTAATAGGAACTTCGGCTGTTGGAATTAAGTATAGGTTGTCTTCATTGGCAAAATACATTTGTCCTTCTTTATCAGGAAGTTGACCTGTACCAAAACCTGAAGCTTCGTTAACCAACAAAGGAGCTTGGTATTCAGTATAACCAGCTTTAATGGCCTCAGTAAGAAAAAAGTTTATTAATGCTCTTTGGTAAAGAGCGCCAAAACCTTTGTAAAAAGGAAAACCAGCTCCAGTAACCTTATTCCCTAATTCAAAATCAATTAGGTTAAACTTAGAAGCAATTTCCCAATGAGGTATTTTGTTGAAACCATCAAATGGAATTTCACCATGTTCGAAAACTACTTCATTGTGCTGATCTGTTGAACCAGCTGGAACTTGGCTATTTGGAATATTTGGAATGGTATACAAAAGGTTATTTAATTCCTCTTGAAATGTGTTAATATTCTCTTGCAGAACCTTAGTACTTTCCTTTAAATTGGAGGTTTGCTCTTTTAATTCATTTGCCTCCGAAGCTTTACCTTGTTTAAATAAATCGCCAATAGATTTTGCCAAAGAGTTTGCTTGTGCTTTTTGGCTTTCAAAATCTGTTTTTGCTTCCCGTAGTTTTTTATCAACTTCGAGTACAGAAGAAATAGTAGCTTTTGCATCAATATTTCTAACCTTTAATTTATCTATTATAAGGTCGGCATTTTCTCTAATAAATTGAATTTGAAGCATTGGTTAAGTTTTAAAATTAAGCAAAAAAAAATCCCGAAGCTCGGGATTTTCCTTAAAAATTATATTTCAAATTAAGCTTCGGTAACTGATTCAACCGAAACAAACGATTTGTTATCTCTTTTTTTGGTAAAAACTACTTTACCATCGGTTAAAGCAAATAAGGTATGATCTTTACCAATTCCAACGTTTACACCTGGATGATGTTTTGTTCCTCTTTGACGAACAATAATATTGCCAGCTATAGCGGTTTGACCACCAAATATTTTTACACCTAATCGCTTACTTTCCGATTCTCTACCGTTCTTAGAACTACCTACACCTTTTTTATGTGCCATTATCTAAAAGTTTTTAAGATTCTTTATTTGAAGCATCTTCAGAAGCTTCTTTTTTAGTTTCTACTTTTTTTGGGGCTGCTTTAGCCTCAGCTTTTGACTCTTCGGCTAGTTTAGCCTTTGGAGCAGCTTTAGAAGCAGGTTTTGCGCTACCGATGCTTTCTATTAAAACTTCGGTAAGTTGTTGCCTATGACCATTTAATTTCTGGTAACCTTTTCTTCTTTTTTTCTTAAATACCAACACTTTGTCGGCTTGTAAATGTTTCACTACTTTACCCTCAACGGAAACATTTGTGATAACTGGGGCGCCAACTTCTACTTTGCCATCATTGTCAACTAAAAGAACTCGGTCGAAAGAAACCTTTGAACCTTCTTCATTCTGTAAACGATGAACAAAAATTTGTTGATCTTTTTGCACTTTGAACTGCTGCCCTGCTATGTCTACTATTGCGTACATGCTTATTAATTAGCTTTTTAAAATGGGATGCAAAATTAATTATTTAATTTACATTAACAAGTTGTTAATCTTAATTTTATTGAACCATAATCGGATAACTTGAAAAAGCTTCCTCATTTTGCAGTTCTAAAAAGTAGAGACCTTTACCAATTTCTTGCAAATTTAGTTTTGTTGTTCCTACAAAAATTCCTTTTTTAACAATGCTTCCAACTACATTATAAACTTTATAATTAATTCGTTTTTGGGTGTTTAAAGTTATTTGAAACTCTCCATTATTAGGGTTTGGAAAGATTGAAGCTTCCATAGAAAATTCTGATTCATCAACACTAAAAGGTTCCCCATAAGTGTAAGGATCTGAAACATCAGAAATACAACCTGTTTTGGTAACCCTAACTTTAAAAACTCCATTTTGGCCATTAACCGCCAATTTTCTAGAGTTTAATCCAACTACAGAATCATTTTTAAACCACTCATAATCATCACCTACAACTGTACATAACAAAGTATCAGATGTAAAAGGGAATACAGATGGTTTGGCTGGAACTGCATTTATTACTAAAGTAGCAGTATCTACTCCAACACATCCTAAAGGGTCAGCAAAATAATAATTCACCAAATGAGAATCAGCACCGAAAATAGCTGGATCAAAAGTTGAAACTGTATCTGAATTATTCAAAACATAAACTCCACCGCTTGGTGTGCCTCCTATCATGGTAAATGATGATTGATCTTCACAGATGCCCGAAAAGCTTACCAAATTAACATTTGGAGAAGGGTTTACAACCAAGTTTGCACTAACAGAATCACTACATCCGGTATTGAAATCTATATATTTATATTGGATTGGATATGAACCAACTCCTCCTGTACTATCGATAAAAAACAAGGAATTAAAGTAAATTCCTGAGCCAGAATAAGTTCCTCCAGTTGGACTACCTTGAGATAGTGAAACTAAAATATCACTTTCACAAACTGTAGGAAAACTGCTCATACTTACAACCGGAGCAGCATTTACAGTAATACTTTGAGTTGTGTCATAAGTACCCGTAGCATCTATATAAGTATATGTTATTGTATAAGTTCCTGAACCTGCTGCACTTGGATTAAATGAATTCCCAATAACACCAACACCTGAGTAAACTCCACCAGATGGAGTTCCTGTATTTAAGGTAAAAGAACCTTCATTTTCGCATATATCTGCAAAAGTAGGAAGCCCGACAACCTGAGCACTTAAGATAGAAACATTAAAAAAAATGGCTATTAAAAAAGTATAAATTTTCATGATGTGAAATTTGCGACTAAATTAACTAATTTATATGCTGTTTAATTCTTTTTGGATGAAGGTCGCTAATTCTTTGATATAATTTTCTGAAAAATCGAATTTTACGCCTGCAGTTTCGAATACTTTTCCAATTGATTGGGTATAACCTGAGGCCAAAGCTTGTTTATATTGCTCAATTGCTTTTTGCTTATTGCTTTTGTAATTTCTAAAAACTGCAATAGCCCCAAGTTGCGCAATTCCATACTCGATGTAGTAAAACGGAACTTCAAATAAATGAAGTTGCTTTTGCCACATTGTTTTTCTAAAATCTTCATATTCGCTCCATTCTATACAATTGGCTGAAAACCTTTTGTGGTACTCTAACCATTTTGCATGTCTCTCTTCCCTTGTATGATTTGGATTTTCGTAAATCCAATGCTGAAATTTGTCAATTAAGGCTATCCACGGAAGTGTTGAAAGCACATCTTCTAAGTGCTCTTTTTTCGCTCTTTTTAAATCATTTTCATTTTCAAAAAACGAATCCCAGTGTTCCATTGAAAGCAACTCCATACTCATACTAGCCAATTCGGCTATTTCTGAAGTTAAAGATTTGAAAGATGTTAATTCTAAATCTCTAGAAAGAAAAGAATGGATTGCATGACCACCTTCATGAACCATGGTAACCAAATCTCTTACAGTTCCAACAGCATTCATAAAAATAAATGGAACCCCAATTTCGTAAAGTGGATAATTGTAGCCCCCCGGTGCTTTGCCTTTTTTAGACTCTAAATCTAAATGTCCTAACTTTTGCATGGTGCTTATGCTATCAGCAAAATAAACATCCAACTTCCCAAAAGATTCAATTGTTTTTGAAACCAATTGTTCTGCCCCATCAAATGGCTTTAATGGTGGAAGCTGATTGGGATCAACGGCTAAATCATAAGGTTTAAGATTTTCAAGACCTAGTTTACTTTTTCTTTCTTGTGCCAATTGATTTAAGACAGGAACCAGTTGGGTTTCAACCGCATCATGAAATTTAAAGCAATCCTGAGGTGTATAATCAAATCTTTGCATGGCAGCAAACATGTAATCGCGGTAATTGGCAAAACCAGCATTATTGGCTAGTTCATGTCTTTTTTGAATCAAATCATCAAATAAATCATCTAAATTGGAGGCATGCTTTAATCTTTCGTTGCCAATTTTTTCAAAAACCTCTTTTCTAAATTCTCTATTGGTATCTTTTAGCAAAGAGCCTGCTTTGGGCATGGTTACAACTTCGCCATTAACCTCAACTTCCATTTTACCATTGATAGCGCCAAACTCTTGTGCTTTTGTTTGAAGCTTACTAATAAGTGGAATATTCTTTTCTCTAAAAACCTCAATATTTTTTTGAGCCCTTTTAATGGGAATCTCGAAAACAGAAAAATCCAATTCTTTTAAAAAAGGAGAATTTACCAACTTCAAATCGAATTGATGGCTATAAGGTGCAATTTGAGGTTGGATTTCGGTCACAAAAAAAGAATAACTATTTCTTAAGTTTTCGTCAGCTGTGTTTATACTCATTTTGATGTATCTCCACGCTTCATCTTCTTCGACAACAGCCTCTAACTCACTTAAATCTTTAAGCCATTTTTCCAAGTCGGCTTTAGATTTTATTTCTCTACTTTTTAAATCTTCGAAATATTTTTCAAGCTTTTTCCACTCATCAATAATTAAATCGTTGGGTAAAAAGTTTCTTGTTGGTTTTTCTAAAATAGCCATGTTGTAACGATTGTATAAAAAAATATCCCCCAAAAATATTGGAGGATATTGTTAATTGTAATATTTAAATTAAAAAATTATCCTTTTTTAGAAGAAGTTCTTTTTGGGGTAGCTTTTGGTGCTTGCTTGGTTGCTTTTTGCGCCGCAGGCTTGCCTTTTGATGTTTCTTTTTTAGCAACCGCTTTTTTAGCTTTTGGTTTTTCTTCTGTTTTTGTTTCTTTTTCTTCCTCTTTTGCTTCCATCAACTCCTTCATCATTCCCGCAGCATGCAAATCGTTATACCATCTGATAACTTTTTTGATATCAGAATTGTAAACTCTTTCTTCATCAAAACCTGGAAGAACCTCCTTAAAGTAGTTTCTTAGGGTAGCTGCATCGCCATTTTGATCTATCGATTTTTCACCTTCGTGTTTGGTATACATTTTTTCAAACACCTCTTTTAATGGAACATCTTCCTCTTCAGTATAAATACTAATATCTTCTAAAGAAGAAATTTTATGTGCTGCATAAGCAGGAAATCTTTTGCCATCCATTAAAGATTCTACAATAATGCCATTGTTTTGTGTTTGGCCTAAAACTTTAAAAAGACCTGGCTTTCCGGAAATTGATAAGACTTTGGTTAAATCCATTTGTTTATTTTAATAGGGCGCGAAAATATGAAATTTAGCAATGTTAGTATTATGATTATTAATAAACAGTAAAAGGTTGAGTATAAATGGTTTCTCTCACCATGTACTTGATAAAGTAAATACCCGGTGATAAATCACTTTGATTTATTTCTAGCTGATTATTAAAAGGTTTATCCTTTAAATTAGAAATTAGCTTTCCTTGACTGTTAAAAATTTGTACTTGTGATAACCCAACTTTTGATGATTGAAGTTTAAATACAAAGTTTCCATTATTAGGATTGGGATAAATAATTGCCCCGAAATTGCTGGTTTGATCTTCTAATCCCCAAGCATACCAATCTACAAAAACTGTATCAGTATAAAAACATCCTTCTGCATTTGAAACTTGGAGCCAAATATTTTTTGGGTAGTCATTGTCAAAATTCAAAACAACAGAAGAGTCTGAAGTTTGGTTGAACCATAAATAGTTTGTTGCTTGAACTCCTGAACCCAAAACAAAACTTTTAATTGATGGAGGTAAAACAGTATCGTTACCCAAGCTAAATTTCGGAATAGGCAATGAGTCAATTAATACAGAATCTCTGTTGGTGCAACCATTTTGGTCTTCTACTTCTACCCAAAACTCTCCAAATTCGGTCAAGCTTTTTTGAAAATCAAAAGTATTGTCGCTCCAAAAAAGGAATTTATAACCAAAAGGTTGTAAATCGATATCTACTGAAAAAGTATCGTTATTGGCGCAAAAAAGTAGATCACTTCCGAGATTAATATTTGGGGTGGGAAGAGTATCAATTTTTATCGAATCTATAAAATTGCAATTATTACTATCAACAACTTCTAACCAAACTATGCCATTGGCAGGAAGTGAATAATCACAAATTGCACCAGGAGAACCATTACAAAAAGATGCAGTTGGACCGCCTGCTCCAAAAACCCAATTATAGTTTACCATATTGGTTGGCCCACTTAAAAATATTGTGCTGTATACATTTTCACACAATCCCGTATCGCCCCCTAAATTAAAAACTGGCAAATTATTTACAATTACTTCTGCTGTATCTATTGATGAGCAACCTAAACTATCGGTTACAGCTAAATTGATGGTAGAAGAAGAAACAAAAGTTTGTGTTTTGTTAAATACTCCATTGTCCCACAAATAAGTATAATTTCCATTTGGGCCTGAAATAGAAACTGAGTCTTTTAGACAGACTTCATAAGTTTGATTTAAAGCTTTTGGTGGTAAATTTTGAATATGAAAAATCGCTAAAGTATCAGCAAAAAAACATGAATTGTTATCTGTTACTGCCAGTGAATAATCTCCGACAGAATCTACCAACAACGTATTTCCAGATGTTCCTACTGTCCAAAAATAACTGCTCATATTTGAAGGACCAGATAAAGTCAATTGATGTCCAAAACACAAAAAAGTATCATTTCCTAAACTAAATTGAGGCAATGGAAAAACAGCCAAAATTTGAATTGAGTCAGATGCAGAACAATTATTTGAATCGGTTACAGATACAGAATATGTTCCTTGAGTTTTTAACGATATTGTATCTGAATTACTTCCGAAACTCCAAACATAAGTTTGAAAAACACCTGGAGAAACCTTGATGGAATCTCCTAAACACAATGAAGTATCATTGGCTAGTTTTGGATTTGGAGTTTGAAAATAATTAATAAGCACTGTATCTGAGCTTCCGCAACCAAACTGATTTTCGGCATAAACATGAACAATGGAATCTACCTGATTGGTTTGAAAGGTTGAACTTGAAGAACCATCAACCCATGAAATATTTGAAAGGTTTGTATCTAAATTAAAAATGACAAAGTTTTCTTTACAAATTGTGGTATCTAAACCCAAATTAAAATTTGGAGTTGGCACAGAATCTACTCTAATCGAATCTAAAGAGCTTGAACAACCAAAGGAGTTGGTTACCGAAACACTGTAAAATCCTTGTTGTGAAATATTCACCTGACTTAATGAATCTCCTGTGCTCCAAGCGTATGACTGGTAAGTGTTTTGGGTGGTAATATTTACTGTTTCGTTAGCGCAAAGTAACGAATCGGACGAGTAATTGATTTTAGGATAAAAGTTTGAAGAGTTAAGAGCTGCAAAACCATCTAATTTGCCTCTTCCCCACTCTACATTTGGCAAAGTTGTTCCTATTAAAGTATCTGTATAAGCTGAATTATATAAGTTATTTTTTAAGGTTTGGATATCTGAATTTGGACATTTTTCTAGCATCATTGCCACAACTCCTGCCACTGCAGGGGAAGCCATAGAAGTACCTCCAACTCTTCGGTGATAACCACCTAAACCAACAAAAGACCTTAATGCAGGAATTGCTTTTATAGCATTTAAATCTGCCGCCAAACCCGCAGCTAAAGTGTAATCACCTGGAGCACTTAAATCCGGCTTTAAAACACCTAATCTGCTAGGACCTCTTGACGATGATGCTGATAAAGCACCAGGAGTAACTGCAAAATTTTGGGTAACCGAATCTACATCAACAAAACTATTTCGGTTGGTGTAATTACCTACAGTTATTACGTTTGGAGAACACGCCCAAGAACTTACAATTGATTGCAAGGTATCAGGCTTTTGATAAAAACTTAACCTAGACAAGTTTCCTATTCCCGGTAAATTATTCTTGAGCATATCAGAATATCCAAACAAGCTAGAACTCCAAACATCTAATTTTCCGCTTCCTGTGGTTATTAAATCGTAATAATGAGCACTTGGTGGATTATTTAAAAAAACTTGCAGTAAATATCTACTTCCTTGACACTCTGCATAAGTTTGGACTTGAGTTACATATGAACCCGAATCATCAAAAATTGAATCGGTATAAAGAATGTTTAATCTGTTTTGAATTTGACCGAAACTTGTTCTACCAATTAAATTTCCATTAGATGAATCTGAAGCTCCTAAAGAAAAGTTTACATTATTAAATTGATTTGTGTCTGCCCACAATTCGTAAAAAACGGCATTAAAACCAAATGCCGAATTTGGATTTGAAACAAACCAAGTAAAACTTGTATCTGAATTTACATTGTAGCCCAAGTGATAATCTGGAAGTCCACCAAAATTACCTGCAGCACAAACCATAGCCCGACCTGGCTTGGCGTTGATTAAACTATCTATAAATTGAGCAGGCGCATCCAAGCCATCATGCGAACCAGTTAACTGACCTAAGCTTGCATTGATAACAACAGGCATATTAAGCGAATCTCCTAAATGAAAAATATAATCAACAGCATCTGCAACGGTAGATGTCCAGTTGTTTGCATTAAAATTTGAGGCTACAACTACCAAATGAGATTCGGGAGCGTAACCTGTATAATCTGCAATTGATTTATTTACCGAGTTTCCATTACCAGCTGCAATTCCACTCACATTTGTACCATGACCAAAATCACTTAATGGGTCTACATGCGTGCATGTTCCATTATTTATTGCGGCACTATCCCAAGCTTGCCCATAACCATATTTTGATGGAGTTAGAGTGGAGTCAAATCCTAGTCTTTGATCCCAAATAGCAAGAATTCTTGTATTTCCTAAAGTATCTTGAAAGTCGGGATGAGTGAAATCTATTCCAGTATCAATTATTCCTATAATAACGCCTTTACCCGTATAGTTTTGATTTAAAGGAGGCAGAGCTTGTCTAACGAAATTTACCCTTGAGTGATTGATTGAGTTATTGGTTAAAACTTTACCCTGGCCTAAAGAAAACTCTATTCTATCAATAAACTTTGAAGAGGAATAAACAGCAACATCTTTGGCCTTAATTAAGGCACTAACTCCTGACGGAGTTTGATACTTTACCTTACCGCCTTGTTGATTTATTAGTTCAATTATTTTATTGGCTTCTCCATGTAAAATAATGTGCAAATCTTCATTTTGCTTTTCGGGATGTTGTTCCAAATATTGGAGATAAATATTTCTATTTTGATTAAAATGAATTTTTGCCCTTTGAGAAAAGGTCGATTGAAAAAAAGAAATAAGTAAAAGGCTAAGAAATATTTTTTTGTAAATCATGATAATTTGGTAAATCTTCAATAAAAGTAATGCTTTTGGTTTCAAAATTTACCTTGCAGTAATAATGATTTAAACCATTGCTAACCATTAAATACGGGACTTTAAGAATAAGGTTATATTGGGCTATTTGCTCAAAAACATCTTGGGTAATTTTAATATTTGGAGCTTTGCATTCTGCAATAAAAATCGGATTTCCTGAATTATTATAAACCACAATATCGGGTCTGCGTTGTAGCGTGTTAATTTTTAACTGCATTTCTAATTTCATGCATGATTGTGGAAACTTTTTCTCTTGGGCTAAATAAAATACCAAATGCTGACGAACCCACTCTTCTGGGGTTAAAACAATATATTTTTTTCTTACCTCATCGAATATTAATAAATCTTCGTCGCTTTTTTTAATGTTAAATTTGTAGTTTGGAAAATTCAATTTATCCATAAGGCAAATAAAAGCAAAGCAACCCATAAGATACATGAACACGAAACAAGAAATAGTAGAAAATTGGCTTCCCCGTTACACAGGTTTAAAATTAGAAGAAGTATCTAAATATATTTTGCTCACCAACTTTGATAATTACTTAAATATTTTTTGTGACTTAACTGGTTCTAAAATAATTGATGAAAACAAAGCTATGCCCGCTGCAAATGGCAACGACATTACCATGATAAACTTTGGAATGGGAAGTGCAAATGCAGCTACTGTAATGGATTTACTTTCGGCCATAAAGCCTAAAGCTGTTTTGTTTTTAGGAAAATGTGGTGGGTTAAAAAAGAAAAGTGAAATTGGAGATTGGATTTTACCTATTGCTGCCATTCGAGGCGAGGGTACATCTCATGATTATTTACCAAAAGAAGTTCCTGCCTTACCTGCTTTTAGTTTACAAAAAGCCGTTTCTACCACCATTAGAGATTTCTCTGAAGATTACTGGACAGGAACAGTTTACACCACCAACAGAAGAGTTTGGGAACACGATGAAAAATTCAAAAAATACCTTAAAAAAACTCGTTGTATGGCAATTGACATGGAAACAGCAACTGTTTTTGTAGCAGGATTTGCCAATGAAATTCCATGCGGTGCTTTACTTTTGGTAACAGATCAACCTATGACTCCACAAGGTGTAAAAACCGATGAAAGTGATAAAAGTGTTACCAAAAACTTTGTACACAAACATATCAAAATGGGAATTGAATCTTTAAATCAGCTTATTAATGATGGTTTAACAGTAAAGCATTTGAAGTTTTAATGAGCACGTATTTAGATATTTTATCTAGCTTAAAGCAACGAAAATTTAAGCCTATTTACTTTTTACATGGCACTGAGCCATTTTTTATTGATCAAATTTCAGATTACCTAGAAAACAATGTTTTAGATGAATCTGAAAAGGCATTTAACCTTACTATTTTATACGGAAGAGATACTGAAATTGGGCAAATTTTAGAAACGGTTAAAAGGTTTCCTATGATGTCTGAATATCAATTGGTAATAATTAAAGAGGCCCAAGACTTAAAAAAAATTGAAGAGTTGGAAGGCTATTTTAACAATCCTCTTAGCTCAACCATTTTGGTAATTTGCCATAAGTATAAAAATGCCGATAAACGCAAAAAGTATTTAAAAGCGGCCCTAAAATCAGGGGTAGTATTTGAAAGCAGCAAACTTTATGAAAATGCAATCCCAAAATGGATACAGGATTACGTTCATGCTAAAGGATTAAAAATTGCTCCAAAATCGACAATATTACTTTCAGAATTTTTAGGCAATGATTTGCAAAAAATTAGCAACGAAATTGAAAAGCTAGAAATAATTTTAGGTCGTGGGGCAACAATAACTCCTGAATCTATTGAAGATAACATAGGAATTAGCAAAGACTTTAACAATTTTGAATTACAAAAAGCTCTTTCAATTAAAGACACTTTCAAGGCTTTTCAAATTGTAACGTATTTCGCCAATAATCCCAAAGAGCATTCAATTTTTATGATTTTACCGAGTTTGGCAAAACACTTTACCAGAATTTTAACCATTCAGTACGAAAAAAACAAAAACCCTAAGCATTTGGCTAGTGTTTTAAAAATGAGTCCGTTTTTTATTAGTGAAATAATAAAAGCTAGCCAATTGTATAGCCCAAGAAGAGTTACAGAAATAATTCATGAAATAAAATTAGCCGATTTAACCTCCAAAGGAATTGATACTACAAACAATAACGAAGGAGAAATTTTAAAAGAATTAATTTATAAAATACTCAATTGATGAAAAATGCACTTTCTATATTATTCGCTTTTATGGTTACCATTTCGTTTGCTCAAACAAATGGTATAGCTTATAAAATTTACGACCAAAAAGGCAAGGAGCTGAGCTTTGAAAAATTTATAAAAAATACCTCAAAAAATGAGGTTTTACTCTTTGGCGAGTATCATAATAACAGTATTATTCACTGGTTACAATTGCAAACATTAAAAGCACTAAAAACACAAGAGCAAAACTTAGTTATTGGCTCAGAAATGTTTGAAACCGATAACCAATTATTAATAGATGAATACTTTTTAGGCATGGTAAAGCAAAGTAATTTCGAAAAAGAAATGAAGTTATGGAACAACTACTCTACAGACTACAAACCAATTTTGGAGTTTGCTTATGAAACAAACTCAAAATTTGTAGCAACCAATATTCCAAGAAGATATGCTTCAATTGTTTCATCTAAAGGATTAGATTATTTAGACAGCTTATCTGAAGAGGCTAAAAGCTACATTGCACCATTACCTATAAAATTTGGGTTAGAAATACCTGGTTACCAAGAAATGCTAAAAATGATGGGGATGCATGGCGATGAAAGTAAATCAATAAACTTTGTTTCAGCCCAAGCTTCAAAGGATGCAACAATGGCTCACTTTATTGAGAAAAACTTAAAGCCAAACTCTATTTTTGTTCACTTTAATGGTGATTTTCATTCAAAAGAATTTGGAGGTATTTATTGGTATCTAAAAAGAAATAATGTAGACTTAAAAGTTGAAACCATTGCAGTAGTAGAATCAGAAAACTTTGAATTTGAAAAAGACTACGAAAAGTTGGGGAATTACATTATTCTTATACCAACAGACATGACCAAAACCTATTAAATTGCCAAAGGTTTTAAAGTTTATTTTGGTTTGCTGCTTATGTTTTGGCTTGGTTTATACTCTCGTTTGGGGAATAAATCAATTTTTTATTTAACGTAAACCCTTACTTGCACCCTTCTGTTAAAAACAGCGTTTTGTTCGTTTTCTGAAGCTGTTGCAGGGCGAGATTCACCAAAGCTTTTTGTTTCCATATTGGCTTTAACTCCCATAGCTTCTAAATAAGCTTTTACATTATTTACACGCTCGGTAGAAATTATCATATTTTGCTTTGGAGACCCCTTACTATCAGTATGGCCATATAACCTAAGGGTAAATTGCTTACCCGGATTATCATTGATAAAATCAATTACAGGTAGAATAACTTTTTTACTATACTCTGCAAGTGTAGTACTTGCAAAGCCAAAATGAGCAAAGGACCATATTCGGAATAGTTTGTATTTAATTCTGATGTCAAATTTTCAATTTTCACATATCTATTCCCATCAACAAAATATTTATAAACATCGGGGTCAGTGCCTTCCTCTTGAGCTAATATTACCAAATCTTGTTCTTTCACAGGTATTTTCCCTTGCTCACATTGATCAATCAGTTCGAATATATCGGCTCTTAAATCTTCTCCACCTTTTCCGCCCGCCAAAAAATTTAAACAAGTATTATAAGCAGGAATTGCAAAAGTGAAATTACCTTGATAATGATAGCATTTTCCTAAATAACACAAAAGTTCGGCAGGTTCCACATTTGGTTTCTATGTTTCTTGTGCTTTTTCGAAATATGGTTGTGCTTTAGTTTTATCTGCAGAGCCAAGAAAAACACAAACTCCCATTTCATAATTAAATGAACATTTATTGGCGTCAATTGCTAATAATTTTTCATAGCTATTGTAAGCCTCTCTGTAATTTGCATTATTTAATTGGGTGCGGGCTTTAGTCTGAAGATCTCTCAATATTTGATCTTGCGCTACTGATGTATTAATAAAGGAAAAAACAAAAACAAAAATCGCTACTGATTTAGCTAATAGTTTAGCCATATTTTTAAATATTTGGAGATAAAATTAAATTAAACATCGTTGTTAAAAAAAATATCGGATTTTTTTCGTCTTAAACACCATTATGTCAGTTAAAATAATACCATTTAAATAAAAAAACAACCCCGTGTAAAGTTGAAAAATTTAAAATTGATTCACATATTTATATTGCTATTTTTGGCACCCTTGAAATTAAATCTCAGATTTTACTAGAAATGAGGAATTTATTTGTATTGTTTTTTATTCTTTTTGGTCTTTACGCTTTCTCTCAAGATGGGATTATAAAAGGTTTTGTTTATGAAAAAGATAATGGTAACCCAATAATTTTTACCAATGTTTTTTTAGAAGGGACTCAATATGGAGCTGTAACAGATGTTAACGGCTATTTTTCTTTCAATAAAATTCCTGGTGGAAGCTATAATTTAATGGTTACCTTTTTAGGCTACGACACACTTAGAGAAACAGTTACCATAAAAAGTGGCGACATGTTTACCAAACAATTATACCTTTCAAAATCATCAATAAAATTAGATGTTTTTGAGGTTTCTTCTGAAAAACAAGAAGCAAAAACTTCGGTTAAAATGTCGGTGGTAAAAATAACGCCAAAAGAAATCCAGCAATTACCTACAGTTGGAGGTGAAGCAGATTTAGCACAATACTTACAAGTTTTACCTGGGGTAATATTTACTGGCGACCAAGGAGGTCAACTATATATAAGAGGTGGGTCTCCTGTTCAAAACAAAGTTTTAATGGACGGCATGATTGTGTATAATCCATTTCACTCAATTGGACTTTTTTCTGTTTTTGAAACCGATATTATCAGAAATGCGGATATTTATACCGGTGGTTTTAATGCGGAGCATGGCGGAAGAATTTCTTCAATCATGGACATTACCACTCGAGATGGAAACTCAAAATCTTTTGGAGGCAAAATTGGTGTTAGCCCATTCGGCGCAAAAGCACTTTTAGAAGGTCCGCTCAAAAAGCCAGAAAACTTAGGAGACCCATATATTTCATATATTCTATCAGCCAAAACATCATACTTAGACAAAACTTCTAAAACGCTTTACAATTATGTTGATACAGCAGGTTTGCCATTTAATTTTACCGATTTATATGGAAAAATCACTTTTAATGGCGATAATGGGTCTAAGTTTAATTTATTCGGATTTAATTACACCGATAATGTAAACTACAGAGGTATTGCTGAAATAGGTTGGCGAAACTTTGGCGTAGGTAGCAACTTTGTTTTAGTGCCCATGTACTCTCCAGTTTTGGTTGAAGGAAATTTTGCTTACTCAAGTTATGCTGTAGACCAACAATCAGAATCTTTAAACCCAAGGTCTAGTTCTATTGATGGGTTTAACTTTGGCCTTAATTTCACTTATTTTATTTTAGATGATGAAATAAAATACGGAATGGAAGTAGTTGGACTATCTACCGACTTTTCTTTTTTTAACAGCCTTAACAGAAAAATTGAACAACAACAAAACACAACAGAATTAGCTGGTTATGTAAAATACAAATGGAATAAAGGTAAAATGGTTTTAGAGCCTAGTTTTAGAGCCCAATATTATGCTTCTTTAGCTACCTTTTCTCCTGAGCCGAGGTTGGGTTTTAAATATAACGTAACCGATAATTGGAGATTAAAACTCGCTGCAGGAATGTACTCACAAAATTTAATTAGTGCAAACTCAGATAGAGATGTAGTAAACCTTTTTTATGGGTTTGTTACAGGACCAGATAATTTACAATCAACATTTACTGATGAAGATGGCAACACCAGAGATGTAACTCATAAGCTGCAAAAAGCCAATCATTTAATTATTGGAACAGAATACGATTTAACCCGAAGAATATCACTTAACGTTGAAGGTTATTACAAAAGGTTTACTCAATTATCTAACTTAAACAGAAACAAAATTTTTGACGATAACGAAGAAAATTCATCAAGACCTGAATTGCAGAAAAAAGATTTTATCATAGAAACCGGAGATGCTTCTGGAGTTGATTTTGTTGCTAAATATGATTACAAAAGAATTTATTTCTGGGCAGTTTATTCTTTAGGCTTTAACAATAGATGGGATGGTATTCAAACATACCGACCAATATTTGACAGAAGACACAACATCAACTTAGTTTCGGCTTATACTTTTGGAAAAGACTTGAATTGGGAAATTAACGGAAGATGGAATTTTGGTTCTGGATTTCCATTTACCCAAAACCAAGGCTTTTATGAGTTATTTAATTTTAGTGATGGTATTGGTACTGATTATACAAATGCAAATGGCGATTTAGGAATTCAATATGCACAATTGAACCAAGGCAGATTACCTTATTACCATAGGTTAGATTTAAACTTAAAATACAAAGCATATTTTGGAAGCAACTCAGAGTTTGAAGCCAACTTAGGTGTTACGAATGCTTACAGTAGAGAAAATATTTTTTACTACGATAGAATTACCAACGATAGGGTAAATCAGCTTCCCATATTGCCATCTTTAGGTTTTAGCATTACCTTTTAAAAACTTAATAAAACTTAAAGGAGAATTAGCTTGGGTTGAAATATTGCAATTCCAAAAAATCCTTTGAGAGTTTTTGAAACTCCATGTTTTCTCGCTAGGCGTATGGTATTCTATTAGTTTTTCTTTACTTATCCAACCAACAAAAAAAATATCATTCAAATATCTGTAGGCAGCAGATTGATAATACAAATCTTCGATATTCGAAGTGTTAAAATTCAGTTTTTTTGTTTTTAACCAATTGTCTTTGGCTACAGCGAGTTGCTTGTAGAAAATTTGAATATGCAAATCTGACTCTAATTCATCTATAGATTTATTTCCCCTTTTTATCAATTTTATATCTCTTTTTAAAAGAGAGTTTTTTATGCTTTTGTCTTCATCAGGAATTAAAGAGGTTTTTACTTCAGCATCATAAGATTTTTGATTAACCAAAAACTTAAAATCAACATCCATTTTAGTTTTAACATTAAATTGATTGCTCTTTGTGTAAAAAACACCAAATCTTTTTAACCAATTATTAAATGCAACTTCACCTAGATAACCTCGTAATTTCGAATCGAACTTTACATTAATGTGCCTTTTTCTTAAGTTGTCTTCAAAACCTAAATTCAAGGCCCTTTCAATACATATTAATATATCTTGTTTTGATACATATAGTTTACAAATATCGTTTTCAGAAACAGGCATTATTTAATTTTATAATACACTAATTCATTATCAACCAATCCTTCAATTTTTTTTCCTTTGGGAGTTACATAGCCTTTTATCACATTTTTAATTCTAGGATAAGTTACCTCCTGGCAAATATTATTTTCATTATTGGTGATAAGAGTACATTTATGGTTGGTTTGGTGCTTAGCATTATGCATTAAGGTTGCATGCATCGTAGTGCCACTTCCAGCAAAAAAATCTAAAACTTCTATTGCCTTTTCTTCGGCATATAAACTCAGAATAAAATCGATTAATTCAAGGGGTTTTGGGTAAGAAAAAATAGATTGCTCTAAAACACTTTTTAATTGGGTACTTCCTTTAGAATTGCTAAAATTAATTAGTGAACGGTAAGGTATTTTCCTTATCCTAAGTTGGTTTTTATTGTCTACAAATTGATATTGCTTAATGTAAACTTTATATCCCTTTTCCCTCTTTTTAAAAACAATAAAATCGTTTTTAATTCCCCATTCAAATTTCTCTTTACTCCACCTCCAAGTGTTTGGTTTTCCAAATTTGCCTCCAGAGAAAACCTCTTTTCCATCTGGGGTAACAATTCCATAATCTAATGATAGACTGTAACTACCCCTATAATCTAAATCGCGTAAATAATACTTGCCTCTGTGCTTAACATGTTCATCCTTCAATTTGTACTTAGGGTCATTTTCAGGTTTTAGTTCCTCTTTAGAAAAATTTAATTGTTTAAAATTTTTGGCATAACAAAGAACATAGTCATATTCAATAGCAACTTTTTTAGTATCGTGTCCTGCCCCCGACTTATTTACTCTAACAAAGTTGGCTACAAAGTTTTGAGGGCCAAAAATTTCATCACAAATTAGTTTTAAATGAAACAACTCGTAATCATCAATAGAGATAAATATTGCACCTTGTTCGTGCAAAATATCTTTAGCAATTACCAATCTTGGATAAATAAAATTTAGCCAATTTGTATGCGAGTCTTCACACTCGGCAGCCTTAAACTTATCCTTGTAAAAGAAATCTGTATTGCCTGTATTGTATGGAGGATCGATGTAAATTAATTTAAATTTCTCTTTCCATTCTTCCCTTCTATTTTCTAAAATTAGCAGATTGTCTCCCTCAAATATTTTATGAATTGGAGCATTTGTGGAACTTGAAATTCTTTTAGACTTTACCTCTGAAACAGTAGAATTTTGAGGTTTTTGCTTCGCCAAATCTTCTTTCCCTTTCCAAACTAATTCTAACCTCATAATAAAATTTAAACTATTTTTTAAAATGCGTGAACCAAAAATAAAGTTAATGGTTTATAGTACAGGTTTTGGTTAAGGTTTGTTTAATGTGTGGTGGTTTTTTCATGGCTCAATCTGTGGTTAGGTAGGTTTGGTAGCCCCACACAAAACAAAAAGCCCCGCTTTTAGCGGGGCTTTCCCTTTTTTATGAAGTATAAATTATTCATATTTTTTGTTTTTATCTCTTTTGGGGCTTTTAGTCAAAAAGAACTCTCCATTCAACTTACTTCAAATTACAAATCAATAAACAATTCGGGTTTGTACTTTTTAGGCGGCTGGGCAGCGTCAAACATTATTTTTGGAGGTATTAAAGTTAATCAAACTACCACTGAACAAAAGTATTTTCACCAAATGAATATCATGTGGAACACTGTAAATCTAGGTTTAGCTGGTATTGGGTTAATAAACAGCTCCAGAAAAAACCTTCCTACAGATGAAACTGATTTCTTGAAAACTCAGCTTAAAACTGAGCGAATATTTTTGATAAACTCTGGATTAGACCTAGTATACATTTCAACTGGATTTATTTTGAATAATCAAATAGAAAAAAAGCCTCAATTAAATGGTTATGGAAAATCATTAATTCTACAAGGATCATTTTTACTAATATTTGATGGATTAATGTTCGCGTTAAATAGAAGAAATAGAAAAATATTTTTATCTCCGAATTTCGGTTCAACCCAATTAAACATTGGGGTTTCTGTTAGATATTAAAATAGGGTATTTACCTTATATATTTTTTAATCGATTTCCGTATATTTGAAAGTTAATTTTAAAAAAACTGTATGAAAAAGCCTATTTATTTCTTGTTAATTGCTGCCTTAGCAGTTTTTGTAACGTCTTGCGACGAAAAGATTGAACCTGATTTCGATTACACTATCGAAGAAAATACCGTAACCTTTGAAAACCTAACTAAAGGAGATGCTACTGAATACACATGGTCTTTTGGAGATGGAAATACTTCTGCCGACAAAAACCCAACGCATACCTACGATAAAGGTGGAGATTATTTAGTTAGTTTAATTGCTCAAAGCTCTTCTGGTGCAAAAGAAAAAACAAAAACAATTACCATAGAAGGTGGAGGAGATGCAGCTGTTACTTTGCCTATCGTACCTGGAGCAGAAGCTTTAATGGTAGCAATAAACAATACCACTTTTACACAACAAGCTGGCTTATCACTTGAAATTAATATAGGACTTGCTGCTTCAGTATTTTTTGATGCTGCAGGCACTGCTTATGTTTATGCAGGTGATGTAACAATAAACGGAATGGCATTAGATAAAAATGAAAGCAATTATTATACTTATACAAGTACTTCGGGCGAAGAATTTAAAAACCCTGTTACTTGGAAAGCTAGTGGAAGTGCTGATTTTGATGCTTTTGACAAGACAATTAACCTTGATTTCCCTGCAATGTCTGAAATCACTTCAGGTGATATTACAGCTGGGGCAGATTATAACTTAACATTTAAATCTGCTATTACAAACGCTGATAGCGTAATAATTGTGATGTCTGACGGAAGTTCTACTTACCAAAAAATAGTTCCAAACAACAACACAAATACCTACACAGTTGACGGTTCTGAATTATCTTCTTTTACTGCCTCTGAAAATGGCTTAATCTCTATTTCTGCCTACCAATATGTATTGGAAGAGGTAGGAACAAAGAAAATTGCTTTTGTTAACCAAGGTAACGTAACAAAAACTGTTGCAGTAAAATAAAAACAACATAACAAGTTTATAAGCCCATTTCAGAAAATCTGAAATGGGCTTTTTTAAGAAAAATAAAATAGTTTTGTAACGTGAAATTAATGGCTTCATTTTTTTGCTTTATTGCTGCAGCATTCATCTTGCTTCACAATATTGTTCCTCATAGTCATAAAAATGTTATTAGCTGTTCCATTGAAAACCCTCAAGAAAAGCTAGATTTTTTTCATACACTCTCCCATGTTTTCGAAACAGATTTAGGTGAGAATCATTTAAAAGATTTTACACATTTAGGCTTTGATCAAAAAGAAGATATTTCAACAAACTCTATTATAACTCAAGAAATAAAAACCCCTTTATTTCTTCATTTTATTAGACAGCTTACCCTCTATCAACCAATTTCTTACTTTTCCTTTCAATTAAGTATTTTAAAAAAAAGAGGACCTCCAAGCCAAAGCTAAAACAAGGCTTTATTCTCTTTTTATTTTTTAAAATACATTAATTATGTTCGACAGAATCATCTGGTTCTCCCTTAAAAACAAGTTTTTAATTTTATTATTTACCCTGGCTATTGTTGCCTACGGTATTTACTCTGCAACAAATATTCCTGTTGATGCAGTACCCGATATTACAAACAATCAAGTTCAAGTAGTTACAACCTCCCCTAGTTTAGCACCGCAAGAGGTAGAGCAGTTTATTACTTATCCTGTAGAAATAGCTATGGCAAATATTCCGGGCGCTATTGAGATTAGGTCAATTTCTAGATATGGACTTTCAGTGGTAACCATTGTTTTTGATGAAGAAATTAGCACTTTAAACGCTAGGCAATATGTAGGTGAACAAATAAAAATTGCCTCCGAAAACATTCCTTCAGAGCTTGGCTCTCCAGAATTAATGCCAATTACTACAGGTTTAGGAGAAATTTACCAATATATTCTTGCTGTTGATGAAAATTATGTTTCGCAATATTCTCCTTTAGAACTCAGGTCAATACAAGATTGGATAATAAAAAGACAACTCTCAGGAATAAAAGGAATTGTAGAGGTAAGCAGTTTTGGAGGCTTTTTAAAACAATATGAAGTTGCTGTTGACCCATTGGTTTTAGAATCTTATAATGTTTCTATCAAAGATATTTTTGATGCCTTAGAAAAAAACAATCAGAACTCTGGTGGAAGCTACATTGAAAAAGGCCCAAATGCTTTTTACATACGCTCCGAAGGTTTAATAAAATCACTAGATGATTTAAAGAACATAGTTGTTGAAACCAGAAATGGAAATCCAATTTATATCAAAAATGTTGGTGAAGTTAGATTTGGCTCGGCGCAAAGGTTTGGTGCCATGACTATGGATGGCCAAGGTGAAACAGTTGGTGGAATTACCTTGATGCTAAAAGCAGCAAACTCTTCAGAAGCTATAGAAAATGTAAAAAATAGGGTTGCTGAAATTCAAAAAGCTTTGCCCGAAGGAGTATCTATTTATCCTTATTTAGATCGGTCTGTATTAGTTTCAAAAACCATTAAAACAGTAATTACAAACCTAATTGAAGGCGGACTAATTGTAATTTTTGTGCTAATAATTCTTTTAGGAAATTGGCGCTCAGGAATTGTAGTTGCATCAGTTATTCCACTAGCCATGTTATTTGCCTTAATCATGATGCGCCTCAATGGAGTATCGGCCAATCTAATGTCGCTTGGTGCGATTGACTTTGGGATTGTGGTTGATGGAGCGGTAATTATTGTAGAGAGTATTTTACATACATTATTTGCCAACTACAAAGGCCAAAAACTCACTCAAAACCAAATGGATGATGTAGTTTACTCATCTACCAAAAAGCTTTTTAAATCCGCTGCTTTTGGCGTTTTTATTATTCTGGTAGTATTTATTCCAATATTAACGTTGGATGGCATTGAAGGGAAAATGTTCAGACCCATGGCGCAAACAGTAAGTTTTGCCATTTTAGGAGCGCTAATTTTCTCAATTACTTATGTTCCTGTTGTTTCTTCTCTGTTAATCGGTAAAAACATTTCTTCTAAAGAAACCATAGCAGATAAGATTATCAATTTTATCCAAAAGTTTTATGGGCCAAGTTTAAAATTTGCTTTAAACAACCCTAAACTCATTGTAATATCAAGTGGATTGGCTTTGGCAATAACCATTTTTGGTTTTACCAAAATGGGTGGGGAGTTTTTACCAACTCTCGAAGAAGGTGACTTAGCCATGCAAATGACCATTCAACCCGGAAGTTCACTTTCAGAAAGTATCAATTCATCTACAAAAGCAGAAAAAATTCTGATGGATAATTTCCCTGAGGTAAAACATGTTATTTCTAAAATAGGCACTGCCGAAGTGCCAACTGATCCCATGGCAATTGAAGATGCAGATATCATGATAATTCTTAAAGACAAAGAAGAATGGGTATCTGCTAAAAGCAAAGACGAAATGGTGCAAAAAATGAAAGAAAAACTTACAGCAATTCTTGGAGCTAGTTTCGAATTTTCACAACCAATTCAATTGCGATTTAATGAGCTAATTACAGGTTCGAAAGCAGACATAGCCGTCAATATTTTTGGCGACGATTTAGAAAAGCTTTCTAAATATGGCAATAAAGCTGGAGACTTAATACAAGAAATTAAAGGAGCTGCAGATGTAAAAGTTGAACAAACAGAAGGTTTTCCGCAGTTGATGGTAAATTTTAACCGAGCTAAGTTGGCGCAATACGGTTTAAATATCCAAGAGGTAAACAAGGTAATTAGAGCAGCTTATGCAGGAGAAATTGCAGGAACGGTTTTCGAAGGCGAAAAAAGGTTCGATTTGGTTGTACGCCTTAATCCTGAAAAAAGAAGTGATTTTAATTTAGAAAACCTTTTTATTCATACCCCAACAGGCCAAAAAGTGCACTTGGCAGAAGTTTGCGATGTTGAATTTAAAGAAGGTCCAATGCAAATTTCGAGGGAACAAACTATGCGTAAAATTTCTATTGGTGTAAATGTTCGCGATAGAGATATTGCTTCTTTGGTTGAAGAAATTCAAACAGAGTTAAGTCAGAAGCTTAACCTTCCGCCTGGTTATATCATTAAATATGGAGGCCAATTTGAAAACTTGCAACACGCCCAAAAACGCTTGGGTATAGCTGTACCTATTGCTTTGGTTTTAATTTTCATCTTTTTATTTATGGCCTTTGGCTCTATAAAAAATGCAACCTTAATATTTTCTGCAGTTCCCCTTTCAGCTATTGGAGGAGTAGGCGCTTTGTATTTAAGAGGAATGCCTTTTTCAATTTCTGCAGGAATTGGGTTCATTGCTCTTTTTGGAGTTGCTGTTTTAAATGGAATTGTATTGCTAAGCTACATTGTTGAATTAGAGAAGAAAGGAGAAATGAAAATAAAAGAGCTTATTCAACTAGCTGGAGCCTCAAGGCTAAGGCCGGTAATTATTACAGCTGCAGTGGCATCATTAGGCTTTTTACCTATGGCCTTATCATCTAGCGAAGGTGCTGAAGTTCAAAAACCACTTGCAACTGTAGTAATTGGAGGCTTGATTACAGCAACACTGTTAACCTTAATCGTATTGCCTGTTTTGTATTATATATCAAGAAATAAGGTAAAATTATCTGGGCCGCCTCAACTTAATACAATATTGGTTATTGGATTATTATTAGGAAGTTTTTCCATTTCAATTGGGCAGAATAATCCTTACCCAAGTCAAATGAATGAGTATTTACAGAAGGTAACAGAGCAAAATGCCCAAATAAAAAATATCAATCTACAATCTGAGTTAAGTATTCAAAAACAAAAAGGAAGCATTAGTTTAAATCCAACCAATGTTGTTTATCAGTATGGTCAAATAAATTCTTCCATACAAGATTACAATTGGCAAATCACACAAAACTTTGGGTCTATTCCTGCTCAGTTAAACCAAAAGAAACTTTACAAAGAAGAAGAAAAATATTTTGATGCTGTTTCGAAATACACCCAAGTCGATTTGGAAAAAAAATCGGGTATCTTATATTTAGAAGCTTGGAAAATAAAATCAATTTTAAATCAACTTGATACTTTAAAGCTGGAGCTAACAGAGTTTGACTCATTAAATACCTTGAAATATAATTTAGGGGAAATTAGTCTTACTGAAAAATCATACGCTTCAAACTTTATCAGAGAACTTGAATTCAATTATTCAAATTACTTTATTGATTATCAAGACCTATTAACGCAACTGAAGGTAATTTGTAATTGTGAGGAAGAAATAAATTTTCCACAAGAAAGGTTTTTTGCCTTTGTAAACTCAAATGAAACTAAGGAAGGCTCTGATGTTTTAATTGCACCTTTTTCTGCTGTTGAAAGTCAAAAAATGGCAGAGGCCAAAACTTACAAAGGCAATTATTTTCCAGAAATCTCATTGGGTTACTTTAACCAACAATTAGATGGAATTGAAGGGTTTGATGGTGTTTTGCTAGGTGTAAATGTTCCGATTTGGTACAAACCCACAAAATCGAAAATTAAGGGAGCTGAACTTGAAGCCGAAATTGCTAAAAACAATACTGAGAATCAATTGCTAAAAATAAATGCTGAGCGAAATTCAATCAACAATAAAATTGAATCGTTCTACCCTATTATTCTAAGCAACAAAGAAAATTTGGAGCAATCAAATATTTTAACCAAGGCTTCTAATATTTCTTACAAAAGCGGCGAAATTGATGTTTGGCGACACATCAATAACCTCAACCAAGCCTTAAAAGCCAAAATTCAATATTTAGAAACCATCAATAAGTTCAACCAATTGGTGGTTATGCAAAATTTTTACAACAATTAGTATCATGAAATACACAATATATTTAGTACTTATTTTCTTTGTTTTTAGTTGTAGTTCAAAACAAGAAAACCCATCTGAAATAGAAAATGAAGCTAGCTCTTCAAGTTCAGAATTTGAATTAACCAAAGACCAAATTGACTTAGCCAAAATAAAGCTTGGAAAGGCAGAAATTAACGTTATCCAAAACTACATTGAATGCGTTGGAATGGTTGATGTTCCGCCACAAAACAGAGCTACCATTTCTGCTCCATTAGGCGGTGTTGTGAGTGTTGTGAATTTTTATCCTGGCGATTATGTAAAAAAAGGCGAAGCTTTATGCCGCTTGCAAAACGAGTTATACATTCAGCTACAGAGCGATTATTTAAATGCTTTAAACCAAGTAGATTTTTTACAAAATGAGTTCAATAGGAAACAAAAACTTTTTGAAGCGAATGCGATTTCTGAAAAAGATTTTTTGAATCAGAAAGTAGTTTTTAACCAAGAAAAAATAAAAGTAAATGCCCTAGAGGAAAAATTAAAATGGGCTGGATTTAACTTAAATCAAATTCAAGAAAATGGCATTCAACCTTATCTTCAAATTTCATCTCCAATATCGGGTTACATTACAGAAGTAAAAGTAAATCTTGGAAAACAAGTTAACCAAGGCGAAACCTTGTATGAGTTAATTGACAATTCTCATTTACACCTTGAATTAAATGTTTACCAAAAAGACATTAATGCCGTAAAACCAAAACAGGTTATTGAGTTTAAGTTACCAGAATCTGACCAAATATTTTTTGGAGAAGTTTATTTGGTGGGTCAAAAAATAGACCCCGAAAACAGAACCATAAATGTGCACGGGCATTTTGAAGAAAAAACTGATATGCTAAAAACCGGAAGCATATTACAAGCAAAAATTATCACGAGTTCAGATTCAGTTTTAGCTCTACCAAAAACTGCAACTTTTGAAGAAAACGGAAAAGTTTATGCCTTTATTGAAAATGCCGATCACTTTGAAAAGATTGAAATTTCAGAGGGAAAATCAGATGAAGACTTTATTGAAATTATTGGCAATAAGGAGAAAAATAAAAATTTAAACTTCGTTTTAGAGGGTGTTTATTACCTCAAGAGTGGAGAACTAGAATCATCACATAATCATTAAAACAAAATCATGAAATCAAAGCAATTTATTTTAGTAATTACATTTTTGTACTTGGCTTCATTCACCATTTCATCTTGCGAAAAAGAGGGAGGAAACGAAACCAAAATTTCATCAAACAACTCAGCACAAAGCCATAACAATGGGCAAAACTGCATGAGCTGCCATGTTAAAGGTGGTGGCGGAGAAGGCTGGTTTACAGTTGCCGGCTCAGCATACAATACAGATGGAACAACCGCAAATGGAGGCAAAGTTTATTTGTACACACAACCCAATGGCGCAGGAGAATTGGTTGAAACCATCGATATTGACCAAAAAGGAAATTTTTATACCACTAAAGATGTAACTTTTGGTTCAGGGGTCTACCCTAAAGTAGAGTCATCGGCAGGCAACATAAAATTTATGGGAAACATTTTAACCACAGGCTCTTGCAATAGCTGCCATGGTGTTTCACAAAGCAATATTGAAATCTAAATTTAAATTCGGTGATTTAGGATTTTATTTCTTATTCCACCAAATAAATTTTCATCAATTCCCTTTTGGCTTAAAAAGTCGTGCGGAAAACCTAACTCAATTGCTGAGGCTTCATTTTTGGTGGAATTGAAAGTTCTGGTCCGAATATATTTTTCTCAAATACTGGAACTCAAAGTGGCGCAACCAATAAAATCTTTAAAGTTTACGTAGATAAAAGTTTAAGTACTTCTGTAAAATCTGTTCCTGCAGAAAACGAATTAAAAATTATAGCAGGCTTGGATATTGAGAAACAACTAATTAAAGTTACTGCAGTTGGTTTTGATGAAACAAAACTTAATCTCGAAATTTTTAACATGAAGGGTAAGCTCGTTTATCAATCAAAAGCCAGATTTATTAATGATGTTCCAGTTGAAGTTAGCTTAGATGAAATTCAGTGTAAAATGGGGGTAATTAGGCTAAGTTCAAATAACCAATCAGTTTCCACCAAAATGATGTTTAGGTAAAAACTTAAACCATCCCAATTTGTATCTTTGGTTTAATGAAAAATCTTGAATTTTTTATGAACCAACCATTTTTTAAATATGCATTTGTTTGCGGTTTAATAATAATTGGGGCAATTACAACATCTACCCTTTTAAGAAAGAGTTTAAATCTTTTTATTAAAAAGAATTCGGGCAGTCTAAGAACAGACCCAACCAAATACAATTTCTTAAAAAACGCTGTAAGTTTCATAATTTACAGTGGGGCTTTGTTCGGCATTTTTTATACTATTCCCCAACTTCGGGCTTTAGGAACTACACTTTTTGCTAGTGCTGGAATTTTAGCCGCAATTTTAGGTTTTGCATCTCAAGCTGCTTTTTCAAATATTATTAGTGGGATTTTTATTGTGATTTTCAAACCCTTTAGAGTTGATGATATTATTGAAGTTGGTGAATTTATGGGCGAAGTTGAAGACATTACCTTACGCCACACCATTATTAGAGATTTTGAAAACCGAAGAGTAATTATTCCCAATTCAAATATTAGCGCCGAAAATATCAAAAACAGTAGCATTACAGATCAACGTATTAACAAGCGAATATTTTTTGGTATTTCGTATGATTCTGATATAGAATTGGCCACCAAAATAATAAGAGAAGAGGCTGAAAAACATCCAAGCTGCCAAGAGTGGAGAACCTCAAAACAAATTGAACAGGGTGAACCTAAGGTTTATATTAGGTTGGTTAGCTTTGGTGATTCATCTGTAAATCTTAGGGCAAATGTTTGGGCAGCAGGCCCAATAGAAGCATTTGAAATGGAGTGTGATTTAAATAAATCTGTAAAGAAAAGATTTGACGCAGAAGGAATTGAAATCCCATTTCCCCATAGAACTTTGGTTTACAAAAACAAACCTGCCTCATGATACAACCTGTAAAAAAGAAAAAAAAGAAAAAGAAATACGGCAACCTAAAAGGTTTGCCGCCAGGTTCATTGGTTCACATTGGTAATAACATTGTTGAAAATGTAGAAATAGAGCTCATTGAATACAACCAAACTTTACATACGGAAATACAGTTAGATACAATTGAAGAAGCCACTGCATGTTTAGAAAACAAACATGTTAGTTGGATAAATATCAATGGTATTTCAGATACTAAATTGATTGGTGAAGTAGGTAAAATTTTTAACCTTCATCCTTTATTATTAGAAGATATTTTAAATACCGAACACAGACCAAAAACCGAAGAATTTGAAAGTTATATTTTCTGCACCTTTAAAATGCTTTCAAAATCAGAAGATTCTTTAGAAATTGAATCTGAGCAAATTAGCTTGGTTTTAGGAACCGATTTTGTTTTGTCTTTTCAAGAAAAAAAAGGTGATGTTTTTGACCCCGTAAGGAAAAGAATAAAAGTTGGAAAAGGGTTGTCTAGAAGCAGAAAAGCAGATTATTTGGTTTACATGCTCATTGACATTGTTGTTGACAATTACTATGAAATTTTAGAAGATATTTCAGAAAAAATTGAAGAATTAGAGGAGCAAATTTTTGACCAAGCCCAAGAAGGTCAACTGGCAGAGGTTCAATCTATTAAAAAAACAATTACTAATTTAAGAAGAACCATAAATCCACTAAAGGAAATGGTTTCAGGATTAATTAAATCTCCGAGTACGTTAATTCATGACCATACCAAAGATTATTTTAGAGATGTTCAAGACCACCTCATTCAATTGGTAGATAACTTAGAAACCTACCGAGAATGGAACGCTGAACTTAAAGATATTTACCTTTCATCTTTGAGTAACAAGATGAACCAAATTATGAAAGTGCTCACGATTATTTCAACCATTTTTATTCCTCTAACTTTTATTGCAGGTATTTATGGAATGAACTTTCAATATATGCCTGAGTTGTCTTACCCTTATGCGTATCCATTGGTTTGGGGATTCATGCTAATAATATTTTTAGTCATGATATATTATTTTCGACGAAAAAAGTGGTTTTAATATGAAAAAGGTTTTCTCATTATTTTTTCTAATTGCTATTTTATTTTCTTGCACAAACCAAGAAGAAAGTATTATTCAAAAAACGGCCAAAATAAATTGGCAAAATGCTCCTAGCAAACCTGAAATATTTTTAGAGGGGTTTCTATCAACAGGATTATTCGAAAGAGATTTTACCATAACCCCCGATGGAAATACCATATTTTACACCATTCAATTGCCAAAAACCAATTTTTCGGTAATTGCGTACGCTACAAAAAATGCAAATGGCTATTTTACCAACCCCGAAGTAGCTTCTTTTTCAGGAGTTTATGCCGATATAGAACCATTTTTCCATCCTAATGGTGATGAACTTTTTTTCGCTTCTAACCGACCAAAAAACACTGATGGAAAACAACCTGAAGAAGATTTTGATATTTGGAAAGTAACTTTTCAAGATGGAGGTTTTGGCAAGCCAGAAAGACTCCCCGACAACGTCAATTCTTATACAGATGATTTTTATCCGGCAGTGGCTAAAAACGGCAACTTGTACTTTACTTCAACAAGAGACAATGGCATGGGTATAGAAGACATTTTTTTGGCTCTTAAAACAAAAAATGGTTACCAAGATCCTGTTCCATTAAATGAATCTATAAACTCTAATGTATATGATTTTAATGCGTTTGTATCGCCCAACGAAGATTTAATTATGTTCTCATCATTCGGCAGAGCAAAAGGACCAGGAAAAGGTGATATGTATTACAGTACAAAAACCGACAGTGGCACGTGGAAACCTGCCAAGCTTCTTTCCTCCCCTATTAACGGCAAATACTTAGATTTTTGTCCTTACTATGATTCTGAAAATCAAGTACTAATATTTTCTTCAGAGCGCAACAGGTTTGAAGGACCACAAAAAATAACTTCACTAGATTCATTAAACCAAGTATTTGCTTTACCTCAAAACGGCATGAGCGATTTATATTGGGTAAAATGGACACCCTAAATAAAAAAATTGAAAAATCTTAAATTAAAAAAAGGAAAGGAGAAATCGCTAGAAAGATTTCATCCTTGGATATTTTCTGGCGCCTTAGAAGGCACCGTAAAAAATTTAGAAGAAGGCGAATTGGTTCGTCTTTTCGATGCATCAGATAACTTTAGGGCAATTGGACATTTTCAACCCTCTTCTCTATCAATTAGAATTTTAAGTTTTGAAGATGTTGAAATAGACCAAAACTTTTGGAATAAAAAAATTGAAAAGGCACTTGAAACAAGGTTGGTTTTAAATTTTGACGAAACCCAAAACCAAATTTTCAGGTTAACTCATGGCGAAGGCGATGGCTTACCAGGGTTAATCATTGACATTTATGGTGAACTTGCCATAATTCAATGCCACTCATTGGGTATGTTTAACCATATTGAAGAAATTAGCAAAGCCATTGAAGTTGTATTTGGAGATAAAATTTCTACTATTTATTCAAAAAGCCAAGAAACAATTCCCTTTTTTGCGAATGCCCAAAATGCCAACCGGTTTTTAAAAGGAGAAGCCAAAAATATTTGGGCTGCCGAAAATGGCCTCTTATTTTTTATTGATTATCTAGAAGGCCAAAAAACAGGCTTTTTTATTGACCAAAGAGAAAATAGAGAATTGCTCGGCAAATACTCAAAAGGCAAAACTGTATGCAACACTTTTTGCTATTCTGGAGGATTTTCATTGTATGCTCTGCAGCATGGCGCAAAAAAAGTGGTGAGTGTAGATTCATCTGAAAGAGCCATGGAATTAGTTGAAAAAAACTTGGCTAATAACTTTAAAGACACAACCAATCACGAAAGTGTAAAAGCAGATGTTTTTAAATATTTTGCAGAAAAAGGAGACGAAAAATTTGATGTAATGGTTCTTGACCCTCCTGCATTTGCAAAACACCAAAAAGCGGTGCCTAATGCCTTAAAAGGCTACCGAAGACTCAATGCGGCTGGAATGAGAAACACCAACCATGGAGGAATAATATTCACATTTTCTTGCTCACAGGCAATCACCAAAGAAAACTTTAGAACTTCAATTTTTGCAGCAGCTATCGAGGCCAATAAAGAAGTTAAGATATTACATCAGCTTCATCAACCTGCCGACCACCCCATCAATATTTTTCACCCAGAGGGAGAATATTTAAAAGGATTGGTAATTCAGGTTTTTGATAAATAAATCTTAATTTTAATCTTATGGAAAACAAAAAAGACATCACCAAAGAATACACAAACGGAGAAGTAACGGTAGTTTGGAAACCAAATACTTGTATTCACTCCGCAATTTGCGCCAAAGGTTTACCACAAGTTTTTAACCCTAAAAACAGACCTTGGATAAATAAAGATGGTGCTTCGACCCAAGAAATAAAAGACCAAATAGACAAATGCCCTTCTGGCGCTTTAAGCTATTACATGAACGATGATAGTAATGCAGGAAAGGTAGAAACTGAAGTTGAAACCATTGTAGAAATAAGTAAAAATGGACCATTGTTGGCCTATGGAAATGTTACCATAAAATACCCTGACGGAAAAACAGAACAAAAAAATAAGGTTACTGCTTTTTGCAGATGTGGCCATTCTAACAACAAACCCTTTTGCGACGGTAGCCACCGAAAAGAGAATTTTGTTGGATAAGGGGATTAAAACCAAGTCTTACATAGAGCTTTGTTTTGAGGCACGAAAAACAAATGGTCGAAATGTGAAAGGTTTCGTCAATCAGAGGCCCGCACCAGCGGAACGAAGGGTCTTTATAATTAAGTAAAGGAATAAAAAGCTAAGATGTCACACTGAGTGGTCCCGCAACTGCGGGATTGTATCGAGATGTATATTGAAAACAGTGTTTTAAATAGTTCTAGATACTTCTTACGCTGAGCTTGGCAAAATTGTCAGTCTGAGCTTTGTCGAAGACTCAGCAATTTTATTTGTTTAATGGTAGTTGTTTTGTCTGTCCTTCGACTGCGCTCAGGAGGACAAAACCAGATAGTGGTCAGGATGCCAAAACAAAGACAAGCACTTAAATTAACAAATTTCTTGTCCGTCCGGTAGGCAGGCTCACTCTTTTTGCAAAAGAGGTTCGTATTGACAAAAGGGTTTTATTTAGGAGATTCCCTGGCTAGTCGTCAGGCGGGCTTTCTCGGTTTCGTTCCAATAGCCATCGGAACCCCTCTTGGGAATGACGGTGAGAAATATTGTTTTGTCATTCCCCTGCAAAGTGGAATCTCATACCTTTTTGTTATTCACAATGAAGTTGAACACCAACTGATGAATCTATTTAGCTAATGATTATTTCTCGATATTTCTTCTGCTGCGTTGCAGAAACTCGAACAGACATAGTTTTGTCATTTCGAAATGAAAAACAAAACATGATAAATGTTTTTGTTTTGATTGAGAAATCATTTTATTAAAAATATAGCTCGTAAAAAAACAGTTTTCTCACTCTTTTTGCAAAAGAGGTTCGAAATGACATCGGCGATAAATTAGAGAGATTCCCTGCCGTTCGGTCAGGCGGGCTTGCTCGGTTTCGTGCCTCAACCTCAAAGTAATGACGAGTTTTTTTTATTGTTTCGTCCTGACTGCGAAACACAGTGGAGGCAGGAATCTCAATAAAAAAAAGAAAATCTGCTTAGGATTACGGATTTACTTCCCTGGTTTTGCGCCCAAATTCAAATCGATAGAAGTACCAATTTCAATTTGTTTTACATTCAAGTCAATAAGTTTATTTTGCTCTTCTAGGTATTCGAGCTCTCGTTGGTTTACTACGAAAAAATCGCTTTCACCGTTAAAAAACATGGTGCGTTCACCTTCAAATAATCTTTGAAAGTTTACAACCAAATCGTTACCCAATTCAATTTGCTGGTTTATCAATTGATAATTCAAAATTAAGGCACTAATTTCATTCTGTATTTCTAAGGTTCTTTGGTCTCTTTCGAGGGTAAAATTCTCTACTTGCAATTTGCTTTGTGTAAATTTTCCACGTTCGCTTCTAATAAAAATAGGATAACTAAAGTTTATTCCCCATTTATAGTTGTTCTCGAAATAAGCTGGTGTAAATGATTCGCCCGGTAGCGCAAAACCTTCATTCAAAAAATTATAGTTTAAATCTAACTTCGGCAATAATTTAGAGGTTTGTAAATTTTGCTTTACCACAGTTTGGTCAAGTTTAAATTGCAAAGCTTTTAACTCGGGGTTTTCGTTTTGCAAATTTTCTAATAAAGTAGCAACAGAATCTAACGCATTTGAGGAGTAATTAAACCCAACAATACTTTCAGGAATTATTCCATCGGGTATTAATACTGGTTTCTGCTCTGAAGTCCATAAATAGTTTGCTGCTTTGGCTCTTTTTTCAAATTCTTTTTGCTGATATTCCATCACCAAACTAAGCCTCTTTTGCATTTGGGTATAGGTTTTTAAAGTGTCAAAAGCTGACTTTGAACCTTGCTCATACAATTGCTTTGTATTTTGTAGTTGTTCTTGGGCTAAATCGTAACTAGATTGGTACAATAATAATTTTTGAACTGCCCCACTCCAATCCCAATAGGCAATAGTAGCCTTTTGGTAAAGTTTATTGAGTTCCTTTTGCATTTCAGCATCTGCCAACTCTTGCAATATTTTGGCTTGCTTTAAAGCCGCCATTCTTTCGTTTACAAGCAATCCTTGTAAAAGAGGAATTTTTATGCCCACGGTATTTAAACCCTGATTGGGAACTGTATTTTCTGGATTTAAGAACTGCCCATTGGCCAAATCATATTGCGCCTTTAACTCAATACCATACCACAGTGGTAATTTTAAACCAGTTGTTGAGTGAAAAAAGTAATCTTTATCCGTGTAGTTTTTTCTGCCCGAATTATGAAAAATTTCAGGGTCGAAACCACCTCTTGCTTGAGTTAATTCTGCCCTTGCATTTTCTTTTAAAATAAAAGCTTGCCTTGCAACAGGATGAAATGCATCAACATAGCTCAAATAATCTTCGAAACTCAATATTTGAGTAGCAGATTTAGGTTGAGCTACAACAATTATTGAGCACAAACCGAGCAAAAAAGAGAAGATTAGTTTTTTCACGGCTTTTCAACTCCTTTTTTGTTGGTTACTTTTTGATTTCCATTGGTTTCACCAATGTAAAAATCTGGAGGAAATCCATTGAGTTGTCTCCATAACTCATACCAAACAGGAACATCATTTAACAAGGCAAATCCTCTAACTCCCGAACCTACTCGAAGTAAACTTGGCCACTCAGGCTCTTCAGGATTTGGCGCAACCAAAATGCGGTATTTTCCATTGGCACTGGTAACGTTATCAATTCCGACAACTTTTCCACCAAAAGTTCCAAAAGAAGCGTTTGGCCATCCTGAAAACACAATAACTGGCCAACCATCAAAAACAATTCGAACATTTTCTCCTAATCCAATTAAGGGTAAATCCATTGGTCTAACATATATTTCTACCGCTAAATTTTGTTTAGATGGAACAATGGTAGCCACCTCTTCGCCTTCTTTTATGGTTTCACCAATTCCACTGCTTGTAGCTTGCGTAATAAATCCATCTTGAGGGGCTCTAATTATTCGGTAACCCACTCTTCCTTCGAGGTTGCTCATTTTATTTTGAAGCTTTGCCAAATCTTCTTCCGTTTTGTATTGATTTCCTAAAGCTTCGAATTTTTCTGAACTAGATTTTGCCAGTTTATCGGCATAATCGCTTACAATAGAGTTATACTCAATTTTAGCGTTTAAATATTCATTTTTAGAAGAAATCCATTTGCTTTCGCTTTCTATTTTTTTGGCATTAGCCATTTGAAATTTTGAACGCCTTTCCTCTAGTTTTGTTAAACTTACCAAACCTTTGGTAAAGAGTTTTTCTTGCCGAACCAATTGAGAATCGGCAATTCCAAAATTTATGATAGATGCATTATAGTCAATACTATCTGCTTGCATTTTTAGTTTTGAAGCTCTAATTTTATTTGTAGCTTGTTGTAGTTTTAACCCTCTATTTTGCTGCAAGGCAGTTAGTTGATTTTCTAAAGCATTTACCTTATCTTCATAAGATTCTATTGTTGATTGTTTTGCATTTAGCTGCTTTTGAGTTCTTTGTATAACTTGAGGGTCTAAATAATCGTCTTTAATCTCACTTAGCCTAATTATAGGATCTCCAGCATGCACAAATTGGCCTTCTCTTACATACCACTCTTCAATTCTACCTGCAATTGCGGTATTTATTGATTGTGGTCTCTCATCTAGGTAAAGTGTAGTAACTTTTCCTGTAGAATTTATATTTTGGGTCCACGGTAAAAAGAGGATCACAAAAGCAATTAATGCTGTACCGATTAAAAAGCGAGAAAGTGTTTTACCCGCATTCACATAAGATACCTTTCCAAAAGATTTAAAAAGGCTTTTGTCTAAATTTATTTTTTGATTAGAAATGTTCAGCATATCAATTTAAATTACATACATCTCTAAAAAAATCTTTATCCTTTAATGACTCATAATCCCCAATGGCCATTATTTCTCCTTCTTTCATAACAATTACTTTATTGCACGAAGCAGCAAAAACAGGATCGTTTGAAACTGCTACAAGTGTCCATGGCTTTTCTTTATCGGTTAAAAAGTTAGATATTTTAATTCGATCTTTTCTTTCAATATTGTGTAAAAATTCTTCTAAAACAAGTAACCTTGGTTTATCTACAGCAGCTCTTGCAATAATTAATTTCATAGCTACGCTTCGAGGCAAACCTTTACCTTCAGCAATTAACTGTGTATCATACCCTTGAGGGATTTTTTGGATAAAACTATCTAAGCCAATTTGCTCTGCGGCCTCTTTTACTTTCTTAAAGGTTATTCCTTCCCTTAACATGGAAATATTCTCGGATAAAGTTCCGGCAAAAATTTGTTCTTGGCTCAAAATATCGCCAATATGCTGCCTCATGCTTTGCATGTTTAGGTTTAGCAACGGAACATTGTTGTATAAAATTTCACCTTGATAATCGGTAAATAACCCTGAAATTAAATTGAGTAAAGTTGTTTTTCCTGAGTTGTTGTATCCTGTTATGCAAATTTTATCTCCCGGCTTAATATCTAAATTAAAATTGTTGATAACAGGTATAGCTTTTTCTGAATATTGGTAGGTTAAATTTTTGATCGAAATTGCAAACCCATCTCCTTGGTCTAAATCATCAAAACAAATGCCTTCATTAGTTTCAATAGGTAGATTTACAACACTATTAATTTTCTCTAATGAGGTAAGCACATCGTAAACACTTTCCATTGATAGAAGCAATTTTTCAACAGAATTTAAAACCAAAATAATGATGATTTCGGCAGCTACAAATTGACCAATATTTATTTGTTGATCAATAACAAGAATTCCTCCTAAAACTAGGAGACTTGCCGTAATTAAAACTTTAAACCCAACAATACTTCCATATTGAAGTAGCAAAACTGAGAAATGATTCTTTCTGGCTGTTAAATAATTAGAAACTAAATCATCTGTTTTAGAAAGTGGCATAGAGCTGTCTCCTGCCAACTTAAAAGTTCCCATAACTCTCCCTAGTTCCTCGAGCCAATGAGCCACTTCATATTTATGTTTAGACTCTTTTAAACTTGTTGCCAAACCTCTTGGGCCTGTGTAATTTATGATTAAAAATATTAGCCCCAAAACCACAAAAGCAAAAACCACAAAAAATGGATGATAGAATGATAATAACACCAACCCAAAAAATATTTGAAGCACAGAAGAGGAGAACTCAATCAAAATTTTTGACAAACCTTTTTGAACCGATATAGTATCAAAAAATCTATTGATTAGTTCAGGTGGATAAAAATTTCTGAGGGCCTCCATTTTAAATTTGGGAATTCGAAAAGCAAACTCAAATGAAGATCTTGTAAAAATTCTTTGTTGTAAAATCTCAGTCATGTACAGTTGCATAATTTGCAACCCGCCTGCCAAAGCAACTCCAATAACTACAATAACCACAAGAATTATCCATGAGGTAGAAACCATTCCTGCCATTACAAACCCAATAATTGCTTGTATGCCTAATGGAAGTGAAAGGTTTAATATTCCAGCGAAAATTGCGTAGAGATAAATTATTCCTATTTCCCGTTTTTCGGGTTTCAGAAGATCTACAAACCTTGAAAATGAATTGTAAAATTGATTTTGTGCCATATCGAATTAAAAATCCATAACAAATATATACATACTTTTGTTAATGATAGTATTACTATCATTTATGGTAATCATTAATTTTCTAAATTAATGTTAATTAATTCAAGCTGAATTTCGTTTTCAAGGGCTTGCACTTTAAAATCTTTCATAAGCGACAAGGCATCATTATCAATTTTCTGGCTTTTTGAGCCATCAATTACTACATGGCTTCCAGTTGGTATTGAGTCTAAAGTTAATTGTAAACTAGCCTTATTGATAAATGATACATGTTCACTTAATTCAATCCTTACTAATTTCCTTCCTTCATTATCTTCTTCTTCATTATATATGTAAGGATTTGCATAATTGGTTTTTAATATAAAAAATACCCCTACACTTAATCCTATCAATATGCCAATTAACAAATCGGTAAATAAAATAGCAACAATGGTTATAACAAAAGGTAAAAATTGGTCCATACCAATTTTGTACTGCTCAATAAACAATGAGGGTTTTGCCAATTTAAATCCCACTAAAAGTAAAACAGCTGCTAAGCATGATAATGGAATTAAATTTAAAATGTGAGGAATTGAAACAACACTTATTATTAAAAATATCCCGTGATAAACAGCTGAAAGTTTTGTTTGTGCTCCTGAACCAACATTGGCTGATGACCTTACAATAACTGATGTAACAGGTAGCCCTCCAATTAAACCAGAAATTAAATTCCCTATGCCTTGGGCCTTTAATTCTGCATTTGGCGGGGTATGTCTTCTATGTGGATCTAATTTATCTATTGCTTCAATGCTCAATAAAGTTTCTAAAGAAGCAATAATTGCAATTAAAAAGGCAACCCTCCAAACCATAAAATTTGAAATGGCAGAAAACTTTGGAGTGGCAAAAAAAGAAGAAAAACTGCTTGCCTCTAATAAACTAGGAATAGCTACTAGGTGAGACTCTTCAACAATTAAAAAGGGAATAGTATCAAAAACTAATTTTAAAACTATACCTAATCCCACAACCACCAAAGGACCAGGAATAATTTTAAAAATAGCATTTTGTTTAATGAAATTAAACTCAAACAACATTAATAATATCAATGAAATAATTCCAATAATTAAAGGTCCTTCATGTACGTGGCTAATTGCGTACATTAACTCTTCGAAGGTGTTCATATTGTTTTGAGGATCAAAAAACTCAACACTTCCAAAGGCCTCAATATCTACCCCCATAAAGTGAGGCAACTGTTTTAAAATTAAAATAATTCCTATGGCAGATAACATACCCTTAATTACCGCATTCGGAAAAAATAATGCTATTAATCCAGCCTTTGCAAACCCCAATATTATTTGCATTATTCCTGCTAACGACACCGCAAGTAAAAAAACTTCAAAGCTTTTTAAATCAGCAATTGCAGTTAAAACAATTATTGTTAATCCTGCTGCAGGGCCGCTAACACTGGTATGCGATTTACTAAAGGCACCAACTACTATACCCCCTACTATACCCGCCATTATGCCTGAAAACAATGGTGCACCTGAGGCTAAAGCAATCCCTAAACAAAGCGGTAGAGCAACTAAAAAAACTACAACCCCTGCTTGTAAATCCTTACCTGTGTGCTTTATTAAATCTTTTAATTTAGGACTATTCATGGTTTGGTTAGGTTTTAAAGATTAGTAATTTGTATTTATAAATTATGGAGATTGAATAGACTTAGTAACAAATTCAAAAATAAATTCGCTTACCTCATCTTCATTTTGTTTAGTGATATTTGTAAGTGAAGGTAAATGATGAGCAAAGAATTTTTGGTTGTGTGCACTTTCAATTGCAGTTGAAATTAATGAGTGTGGGTATTTATAATTTGGGTTAATTTCACTAATTATATCTGCCAAATTATCGCACATTGCTTTATAAGCACTAAAATAGCCTTCTTTATTATCTACATCCACCTCCTTGGTTAAATAAGCTTTTGAAGATTCTGATACAACAATTCTATACAAAGCTTCTTCATCAACATGCAGAAAAGTTGGGTCCTCTTTTATAGGTTTAGCAAATGTATCAATGGCTATTTTGAGGCGCTTTTCAGGAGACTCGATGTTGTTTAAATTATAATCTATGCTGTATTGAAGCCAATTCCAATACCAAGAAATAAGGTAAATTAATAACTTGTGTTTGTTTTCGAAATACCTATAAATAGAAGCTTCGGTTGATTTTATTTTGGCTGAAAGTTTTTTAAAAGTAAAAGATTCAAAGCCAATTTGGTCTATCAATAATATGCTATTTGTGATTATCTTTCTCCCCAAATCAGTTGAGTCTGGGTCTTTTATGTAAGCCTTTTCTGATAACTTTATTTGAATTCTCACTATTAATGATAGTTTTTATATTGTCGGTAAAAGTAACACTTTCATTTCAGTAAATCAAAACGGATATTATATTAGCATTATGGAAATACAAATTGGTAGCAAAATAGAACACTACAGATACGGTGTTGGCATGGTAAGCGAGGTTGGAATTACCAACATGAAAATAATTTTTGTATAGGGCGGTGAAATGTCTTTTGCCAAAAACAACGAAGAAATTGAAATTATCTCAACTCCTGAAAATTCGGGTGGAGGAAGCTCTGTTGACCTTAAAGCTGTTGAAGAGATGATTACCTATGTTTTAGATAAGTATGCATCTTTAAGCGAAGTTGTAGAATTAGGCGAAAGTTGGGAAGGCGGCGAAATGACTTTAACTCCTGGCAAAGAAGGTTTACAAAGCAAGAGTATTCCTATCGAAACCTTTTTTCATAAAATAGTAATGGCAAGAGACAGATTAAGAGTTTTAGAACAAAACATCAATAGCCATCCAAAATTAACTGATGAAGAAAAGGTAAATCTTCAAAAATATATTTCGAGGATTTATGGAAGTTTTACCACTTTTAATATTTTGTTTAAAAACAAAGAAGATCAATTTTCTTCCAAATAAGTTACTTGTAACTGTTTACAAAATCTTCAATTTCTAACGAGAATTGGTCGGGTTCATCTACCATAGGTGAATGGCCCGAAAAATTGAAAATTACAAATTCGATATCTGAGGTTGAAGCTTTGTTTAAAACATCGAAACCTAAAGATGGTGGAACAACAAAATCATACTTCCCCCAGAGCAGTAGTGTTGGTATTGTAATTTGATTTAATTTTTGGGTTAAAGCCACAAATTCAGATTCTTTGTTAATTTGATTTGCTGTGTACTCGCTTGATAAAAAGGCCGACAAACTAACGATTGGGGAAGTGGCAATACCATGTGGGTAGCCTGTTCCTTCAGGAGCATCAATTATTTCAATTAAACCTTCAGCTTCATGTCCGTAATTGTTTAATTCTCCACCTTGGTCTAGGGTAATATTGTTCGTATCAATATCCTCACAATAATCTACAATTTCAGTCCACTTTTCTACATTATTTCCTTTTGATATTTCATCATTTCCGATTTCAATAAACATTTTAGTAGCATCCACGTAAAGCTTTGGAATATCATGAGCTCCACCAGCTTCAATCCAACCTTTAATTTCATTTTGAATATCGGTATTTATCAAAGCAAAAGTTCCTGTGGTTCCACCCCAGCTATGTCCCATTAAAAAAACCGAAATATCTTGCCCATATTTTTGTTTCAAAAACAAGGTTACTTCATAAATATCATCTGCAAACCTTTGCATGTTTACTTCATCTATTAAATAAATACCTTGAGAAGCGCCTTGACCTCTTTGGTCTAAATAAACCATAGCATAATTAGACTCAAGTCTGTCTGCATAAATTCCTTCGTTGTAACTGTATCCACCTCCTGCTCCCGGCCCGCCATGAAGCAACAAAATAAAAACCTTTGAGGCTATTTGTCCATCTATTTGCACTGCCAAATCAGCACCATCGGAAGTTCTGAAATAAAAACGCTCATAAAAATCATCGTTTGGAGTGGTGCATGCAAAAAGCATTAAACCTAAACTTAAAACCGAAAAAATAATTTTGATTTTATTCATCGCTTATTGTTTTGCTTTTTTAAAATCCCACAAGTATTTTACCCCAATCTCTAAAGCAGGATTTAAAACTGAAGTAAACCCATAAGGCATTAAAAACATGAGTTGAGGTTTTACAAACCAGCCAATATTAATTTCTTTTCGATAGAATAAATTTTGGCCAAAAGCCGCAAAAATTGTTGGCATAAATTGGGCTTGCCCTGCCAATGTATATTGGTATGGCTCTGTGCCCGAACCAAGTTCATAAGTTGGGATATTGTAAATACGCTGAAGGTAGCCCAAACCAAAACCAGCATCGTAATAAAATCCTCTTCTTGTTTTAGTTCTTCGGTATAAAAATTCAGCATTTAAAAATAGCCCTGTATGATTATTGGCATGATTATAAAACCCAACACTTGGAGATAAAACTAAGTTTCTAATTTTTGTTTTAGACCCAATTTTCGAGTTTCTATTTTCAAACCATCTGTCTTTGGTTTTTTCTTTTTCAAAGATGCTTTTTTCAACTCCTAGTTTCAAGCCAGGGTGTATTCCATTTTCTCCAAAATAAGAAACATTTATTGGTAATTGCTGACCTAATAGGCAATTTGTAAAATATAAAAAGGCTGATAGCGTAAATATTTTTTTCATTAATGATTTAAATTATTTTAAAATCCAAAGTACTGAAATACATAATATCAAACTTAATAATATATTTAATGCAAAGAGATAATAGTTTCCATCTCTTAAAAGGGCTAAACTTTCTAAACTAAAAGTTGAAAACGTGCTAAAACCTCCGCAAAAACCAACTATAAGCATGATGTTTAGGTAAGGAAAGTTTAGCAGTTGTTTACTCCATATTCCAGCGGCCAACCCTAATACAATACAGCTTAAAAAATTGGCTGTTAAAGTTGCAATTGGAAAAACCGGTTTGCCAAATTGTTGAATTAACAACGAAACTCCAAAACGAACCATTGAACCTAAGCCTCCTCCTAAAAAAACAAACAAAAACTGTTTCATGATTTAATGAGTTTTTTAAAGGTAACAGCAAACATGTTAAACATAAAAAAACCTATAGCACCTCCTAAAAATGCTCCTGCTACAATATCACTTAAATAGTGTTTACCTAAATACATTCTGCTGTACATGTTTAACAAGACATAAGCAACAAGTATGGCCGTCATCCACCTTTTCTTTATCAAGTAGGCAGACAAAACTGCAATTGAAGCCGTATTTGATGCATGAGACGAAAGAAAACCATATTTACCACCACAACCCTCTATTAACCTAAGTTGATCTCTTAAATCGAGGTTATGGCATGGCCTATATCTTTCGAAAACTTCTTTAAAAAGCTTAACAGAAGACTGATCTGCTAAAACAATGGTAAGGGCAACAAAAGGCAAACTCAAAAGCAAACCTTTTACACCAAGTTGTTTGTAGAATAAAAAGAGCATCAACAAATAAAGGGGAAGCCAACCAAATTTTGAGGAGGCAAAAACCATAATGTAATCGAGTAAATCTGAATAATGCTGATTTACCCAAAGGGTTGAAGCATGATCAAACTGCTCTAACCATTCCATGTTTTAGGGGTTTCATTAATGGCATTCCAAAGCATATCTTTAAGCTCCATTAAGTTTTTTTGTGCCACAGCCGAAATAAATATTGTTTCTACATTTTTAGGCAAAAGCAACTTCATTTCATCTTCCATTTGTTGATCTAGCATATCAACTTTGGTTATGGCTAAGATGCGCCTTTTATCAAGTAATTGGGGATTATATTGTGTTAACTCGTTTAATAAAATTTCGTATTCTTTGATGATGTTTTCCGTATCACAAGGAATCAAAAAAAGCAAAACTGCATTTCGCTCAATGTGCCTCAAAAACCTTGTTCCAATTCCTTTTCCTTCGTGTGCACCTTCAATAATTCCCGGAATATCGGCCATCACAAAACTTTTGTGACCTCTGTAAGGAACCATGCCCAAATTAGGAACCATGGTTGTAAATGGATAATTTGCAATTTCGGGTTTTGCTCCACTTATACTAGCTAAAAGGGTAGATTTGCCTGCATTTGGAAACCCAACTAAGCCAACATCGGCCAAAACTTTTAACTCAAGAATTTTCCACTCTTCAGAGCCTTCTTCGCCATCTTGGGCATAACGTGGGGTTTGGTTTGTTGCAGATTTGAAATGGTTATTTCCTTGTCCCCCTCTGCCACCTTGCACCAAAATTCTAGTTTCGTTTTCTTCTAGCATTTCAAACAAAACTTCGTTGGTTTCAGCATCTTTAACAACCGTGCCAACAGGAACTTCAATGTAAGCATCCTCACCATCTGCACCGGTGGAGGTTTGCTTGCTACCATCTCCCCCATTTTTGGCTTTGATGTGCTTTTTGTATTTCAAATGCAAGAGAGTCCAAAGTTGAGGATTTGTTCTCAAAATAATATGACCTCCTCTTCCTCCATCTCCCCCATCAGGGCCACCTTTTGGAATATACTTCTCTCGTCGTAAATGGGCTGAACCATTACCTCCTCTTCCCGATTTACACCAGATTTTAACGTAATCTACAAAGTTTGATGAGGCAATTTTTCTATTGTGGGCAGCCATAAATTTTATTAACCGATAACTTCGGTAAGTCTTTCAAAAATTTCATTAACGGTTCCAACTCCTTCAATATCTGTATACTTTCCTAAATTTTGGTAGTAATTGATTAATGGAGCTGTTTTATCGTTGTATGTTTTTATGCGATTGGCAATTACTTCTTCGTTGGCATCATCTGCCCTACCCGAATCTTTGCCTCTCAATAACAATCTTTTTATCAATTCACCATCAGGCACTTGTAGGGCCAACATGTGATTGATACTTGTTCCTTTATCGCTCAATAATTTATCAAGAGCTTCAGCTTGGGCTGTAGTTCTCGGAAAACCATCGAAAATGAATCCGTTGGCATTTTTGTTTTCTTCCAATTTGTTGTTGATCATTCCGATAACAACTTCATCTGGAACTAAATTACCAGCATCCATTAATGCTTTTGCTTTTAATCCTAACTCGGTTTGGGCAGTAACTTCGCCCCTTAAAATATCACCTGTTGAAAGGTGCACTAAATTGTATTTTTCAATCAAATTTGTTGATTGAGTTCCTTTTCCAGCTCCCGGAGGGCCAAATAAAACTAAATTTAACATCTTAAAAACTAATTTGTTACGACATATATATTTTTCAAGTTACGACCTAAACCATCATAATCTAAACCATAACCAACAATAAACTTATTCGGAATTTCTAATCCAACATAAGCAAGCGGAATTCTAAAATGATAAGCTTCGGGCTTTAGCAAAAGTGTAGCTACTTTAACCGATTTGGGATTAAATTTCTCCACTTCAATCTCAAGCTTTTCGAGTGTAATTCCTGTATCAACAATATCTTCAAGCAAAATAATATCTCTACCCTCCACATCATTTCCTAAACCAATTAAGTTTTTTACGGTACCTGTGGTTGAAGTGCCGCTGTAAGATGAAAGTTTGGTGAAACTTATTTCGCAATCGATGTTGATACGTTTTAATAAATCTGCAGCAACCATAAAAGCACCGTTTAAAACTGGAATTATCAAAGGGCATTTACCCTTGTAATCAGCGTTTATTTTTTGAGCCATTGAATCAACGGCTTGTAGAATTTTTTCTTCACTCAAATAAGGTTTAAAATTCTTATCGTGAAGCTTTATCGTATTGCCACCTTGCATAGGCGGGCAAATGTAACTATTAAAACGCCAATATTGGGCAATAATTGATTGCTAAACTTATTTTTGCGCCTCAATTAAAAAGCATGGCAAAAGAGTTTTTCGACAAGGATTTTAAACTAGGAATTTTAGGAGGTGGCCAATTGGGCAGAATGTTTATTCAGGAAGCAGTTAGCTACAATGTAAAAATTGCGGTTTTAGATCCAAGTAAAGATGCGCCATGTGCCAATATAGCTGATGAATTTACAGTTGGTGATTTTAACGATTACCAAACTGTAGTTGATTTTGGAGCGAATAAAGATGTGGTTACCATTGAAATTGAACACGTTAACGTTGAAGCTTTAAAAGAGTTAGAAAAAAGAGGAGTTAAGGTTTTTCCTCAGCCTCATGTTATCGAATTGGTTCAAGACAAAGGCTTGCAAAAAGAGTTTTACCAAAAACATGAAATTCCAACTTCGAGCTTTCAGTTAATTTCTGATAAATCTGAAATAAAAAACTTACCTATTGTTCAGAAACTTAGAAAAGGTGGTTATGATGGAAGAGGCGTTCAAGTTTTAAAATCTGAAGATGATTTAAAGGAAGCTTTTGAAGGTGCTTGTGTTTTAGAAGAATTAGTTGCCATCGATAAAGAAATTTCGGTAATTGTAGCTAGAAATGAAGATGGAGAAGTAAGAACTTTTCCTGCTGTTGAGCTAGAGTTTAATCCGAAAGCCAACTTGGTTGAATTTCTTTTTTCTCCTGCTAATATTGACAAACACAAAAAAGCAGAAGCTCGCGACTTAGCCGTTGAAGTAGCCGAAAAGCTCGGCATTGTAGGCTTACTAGCTGTAGAAATGTTTTTGACTGAAGATGGAGAACTTTTGGTAAATGAAATTGCACCAAGAACACACAATAGCGGTCACCATACCATTGAGGCAAATTTCACTTCTCAATTTGAGCAACATTTACGTTCTGTTTTGAATATGCCTTTGGGCAAAACAGAAGTTATGATTCCAGCTGTTATGGTAAACCTATTGGGTGAGCCCAACAACGAGGGAGATGCAACCTATTTGGGATTAAACAAAATTTTAAAAACTCCTGGCGTTCATTTGCATTTGTATGGTAAAACCACTACCAAGCCATACCGTAAAATGGGCCATGTTACTATCATTAATGAAGATTTGAATACGGCAAAGTCTATGGCGAGAAAAGTTAAGAATACTTTGAAGGTTGTAGCGAAGTAGGTTTTGGTTTTTTGGCCCGCCTTCGCTTTGCTTATTCGGGTAAATTTTTGGTTTTTGGTTCCGTCACTCAGAGCTCCGAAAGCATTCGTGGGCAATGAGTCTCCATAATAGATTAAGGAAAAAAGATAAAGGACAAAGGATGATAAGCTTTTTTAATTAGTTCTCGATACTTCTTCCGCTGCGCTTCAGAAACTCGAACTAAATCAGTTTCAAATTAGGGAGATTCCTTGCTCGGTTTCGTTCCTCAACCTCCAAGGAATGACGAATAACTCAATACTTCACCTCTTTTTTTCAATCAACTTTACACTGCTTTTTGCATTGCATTAAATTTTGGTTCTCCACATCGGTTAACTGAGGTAACTTTTGCATTCCTTCCAAATATTTTTTTGCTTCGTTACATTGATTCCTTTGGCAATACGAAACACCCAACTTGTATTTAGTTACTTCATCCTCAGGATTTATGGCATAAGCTTTAAGCATATAATCGAACCATTTATCGGCATATCCAGAGGCATTTCTCGAGTCGGTATTCATAAACATGTTTTGTAAGTTGGCCAACACCTGATAAGCATCAAAATAGTTAGGGTCAACCTTTATGAGTTTTAACAATACACTTTGACTGTTGGTGAAATCGCCTTTTTTGTAAAGCGCAAAACCTAACCCAAATAAAGCTCTAGTATTTTCAGGGTTTTGTTGCAAAATAGGTTGGTAAAAAGCGATAGACTTATCCAAAATCCGAACTTGTTCTTCGGCTGTAGTGGCTTCATCTGCCATGTTCAAGTAAATATTTGCTTCAATTACAGAGGCTTCTTCTTGCCAAGTATCATCTTCTTTGGCTTTGTTGGCAAATTGTTGAGCTTCTCCATAATCACTTATATTTTTATAAAAATTGGCGCCTTCAATATCATCGCTGTAAGGCTCGAAACTAATTTTTGAAAATGGCCAAAACAGATTTGAAAGCGTAGCTTGATATCGTGTCTGTTGCAGCTGACTTTGTTGAACTGAAAAACTACCTTTTTGAATGTTAGGGAACTTTGATTTTTTCACATAAACGCATCCAATAATATCGGCATAAGCCAACTCCCAATCTGGACTGTGGTATAAATATTTATGCAGTTTGCTAAACCTCAGCCTGTAAAGCGTTACATAATCAAAATCTTGCTTTTTATCTTCTTCAATAAACAAAACTGGGAACTCGGTAATTCTTAAAAATTGGTTGAAAAACTTTTCTGGAAAAATATCTAAATCTCTAAAATCTATGTACGACTTAAAATCTTCTTTTTGGTCCCAAAGCAGGTATGATGAAATCAAATAATCAGAAAAGCCTTTGCCTTTAATTTCATTGTGGCGCATAAACTCACTTACTTGAATTGGGTTGTTCCAATGCGAAATTCCAATTCCAAAATCATTGGGTGAATCAATTTTTCGGTAATACCAATTTGAAGCAATTAATCCATAAACTATAAAGCTTCCTGTTAAAGCAATGGGTGTTAACACCTTAGAAGTGATTTTAAGCTTTTCGAACAATTGGGTTAATGCAAATCCAATAAACGGAATCAAAATCAACACAAAAAATGGAATATTTCGGTGGGCTGTGGTTGATAAATAACCAAACAAAACCAGCAAAATAAAATAGCCTATTCCAAATTTTTCTTTTAAAATCTTTAGGTTATTTTTTGAAAACAAAAGACTGAATATCAATAAAGAAACTAAACTTAAAACAACAAATATTTGTGGATTTTCCCAATAATATTGGGTTGAAATAGAATAAAGCTCAGTAGTGAATTTATTGGCTCCTAATTGCGAAAATATCTCGAAAGGTTGAAGCAACATTTTTACATGATAAGGATGCAAAACCACAGCTAAACCAGATGCAAACCCTACGAAAAATATGGTTTTTATATCCTTGAACTTTTCTGCTATCTGTTTTGCATTTGACTCTACGAAAGCACCCAATATAAAAGTGGTTGAAATAACTACCCCAATGGCGTAGGCTTCATGTAAATTAGCCCAAAGAGCTTGCAATGGAATAATAGCCCAAATGATTTTATCTTTTGTTTGGCGGCTTCTAAGCCATAAAAAAATGAAAATCACCGATAACAAATGTGAACTCATTTCAGGCCGATTGAGCATTCTAAACTCCAAAGCAAAAAGTGAGGCTAAAGAAACGATAGCAAAAACTGCAAAGTTTACCTTAACCAGTTTTGCTATTTTCCACAAAAACCAAAAAATTAAAACGTTGAATGTAGCTTGCAAAAAAGTAATCCAAGCAACCCCAAAAACACTCGAAATACTATAAACCAAAACTTCAAAAAGCCATTTGATATTGACCCATTCAGTGCCAAAAAAGGTAAACGAAAATGGGTCGGAGCTTGGAACTCCATTTTGGGTTATCCACTCCCCTGTTCTCAGCATCCACCAAAGGTCAGGCTCATGAATTAGTTTGATTCCGAATACGAAAACAACAATAAAAAACAATCCAAATAAAATTCTATCAAGATTTTTCATTCAGTAAGAAAAGTAAAAATGTTTGAAGGATTAACAACAAAAGTGCTTGTATTTTGATAGTTATTGGTAAAGGTTTTAGAAAAACGCACTTTTTTATTTTCATTCCATTTTATTTCGAAAGCAGACAATTGTCCGTCACTTTCTTCAATTAAATCAATTTCTTGCTGATCATGGGTTCGCCAGAAATAGTAATTACATGGTTTGTTGTGATTTTTATTAAACTTAATTCTCTCAGCTATAAAAAAGTTTTCGAATAAACTTCCAACATCCTGTCTAAAATCTATAGATTGAAACTGGGCAATAATTGAATTTCTAATTCCTAAATCCCAAAAAAATATCTTCCTTTTAGAAGTAAGTTCTTTTCTTAAATTTCTGCTGAATGATGGTAACCTAAAAACTATATAATTTTTTTCAAGAAGGTCAATGTAATTTTCTATGCTTTGGTTGTCTAAACCTATTTTTTTTCCTAATTCGTTGTAAGAAACTTCATGCCCAACTTGTAGTGCTAAAGCCCTTAGCAATAGCTTTAGTTTTTCAGGTTTTCTTATGTTTTGCCACGAAAAAATATCCTTGTACAAATAACTATCACTCAAGGTATTTAAAACCTCCTTTTCGTTGCCCAAATTCATTACAACTTCAGGATACATACCAAAAACCAACCTGTGACCTAACAAGCTTTTTTGCTTTAAAATATTTGAGTTTAAGATGAGCTCTTCTAGCGAAAATGGAAATAAATTGAACTCCCACTTTCTGCCGGTTAATGGTTCATTTAATTTGTTGGCCAAATGAAGAGACGAAGAACCAGAAAGTACCACTTTGATAATTTGGTTATCAACCAAAAGCTTTGTTTTTAAGCCAATATTTTCAATTCGCTGCGCTTCATCTATAACTAAATATGAATTTCCTGAAACCAAAATCTTCCATGTTTCTGTGTTGATATTACTTAACAGAGTTTGAACTTCGGGGTCATCACCATTTAGCCAAATTACATTTGCTTTATCACCTAAAACATTTTTCAAAAAGGTTGTTTTCCCAACCTGCCTAGCTCCCAAAATAATAATTGCTTTATTATCTGAAAGTTTAGCTTGAAAATGATTTGTAATGGTTCTGTTTATCAAAATACGAATGATGAATTCGCAAAATTAACGTTTTTTTTGCGATTAAATTTTAAAAAATCATGTAAAAAGAAAATAAATTAAAACATTACTTTAGCTACCAAACCAAAAATCTTTGCTCAACAAACTCAAACAATTAGGCCCTGGATTACTATATGCTGGTGCTGCCATTGGGGTATCACATTTGGTGCAATCTACAAGAGCAGGAGCAAATTTTGGTTTTACCTTAATTTGGGTAATTGTAATTGCCCACTTTTTTAAATATCCGTTTTTTCAATTCGGACCAAGATACACAGCTGCCACAGGAAAAAGCCTTTTATCGGGTTACCAAAAAATGGGTAATTGGGCTTTGGTATTATTCGGATTATTAACCATTTCTACCATGTTTGTAGTTGAAGCAGCCATAATTGCGGTAACAGCTGGCATGGCCGAAAACCTTTTTCAGTTAGGGTTCGACACCCTTACTTGGGGAGCCATAATTTTAGCTATTTGTTTAGGCATTTTGGTTTGGGGAAAATACAGTTTACTAGATAATTTGGTCAAGGTAATTATTGTGGTTTTATCAATAACTACAGTTGCTGCATTTGTGGCTTTTTTCTATAATTTACAACTAAATACTCAGCTTTTTGGCGATTTTAATTGGCGAGATAACACCGATGTATTCTTTTTAATTGCCTTGATGGGATGGATGCCTGCTCCATTAGATATTAGCGTTTGGCATTCGGTATGGAGCGTTGCCAACAACCGAGAGAAAAAAGAAAAAACATCTTTAAAAAATGCCCTTTTCGATTTTAATGTAGGCTATTTTGGCACTGCAATTTTGGCCTGTTGTTTTTTAGGCTTAGGGGCTTTGGCGCTTTTTAACAGCAACCTAACCCTATCTTCAAATGCTGCTGGTTTTGCAAAACAAATAAACGAGGTTTATACCAACTCTTTGGGTAATTGGGCTTTTTATGTTATCGCCATCGCAGCATTTACAACCATGTTTAGCACAGCTATAACCTGCTTAGATGCTTTTCCTAGGGTTTTAAGACCAATCTCTAAAATGCTGGTTTCAAGGTTAAATGAAAAGACTTTAAACCGAAAAATTTACAACGTGTGGATTGGTATTACTGCAGGAGGAACAATCGCAATTTTAATTTTCTTTTTAAGCAGCATGAAGCAGTTGGTTGACTTTGCGACTACCCTTTCGTTTTTAACCACCCCCGTAATTGCGTGGTTAAATTACCGTGTTATTTTTAAAGGCGACATAAGTCTAGAGTTTATTCCATCAAAAAAAATGAAACTCCTTAGTCAAGCTGGCCTTCTGTTTTTGTTGGGTTTTACGGTTTTCTTTTTGGTAGCAAGATTTTTTATTTAAAAATAAATGAACTCCAAATAGTTTTCTGGAGTAATTACCTTGTATTCAGCGTTGGGGTAAGCATTAAAAAATGATTTTGGAGCTTTGGGAGTTTTCTTCTCATTCCACTTAAACTCAAAAGCCAATAATTTTCCATCTATTTCTTCCACATAATCAATTTCTTGCTGATTTGTAGTTCGCCAAAAGAAAGAATTTACAAACCTTCTTTTTCTTTGGTTGTACTTATGGCGTTCAGAAATCAAGAAGTTTTCCCAAAGCTGACCTTTGTCTTGCCTTTGGGTTAAAGTCATTAAAGAACTTATTGTTGAGTTTCTTAAACCATTGTCAAAAAAATAGATTTTTCTGCTCTTTTTTAATTCATTTCTTAAATTTCTGCTAAGGGATGGCAAACTAAAAATAATAAAAGCTTTTTCCAATAATGAAACATAATTCTCCACTGTTTGATTGTCTAAACCTACTAAGTTTGCTATTTCATTAAATGAAACTTGATGACCAACTTGGTGCGCCAATGCCTGTAATAATGATTCTAGTTTTCTAGGCTTCTTTATCCTTTCCCACGATAAAATATCCTTATACAACAAGCTATTTGAGAGTTCATTTAAATATTCAACTTCGTTACCTTGATGATTAATAATTTCAGGATAAAACCCAAAAACTAGCCTTCTTTGAAGTAACTGTTTTTCTTCCAGTAAATTTCCATTTTCTGCCAATTCAAAAAAGCTAATTGGATATAATTGAAGCTCCCATTTCCTTCCTGTTAAAGGTTCATTTATTTTGTTTGCCAGTTCGAATGAGCTAGAACCTGAAACCAAAATTTTGACTTCGGGTATTTCATCGTATATTAATTTTAAAAGCAATCCTATATTCTCAATCTGCTGAGCCTCATCAATAAAAAGTAACTTCACATCTTTTAAAATGGCTTTTAATTCTGGTATAGAAATATTTGCAAGTTCAGTTTTCAATCCTGGACTATCACAATTCCACCAAAGTGTCTTCTTTTCACCTTTTTGAATTGTTTTAAACAAAGTTGTTTTTCCAACTTGTCTAGATCCATAAAGTATTAATACCTTCCTGTCGGATAACCTATCAATAATTAAATTCTCAACAGTTCGTTTAAGCATAATTCCATATCAAATCGCAAATTTAGGTTATTTTTTGCGATTCAATTCGCAAATTATTACCTTTTTCTGCGATTCAATTCGCAAATTACTTGAAAATGAATTTTCTAAATCCCCTTTCATCAATAAAATAATATTTGTTTTTAAGCTTCTATTATGTTTGCTAAAAACAGATTTGTATGAAAAAGCTTCTATTGGGTTTGGTTGTTTTATTTCCAATAATTTCAATCGGCCAAAATAAAAAAGACTTAACGCTAGAGGATGCAGTAATTGGTCGGTGGACTAACCTAGCTCCTGAAAGGATTGATTTTTTTAGCTGGATACCTAACCAAGATGCCTATTATATATATGGAAAGGTTGACGACAATGTTCTTTATGAAGCTTCTGCTCCAAAATTTGAAGAGAAACCTGTTATTTCTAGAAGCAATGTAAATGCCCTAATCAAAACTCTTTCAGATGATACTTTGCGCTCATTATCTGGCATTGAAGCTTTAGGCGAAAACAAAATAAAGTTCAGAACAAAATCAAGTTATTACACCCTCGATTTAAGCACAAAAAACCTTAAAAAAGGATTTGATGTAAATCCTGACGCTGCCAATACAGAATGGTCGCCAACGCACGATAAACTAGCTTATACCATCGATAATAATTTAAGGGTAAAAACCGCAGGTGAAGAAATAAAAATTTCTTGGGAAGAGAATGAAGACATTGTTTTTGGTCAAGCAGTTCACAGGTTTGAATTTGGAGTAAGCAAGGGTACTTTTTGGAGTCCAAAAGGAAATTTATTGGCCTTTTATCGCAACGACCAAACCATGGTTACCAATTACCCTTTGGTTGATGTTTCTGAGCGACCTGCCAAAGTACAAAATGTAAAATACCCAATGGCCGGCATGAAAAGCGAAGAAGTAACTCTAGGAGTTTACAATTTCAAAAACAAAAAAACAATCTACCTAAATACTGGTGAACCCAAAGAACAGTATTTGACCAACATAGCTTGGAGTCCTGATGAAAAATACATTTATGTGGCCGTGCTAAATCGCGATCAAAATCATGTGAAATTTAACAGGTACAATGTAAATGATGGAAGTTTTGACAAAACACTTTTCGAAGAAAAACATCCAAAATATGTTCAACCTTTAAACCCTATTTTATTTCTTCCAAAAGACGATGAGAAATTCATTTGGCAAAGTCAAAAAGATGGTTTCAATCATTTGTATTTATACAATACAGATGGCAAATTTTTACAGCAATTAACCTCTGGAGCTGAATTGGTAACCCAAGTTTTAGGCTTTGATGCTTCAGGTAACAAATTGCTTGTTCAAACAACGGCTGAATTTGGTTTGAGCCGAATTTTAAAATGGGTAGATATTAAAACAGGAAATTCATCTGTAATAACAAAGCAAATGGGCACAACAAGCGCCAAAGCTTCTACTAATGGTAATTTTATTTATACCGCTTTCACAGATTTAAAAACCCCTTCAGATTACAACATTATTAACCAAACAGGAGGAAAAGTAAAAAACCTATTAACCCCTGCTAATCCCTTAGATGATTACAAAGTTGGAGCAACTGAAGTTTTCCAAATAAAAAACAAAGATGGTTTAGACCTAAATTGTAGAATGGTAAAACCTTTTGATTTTGATAACAAAAAGAAGTACCCTGTTTTGGTTTATGTGTACAACGGGCCTAATGTTCAGTTGATTCAAAATAGGTATTTAGCAGGAGCCTCTTTGTGGATGCATTACTTTGCCAACAAAGGTTATTTGGTATTTACAGTTGATGGTAGAGGTTCTGCAAACAAAGGCTTTGAGTTTGAAAATGCCATTTTTAGAAATTGCGGAGAACCTGAAATGGAAGATCAAATTTCTGGAGTAAATTATCTTAAAACTTTAGCTTATGTTGATACTGCAAAGTTTGCCGTTCACGGTTGGAGCTATGGTGGATTTATGACCACAAGTTTGATGTTAAAAACACCTGGAGTTTTTGATGTTGGTGTTTCTGGTGGTGGAGTTATGTATTGGAAATACTACGAGGTAATGTATACCGAGCGGTACATGGATACTCCAGAAACAAATCCTGAAGGCTATGAAAAAACCAGCCTATTAAACAAAACACAAAATTTAAAAGGCAAGCTATTGATGATTCACGACAGTGGAGACGATACCGTTGTGCCTCAGCACGCAGAAGACTTTTTGAAAAATTGCGTAAAAACTGGAACCCAAGTAGATTACTTCTATTATGTTGGTCACCCTCATAACGTTAGAGGAAAAGACAGAATCCATTTGATGGAAAAAGTTTTAAATTATGTTGAAGAAAATTTAAATGATTAACAACCTTTTTGTTGTTAAATATGTCTTATTAACCGAATGAAAAAGATCCTTTTATTTTTTGTCCTTTTCGGATTTACAACAAACCTTTTTGCCCAATTTAATTTGCAAGGTAAAATTGAAGATGAAGCATCAGGCGAAGCACTTCCATTTGTAAACGTTGTTTTAAAATCTAATAAAAAAGGAACCGCAACCAATGTAGATGGGTACTTCACTTTGTTTGATGTTCCAACTGATACATCAACCATTTTAATTAGTTATTTGGGATATGGAATTTCTGAAGTTAAATTAACTCCTCAAGACTTTAAAGGGCAACGTGTATTCGAAATAAAAAAGCAAGCCATTGAGCTTAAAACTTTCGAGATATCAGACCAAAGTAAACAAACCATAAAGCTTACCGAAGATGTGAGCAGGGTGAGTTTAAATCCTACACAATTGCAAAATTTACCCAACTTGGGTGAAGTAGATATTTTTAGAGGATTACAACTTTTGCCAGGCGTTAGCGGAACTTCAGAATCATCTTCTGGTTTGTATGTAAGAGGTGGAACACCAGACCAAAACTTAGTGCTTTTAGATGGAATAAACATTTACCATGTAGACCACTTTTTTGGAATTTTTAGTCCGTTTAATGCTTACGCCATTAAAGATGTTCAGTTTTACAAAGGTGGTTTCCCTGCTGAGTTTGGAGGTAGGTTATCCTCTGTTGTAGACTTAACAGCAAAAACAGGAAACGCCAAAAAACCGAGCTTGGCCTTTAATGGTAATATGTTGAGTTTAAATGGAGTAATTGAGAGTCCATTACCCAAAAAGTTAGGTTCTATTTTGATAGCCGGAAGAAGAAGTTACACCGATTTTATTCAAAGCCCTACTTATAATAATTTATTCGACAATGTATCTGAGCAAGACCAAGAAGACCTTGGTTTTGGTATTGGTGGGTTTAATCAGGTTGAGCCTGACTTTTTCTTTTACGACCTCAACGCCAAAGTTACTTTAACCCCAACTGATGTTGATGTAATTTCATTTAATTTTTTCTCTTCAAAAGACAATCTAGACAATTCATCTGAAGACAGTTTTGGAGGTTTTGGAAAGTTAGAAACTATTGACAAAACCAACTGGGGAAACGATGGGTATAGCCTAAAGTGGAGCCGACAGTTTAACCCAAAATTCTACAGCAAAGCCATACTTTCATACTCTAAATACCAAAGTGATTATGAGCTAGGAAACAACTTCTATTCAACCGACTCACTTGGCAACGACTCCTTGTTATTCAGCTTTAATACCGTGCAAAACAATACCGTAGAAGACGTAACATTTAGGTACGATGCCGAGTTTCAATACAACCCAAATCACACCCTAAAATTCGGAACTTGGATTACCAACAACCAAATAAAATACCTCAACGTTTTAGATGACTCTATTAACCTTCAAGACAGAAAAGAAGCTGGTACAACTTATTCGTTTTTTGTGCAAAACAGAAGCGAATTTGGTAAGCTTACCACTGAAGGTGGATTGCGAGGAAGCTACTTTACCCCAACCTCTAAAATTTATTTTGAACCTAGGTTAAGTTTCAATTACAATTTATTTAAAAATGTACGAGTTAAAGGAGCTTGGGGTGTATATCGTCAATTTATTAATAGAGTAATTTTAGAAAATGTATTTGGAGGAAGTAGAGATTTTTGGTTGCTTAGCGATGGCAATACTTTGCCGGTAAGTTTTGCCCAACATTATATTTTAGGTGCGGCATACGAAAACAACAGCTGGCTTTTTGATGTAGAGGCTTACCGTAAAAATACAGGCGGCTTACTTGAATATTCTCTTCGTTTTGGTGGATTTGATGATTCAAATGAAAACTTTGACAACTTGTTTTTTAGAGGAACTGGTGTAGTTCACGGAATAGACTTTTTACTACAACGAAAAATGGGAGCTTTTACAGGATGGATTGGCTACACACTCAGCAAAGTAGATTATACCTTTCCAAAAATTAACCAAGGAAGAACTTTTCCTGCTTTACATGACCAAAGACACGAAGCTAAAATTATTGGCTCCTATACTTTGGGCGATTTTGTTTTTGCATCAACCTTTATTTATGCTACAGGCAAACCTTACACAGCGCCAATTGGGCAATACAACATAAAATTAATTGATGATACTGAAAGACAATACATCCATTTTGGAGACAAAAACTCACAAAGATTACCAGATTACCACAGGCTAGATTTTTCGATAACTTACAATTATGAGTTTAGCTTTATGGAAGGTAATGCAGGTATTTCATTTTTCAATTTATACAATAGGCAAAACATCAAATACAAAAGATTTTTCTTGCGTGAATTCGACCCAGAAACCTTTATGCCAATTCCTCCCGAATTGGTAGAAACCGACATTACACTTTTGGGTTTTGTGCCTAACTTTTTTATCAGCTTTAGATTTTAAATTATGAAAAAGTTTCTATACATAATCGTACTTATTTTAACCACAATTGGTTGTACAAAAACCAATCCTATTCAGGGCAATAAGGTAGTTATTGAAGCCTTTTTATTTTTAGATGAACCTGTTGATGATGTAAGGATAACTTCACTTTTAGCCTATGGAGGTGACGATACAATTCCTCAGCCTATTAACGATGCTGAAATTGACATTATTTGGCGAGGAAACGCATACCGATTGCAAAGCACCAACGATAGCGGCTATTATCATTATCCGGGCAACGATTTGCAGGTAAAAGAGGGTGAAATTTATGAACTAAAATTAAACTACAACGACTTTGATATTTCAGCTTTAACTGTTTGTCCTCCAAAACCGCAGAACATTACCTCAACGAAAGATACCATGAAGCTTATAATAGTAAGTTTAATTGATAGCTTTTTAACAGGAGGTAACATTACGCCTCCCCCTCCAGATAGTGTTATTGTAAGCTGGCCAAATCCTAATGATGAATACTATTATGTAATTGCAGAAAACATTGATTCTACAGCAACTAACATTTATCCTGATTTTATTGGTGGTTTGCTCAGTTTCTTCTTCCAATCAGAACCAACAACAGAAAGCTCTTATACTTTCTTTGATTCTGATTTTAGGAAATTCGGAAAACATGAAATAAGGGTTTACAAGGTAAATCAGGAGTATGTAGATTTATACACTTCCATTAACCAAGATTCCAGAACCCAAGCCGAACCACTTACCAATATTATAAATGGATTAGGGGTTTTTACAGCCGTGAGTTATGAATCTATTCCACTTTATGTTACAAGAGAATAATTGCTTTATCAACTTTTAATTTTCTCCATTTAGAAGAAAATCAATATCTACTCCCAAGTGTTGATGAGCTTGCTGTGCTAGTGCCTCTCTATGATTAGGATGAGCAATAGAGATTAACCTTTTCGCTCTTTCTTTTAGAGACTTTCCCCACAAATTAACTACACCATACTCTGTAACTACATAGTGAATGTGAGAGCGAGTGGTTACTACTCCTGCACCTGGTTTAAGATGGTTAACAATTCTGCTTTCGCCTCTTTTGGTTTGTGACGGAATTGCTATTATTGGCTTACCTCCTTCAGATAACGAAGCACCTCTAATAAAGTCCATTTGGCCTCCAACACCACTATACATAAAATCGCCAATTGAGTCGGCACAAACTTGGCCTGTAATATCAATTTCGATGGCTGAGTTAATGGCTGTAACTTTTGGATTTTTTCTAATTACGTTAGTAGCATTTACATATTGGCAATCTAGTAAAACCACGTTGGGGTTATCATCAATAAAATCGTAAACTTTTTGGCTTCCCATTACAAAAGAAGAAACTACTTTGCCAGGATGCGATGTTTTAAACTTGCCGTTTACAACTCCACTTTCCACCAATGGAATTAAACCATCTGAAAACATTTCGTTATGAATACCCAAATCTTTATGATTACCTAAACAAGCCAATACAGCATTTGGAATAGCACCAATTCCCATTTGAAGTGTAGCTCCATCTTCAATAATTTCCGCGATATTCTCGCCAATTTTCATGCTTATTTCGTCAATTTCACCTGCATTTACTTCTGGCAAAGGTTCATCGTGCTTAACCATGTAGTTTATTTGGCTTTTATGAATCATTCCATCGCCATGAGTACGAGGAACAAATTTGTTTACTTGGGCAATAACAACTTCGGCATTTTCTAAAGCTGCTAGGGTTGCATCTACAGAAGGACCTAAAGAGCAATAGCCGTGTTTATCAGGAGGAGAAACAGAAATTAAGGCTACATCAAGATTTATTTTATTGTTTCTAAAAAGCAAGGGCACTTCACTCAAAAAAACAGGAATATAAGAACCTCTGCCTTCTTTTATTGCTTTTCTAACATTAGACCCAATAAAAACAGCGCGTACGTGAAAATTTTCTTGGTATTCTGACTCTGCATATGGTGCGGGACCTTCGGTATGTAGGTGGTAAATATTTACATCTTTTAGCTCTTTACCTCGGGCAGTCATTGCCTGAATTAATTTTTGCGGGGCACAAGCTACAGAATGAATATAAACTTTATCTCCTGATTTTATAACTTTTACGGCTTCTTCGGCGGTAGTAAACATGTTTTTGAATTTTGGTGCAAATCAATAAATCTTAACGAGAAAAAAAAATGACATATTCCTTTTTCTGGAAAGACCTTTGGTAATTTCTACACTAATTCCGCAAACTCATTTTGAAGCTCAATAATAGCAGATTTGCCTTTGTCTTTGTTGTACCAAACTTGGGTTTCGTTCAAAAAATCATCGTAAGCTCTATCGGGATTTTTTTTGTATTCTGTAACCCTTTTTTGCATTTCTAAAGGTCTAGGTCCCCAAGAAAAGACCAAGTTATAAGCCTCATCCATTACAATAATAATTGGAATAGACTTGGCCCCATTTGTAAGAAATTGCTCCATCAATGCCGGGTTTTCATCCCTGTAAACAAGTCTTGTTTCGAAGTTTGGATTTAACTCGGTTAACTTACAAAAAACAGGCACCAAATGGCTAGCATCGCCACACCATGCTTCGGTAATTATTAAAATCTTATGATTTTGTTTTACAGAACTAATTAAAGATTTTGTTTGGGCATCAATTTCTAAAACCTTATTCCATCTTCTCATTCTCCTGTCAGCCAAAACAGTGTAGTTTACCATGAGTTCATTCTGAACCAAACCACTGGTTTTGTTTTGGCTAATCATTGAATCAATATCTTTTAAATATTGACTATAAGAAAAGCCTTTTTCAAAATGTTCTTTTAGCAATTTTTGAAGCACCATTAAAAAATTTTAAGGATAACCTTAAACTGCCAAAAAAGTTGAAAATATTATTGAACTATTAGCTTTTGGGTAATTAAATTGTTGCCATTTTCAGCTTTTACCAAATAAAGACCACTTTTTAAATTGCCAATTTCCAATGCTTGGTTAGGTTTCAACAATGTTGATGAAACTAAACTTCCTTGCATAGAAAAAATTGAAACCTGGGTATTTTGATTGCTTACCAAAGAAACTACATCATCGCTTGGGTTAGGAAAAATTTGGAATTTCAAAGGCGCTTCTGTTTCTATGGCCAATGCAGCTCCATCATAACAAGGTAATAATCTGTATAAAAACTCTGAAGTAAATTCAACAGCCTTGTTAAATTCTGGTCCAGCTTTTCCTGCTGCTGGCCAACCATGACCTTCACCTTGAAAAACCAACGTATCAACCATAACACCTGCCGCTTTGGCCGCTGGATACATTGCGTTAGCTCCGCACAAGGTCAAAATAGCAGGGTTTCCGAGGGCAGGAGAGCAATCAAAAGATACAGTTCCATCATCGGTACCATGAATAGCAACCAAAGGCTCATCATTAGCATCAATTAAATTAACATCGTTAATTCCTCCTGCAAAACTTACTACTCCGCTAACTTTTGAAGAAAAACCATCATTGCCAGCATCTCCTTCCAAAGTTCCTCCAATTGAATCTACTATTGCTTGAACATCAACTGGTGAAGTTGGTAATTCAGAAATTTCATCGATATAGGCTAAGTGAATTCCTAAAACAGCTCCGGCAGAATAACCTCCAACAAAAATTGTTGAGGTATCAATACCATAAGTATCGCCATTTTCAAAATCTTTTCTCATATATCTTATAGCAGATTTAACATCTGCAATAGCACGCAAAACTGTTTTGAACTGAACTTCTTGACTTCCTAAAAATTGAAATAAATCGGCTAACCTATAGTTTGCAGAAACTGCCACATAGCCTCTTTTAGCAAAGGTTTCACAAAAATCTACACAATCTGCGCTTCCTTTATCTCCTGTGTAAAATGAACCACCGTGAATAAAAAATACTACTGGTCGGTTTACTTCTGTATCTCCATCAGGTGTATAAATATCCATTTCATGATCAACCCCTGTGTAAACATCAGAGTAATTTACAGTAGTTTTTGAAACCGTGCTAAAAATTTCGGTTTCATACCTTCCATTACATTGAGCCTGAAGGTTTACAACAAAAATAGAAGCTGCTAAAAAGAGTAAAATTTTCTTCATAATTATGGATTTTTTTCGCAATATAAAATATTTTTCAAAAAGGATTAGTTGCCCAGACAGAAAGTTCAGTAACAAAACCTCTATCGTCCATTTCTAAGGCACCAACTATGGCATGACCAATTTCCACTCCTGTTAATTTATTTTCCACTTCTTTTCTCTCCTCTCTTGCTTCTGAAGCAAAGGCTGTGGTAACTTCGCTTGGGTTAATTAGCATAACCCTAATGTTGTGTTTTCTCAACTCACCTTGCCAACATTGTGTCATAGATCGCAACGCAAACTTAGATGCGCTATAAACACTGCCATTTGCAAAGCCTTTTAGAGCCGCTGAAGAAGCAATGTTGATGATATTGCCTTTTTGTTGTTTTTTAAATCGTTCAACAGCGTGCTTGGCAGTAATTGCTGCGCCATAAACATTAACCTTAAAAATCTCTTCAAAAGCATTAAAAGTTAAATCTTCAATTGGGTGAAATTTTCCAATTCCTGCGTTGTTAATTAAAACATCTAACCCGCCGAAAACTTTGTCTACTTTTTCAAAAACCTTTTCAATGTCTTTTTCATTTCCTGAGTCTGCTGCAATAAACTCACAACTTAGTTCATTGGCAACCCTTTTTAGCTTTTCTTCATCTCTACCAGTAATTAGCACCTTAGAGCCTTTATTAACCAATAGTTTAGCAGTTGCTTTTCCAATTCCAGAGCTACCTCCGGTTAATAAAATTCTTGCATTTTGTAAATTCATATTCTTAATTTTTTCGTGTAAAAACTGGTTTTAATTCTTTTGATAATGCAGCATTGTATTGATACCCTTCGTAATTAAAACCCATCAAATTTTCAACACTATTTATTTGCTGATCAATAACATATCTAGACATTAAGCCTCTTGCTTTTTTGGCAAAAAATGAAATCATTTTAAAATCGCCATTATGGAAATCTAAAAAAGATGGTGTAATAATTTCTGCATTTACCTTTTTAGGATTTAGTACTTTGTAATACTCGTTAGAAGCTAAGTTTAAAAGAACTTTAGAATTGGTTTTCTCTAAATCTTCATTTAGTTTATTGGTAACCCTATCTCCCCAAAATTTGTACAAGTTAGTTCCCCTAGTAGTTTTTAGACTTGTGCCCATTTCTAACCTGTATGGTTGTATTAAATCTAATGGTCTTAAAATACCATATAGGCCTGATAAAATTCTTAGCGTATTTTGGGTAAAGTCTATTTGAGACTCTTCTAGTGTTAAAGCATCTAAACCTGCATAAACATCACCTGTAAAAGCAAATACTGCTTGCTTAGCATTTTGTTGGGTAAAGGGAGTTTCCCAAACCTGATTTCTTTCGAAATTCAATTGACCTAAACTTTCACTAATCGACATTAAATCCATTAGTTTTTTAGGGCTTTTCTTTTTCATAATTTTCATCAACCTTTCAGATTCTTGAATTAAAGCAGGCTGAGAGTGGATTTCATAAGGAGATTTACTATCGAAATCTAAAGACTTAGAAGGCGAAACAACAATTAACATTTATATTTTTTTGTTAGTATACAGACAACTATTTAAAAGGTTTACTTGTTTATAAGAATAATTTATAAGAAATAATGAACTGCATTTCGTATTTTCACGCCTCTCAAAATTAACCCCTATTTATGAAGAAATTTTTAATTCTCTGTTTTTCAATTCTTTTAATTTCTATAACATCTATACAGGCACAAGTTCTGGTTGGAGGCAAAAAACTGCAAAATACGTTTTCTAAAGATGAGAATTTACAGGTTACCAAAACTCAATTTTTTGTTATTGAAGTTCAATCTGCTTTTACAAAAGCTCAGCATAAAATTGCCAAAGAAAATGGAATTAAAGTTCTAGAATATATTCCTAAAAATAACTACTTGGTTGAGTTATCGCCAAACAGTAATGCCTCTATTTTAAATAATCTCGGCTTAGTTTCTTGGGATTATTTTAAAACAGAGCACAAACTTTCTAAAATGGTAAATTCTTTAGAATTTCCTGTTTATGCATTGTTAGGTAATAATAAAGTTAAACTTGATGTATTTCCTTACAAAAAGGAAAACATGGCCAATTTAAAAATCGATTTAGTTTCAAATGGTTTTGAAGTTTTAGAGGAGGCCTTATCTGAAAATGGATTTACCGTTGCTGCAGTTATTGATGATATTGAAAAATTATCGAATGTAAATAATGTATTTTTTATCGATGTAGTTTCTGCCCCTGCTCAACCTGAGAATTTAGTGGGCAAAACAAATACCCGCTCAAACTTTATAGCCTCTAAACACCCTGAACTAAGACAATACAATGGAGAAGGTGTAAAT
>Ga0206131_10000028_pt1 | contig 213238 bp, 178 predicted proteins | sample Helgoland_Spring_FD_148636 | JGI IMG/M metagenome (GOLD analysis project Ga0206131, IMG submission 148636) | Pelagic subsurface seawater microbial communities from Kabeltonne, Helgoland, North Sea - Helgoland_Spring_Bloom_20160517_1 | ecosystem: Environmental > Aquatic > Marine > Epipelagic ...
CGGGAAATTCAAAATTTATACACAATAAAGACTCAGCTAATAATATATTAATAGTTCCAAGAGATGATACTTTTGATGATGCATATTGGAAAAATATCCAAGATACAAGAGTTTTCCCTCACAAAATTTACAATCACTGTAATAATACCATAAATTCTTATCTGTGTGCTCTTAATGAAGATTCTATACCAACATGGTCCGAAATGAACACTGGTGATATTTTGACTGGAGGTGCGGGTTTATGGAAAAAAGCTAGAATCAAAAAAGATAGATTATTATCTACTAGAACTAACCAATTAAAATATTTATCTAAAATGAGAAGTTTATCAGTAGGCACAAGAGTAGGAATAATGGGAGAAGATAATGAACAAGAAAGATATAATAATCTTGTTCAATTAAGAATTGGTGATTCTGTTCATATTTTAAAAGAGGCAATAATTTCTAGCAATCTAAAAGAAGGCGTACCAGAAAGAAGAAAAAAAGATAATTATATTAAAGCGGCGATAAAAAATGGTCCATTTTCTCGGTTATCTGACAAAGATCCCAATGTAACACTAAAACAGTTAGCATTGACAAATAGACAAGAATTCCTAGGAAAAACGGATATTTTTTATGATGTAACTATAGATACGCAAAATGAACAAGGTAGATTAACACAATCAGTGTACAGAGTTAGTAAACAAAATATATTATTACCAGGTCCTGTAGCTACACCAGGTAGTAGAGTAAAAGTAGAGCATGATGGACAGAGAAAATTTGCTACAATATTATCGTTATTAGAAAGTGATAAAACAACTAAAAATAAAAAAGAATCAAATAATTCATATTTTGATGAAAAATATAAAGTTAAACTTGACGAATTAAATATTAATGGAGAAAATATAGTATTAGAAAAAGAATACAAAGATATGTATTTTATAGATGTTACACCTCCAGTCAAATATGGTGAAATAATTACAATAAATGAACCTAAAAAGTTTAAAAAAGGTGATAAGGTAACTGTAAGATTAACAGAACCAGATGTTTGGGATAAATATGTTAAAACTATGTCGGAAGGTGATATAACAGGAAAAAATAGAGAATCTTTCACTGGGAAAGCGATTATAAAAAAAATATCTAAAAATGGAGAACAATATACTATTTATTACCCACAAGTTGAAGGTGTAGAAGTTGTTTTAGAACCAAAAGATTTTATTGATTTAAATAAAACGACGACATATGATATCAAACTATTTGATAATTCTATATCAAAAAATGTTAGATTTGAAAATATACATTCTTGTAGAAATGTTCCATCAAATGGTAATTCATCAATAGAATTAATGAAAATAATATTATTAAGTGATTACAATATGATTAAAGAAGTGGATGCGGAATTGAATAGCACGAAAAAACAAAAAGGGGGTGGTGTCAAAAAAGAAATTCTATTTGATTTCGATGATTCAGGATGTATTTATGCTGCCATAAATGGTAAATATTCGTGTGTCTTAACTCCTCAACAAATGACTGATTCTTCACATTTAGTTCAGTTTATGCAAAATGGGGGTTATCAGTATAATAACATAACATCATTTAATAATGCGCAGTTAGGTGGTGCTAAAAAACCAAGTAGTAAATGGAAAGAATTTAATACTAAAAAGAATAAGAAATTTTTGACAATTTCTAAAAAATTAAAGACTTTAGCTATTTTAATGTTTCCAGAAGAGGACAAGGATGAATTTATAGAAATTTCGAAAATTTTTTTTAAGATAAATGGAAAGTCAATTGAACAAACAAGTAAAAATATTGAAGAATTTAAAAAAATAACAGAAGAAATTCAATTAGAATATGATAAAGAAAAAGCAGAAAAAGATACTGTGATTTCAAGTTCTAAAAGTGCGTTGACCAAAGGTTTTGATTCAGCTACAGATTATATGAAATCTCAAAGAGATAAGTTTGGGACTGAAACTGCTAATTCATTTAGTCAATTTTATAAAGAATTACCAGGATTAAACCAAGCGACTGGTGCTAAAAATTGGGGTATAAGAGTATGGAATAATTCATATATTACTTCATGGCAAAAATGGATAGAGAGAACAATTCCCTATGCTGGTAAATTATTTTCGTGGGGACTGGGATTAGGTAGAGTAGTATTATCTGTCGCAGGATGGTTAATTTTTATGTTATGGTCGTTTATCCTTGCTGGACAGAGTGCTTTTAGTGGACTTGTAATGAAAATCCTTCAAAGTAATCCCACTTGGTATAAAGCAGCTACCAAAATGTACGAAGAATTTCTAGAAACCATTTGCTCTTATATTTATTATTATGGTGAACAAGCCCTCGATTACATTAAAGGTAAAGCGGGTGGACTATTAGGTAAAACTACTGAAGAAAGGTTGGAATCACTTAAAAATAGTAAATCCACATTAAAAAATTTAATAAATGATTTTAATAACTTCAAAAAATACTCTCATTTAAGAATGCTTAGGTTGAGTTGGAATCATATGCAGAGATTAGGAGACCAATTACATTATGGTGATGTTCCATTAGCATGTTTAACAAAAGATGGATGTAATTTAAGCAATGATATTGTTAAAATCCAAAATCGAGATTATTATGATAATAAAAAAAAAGAATATGAAGAAGGAAGAAACAAAGATTATACCTTAAAATATATATGTCAAACTACTGAATCTGGAACTCCAGCTTTACTTAAAAAATGGTTAGAAGTATATTCTTATATTGATACTCAAAAACTAAGTGCTGGTAGAGGAGAAGAAGGCGATACCATTATGAACGACATACAATTAAAGTATTTAAGGGATAAACCACAATATAATGTCAAAGGATTTTTAGGTTCAGTTGTTGGAACGGCATCTAATTATACAATAGGTTGGTATAGTGAAGATGCAGCCAAAGAATTAACAGAAATGGCATCAGGTGATGTTGAAGCTAAAATTAATGCTAATAAAGTTTCACCATATGGTATGATGAAAAGTATAGCTAAAGCGAATACACCTCCGCATAAAGATCGTTTTAACAATTTATTTAATATAGTTAATAATAAAGTTTTAAAAACTAAAACAGGTAGTGATAGTTTTGCACCAGGTAATAATAATGATCAAGATGGTAACATATGGGAAAATACTAAACTGGCTCTTCAGGCTATTTCGTTTGCTGATGGTCATTTTTGGCCATATACCGCTAGAATAATAGGAGCAACTAGAGTTGCCACTACTCAATACTCTTTTTCACCATTAAGAGATAACCAAGGGAAGAAATCCGATTCAGGAAGTTCTTATAGACAAAATTCAAAAAACGCTTTCGTAAATATTGTCAAAAAATTATTTAACCAATTTGATTTTTATCATGTTAGTGATAATCCTATTACTAAAGCTATTAATATATGTAAAAAAGACGACCCAAATTTTAATGAAGATAATTTTGAAGATTTAGATTTAAATTTAATTAATAACATCGAATCAAGAAACGATCTAATAACTAATTGGTGTGATAGTTATAAAAGTCAAGTATATCCATATGCTTTTTATAACGACGCTGCTCTAAAAAAATGGTATGATTTAATTGTCGATGAAGGTAGGTTGCCTTTTAGTATAAATTCAGAAAATAGCGGAGAGCAATCTAGTATAAATATAATATTTCCAGGACAACTTTTAACTAAGATAGATTTATGGAATGTAATTGAAAAAATAATAGAGTGGAGAATACTAACGTTACGAAACCCCCTTAAAAATAAACTAACATCTCAAACCATAGGCAAATTAAAGACCACGTCAATTACCGATATTTTAGGTAAAGATCCATTTCCAAGGTGGATAATGAGATCACTTATCTTTGAAAGATTACTTTACAAGATTAATCAGGGAAAAGTGATAAATTTTACAACAGGGGTTGGTGATCCAACAGATATTACTACTCAAGAAATTTTTAAACAACAGTGGGAAAAATTACTTCCAATTTATACACAAATCGATTATAATAAAGTATTTCAGAGTGGTGAAAAATATGTTAGTAATTGGACAACCTTTAACCATATTCAAAATTCTAAAGATTCTTTAGTTAAAAAGTATCCTATTGCTAATCAAATTCCCATAGGACACGGTAACTTTTTAACATTAGATGATATAATTAATAAATGGAAAAATGTACAACCAAATTGGGAGGAGAAGAGTTATAATCGGGGGGATATGGTTATTTCAGAAGGTGACTGGTGGATAGCACAAGATGATATAAATATCGTCCAAAGTAAAACTATAGGTAAACCCCTAAATAGCAGAATAGGTGATAAAACGGTAATAAAAGGAAAAGGTGGAGACTCTGGTAGTATGTATGGAAACCAAGATGCTTATTGGAAAAAAGACGATCAAAAAACTATGGAAAAATTTAAGAATTCTTTAGATCAATCTGTTCAATATCTCAAAGTAAGAATAGTAGGTAATTATTTAACATTATTAGGTGATCAAAATAAATTTCAATCATTAGGATTTGATGGTAAAAAAAATAAATTATTCAAAACCGATATTGATGATATATCCTGGACTAATCTTGAAACCACTTTACAACAGTTCCAAGATGGAAAATTTCCAGGCGTATCAGCTAAAAAAATATATTATTCAAACTCATTAAAAGGAAAATTAGCTGAATCTGTAACTAAGAAAGACACAGATTTTTATGCTATAAGAATTTTTTTCCGAATATATGAAAAGGAATATTGGTTATTAGATCCTAAACAGAAAAAAAATGATAAAGTGTTACAACAGTTATATGAAAAAATGTTAGAAAATGATGTGGATACTGAAAATGGAGCTACAATGACATTAGGTAAATATTTAGGAATCAATACAACTATGATTTCAACTATTAATAAAAAATTAACAGAGTCGAATTTTCAATATAATCAACCAAATGATCCCGAATCAGGAACCAAAGGCTCTATAACAACATCAAGTGCCACAATTAAATATTTGGTAAATGCTATTAATTTGGATTCAGGTGATAATTACCCAGGAGCAAAAGAATTTGATGTTGATAAAGAGAGGTTAGGTAAATGGGAAAATCTTAAATCAATTGGAGATTTGAAAAATTTACTAATCAAAGATGAATCTGAATCTTCTACTAAATCAAATATCATAAAGAAATTAACAGATATGGATAAATGGAAACCAATTGAAGATTCAGATTTGGAGGATATAGACATAGGTATAGGTTCAGTTGTTAATATAAATAAACCTAGTGTAGAAGAATTCACTAATGATATTGCTAAAGAACTAAACGAAGCAGAACATCCATGTAAAATAAATACTGAAACAGGTATGGCTGAAATAAATATAATAAAAACAGATCCTGACAATAAAGTAAATTGGAATGCTTATAATTCTATTAAAAAAATAAGTCAAGACTTAGATAAGATTACAAAATTAGAACAAATAGTTGTTAATGAAGAAAAATGGGAAGCGGATAGAAAAGCGAGAGAAGCTAAAATGTCCGGGTTAACTCCTGAAGAATTAGAATGGAATAATTGGCATGATAAAATGATGGAATCTCTTAATTATTTATGGATTCCAAATAAACGTTGTGATAAAGATTTAGTTGAACAGGTGGGGGATAATGAATATCACCATTGCGGCCCAGGTACATTCCGCATTAACAATTGTCGAGAAAAAACGGTTATTGATAAAATGGAAATGAATCCTGGAGCAATTAATTTTATGGAATTATTTGAAACAGTAGGGGTAGTTGTTGAAATAGGTAAAGGTAAGTTACCTAAAGGAGCAAGTAATCAGAATACGATAGGTGATAATACTCTTGATAAAGATGGTAATCCAGTTCCTCGTTCTGAAACAGAAACTGAAAACTTAGATTATATTTTTAGTAAAGAAGTATTTGTTGAAATTCCTAATCCATACAATGAAGATGGTTCTATTAAGAAAGATAAGCAAGGTAATAAAGTCAATATAGAATTTATTGAATGGTGTGAAACTAGACAAATTATAAGAAGAGTCGATTTAAATAGTGGATATTACACACAATCGGAATTTACACGAATTACCAGAGCATTGGGAGGAGGTTATGGTAGTCAATGTATACCATGTGATGATAATAAAGAACCTCCCGCTTGCGATAAAGAATGCGAAAGTGGATTTAAAATTGGTGAAAAGGGATTTAGAACCATGGGTCAGAAAAGACTTGTGGCTAATTCAGGTAAAATATCTACAGAAGAAGTAAAAAAAATTATAGAGGAACAATACGTAACTGAATCTAGAAAATCCGGTTCTGAAACTTTAGAAAAATATATAATTGCCAAAATAACTGAATATTTATCCGAAAGAAATGGTGATGAGATTACATTTGAACCTAAAATAAAAATTATTGATGCGGAAAATCATAGTTATGAAATTACTAATTTAGGCGAAAAATTTATTCTTGGGTCTATTCATCCAGAAATACTTCGAAATAAAAAATTAACTTTAGATACAATAATTAAATATTCTTCCAAGAAATACGACCATGCTAATGAAATGAAACAGGTTGATTTTAATAGATTAAAATATTATACTCCGTCAAGTTTGGAATATGGAATAAGAGTAGGGAGTACAATAAAGGAATCTAAAAAAAGATTAATTGAATTAACTAAATCAACAGCAAAAGCAACAGGGGAGTATACATTAAATGCTGCTCAACAAGCTACTTTATTAGGAATACGAGGTGCTAAATGGACTGGTGAAAGTATAAAATTTTTGGGAAACACAACAATAAATACTTTAGGTGAGATTAAAGAAGTAACAATTGAAGCATTAAATTCAGAAAAAGCTCAAAATGCTTGGAAAATATTAAATGAAGGAGGCAAAGTAATAGGACAGCATGTCTTTGATGGTACCAAATATATTGGTGTTAAAACATTAGATACTACAATGTGGGTAGCTGAAAAATCCCTAGATAATTTTTTAAATTTAACAGAAAAATTATCAGAAGAAGATTCTATGCATGGGGGTGCGCAAGAACATATTTATCACTTTTCAAAACAACCTTATCCAATGAGAATAAGGGTATTTGAAGATGCTATCGGATGGGAAGGGGAAGATGATGATCCTAAATATGATAGTGGAAATAAATATTTAAAATTTATGAAAAGGAAACATATACCTGATCATAAAAAAAGAACATTAATTGGATGTATCAATAAGAGTTTTATAGGGGTTTATGAAGAAAGGAAAGGTGATAATTTAAATACAAAGCATTATTTTACAAAAATAGGAGAACCCGGGGAAAACCACGATGAAATGTCAGATAATAATCCTTGTATCTATTTTTTGACGAAAATGAGTTATCACGGAACTGGTTGGGTAATTAGTAAAAGAAAACAAATGATAGCAGAAACGAATGGGAACCAAAACCAAAAATTAGAAAATGGATATAGGATAGATAATGATGATACTGATTTAAATAAGGCTAGTTATTTTTTCAAAAAAGTTAGTGACAAATCATTAAATACATTATTAGGAACGTCAAAGTCTAATAAAGGCATGTTGAACAATTGGACAGATTGGTGGTATGAAGTATTAGGCGGATATGATAAACAATACATTGGTAAATGGGGGAAGGGTAATCAACCCAAAAATTATGAAAAAATTTCAATCAACAAAGATACTAAATGGATGAATGATAATAGAGATAAAATCCTTGGTGAATTTGAAAAGATGTTACAAGAACGAATCATAAAAGACAAAGAAACTGCGAAAAATGAAAAAAAAAAGACTTTAGAGCAGTTAAGACAAAAACGTATAAATAATTTAGAGGATTGGAAGAAAAGTCATCCAGAAGATAGACTTATTGAAATAAAAACCTCCATTACTACCAAATATAGAGAATATTTTAATAAATTTAGTGTAGAAAATGATGAAGACAAAGATAGATTTAAAAGATCAGTAGTTAAACTCATGAATTCTATTCTTAATTCAAATCGAACAAATAAAAAAAAGGATTTTCCATTTAATGGTATTGAAATAACAAAAAGTGAGGTCCAAAAAAAAGAAGATAATGGGCAATTTTTAGAAGCCACTATACATGTGAGTTACAACATTAAACATATAAATGAAGATGACATTTTGACAATACATAACTATTTCAACACTTCTGGTAAAAATACTGGACAAATACTTCTTAATGGAGTGTGTGATATTCGGTTATTACAAGCACAACATAATGAAAATTCTAAAATATTAAATAAATTTAAATTAGATGGAAATGAAATTACGGTAGAAAATTGGTATGAAAAAGATAGAAGAAAATATATATTTAAAAATTCTTCTGATCAAGAAGAAAATTTAAACGATATACAAAAAGGTAATCTTATAGAACAATTTGAAAGTCAAATAATATTTAAACATACAACAGAAGTTGATCCAAAATTACTTCCAAAATCGAGAGGCTTTAAAACTGGCAAAAAGATATTATATCAAATATCCCCTGATTTTTGCGATCAGCGAGTTCCAACATTATTTGAGTTCTTGAGCACAACAGATTGTTATAGAGAAAATCCAGGTGATGAATATGAACCATTTCCAATATTGTTAAGCGGTCATATTGAGGATAAACAGTTATCTGAAAATATTAGAGAAATATTAGATACAGTAGGTGTTGCGATAGAAGGTGCTTCCAGGTGGGCATTAAAAAGATCGGTAGATGTTATGATGGTAGGTGCGGTTTATTATGGTGCTGGGCCAGCTTGTTCTGCTATTGCTGCTGGTGGATCGGCGGTTGCCAGTTCAACTGCTGGTGTGGCTATATCCGGTGCGGTTAGTGCGGGAGCAGCCGCGGCTGGAACAGCATTAACTGGCGCAGCCGCAGCAGCGGCACCTATAGCTGTGGTAGGTGCCGCTGTATATGGATTACGTAAAATAGTAAGTGATGAAAGCACTTATGCGAAAGTATATGATACAGCAGCGGGTTATATGCAATCGGCGGCCCAATGGCTTTGGGCAGGAATGAAAGCTGTTGCTGGTGCAGTTTGGGCGGGTATTAAAAAAGTAGCTAGTGCGGGATACTCTATTATTTCCGGTGTTGTTAGTCAACTTAAAAAGTTTTTAACAGCTTTATTTAATACATTACTCAATGCTATTGGTATGGTTTTGAACCAATTAACAGGAGCTACTAAATCAAATACAACTTGGTTAGATAAAGTTAAAGATTATATTATCCCAGTAATAAAAAAATATTATGAAAAATTCGATAATCGAAATAAGAGACGAATAAATCCCGTTTGGAAAAAATATAGTTATGAAGATAAAACAATGGGTAATAAAATTATGGGAAAACTCAGAATTAAAGAAACGATGGAAGGAGCCGTTAAGGATGTGATTGGACAAAAATTAGCAAAACAATTATCTGAAAAGGCAGAAAAAACAGTCGCGTCGGGAACAAAAGCCATAGCGGGATTTGTTCCTATGGCAGGAGGAGCTATAGAAGGAGCTGGTGATATGGCTGCTAATTTAGTTAAAAATGAGGTAGAGAGCAATGTAAAAAAAATGATGTTCATAAATGATTATATTGATATGACTGCTAGAATGGCTAAATTATTTAATAGTCCATGTGAATTAGCATTATTAGTAACTTTTGGTTATATATCATCTGAGGCGAAAGATGCTATCGTTAATAAGACAGATTCAATATTTAATACTTTTACAAGTTTTGAAGATGAAAAAAAAATTAAATTAAAAAGGATTCAGGATAAACAAAAAGTAGACCGTATTCATAAAAAAGCATTAATCGATTTAGAAGAAAAGAAAAAAGAAAAGAAAAAATTGGAGGAAGAAGAAAACGAGAAAAAGAGAAAGGAAGATGAATTTATGAGAATATCTGGCATAGCAGAAAAAAATTATGAAATTAACAAGGAAAGATGGGAAAATCAAGCGAATAAACGCAAGGAAGATGAATTAAAAATAGTAACTCGTTTATCTGAAGCTCATGAAGAAGGCGATGTAAATAAAATTAATAGAATTAAGAAAGAAATAAATAAGAAATATGGAGAAAAAGCTGGTAAAAATTTTATGTGGTCAAAAGCAAGTATTAAAGGAAAAAGCATTAGAAGAAAATTACTTCTTCCTGGGAAAATGCTATTATCTAAAAAATTAAAAACAGATATATTAGATGTTAATGAAGTAGAAAATATCTCCAAAAATATAAAATTGGTGAATAATAAAACCATTATTTCCAACATTATAAATATAACAAATTTGACATCATATTCTAGTATTAAGTTTAATTGGAATTATTTCACAAATATAGAACAAAAAGATGTAAATGGTATTAAAACACTTACATCTAAAAAAGTTGAAAAAAAAACTATTACTAAATTAAAACCCAAATTGTCTGAAAATTTAATAGGAATTTCAGGTAGAATTCATTATCAAGATCTCTATATATTACTTATGAACGCATATGCTTCTGGGCCAATATATGATGATATATATACAAATAATAATTTTAAATTTCCATATGATATCAAATCAAAAATAGGAGAAAATAAATTATTAAGTATTCAAGAAATAATTGAAAAGAACGATAAAGGCACACAACTAGATAAATCATTAACTGAATATATTAATCTAATTAAAAATTATAATAAATTGGATAATCCTAAAAATTTAATAAAAAATTTAGATTTAAATTCAGATGAAGTAAGTATTGTTATTCCCAAATCAAAACTTGTTCAAAAAGAAAAGTTAGAAAATATAAAAGTAGCAACTATATCTGATTTAGACGGAGAATTACATAATGATTACATTAAATATGTGAGAATGCATTTAGAAGTTAGAAATAGTTTAACAAAATTAAAATGGAGAAAAATAATTTTTCGCGAAAAGAAAAAAGATATTAAAAACTGGAGAATGATTACTAATATATTAAACCAAACTGATAAAGAATCTGGTTTAAATAAACAAATTATAAGATTAACTATTGAAATAATAGATAGTAGTGGGAATAAAAAAATAGTCAATATTGATGATATTGCAAGTAAAACAGATGATATAGTTAAAAATGAAATTTTAAAAAAGGATGATGTGGTTTCTAATTTGACAGATTTACTAGAAATTCCTGGTGATAGATTGACAAATTGGTATAGAACATTAAAAAAAGAAAAAGAAGAATTAATGAAAATAAGTGAACAATTGCGTATAATAACTGAATATGAAAATATGAAAATAAGCTATTTTAATTTTATAGGAGGAAAAATCAAAAAAAAAATGGATATTCCAGATAAGTTGGAAAAGAAATGTACTGAAATTGTTAATAAAATTATAGGTCTCCCATCTCCTGATAATTTATCATTAAATACAGGAGAATTTGGTAGTAAATCTCAACGAAATAAGTTTTATAATAGTATTAATTCATGTCAAAATAAGGACTGTTGTTCAACATGTAAACATGGTAAATTATATCATATTTCAAATACGGGTAAATGCAATTTTACTGAAAAAATAAATTATTTTGGTAAAATAACCGATGATTCTAATATAATTAAAGATATATCACCCAAAGTAAAGGATAATAAGGATAATAATACTAATGATATTTTGGAAATTATACCAAAAAGAATTAATAGTAGTAATATTGGAGATGTAATTACAGGAGAGGGGATACCTGAAAATACTATAATTACCTCCTATACTGGACCAACAAAAAAAAATAAATTTAAGGCCAGTATTACCATATCAAATAAAATACCCAAAAAAAAAAAATTAGAATCTGAAAAGAAAGCTGAGAAATATTGGGAGAGTATCAAACAAGAAGCAATCGATACGAACAATGATGATTTAAAAAACGAAGCAGATAAAGAAATAAAAAATATTGAAAAATATTTAGATGGAAATACTCCTTTATTAATTATTAGTTCATGTAAGCACAAATGTTTGAAGTATGTTGAACCAATTAAGAAGAATGATGAAACAATACCATATGATGAAGAAGATTTGGTAAAATTAATAGAAACACATTCAGAAGCCTATTTAAAAATTAATTCCAAAAACAATTTAAGAAAAATAGAAGAAATTTTAGTAAATTCGGGAATTAATAGTAATAATTATTCAGATGAAATTAAAGGTAAAAATGGTAAAACATTATTTATGATCGCTATAGAATCAGGTAGTAAAAATATAATAAACTTATTTTTAGAAAATGATATTACAAAAGATACTATTTTAGAAAAAAATAATGAAACAGGAAATACTCCAATACTTTTAGCAGCAAAATTAAAATACTATGATATAGTCGGTTTAATTATTAAAAAAGCAAAATTGTTAGGTATTAGAGAAACGGATTATTTAAATATAGTTAATAATGATGGTAAAAATTTAATGGATTATTCAAATAATTCTCTTAAAGAAACAATTTTAAAATTAAAAAATATAAATAAGAATAAAAAGCATCGTAAAGAAGTTAATACTTTTCTTAATTTAGTCCCTACCAAAAAATTTCCAAATAATTACGAAAAAGTAGTAGATATAGAAAATAATGAATTTAGTAAATTAAACAATAACGATACTAAAAAATTGAAAATAATAAATATTTTTATTGAACAATTTAAAAAAGATACTTTTAGTGAATTAAGCAATAAAGAAAAATTATATTTAGATCATGATCTGGAAGGTAAAATAAATAAATATATTGAGAAGAATGAAGAATGGAAGGTAAAATATACTAGAATAGGGAATTCAGAACTTAGAAAAGAATTGGATACTTGTATAGAAAGTTTAACTGAAATTATAGCAAGATGGTTAATTATAAAAGATAGATATAACATTTACCCAAAAATACAAAAAATAGTGCTTTACTTACATGTATCAAATAGATTATTGACAATAAATAAAAAATTGTCAAATTACGTATCTAAACGTGGAGAATATAGTAATTATAGTTCATTTAAAAAAGCGAATAATCTTATTAGAAAATATTCAGAAGAAAAAGAAATGTTATTAGGTGGATGGATAAGAGAGGGTAATGAAGTAATATACAAGGAAAATAGTAAATCTGGTAATTTTGTAAAATCTAAAATAAAAAAAATTAACAAAGAATTAGAACAATATGTTTTAGAAAAAAAAGATGATGAAGATAGATTAGATAAACTTAATATACCCTTTGAAAATATATATTATAATTGCTATAAATATAATGACGATTTTGTAAATGAAAAAGCTATATTTTTTAAAAATGGTAAATTATATGAAGGCACAATTACAAAAAATGAAACGAGTAAGACAAGTGAAATAATTTTAGAAAATAGTCAAGTTATTACAGATGACGACCTTATGACGGGTGGTGCGGATTCACCAAATTATGATATCGACGATGAATCTTTAGGAAATTTCGACGTCGATGGTATAAATTGGGTAATATATCAAGATGACGATGGGCTTGTATATTATTCTCCCCCTGATGGAAAATCACAATATGATCACCCTAACCCTGATGTTATAAATGAAGATGGAAAAATATTTAGTTTTAATTTAAATGACACTGAATGGGGAATTTACTTAGATGATAATTCTGTAGCTTTTTATGTAGGAGTAGGTGGTCCTCAAGATAATAATACACAATACGAAGATCCTAGAAAAACTGATCCGAGCGATAATGACATATATAATGAAATTTTTACATATAAAAATATAGAATGGAATATATATAAGGATGATGATGGAGATATTTATTATGCGGATTCAGATGGAAATACACAATACGAAGATCCTAGAATAAAAGATGAAGATGAAGAAAATGTTAGCACTGGAGATGAACTAAATATATTTAATATAGATCAATTTATTAGACTTTCCGAAGACGAAGTAACGGTAATACATATTAAAGAAAAAATATATGATTACCGACAAGAAATAGACGAATCAATCAATAATTACAATAAAAAAGTATTTCAGAATGAATTAGAAATATCAAAATTTAGAAAAATATTAATAGATTCTTACTCTCCCTTTAATAATATAAATGAAAAAGGATCAAATACCAATATATCTAATATTATAAATAGTTCTAAAAATATTTTAAGTAATTTGGATAAATCATCTACAACTACCAGTATTCCTAAAAATTGGAAAGGAGATCATTTTGTAAAATATAGAGAAATATTAGTTGCTAACAAAAATGAAATTAACTTAGGATTTATAAAAAATAGAAAATTAAATAAATTGACAATCGAATATTTTAATTCAGACAAAAAAGAAGAAGAATTAGATATATTCAAGAATGATAGTGAAAACCAGTTTACATTAAAAAGAAATAATTCTAATATTGGAAATATTTTTGGTGGATATATTTTTGATGAAATTTCACAATCAGAAACGATGGATATAACTTTCAAAAAAATTAAATTAAGTGAAAAGGCAATGAATGAAGGAATAATTAAAAAACCATATATAATGACTATGCAAGATAAAAAATATGTAAAATATAATTTAGTATCTAATAATACTAATCAGGATGAAAAAACCAAAAATGAAAGTAACAAACTAATAAAATTAATAAGAGAAGATAAAGAAGCTAAAGAAAATAGTCCAAAAGATTATCAATTTAAAGATGATAAAATAAAGTCTATCGGCGATCCAGAAAATGATTCTATAACTAAAATAATATCTTTACATTATGACTATGATACAACTTTGGATTATGCGTCTTCTCCATTTATCCCAAATTTATTTTACAAAATAGACAAGAAAGATGACAATAGATTTGATATGGAATTAGTTCAACCATTATTAAATAAACAAGATGGGGCCGGTGAATTAGACAATTCTAAAAATATTTCACAAGATGATAAAAAATCTTTTATTATCACTGATGAAATATTTGATTTTTTCTAATTATAGTTGCTTTATAATTTAAATAAATTTGAAAAATATATTATTAATTTCAGATTTATTAATACTTTATTATATGCCAGAAGGAGTAGAAGTAAAACTCACTTCAGAAGAAGTAAATAGTTATATAGGTGGATATACTTTAATATCTATAAGAGTGGTTGGAGGTAGATATAAAAGACATGGTCCACCAAAAAATTGGGACGAATTCAATAGTAATTTACCTATTAAATTAGAAAAAGTTTCTTCTAAAGGAAAAGGAATATTCTTTGAGTTTGATAATGATTGGACTATGTATAATACATTAGGTATGACTGGACAATGGAGTAATTCTTTGGATAAATACTCTGCTATCAAATTTTTATATAGTAAAAAATATGTAAATAATAGTAGTAAATCTTCAACAAATTTAAAAACAATTTATTTCAGAGACATACGAAATTTTGGAACAATTAAGCTTGTAAAAGGAATAGAAGAAAAACAAAAATTATATGATAGATTGGGACCAGACATGATGGATAATTCTACTACAGTGGATGTATTTAAAACCCGACTAAAAAAATATGCAAATAAAAATATTTCTTGGATACTAATGAGTCAACATATTATATCAGGCATAGGCAATTACATTAAAGCAGAAGTTCTTTATAGGGCAAAGATATCACCGCACCATGCCTTGGTAAATATTCCAGATGAAAAAATAACACATTTATTTGACGCTATTAAAGAAGTAATGGAAAAAAGTTATCAATTACAGGGCAATAGTTTTCACACTTATCGTAATTTCCAAAGTGGTGGAGGTAAATTTTACAAATTATTGCGGGTTTATCGCCAAGAAAAAGATCCAGAGGGATATGATGTAATTAGAGAAAAGACATTAGATGGAAGAACTACTCATTGGGTAAAAGAAATTCAAACATAAATTATTTTAAATAATATTTTATTTTAATTAATTTATTCATCTATAATAGTTATGAATTATTATAAATTACATACAAGAAATTTTTTGAAAAATATTAAATCACAACATTTTGACGAGAATATAATTATAGACTCATTAGATGAATGTTATCAAAATACAGCTTTTTCAACTTTTCCATATATTATGCATGAAATGAATTCGAAACAAGCTATGGAAAATTTTAATAGTGGCAATTGCGTGGCTTTGTCAATGTATATCCAAAAACATTTATTAGACAAATATAATATATCTAGTTATCTTATTCCAGCAACTATACCTAATAAATATAAATTTTCAACATATTTGGACATATGTCATGTAGCGTTAGCTATACCAAAAAATAAAAAAAACATATTTATTGTTGATCCAGCATTTTATTTTCTTAATCCAATAAAAATAAATTTAGAAAAGTATGAAATTCCCATTGTTTTTTCTAAGGATATTTATCAGTATGATAAATCTATTCATTTAGATGAATATATTTCTATTGAAAAAATTAAATCGAATGTTATTAGGAGTAATGATAAAAAAATATTAAACTCCTATCAAGTTATACCTAAAAATACATATATTTGTCAATGTCATTATATAAGCGATGTAGGCGATTCATGGTCTTATTACCTTAGAGAAGTAACTAACCCCGATCGAGCCATATCTACTTTTTTTATAAATTCTCGTAAATTTCCATTTATTTGTTCTACTAAAATTGATAGAAATGGTGTATGCACTAATGATGCTTACTTAAAATTAATAAATAATAATAGTTTTAAATTTTCCATTAATTCTGAACCATCTATTAATTATACTATTAAAGACTTAACTTATAAATCTATTAATAAATTAGAAAAAAAATTTTTTAAACATCTTCGCGGAAATCTGAAGAATTATTTGGATGAGAAAAATTTAGAAAAGAGAAAATACATTATTAACGATTAATACATTATTAACGATTAATACATTATTAACGATTTAAATTTTGGAAAGTGTTAAGCCTTTTCTATCAGTAGGATGAACATACTCCATATTAATAAAATCGAAAATGTCTTTTTCTATTTCAAACACTGGTTTTCCAATTTTAGTCATAATTTCTTCCTCGGTAACAGCTTTTTTAGTTTTTTTATGAGAAATTCCATATTCATTAATAGAATATCCTTGCTTAAGAGCATGACCTCTCATTCTTGCGTTGAATCCACCAGATCCAGTAAAATATAGAATTCCAAAAGGGTATGATTCTTTTGTAGTATCTATTATATCAATATGTCTATGTTTACCACCTTCAATTTTAGATATTCCCATAAATTTTTTTTTACCATTAGCAAGAGTCTCTATAATAATCCCAAGTTGTTTTAAATGATCTATAAACTCTTTTCTATCTTGTTCAGTATTTCCATCTGATGTAATCAATACATCAATATCCCCAGATGTAGGTAAGCCTCTTTTATAACTACCATTAATTGATAACAATATATTTGGAAAACTTTTTTTAGCAATATTGGTTAAAATATAATCATATTTTATCATTTCGTCTCTGGGAATTCTTTCATCTAAATCGTCATAATAAGCTAGTCCAATTGATTGTTTTGCATTTAATATAGAATTATCCTCTCCATATTTTATTTTTAACTGATCAACTGTAGTAATTCCTAAATCATTACATAGAGAGAGTGATTTCTTATTACCAATTCCGTATATTTTTGTTAAATTTGTTACCGCAATAACTTTTGGATCTTCTTTAGCTGCTTCAGCAGCAGATAATTGCCCAGTTAATATAATTTCCTCAATTTTTGCCAAAGTTTTTTTTGGATTCTTTTTCCCGGCTAATTGAAAAAGTTTTATGACTAAACCCATATCTGTTATATTTCCTTCAAATTCATTTAGAATTCTGATAGTATCAGTATAACCTCTTATTTTAAATGTGGCATTTTTTTCTTCATTAGCCATCACCTTATTAATCATAATTTTAAAATTTTTAACTATATTTATTCTATGATCTGTTTGGGTTTTGTTTTTTTCTAAATCAGATTGTGTTGATTCGGATTGCTTTGACCCAGATTGTGTTGATCCAGATTGCGTTGATCCAGATTGCGTTGATCCAGATTGCTTTTTACTTATTGGCTTTTTTTCATTTGGTTTACATGATTTTTTAGTAGTTAATTTTTTAGTTATTATTAATTTTCTTTTCTTTTTTGGTTTATTAGAGGACATCGTTATATACAATATATAATATGGTTTTAAGTATGGAAATTTATTAACTTAATAAAATAAAAAAAAAATAAGTCAAAATTTTATAAGTCAAAAGTTTTTAACTATTTTCTTTTAAGTATAAATTTTTTTTTAGTTACTGATTTAGTTACCAATTTTGGTATGGATTTAACTGTTCTATTTTGTTTAATTATAGACAATTTTTTTTTTTTAATATCTTTATCTTTGTTTGTAATTTGATCTTTTTTTTGATCTTTATTTTGATCTTTATTTTTAACATTATTGGTAAAATTAGGTGTTTGTTGTTTAATAATATACAGATCTTCCCACTCAGGTTTATGATCGAAAGCTTCTGGGACAAATTCCTTTAATAATTTTATAAAATCTACATTTTTATGATTAGAAATGTCGTATATAATAGATATTTTCTTTTTAAGAAGTTCTAACCATACTGATTTAAAATTACTGACTTGTGTGTTTGATAGATTTATTTGGTCATTCATATTAAATATTAATAAAAAATAATTTTTACAATATTTTACTTCAAATTTTTTTAAGCTAATAAACTACTCATATCATTGTAACCAAGTTGTTCTACTATTTTCCTACTTTTGATACTATCTACATTAATTTCTCCTGAATATCTTAATTCTTCATCATCCAATAAATCTGCCATAACATTTCTTTTACTTGTTTGAACTTGGCAGATTCTTTCATCAATGGTTGAAAATTCTCCTTTATTATCATAGAGTGAAAATCTATAAACTGTTACTGGACGTTTTTGACCAATACGATGAGCTCTTGCTATTGCTTGAATTTCGTTAGATGGATTCCAATTAGGGGAAGTAATAAATACTTTTGAAAATTGTTGTAAATTGAGTCCAACACCACCTGCGTTGATTTGGATAAGTAATACTCTAGGTGAAAAAGATTGTATATGTTCTTGTGTATCCTCATTTAGTCTTTCAGCGATAACTGAATCTACACCAGGTCCTCTATAAGTAAAATCCTGAATAACCATTTCTCTCTGTTTAGAATTCATCGATCCGTCATATTTTCTCCAGCCGATATTATTTTTACTTAAGTGCTCCCCTAATATTTTAATTTCTTCTGAAAAATGACAAAATACAAGACAATTTTCATCAGGACAGTTGTTAATTAATTCAATAATTTTTTTAAATTTTGCTGAAATATGCGGGAAATTCTTAAAGTTCTTTTGAAACTTTTTTCTATAACCATTGATAACTAATTGAGGATGAATAGATACTTGTCTTAATCGGAGTAAAAGTTCGAAAAATATAACCATTTTTTCACGTTGTTGTATGAATTGATTATCCAAAACATCTCTGAATTGATTAGAAACATTTTTCATTATTTTACTGTAAATATTTCGTTCTTCATCTGAAGCGAATTCTAAGGCAATATTTTCTTGAAAAAGTGTCGGCAATTTAAGTGAGGAATTGAGATGTTCTACCATTTTTTTTGTTCTTCTCTTCATATAAATTTTATTCAAAGATTCTAGATAGGGTGGAGAATTTATTTTATTTGGAATACCCACAAAACGATATAAGGATATCAAATCTTTACATGAGTTCTGAATAGGTGTACCTGTCAATCCCCATTTATGTGTTGCTTTTAGTAAACAGGCTAATTTAGCAGTTTTGGACCCAGGATTTCTAATATAATGTATTTCATCTATAATAATGCGATCCCAGGTGAAACTGTGAAGAACAGTTTTTTGTCTAAGATAGTCTTTACAGTTTTTAATTCGCTTATATAGCATACCAAATGTAGTTATAGCTATATTCCAATCACCAGTTATATTTCTATTAAATAGTTCAGCGGTAGTTCGACACCGATTATTTCCAAGATGCATGTAAATACCAGCGTCAGGAATAATTTGCGTAATTGCGTTTACCCATTGGGAAACAACAGCTTGTGGAAGTATAAGTAGTGTTCTTTTGACATCACCTGTAGAACTTCTATTTCCATGTATACACGCACAAGTTTGAATAGTTTTTCCTAAACCAGGTTCGTCACATAATAGACCACCGTTAACACCGTTTAATTTACTTTTAGTTTCTTTTTCTAACATCCATTTAACACCAGTTTTTTGATATGGGTATAATGTATAGCCTTTGTCTGCCATATATGACCATAATTTATTTATTGGATTTTGTTTTATAGTGAGGGTTTTCACCATGTTATGGTTTTATTGAGTTTATAATTATCAGATTAATGGTTCAAATTTTGTAAACTAAAAAAAATAAAATTTATTTTTTTCAAATTTATTTTTTTTTAAACTAAAATATCTATTCAGCGCCCAAAAGTTTAAGAAGCTCTTCTGGTGGATCTTCCATAAATGTAACAGTATCATTATCAACTACTCCTGCGAAATCAAAAGAATCCTCCTTTTCCAAAAAGAGGAACTTCATTTTGAGCTTATAGGCAGTAGCTCCATCTGTATCCTTTTCTACAATTTTACTATCGGATGAAACAAATACAGTTTCCATATTATCTGGATCTAGTTCAAATTCCTCATCTTCGTTTTCACCAGCAGAATCCTCTACATCTACGGTCGCTGTTTTAGATTTTTTGCTAGATCCAGGTTTCCTACCCCTCTTTTTCTTCTCTTCTTTTGGCGCATCCTCTGGATGAGATATTCCCCATACTCTTGCCATCAGAAGCTTTTTTGCCCCTGTAATTGGCAAACTATGGGAAGAACAAATATCTTTAAGTTCAGACATTTTAAAAACTTTTAGATCTTCTAGACACGTGGCTTCCTTAAAATCAGTGATTTTAGGGGCAACTGGTTTCTTAGTTTTAGTTTGCTTCTTAGTTTTAACTTTAGGAGCATCTGGGACACATTCCTTAATTACGTCTTCAACAGGAGTATTTGGCAAATACTTTTCGGCAATCTGAGTGGCTACAATAACCATTTGTTCGCGGAGAACGTCTGCGAACCCAGTAAACAAATGTCTCGGTAGTTCCACTTCATTAGAAGAAGATTGGGAAGTAATATTCTCGACAGGAATCACGTCCACTGGTTTAGAAACTGGCATTGTAATATCAACAGTCTTTGTTTCTAACTTAGCAGCAATAGAATCCAATGGTTGAGTAGTGTTTAAGGTATTTGTAGTAATTGTTTTAGTTGTTTTTGACTTAATAGAGATTGTAGGCATGTTTGTTGATTTGTTGTATAGAGATGTGGTTATTTGCTTCCGATCTGGAGGGACAGAAAAGATCAAATTTTTTTTCCAGTACCCTATGTATCCCAGATAAACTACGTGTCTCCATACTATCCATAGAAAACAAAAATATAGTATCCGGATAATACCAATATGTATGGTGATATATTTTTAATTATTTTTATCTTATCGTGTATTTTGTAATCTAATTGTTTATAATAGTTATATTAGTTATTTTATATAAATTTGATGAAGTATGTAATTTATTAGAAATTAATAATTATATATGAAAAACAATAACATTAATCAATTTAAAAATCCATTTGTCCAAAAAGTTATTTGTGAGGAAAAATTGGCAATTATAAGAGCTAATAATATCAGAGAAAAATACAAATTACTTCGAGATAAAAAAATAGCAGAAAGATTAGACCTAATATTTAAAACATCTCGAAATGATTTAGAGTTGGCTACGAATTTACAAAAGTATTATTATTTACTTATTAAATAGTCCATTCTCTTATCAATACCATTAAATATTTCAAATATGTTATTTTTAGTATATTCGTCTAATAATTTCTCCATATTTTTACGATATTGTGGAAATATTCTATATGTTTTCGAAAATGAAATTAAAGCAGGATATTGCACTGTAAACCTATTATTTTTAGTTATTTCTTTATCTTTATAATCCATAGTGTTTTCAGTATACTTTGATACTTTTTCAAAAATTAATATTATAGTAATAAATATGTTAAAAAATATGGAATCAAATACAAACCCCTTTTGTATAATGTCATGTATTAAAGGAATTAAATCTGATAAGTCAATATTTTGTAAATCCATATTTTTACTTAATAACATATTTTTCTTTATTTTTTCAATAAATTCCTTTTTTATATAGTTTGTGTCTATTTCATTATAAGGATTGTAACTAAGTGATTCTTTACTAAGTAATAAATCTAGTAAATTTTTAAAATTAGAATTATCCATTGAATTTTGTATATTATTCAATAAATCAACTGGACATTTATAACAAATTCCCAAATCATATATTATTATAGGATTAATATTATTAATTTTCTTATTTGATACTTTCCAATTACCATTATGTAAATCACCATGTAAAAAACCTTGTGAATATATACTCGATCTCACAAATAATTTAAATAAAGTCATAGTTTTAAATTTTTTATAATTGGAAATAGATATTTTATTAAAACTTTCACCAGATTCATATGTCATTATTATAATATTTTTAGAATATTTAATAACTTTGGGTATAATAATATATGGATTATTTTTGTATATATTGTCCATAAAATTTAAATTTTCGACTTCCTTTGTAAAATCCATTTGTAATTCTAATGATTCAAAAAAATTGACAATATCAAGAGGTAATTTATATTTTTTAAAATAGGGTATATATGTTAAATAATTATTTAAAAAAAGGAGAAAATATTTAGGAATAAATAGGTGATTATATATTTCTGGATGAATACATTTCATAGCAATCTTTTTATTATTACTTATTAGTATACCTTCATATACTTGACCAATGCTTCCAGATTGTATATGATCATAATTTATTTTTATTTCATTATGAATTTGTTTTTGAAAATCATTATGGTACATATTTTCTGTAAAAGAAAAATGATGAATAGGGCATTCTTCATAAAATGTATCCAAATTTTCAAATATTTTAATTATTTTAGGATTATTTGATATAAATTTTAATCTTTCATTTGACCATTGGATTAATTTTATTGCGAATACACCAATATTATTAATATTATTTTTTATAGCTTGTATGCGTTCCTCTGATATATTTTCATCATTATTAATGGAAATTTTTATATTTCTAATATTATATATTAAACTAATTGTATTCCATATTTGAGATAGGTATATTTTAATATTATTACAATAACTCATATATATTTACATAATATTAAAAAATATATAAATATAATAGATATAATAGATATGATTATTTTAGAAAAAATTAAAACAATACTTTTTTTTATACTAAAGCAGGAATATTTATATTATATTGTAAAAAATAATAAAACATTTTTAAATGATGAAGAAATCGTAGAATTTACAAACAATCTTTTAGAAATTAAAGAAAAAACAATAATTGAGGATATTTTTAATAAATTAGAAGAAAAATGTTCTATTGAAATATACAATAAAGATGTAGATAAAGAAGATATATTAGAAATGATGGAAGAGGTATTAGAAGATAGGGAATTAATTATAAATAGGATGATATTAGAAGTAAAATCTCATCAAAAATCCAAAATGTCTTTGAATGTAACAATTTAATATAAATTTGAAATAAGATAAAATTCATGAGATTATTTTCATAAATGCAGGTTCAAGATAATCTTCATCCTCCCCAGCTTATAGAAAAATATTTTCAAAATTTAGATGATATTGAAAGATTCCTACATCATCGATTAGATATTAAATTTGTATTTGATGAAATATATTCAGATATAAGTGGAAATTTAAAAATACCGATATATCATGCTTCTTCACATATGTTTAAAATTTTAGATTGTCAATTTTCTCCAGGATCTCTTCTACCCCATTCAAGGTCTGATCCACTCAAAAGATATTACAACCAAAAAACATTATCACTAATGTGCTCAGATAAAATAATAGATCAGCAATTAAATGAATGGGATAATTATGTGAAAAAAACTATCTTACAAAATCAAACAATATTTAAAGATTTTAGATTTAAAAAACCAATAGATCAATCGAAGTTTCTTAATACAATAAGACAAAATTATTTGGGCCCTTTTACACAATTGTATGGTGACATTATACCCAGAGATCCTCTTAAAGGTTCCGGTTTTATAATAAGACAACAAATAGTTCCATATAATGAATATGATATGTATTTACCTAAAAGTATAATTATAGATCACGAATACCAGGGATTTAATATTAATGATTATGATAAATGTAGAGGGAAAAAAAATTATAGCATAGATGTTAGTATGTATCCAACATGTATAAATATCAATTACACTAGCACTCCAGAGGTGTATGTTTGGACAGAATTTAATTTACATACCTTATATATAAAGTAAATTAGTATTGGTAGATATTTGTCCGAATAGTAATTAATAATGAAATTTATATTTTTTATTAAAGAATAAATTGATATTATAATATAATGAACAAATTCAATAAAACTCTATTGGAATATTCAGTGATTTACACTAATCGTACCACTAATCTAATGAGTAAGAGGTATCAACAATCTATGCTGGATATAACCAATAATTTATGTAATGTATATGGAGCAGAACAATGTGTATTAATACCAGGAAGTGGAACTACTGGAATGGAATCAGTAGCTAGACAATATGGTAACAATCAAACATGTTTCGTAATAAAAAATGGTTATTTTAGTCATAGATGGAGTCAAATATTTGAAGTAGGTGGAATTACTAATAAATTGTATGTTATTAATGCTGATTTAAATAATAAAAATATATTGTCACCCCCAAACATAGATACAGTATGTGATTGGATTGAAAAGCATCGGCCTAAATTAGTGTGTGCTCCACATGTTGAAACATCAACTGGTGTTATACTACCAGATGAATACATACTACAAATAGGTAAGTCAACTAAAAAAGTGGGTGGATTATTTTGTTTAGATGGTATAGCATCTGGAACTATTTGGACAAATATGAAAGATTTAGGTATAGATATTTTTCTAACAGCTCCTCAAAAAGGATGGAGTTCTCCTGCTTCTGTTGGAGTAGTAATGCTTGGACAACGAGCATTGGATACGATTCACACTACTAAGTCTTCAAGTTTTACACTTGATTTAAATAAATGGTGTGATGTATCAACAGCTTATCAAAAAGGTGGATTTATGTATCACTGTACTGTTCCTACTGATTCCCTAATCGAATTTGATAAAAACATCCAAGAAACTTTAGATTTTGGTATAGATAATTGTAAAGATAGCGCAATACAATTAGGTATAGAAATGAGAAATTTATTGGAAGTAAATGGATATAAAAGTGTAGCGGCTAATAAATATAAATCTCCCACAGTTGTTGTTTCTTATTGTGAAAATAATATGTTTCAAAGATTATTAGATCAAGGCATTCAAGTTGCTGGTTCTGTTCCATTTATGATTGATGAACCAAAAGGGTTAAATACATTTAGGATAGGTCTATTTGGGTTAGATAAATTAAAAAATACCGACCAAACACTCAATGATTTTAAAATGGCACTTGATAAACTAAATCCTATTCCTAAAATGTAATCTATACATATAAATTATATAACATATTTTATTTGTATAGTTAATTATATTATAAGTTTTTTCCAGCTTCTTCTACCTTCTTAAAAACACTAGTAGTTTTTTCATGATCTATACCTTCTGCATCAATAATAGCTTTATATTCCGACTGATATCCATTAATTCTTTCTTGGACTTCTCCCAACTTTGCTGTGATTTCTTTGTATTCGGACATCTCATGAAATGCTTTTGTAAAGTCTGAAACTTTCTCCATTTCTTTTCTGAATGCTTCTTCGCTATCCTCCACTTCTTTGTTAGATCTTTCCATTTCTTCCCAAGGATCTTTTTCTGGATCAATTTCCATATTTGGTATCAAATTATCAGCAGTATTCTTTAGACTTACCCTTACAGAATAAACTAAGTCGAGTCTTTGTCTATATAAATCTAACATCTCAAGAACTGTTGTTTTATAGTCGGCATGTACTAAATCCCATTTCGCCATTCTTTCTTCACTATTTTCCACATATGTGTTAACTACGTTACTCATATCACTCATAGCGTTATGTACACCTGTTAATCCTTCTCCAAGCGTTGGACTATCTACTTGTTCTTTTAAACTAGCTTCGATCTTTATTCTTTCTTGTCGGGCATCTGAATCTTTTTCAGCAAGAAAAGCCATAATTTTTTCAAGTTCTTCTGGTGATGTTGAATCATCTGTCAATTTTGCCATCAATTGATCTTGACTCATTTTTGTATATGAAACCATTTTATGGTTATCGATACTATTATTTTGTGATTCTTTGCGTTTAGACATATATATATGTATTTAAATTTTATCCTTAAATAATATTTACTACCTTTTAATTATATTGTGAACCATCTTCAATGTAATAAAATTGATCAGACAATTCTACTAAATCAGTTCCACCATCAGAACAATCACCTACTGCTTCAAAATACAATCTTTCTGTTTCACTATTTTTCTGGTCAGATAAAAATTTCATGACCTGTTCTTTATTACCAGGAAATCTTAAAGTTCCCCATCCTAAATTATAGTGACAAAAAGTTACATTATATTCTGAATCGTCATATTTCTTTCTTGTTTCGGTATATTCTTTCAAATCTTCTATTTCTATTGGGTTCCAATATTTCGATTCTAAAGGTTCGGGAAGAGGATTACTATGCCAATATGCTTTAGTAAATTTTGCGTGATTCCAATAACAAAAAGGCCTTTTGGGTCCAAGTGAAAATCCTTCACCTACGTGTCCATAATCATCCATTTCAGTGTTTAACCAATCTACGTATAATAAACCAGAGTCCATATTTGTTCTGATTATATACACATCTTCGGTTCTATATCCACTTTTGGAAATATTTTCAACTAAATCACCGTCTTCATATTGGAACCCTTGTACGTCTAATTTTTCTTTAATTTCATCCATTAATCTTTTATCAGCGGCTTTATATTCTCTACTTTTTACTGTATCATTTCTTTTCTCTCTTAATCGCGATTCCTCGTCAACTTCACACTTAATTAATTTAGCATATTTATAATCGTGTTTCTCTAAAACAGTAGGTTTAAAGCATTCGTAACCAGCAATATCGAAATTATCTACAACTATTTTATGTGGTTCTTCTTCTAATAATTCTTCAATTTTATAGTAACCTCTAAAATCAATTAACTCTCTTTTTAAAGCTTCTATTCTTGCTGGAATTCCTGACGGGCCTCTACTTCCGTCGCTATTATATTCTCTTAATTCTTCTTCAGTTTCTTCTATCATTCTCAATATATGTTCTTCTTTGGATTCCTCTAATTCAACTGTAAATACTTCTGCACTATATTTAAAGGATTGTCCTGTAGATGGGTCATGTTTTATTTCTTCATATTCTCTCTTATTTTCAGCAGCTTCTAATACTCTTTCGTCTTCTTTTCCATCTGGTAAATAATCGTCGGGTTTTTTATGTATAGTTTCGTTTAATTTAGCATTATAATAATAAAATGATCCGTCTACATCAACAAATTCTTCCCATTTATCATATGGTGGTCCTTCATCTTCTTCATTTAATTTTTGTAACCTCATTTCTAATGATTCTTGTGTAGAGTCATCTTCAGATTTACTACTTGAACTTTCTACTTCACTTTCTGAACACTGATAGCAACCCCATTTATCAACACCGCTGGCACTGGCTTGTGCTTTGGGAATGTATTCACAACCCTTATCTTTTTTTCTACATTTTTTCCCTGATCCCCTACAGTCGCCTTTTGTTTCACAAACTGTTTTAGGGGTGGTGCTTAAACTTGCTCCTCCCATTTGATAAATATAATTATTTAAAATTTTTTGTCCTAATTTTGAAAAAATATTAACTTTTCTACCCGTTTCTGGATTAACTATTTGTTGATACATTTATTATAGGTTTAGATAATAATTTATAGATTAAAAAATTTTGATAAAAAAAAGCCGTATTAAATAAATTTAAAATGGAACTTTCTAATACAAGTATAATATCTATTAAAGATAGAAAATATCAGCAAGCGACTTTAACTTTGGATTCTGGAGAAGAAATACAAATAGATGGATATGATAATATAGGTAAATGTTTTCATGGAGATTTTGGAAAAATGGATCCATCGGGCAAACTATCGGTTACTAAATCTAATATTTCCCAAATAAATATAGTAGGGGTTCTGAAATACTTTGATAGAGTAAAATTCAGTAGTAATAAAAGAAGAATAGATAGATATAAATTTGTCCCTCTGTTGGGCAATTATCCTAATTTTTTAGTAACATCTAAAAATAAATCAAAATACAATACAAATGTTATAGCTACTATTAAATTTTCAAATTGGGATGAGACATTACCACAAGGAAATTTACAACAGATCATTGGTCCAGTAGATAAATATAAAAATTTATATGAAGGTATTTTGTGGAAACACCAATTAATACAGAAATATTATAAATTAAATGGTAAACAAAAATCAAAAATAAAACAGTATCAAATAGTGGGGAAAGGTTATGTTGATTCTTCTTTGGAAAATACTATATCTATTGACCCAATAGGATGCTTGGATATAGATGACGCTTTTAGTTGGGAAATATTAGATAATCCCGATCATATAATGTTAAAAATACATATTAGTGATGTAATAGGAACTATGAATGAGATGGGTCTTAACGAAATATTAAATAATTTAACAACATCCGTTTATTCTCCACATAGAAATGCTAATATGTTTCAAAATATTTTAAGTCAGGGTGCTTTATCTCTTCTCCCCGATAAAAAAAGATTAGCTATCAGTTTATATTTGGAAATGGAGGAAGGCGATATAATAAATTCACAGATTGTTAAATCGATAATTATAAATAAAACAGCTTTTAGTTATGAAGATTTTGAGAAAAAACATTTCTACAATAAAAAAAGTGAATTATATCCCATTATAAATTGTATAAAAAAACTAAAATATCCCCTATTGGGTAAAAGATTTAACAAAATATTTGATTCACATAAATTAATAGAAAAATTAATGATCATATACAATTGCGAGGTAGTGAAATTTCTCCATCAGTCTAATCTTAAGCCAATATATCGAATACATCAATCAAATGATTCTTTGGAAATGGAGGAAAATATTCCAAGGGAACTTGAAAAATTTTTATCAATCATTAAAAATAAGGCAGCAGTATATACATTTGATTCATCCAATACAAATCATTCTGCCCTGGGTATAAATAATTATACTCATTTTACTTCACCTATTAGAAGATATGTAGATTGTTATAATCATCGCCTAGTTCATAATATGCTTAGTGATGAAAATTATACCATTCCTATTTCTCTTGAAAAAATTAATAATTTTAATTCCAGAATTAAAAGAATGGAAAGAGATTCCGCTAAAATATCTATAAGTCAATTTATAAATGATACGGATACGCATAAATTTTCAGGATATATATATAAAATTACAAATGATAGAATGATTGATTTTTACATTCCTTCCAGAAAAATAAATGTTCATTTTAGAATACATCACAATCAATTGGATGAAATATTAGATATTGGTGTAAATAAACAAACTATAGAACTATCACATAAGGAAAATAAAAATACAGTGAAAATACCCTTATTTCAAACTATTGATTTAGAAATATTTGTATGCGCACAAAAGGATAATCCTTATCGCGATTTAACATTTAGAATAGGAATTTTAGAAGAGTTTTTAAACTAGAGTCGTATATTTTTTTATTTTATTATCTTAATTCTAGATATAATATTATGGTAAATGAAACAAATAATACTTTATTAATAAGAGGTAATACAGAAGATGTGAATAATTTTATAAATTTACATAAAACTGAAATAGAAGGTAATTTATATTGGGATTTTAGAAAAAGTGTTCCATGTAATTTAGAGGATAATTATGAACAATGGGGTACACTTAGATTAGGAGTTTTAGACTTATCAGATTATAACAATGGGATTGTAATGTTTCAAACTCCATCAACGCCTAGTCTGAAATGGTTTGAAAAAATTGTAGAAAAATATACTAATTTAAATTTTTCTTATTATTATAGTGATGAATTTCAAGAAGAATTTTATGGTTGGGCCGTAGCATATAATGGAACTATTTTAGACGCTAAACAAATTTGTTTACATAGAAATGAAAAAGTCGGTGGCATAGATCTATATAAATATGATAGTTATAAGGAACAACTTAATTCGATATAAATTTATTTATTTAATATTTCAATCATCTATTTAGTATTTCAATCATCTATTTAATATTTCAATCATCTATTTAGTATTTCAATCATCTATTTAATATTTCAATTATCTATTAAAGGTTTTATTAATAGATACTAATTAATGCGTAATGAAGTATTTAATGTATTAATATGTTATAGTAAAGAAAATCTATTTAAAAATTTTTTTACAGATCATATTATCCAAAAAGAAAACCAATATTATTTGGATTTTAATAAAAGTATACCATCTAATAACAAAAATAAATATAGCTTATGGGGAACAAAACGTTTAGGTAAATTATTTGACATGGGAATTATTGAACATATTGTATTTTTTTCTACCGATAAAACTCCAGCAATTGATTGGGTTAAAAATATAAGTCCATTATATCCTGAAATAGAGTTTAATTATAGTTACCATGATGAAATGAAGACTCAATTTCAAGGAGAATTAATTATTAAAGATGGTAAAATAAAAAATGAATCACATAGTAATTTAAAAAATTATAATCCATACTGTAAATCAACTAATTATAACAAAGAAATTTATCTACAATTGGTATACTAAAATTTATTTTGTTAAAACTTTATTAGAGGATTCGCTAACATGTTTTTTGCATTTGGATATACATTGATGTAATATATCTTCTAAATTATATTCTAATTTATTAGCAATTGCTGTCAAATACCACATTACATCTCCTAATTCTGATTTAATATTTTCTTTTCTCCTATCAATTTCTCGAATGTCCGGTGATCCTGATCCATTATCTGATATTAATGCTCTATATAATTTTTTTACTTCATTTTGAACTTCACCACATTCTCCGCCTAGTCCGTTACTAAAATAAAGCATATCATATTCATTAAATTTATGGATATGAGTATCCTTGACAACTTGTTGAAATGTTTCCAATAATTGGGAATCATTACTATCTTCTTGTTGCGCTAATAAACTTGTCATATGGATGAATATAATTATCGTGTAAATAAAAAATATTTTAAATCAAAATTATATCTCAAAGCTTCTTTGATAATTAAACTATCTATAACTTAATATATAGTGATTCGACATTAACAACTCCTCTGGTAATTTGAGGAAGTATAGTGCTAACTTTACTAGCTATTTCATTTTTCTCTAATAAATTAGCCATTTTAATAATATCTTCTGTGACATTGGATAATTTGACCATATCTTTAATAAAATTACCTTCATATAATGGAAATTGTTGAATCAAAATATTAATATCTATCCCATTAAGCCATAAATATGTTGGTTCTACCATATTATAACTTAAATCCCATTCCTTATCAAAATATATATTAAGTCTATTCATTTTATCAATACATTCATGTGACCAACCTTCAATGTTTTTAATTGCTGATTTTAATTTGGTAGGTATTGAAATATTAAATAAGGTATCTACTTGTTCTTTCGCATTTAGTTTTGTATTTAGGAATATTGACATAAGTGATACTATTTCATTGGCATCTAAATCATCTAAAATATTACTAGTCATAATTTCTGTAAATAAAATTTCATTTGTTTCATTTATTTGACTAGCAATAACACCTTTAATTGAAACTAATTCTGGACTAATATCTTCATAGTTATCAATATTCGTCGGATTAAGATAATCATATTCTTGAAGAAATTTCAGACATTTAATTATAGTTCGGTGAACATATAAATTATTACCATCAAAATCTTCTTTTAAATTTTCATATCTCGTAATTGACTTGAGATTTTTTAGATAAAATTGGTAATTATCATCGAAGTTATCAGTATTTTTACGAATACTTTCCGCCTCTTTTTTCCATTTTTTCAGAATTTTTTTAGAAAAACGTATAAATCCTTCTTGTTTAGGATTTAACAATTGATGATATTGTTGGTATAGCGAAAAATCTCTATCAGGTAATTTTATCTGACTTAGTTTGTCTTCAATACAATTGTTAGCTTCCAATATTTCCGTATTAAGTAATGAATTTTTAACAAATTTCATAATTAAATTATTACCAGTTAAGATTAATTTTAGTAAAAATTTAAAATTAGGGGTAAAACGTGAGTTAATTTCCTGATTTTTTCCAGACATAATTTCTCTCATTTCTGGAGGTGATGGTAAATTATATAAATTGGGAATAAGAATTACATTACCTACTGGATCCATACCTCTTCTTCCTGCTCTCCCACTCATTTGACCAAATTCATGTGGTTTAAGATATCTAAAGCCACCATCACTATATTTAGTTATACCGCTGTAACAAACTGTTTTAACAGGCATATTAATTCCTACCGCAAATGTTTCTGTTACAAACAAAACCTTAATTAGACCTTTACCAAATAGAATTTCGATTAATTCTTTAAAAACTGGAACTAAGCCAGAATGATGAAAAGCAATTCCTTTTACCATCAAATCTTTTAAAGTGAAAAATTGTTTCATTTGTATATATTTGTCATAGGCTTCAAGTTTTCTTAAATAGTATCCAATTTCTGTAATTACTTGTGATTGTTCTTCTGATGAATTTAGGGTAATACTTACATTTTTAGCAAAAACTTCGCAATTTTTTCTAGAAAGAGTAAAGAATATAGCTGGACACATATTATGCGTATGAAGATATTTAATTAGATCATTGAACACTGCTTTTCTGGACATATATTTAGAGTATTTTTTCTTAAGTGTTAATGCTCTTGTATAATTTTTTTCTAAAAAAGTATTGGTTTCATCCATAATTAAAGTTAAACTATCTTTATATTTTTCGATATCTGATTCATCATCGCCAGATTTTTTTACCTTGTCGATTTTATTAATAAATGTAAGGTATAAATAATATTTAAGAGGAATTACTCTTTTATGATTAGAAGTTAACATAAGTGGAACTTCTTTAATTTTCTGTAACCATCCTCCGAATTTTTCTGGTTTATCAAGGGTAGCTGATAACATCACTAATTGTATATTAGGTGGAATTAATATTAGACATTCTTCCCAAACAGTTCCACGTTGTTTGTCTCCTATATAATGAACTTCATCGAAGCAAATACAACCTACATCTTTATATACGTCTATTTCACAGCTTAACTCCAAGTTTTTTGTTTTAATTTTTTTATTATAGAGAAGATTACGTAAAATTTCAGTAGTCATGATCACACATTGAGCATCTGGATTAAATAAGACATCTCCAGTAATAATACCAAATGAAATCTCAGTATATTTATGAGTGAGTGAATTTAGTAAATAATTGGAAAGCGCTTTTATGGGAGTAGTTACAATTACTTTCTTCCCTTTAGATACGTGATGGAGTAATGCGTTTTCTAGGACCAGTGTTTTTCCAGAACCAGTTTTGGCAGTAACTAAAATATTTTTTGATTCGGAAATACCTTGTAGTGCCCATTTTTGAAAATTACTTAATTCAAATGGATATTGATCGAAAGTTTGATCTCCAGTATAAGTGTTATCTCGAATTTCTATGGATGTCATGTTGTAGATTCTATAATTTATGTTTAAATGATAAAACTTTTAATTGATTCAAATTTATAAATTCCAAGTCTTAAAATATTATTTAAAAATATGTTGATAATTACGCATAGTAATATATACAAGTATGTTTAATAATAATAGAAAAGTTTCTCCTAACATAAATAATTCAGAAGCAGAGTGTCAAATAGAAAAAATAGAAAATGGCATCAACCATTCAGCTAATCGTGTTGGTAAAAGAGTCCAAAAATTCTATAATGGTTGGAGAAAATTTGCATTTAAAGATGATATAATTAATGTAGCGGTAGGCATGATTGTTGCTACATCTTTTAAAAATGTAGTAAATAGTTTAGTGGTTGATATTATCATGCCAATATTAATTGGACTAGGCGCAGAAAATAATGCAAATAATTTGTTTATTGTATTAGTTCCTGGTAAAAATAATAACGAGACCTATAATACTTTAGAAGATGCTCAAAAGTATGGTGCGGTTACTTGGAATTATGGTGTTTTCCTAACGGTATTTTTAGATTTAATTTTTGTTAGTTTATTCTTATATATTCTATTGAGAATAATTCATAGTATTAAGAGTGATTTAAAAAAAATTGTCGATGAAGAATTAGATAGTAGTTTAATATTAGAGAAGGCAATTTAAATATAGTCACAAATGACCGCAATGGTTTTGCCCTCTTTTTCTACTAATTTGAAAGGTTTTCCACAACCATAAATTAAATCTTTACTTTTTAGTAAGTCACATTTTTCTTTAGGTAAATGTGGTTCAATTTGTTTGAGTGTTTTTTTTAATGTCCCATGTCTAAAAATTTTACAATTAAATTCCTTCAGATAAACAAGAACATATTCTTTACAGTGTGGACAATTTACTATAACGTATTGTAAATTCATTTTAAAGTATATACTTAAATAATATTTATAAATCAAATTAAAATTTAATTTCGTTAATAATTAAATCATTAATAACAGTATTTACTTAAAGCTTGTAAAATATTCTGTATATATTATACAACATGTCTAAATATACTAATTATTATGAGGTTTATCCTAAAGAAGGTTTAGGAGATTATAGTTTATTCATAGATGCAACATTATTACTAATTTCAGCAGCTTGGGCTGGAACAGCAGGTGTCGTTGGTTTTGCGCTTTTTAAAACATTGAAAAATTCAAATAAAACATTATCTGGTAAAATAAATAATGGGAAAAAAAAAGAAGTAATTATAGTAAGAGGCGTCCCGGGTATAGGAAAGGATAAATACGTATATTATAATGAGTTAGATGGAGATGATAATTTTACAGTATGTTCTAGTGATAATTATTTTTACAAAAAAGGGAGATACCATTTTGATCGAAAAAAAATTAATCAATCTGAAAGTTTTTGCTTACAGCAATTTCATCAATCATTAAAATTAAATGTTTCAAGAGTGTATGTCACCAATGTTAATCATCAAAAATGGATATATTCCAATTATGTTAAATTAGCGGAATCCTATAAATATAAAGTTAGAGTTATTACTATTTTATGTGAAAATGAAGATCATTTGAGATATTTTAATTCAAGAAGTAGACACAATGTCCCTATGAATTTTAGTAAAAAAGTATTTGAAGATTGGGAATATGACCAAAATGAAACATTTATTGAACCTTATATTGGAAATGAGGAAGGATATTTAGAGGGAGATTGTCTACCTTTTCCTAAACGATCAGAAGAAGAATTAAATAAGGAATTAGAAGACTATCATTCTCGTAGATGTTTAATAGAAAGTGAACATGAAGGTCAAATAGTAAATGATTCAGATGATAATACTGATGTAAATACAGAAGATGGACCTGAAGATGAATCTGAAGATGGACCTGAAGATGAATCTGAAGATGAATCTGAAGATGAACCTGAAGATGAATCAGAACATGAATTTGAAAACTCAAATATTATTTCAATAATAAATCAAGAAGATATGGAGGTTATTGATCAACGCAATATTCTTTTAGAAACAAATTATGAAGATAATAAATTGACAATTTATAGATCAGATAAATCGGAATCGGAAGTTCTTGAGGTAAATGGTTTAATAGGATATTTGCTATAAAGTAAATAATTAATTATTTGTATAATTAATATAAATAAAAAATTATGTGATATTTTTAGCAGCTATGCTTCCCAATACACTCCCACCAGCAACAATATAACCTGTTCCCACTTTAACACCTAATGCTAACGCACCTGGACCACATACCGCCGCGCCAACTGCTGCTCCTACAACCATTGGAATTAATTTTGTTTTATTACGAACAGCTGATTCTAATTCATTAACAGATTTTTCGGTTAAATCAATGTTAATTTGTTGATTATCTTCTATTTTTTCTAGTTGTTCATTTTGATTATCCAAAATAATGGATAAATCATTATTGATATCATTTAATGTTTTTAAGTCTTGTAAAATTTCAGATAGTTCATTAATTTCTTCTTGACTAGTATATTCAATAGGCAATAGCATTTGTTTTAATTCACTCATTATATATTATATCTATAAAAATATATACTATTTAATATTAAAATATTGGTATTTAAATTAAATTTGACAAATTAACGTTTTATATTAATTTAATTAATTATCAAGAATGTCAGCAGTTCCTAAAAAAAAATTGAAAAAGTTTATTGTAAAAAAAAAGAAGAGGAAAAAAGAAATAGGGGAGAAAAAGATTAAAGAGAAAAAAACTATAAAAAAAAGAAAAAAGAAAAAAAAGGAATCTTTAATAAACTTACCTTCTTCTAAAATTCAGTCTAATTTTATTAAATTAGGACCAAATAATTATATATCTAATGAATTAGAATATGATTGTGTATCAGATAATGATTCTGCTGTAGAAAGTGTAGATTCTCAGCCTAATTTTGATCTTATTAATAAATTACCTCAATTATTTGAAATATCTTCGATTAAAGAAGATGATCAATTAAGCATAGCATCTGAAGACGAAGAATTGGAAGATCCAATTAAGATATATAAAAAGGAATCTTTTGATATCGACACAGATAGTTTATTTAAAGATTCAGTGAATGGAAAGGATATCTATTTTGATTATAATAAAAATATAATTTATAATAGCGATTTCGTTATTATTGGCACCACTACAGAAGATGGTGAAATTGAATTAGATGACAGGTTTTCAAATGACTACAAAGATTTATTAGAAATGTAAATTAAAATTTGATTACATTTTTATTTATGTATATATATATATTAATAGAAAGAGCTAATATGTCTGTTCCATCTGATATCCAACCTCCTTCACACTATAATTCAGACTTTGATCCAAATAAGTCTACACAAACACCAACCAATAATCTTAAAGACAAAAACCAACTATCTGATACGATAAATGTAGATAAAGACAACGAACAGACAACTGGTGATTCTCTCGATAAAATGAAAAAGCCAAAGCGAAAGAAAAAGAAAATTTCTAAAAAAAGATGTAATATGGAAGGGTGTCGAATTAAACTGGGATTATGTTCGGTGGATTGTAAATGTGGAATGAAATTTTGTCCCAAACATTTTCAATCTTCTTCCCATAATTGTACATTTGATTACCAAGCAGAATATAGGAGAAGATTGGATAAAAGTTTTGGTGAAAAAGTTGAGTTTGCTAAAATAGATAAGCTATAAAATAGACTTGACTACAAATTTAGTCTATTTTATTTTATTGGAGTTGGATTTTAAATAGTGTCTCATTCACGGAACCTCATTACCCTAACTCCCAACTAACTATAGATAGAAATTATGGTCAAGATACTTAGTGATCATACTCTATTTATACCAAGTCTTTATGTATTTACTTTATGGTATAGACATAGGACTTAGAAAAAAAATTTGACTCAAAAAGACCTAAAGATTATCCCCATAAAAAACCTATTACCACATACACACATAAACAATTAACATGTCCAGTTTCGCACAAAAAAACTCAAATTCAGCTTCAAATAACTTTATGAATTGTCTAGATGCTGCTGTTGGTAGCACTGCTCATCGCCTAGTAGGCGAGAATGGATCAGATATGTATTCAATGTATGGAATTAAGGGAGATAATCAGACACCAGCCCAGGCGGCTCTAGTGGCAGCTTTTTCAGGTATTGTTGACGACACCAGTGAACAAGCGGTTCATCAGCTCTACAATAATGTCTACAGCGCAATTTCTTCTGATAGTAGTCTGTCACAGTCTCAGAAGGCTCACTACTTTGCTGATCTAGTTACTTATACTGTATTTATTCGCGATATTCGAAATAATGGCAAAGGTCGCCGTGACCAAGCTTACGCAGCATACCTATGGCTGATGAGTCGTTTCGGTAAGACTATGATAGATCTACTTCCTTATGTTGTTAAGCATGGTGGTTGGATGGATCTAAATAAGCTTTATGCCCGCGCCTGTTCAGGAGATGTTTCAGCGAAGCAGTGTCGTCCACAAGAAATGGATTCGATGAAGCGCCGTATCATTAAGATGTATGTTGATCAGATTACGGAAGATAGAACTATTTACGATACTTGGGTTGCCGAAAAGAGAGCAACAGAGAGTAGTGGGGGGTCTTACACTAAGAAGTGTGAGCTTTCTCTGGCAACTAAGTGGCTTGCTAAGGAAAACCGCGGTGTCGATAAGAAGTATAAGATTGCCAAGCGTTTTGCCCAGGAAAAGTATCCTGAACTATTTAAGGAAGATTTTCGTAAAGCGATGCGCAAGTGGAGGCAGTTTTACGCTCCTCTCCAAGATGCTCTTCATACTACTGAGAAATTACAGTGTCAGGGCAATTATGATACTATCGATTTTCGTTTTGTTCCAGGAAAATGTATGTTCAAGAATAAGAAGGCATTCCTCTATGAGAAGAAGAAGGGAGCGGAACTCAGAGGTAGTGATCAGAAACGTCTAAAGTGTCGAGATAATCTGATGAGTTTTCTTAAAGATGCGTCTACTGGTAAGACCAGTGTTCATGGAAAGACTATGTTTATTCACGATCTAGCACAGTATGTGTATACGAATTGGAGTTCTCTGTCAGAGGGAGACAAACTCATTCTGAACGCACAGTTCGATGACCATGTTCGTCATTTTCGAGAAATTATGGAAGAGAAGGGTCTCAGTCTGGACAAGGGCATGGTTCAGGCAGATGTGTCGGGATCCATGGAAGGACCACCTATGGCTGGGTCAGTTTCTCTCGCTATTCTGGTGAGCACACTTGCCAGGGGTCCATGGAGAAATAAGTTTCTGACGTTTGACTCTAAGCCCCAGCTTGTTGAACTAGTTTATCCTAGATCTCGAGAAGATTTCAATATGTTTACCAATGGAAATATGTATTCAGGAGCGAATTGTAATTATCTTGGTCAATCATACGGTTCTACTACACATCCTCTTGGAGTTTGGGACCCATCCAGGGCTGGTGGTGAACTAACTTTCTGTGAGAAGGTAGCGGTTACATTCACATCCGGATGGGGTGGGAACACTGATTTCCTCGCTTGTCACGATCTGATGCTAGACATTGCGGTCAAGAATAACATTCCCACTGATCAGATGGTAGAATGGGTCATTACGGCAAGTGATATGCAGTTCAACCAGGCAGGAGCAGGTAATGGTTCCCAGACTTATCAGTATGTTGGCGCTCACAATCGTGCCAGTTACCAAGTGAACCGATATGCCGGAAAGACACAGGCTTGGCAAGACCATCACCAGATTCTGGTAGATACATACGATAGAGTAGGAAGGACGACTTGTGGACAGCCTTATACTCTGCCGCGTATGATTTACTGGAACATGCGCTCCACTAAGAGTTTTGTCACCAAGGCAGATACTCCTGGTGTTGAGATGGTAGGTGGTATGAGCACGATGCAGCTTAAGCTATTCCTAGAAGATATGGATCTAGATCCAGCTGACCCCATTAAGGCAAAGGTTACGCCTTGGGATACGTTCCAAAGAGCGGTGGGAAATGAATGCTATGATGAGGTAAGGACGTTTCTGGAGAATCAGGGTGGTTCATTCTCTGGGTATCGGGCACCAGTAAGAGAATCTGGGGAAGAGGGCGGCGGCTTCGCTTCAAGTTCCTCTGACGAAGAAGCCGAAGACAAGGAGTCGGAGACTGTGGCCCAGGAGTCTACGACTTCTTCCAATACTTCAACTGCTTCCACTTCGGATCGTTCCTATCCATCAACTGATAGTGATCCCTTCGATAAACTAAGACAAGCTAAGAAGGCTCTAGAACAAGGGCTTCTGGATCAGAGTGACTACGATCTGATTAAGTCGAAGGTTCTATCTAGCATGTAATTATTCTCTCACTAGATTTAAAATAAAAAAATATTTTCTCTAACTAAATTATTTTTTTATTTAGCAATATATATATTTATAGTGTATGATACGGTTAAATTTGATGAGAAAAAATAAACAAAATGTAGATTAAAATGAATAATTTATAATATTTCTATGGAAAAATTTACTCATATTAATGGATCAAAATTTGAAGAAGCATTATCATTGACGTTGAGGCGAAAACAAGTACAAATCATATTTTAGCAAAGATTGTTCCACGAAAATTAGCGCTTTACCACCAAAAAAGTATGCTAAAAGGTTTATTGAATTCATAATCAGTAGCATCAAATAATCTTAAGTCGTAAATTTAATAGAAGATAAATTTGAAATATGAGTCCGTATTTTTATCTTTTTAAACATTTAACATGTCTTCTCTTCAATCAAAAAACTGGGAATACTACTTATGTGCAGAACTAATTGATTCATCTAGTAAAAAAACAACAAGTAGTTCTACATATCCAACATTAGAGGAAGATAGTAATGATTATGAATATATAGATAGACAATATAATGCTTATTGTGAGAATAATACCGTTCTTTTTCAAAAATTAAATGAATTTGTAGCAGATGAACAATCTATAGATCCAGGAAATTATAAATTATCTAGAATTATTTTTGTAAATAGTTCAAATGAACTACATAGGAAAGAGTTTTATTTAGGAATGAATCTATATTGGGATGGAATAAAATTTACTAATTTGGATGAAACTAAGAATTCGAAGTCTAAACAAAACAAATATTTATCCTATACAAATTACGACTGTTTACCAGATGGTGTAATATTTTTCAATACTAAATAACTAGCTAAATAATTTACCAATTTTTGTAGACTTTTCTCTACATATTGGACACATATATTTTTTATTTACTCGATGTTGTTCTTCTATACAATTCTCACAAAAACAATGACCACATGAAACATAAAAAGAGTTTTTGATATTAGTTAGACATACTGGACATTTACTGATATTTTCTAATTGGTGATTATGACTCAGATAGTGTAATATTGCTTTTAAATCTTTATAGCTATCCTGATATTCTTTAATAATTTTAGGATAATCTAAATCAGATATTTTATTTTTGATATATTTTTTTACAATATTTTCCACATCATTTTTATCATTGTATTTACCAAGTAATGACTCTGTTTTAGAACTCCATTCATTAATGTCTGACATTTTTGATTTAATTTCTAATAATTGTTTTTCCTTCTCTTTAAATGTTCGATAAGCTTGTGAAAAACTCTCTTTTAAATCATGATTTATCTTTTTCCATAAATCTAAATTTATCTTATTTTTTTCTTCAATTTTTTTAATTATATTTCGTTTTATTGTTTTTTTTTCTTTTGATATTGTCTCAATAGGATTTTGAAAATGTTCTTTAATTTCAGTATTTTCAAAATTATTATACATTTCTTGAACTAAAATATCTAAATTAGTATCACATATATCACTTAGATCTTTCCAAGAACTTTTGGAAAGTTGTTGTGTTTTTGATGTTTGATCAATCGAATTTTTATATTTTGTGGAAACTTTATCTATACTTTTATGAAATAATTTATACATAAAATAAATAATAAGAGATAGATTAAATAGCAATGAAAACATAGGCATAACTGGATATTTAAAGGAAGTTATAAACACACCTTTAGTTAATACCTCATATAATATATTTCGACTTTTAAATATATACAATATTGTCATGATAATTAAACTAAATAATACTAAATAGAAACAATTTTTAATATTTTTAATATCACTATCAAATTTAGTTGGAAAAATATCGGTAAAAGAAGTATTGTTAGTAGATAAAGTTGTATTATTTGTATTACTTAAACTATTTAAGCCACCTAAACTACCTAAACTACCTGAAAAAATATCCCCTAAAGAGTTTAAGTTAAAAGATACATTTCCTCCGGAATCAGGAGTTAACATACTATTAATTTGTGATTCAATATCATTTTGATTATTAGAAGATATGTTAGAATTAATTAATAACGTAGCACCAGGCATTATAATATAAAATAGAAAAAAATAATAACAATTAACGCATAAAAAATATAAAAGTATATTATAAATTTTATATAACGTTATAATTCAAAGATTGTTATATGCTTGTAATAGAATTTCTTCTGTTTTTTCAATAGAAATACAAGAGTCTGTAATACTAACACCAAACTTTAAGTCACCAGATAAATACTGTTTACCTTCATGTATATTTGATTCAATCATAACTCCCATTATGTCTGAACTCCCTGAATTAATTTGCCTAATCACCTCTTTTAAAACTATTGGTTGATTACGATGTATTTTACCAGAATTCCCATGAGAACAATCAATCATTATTTTGGGTTTAATACCTGATAAATTAATTAATTTTCTAACCTGATTTACTTCTTTCTCATTATAATTAGGACCAGTATTACTTCCTCTTAGAATAATATGACAAGAATTATTTCCTAATGTTTTACAAATAGAAGGTGTTCCTTCGGGTGTAATGCCCATAAAACAGTGAGGAGCTTTGGCTGATTTAATAGCATTTATAGCAATATCTATATTACCATCTGTTCCATTTTTAAAACCAACCGGCATTGATAAACCTGAGACAATTTGGCGATGAACTTGGCTTTCAGTAGTCCTCGCCCCAATTGCTCCCCATGACACTAAGTCTGATATATATTGCGGTGTAATGGTATCTAAAATCTCATAAGCACACCCAATTCCAATTGAATTGAGATATAATAAAAGTTTTCTCGCTAATCCAAGTCCCTTATTAACATTAAAACTATTATTTAAATCAGGATCATTAATAAGACCTTTCCATCCTACTGTAGTTCGGGGCTTTTCAAAATAAACTCTCATTACAATTAATATTTTATCTTTGACTTGGTCAGATATTTGTTTCAAATATTTCCCATATATTTTCGCTTCTTCTATATTATGTATTGAGCATGGACCAACTATAAATAATTTTCTATTGTCTTTACCTAATAAAATATCTTTAATCTGTTCCCTGGTTTGTTTAACAAACTCAATAATTTCTTTAGTAGGAGATAATTTTTGTATTAATTTATTTGGCTGAATAAGTGGTTTGTAATATTCAATATTAACATCACTAATTTGTGGCTCAACTTCCCCTTCTTTCTCTTCAAAATTCATTTTAAATAATATTAGAACAGTGTTATATAACATTATTTAAAATATAATCAAATTTATCACACAATACAATTATAAACAACAGGTTTCTGCAATTTTAGCAGTTACTAGATATGGATCCATATTAGATGCTGGTCGTCTATCTTCGAAATATCCTTTACCAGTTGCCTCAACTAGTCTAGGTATTCTGATTGACGCGCCCCTATTAGCAACGCCATAATTAAATTTATCATAACTAGCAGTTTCGTGTTTACCTGTCATTCTCTCTCTATTTCCCTCACCATATACTTCCATGTGTTCCTTATGATTAGATCCTAATTTATGAACAGCTTCTAAGATTAATTCCTTTCCATTATCTGATTCTCTCATATCAAGTGTGCTAAAATTAACGTGACAACCTGATCCATTCCAATCTCCCTTAACGGGTTTTGGTTCTAAATTAATTTGGACACCATGTGTTTCACCAACTCTTTGTAAAATATATCTCAAGATATTGAGATGATCGCCGGCTTCTAAACCTTCACATGGTCCTACTTGAATTTCCCATTGCCCAGGAGCAACTTCCGCATTCATTCCGGAACAGTTTAATCCCGCTTCTAGTGCAAGATGGTATGCTTGTTCCGCAATACTTCTCCCAAAAGAATTATTATGACCAACCGCACAGTAATATTGACCCTGTGGGTTAGCATCTTCTGTCCATCCTAATGGTTTAACACTTTCTTTGGTAACATTATCCTTATCAGGCATCATTATAAAAAATTCCTGTTCTATACCAAACCATGGTTTTTGATCGCCTATTTTATCAAAAACAGATTTAGCCCATAATCGTGTATTTTCATTAGTAGGTTCACCATTTGGTCTATACGAATCACATAGGACAAGAACATTAGCTCCTTTTCTAAAGGGATCTCTAAAAACAGCAACTGGTTGAACAATAATCTCTGAATCAAAACCATCACTTTGTTCTGTAGAACTTCCATCATATGACCATTCGCTATATAATTCGGAATTTAATAATCCATTTCTTTTCATATTTTTAGTAGTTTCATCATCAATATCAACTGTTCTTGATTTACCTCTTATTTCCCCTTTTGGACCTATCCATAAATATTCTGCTACAAATTTCATTTATATATTTAATAGAAATGTATCAAGTCTTATTTTTAAATATCTATAAATTTAATATTAAACTCAATAGATATGACAACATATAAACGAAGGCTTTAAATGAACTTGAACTATATTTTTTTTTTTACATTTATCATCAGTAATAGACAATCTTTTTTCAACATAAAATTTATTTTTTCCCCTATATTTTTTAGGCGGTTTCCATTGATTGACTGTTGTTATTAAAACAGGACTTTTCAATACCAGAGCTCTATGTTGATTCAATATACCCCAAACAAAAAATTTAATTAATAGTAGCAATAAGGTTTGAATTAAACCTAATGTATATGATATAGATGAGAAGGTATTAACTTTATTGTATCTTGTAATAATATTGGTCCCGTTATTATATTCATTATTAATACTAAATATTTCCGTTTTATTAAGATAAAATTCCCAACAATCCGCGTCGATAGTGCCCCATGTTATTCCAAATATTATTCCTGATAAATAAATAATAAATACTGGTGAAATAAAACGAAAAACAGTTCTTAATCTATACAAATATCTAGGTATGGCATCGGATAATGGAATAATTGATAATCCAAAAAAGAGATGTATCCATATATTATATACTCTATTATCCTTAAACATATGGGTTAGACCTATACAAGATAATAAAACTATGAGGAGATAAAATTTTGAAGTTAAACTACTTAATAGTAAAATTAATAATTGATCTTGAAAAGCCAAAATATAATGTAGATAAAAAGGTAGGGATAATGAAAGTAATAATAAATTTAATAAATTATTATTGAAAATATTTAATAAGAAAAGACTAGATCCAATGGTAGATATTATCCATAATATCCCTAAAGTTGGAATAAACCAATTATGATTGATACGTTTTCGGTAATGTTTCCATTTTTTTTTCCCTAATATCTTTTCAAATAAAGATCTTTGGACAAGATATAGTGGCATAGGAAATTTACCAGGACTAATACGTATAGTATCAGGGGACTCCATAATTTGATGCACCTTTGCTTTTAATCTAAATTTCTCTAATTTGTTATTTAAAAATCTTCTCAAATATTTTTGAATAATTATACTTGCTCTAATTCTTTTGGCTTTGCGAGAAGCATTAACAATTATTTTAATAGAATTAATATTTAGATTTTTAGACATTAATAATCTAAATATGTTTATCTTTAAACAATAGATCTTATATACTTAAACCTTAAGTATAGTTAGTAATTTCTTTAATTATTTCTTGAATTAGAAGATACGCTTCATCCCAGTTGTTATTATCTAAAAAACTTTTATTTAGATTTATTTTAGGGGTATATAATTCAGGTAATAATTCATGTAATCTTCCTAAATTAAAATAAATTTCATTTTTGGATTCAATTTTTTTTTGTTTAATAATTTGACTAGTTTTTGTAAGTATAAATAATATACTATCATATTGTGGGAAGTCATTAAATATATTATCTTTATCATCGTTTACTAATTTATTTTTAAAATAAGAACTGTTTGCTTTATTTCCTATGTAGTTATTATCACAATAATTAGTTAGTTTCCCTTTCATTTTATTAGTAGTATTAGATTTATTTGAATAGTCTATGTAATTTTCTTCCAACATCATTTCTATAATATTTTTACGTATATTATTATCAGAATTTAATTTAGAAAACATATGAATTTATTAGTAATTAATTTATTTTAATTAATATTTATATAGTTATAAATTATATTAATTTAAATTTGAAATGATAAAGAGTAATAAATTAATTTATTAATCAAGAACATTATAAATGGGAAGAAATAATAAAAAACAAAAGCGTAGAAAAATAATAAAAATAATAATAAAGGTAAAAAAAAGAAAAAGAAAAAAAATGTTAAAAAAAGACCTACTAATATAAATAAAAAACATATTCAGTCTATTTTTAACAATATAGAAAGAATAAAGGATGATTTTGGCGAAACTGTGAGGAATATTACACTAAGTATATTTAGAAAAAACAAAGTCACAAAAACAGTAACACAAATTGAAACAAAAACAGCAACGCAAACTGAAACAAAAACAGCAACACCAACGAAAACAAATACGGAAATAAAGCATAATATAGCTAGACAGCGAATATCTAATTTTAGAACAAATTGTTATAAGTCGGAATTATTAAAAAAATACAATCTTTTAAATTATAATAATTTTCCTATAAAATAACTATTTCGTCAAATTCAAGGTGATTATCTTTATAAAGGTATGAATTGTCATATTTTTTTAACTTTTTAAATTTGTTTGATTTACGATTAATTTTAGAATTTCCGTTATTAAGTTCTTTCACTTTAGTCCTTTCCTCTCCAATATTTATAGTTATCATTTCCCTATATATATATTTATCTTTAACACTATCTTTATGACTATGCTTATCTTTATCACTATCCTTATCCTTATCCGTATCCGTATCCTTATCCGTATCCTTATCTTTATCTAAATTATTTCTATTATTTATAGGATGAACCCTTGTTTTTTTTATAGACTCTATTGACCAAAAATATAAATAAATAATAGTTAGACTAATAAAAATTAGTAAAAAAATAAATAATACATTACAATTTTTACTATTGTAAGAACAAATAATAAAATAAAATAAAAAAACCATACTTAAAATACAATTTATAAGTGTAATTAAACCTAATGAATTACATTTTCCTTTACATATAAACATTATAAATTAGATGAAAGTATTTAAAAAATATAGTATATAAAACTTTAAATACTTTATGAAAAAATTAATATTATATCTATTAGGTATAATCTATTTTACTGATTATATAGAAAACCTATATATAAATGCTAAAGAGTTATCTATAAGAGATTTAAATTATACCTATATACCTATTCGAGAAAGCAAGCTTTTAACTCGTAAAAAAATTTGGCCATATTATTCAGGAATAAGTTGTTCCGTAGCAGATAAGGTAAATAATATGGCATATTTGTTCACAAGTAATTTACATTATAGACATTATGGCTGTAATAGACCGAAAAGAATAGTTGAAGTGTTTAAAATCAATGTAACCAATAGACCAGAACAGTGGGTCGCAAAATTATTTAAAAATTCCGATAACTGTAATGAAACCGATGTTTCTAACTTTTATACAATAAATAGTAATTTAGAGTTATGTAATTTAAAATATCCCAGTGGAAAAACTATTCGAAATCAAGTAAGATCTATATTAATTAAACCAGGTCATAAATTACGACTTGGTAAAGATTGTGATGGAATATTTACACATACCAATGATTTAATTAAAACTATTGATAATACGGATGGAGCAGAAAATTTATGTACAGAAATATATACAGGAGTATCTAAATATAAAAATTCTGGATTATCAACTCCAGGATATTGTTCATGGAATAGTTGTAATGGTTTAGCAGAAGGAGGAGATTATTGTAATACTAATAGTAATTATTGTAAGTATAACTGCGGAAATGGCGCTCAATGGTGTTATAATTATACCGAAATGCAAGAAAGTTGCGAACAGTTAGGAAATATTTGGACAAATGGAATTAACTCAAATTATCCAGGATGTTCACAAAAATGCTGCAAAATAAGATATAGTAGTTCAGGATATATTCAATTTATGACTGAACCTAATCCAATGATAAACGATCGTATGATAATAAGTGGAAATGATTACCATGATGATATATTAGATAAACAAGGTGTTGGTTCAAAAGGTAGTGATAGAATTACATCTTGTGGGATAGATCATGATAAAAATGTGTTATATTATATAGGATCTAATGAATTTAAGTGTGCTGATAATTATAATACGAAATCATCTATTGTAAGAATAAATCTAAATAATTTTACATTTAGAGATAGAATAATTTTCAGAGATTTATCTCATCCATTATTTAATAATAATGACGATTACTTATATTATCCTTCTACTTCAATGGTTGATCCTGGTAAATACGTATATTTGTCGTTTAATTATTACAGTACAGCTATTTTTAGAATAGATATTGGGAATAATAATATGACTTTAAATAATTATATTAAGGAAAAAATATGGTTTGAATATGAAGATAATATGCAGGGAATGGAAGGTATGGCTTCGGGATATTATATGGATACGGGGTATTTTTATAGGAGTGCTATTAATATTAACCGGAGAAAGGTTTATTTTTTACACGATACTATATCTTGGGGAGAGAGATCATATTTGGTAACAATAGATTTAGATAAGCCTTTTTATTCAAATAATAGTTACACTAAAATTCATACTTTGGAAGGAATTACTGGAGTATCTAAAATTGATATTGATGCGTATACTAATAATATATATTTATTAACAGGTGAAAAAAAACCAACTTTTTTATATCATTATGATGAGAATTTAAAAAAAATTATATTAGAAAATTCATGTGGACGAGATTCTATGGAATTTCCTGTTGAGGGAACTGTTAAAAATTTTAATTTAGATTCGAGAACAGGTTATATATATGCTTGCTCGGAAAGAAATCCTATTAATAGTATTAATAAGATTCAATCAAAAAATTTAATATATGGTGAGGAAGAAGATAAATACGATTTAACTGTTCCATTTTATGTTGCTCAGAACCATATATCTGATTTTTATTATCTTTGGGATAAACCAGGGTTATATAGTAATGTGTATCAACCAGAAAATAATTTTAAAATAGAATATTTAAATAATAGTATTAATTTTGAAGAACTAGGAGTTTCAATTTATTCTACTACAATCAATGGTCCACAAGTTCCATATATATTATTAGTTCAAAATCTGGGATGTATTCCAGGTAGAGGGACAATTAATGGATCTTGTTCGGAATGTAGTGTTGGTAAATTTTCAAATACTAATAATTTCGATGAATGTTATTCTTGTCCTATAGGTAAAACAACTAACTTTAATGCCTCTCAAAATTGTCTTCCATGTGTAACTGGAAAATACGCCCCCTTTATGGGTATGAATGAATGCGTTGATTGTTCTCCTGGATTATATAATAACCGAGAAGGTTCAAATAGTTGCCAAGAATGTCCCGAAGACACTTATTTAACAAATTTTGGAAGTAAATTAGCCTCTAATTGTTTACCTTGTCCTAAGGGACAAATTAGTTCAAAGGGATCGAATATATGTTCACGATGTCAGGGAGGCAATTATAAAGGAGGTATTAATGAATGTCTTCCCTGTAGTAATGGCAAATATGGTGGTATAATAGGTGGTGATAATTTAGAATATTGTATTAATTGTCCAATAGGTAAATTCAATTCTAAAAGTGGATCAACAGGAAATCATGATTGTCAAAATTGTTTACCCGGAAGAAATAATAACAATGTAGGAGCGGGTAGTAATACATCTTGTGTTAAATGCGAACGCGGTAAATTTAGAAGTGAATCAATGACACAATGTGATGATTGTATATCAGGGAGTATATCAGGTTATGGAAAAACTGAATGTAAGTTATGTCAAGTAGGTAAATATACCACTAATTCAATAGAATGTAACGATTGTCCAAGTGGAAAATATGCTGAAAATAAAGGTAGCAATAGATGTTTAGATTGCCCAGGAGGTAAAATATCAATTAACGGGAGTATGTGTTATCAATGTATACCTGGATTCATAACAACAAATCAAATAGACTGTTTATCATGTCCAGTTGGTAAACATACACAAAATGATGTGTCGAATAAATGTTTTGATTGTTCAGAAGGTAAAATTTCTATTAATAAGACAAAATGTATAGAATGTTCTCCAGGATTTATTACGACTAATCAGATAGATTGTTTACCATGTCAAGCGGGTAAGCATACACAAACTGGTATTTCTAATAAATGTTTTGATTGTGTGGAGGGAAAAATATCAGACATATCTTCTGAAAATTGTATAAATTGTAATCCGGGATTTTTTACTAATAATTTAATTGACTGTAAATCGTGTTCAGCAGGAAAATTTTCAGATGGTGTCAATGGTAATAATAAATGTTTTGACTGTTCGGAAGGTAAAATAGCTATAAATTCAACAAAATGTATATCATGTAGTCCTGGATTCATAACAACAAATCAAATAAACTGTATACCTTGTCAGTCTGGAAAATATACTCAGTCGGGAATTACTAATAAATGTTTTGATTGTGTAGAAGGATCAATATCTAGAAAAAATTCTAGCCAATGTCTCCTATGCGAATCTGGAAAATTTACTAAAGATAAAAAAAAATGTGAATATTGTCCCAAGGGTAAATTTGCGGAAAATTATGGTAATAGTGAATGTTCTATTTGTGCAAACGGTTATATTTCTAAAATAGGTTATGTAAAATGTATTGCGTGTATTCAGGGAAAATACAGTTTTGGGGATCTTACTGAAGATCATATATCTTGTAAATCTTGTTCTATGGGGAAATATAGTTCTACATATGCTGGGAATAGTATAGATGTGTGTATAGATTGTCCTCTAGGAAAATATAACAATGAAGCATCTTCTAATTCATCTGAAAAATGTTTATTATGTCCAAGTGGTCAATTTAGTGAAATACTTGGTTCCACAACTATTAATGATTGTACAGAATGTCCTAAGGGAAAATATTTACCATTTGGTGGTGGAGAATCATTAAATGATTGTTTAAATACACCCTTAGGAGAATTTTCTCTTATTGGATCCGGGTATTCAACTAAATGTCCTCAAGGAAAGTATTCTAGTAATATAAATAGTTGGGAATGTTTAAATTGCGCCCCTGGAAAATTTACAGATAAAGAAGGAACTATAAATTGCAAAAATTGTCCCCCTAACTCAGAGCAAACATTGGAAAAAAATAATTGGTATTGTTTAGAAGGAAGTTACGAAGTTATTACAAATACAAGTAGGGATTGTATAACCTGTCCAATGAATACATTATGTCCAATAAATACAAAAATTGAAACAATTCAATTACAACCGGGTTATTGGAGATCTAATAGTAAATCTCTAAATATTATACCGTGTAGAAAAAAAGCTTATTGTATAGGAGGATATGATAATGTTTCCCATTTAAATTGTAAAGAAGGACACTATGGACCAGTATGTGATTCATGTGTTCAAGGTTGGGCAAAAATTAGTGGAGGGATTTGTGTAAAGTGTCCAGAAAAAGATAAAGGACTAAATTATTTCATATCAATAGGTTTTGTCCTGGTTCTTTCAATTATAATAACTATGCTTATTCGAACAGCCAATCCAGCAGACAATAAAAAAGATGAATTTAGTGGAGTATTAAAGGTTTTGACTAATTATCTACAAGTCTTTTCATTAGCTAAAAATTTTGATATTAAATGGCCTCCCTTAGTTTACAACCTATTTGAAGTAGCGGAAACTGCTTCCAGTCCTTCTATACAGTTTTATTCAAGTGATTGTGCAATAGAATGGACATACTATGAAAGGTTTATAGTTTATCTATCAATGCCGCTTATTTATACATTTTCATGTTTAGTTATTTTGTCATTAGTAACTTTAATTATTTCACCTATACGAAATTCTAAAAGAAAAACAATAGCAATTAATAAAATTGACAAATACAATATTAATAATCCTGTTGGTAAAAAGTTCCTATATAAATGGATCCGTATATCTCTTGTTGTAGGTTTATTTCTAATGTATCCAACAATTATCAAAAATCTTTTTCAAATTATTAACTGTACTAAAATAGATCAAAGATATTATTTAAGCAAAGATTTTAAGATAGAGTGTTATACAAGGGAACATTTATTTTATGCCTTTATTAGTTACATATTTCTTGGTATATATGGTTTTGGTATACCCTTTGGTGCTTTTTACTTTTTATATAAATTTAGAAATAGATTATATTCCAGTGATGTTGTTGAATCTTTAAAATTTTTGTATATTGAATATAAGCCAGATAGATATTATTGGGAACTAATCATTATGTTTAGAAAAATATCAATAATTTTTATGAGTGTGTTTCTATTTTCAAAAGATACTTCTAGATATCAAATGGTATTAGCAAGTTGGATGGTTCAATTATCATTAATTGCTCATATTTATTTTCGACCATATGATACTATCACTGAATTTGGACAATTATGTAATAGATTGGAAATATTTTCTTTAACAACGTTAGTAGTTACTTTAAATTCGGGAATAATTTTTGGAACAAAGCAAGATGATTATCCATTAGGTCTTTTAGAAACAATACTAATGTTTATAGTTTTTATAATTAATGTTTTAATTGTAATTACATTTATTTACCATATATTTATTACTGGTAGTAAAAAAACATCTAAATCTTTAAAAGGAATATGTAAAAAGTGTATGTATAATAAAAATAATACTATCCGAAATTCTTGTAAATTTTGTATTAGGAAATGTTTTTGTGGGAAATATATTGAGAAAACTAGAAGATGGAGTGTTACAAATATTACACTACCTAAAAGATTAAGTATGTATAAACCAGATAGAGCTAAATATTATCAACATTTACTTAATACTCGATCTAAATCCACTTTAGAATTAGACCAGTTTTTAGAAGAAGTCAAACTATTTGATAAAAATATTAATGGTAATTTAAGTGAAAAATTACTATCATTTCATTCTAAAATAGAATTACATCAAAGAGAGCATATAAATTTAGTTATAAAATATAATAGTGTTCTTTTTTCATTGAAAGAAAAAATAAATAACTATTTTGATAATGATCCTAAAATTTTCAGCAAAGCCCTTGATTTATTTTTAGCAGATGCTTGTGAACATAGGAATACTCTTTTAGAAATATATAATGATGGGTTAAAATACCATAGTAAAAATTTAGAAAATAGAACAATTAACAATATAGTTAGTGATAAATTATCTGAAATAATTGATACAGTTATTCTAATAAATAATAATGACCAGTATAATTTTAAAAATAACGTAGATGAAATAATTATATAGATTCCGTAAAAAATTTTTTATTAAATTCTTTTTGTATTTTAATGGGGAATTATCAATGTCATAAATGTGGTATACCTAAAAATCATGGTTATATGGACAAAAGACACCTATTAAGAAAACATTGTAGAGAACATAATAAAGATAGTAATTGTAATTTTTGTCCAGATTGCGAAGGTTCAAAATCAAATCATGGATGTTATCATAAATTTAAATTTGTGTGGTGGTGTATAAAATAAAAGACATTTAGAAAAAAAATAAATTTGATTTAATATTATATTTTTTTAAATTATTTTATATTATAAATGCTATACATACAACCAAATAGCTTTCTAGTTAATCAATTATGGAATCATAATAAATGGCAAATACATAGTCAAAAAACAAAAAAACATGACTTTAGGAAAGACTCTTTTAGATGGAATAATAAAAGAGAAACAAATTCAACTAAAAATAAAATAAAATGTGGAGCATTAGTATTTAATCCAGAATTGACACAAATTATTCTTGTCCAAAATAATTATAGTTTAATGAAAGGTGAAGATAAGTGGGGATTACCTAAGGGTCACAGAGAAGGAAGGGAAACTTATGCTACATGTGCTAAAAGAGAATTATACGAAGAAACAGGTATTCATGAAGAAATTAAAGATGACATGTTTAAAATAAGAATTAATAATTCATATTACTTCCCATTAATTATAGATAAAAATAATATTAAACTTAATCCTATAGATAAAAATGAAATAGCTCAAGCCAAATGGGTTAATATTACTGAAATAGAAAATTTTAATGTCAATCGAGAGACTAAAATATTCATTAAGAGAAAAATGAGAGGTTTGGTAAAAAGTTTGAAAAAAGGTTTATCATAAAAATTTATTTACTTACTTTTTTTTAATTTAGATAATCTAGAAAAATATTTAATAGCTCCCCATACAAGTAATAAGACAACTGCTTGATTAGTATCTTCTGCCATCAAATAACCTACTGATAATACAGCTAACATTTGGAAAATAAAACTTGTATATATTTTTTTTTCATCTTCATTATAATCTACACCAAGATCCATAGAAGCTATAGCAACAGTAGCCAGTCCAGCAATAAGCTGAGCTACAGTTTTCATTGAAAATTCATTAACAAACTTAGTAAAATTTATGTTTTCCATTCGTATATTATATATAATAAATAGATAAAAATATTTCAATATTTAGATTATTTCAATATTTAGATTATTTCAATATTAAATTTATTAATATAATTAATAAGTTATAAAAATATATTAATAATCTCAATATTATAATAATATGGGAACAAATATGTCAAGTTATTCTGAAGAAAAAATAGATATTTCGAATAAAATATTTCGAAACAACAAACAGTGTAAAAAATGTAATGGAATAGGTTTGATGAAAACTAAATTTATTACCTGTAGTAATTGTAGAGGTAATAAATGCTATAAATGTAATGAATTGGGTTATACACAGTCGTCATGGTCAGAATGTGATAAATGCTATGGTACAGGTACAATAGGCGAAATAAAAAGACCGAAACAGATTAAATAATTCTGATTAAATTATCTGATTTAATAAATCTGATTTCTTTAATCATTTAAAGATATTCACTTATAAAATTAAAAATATTATTGATATAATGAGTCTTATTCTTGATCACAATATAAATCCATGGCTTAATAATATGGACCTAATAGAAAATAGAGATTATTTAAATAAAATATTAAGTATAGGTTATAAAGTCCATAATATGGCCCATATATCTTTAAATCCTGAATCAAATATATTTCAACCAATTACACATGAAATAAATGAAATTAAATCGGATTGTCAAAATATTTGCCAAAATGTAACGAATGAAGTAAAAATTTTTAATGAGAAAACACAAAAATTAGAGAATCAAATGAGTATGATTAGGTCACAAGTAACAGAGTCTGTTAAAAATGAATGTTCTACTTTAAAGGAATATAATACCACTATTATGAATGGTATTAATAAATTGACAGGTGCATCAAAAACATCTATAACAAAGGGAGATATGGCGGAGAGATATATTAATAATGTATTAGAACATCAATTTCCAGATGATACTTCTGTAATTAAATCACAAACAGCCCACGAAGCAGATATTCATTTACATTCTCCTAAAAATCCAACTATACTTATTGAAAGTAAATTTTACACTAAAGTAGTAAATAGTGCTCAAGTTGAAAAGTTTTATAATGATTTAGATACTACTGGATTAAATTTTGGAATTTTTATAGCTTTCCAGACTGGAATAATTGGACATTATCGTTTGGAATATTGTAGAAGAAATAACAAACATATTATATTTATACCTAATGCTGAATTTGGTAATTATGCTCAGATAACTTATGCTGTCCTATTTCTTAAACAACTGAATACGATATGTCAAAATAATTCTACAATAAATTTATCGGAAAAAGTAATAGAAGAAAAATGCAAAATGATTTATGATTCAATAGGTGATCTAGATAAAATGTTACAATTTATACAACGAACTAAAAGTGAAATGATTAAGGCCAGAAATGAAATTGAAAAACAAGTCTGTCAGGTAATGAATAGTTTATGGGATACAGAAGTTCAAACAAAGAGAATAGTTGATAAAATTAAATTAAATATTTCAAACTCATTGGCCGATTTAGTCAATGATTATCAAGTAATTCGCCCAGCAGAATTGAACCAATTAATTCAAAAAATGTCTTCATCTAATAGTAAAATATTGCATTTAGTTTCACAAACATTACCTATCTTATCGGATAATAAAATAGAAATCAAAGAAGTTGTATACGGTAGTAAGTATTTACTAAATAAAATGGGAGAATCGTTTGGTGAAATAAAAATTACTAAAAAAAGTGCCACATATGATATTAAGCCAAATAAAGGTATAAAAAATTCTATATCAATATCTTCAAATAAAGATATAAACCATTTTCTTAAAATAATAAAAGCATTTTCTTAAAATAATCAAAACATTTTCTAAATAATCATAACATTTTCTAAATAATCATATAATTTTATTTTATAGTATGTTATTTTAATATAAATTTTATCACAATCTATATTAAAATAATAAACAAAATATGTTATTAGAGATACTAAAGAATAATAATTTATATAGTTATAATCTATCTAATAATCTATCTAATAATCTATCTAATAACCTATCTAATAATAATCTATCTAATAATCTATCTAATAATATACTAAATTTCGATTATAGGAGATATAAAATGATAAATTTTATTATATCCTTCAGATTAATTTCATTATATTTTAATTGGAAGCAGCGGAAAGAATTAAATAAAAAACCAATGAATACTTATGATCAATTAGGAGATTGGTTACCAATAAGATCACTTTTCACATATACTAATTATAGTAATTTTTTAGCATTATTTTGGTATTTATCAAAAAATATACATAGTAAGGAATATTATTTATCAATGTATACTTGTTTATTTATTACTACAGCTGGATTTTGGATAGTTGTGTATCCAAAAATGAGAGTAACTAGTTATAGATTATATGACTTAATTATTGAAACAGCTAACCATGCGCCAATTCTTTTATCTATTTTACCAGATTTATATACTTATAAAAATGATTTTTCTATTGTTAATTTTAAATACCCTGTTTATTATTCAGCTTTTTGGCTTTTTGGTATTTGGATGCCATGGTATTATATAACAAATGATCCATTATACACAGACTTTATATATTTAGAAAATCGCATGACTACACTATTTAAAATGTTTTTGATAGGTTCTTTTGGATATTTCGGAACAATGGGATTATTGAAATTTATCCAATAATTCATTTTTAAATATAGTTAATGCTCTTTGTTCAATTGTAATAAATTTATCCAATAATTTTTTGTCAATAACTTTAAAAGACGCCCCTAAATCAGTTAAAACAGCGTGCTGTTTTTCAATATTATAAATTATATTATGTGAATATAAATCACCATGAATAATATTATTTTTATGTAAATGATTTGTAGCTTTTTCAATTTGATCTATTATATAACCAGGTTCAATAATTTCTTTATTATATACATCTCTTGTTATAGTTTCGAAACTTGGTGGTAATCCAACAGAATTATAATTATCAAATAATGGCATAATTATTCCATTTATATCTTCTTTAGTAGTATTATATACGTATCCAATTATTTCAATTAAATTTTTATGTTTTTTAATTGAAGATAGTATATACATTTCGTTTGTAGATAAACCATCACTTGTCATTTTGCTTTTATAATGTTTAACAGCTACTTTATTATTATTAAATATTGATTTATAAACTTTACCAGCCGTTCCTTCTCCTATTTGGCAAATATTTTCAATAAATTTAACATCTATATAATCCTTATTTTTATTTAAATTAGGTAAAGGAAAACACGGATTATTAGCCATTGAAATCCATGCCAAATTATTTAATTCAAATATACATTCTGGAATTTTACTAAATTGATTATTAGACAATCTAAGTAATTCAATTTTTTGACAATTTACTATATCTTTAGGTAAAGTATTTAACATATTACCAGATAACATTAATTTTTTAAGATTAACTAATTTACCAATACTATATATTTTATTAATAGAATTATTTGTCAAAATCAACCATTCTAATTTTTCTGGTAAAAAATTTACTTCTGATATCTTATTATTTCGGAAACTAACCATATATAAGCTAGTCATTTTTGATAAAATTTTAGGAATTGATTGGAAATTATTATTTGATAGAAATAAAATTTTTAATTGTTGATATTTATCAAAATCATCGGGAAGTTTTGATAAATAATTAGAACTTAAATCCAAATATTCTACATTTACTTTAATATTTTGAGGAGTCGTTGATAATTTTAAATTTCTAAAATCTTGATATATCATAATAATATAAAAAGATATTTTAAAAAAATAAAGACAAATATAATTATAATTATATAGTAATGTTACTGAATATATTATATTTTTATTATTTAGAAAATATTAATAGAAAAAATTTAAATAAAATGTTTATTAGTTCTTTTATTGGTTATATTATTTTGAATTTTTATTTCAAAAAATATATATATTTTATAGGATTATTTGATACTTTGTATTTTATATTTCATTTTATTGATTTACATTCAGATATAAAAAATATAGAAATAAATAGGGTTTCTAAAAAAAAACCACTTATCAATAATTTACTTAATAATATGAAGAAAATTGATATTCCAATTATTTCAAAGGAAACGAAAAATACTGATCCCGAATTACATCTTGATAAATTTAAACCTTATGAATATGATATTAAGGGAACAATTACTGATTTGATGAATAATATTTCAGCCTAATAATAATTTATCTAATTATCTATATTATGAATTATTTATTTAGCACGATATCGTTTTTAAAAAAATAATAATTCATAAATTAATTATTTTATTCTATCTATTTGTGTGTTTATTTATCTTTATTTTATATTTATATATATATGGACAATAATTTAAAATTATCAACATTAGGGTCAAATATAAGCCATGATTATAATATTATAGAAGGATTAGGAGATACGAAATTATGTAGTCCCGATGAAGAATATTATATGACAGGTGGAAAATTTATAGCAAAAGGAACTTATGGATGTGCTTATTATCCTTCATTGAAGTGTTATGGAGAAGATAATAGAAAAGATTTAGTGAGTAAATTAATGACAAAGCACGATGCTTTAGATGAATTAATAAAAGAAGAAGAAATAAGAAAATTAGATCCAAATCAAAAATTTAGTATATACACTCTATCACATTGTATACCTGGAACTATAGATTCAAAAGAAGGTGCTGATAATTCATTAAAAGATTGTCCTAATAAAATATTATCTAGTAATGATTTTAATAAAAGTAGTGGTATGTGGAAACATGATAAAAATATGTTGACTGATTCTTTCAAAAAAGGTGATAAAATATACATGTTTGATAATGAAGAAAGAATTTATTTAAATGGAACTATTGAAAAAATTAATAGTGATTCAACCGCTAATATTCGCATTAACCACAATGACCTAGAAGAAAATATTGATTTTAAATATATTGTTCATAAAGGAAGAAAAAAATATCTATTATTATTTAAAAAATTTGGAGGTCCTCCTATATCACGCCAAAATTTAAAAAACATTGATTTAGAATCATTATATTTACCTTTATTGGAATTAATTAAGGGAGTAGATATCTTAAATAAAAACAATATCATTCATCAAGACATTAAATGTGATAATGTATTATATAATGAGGAAGAAAATAAATTTTATCTGATAGATTTTGGCCTTCAGGTATTTAAATCAGAAGCTTTTAGTGAAAGTAATAAGTTCATTAAAGAATATGAATATTTTCCTTTTCCTATTGATTGGAATATATCTTCACAGATTAATGATTACCGTAAATTACTAAAACAACATGGGTTAGATTGGGTTAAGAAAAACTTAATAAAAAGTATAAAGCAATCTATAAAAGATAGATGGGATAATCGATGGGGAAAAGAAGCAGGTATTTTATCTAAAGATTATTCGAATATTAACAATATTATTTTAGAAGAAATTCTAAAAGTTTTAAATGATAAATCTCATAAACTAGGAGAAGATTATAAACAACTATCTTTAGACAAATTAGATATTTTTTCACTGGGATCAGTATTCTATAAAGTTTTAAATTATTCGAAAGATGATTCTAATATAAATAGAAAAAGTGATTTTATTAAAATTGTTGAAAAAATGAAATCACATTCATTAGAAGAACGATATTATCCTGCGGAATGTGTAGAAGAATATATTAGCTTTTTAAAAAAATATAACTTAATAGATTTGGAAAAATCTGATATCGATTCAACAGAACGTGATAGTTCAAAATCTAGCGATAGTCCACAACTTGTCGATAGTCCAATATCAGACGATAGCCAACTAAAGAGTAATAGTTCAAAATCAGAAGATAGTTCACAATCAGAAGATAGTCCACAATCGGGAGATAGTCCACTAATTGAAGATATTCAACTAACGAGTGATAGTTCAAAATCAGGAGATAGTCCACAATCGGGAGATAGTCAACTAACGAGTGATAGTTCAAAATCGAGCGATAGTTCTAAATCAGGAGATAGTCCAATAATTCAAGATAGTCCACAATCGGGAGATAGTCCACAATCGGGAGATAGTCCACAATCGGGAGATAGTCCACAGGAAGAAGAAAACTGTTCTATTAGACATCTAATAAAAGAATCTGGTTCTGTTAGAGAAATACCTTGCTATCCAAGCGATGAAATACGCAATAAAGCAGTTGAAGGACAACTTAGTGAAGAAAAAAATATCGATTGTAAAGAAGAAGCAAGGCAAATAAGAGATAAGCAATTAAAATGTGTATATAATGAAAAAACATCTAATAATAATGATAGTGGCGATTTAGATAGTGATATTATCGATGAGTTCTTATACGATATTAATGAAATAAGTAGCCAATCTCCAATATTGGAAGAAGAAAGTACTTTTGAATTACGTGGAATATTGTATAAATCTATAGATGTATTTAAAGATCTTGATTGGACAGATCTTACTGAAATAGAGGGAAAGATAGTTCATCCAGAAATAGGAGTATATATTAAAAAAGGAGGACAAATGTATCAAAAACTAATAGATAAAGGCATAATTATTCAAAGCAATTAAAGAATTAATTTTTCAAGAATCCCATCTCCTATTTTTTTTCCTACAATTTTAGGAGATGTTATATCTCTACTATAAACTACATTATTTGAATCTACAAGATACTCATTTCCTTCAAATATTTCTACCCAAGTCATGATATAGTTGTCATTTTCAGCTAATTTGTCTATATTATTACTATGTTCATCTATTCTACCAAATCTCCTATTTTTAATATGTTTACCACAGTATTCATCTGGTCCCTTTCTTCTTCTTGTACATTGATTTCCATCCTGTTTTCTTGCCATACATAAACAATCAGGTTCTAATTTATTCTTCTTCTTTTTTTTCTTGATAGACACATTATTAAGAGATACTGAACCTAAATATTTAGTCAGTAGTTTATTTTTATCTAACGAATATTCATTAGATATTTCAGTTAATACTTTTTTCAATTGACTTGAAAAAAGTATATGTATATTTTTAGATATTTCAGCAACATTCAATTCAGACATTTTGTTTATTAATAAATAATAATTATTAATTAATTTCAAAGTAATTTTATCAAATTTTTATATTTTAAATGATATGATATTAAAAACATTTAACATATAAAGCATAATTTTTTATATTGACAATTTATTGCGTTGGGCAATTTACTGCTCCTTCTTGATGAGTTTCTTCATTGTCGCTGTCGTAAGAAGTATTTTTATTACTATCATAAGGTTCTAAATAGCATTCTCTTAGTGATGAATCAAATGGAATGTTAGTTTGTCTAGGTAATATTTTTTTTAATATGTCTCTTCTTTTTTCATCTATTTCATTAGGAAATTTAATATCAAATTTAATAATTAAATCCCCTTTAATTATACTATTTTTAGAAGGATACCCCATTCCACTTAATATTTTAATATCACTGGGTTTAATGATGTCATGATGTCTAACAATAATTGATTCTCCCGAAGGATGTAGTAGTATAAATTCTAATCCAGTTAATGCTTCTGACAACAAAATTGATTTAGTATATAATAGATTATTCCCTTGTCTTTTAAAATCTTCATTTTCTAATTCGTTAATAATAACATATAAGTCTCCAGGATAATTTGCGTTGGAAGTATGATCGGACATATTATCTAATTTAATATGATCACCACGTTTTGAACCTTTTGGAATATGTATTGATATTTTTTTTCGTTCATTAACGACTCCTTTTCCATTACAATTTTGACATTCTTTTCCTCTGACTACACTTTTACATTTACCTTGACATTTTGGACAAACGGTAGATTGTTGTTGTATCATTCCAGGACCAATCTGTCTAACTTGCATTACCATACCTTTTCCACCACATTTCGAACAAATTTCTATATATTTTGAATCTTTTGCACCCGAACCATCACATTTTGAACATTTAGATTTTCTTTCAATAACGATCTCTTTATTTGTTCCCATTAATGCTTCTTTCATGCTTATATTTATTTGAATTTTCTTATCAGGTCCTTTTTCTCTACGAGTATTCTGTCTGTTACCACCACCAAACATACTTGCGAATGGTCCCATTCCACCAAAAGGAGATCCTCCTCCACCAAAAGGAGATCCACCAGAACCTCCAAACATTTGTTCAAAAACATCAAAAGGGTTTCCTCCCCCTCCGTTTCCTTTTATCGCATCCATACCATATTTATCATATAAACTCCTTTTTTTTGAATCACTTAGTATTGAATAAGCTTCTCCAATTTCTTTAAATTTATTTTCTGCTTGTTTTTTATCATTTTCTCCTTTATTAGACCATCTATCTGGATGCCATTTCATTGCAGCTTTTCTGTAGGCTTTTTTTATATCTGCTTCACTGGCATTTTTACTAAGTGATAAGAGTTCATACAATTTTGTATCATTTGAATTTCCTGGATTTGAGAACATATTAATAATAGTATTGATTATCTTGTTTAAGTAATTGTTATTTGATTATTTAATTAAATTATAACCCGAATATAACCCGAATATAAAAAAATAGAAACATATAAATGTAAATTTTATGAATTATTTAATTAATTTTATTAAAAAATCTACATTTAGAATTATTAAATTGGAAAAATCTACTAGTATAGAAGCTATTTTACAAATTTCCGATTTATCTGGAATAATTTCAGAATTTTTAGGTATTAGAGAAAATATTAGTTTTTTATCAATAAATAAATATTCAAGAGTTGATCAAAAAATTAGATATCAAATTAGAATTAAAATCAACTTAGTCAAAAAATATTTACAACTTTGGAAGGAATATAGAATAAGATCTAGTTTTAAAAATACACCTTTTCCAAAATTATTAATTAATCTTTTTCCGATTTTACCATGGAAAATTTATTATGAAGGATTTACAGGATATATTGATAATATACGTATTAATGATATGAAATCACCAATTATGATAGGTATGGATAATTTTAGAAGACCTTATATATGTATTAAATATGTATGTCCTGAGTGGAGAAAAGATTCGCCTCTATCAGATGGGTCTAAATATTGTTTCGTTACAATTTTCCAGAGATATAGTGATAATAAAAAAACTTGGGTTAAATGTAGAGAAAAAGGCCCCATTTTAAGTTGTCATGCCAATTCTACTTTTAGTAAGGAGGATTATGAATATCTAATATCAAATATGATTAGCCTGGTAACTAGTAAAAAAATAATGTTCGAAGGTCGTATTAATGCACATAGTTGGGATACTGGAACTAAAATGATGGAGTGTATTACTGATTAGAATAATATCATTTATTAAAATATTCATAATTTTCCAAGGAACATAGGGATTTTATATATCTAGGAAGTTCAATTCCTCGATTTTTAAGCACCTGTTGAACAGACTTCTTCCTCGCTTTTCTCTCCTCTTTATCAAAATATTTTACCGGTATGTTCGTGATAAATTGCTGTTTTCCTAAAAATTGGTTGGATTCATCGGTGCATTTGTTAAACTGTTGTATCTGTCTCTCTAATTTTTCGGAACTAAAAATACCTATTTCACTAGGAAGAGACATATATCGATGAAAATTACCATAACCCGTCAATCCTAATAGTCCAGGAGCCAATGTTCTAAAAGTAATATTAATACGCTTACAACTAGGTGATTTTTTACCAACAGCTTTCGCACGATGTAGATGATTAGAGAAAAAGATGATAGAATTATGTTCTAGGTTAAAATTTTGCCATTTCTTTTTTGTGTCATCGTAAATTTCAAATTTCCGGAGTGTGTGTGGAATTTCATCTACATAATATGTAAAACTTGCTATCAATGATGACTCTGTTTCTGAATCTTTTCCAATTATATTTTTCTCTAACCATCTCTCGTCGTCTCTATGTCCTGAAATTTGATGACGGTCTTCTGTATAATAATTACAAACTGCTACATTAAACATACGATTAACATTAACTAATTTATCTCCATACAATTCAGTTGCTCTCTTTCTAAGAAGTAAAACTAATTTATTCATATGATGAGTAAATGGTTTCATTGTGTATTTTCCATAACATATTTTAGCACATTGAAAAAGTGGATAGCAAACAGTTTCTGGATATTTACTCCTAATTTTCATAATTCTTCCATTTTTCATTTGAGTTACGTTTGAACCATTCCCCAAAACTGCAACATTTCTTGGTGGATGATTACCTGGAATCCCGGCTGGAGGAATACACCAGTCAAATTTAAGGGCATCGATGCCTACTTTTTGGAGTATATTGGGATCCAAAAAATCTTTACAATATTGGATATTATTAGAGTCGCTCATAGTGACTATTATTGAAAAAATAAATATAGTAAAATTATGATTCAAATTTTTATTCTATCTAAATCTATTTATTAGCAACAATCTTTCTCTTCGAAACACTTATCACAATCATCATCACACAAATTTGATAAATTATTTAAGTTCCTTTTTGGAATGTATTTTTTAGTAATTCTTCTTCTAAAATTAATTTTTTTCTTTCTAGAACAATTCAGTTGTGGATATTTTTGATATAATTTGAAAATAGCTAATTCTTTTTTTTTAGCTTCTATCATAATATCGATATGAACATTATATTTTTCTGGTATTTCGAGTAAATATTCTGGGATTGTATCAATAAAATCTGAATGATGACCACATCTACCAGATCCTTGTTCTGAAACATGAAATTTAGGTTTAATATCTCTTCTTTTCCATGTCTCTAAAATTTTGGGGATATAATAAGATGCTGGTTCAAATTTTTCGTCTGGATGCATTTTAATATAACAGTCATAATGATGGGTGTCAAACACTACAGGAATATTAATTTTTTCAGACACATCTAAGCAATCTTGGATATGAAATGCTCTTTCGCAATTTTCTAGAACAAGTCTATTTCTAACATTTTCGGGAAGTCTTAAGAAATTTTCACACCATCGTTTTTTAGTAACTTCTTTATCCCCATATAAACCTCCACCATGAACTACCATTACTGAATTTTTCCCGCATCCAAATAAATCTAACATATCTGCTTGGTATGTTAGATCTAATATAGTTTTTTGAAAGGCATCTTCGTTGGGAGTACCAACTACATTATATTGTCCAGGATGCATAGTTAGTCGTTGATTGTATTTTCTAGCAAGTTCACCAGCTTCTTTCATTTTATCTAAGGCAAAATCAAAATCGTAATCTTCTACATCGGGATTTGCTTTGTGGGGAAATAAACAACTTGTCAATCTAAATACTTTTATACCATGTTGTTCATTCCATTCTATCATTTTAATAAGATCATCTAAATTATCGAGAACTCTTCTTTTTAACTCCTCAATTCCACGCTCTTTTATAATTCTTTGAATAATATTTCTAGAAGGGTATATAGAAGGTTTTTGGTTTCTAAGTGTCCAATTTAGACAACAAAGTCCCAGTTGTATAGGTTTAAGATTACTCATTTTTTTTTTTAATTCGTTTAAAAATTGCATCAAATTTTAAAAAAAATTTACTATAATTTATTAATCATTTTAGAATATTTTCTGTATATACTATATAATGTCTAAAAAGTATGAAATCTGTTCTCAAGGACCATGTTGGGAGAACTATATATATGTTGGACCTAAGCCTAGGACAAAAGGTAGTTGTGTCAAAAAAAAGGTAGCATGTCTAAATAAAAAAAATCCAAGATGGTCACAATGCGATACTAAATTAAATTGTTCCACAAAAAATGTAATTAAACCAAAAGAAGAAATTATTAAACCTAAAAATAATCAAAAAATAGAAGATTACCAAAATTGTCTTCCTATTGCTGAAAAAAGAAACCAAAAAGGTCAAATAAAATTGTGTGCCAGAGGTTATTGTACTGCTAAAAATGGATTTGAAGTATATCCATCTGCTTATGCTAATGGTTATGCCACATCAGTTTGTATGGGTGATAAACCAGATTTAAAAGGTGTTAAAAAATCTAATCCAAAATACATGAGAAGAATAGAAATGTTGAGAGCTAAAAAGAAAGGACCTAGTGATTTACAGAGATGGTATCAAGAACAATGGGTCAATGTATGTGAAAAAGGAAGTGGTCCAGGTGGTTTCGCAGTTTGTGGTAGTGGTAAAGGAATTAAAAATCCAAAAAAATATCCTTATTGTCGTGCTTATTATAAACAACCAGGGACTAAAGTAGTAACCGCACAAGAATTAACTAAAAAAGAAATTGAACAAATGTGTAAATGGAAAAGATCCTTACCCCAAGGTGTAGATGGAAAACCAACTAGAATACAATTATCAAAAAATATCCGAACTAGAAAAAAACCCAAAGACTTAAAATCTAATCCTCAATTAGGTGGATCCTTAATTAACATACCTAAAAATGTTAGAAAAGAGGCCAGATTAGGTTTAAAATTAAAAAGAAATGGGTTTAATGGTGGAACCACTACTGGTTGGAATAGAGCTAAACAATTATCGGGAAGTAAAATTGATATTAGAAGTTTAGCAGATATGAGAACATGGTTTGCTAGACATGGACCTGACGCAAGAAATGGAGGAACATCCTATCCAGGATATTGTAAATGGATTGATCATGATAAACCAATGAAACCTAAAAAGGGAATAAGCAAAAACAATTATAGAGGAGCAGTAGCATGGCTTATATGGGGAGGAGATGCCGCCTATAATTGGCTTAAATCAAATAAAATTAGAACTTTATTAGAAAGTGAATTTCCAAAAAGAAAACGATCTCCTCAAAAAAAAAATTTAAGAAGAAATTGTTAATGAGCAAACTTATCTAAAATATATTTAGGTATATAATTAATAGTTTTTTTATTAGTAGCATTTACTATAATGGGCGGAGCACTGTCATTTTCATACGCTTCTTTCCATCTTATGGCGCATAGACACCATCTGTCACCATTTTTTAATCCAGGAAAAGATTTACTTTTTTGAATTAAATTATTACCTTTCGATTTTGAAAATTTTAAAAATTTATTAGTAACTTTTGCACAAATAGTGTGTGATCCAAAATCATTTATACCTGTGTTACAGTATCCATCTCTATAAAATCCTGTTATTGGATTAATACCGCAAATTTCTAAAGATTTGTCATATATATTTTTTTGTTTATAACCAGAACCAGTAGATTTTTTATTATAATTTATTTTTCTATTATCCATCCATTTAGCAAATATATCCATTGCTTTTTCCATATTTTTGTTTCTATAAGGATGATATTTAGCTCTATGAAACATTGTAATTATAACTTGTTTTTGATATATAGCATCTCTGTGTGCAATTTTCTTTAAAGTATCTCTAGCCACTTGTTCATTTTTAAATCCTAAACCTTTTGTCGTTGTTTTCGGATTATTATCAGTATATAAATCCATATCTATAATATATATAATGAATATTTTTATTTTTAGAAGAGATTTACGGATATATGATAATACGGGATTAAATTATTTATTAGATAAAAAGGAAAAAATTCTACCTATTTTTATTTTTGATCCTAAACAAATTAATGAATCGGAAAATCCATATTTTTCACATCATAATGTTCAGTTTTTAGATCATTCTTTGGATGATTTGAAAAATCAAATATTTAGTTATTCTAAATCAGATTTAAATTTATTTTATGGAGATCCAGCGAGAGTCCTTGAAAATATATTCAAAAATAATAAAATTAATGAATTAGTAGTTAATGAAGATTATACACCCTTTAGTGTAAAAAGGGATAACAATATAAGTAAATTATGTAAAAAATACAAAGTAACTTTTAAATTTGTAGAAGATATACCACTGGGTAATTTCAAGAAAATTAAAACGGGAGGTGGGACCGCGTATAAAAGGTTTAAACACTTTTACAAAAAAACGATTAAAAGTGAATTATCCCAACCTATCATAAAAAAAATTACTAAAAATAAGTTCAAAAATATTAATTCAGAATATAGTGTTAAATTAGATTGGTTAAAAAAAAAATATAAATATAATCCCAAACTTATAGTTAAAGGAGGTAGAAATAATGGTATTATTCAACTAAATACTTCATTAGAAAAGGTTAATAATTATCCAAAATATAGAGCATTTCCTCTTGTTAAAAATAAGCATCCAACTACCCTTTTATCTGCTTACATAAAATATGGCTGTGTATCAATCAGAGAAGTATATCAGACACTATTAACTATGGTAAACAAAGATCATGAATTAATAAGACAACTTATATGGAGAGATTTTTACTATAATCTTATTTATTTTTATCCTAAATCATTTACTCATCAAACACCGTCATACGTTAATAATTTCCCTTGGGAAAATGATATTAATACATTTGAAAAATGGTGTTCGGGTAAAACTGGTTTTCCATTTGTAGATGCGGGCATGAGACAATTAAATACCACAGGTTATATGCCAAATAGATTAAGATTATGTTGTGCCTGTTTTTTAATTAAAAACTTACATATAAATTGGAAATGGGGTGAAAAATATTTTGCTCAAAAGTTAATAGATTATGATCCAGCTCAAAATAATGGAAATTGGCAATGGGTATCATCTACTGGTTATGAAACACAAGCATATTATCGATATATGAACCCCATAAAAGATTTAAAAACTTATGATCCTAGTTGTATTTATGTTAAAAAATATATTCCAGAATTAAGTAATATTAATACTAATGATATTTTAGATAGTTATGATAATAATTTGAATAATGTTCCTTATCCTAAACCAATTTGCGATTTTAAATCTTCTATAAAAAAATATAAAGATTTGGTGAAAAAATTAAAGTAATTAAAATAATTTACAATAGTTGTAATTCAAATTCAAATTTCTAAAAAGATTGGAATATGATCTGAAATCATATTTCCATCTCTGTTTCTTACTCCAATGAAATGTGCTATTTCGCATCTGGTAATATCATTTTCATATTTTGTCGGAACAATAAATCTATCAATAAGCCATCCCAGATTATTACCAAAAGATCCCCTAATTCGCATATTAAACCACGAAAATTGATCAATGACTGTTGGATTTTTTACTCTAAAACAATCTACCATATTGGTATTATTAAGCAATGATTGATAAGCATTTCTTTCTTCTTTGGAATAACCAGCCATTATTTGTTTACCAGTATGAAGACGTTTTTTAGAATTAACTTTACTTAAATATTTCTTTTTAATAATCGCATCTTCTTCATCCTTATATTTTTTTTCCAAAAGATCACCGAACCAAACATCACATTTATTAGCTATATTAAAATCTCCACAATATACTATTTTTTTATCACTATTCGATAAATTACTCAAATATTTTTGAAGTATGGGTTCCCAATGAGTCAATCTATAATCCCAATTACTGCCGGTATTAGGTGTATATGTCCCAATTACAATCGTGTCACCGAAATCCAATTGGACAATTCTACCTTCTCTATCTCCCATATTAGGTATATCATATTGGACAGACTTGGGCTCAATTCTACTCCATATTGAAGTCCCAGAATATCTATTACCTGACCTACCACCTTCACCTTTAGAGGAAGACCAATACTGAAAAGGAAAAAGATTTTTAATTTCTTCTGATTGAAATAAGTGGTATTTATCTGGCCCCATGCGAGTTTCTTGAAAGCAAATCATATCAGGATCGTATTTTTTAATTAGTTTATCTAGTGGCGATCCATCTGAAATTTTTCTAAGATTTTTATTCGTAGATGTAGTAAAATCTACAATATTGGAGCGGAGTCCATTAACATTCCATGATATAATACGCATGATAAATTTTTATTAAATAAAAAAATAGTTAAATTATTAAAATCAAATTTTATCACCAATTGTCCGTATTATAAACATTTTACTCATTTAGTTTAATATTTTCATATTTTCGGATAATTTAGATATTTTATTATCATTTACCCAATAATCGTAATATACTAGTTCAAATATTTTATCCAAAATAACTTTAGGCCACTTTTCTATTTTAAAACACTCTACATATGCTTTCATTTTTGATTCATGTGCGTTGGCTATCATACGATTCATGCGATTTAATACGGCATCTTTTACTTCATCGTGAATTACAGTTATTAATTCATGTCTCTTATGACTAAATATTGGACGAACAATTGATTCATTGGTCTTTAATATATATCCTAAACATAATGTCTTATTATTCATCCAATAAGCTAAACCCGAGTTGACTAATGGGTGATTTTTATTACGCATCCATGAATCCCTTTCCATAAATAAGAATCTGTATTTATTTTCATCGTTCATTGATAATTCTAAAGTATTTTTTTTCCAAGGAGAATTTGTCGCCCAAGTATTTACAAAAATTCTTCTATATTTTTGTAAATCTGTCATTATAGTTTAAAAGTGTTTATAACTGTTAAATTATATTATTTATATCAAATTTGTGATTTTCAATACTATAATTAACAGGTATAGTAACTAATATACAGGGGATTTATCACAAAATAATCTGGTTCTTCCATTTTTAGGTTATATATTGTTCTATATAAATATATTTAAAATGAGTTTTTATATCAAATTTAAATTTAAAAAAGTATATATTTTATTGTAATATACTATATATATGAAATTAAAAATTAAAAATATAGGATCCAAAATGAATTTTAAAAAAAATATAAAAAAAATAATAAAAAAAAATAATAAAAAAAAATCTATCAAACTACCTACTATTCACGAAATATTAGATACGAATGATGATGACGATTGTACTTTTAAAGAAGAATATATTTCAACAATTGTATATAATATATTTTCCAGTGATATTGGTAAAATATCTAATGACTATGAAACATTAATCACACCAATAGATAAGGCTTTTAGAATATGGATACTTATTTATAGGGGTCTATTAAATTTTATTGAAAAAGATGAATTTAAAAGTGATACCGATTATATTAATTCAATGAAATTTAATAGAGATTGGATCAAGGAATTTACTGATAAAAATTTTAGTGAATCTTTAGGTGTTATTGGAAATTTAAGAGATGTAAATTTAAAAATCGCGAATAGTTTAGGAGATAATTTAGATGAAACATTTAATACCAAAAATAGAAAATATTATTTTGATATATATTCTACTTGGGTAACAATAGCTTATGAATTAAACCAATCAATTCTAATTAAATTTGGAGCAGATGGGACAGAAAGTAATCAAGATAGGTCATTAACTATTTTAACCAATTTTTTGAATTACATTAAAAATAATTTTTCTGAAACATATGGTAAATTAAAACAAAAAATTCCCCAACAAGAGAATGTAAATGATAGTGTTACTATTGATACTTATTTATATCAAGGACAAATAGAAACTTTTAAATGGGCATTTGAAGGTATTATATTATCTATTAAAACAAAAGAATCAAACTTAAACGAAGAAGATCGGTCTAAATTGGAAAATATTAAAAAAGAACTTAAATATTTAAATTTAAATACAAACACGGAGTCAGATAAAGATTATATTTTATCTAAATTTTTTTCCAATGTTTTTTTTGTAGATATTGATAATACACAAATACCCCTGGTTGATACTAAAATTTTTGATGAAGTAAATACACTTGATGATTTGTTAAAAAAAATATTTTAATTTTAGAATATGTAAATTCTATTTTAAAATTCAAATATAATATATATGTATTATATCCGATGAATCAGCGTATTATATATTACTATCAAACTTTTGATGGTTTAGATAATATAATTTATAAACAACCTATCAAAATTACACATCTTCATTTAGCATCAATACATTTTAATTATATTAATAATGAACCAATCATACATTTAAATGATAATGAACCAAGTAACTCTAAATTTAATAACGTTTGGTTACAGACTAAACAATTATCAAAATTAGGTGTTAAAATAATACTAATGATTGGTGGTGCTGGAGGTGGTTTTAAAGAACTGTTTCAATCTTATAATATTTTTTTCCCATTATTAATAAACATTTTAGAAAAATATAATTGGATAGAAGGTATAGATTTGGATGTCGAAGAAGTTGTTAAATTATCAGATATTAAAAAGTTAATCAATGATATCTATATTAAATTTGATTCTAATTTTATTATATCAATGGCGCCTATTCAAGGTTCGCTGTCTTCTGATATACCAGGAATATCTGGGTTTATTTATAAAGATCTATATAATTCTTATGAAGGTAGTTTGATTCATTATTTTAACACGCAGGCATATTTTAATTTTTCTTTTAAAACTTTAGAAAATATAATTAATAATGGATATGATCCAAATAAAATTGTTTTAGGAACATTATCATCTCAATTTTTAAATAACTTTACCTATTTTCTTAAGATAATATTAAAATGTAGGCAAAAATTTCCTTCATGGGGAGGGGTATACAATTGGGAATATTATAATTCACCTCCAGATCATAATGATCCCTCTAAATGGGCAGAGGAAGTTTACAATAAATTAAATAATTTTACTTAAAAATATAGTAATATTTATTTACAATGAAGTGGGATTATATTATAGGCAATTTCTGTGAAAAAAAAATATGGGGAAGCCATCCAGAATGGTTAAATTGTTTGAGTTGTTTTTTCATTTCATATATACCTTATATGGGACTTAAATATAGTAAAATAAATAGTGAAACTATTAAAAATATTTTATCATTTTTATTTATAGGTGGTTTCACTGCTTTCTTATATCATTGGAATGGTTATTATATTTCTAAGCATTTAGATGAAGTTCCTATGATATTATCTATTTGGTTAGGTTTAAAAAAAATTTTAAGTATAAATAATTTAAATATTTATTTCCAGTATATTTTAAACATTTATTTTGTATTATTATTATCTATTAATTCAATACCTAATTTTGATAATTATTTCCCTATATTATTTACTTTCCCATGCTTACTATTAATACCACTTCTATTGAAATACTACATATGTATGAAACATACATGTAAAAATGAAAAGATATTAATAGGAAAGCATGTCTGTTTCAAAGGAATGTTACTATCAATTATTGGAGCGTTAAGTTGGATATTAAGTGAAAATTATTGTCATCCTTTAATGATTTTAGGTCATTCTCTTTGGCATATATTTTTTTCACTTGGTATGTTTTATATATTAACTTCTATAGATTATATGGAACAAATAAAGGATAATAGAGAGTTACATATACATTATTATTACAAAATTCCTCTATTAATATAATATACCTTAAAACATACTTTAAAAACATCCTTTAAAAACATACTTTAAAAACATCTATATAACTATTAATTTTATAATAGTTATTTACATAACAGTATATATATCCTTTGTATTTATTTTTTTTTGACGACAATAAGGACATTCGTATAATTTTATAGTTTCCTTAGTTCCAAATTTAGTTTTACAGATAAATGGGATATGCGCATACTGTAAATTCGTATCGAAACATGTTTTATGATATGGATGAATTATATTTTTAACACTTCCATTTTTTGAATCAATAATTCTATTCTTACACATAACAATTTTATCACCTTTTTTTATATTAGAATAACATATTGAACATAATTCTACGTATTCGCTTTTAATTTTTTGATATTCCTTAATTATCTTTTTATAATTGGTCATAAATTTAGAAATAAGAATAGATATTTCTTCTAATTTTTGATTTCTTCTATACTTTTCCTTATTTGTCGCATTGAAATATTTTTTTTTCCCATTTAAATAATAATATTTACCACCTTTTGTTCCAACATATGTTTTTATACATTTACTACATTTTAAAATTTCATTAAAATCTTTATAAATATTTGGTTTTTTATAGATTAAATTTTTAAGATATACTTTATAATCATTTATTTTTAATTCATCAGTTATGTAAAAGATTAGACTATTAAAATCTTCTACTTTATAATTAAAGTATGTTCTATTTAAATATGATTTACCAGATCTCAATTTAACCATTAATATATATTAAGTTCTTTTTATTTTAAATTATTAAAATAATTAATATTTATATCAAAATTAATTAATTTACTAAATGTTCAATATTATTTGTAATATCTCCTATTTTATTGATATTTTCATGTTTTGATATTTTTGCCATATAATTATAGTATTCGTAACATAACTTTTCAGTATTACTTAAAATTCTTTCCCTGGTATTTTCACAATGATCTTTTAAATCTTTTTTTGCTGAATTATCTAGTAAATTATCTACATTTATATTTGGTATATCACTAAAAATTTTAATAAATATTTTTTTTAAATCTAATATATATTGTTCTTTTTTGTGTATTTTTTTTAAATATTCATCTAAAACATGATAACATTCACTACTAAGTGATATAGAAACCAGTTGTGCTATAGATTCACTCATGATAATATGAAGACACGGTTTTCCATCAACAGTAACTTTATCTAACATATGTGGTAAATTACTAATAACTGAATAAGAATTATATATGAGACGCATAATTAACACTATAAAATTGATGTTATAGTTTTTTCTATATTTTAGATTTAATTGTTTATTTAATAGTTCTACAGTTTTGATTATTTTAATGTCCATACTATCCATGATATTTATTTGATAGCTAATTGCTCCTAATAAACTATTTGATTTGTATTTCTGAAAATAATTATTTAAATCCATCTTAATTATTAGTGATATTTTTTATTTTTTGATTAACCTTATTTGATAGATAATTAGTTAATTCCTTTAGAATTGTAGAATGAATATTTAATTCAGTCATTAATTTATCAAATTGATCAATATGATCATTAAAATCTTTTTCTGCTACCTTAATACCTAAATTATTAACATAATTTGGGTCAGTAATATTTATGTCTAGTCTTTTTTTGTCTTGTTCAATATCATCAAAATCATCATAAATTTGAAAAGCTAAGCCAAAATGTTCGGAAGCTTCTTGTATTTTGGGTATATCCTTAATGTTATTTGATCCACTCAAATATCCTCCAGTAAATGCAATTTCGAATAACGTAGTTGTTTTTTGATTCAATAATTGTTTTAAGGTATTTTTATCTAATTTTTTTTTAACAGACTCCTTATTGTCACCAATATCTAATTTAGCAAGATCCATATATTGACCATGAGCAATACCATTTATTCCTAAATTTTTGGAAATTAAATCAAACATTGTTGATAAAATTAAACTATTTTCAGAAAAATGTTGATAAAACATTTTATAAGCAATTTCCATTAATAATGTTGATATAATTTGAGCTTCATTGGTATTATATTTAATATGGAATGATTCTTTTCCACGTCTATAGTGATCATCATCCATACATGGCATGTCATCTAAAATAATACTGGCTGTATGTATTAACTCAATTCCAAATGCCATTAATAGTCCCTTTTTTTTATCTTGACAAAGTGTTTGGCATAAGTCTAGAGCAATAACAGGTCGTAATCTTTTACCACCTTTTAATGAATAATTTATTCTTTCAATTACCTTATCGGACTGTACATATTTTTTTAATAATATAGGTAATTGATCATTAAAGTAGTTTTGAAATTTATTAAAATGTAATAAATTCATTAAATATAATATTGATAAAGATTATTATTATTATATTTATACTTAATTATAAATTATTTCATATTTATCCCATATATTCTATTATTTTACCCATATATTCTATTATTTTACCCCCCATATTCTATTATTTATGATAATATTCCTTTATAAAATATATACTACTTGTAATTATGGGTATTGCCATAAATGGATTCATATCCCACATATTAGGTTTCCACATTCTATATTCTTTAAACGGATAAGCAAAGAAATCTTTTAAATTATGTAAAGCTAAAACAATTTTATTACTCGAATCCTTACGAAGCCAAATACCCGTTATTTTAGGATTGATTTCTAAATATAATAGATATATAATTGTTGCTAAAAATGTTATTAGTAATATTCGACTATCTGTATCCTTATTGTTTTCTTTCATTACTATAATTATTTGATTATAATTATTAGATTATAATTTATATTTATAATAATATTTTAATTTAATATATTTTACCTGGTAATCTTATATGACTTAACCTGTTTTACCAAATTTTTTAATCCTTTATCATTATGTAATGCTTTTTGTATTGGTTCAAGTAATTGATTGATTATTTTGATTAACGAAGGTTTAAGATCCGCTGGATGTATTTGCTGAGATTCAAATAAATTTTCTAAATGTTGATAATTGTCTAAATGTATATTCCCACCGTTCTTATCATCTCTTACTAATAAAAATCCTGACAGCCAATTTGGATGCTCAAAAACTATATATTTAAAGTATTCTAAAATAGGATTTTTTTCAATTACTCCAGGTGGACAGTATGCCTTTTTAAGTTTCCTTTTTACTTCATGGGGTGCGTCGTCCATAAATATTGCACTATCAGGATTACTTTTTGACATTTTATCACTTCCATCTAATCCCTGTAACATATGGTGTGAAACAATTACGGGCTTAAATCGTCTCTTGATTTTATCACAATATTCACGAGCCAGCATATTAACTTTACGCTGATCCATACCTAAACTACATATATCTACATTTAAATAAAATATATCAGCACACTGCATACATGGATAAAATATTTGAGCTGCTGATAAATCATCTTTTTCATCTCTTCCCATTATTTTACAGCATCTTAAAATTCTTGTTAAACTATTTTTACAAGCAATATCCATTACCAAAGACCAATATTTATCGGGATTCTTATTGATTTCATCAGATGACCATATAAATTCAACATTTTCTAGATTCATTCCTGATAATTGCCACATACGTATCATTAATTCACCAGCCTTTCTTATTTTTTTTAGATCACCTCCAAACTTGTTATTAAGCATAGCAAACCAATCAGCAACCCAAAATTTAAATTTAAATCCACAGCTAGTTAATTTATTAGTATTAATCGTTCTTATTAAACCTTGGGCAATATGCATACGTCCACTAGGTTCAAACCCATCATAGCAAGTTATCGATGGTTTGTTTTGAATCATATCTTCTAATTCATTTTCATGTATTATTTCTTCTCCCACAGTTTTGACGATATCCATTGTTTTTTTATGATGTAATAATTCAGTCATTCTTATTACATAATAAATGGAATATTCTTTAAATATTTACATTTATTATACCTTAAAAGAAAAATTTAAGTTAATTATCTGGAAAATAAATGCTACTATTTATTTTAAGTAAATATTTATTATAAATCTTGTTTAAATTGTTTTTTACAGTTTTTATGGGAGGAGATCTATCTATATGGACTGGATTACTTGAAATTTTCCTATAAATTAGCATCTTAGCTTTATCATCATTTAAAAAATAAGATACGAGGGATAATCCAATAGAATGATAATCTGACGTAGTTCCTTTAGGAAATTGGATTGGAGTGACCTTTCCTTTATTTCTTTTAGAACCAAGATCTATAATACCCCAGCATGATTTTTCACTCGAGGTGGTAGGTTTTTTTTGAATTTCTGATGTATTCGAGTGTTTAAATATTTTAGACATACTCATTCCCTTTAGTTTCATCGTATCAAAATTAGCTCCAGTCCATTTTTCATCTTCTTCATCAAAAAAATCAAAATGATACTGATCACCATCATTTTTCCAAGAACCTTTAGTTTCAGCAGTATGATCTAATAATATATCTAATGGTCTTTGGGTATCCCATAGTTTACCCACCGCTCCATCATAACTACTATAATAATTTTTAATATATTTAACAGGATATCTCCAAATATCTCTTCGCTGTAAAAATTTAAACACATCTTTATTAAGAGTTGCATCTTCGATAAAAAACAGTTCGTCCTCGCCATTATCGAAAAAATTATAAATTTCACATGATTGGTATTGTAAATTTTTTTTCCAAAAAGTAGTATTATTATCTAAAATATCATTTGAACCTTGATTTATTATTTTTTTATTTACACTATCTATTATGTCTGGTCTTGAACCTGTATACTCTATAAAATTATATGTTTGTGTATTTGATGAATGTTCTGATGTATCTACTATTTCAGCTAATTTTATTACTGTATCAACTATTGTTCCCTCAAAATTTTTAGGAATATCTTTTTTATTATTATTTGAATTTACTATTTTATTATATAAGGATAGTAATTTAGTTTTGAGATTATCATCTACATTCATACACGATAATATATTTTCATAACCAATTTTCCATTTCCGACCATCGCTTCCTTTCCAATCATGATAACTATCTAATGACATAAATAACAAATGAAGAATTGTTTTATATTCATCGTCTGAGATGTTATCACTTCCTGAAAAAGAATATTTATTTTTAAAGTGATCATATACTGGTCCTTCAAAAATATTAAATGTATTAACTTTTCTACCTTGATTATCAACATTTGTATTTTTATTTTTGTTCCTCCATATATATTCATTGGTTTTAGGATTAGATGATTTATAGCATACATAGTTAAAATTATGAATAGCATCGCGTTTATCTACTTCTCTTTTTTGAAGTATACAATTTACATCTGCTAAAATAGCAAACGCAAAGGCAAGTCGGTCAATGGTAACCAATGTATAATTATTATATTTAGAAATTAAAACTTGTCCCCAATCTCCCATTCTTTTATATGAAAAAAATTTAAATGACTCGACACCTGTAGTATTTCCAGGAATAAAAAATTTGTCAGATCCTCCTAGTTTTAATTCAATACGTTTGCGAACAATGTCTCCAACTTTGTTTACTAATTTATTATAAATAGTTTTTAATAATATATAAAAAGGTTTTGCTTTTACAAATATTTCTGAATAATTCAATTTACTAATACCTCCTATTTGAATACCTCCTCCAATACTTTTTTCTTCTAATTTAAAATTATGCATATGTATTATTTTTTCCTTTCCTTTCCTTTCCTCTCTATATAAAAATCCACTGTTTTTGTATACAAAGTCCATTATTTCTCCTGTACATTTATTATTGTCATTTTTACTATTTTTTGATACGTGGCAAAATTTACATATATATTTATCTCCTTTTGACGAGTCGGTACTGTTTATTTTGCCTTGATCAGTATATAGATAGTAATCATCATAATAAAAAATTTCATCTCTACTACCGTTAGGACGTTTAAAGGTAAATCTATCTCTTTTTACATTTTGAATTTTACCATTTATCCATACTCCATCTGGATTTAATATAGTAATTTTTTTCCCTTCTTCCAAATTATCTCCCTTTGGACATCTTATATTATCCAATTTAAATTTTATTTTTAAAATTTGTTCTTTACCCTTTAATTCTCTACTTTCGATCATTCCTTCTTTCCATCCTTCCGCAAATTCGACATATATTTTCCCTAAATTTCCCTTTCTTTGACTTTTGTTAAGTGCACTAAAAATATTATTATCATTATCTTTTTTAAGATTTTCTAAGTAATTTGAACTTAATTCTAAATCATCTGGTTCTTCCCAAGTTCTTTCTCCACTTTCTAAAAATATATAATAAAAGTCTCCACTTTCTTCATCAATGACAGGAAGCCATTTTTGTTCTAAATCATCAGGTTTATCCCATTGAAATACCCCATTTTTTTTAAAATAATAACTGTTAATATCTGAATCTACAATTACTTCCCAAACCTCATCCTCTTTTTTATCTGCTCCACCAAATATATTTCCACCAAGCATTTTAGTATCTAAGTATTTTATTTCTAAATTGGCAAATAATGTTTCCATACTGTCACCATAATTAATATTTACAAAACTATTTAAATTTGCTATAACTTCCGATGATATTTTAAACCAAGTTTCATCATCGCCTATAAATGTACCCCAATTTTTTTCAAAATCCCTACTATATACATTCATATTAACATCTTTGGTTTCACCCAAGTCTTCTTTATCTATTGAATCAAATTTGAATATATTAGTTATAGATTGTAAAAAATCACTAATACTACTTATAAGTAATTTATTAATTTCACTTGTTACACCTGAACTAGTTCCTCCTATTCTAAGTATTCTTCTGTAAATAAAACCTAAATATCCAATCATTTCTTCAGCTTTTTGTAAATCAGAGGGTTTCATTTTTCCTCTACCACCTGGTCTACTTGGTTTAAATGCTTCTCCAAACTTAAAATCATGTTTTGGTGATACAAACCTATTTAAATTATTTACACTTATATTAATATAATCTTGTGATGAATTTGATTTTAGTCCATAATTATTATTTATTAAATAACTATAACTATAATTTGTAACATTATTATTATTATTATTCTCTTCATACCATTCTCCGCCAAAATCGTTTAATAAAATATCACATGTAGTAATTTTTCCCAAAATTTTTTTCCTATCTATAGTAGCGTTCTCTGTATTATTACATATTTCAAAATCTTCGTCAGACATTTTAATATTAATATAATAACATATTATATTTTGTATAATTATATATTATTATCCTTTATTAAAGCGTAACTAACCATGTATTTTCAATTTTTGATTTTGGTTTATTAGGTATTACTTTTGTTTTAGTTATTCCTAATTTTTTACCCATAGTTTCATTTAATTGTCTTATATCCAAGGCTATAATTATTTCCATGAATTCTTTATATTTATCTGAATTCTGTCTTTTCTTCCCCAATGGTGTAATTGATATTTTTCCCCTTTTTGAACCATACGTTCCCCTACATGATGATGAATCATATAAAGAACTACTTATATTTTTACCATATCTTTTATATATTTTCTGCATAGTCATATTATTCATATTTGAGTTTTCCCAATTAAAAGTATTTAAACTATCTTCTGCTTTTTCTTCTTTGGCATAATCCATATATCCCTCTTCTTTAAATACATTAAATGAATTACTGGGACATATATGTTTTATTAATACATCAAATGGACTATCCATTGTATGATATTTTCCACTTGCCCCATCAAATTTAGAATAATAATTATTTATAAATTTGACTTCGTATCTAAATACACTAGAAAGTGATAAAAATCTACATAGATTTTGATTTTGCAAAGCATCAATTAGATATTTATCAGTATTGTCAGGGATACTAGGATTACTAAATAAATTATATACACCTAGTGCTTGATTTTGTAATACTTTAGGAAATAAAATAGTATCCTTATATGGAAATTTAATAGTTAAAAATTGTTTACCATAATTATATGTATAGTTATCCTCGAATATATGAATACCTAATTCATCAAGTTTATCCACTTCTTTTTCAGCTATTCTAATAATTGTATCAACAATATCTGATTCAAAAGTTTTTTTACCTACAGCACATGATCTCCCAGATTCACTTTGACAGATTATTTTATATAATAGTATGATTTTATCTTTAAGATCACCGTCAATATTCATACAAGACAATATTGATTCATATTTTACCTGCCATGGTCTTTCTCCACCTTTCCAATCATGGTAACTATCCAAAGACATTAGTAGTATATGAAGTATTGTCTTAAATTCATCTTCATTTTCGTATTCTAAATTTTCCATACAATAATCTCTTACTTTATCATAAACAATTCCTTCGAATAACATATCTGTTCTCACTAATCTTCCGTTATTTGTTATTAATTTGGAAGCCTTTTTATCTAATACCCACTGACCAGATTGAGTTTTTAAATTAGAACCAGATTTGATACTTCTTTTAAAGCATTTGTATCTGTAATTATGTTCACTATCTGACTTAGTATTAGTTTGTAAAATACAATTACTATTACATAGCATAGCAAATGCGAAGGCTAAACGATCAAAAGTCATAAAAACATAGTTGTTATATTTAGAAATAATTACTTGTCCCCAATCACCCATTCTTTTATATGAAAAAAATTTATAATTTCTATTTTTTTCTTTACCTGGAATAAAATATTGTATTTTACCTGATTTATTTGTTAATCTAGATGAAATTATATTTTTTAGTCTATTTGATAGAGTGTTATATATTAATGTCAGTAAATTAAAAAAATCTTTACCCAACACATAGCAACTAGAATTGTATAATTCACCCCCTAATAAACTATAAATTTCTCCACCTTTTTGATTCTCCATATCAAAATAATGAGAAACTCCCTCTTCATCTAAAACCATTTTATTTTCCATCGTTTCTCCATTATCGAAATTTTTAATTCTTTTTATAAGTTTATAGGTTTTTAAATTAGTATTTTCTTTATTACATTTACCTTTTTTATCAGTATGGCAAAATTTACAAATATATTCTATTGAGTTGGAATCAATTAAGGTGTGTCTATCTATTAAATATTTTTTATTACTATTTTTAAATGAAATTTCATTTCCTATTATACCATTTGTAACTTCCTTTCCGTTTTTAAATATTTTATTTACAATTTTGTTTTCCCATGTATTAGTCTTATCTTTTTTAGGAGAAATAGACAAGATGTCATTTATCTCAATAGATTCTCCTTCTGGGCAAATATCTAAACTATGATCAAATTTAACATCAAAATCTTCATTACTTATATTTACTATTGTCCCTCTTTTCCAACCAGAGTTATGCTCGATTGATAACTCTTCTCCTAATTTAAATGTTTCTTTCGGTAAAATAATTACTTTTTTTATAAAATTTTGTTTACTTCCGCCCTTCATTGTGTCCTTTATACATTTTTTTGACTCGGGATCCCAAGAACATTCCTTTCTTCTATTACATCCAGATTTACTTTTATATGGCTTATTATCCTTTTTAGTATAGCATAATGTATCATCTGGTTGACCATCATCTGACTGATCATCTACCTGATCATCGTCTTTTATTATATATCCATTTGGTATATCCCATTGTGAAATACTTGTTAAAGTATTAAAATAATATGTTTCGCCAGTACTTTTACTAATTTTTTTTTCCCAAATTTCATATGCCCATTTTGATTCATCGTTTTCACTATTATACCAAAAATAATTACCATCATCATCTTGAAATTCTGACCAATTTTCCGTTCCATTTGAAATTTCTTGTCCTGAAACATCATCATCCTCCCCATCCTCCCCATCATCCTCATCCACTCTATCATCACCCTCTGTTCTATCATCACTCTCCTCTCCATCATCATCCTCTCCATCATCACTCTCTGTTCTATTATCATCCTCCTTCGCTCTATCATCATCCATCGATTCTAATCTAAATATTTTTAAATTACTTAATATCATATCTATATTAGAGCTAATATTTGATTCATCATATAATATATTTTCTAAATTTAATAAATTTTTCAGAACAACGTAATCTATTTTAAAATATGTACCATTACCTATATAATTATCCCAATTGAGTGTGTCTACTATAGCTGCTGAATATTTTCCACTAAAAGAAGATTTATTTCCATCTACTTGGTAATATTTATATATTGATCGAATATTAGATACGAATTCACCCATATTACTTATAGTTAATAAACCATTAAGACTACTATTAAGTCTTATTATTCTTCTATAAATAAATCCAATAAGATTACAAATATCAGAGCGATTTTTTTGCTTAGGTCGTCCTCGTCCTAATACATAACCTTTACATGAATCATTCGAAGATCTTCCATTTTCAAAATACCTACCCACATTTTCACCACCTGATGATTTAGAAATATCTATATAGGGTGTATTTTCTTCATTAAATGATCCAGCACTAGTAATAGTTTGTTGTAATAAAGTATACAATTCTTCTAATTGATCATCATTATATATATTCCAAGATTTTATATTACCATCATCATTAACCCAATCTTCTATATTAAAATCACAAATCATTACTTCTTCAGGTAAACTACTACTTCCACATATCAACTCGTCTCTGTCAGATTTTGATTCAGACATTATTAATATATTAATATATAAAATTTATATTATGTCTAAATATTTTATTATATTTTAAAAATATAAATTAATATATATACATGTACAGAACTTTATTTAAATTAGTAAAAAGAAAAATACCTAAAATATCAGATACTGAACTAATAGCTTTAAGGAGTGGAAATACGAGTATTGATCGTGATATTTTAAGTGGAACTATAAATTATCCAGATAAATTTACTTATCAAATAAATTTCCTAAAAATAATTTATCAAGATTATTGAAAGAATATGATAATACACAAGTTTATCCAAACAATAATAATAATAAATGGATTAAATTTTTGGGTAAAAATAAATATTTTAGCTTTTTAATTGACGAAAAATATGGTGGAATAAAATTATCTACCAATGAATTATCCGATATTCTTACCAAAATTACAAGTGTAGATCCAGGTTTAGGTGTAGTAAATATGGTTCCTAATTCATTAGGACCTGGTGAGTTACTTATTCATTATGGTTAGGAGAAACAAAAAAATAAATATTTACCAGGTTTAGCCAATGGTAGTTATGTTCCTTGTTTTGGTCTTACCGGTCCTAATAATGGATCCGATGCCACTGGAAGTATAGATAAAGGAATTGTCATTGAAAAAGATGGAAAAAAAGTTATCAAGGTATCTCTAAATAAAAGATATATTACCTTATCTCCAGTAGCTAATTTAATGGGTATTGCCTTTGATTTACAAGATCCAGATAATTTAATGGATAAAAGTGGAGTAACTGTTGCTCTAGTAGAGAGATCTCATCCAAATTTAATTCAAAATACTCATCATATACCTCTTAATGCTGGATTTCCAAATGGAACTATTAAAGGAGATATATATAGATTAAGATCAAGTTATAGGTGGTGAAAAAATATAGGTATTGGTTGGAAAATGTTAATGGAGTGTCTTTCTGCTGGTAGAGGAGTTAGTTTACCTGCTACAGCTAACGCAAGTAGTAAAGTGGCATCTTTTGGTATGTTTAATTATATTAAAGTCAGAGACCAATTTAAAATGCCTATAGGAAAAATGGAAGCCATACAAGAAAAGTTTAATAATATGATTTATCATACTTGGATAATACAATCTTCTGTAGCATTAACTAATGATATTTTAGATCATGGTAGTTCCCAGGCGGTAGTGAGTGCTATTATGAAACAACAGTGTACTGAAAGAGCTAGATTAGTATTGAACGAAGCTATGGATATACACGCAGGTGCTTCAATATGTTTAGGCTATAGTAATTTTTTAGAAAAATTTTATAGAAGTGTTCCGATAGGTATCACTGTAGAGGGTTCTAATACATTAACCAGAAGTCTAATTATATTTGGACAAGGTTTAAATAAGAGTCATCCTTATATTTTTTCCATACTAGATTCAATTCTTAATGATGATTTAGAATCATTTAAACATCATTTCAAAAATATAGTAAAACATTCCGTAAGGTTATATGGAAAATCATTTAGTTTCAGTAGAGATTTAAATCAACAAATAGTCAATTTTGCCTGTCTAACTAATTTTGTGGCATTAAAAGGTGGATTATTGAAAAGAGAACAAATGCTATCAGGGGATATGGCTGATGTTTTCAGCAATTTATATTTGGCCATTAGTGTCCAATATCACCATGATAATTATCAATCTAGTGACGAGTTAACACAATATGTAATCAACCGTCTAATTAAAGAAAATCAAGAAAAAATAAATAAAATAGTTAGTAATTTAGGACCTGAACGATTTCTACTCCAGCATTTGAAAAAGAAGCCAAGTGAAAAAAAATATAGTGATGAGAGGGACATTTTCCATGAAATTATGAATAATAGTAATATCATAGATGAAATAAAGAAAAATATATATATTGACAATAACATATTAGGCGATCTTGAAATGATTAATAAAATAGATAAAGATAGTTCAGAATATCAAAAATTAAAAAAAAGAATTATTAATGTAGGGGAATATCCAAATGTAGGTGATATTGTAAAATTTGATTGATATTGTTATAAAGATGTTCATATTAATATACTAAAGAACTACAAATTTTCTTACTGATGATTGAATATTTGTCTATAGAAATTAAACTATATATATTTCAATTTTTAGATGTTCCTAAAAAACAAATGAGTAAATTAAGAGATAATAGAGTGCTAATTAAATCCTTTTCCGATTTACGATTAGTTTCGAAAAATTTCTATATTATTGAAAATACGTCAAGATGTCGTTTTTGTAATGGACGATATCGTTATCATCAAGCATATTTAACCAAATGTTACTGTTGTGGTCATATAATAAATTCTAAAAATTTTATTAAAGGTTTTAAGAAAATATTATTTAAAAATAGAGCTAAAAACATAGGAATAGCTGGTGTAGATCATAAACTTGTATGTCAACATAAACGAATAAATAAATTTATTGAAGAAAATCAGGATACTAATATAGAAATTGTTTAATCTTCTTTTCCAATAATTACTTCTACGGTTCTCTCATTATGACTAAATTTTCTCCTTATATAATTAGTTTTACCATAATGAAAAGGTTCTAAAATCATCAGTGTAGGATTATCCCAATAAACTAATACTTTTACATCTTTATCATGGGATTGATTAAGGGCAGATGACGCTATATCTGTTAATTGATCTTCTGTTGGGGGCCATTCATACGTTTTCATATCGTATAAACTATCGTTTTTATTACCTAATTGTATTCTTGATTCTTCTGACATTTTTATTAATAGTATAAGTATATACTCATTTATAAATCAAATTTAATGTAAAGTAATGAATTATGTGAAGAAGTTTTTCCCAAAATGATGTTTTGAATGTGTTGACAAATACTTATGTTCAAAAACTGTCCTTGTATGTTTGGAACTTTTAAAAAATATGGTTTATCCAAATAAGAAGTTATGACATTTCTTAAAATTATCAGGATATATGCATTTTTTAGGTGAAATATTATTGAAATGATAATCTATATGATAAGGAGCCGGTTTGATAGATAATTTTGCTTTATTAAATATAGGACAAGGTTGAATATAATGTTCCAGCCTTCCATTCCATTCAAATTTTAATAGAATTAATTCAGCAAGTTTTGCCATATCTTTTTAGATAACTTTTTTTCATTTTTGGCTTCTACAAATTTACCAGCTAATGGATATGTGTGTTTAAATTCCCTCCATGGCCACATTTGTTGACCAAATTTTTTCATATAATTGAAAAAATTTTCATGTTTTCCATAAAAACCTCCATTTTTTATTATAGATAAGTCTGGTTTTTTTCTTCCTAACCAAGTTCCTGAAGAATAAATGTTACTATTAGGCCTATAGTAATATAAACTTGCGTTAAAATAATGATTCAATTCTAACATTACTCTATTAAAAGGCCCATATTGTCTCTTTTTCCATATAGTATATCGTCTAATTTTGTAGCCTATTCTATCAAATGCTAATAATATAATAAGATTTACTAATTCTTCTGGTAAAGTTAATAATAATGTTGAAAGGTTTTTCATATTTATTTATTTATTTATTAATTTAATAAAGCTTCTTTTTATTTCAATTTTTAATTTATTATATCATTTAATTGATATATATATATATATATATAATTGTGTAGTATCTTTATATTCATGGATTTTCATATAGTTTTAATTTATGAAGCGTTTTGTTCAGTTTTTAATTTATTAAGTTCATTTGTAAGAAACTTTTCTGCTTCTTTCACAGTTACCAGTCTATCTAACTCAATAAATTCATAATCTTCATAGTTTGTAATAAAAATTTCTCCTATATCTGTTTTATTCCAATATTTCCAATTTTCACCATGAAATAAATCAATAATAGGGTATGCTTCTTTGTCATAATGGTTCCAATATATTTTATTTTTAGGAGTGCCGTTATGATTTTTATTTTGCTTCCATTTTTTAAAACTTTTAAAAAAAATTTCGGGTTCTAAACTCATAAAAGAATATTTACCAATATATATTGTTAAATCTTTAGTGGTATTGTATACGCATAAATTAAGTGATTCTTTATATTCTAATACCATTCCTATTGCGATATGAGGTGAATTGGCAAAATAAGTTCCAAACTTTCCGGTATCTTCATCATGTCTTGGTTTTACATCAATTTCATGTTTTTCAGATTGTGTTCTGTATAATAATGTTCCCTTTGGTAAAATAAAAGATTCTACACTATTTTTAATTTCTTCTATTTCCTCTTGAGTTAGACCTTTATTTTTTATTTTACTGTTCATTTATAATATATTAAAATTTGATTTAAGTAATTTAAATATTTTTATAGTTAATACACATGAGCATATATGATCAATACAATCAATATAGGTATAAATATTTTAGAAAAACTTCCTGAAGATATACAATTATTTACTCATACATATTATCCATTAATTACTAACAGAATAATACAACGTAATTTAGTAAAATATAATATACCTAATGAGATACAATATTTAATACTTACCTTTCTCAATATAAATTATACTTTTGACCAAGATATGGTATATTTCTATTTTGAACCAGTAGTTTTTTTAGTTGATAATGTATTACAAGTGTCTGTTTATTCTTGGTATGGATGTCACACACCTGATAATTATAATCCAGACATTATTCTTCACTGTATTTCCGATAGACCCTATCCAATAAGACTTGAAAGAAATTTTGGAAGGATTGCTTATAATATGTATCAACACATTAAGCGCTTTAATTTAGGGAAAGATGTAATTAAAGGCTTATTCGAATTTGTTGGAACAAATGGGCCTTTAAAAGCTGGTTTAGGTAATTCAGTTGGTCTTCATTACAACAAAATAAGTAATGCGAGTTGGCATTTTTCTCCACCCGATATAAAAAATTATTTGATGGAAATGAATGTAATTAAGCCAGATATTGATAATTTAACCAGTGAATTAACTGAAGAATCTATTAATAATTTAAAAAATATTATGTGTGAAACTATTAAAGATTCAATGTCATCATTTATGCTATCTTCTAAAAATAAAATAAATGGTCCTTTCGTTAAAATAAATGAGGGGACAATGGGGGACAATAATAAAAAATTCTTTTATCGGATATGTAAAAATAAATCTAATCAACAAGTTATAATAGAGAAAAATATGCTACGACAAATTATTGTCCAGTAGTTTTGTTAGATATATTATTGTTTTCTTTTTTTCCCATATATTTTTCATATCCTGCTTTAATTCTTTCATTTATTTTATACCTATTCCAAGTACTGAAATTTAAAATGTTTTTTTCTTTTCTTTTCCCTTTTCCTTTTCCTTTTCCTTTTTCTTTTTCCATTATAGTAATATAATACTATAATTTTAAATAATATTCACAAATAGAATTTTATTTGAAATTAAATTTGACAACTCTTCTTAATCTATATATTAATGTATACAAAAAATGAATAACAGATACGCTATCACCTTTGGAGAAGTCGCAATTTTACATACAGGAGGTAAAGAATATGGAAATGGTAGAAGACAACATGGATTTAGTTGTAAAGAATTAAAAAATATACAACAGCTATATCCTGACCAAACCGAATATATTAATATTAGTGACAATTTACCAGAAGAATTACGATCAGATAATGAAGCGGGAGTTCTTGTCTTTAGAAATCAAAATAGTTCCACAGTAGATAAAAAATATTTCCTCCCATTGAGCAAAAATGTAGCAGATAACCTATATAATGAACAGGAAGGTGCTAATTATGATGAAAAATATTGGGATAATCGAAGACAAAGAACATTAAATAAAAGAGCCAGATTAAATGTAGTATTTGGAAATGAAGGTATAGAGCATAGTGAAGATTATAAACAATGTTCTGTATTGGCTTATAGTAGTTTGCCACATCTTCAAAAAGTCAAAAATAACTTGGCAAATATTTTAGGTATTAATGCTCATGATTTAAACGCAGAAGGTAATAAATATTTTCATACCAAATCAGGAATAGGTTTTCATGGAGATGCTGAAAGGAAAATTGTTATTTGTTTAAGTCTAGGAAAATCATCAACATTAAGATATCAATGGAGATTACCAGGTTCATCTAATCATACTTTACAACCAATAGATATTAACGTAAATCATGGTGATGTATATGTTATGTCAGAAAAAGCGACTGGGTATGATTGGAAGTCTAGGAGTAAAGTAAGGGTAGTTCATGGTGCTGGACATTCTAGTTATATAGATAAGGTTTAATACAAACAATTGAAATAAATAAATTATTTATTATAATGAACATATTTTTTTGTAATTTATAATTTAATTTAAATTGAATTTGATTATTTGATCATTAAATTAAAAAAAAATATATAATAGAAATATGTATGAATAATTCTAATAATTTATATCAAAGTATGTTATTAGGATCTATAAGTGGTATATCAGAAACAATATTACAAATGCCTTTGATAACTTATAAAATATGTAGACAAAATAATAGAAAATTACCCAAATACATATTAGGCTGGTATAGGGGAACTTTTATACAATGTGCTAGTATAGCACCAATTACCTCATTTCAGGTAACTTTTAATAGTATGTTAAATAATGAATTTAATAAGCTAAATAAGCTAAATAAACTAAATAATCAAAATAAAATTTTTATAAGTGGTTTTTCTGGATTATTAAGTGCTTTTATTTATACTCCTGTAGATTTTATAACTATTCAGCAACAAAAATGTAAGGAAAGTTTTAGAAATATTATAACTAATAATATTAAAAATAAACCAATATTTATATTTTGGAGAGGATTAATCCCATGTATAATTAGAGAGTCTATTTATGTAAGTGGATTTTTAGGATTGAATCCATTAATTAGTAATCAAATTAAAAAAAAAATACATATAAATAATTATATATCAAACATATATTCATCACTATTAACGGGAGTAATAGTATCAGTTATTACCCATCCTTTCGATACTATAAAAACTATAATACAAACTGATCTAAATAATAAAGGTTTTGGAAATATTGCTCATATTTTAGTCAAAAATAAAGGATTAAAAGGTCTATATAAAGGAATTATCCCAAGATCATTACGAACTTGTGGGGCATTTTATATATATTTATTAATTGAAAACAAATATATGAGTTGTACATATTAGTTAAAATATTTATTCAAGATTAGTTTGTAATCTTTGTATATGCAATTTCAAAATATAGTAAAAATTTTGGTCTTTCTTTTTTGCTATATTCTTTAAATACCATAGAGCGTAATCCAAATTATTTTTACAAATTCCCTCTATATTTTTACCCTTATATTTACCTGATGGAAAAGTAACTCTCCAAATGTCGTCTGACTGATATACGTGTTTTAACATACCTTCTCTAGCCAGTTTATCTGCGTGTTCATTTGCTAGTGAATCGGGATCTTGTTCCCCAGTATGAGAATAAATATGCTTAAATTTAATATTAGGATATTTTCTAACAATGTAATAACCCTCTTTAATTATATCCACATTTGGTATACTTTTATCTCCTTTAGATTTCCATTGTTTTTTGTGACATTTATCACCATATGATGTAAAGCATCTTATAGAATAATCTGAATCAGATCCTATAGTTACGAGATGGTTTTTTTCTATTTTTGGTAATAAAATTTTAATAGCATGTAAAATTGCCAATAATTCACATTTATTATTAGTCGGATTATCATGGACAGGAGCTGATATATTATTAAATCCATCGCCGAAATATATTCCGTATCCACCAAAAGATGGTGTTTTCCCATTACCAAAACAACTACCATCTGTATATACCTTTATTTCGGGAAGATACTCATTATCATTGGAAAAGTTTATGTAGTTATCGATAGTAGTGTCATTAACTATTTGACTATTTCTGTTTTCCATAAAATTTAATGCTTCTGTCTTGCTATCGAATTTTTTAAATTTGGCTCCCTTAAAACCTATTACTTGTAATTTACATTCTTCCCAAGATGTATATATACCTGGACTTTTACCTACACGAACACTATAAAACATTTATTATATTTAGTTATTATAATAAATTGATATAATAAATAATCAATTTTTTATAAATCATAAATAGAAATTTGATAACTAGGTGTAATTTTAAATTTTCTTCTCATTTTTTGCCAAAAGTTTAACCTATTTCTTGTAATAATGTTAACCTTATATTCCGATTGACAAATCTCACATTTTTTTGATTCAGATATTTTTATCCACTTTAATAAGCATCTTTTATGAATAAATCCAATTGATCCTTCGCAATTACAAGGACTTATTAAACATCTACCAGAACCATAACATATTTTACAAATCTTTTCTTCTACAATTTTTTCTATATTGATTCCATTACTATTATTTGTAGGAATAATATGAACTCTATTTTTTTTACCCCTAATATTATTGACTATACTGAGCATTGATATTATGATAGACTTTAATTTTAGTATTTTAACAATTTCATAAAATTTGATTAAAATTCTTTCCGAAAATAAAAATTAAATTTTACTATAATAATGTCATCCCTTGCTTTTGAAACACCATCATTAGATAATAATAATCCTTCAAATATTTTTAAAATAGAATTAGAAGCAGATATTAGTTATTTTGGAAATAGTACATTTAAACAAGTATGTGATTTAATTAAAAAGGGTAATATCAATCCAGAGGGGAAATTAATAACAACTCCTCCTGAAATTAAACTACCCCTAAAATTACACCAACAACGTGTTGTAGCAGAAATGTTCGAAAAAGAAAATATGAAATATCGTGCAAGTAATGGTATAAATATGTTTGTATTGGCAGACAAGGTAGGTTCTGGAAAATCTATTGATATTTTATCATTAATAGCACATTGTCCAGAAGTACCGGTTAATTCAATTCCTAATAAAATAATATATAGACCTGAAAAATATTCAAGATTTTGTGGATATATAAATGAAGATAATGTGATATTTAAAACTAATATGATAGTGATTCCTCATGGTATTTTTAATCAGTGGATGGGGTATATTAAAGAAAATAGTACACTAAGTCATTATGGTGTATCTTTTAATAGAGATATAGAAAAACTCGATTTAAATGATTTAATTCAAGGAAAATATAATATACTTTTGGTAAAATCAACAAGATATAATGATCTTATGAAAAAAATATACTGGAAATATCCAGAAGATTCAGAACAAGTTAAATATTCCTCTACAATTAATGGTTTAACAAAATTAGTTCCAATAACCGATCACTTCTATAATTTATATAATCAACTAAGAAATAACAATTTTCAAGGAAGTTTCGTAAATAATCTAAGTGAAATAACTCAAAATTTAAATTCTTTAGATATCTCGGAAATAAAGAAATCCGTTAAAGAATGTGGAAAATATAAAATAGATTTCATAAAAAAATATAAAGGTCCTCTATTTGAAAGGGTCATTTTCGATGAAGCTAATTCTATCAGAATGCCTAATTGTCAATACGCATATGGTAAAATAAATTGGTTTGTTACATCATCTGTGGATGATTTGTTATGTCCTTGGGGTAAAAAAGATTATTATAACAATAAAGTTATAATTAAAGGAATTACTGGTAAGGGTTTTATTAAAGATATTATAGGAGAAAATAGTGGGAGAAATAAGAGCAATTTTCTACAAGATATTTATATTAAGAATTCTGATAAATTTGTAGAAGATTCATTTGGACTTCCCGACCCTATCAAAAATATGATAGAATGCTACACTCCACCTGAACTTAAAGCTCTTCAGGGTATTGGTTTACCCGAAGTAGTCCAAGCACTTAACGCAGGTGATGTTGAATCGGCAATAAATCAAGTAGGATGTAAAGTTCATAGTGAAGAAGGGATCATCGAGGCAGTTTTATATAAATTAAATAGCGAATTATCTAATAAACAAATTATTCTAACAGATAAGATTAATTCTTTGGGAAATATTGAAAATGATTTGGAAAAATTAGTTGAACTTAAAAAAGAAGAAACAAATTCTCTGGAAATTTATAATAATTTATCAGGTGAATCAGAACAGGAAAATTTTGGAATAGTTATGAAGATGACGCAATTGGAAAAAAGTATTTCAACGTTGACCGATACTATTATTTCTAAGAGATCATTGAGATCTAGTTTTAAAAGTTCTATTAATAATTTTACCGAACAAGTAAAAAATCTTAATTTTAAATTAGATGCTCTTAAAAGTAGAATAAGTAATGTAAATGATAAAGATTGTCCAGTATGTGCTCAAAAAGTTACAAATCCAGCAATGACTCCTTGTTGTAAAAATATCTTTTGCTTTCAATGTATGGCTATGGCTCTTAGTTACAGTCCTAATAAAGAGTGCCCATTATGTAGAACTAAAGTAGATATTTCACAAATGATCGCAATTAAAAATGGAGTAGTTCAAGATGATACAAATAATGAGAATAAATTACCAGTTAAGATAGATTGTTTAATGGATTTAATCAAATCTAAACCAAATGGTAGGTTTCTTGTATTTTCAGAATACGATAATTCATTTGTTAAAGTATCAAATACGCTTAATGAAGCGAATATTCGATGGAGTAAATTATGTGGATCTTCGGGACACATTACGAACGTTATTAACCAATATACTGAAAATAAAATTAAAGTATTACTCCTTAATGCTAAGCATTATGGATCAGGTTTGAATCTACAAATGACAACAGATATAGTTCTTTATCATAGAATGTCACAGGATCTTGAAAAACAAGTAGTTGGTAGGGGACAACGACTTGGTAGAACATCTACTCTCAATGTTCATTATTTATGTTACGAAAATGAACTATAAATTCATAACAAAAATATTTATTAACAAATAACACAATTATTTTTTTCTTCTTCTTCTTGTACATCATTTTTAATTTTATTTACATAACTTTCAATAGCACTATCATCCTTATCCTCATCCTCATCCTTATCCTTATCCTTATCCTCATCCTCATCCCAAACTTTCATATTTTCATTAATAGGTTTAATTGAATATTCATTATTATCACGTGTTTTTACAGCAGTATTTTCTAAATCTTCTGATTCATCACTAGATACAATATTTTCCTCATCTATTGTATCCAATTTATTTTTAATTTCTATTTCTTTTGAATTTTTTTTAATAGATATATTTAATTTTTCTGGGATTTTAGATACTTCTAAAATATTAAACTCTTCCAAATCCGTTGTATCTTTAACTTCTTTAACAATCCTATTAGGATGTTCATAGTTAATATTTTCTTTTTCTTCATCTTCATTTCCATTCTCATCTTCATTCTCATCCTCATCTTCATCCTCATCATAAGAAATTGATTCTATTTTTATATCTTTTTCTATAATATTATTGATATTATCATCTTCTGAAACTAAATCATCCTCGGAAACTACATCATTTTTGGAAAATATAATATCTTTTGGAAAAACACCAGTTTCAAAAACTTCACTACTTTTAGTATTTTTATTATAGTCTTTGTTTTTCCAGTATTTTTCTTCAAAATAGTCACTATCATTTATAGATTCTTCCTCAAATGAATCTAATTGATAGTCGTCTTCGGGATAGTCTATTTCACCAAAAGAATCTTCTTCAAATGAGTCGAATTGATAGTCTTCCTCGTCGGGATAGTCGATTTCGTCTTCAGAACTATTAACCGGAAGAATTTTATTATTATTATTGTCTTCTAAATCATAGTCAGAAAAACAAGCAAATTCATCGGAAGATGCGTTAATTACATTAAAATTTTCATTTTTTGAAATACTTATTGAATCATTGTTTTGTTTCTTAATAAAGTCGAACGAATCTAAATCATCATTTGTAATATTATTATCTTTTACACTAAATATAGATTCTAAATCACTTAAATATTTACTATATGCTTGAGCCTCGTTATTTTCACAATCTTCATTAATATAATTTACTATATCTAATTTTTGTTCTTTTTCACAATCATATATAGGTTTTAATTTTCTAGTTTTAATAGGTGATAAAAATTCACTAGTTTCAGACAATTTAGGATATAATAAACTAATACCAGGAATATTTTTAGATTTACAGACTATATTATTGGAATTATCTATTTGGTTTAAAAATTTTGGTTTAAATGTTTCCTTTTTTTTTATAGTAGATACTACCTTATCTTCTAAACTATCGACAGGTTTTATTAAATTTGTATTTTTAATTTGGGTTCTTATTTTTGCCTGAAATATAATATCTTCTAAATCTTCTAAATATAAATCTACAGGATTAGCTTTAATTAAATTTAATAATTGATTCTTGTAATTAATAGATACATCTTTAATTGTTACATCACATGAATTATCTTCATTAATTTTCAAATTAATTCTTAATTTAGATTTTACTTCTCTATGATCAATTGTCATATAAAATATATAAATATTTTATTTTCATTTATATACTTTACGCGGAACACATTTCACAACCATCTGTTCTTTCTGGCTCTATAGTAAATTGTTGTGCTTTAGCAACTGCTTTTGTTCTTAGGTAATATATACCAGTTTTTAATCCTTTAGACCAAGAATACATATGCATACTTGATAATTTACTTAAGTCTGGATTTTTAAGATATAGATTTAAACTTTGTGATTGACATACATAAACACCTCTATCTGCTGCCTGATCAATGAGTGATTTTTGAGATAAATCCCAAGCAGTTTTATATGCGTTTTTAATAATATCAGGAATAATATCAATATTTTGAACAGATCCTCCGTTTTTAATAATTTCGTCTTTAATTTTAGGTTGCCAAATTTGGATATCTATTAAATCATTTAATAAATGTTTATTAACAACTACAAAAGTTCCTGCTAAAGTGCTTCTTGAATAAATATTAGAGGTGAAGGGTTCAATACATTCATTATTTCCTAAAATTTGACTAGTTGAAGCAGTAGGCATTGGTGCTAATAATAAAGAATTTCTTACCCCATATCGAATTACATCATTTTTTAAACTTTTCCAGTCTAATTCGATATCATCTAAATACGTAACTGGTTGTTGTTTCCATAAATCAAATTGAAATTCTCCTCTAGATGCGGGTGAATTTTCAAAAGTTGAGTATGGTCTATTATTTTTTGACAATACCATACTTTCTGACATTGACGCATAATAAATTGCTGCGAAAATCTTTTTATTAATTTCCTTGGCTTCTGAGCTATCAAATGAACATTTAAATAAAGCATACACATCAGCTAATCCCTGAACACCTATTCCTATAGGGCGATGTCTAAAATTAGAAACCTTTGTTTCTTCAATGGGATAAAAATTTATATCGATTACTCTATTGAGATTTCTTGTAATAATTCGAGTATTGTTCATTAAAAGTTTATATTCAAATCTAGGTTTAAAATAATTATAAAGCTCGTCGAAACCTCCTACATGATTACCATTAATAATTATTTGAGGAACTGATGTAAGTGGATCATCTCTTTCCTTATTCAATTGGTTAAAAAATTGTTCTCTTACATTGTTATCATCTAAATTTACTTCCTTAAAGTTTATATTTTTTGAATTTAGTAAATTTTTAGCATATCTACAAAACTTACAAGTTGATTTGGTATAAATTTCTACACTTTTAATAGATTTGATATCAAAAGGTATTACGTATTTGGGCAAACCTATTGACGCAAGAGTGCAACAAGCATACTCCTTATCATCACTATATTCAATTATTTCTGTACATAAATTACTACTCTTTATAGTTCCAATATTTTTCTGATTAGATTTTTCATTACAAGCGTCCTTGTATAAAATATAAGGAGTTCCTGTTTCTATTTGTGATATTAAAATTTTTTCCCATAATTTTCTTGCTTTAATTACATTTCTAACTTTTGTAGGATCTTTTTCATAAGATTCGTAAAGTTCATTAAACTTATCCCCATAATTATCACTTAAATATCTACATGTATCTGGACACATTAATGACCAATCGCCATCTTCCTTGACTCTTTTCATAAACAAATCGGGCATCCATAAAGCATAAAATAAATCCCGGGCTCGAGCATTTTCATCACCGTGATTTTTTTTTGCTTCTAAAAATTCCATAATATCAGCATGCCAAGGTTCTAAATAAATAGCAAATGAACCATTTCTCTTACCACTCTGATTAATATGTCTAGCGGTTTCGTTAAATACTCTTAACATTGGAACTAACCCATTACTTTTACCATTAGTGCTTCTAATAATAGAACTTGTTGCTCTAATATCATGTGCCCAAATACCTACCCCACCTGCCCATTTTGATATTTTAGCACAATCACTTATTGTTTTATAAATGCTATCTACTGAATCACCTATTCCCATTAAAAAACAGCTTAATAATTGTGGTCGTGGAGTTCCACTATGAAATAAAGTAGGTGTTGCGTGAATAAAGTATTTTTGCGACATCGCATCATATGTTTCTAATGCCATTTTAATATTATCTCCGTGAATTCCCAAAGATACCCTCATAAAAAGATGTTGGATTCTTTCAACAATTATTCCATTAACTTTCATTAAATATGCTTTTTCTAATGTTTTAAATCCAAAATAATCAAAGGCATAATCTCTACTATAGTTAATATATGAATTAAGTTTATCTTTATTAGCCATAACAATTTTATATAGTTCTGTTGAAACTAAAGGAGATTGTTTGTTATGATTATCTTTATTATTGAATAATAAATAAATTGTTTCCGAGAAAGAAGGTGATGTTAATTTATGATTATTTGATATTATTAGTCTAGAAGCTAATTGTCCATACTCAGGATGAACTGTTATATTTGATGTACATGTTTGTGCTGATAACTCGTCCAAATCTGATGTATTTACCCCATTAAAAATCTGCGAACACACTTTTTGAGAAATAAAAATAGGATCTATTCTTAAAATAGGTTCCATTTGACATAAGTATTTTAATCTAGATGTAACTTTATCAAATGATACTTCTTCCGATTGACCATTTCTTTTTATCACTTTCATTGTTGGATTCATTATTGTAATATATATTTAAGAAAGTTTTAAGTCAATCTTCTTTAAATATTATTTGTTAACTAAATCTGAACTTATGGAAACTAATTTTTCTACAGATGAAAAAAAAGATCTTAAATAATTTTTAGGATTTTTTACCATCTTATCTAAGGTAGTTCCTGCTAATATATTCTCTTTTTGATTGGCACTAATATCATCTAACCAAATTTTAATAATTTTTTTAAAAATCATTGATATATTATATGGATAATGTATTATTACACATTTTGTATTAAGTTTGACATCTTTATAATTAACAATTCTATACATTTCTCCAAAATTGCCTTGAAATAAATTATAATAATTACAAGTTTTCGGATAATAAAAAACATTCATCATTATAGGATCTAGTTTAAAGTATTTAATGGAAAAATTATTTATGACTGTGTTTTTATCATAATTATAATACATTAGCTTCATTAAAGATGTTGTATTTTTATGTACTACATCAGATATCATTTTAAAAAATTCAGTCATTATATTAAAATAGGTATATCCTATCCTTACAATTAGTTTTCCTGAATTATAGTTCATATTGATATATACTTTTTTGTTAGATGATACCTTTTTTAGCACATCCGCATCATTATATTTAATAATTAAATTAGTATTTGTAATAATAAAATTATTCTTGCTTATTAAATTTAATATTATATTTTCATTTATAAACAATGCTTTGGAAATTTGATTATTTGTAACTAAAATTTCACTTTTCCTAATAAAAATTTTAAACTTAATATTATTGTTATTTTTTTTCACAAACGTCGAATTTGTTATATTATTGGATTTAACCATAAAACTCTTTTCTAAATTGTTTGGAAAATAATCTATTTTATTAGTGTTTGGAATTATTGTCTGAAAATTAGATTTTAATGTATTAATATAATCTTTTTTTATATCTAAATTAAATTTTTTAATTATTGGTTTTATTATATCAATTTTCTGTTTTTTAATGTATTTATTTAAACTTAATAGTATTTTGTGACCAGTACTTTTAAAAATATTCATGTTAAAATTATCACATTCTAATTGATTACTATTAAAGTAATATATTGGTTTATCAATACGCAATATATTTTTTTTAAAACATTTAATTTTTATAACATTTGAACATATAAATTTAGTTAAATCAGACTGTATATCATTTATGGAGAGAAGCATATAATTTTTATTAATAATTTTAACATTAACATTTTCGATAGCTATAAAAAATTGTAAAGTATTATTGGATGACTCAAATTCAATGTTTTTTATAAAATCTATTAAATTTTCAAAATCTAATTTTTCAGTAATTTTAACTAATATATTTGATATATAGCATTCTATTTTATTTCCAATAATGTTTTTCATAGATTTAATCTTAATTAATTCAATTTCATTATAATTTATTGTAATAGATTTACATAAACTTGTTATCTTATTATTATAAATATGTATATAATGTTTTTTTAATAATATTTCAAAATCGTTGAATACTATTTTACTATTTTCAAAAATTATTTTTTGGTTATTTAAAAATATAGAGGTGATATTATTTACTAATCCATATCCCTGATTTATCATACTATGTATATTATTTAAAATACTATTATTAAAATGCTGAGGAATTATTTTTGTTGGATTATTTAACACATTACTATTAATATAAATTTTAATATTGAAAAATTTATACAAAACAAGAGGTTTTTTTTTAAATAGAAATAAATAAATAATACATTTAGGGACAAATATAAAATTAACATAATTCGGGATATTTTTATCAATTTTTAAATTTAAAATAGTTAATTCAATATATTTGGAAGTTATACTCTCTTTTATATTAGATTTTTCAGGAATAGAGGTAAATTTTTTAATGAATTTTTGATAAAAAAAATTAGCAGACAATCCAAATATATAAGATCCGAAATTCATGAATTTTTCAACAAGTGTTCCTAAATATAATGAAAATTCATTCATTAGTATTTATCTACTTAAAATATCTTTATATTTAATTTCTTAGTTTTTTTTTAAAAGAAATAATATATTAGAAAATAATAGTATTATAGTAAATATGAATCAAAATCAACTTTGTTGGATTAAAATAGATGAAAAATGGGAAAAAGGTGAAATTATTAACAAAAAAGATGATAATTTAGTAATAAATATAGGTGATAATAATATTGAAGTTAAAATTTTTAGCGATGAAATACTATTTAGAAATACAGATAAAGAAGATAATTGTAATAATTTAATAGAATTGATACATCTTAACGAACCTAGTATTTTGAACAATATTTGTCTACGCTATAAAGAAGATAACATTTATACATTTAATGGAAATATTTTAATTGCAATAAATCCATTTAAAAAATTGGATATTTATCACGACAAAAATATTAAGAATTATGCTATAAATAATTTTCAAAATTTATTACCACATCCTTTTTATATAGGAAAACAATCTTTAGAAAATATTAAAACAGGTCAAAATCAAACTATTCTTGTTAGTGGTGAGTCAGGTGCTGGTAAAACACAAACGACAAAATATTTGATGAATTATATAACTAATATTTCAAACAAGTCAATAGATAATTTAGAAAATAAAATATTAGCTTCTAATCCTATTTTGGAAGCCTTTGGAAATGCCAAAACAATAAGAAATGATAATTCTAGTAGATTTGGAAAATTTATTAAATTATTATTCAAAGATAATACATTATGTGGAGCTGAAATTAATACCTATTTATTGGAAAAAATTAGAATTACTAAGTTATCAAATAATGAACGTAATTTTCATATTTTTTATATGCTTATTAATGGATTTACCAAAGAAAAAAAAAGAAAGTATCATTTAGATAACATATTAGATTACAATTACCTTAAACGTTCAAATATTATTTCAAGAAACGACGGAGTAAATGATGATGAAATGTTTAAAGAATTAGAAGAATCTTTTAATACATTAAATTTTAATGAAGATGAAATAGATAACATTTATAAAATTGTATCAGCTATCTTACAATTAGGAAATGTAGAAAAATTAGATAATATACTGAATAATTCCTATTTAATTAATTATTGTGATTTAATGGGATTTCCTATAAACAATATAATTAACATTTTTCAATATAGATATATAGAAGTTAATGGGGAAACTATAGAAATTAGTAATAAGCAAGAGGATTTTATTGTTATTCGGGATACTTTATCACAACTAATATATTGTTTATTATTTGAATACTTAGTTAAAAAAATAAATAGCTCAATAAAGTCTGAATCCGAAAACTTTATAGGAATTTTAGATATTTTTGGATTTGAAGTATTTAAAAATAATGGATTTGAACAATTATGTATTAATTATACCAATGAAAAATTACAAAGTATTTTCAATAAATTTATTTTCCAACTTGAACAAGAAGAATATATAAAAGAACAAATTGAATGGAAAGATATAAGCTATCCCGATAATTTGAACATTATTAAATTATTTGAAAATAAAAAGGGGGGATTATTTGGGTTGCTACAGGAACAATGTATTCTTAAATCGGGAAATGATAAAGGATTATATAGTCTTTTGGTTAAAAATTTAGATAATAAACCCAATTTATTTGTTAATTCTAGAGATAAGGCTTATCAACGTTTTACCATCGAACATTATGCTGGGAAAGTGGAATATACCGTTGATAACTTTATACATAAAAATAGAAATAAAATAGAAACACGATTTCAAGATCTAATTAATAATGGATCAGAATTTATACAACAATTTAATTTGGATATCTTTAATCAAAATGATAAGGGTCATAAAACTAAATCATTAATTTATCAATTTAGAAATAGTCTAAATGATCTATTAAAAATTATTTCTTCTACTAGGCAACATTATATTAGATGTATAAAACCTAATGACGTAAATACTGCTAATAATTTTGATAAATCTAGAGTTTTAGAACAATTAAAATATTGTGGAGTATTGGAAGCTATTAAAATAGCTAGAGCAGGATATCCAATAAGAATAAAGAAGAAAAAATTTATAGATCATTTTTACACTTTTATGAATAATTCAAATATAAATTTGGATATTAACAATATTGCTAATTTTATAGAAAAATCTTCAGAAGTTGAAAAAAACGATTATCAATTAGGAAATACAAAAGTATTTTTAAAAAAACATATTTATGACGAGTTGATATTAAGAAATAGGTTACTCGTAAATACAAAAGCAATTATAATTCAAAAAAATATATTATCATGGTATTATAAATCTAGATGGTATAAAATTAAAAAATTAAAAACATTAATTAGATTATATAAAAAATATTATATAGAAAAAAATAGGAATGCTACAAAAATAGTATGTATCTATAGGTCATATTATATACGAAAACAATATATAAACTATAAAAAAAGAATAATATTAATCCAGTCTATATTTCGAATGAACGAGGGTAAAAAAATATTTGTTAAAATCACTAATAGTATAAAATTACAATCATTTATTAGAATGTATTTTACTAAAAAAGATTATCTATTATTGAGAGATAAACATAGATACTCGAAAATAATACAAAGAAGTTTTCATAAATACAAAAATAGACAACTCATTTTTAAAAAAATAAAAGAATTACTCAATATAAACAATAGATGCGCATTACTTGAAAAAATGCTAGAAGAAGAAAGAGTCGCCAGGGAACAAGAACGAGTCGCCAGGGAACAAGAACGAAATGCTAAAGAACAAGAAAGAGTCACTATGTCCGGACAAAAGTTCGCTAGTAAAATAAAAGATATTGATAATTTGGGAAATAATTTGGAAAATAATTTTATAGAAAATGGAGAAATAATATTAAAACATCAAAAAATATTAGATGAAAAAAATGCTAAAATAGAAGCATTATTGAATGAAAATAATAGGCTTAAAAATGATAGGCTTAAAAATGATAGGCTTAAAAATGATAGGCTTGAAAATAATAGTAATAATATCATCAATGATAACAATTTGGTTAATATACCTCTTGTTAATTCGGAAATTAATGATGTCGAAAATGAAACATTCATTAATTATGAAATAGCAAACAAAATGGAACAATTATATCTTCAATTAAGTCAAGCTCAAGAACAACTTAAAAATATGAAAAAAAACCAAATTCCTAAAAACAAAGGGTTTTTTGATGTAATCAAGGGTTTTTTTAAATAGTACTTCTTATTTTATATGGATTATTTAGAATCCTATTAACATCTGATATATCTGAAAATCCATATTTCTGATAGAAAAATGTTTCTAGAACCTGATATATTTGTTGTAATGTAGTAGCATCTTCGAATGCCCTATGTGCGTTTGGGTTAATAATATTAAAGTATGAGCTCAATGATTTCATACTATGATAATTTAGAAATGGTAAAACTAATTGAGCCATTCTAAGCGTATCTACAAAATGGATCTTTTTATTGAATCGTATATTATACTTTTTAAATTCAGTTTCTAAAAAAGGTTTATCAAAACCATTACAATTATGAGCTAATAAATAAATATCTTTACATGGTATAGATTCTACATAATCTCTGAATTTAAGAAGAGCTATTTTGGATTCTTCTCCCGTTAATAAAAGTTCATCTGTAATTCCAGTAATCTCTACTATTTTAGGTTTTAATGGTTTATCTACTTTAATTAATGTAGAAAATGTTTTTTTTAGGTTATCAATAGCACCTATTTCAATAATAGAATTATGATAGATATTAAATCCAGTAGTTTCTAAATCGAAAAATATTACTCTTGTAAAATTTTTAAATTTCCTACAAACACTACGTGTGATCATTTCTTTTTTTTGATTTTTCTTCATTAATTTATTACTTTTATTTTATCAAATTTATAAATTTTGTAATACTAACGCATATTTATTAATTAACAGGTAAGGAATATAATTTTCTTATACGCTTATTATCCGTTTCAGTTCTCATTTTTCTTTTATCATTTTTATGTTTTTCTATTTGTAAGTCCATTTTTTTGGCAAGTAGAGTATTTGCTTCAAGACTTAGTAAGTTATCATCAGTTAGGCATAAATCGCAATCGTTTCTATCCCAATCATTCATTGAATCAACACTTTTACATGGAGAGCAACGTTTTCTTTTTTCTTCTAATTCTTCCTGTAATCTTCTCTGATTTTCTTCATGAATAAGTTTATTTTTAAATTTGTTTATATCTCCCAATTCTAGATCAGAGTAGTAATTTTTTTCTTCATCGATACATTGGTCACAATTATTATCTTCCCAATTTGATAAATCATTAGATTCTAAACAAGGGGAACATTTAGCATTTAGAATTTTAGCTTTATCCTCCCAATCCTGTCTACTTTTTTTATAATTTTTAAATGTTTGATAATCATCGGGAATATCGTCACCTGGTTTCCAACCTGGACTAGAATTATAATGAGCCATCATTATTTCATCTTTATCTATACAATAATCACAATCATTTTTATTCCATTGATCTATAGATATTTGATCACTACATTTATCTTTACAAACTAAACCAACTTTTTCAACTTCATCTCTTGTTTGTTTTTCTTTAATTAAATCATTTTTATATTGTCTAATCCCACCTTCTTCTAAATCGTTATCATATTCTTTCTCCATATCAAGACATTGGTCACAGTTATTGGTTTCCCAATTTTCTATATTTTCTGATAATAAACATGGATCACATTGTGATTTATTTTTTTTTCGATTATCTTCCCAATCCTGTCTACTTTTTTTGTACATCTCTAAGGTATTATAGCCTTTTGGTAAAGGATTACCTATTTTCCAAAGACCTTTATTTGGATTATTATTATAGATAACGTCATCTTTATCTATACAATAATCACAATCTTTATCATTCCAATCATCAATTGATTGATTTTCTGTTCCACAATTAGAACATTTAGCTAATATTTCTTCTGTTTCTAATTCTAGTCTTTTTTTCTCTTCTAATTTATTTTTAATAATCTCTATTTGTCCAGATTCTAAATTAGAATCATATTTTTCTTCTTGACCGATGCATTGGTCACAATCATTACTATTCCAAGAATCTATATTTTCTGAATTAGTACAAGTTGAGCATATTTCTTCTAATTGTTTCCTTTTAGTTAATTCCTCTTCTTCTAGTCTAAGTTCTTCCATTTTCTCAAAATGGGTTTTTAATTCACTAAAAGTTCTAATTCTTTCTTTTTTACAGTTTTTTCTACTTTTTTTATTATTTTTCAATCTTTTTTTCACAGTATTAGGTGTATAATGAAAATCTGGAGTGTTACTATTAGGTGATACACAATTGTTATTTTTACATTCTAATCCAGCACATTCTAAACACCATGATTTATCACAATCAGAATTATCATCTTTCGTGTTTCTGACATGTATATTTTCTTTTAAAACCCAATCATTATTCTCTAAACATTGGTCACAATTTAAGTTATTCCATTCATTAATATCAGACACTTCTATACAAGGATTACATTTAGCCAATGATTCCTCCCTTTGAATTTTTTCTGCTAGTTTTTCTTCCATTCTTTTAGTTACTAGCGAATCTTTTTTAGATGACATAAAGCCATTATTCTGATTAATATCTAGATCAGAATTTAGACATTCATCGCAATTTAAAGTTTTCCAATTATCGATATCTTCTGAATTAATACATGGTTCACATTTCGCACGGACGGTAACTTTTCTTAATTCCTCCTCTTCTTTATTCTTTTTGTCTTTCTCGACTAAACTATTTTTATACTCTTCAATATCAAGTCTATTAAGGTTGAAAATTTCAGAAGTTTCATCATCAATACAAAGATCGCAATTATTACTATTCCATTCTTCTATATTGTTTATACTCAAACATGGTTCACAAGTCATTTCCTTTTCTTTTAGTCTTAATTGTTTAGTCAATTGATCATTTAAATATTTTTTAACCAGATTTTTTTTTATCTCTTTCATATATCCGATATTTTGACCAAATGCTTCATCCGCATCTAAACATTGGTCGCAATCTTCTTTATCCCAGTCTTCCTTATTTGTTGAATTATAACATGGTTCACATTTTAATTTTTTATTTTTAAGATTTTCCTTATGTTTGTCATCTTTTGCTTTCTTTTTTTCTTCTAAATTAGATTTTAGAGATAATAATGTTCCTTTTTCTAAACCCAATGATTCGTCTGCATCGGAGCAATTAGAACATTCTTTTTCATTCCAATATTCAATGGAATCTGAATTTAAACATGGTTCACATTGTGCCTTTTGAGTTGCTAATTTTATTTCCCTTTCTTTTTGAATTTTGTTATGATTCTTAACAAATTGTTCCTTCTTATTTGACATATATCCTTTACTTTGTCCAAAAGCTTCGTCTGCTTCTAAACATGGTTCACAATTATTTTCTTCCCATTGTTGTTTATCCGTCGAATTATAACATGGTTCGCATTGGGCCTTTTGAGTTGCTAAAAATACTTTCTTTTCATGCTCACGTTTTTTTTGTTCTTTTTCTAATTTTATAAGTTTATTTTGGAGAAATCCGTTTGATAATTGTAATGCTTCTTCAGTTTTATCATCTAAGCATTGTTTACAATTATTATCATTCCATTGATTTATATCATTAGATTCTAAGCATGGTTCACATTGTGCTTTTTTAGATGCTAATTCACCAGCATGTCTTATAATCTCCTTTTGATTTTGTATTTCAAGCTGAGATTTTTTATTTTTAAGAGTATTATCATTTAATCCTAAAATTTTATCTTTACCAATACATGGATCACAATCATTATCTATCCAGTTATTGATATTATTTGAAGAATTACATGGCTCGCATTTATTCTTAATTTCGTTAATTACCTGTTGTTCTTTTTCTAATCGTAGTTTTTCATTTTTTTCAAAAATTTTTTTCATTTCTGTAAAAGTATTTAAATTTATATTAATATTTTTTTCAGCAAAACTATCAGTTAAATCTTCTTCTAAACATATATCGCAATTATTTTTATTCCAATCACTAATATCATTTGTATCTAAACATGGTTCACATTTAGTTCTTAATACTGCTAACTTGATTTTTTTCTCATTTTCTTCATTTATTTTATTTGATTTAAATGTCTCTCTTCGAGTTTTAAAAGTATTATTTGAATATCCAAAAGCTTCATCCGCTTCTAAACAATTTTCAGTGCAACTATTTTCATCCCAGCTATCTATATTACTTACACTATCACATGATTTACATAATTGCTTAGTATGTGCTAACTCCATTTGTTTAATTTTTTCTTCTTGTATGTTTCTTATATTTTCCTCATATTTTTGTCTATCTTGTTTAAATTTTAAAAAATTAGGTTTATTGATTGATTTCGAATATTCAGGATGTCTGTCAAAATAAGTTTTCATTGTTTCATCCTCGCCTATACATTCATCACAATCTCTATTATCCCATTCCTCCATATTTAAATTATCCTCAGTACATGGTATACAATGTTTAATAATTTGTTTTTTATCTTCTTCTTTAATATTTTTTAATATTTTCCGATCATTTTTACTAATATTAAAAATTTTATTTTTATCTAAGCTTTTTTTAAACATATTTCTCGCTGATTTTTTAAATTGATTTGATACTGAACCAGATCTTCTTCTATCTGACTCCATTAATAATTCGTCATCGCTTGTCATCCTTGATGATTTTTTATAACAGACTCCTTCATCATTTCCTTTTTTCCGATATAAACACTGTGTGCCATTAGATGTTTTATGTGCATGACATTTTATTGGTTCATTATTATATTTACCACATTCGGATGAACCAGCTTTTTGATCGTATTTTTCTAAAACTTCCAAACCTTTTTTAGTAGTAATATACCGTTTACTACCAGTATTTAAATTAATAGTTTGTTTCATATACTATATAGTATGAAAAAAAAAAATAAAAATTTTTATTAACATATATATATTTTTAAACATAAAATTTAAAAAAAAGGCTTAAATAATTAATTATATTATTAATGTATAAATATGAGCTATCAATATTTATTCAAATTTATTATTATTGGTAATACAGGAACTGGTAAAAGTTCATTATTAAGACAGTTTACCGACAAACAGTTTAGTCCAATACACGATCTTACAATAGGTGTAGAATTTGGTGCTAAAATTCTTAATGTCAAGGGACCAGATGACCAAAATTATAATATTAAATTACAAATTTGGGATACTGCTGGTCAAGAATTATTTAAGTCAATTACGAGATCATATTATAGAGATGCAGCAGGAGTAATGTTAGTATTCGATATTTCTAAAAGAGATTCATTTGACCATTTAACAAGATGGATAAAAGATATTGAAATTTTTTCTGGAAAAGATGCTAATATAATTCTTATTGGAAATAAAACTGATTTAGAAAACCAGAGAACCGTATCCACAGAAGAAGCAATAGAATTTGCGAAAGAATATGGTATAAAATATATAGAAACTAGTGCTAAAAATTATGATAATACTTTTGAATCATTTAAAAAATTAACTGAAAAAGTTTTAAATAAATACTTAACTGAAAATAAAAATACAGGTGTTAAACAAGGTATAACTTTAGGATATAGTCCCAACGATTATAATACAGGGGAAGAAAATACCGATTGTTGTAGTATATTTTGAGGAAAAGATTTTTCTAAAATTGTATTAAAAGATTCTTGTAAATTTTGAGGAATATTTGATAAATCTACTAATATTTTATTACGTGTATAAATGTCAAAGGAACCTGGCTCTTTTTTAAATTTTTCTAAGAGAAGGTTTTTATCATTGAATAATTTCATAGCTGTTTTAGGACCACATTTTTTAAAACATCCTGGAATATTATCAGATGGATCACCTCTTAGAACTTTCATTTCAATATCTTGTTCATTAGATCCAGAGGACTTTACATTTAATACTTTATTTTGTAATGTTACTAATGTTGTTTTCTCATCAATTAGTTGAAGAAGATCATGATCACTGGTCACCACTATAATTTCTTCATTGGGGTATATGTTTCTAAGATGATTTTTCGTCAAATATATTATATCATCAGCTTCTAAACAATCATAAATAAATGTTTTGATTTTAAATTCTTCTTCTAACTGTGGTAGTATATTGGAATAAACATATTTGAAAAATGGTCCTCCCTTAAAAACTTTACCTTTATTTGAACCATGGTCATAATCTCTATTAGCTTTATATTGATCATAATATTTATTACGCCAAATATCTTTTCTTGGACAATCTCTTAAAAATACTATATTTGATTTAGGGATTTTCCATTTTTTAATAATTTTACTATAACTGTCAACAAATTTTTTGATGAACATATTTTTAAAAATTTCATTTTCAAACCATTCATAGTCATCATCAAATTTATCTTCTGGGTGAGCAAATTTATACCACCTCATCGTAGCAAAATATCTATAAAATACACAATAACTGGTGTCAATAAGAATATGGGGTGCCATTTTATTATAATATATTCGATCAGATAAAAATATCAAATTTATCTTATTAAATATCTAAATTCCATTTAAAAATCTATAAAAAATTGAAAATAATACATCAGAGAGTAATATAAAAGAACTGAATTTATAATTATGAAAATTTAATGCCGCAATTAAATATAGTATAGCATGTATTATTCGTGTATTATGCCAAAACACCTTTTTAATTTGAAATTCATTATTTGATCCAAAAAGACTCTTATATAAAAAGCCTAAACCTATTAAAAGAATAATATATTTATTTAATACTATTAATTTACTCATCCTGTAACTATTTTTGCTATTTTTAACAAAAAAATAGTTGTAAAGTAAGGGAATAAATGATATAATTAATCGCAAAGTTATACATATATACCATAATGGATGTATTTTTATAAAAAGATTTTTCTCCATTATATTATAAAAATATTAAATTTATAAGATATTAGATATATTATTTCAAGTAAAATAAGTAAGTGTGTATTTATACTAAAAAACTTTCTGGAACAGCAATTTCTTTACCCTCGGCTGCTCTCCATAAACGATTCCAAAGTGTAGTATTAAGTTCCTTTTCTATAAATTTAAAATTATAAATGTATACCTTATCACAATCAAGAGAATTTATTTGATGAAAAACATTATAAACATTGTATAATGCTTCTTTAAAATCACCATTTTTACTTAAATCAACATATCCCAAAAACTTATCACGATATTTAAAACATAATGAATTAAAATCTATTAAAACACAGTTTTTAAAATATTGACCAGTTTTTTCCGAAAGTTCTTCCTTAAGAGATGAATCATTATATTTTAAATCAATATTAACTATGTTAAGAATAAATACAGGCTTGTCGGGACAATAATGTGAAATATTTTGACCAGGAGAAGAAGAATCTATATTGTTAGATTCCTGATATGATACGATAAATGATTGATCTAAATCATTAAGAGAACGTTGTATATCGTTTTTAGTTATTGTTCCTGGTCTTAATATAGTAATACTATTATTATTTATTTTAATTACAGTGCTCTCCACTCCATATTTAGAAATATAATTATCATCATCTATAATTCCGATATTTTTTGAATTAAAATAATTTTTCAAATGTTCGATGGTTGTACAGCTTACTTTTCCAGATATATTGGCACTTGGAGCAGCAATAGGAACACCACATTTTTTGATAAAATTTAAAGTAGTTTTTTGATTAGGGACACGAATAGCTATAAATTCACTACCTGCTGTAACTAATTTAGATACTATGTTTTTTGATCTTACAACCATCGTTAAGGGACCTGGCCAGAATTTGGTTGCTAATTGTTTAAATATAACTTCTTCCATTTGTGATAGGTTACATAAAGTAAGAGAGTCATGAATTCCTAGACAATGTACTATAAGAGGATTTGTAGTGGGTCTTTTTTTTATTTCATAAATTTTACGAATAGCTTCATCGGATAACGCATTGGCCCCTAATCCATATACTGTTTCTGAAGGAAAAATTATCAATTTATTTTGAATAATTTTATCAGCAGCTTTATTTAAATCATCATTACTATTACTATAAATATGACATTGATTTTTCATATTTGAATTTACAATTATAACTTTTTTACAATTGAGTAATCAATTTTTTTATTTTTCCAGAGATGTAAGTTAATTTTTATTTTCCCAATACAATATAATGGATTCAAAACAAGAAATTAATAAATATTGGGAAGATATAAAAAAAGAATTAGCAATTTTAAAAGAAAAAAGTCTCAAAAATGCGAATATAGTTTCTGAACAATCTGATAAATTAGGTCAGATTGATTATAATAATAAAATAATTGATCATAATGTAAAACTTAGTAAATGGTTATTAAATTTAATTGATTCAACATTTGGTAAAATATATCAAAAAATAAATTCAGTTCCAAAAAAAGAAAAAAAATCAAAAGATTACAGTTTACAAACAAAAGTTAAATCAAAGTCTTTAAGCCCAATTCCAAATAAATTCAATAATTCTCCTGAATCAGATATTATAAATGATTTAGAAGAAATAAAATTGATCCATAATGCGATGGGTGAAGAGATAGATAACCAAAATATGGTTTTGGAAAATATAAATAATAAAAGTGAAAATATATCTGACAATTTAGAAAGTAACATTAGACATTGTAAAAAAATAATCCGTAATAAATAATTTTCTATAATTATTTAAACATTTATTTACTATTTAAACTATATACATATCAAAATATGTTGCGGCGAATAACAGAGGATATAAAAAATCTAAAAAAAACTTGCGAAGAATTATATATTGATGATAATAATGTTATATATTTCATACTTAATGGTCCCAAAGATACCTGTTACGAGAATGGTAAATGGAAAGTTCGAATTGAGATGTCTAAAGAGTATCCATATAAATCTCCTTCCGTAGGTTTTGTAACCCCTATTTATCACCCTAATGTAGATCAGAAATCAGGTTCGATATGTTTAAATGTATTGAATCAGACGTGGACACCTATATATAATTTATCTCATATTAAAGAAACTTTTTTGCCACAATTGTTAACATATCCTAATCCAGATGATCCATTAAATACGGAAGCAGCAAGTATATATAATAATAATAATGAAGAATTTATAAATATAGTAAAATATTATATTGATAAGCATTGTAATTCTATTAGTTTAAAAAAATAAATAAAAATTTGATTAATATTAATATATTAAAATTAATATTAATTAACCATATTATAATGTCAAGATCACATTCGAGTTTTTCTCTATTTAATAAAAAAAATACTTCTAATACAAGATCATTACAGACAATTGTAGATAACAATACTAGTAATAATACCAGAAATAAAAATACCTCTCCGCGAACAAAAAGAGATTTTAGTAGAGAATCATTTAATAATGATAAACAATCTTTTGGTAATAGATTTGGTAGTCGCAATAGTTCTGAAACAAGAAAACAATTAATTTTCAATACAATTCCTAAAAAAAATGAATCACCAGGAACAATTAATAAAACAAAAATACTTAATCAACCTAGAAAAGTTTTCAGGAGTAAATTTGATGCTATAAATGAAACCCAAGATCGTAAACCATTAATATTTGGTAAAAAACCTAAGCGTGAATCTGAATTATCAGAACCATCTAAATTCAGAGAAATGATAATTGATCCTACAACCAGTCGAAATAATACAGAATATCAATCGGTTAAAAAAGTAAAAAAAAAAACTGAAGTAGAAATATATAGAGAATTTTTAAAAAAAATTGAAGGAAAGGACTCTTGGGATCTAAGAGATGACCCTACCATTACAAAGTTTGTTTTAGGACATAGTGTTATAGAATTTACGAATTTGACCCCAGAACAATTTAAATTTTATCAAGAAGTCGTTCAACTAGCTAATAGATCTATTGATAAACACACTAATGAGAAAAAAAATAAGGAAATTGAAAATATAGATCCACAATTTAAATATAAACATAGCATTATTGATAAACTATGGAGAAATAGAGATCTTCCAATTCAATCATGGGATTACGTTTTAATTATAATTGAAAAAATGGATTATGACTATACCAAATTTATCAAAGAATATATTGATAGTAATAGTGATGAACAATATATACATAGTCAATTGAGAAATATCAAAAAAAAATTGAAAAAAATTCAGATTTTAGAAAAAAAATTAGAAAATGGTAGCAATATCAATAATGATCAAAAAAGTAGTATTGATAGTAAAACTCATTATTTACTTAAACAATCAATTTATGAAGGTTGGTTATCTTGGATGAATGATGAAAGTGATGATGAATCCGACGAAGAATCTTAATGAGAATAAACTAAATTTTTAAAATGATATTTAAAATTTAATTAAAATTTTTATTTAATTTAATTTTAGTAATGATTATTAGGTATATTTATTAAATTTATTAAACTTGTTTTGAATTCCTTGGTAATTTTCCATCCTAGTCCTTTAAGTTTTTCATTGCTAATATAATATCTGTAATTATATTGTTTAATCTCAATATTTTATTAGTGTACTTTACAAAGCCCTATTATTTTTTTGTTTTCTATTATCGGAATGTATTTAAGATCTTTTTGAACTTCAATTAATCTTTTTTTAAGATCAGTTTCGTAATAAAAATTAGTATTTATATATTCTTTTTTAATATATACTATATTCTTTTCCTTTAGAATTAATCTTCTTATATCACCATCTAAAATTATACCTATAATTTTTTTTTCCTCTGATAAAAATATACAACATCCACAATTGAATTTAGTCATCTCTAGTAAAATATCTAAAAATCTGATTTGACTATGTTTACTAAAGGTAAATATAGGATATTTTTCTAATAAACAGTCTTCTAAAGTTTTTAATTGTTCTCCTATATTACCTTTAGGATGATTATCATAGTAATTATTTATATCTATTTGTGTTTTTTGACAAAGTAATGATACTAATAAATTACAAAATATTATATATGACATACAACTGTTAGTAGGTATTAAATTAATACCATTAATAATTTCCTTCCTAAAAGGTATTATTATTGTTCGATCACAATATTTATTTAAAAGACTCTTTCGATTACAAGAAATTAAAATAGTTTTTACGTCCTTCTTTTTAATGAATGGTATATTTAACAATATTTCTCCAGTATTACCACTATTACTAAATATAATTACTAAATCATTCTTTCTAAGACAACCTATATCTCCATGAATAGTATTTACCCAATTTAAATAATAAGATCTAATATTAATACAGTTTAATAAAGACACACAATGTTGTGCAATATTTCCTGATTTACCTATTCCTGTAATAAAAACCGAATTTGAAGATACTAAACTTACTATTTCATCCGATAGTGCTTTTATAGATTCTAAATTATAACTATTTATTTGATAATTAAACTCATTTTTTATTTGATCTAATATAGATGATTTTATCATTGTTATGTAATGTGATTTTAAAAACTTATTTTTTTCGCAACATCTAACTACCATATTTAGATGTTAAATAATAATAATCTCGAATAGTATCAATACCTCTTTCATGATCATTTACTAGAACTGAATTAATTTTATAACCATCTTCTAATATTTTTAACCATTCAATGTCTTCTTCTAATTGACATCGTGAATTATTTTCTAAATATTCATTCATTAAATATTTTTTATCAAATACGAATACACCAATATGTCCTAAATATTGATAATTAGAATTAATAGTGCCGTTTTTTGAACTAGGAATTATATTTCTAGAACAATACAATATATTATTATATCTATCTATAACTAATTTAGGTCTTGATCTATTTCCAACATTTTTTACATTCATTTTATAATGAAGAGTAGAACATTTAATGCGAGTATCAGGAGTATTATCTATATAATTTTGGATACATAAATCAATATTTTTAGGATTAATAAATGGTTCATCACCTTGAACATTTACTATAATATCTGTCTCTGGATTAAATTGTTGTAAATAGTTAACTATTCTTTCTGTCCCATTTAAACAATTATCATTTACAATAACTGATTTACCTCCTATTTTAATTATTTCTTTTTTAATAGCGTCATTATCCGTAACTACAATTATATCACTAATTAATTCACATTTTTTAACTTGTTCATATACCAATTGAATAACTGTTTTATCATTTATTTTAAAAAGTAGTTTTCCATTTAATCTAGTTGAAGCAAATCTTGCTGGTATACAACATAATATTTTCATATTTATAAATATATCTTATTAGGGACATATTTAATTGTTGATTTAAACTACTTAAGTAAAAAATCGTTAATAATAATTAATGAGTAAAGAATTATATCACTTATTAAAAAATAAATTTTTTATTATGTCTGGTCCTAATGTAATTGAATCAGAAGAACACGTTCGTTTTATGCTAACCAAACTGATAAATATTTTCAAATATTACGATGTCACATTCATATTTAAAGTTTCATTTGATAAAGCTAATAGAACATCAATTAATTCTTATAGAGGATTAGGATTTGAAAAAGGAATTAAAATATTGAAAAAAATTAAAGATGATTTTAATATTCCTATCATAACTGACATTCATGAACCTTGGCAGGCTGAACCAATTTCTAAAGTTGTTGATATTATTCAAATACCAGCTTTTTTATGTAGACAAACAGATTTATTAAAAGCAGCAGCAGACACGGGTAAAGTTGTTCATATAAAAAAGGGACAGTGTTTTTCAACAGAAGTAATGCATAAATGTAAGGAAAAGATAATTCAATTTGGTAATCCAAATGTTATATTATGTGAAAGAGGTAGTATGTTCGGTTATCAAGATTTAATAGTAGATCCTAGAAATTTAATATGGTTAAAAAGTCCAACTAATTTGGTATCAATGGATATAACACACTGTTTACAGCAACCAGCACAAAAAATGGTAGATGGGACTGTTCAAGCTGGTGGTTTACGAGATTTAATACCTTATATGGGTAAAATGGCAATATCTTTAGGAGTAAATGGGATATTTTTAGAAGTACATGATAGACCTAATGAAAGTAAATGTGACGCACCGACCCAATGGAATTTACAAAAAATGTCCTGGTTATTAGATTTTTTACAAATTCCTAAAATAGAAAAAAATTTATAATGCTATATTTCTTTTGTATTTATGAACCATAAATTTTCTTAAATATATAAATAGCATTATTGTCATGATTTACAGGAGTTAAATCTATAATTTTTACCAATTTAAAACCATTTTTTTGTCCAATTTTTATATATTTTTTAGTTGAATACATTTTAAATTTATGAACATTTCTTCTTAATTTGGCTCCATCTTTAAAAAGAAAATTTTCCATAAATGTAACATCATTACCACTAAAGTTCCAATCGGATACATATTTAAACTGGTTAAATGATAGTTTAGTTTGAGTTTTTCTAGTGTGTGAATGTTTTTGAGGATTAAATAATGGAATTAACTTAGAGGCTTTTTCTAAAACTGGGTCAAAATTCTTAGGTTCAACTAAATGGACACATAAATATCCTTTAGGTTCTAACCAATAATTAAAATTACGAAAAACTTTATTGGGATTATCACTATAATAAATCGTATAAAAAAGACAAGTTATATGAGTAAATTTTCTTTTAGTAAAAACAGATTTATTATGGAAATCACCTTGAATTAATTGAATACCGGGATTTAACTTAGAGCATTTCTTTAACATTGATCGAGATTTATCAATACCCATACACTTATATTTATATTTATCTAATATCTTAATATGTCCACCTGTTCCACAACCAGCATCTAATACATTTATTTTTTTATTTTTAGGAAAATTATCCATAGCATATCTTTTTATATTGTAAATTTCAAATTCATTTTTAAGTCCGGAATTAAATAATTGATCATATATAGTTGAATAAAATTTATCGTAAATATCGGTATAATGTTCTTTGACAGATTCTACAGCAAATCCTTCAATATTATAGTCTTCTTCATCTTCTATTTTTTGACGATATCCCCAAATAGCAGTTATAGCTATAAATACCATAATAGTAATAATTAAATAAGTATTCATTATTAATATAAAAGGATAAAATAAATTAAACAATTCATCTTAATTTATATAATCTAATATTTTTTATATATATGTTATTACCGTATTTGAATCAATAGTACTAAAATATCTAATTGTTTTTTCTAATCCTTCTTTTAAACCTACTGTAGGTTCCCAATCTAAATAATTTCTTGCTTTGGTTATATCAGGTTGTCTTCTTTTAGGATCATCTTGTGGTAAATCCTTATACGAAATCTCAGATGGTTTACCTAAATAATCATTTATCCTATGTGCAAGATCACTTATTGTTATTTCGTGTGGATTTCCTAAATTAATTGGTCCAGTTGTCTTATTATTATTCATTAATTTTATAAGACCATCTACCATATCATCACCATAGCAGAAACTACGCGTTTGTGAACCATCTCCATAGATAGTTATTTCTTCCTTATTTAGACATTGGTTGATAAAATTACTCACAACTCTCCCATCATCAGGATGCATATTTGGTCCATATGTATTAAATATTCTAGCAATTCTAATTTCTACATTATGAGCTCGATGATATTCCATCATTAGTGTTTCAGCTACACGTTTTCCTTCATCGTAACATGATCTTATTCCTATTGGATTAACGTTGCCCCAATATTCTTCTACTTGAGGTGATATTTCGGGGTCTCCATAAATTTCGGAAGTAGATGTTAGAAGTATTCTGGCTCCCGTTCTTTTAGCAATTCCAAGAGCATGAAGGGTTCCCAAAATATTTGTTTTTATTGTTTTAATCGGATTATATTGATATGCTTTAGGCGAAGCCGGACATGCCAAGTGATAAACTTGTTCTACTTCTAAATATATTGGTACAGTAATATCGTGTCTAATAAATTCAAAATTAGGGTGACTCATTAAATCTCTAATATTATCCATAGAGCCTGTAAAATTATTATCCAAACAAATTACGTAGTGGCCTTGTTCAATTAACTTTTTGCATAAGTTTGATCCTATAAATCCGGTGCCCCCAGTTACTAAAATTTTCATTATGAGTATATATATTACATAATGTTTTTTAAATTTTTTTTAAACTTATTCTCGTTTATCTTTATCGCAGTTTTATAATATATATATGAAAATTGGAGTTTTAGGAAATGGTTTTGTAGGAAAAGCTACTAGAATTTTAGGATGTAAAGATATTGAATTAATGGTATATGATATTATGCCCGAATTATATTTACCTCTTGGAACAACTTTAAAAGATCTCTGTGTCTGTGATTTAATCTTTGTTTCAGTTCCCACGCCGATGAGTAAAAACGGTAGCTGTTATCTTGGAATCCTCGAATCGGTAATTCAAGATTTAAGCAATATTACTAATCTTAATGATAACCTTGTTGTGATAAGATCAACGGTTCCTCCAGGAACTTCTGATAGATTTAATTGTTATTTTATGCCAGAGTTTTTAACTGAAAAAAATTTTGAATATGATTTTCGAAATTGCCAAAATTGGATATTTGGTCTCAAGAATACTCCCCAAGATCAAATATTTAAAAAAAAAATTAAAGAATTAATAGATTATGCTTTTTTTGAACATAAAATTAATTATAATAATATACATTTTGTAGCTAACAAAGAAGCAGAAATGATAAAAATGTTTCGAAATAATTATCTATCCGTTAAAGTATCTTTTTGTAACGAAATATCTCAATTTTGTGAATTAAAGGGTATAGACTATGAAAATGTTAGAAAATTAGCTGCCGTAGATGATCGTATTGGATTAAGTCACACCAAAGTTCCCGGACCAGATGGTAAAAAAGGGTTTGGTGGAACTTGTTTTCCAAAAGATACTAATAGTTTAAGATATGAGATGAATAATTCAGGCATGAAGTCATATATAGTCGACGCCGCAATTAATAGAAATGTAGAAGTTGATAGAGTTGAACAAGATTGGTTTGACAATAAAGGACGAGCAGTAGTTGAATAATTAAAAAAGAGTATGAAAATTCATAAATTGTTTGTAGTCTATAGAATTATATAGGTGAACAAATTTATTAAACATTCCTGTTATTTTTCCATAACTATGAAATTTACCTAGTTGGAATACACTTTCTCCCTTTCCTATATAACCTATTTGACCTCTGTTGTGAAATTCAAAAGGTTTAATATTATTGAAATCATTATTAAAACAATCAGCTAAGTATTTTCCCTGTTGATATGCTTTTTGAGCAGTGGGTGGATCATTTGAATAGGCGCAATCTCCCATAGCATATATATTATTGAATTTACTCGTATTTATTGCTAAATAATTATTAATAGGTATTCCAAATCTACATTCTAATCCTAAGTAAGAATTTACTAGTCTACTCAGAGGAGAAATGCCAATACCACCACACCAAATAGTAAGATCAGAAGATATACTACCTACATTTTTAATAGAAACTTTATCTTTTTCCACTTTTGAAACAAAATTATTAAATTGTGTATTTACACCATTATTTTTCCATAAATTTTCTGTATAATTTTGAATTTTTTCATCAAATACGGTGAGAGGTTTAGGGAGACCATCAATCACATTGATAGTAAACTTATTATAATCAATTAAATTTCCAATAATTTCTGAACCAGTTAATCCACATCCTATTACTGTAATATTTGAATTATCGGGTAAAGATTGGAGCTTATTTCTGATAATATCAGCATCATTAGAAGTTTTCAAAAAAAAACAGTTTTCGTTAACGCCTTCAATATTGAATGTATTTACTTTAGTTCCATGTGCTAATATTAAATTTTCATAATTAATTTCTTTTCCATCATCACATATTAATTTATTTTTACCGAAATCTATATTAGTTACCCTTGCTTCAATATAATCTATGTTACCTAAGTCATTTATTTTTCTTGTAGTATCTATTTTTGTAATAATTTGATGACTTAATAATGGAGTATAAATAAAATCAGACGTGATAGATATGACAGTAACATTATACTTGTCCGTATCAATGTTTTTTACAAACGCAGCACTTGACCACCCAGAACCAACTAGTTTTATATCTTCTTTATTCATTGTAAATATATATATATATATATATATATCTTAATAATATTTTATAGTAATACATAATAAAATTTCAGAAAAATAAATTTAATTTAATAATTTTTATATTAATCAAGCAAATTGTTTACAAATACCAAAAGTTTTCCGATGATGTTTGGTAATACCATGTTCTTTAATCGCATCTAAATGTTTTTTGGTTCCATAACACATATTGTCTAACCAACCATATTTTTCCAAATCAGGATCTTCTCTACAGAGAGCAACGACATATTCATCGTGATAAACTTTTGCTAGAATAGAAGCGGCAGCTATAGAATAATATTTATTATCCCCACTTTTAATAATTTGATGGGGTATAACATCTCCTTCATTATTAGTATATACTTTCCATTGATTTCCATCTACTAATATTTGATGAGGTTCAATTTGTAAACCTTCTACTGCCCGATGCATTGTATTCAGAGTGGCTTGTAATATATTATCACGATCAACTTCTCGCTCATCTGCGTAAGCAACGTTAAATGAAATAGCGTGTTTTTCAATATATTCTCTTAATTCCGATCTTTTTTTTCTAGATAATTTTTTACTATCTTTAATTTCTTTATATTTTTCATCAGGAAATTCTCTAGGTAGAATAACTGCTCCTACATATACTCTACCACTTAAACAGCCTCGGCCAGCTTCATCTATACCAACTTCTAAAACGTTAGGGTCTGAATCGAATGATAATTCCATTTATATATAATATTACATTTTTGTTTTTAAATTTTGACAGATCAAAATTATTATATATTAAAGATATTTGAATTATACATTTATAATTTAACTATCCTTATGGGTAATTGTTGTAATCATTTTAAGTTTATTAGGAAACACAAAACTAAAAAATTAGTCAAAAAAAATAAGAGCGCTTATTATCAATTTAACATTGGAGATAAATTAGGTAATTACTGTGTTACTCATCGAATATATAACAAAATTTGGTTACTTAAAAAAGGTGATAAAAAATATGTAGGAAAATTTATTAAAAATAATTATAGGGGAAAATATGAATTAGAAATCCTTAAAAAAAATAAGAGCCAATTATTACCTATATTTCAAGAATGTGTTGAATGTGATTTTTATAACTTCACCATGTACCAATATGTTTCTGGGAAAGATATGTATGACACTTTCGTTAACGATATACCATTAAATGAAAAGAAAATTTATCCCTTATTTAAGCAAATGTTAGAGTGTATAAATCATTGTCACCAATTGGGATATTTACATTTAGATATAAAACTTGAAAATTTTATAGCTACACCGGTTATTGACGAATTAACAGGAAACACAAGTTACCATATAACATTAATCGATTTTGGTCATAGTCTTCCTAAAATAATAGATAAGATATTAATACCTGATTGTAGGGGAACAAAAGGTTACATTGCTCCTGAAATATTAATGAAATTTGTTACAGCTAAAAGTGATGTATGGTCATTAGGATGTGTGGTTTATGTGATGTTAGCAGGTAAATTTCCTTTTCGTAAATCTAAAGTTCAATTTCTTCAAGATATTTATAGTGTAGATCATCATTTTGATCTACTTAAAAGTATACAACATCTGTCACATCCTCTGAGAGAATTAATATTAAAAATGTTAAAACCTGAACATGATGAAAGAATATCTATTCGAGAAATGATGACACATAGATATTTTAATAAAAGGTAATATAATATTTCTATTAGCGCACTTTAACATATAGACAATCCATAATAGAATCGGCAATTTCAACAGGAGTAAATAAATCTTCACGTAACTCATGTAATCCACCAGTAGATATTTTATCACCAAAAGATCCTAAAAATAATAAACCCGACTCATTATATCCTATAATACATATAAAATGTGAAATAGTGGGAACAGCGATTACATAACCATTATGGAGAAGATTGATAATAAAACCCAATACTGCGTCTGCATAATGTTCTACGGAAGTTGCTTTTTCGGCGATTAATAGACTATGATAATTACCTCTGAGAGTTTTAAAGCATTGATATTTAATTTTAGATAAAACCTTTCCAAAATTAGGTATACCATCACACATTGCGGTTAGTGCGGATATCCAATCTCTGTATCCCTCATCTGTTAATCCATAAGTTTTTTCATATAAATTTTTAAATTCTCTAGAATTTTTCATTTTTAATAATGATTTAGACCAATGAGTATCAATATTACCCAATTGACATAAATTGATCAGAGCCACAAATGAACATCCTCCCATATCACCTTGGTCAATCCAAACGTGATTTCCTGATAATTTCAGGAGTGTATTTCGGTGAACCACATATCTTCCCAAAATTTCAGCCCTTTCTGTGGATAGATTTTTTTTTCTAGAATATTCCCATGTATCTAACCATTGTTCTCCAGAATATGGATTTTCTATTACTGATCCACTTTTATGGACACTGGTCAGCACAGCTTTATTACCCTGGAGAAATCCTGAATTTTTCATATCTCGATCTTTAGTGTGTAAACTATGACTTGACCATAATTGTATAATTTTTTCACAATCATTTTGAATTGATTTTGGTATAGGTACGGATAAATCAATTTCTACAGTAGTTTTTTCCTCACCCGTATCTTCTCCTTGAGATGATTCACATTTGTAACATCCATAACTATCTACTCCTTTTGATTCAATTTCACTGGCTTTAATATATTCACATCCATCATTTTTTTTACATCTTTTTTTTGCTCCTCGACATTTATCGGTTGTTATGCATCCTCCTCCCGTTTGAAATGATTGGAGATAAGTGTTTAATATGTTTCTTCCTGTTCTACCCAGTATTGATACATATCTTCCTGTTAATGGATTAACTATTTTGGTATACATATTATATATAATAGATTATATTAAAAATGTAAACTATATATTTCACTGGAATTTAAAAAGAAAAAGAGCCAAAAGCATTAATAAATGTGTTTAGTAAGTCAATCATTAGTTATCTAATAGATAGTCTGGTAATTAAAGATGAATTAGTATATACCATATAATAAATGAGTTTATATCATTGAATAAAACTAAAAAAATCACAATTTATTAAATACATTTATAATAAGCAAATTATTTTTATGAGATAGTTTACCTAATATTTCATAAGTATTAATTATATTTGTGACTCCAGAGAAATATGTGTGATCATCAGGATGTGTAACCCATTAATTGATTTTGAATTTCTTAATTAAAAAATGTTGTTTTTTACACAAATTTATAGTTTAGATCATTACTTAAATTTACTAAGTAATATTCAACTTTATTCATTATATATAATTATTTTATAAAAATCTCTCAATGCGAAACTCAAAAACTAAATCGGGTTCTATTATTTTCAAATAGTTAAAATTAAAGGTTGATTTTATAAAATATATCTCATTAAACAAGTTTTTATATAATTGAATACAATGTAATAGGAATGAATCATAAAAAACCAATACCTTTTTATTTACAGACGGTGTTTTAGATTTATGATAAAATATACTATTTGAGACAGTATCCCAACCCATAAATTCATTTTTATATTTAATGGATATATCAGTAAGATTCTTATCTAATATTCTAAAATTTTCTTCGTTATAATTATATGGTTTGTTATAAAAATTATATTCATCTGGCATTTTATAGTAAATGTCACTAATATCGTCTAAAATAATATTTTTTTTATTATATTCCCATGTTAAATCTCCTATTCCCATCCCAATGCTAGTTAATGATGGTGTTTCCACTTTATTTAATTCAAATTTTTTTTTTTCTATTTTGTTTTCAGGAAATTTTTTTTCTAAAAAATCTATAAAATAATTATATATTTTTAAATTTCCTTTATTATTCATGTGCGAATCTGTCTTATAGTAATCTGTTGGTTCTAATAAATTTGTTACATCTAATAAATCATCACCCAGCATGGTTTTATGTAAATCAAAAGATGTTCTGTATTTTAATTCTATATTATTAGGTAAAAATTTTTTACAAATAACTTCTTTATCGGGATATATTAATAAATAAAAGTTATTAATATTTTTTTTTTCCCTAATTATATTTTTATCTGACTGATGAAATTTATTCGTTGTATGTGTTATTAATGAATTGTTACCATCATTTATTAAAAATAAATAATTGTCTTTACCTTTAAGAGTTTTGTGCATATATATATTATATAATGTTTTTTATATAATATTATATTTTAATTTTAAGCGAACTAAAATTTATCAATAATGTGTGAAATTAATGAAATATATTTCTTATCAATATGTGTTAAATGTGCTTTTAAAACTTTAAATTCACATTTCCATTGTGGGTGATAACCAAATATTTTATCATCTTTAAAAGTTTGTAAATAGTAAATATCATAATCAAAATTGGATTCTTCAATATATTTATCACAATCTGAATAAGTTAATGGTAATGTAATTTTTTTAGATTTTCCATATATTAAGGGAGACAAAACATGATTTTGAAAAGGAAATTCGGGGTTTGATTTATGGTCATGTATCTGAAACTAATAGAGTTACCTTATGAAAAATAGCAAAAATTTGTGATATCTCACATATTGATTCACTCACACACTTTTTAAATTTTGCGTGATAATATTAAATATCATATGTATTTATATGAGTTCAATTAAATATTTAATAACAATTAAGGATTTCGAAACAGAGTCGGGACATACAGGTTTTTGTGCGTTGGGACATGAAATCCATTTATCGAGATATATTTTACTCGATATGTTACATAATAAATATATAAATGAAAACGATGTTGTTGTAACTGTTAATGATCGAAAATTTTTATACAGTAAACTATTTAGAAATGTAATAACTATACCAGATTTTAACCAATTGGATACGTCAAATAATATAATAATTAAACTTTGGCCATTTTGCGTAGCACATCCCCATAGTAATCAAAATGAATATAATTTTTTACAGGAACAAATTAAAGAATTTGAATCTGTTAGCGATTATCCTATAAGAGAAAAGATTTTTGAACGATTTGAACATAATTTTAATCATTTGATTTCTAAAATAGATTATCCTATAATTCCCCAACCTTTATTACCAATAAATAAATTTGTAATGATACATTTAAGAACAATATTTACACCAAATAATAACAATAATTTGGACAAAAATTATAAAGTATTATTGATGATCATTTCAAAAATTAAAGAAAAATATCCGCTTTTGGATATATATATATTTTCTTCAAAAAATGTAAAACTTGATATTCCAAATATCAAAATAGTTAGGAACTTGGCTGTATACGCGTCATTAATGAATCATGATTTATGTAAAGCGGTAATCAGTGAAGGGTCGGGAGGGGGGGAATTTTCACAATATTGTCATAATAAAAAAATTTATATATTTGGCTGTCTATCTTACGGATCGCTGAAAAATATCATCATTCCTAATATGTCGTTAAGACAAAATGAAAAATTATTACATACTGAATGGCCTAGACATGGGGTTACAACAGCGTCGTTAAACTGTGTATTAGATATTAATACTTTATTAGAAAATTTAAATCTCGAATAAATACTTATAATAATTAAGATATTTGAATTATACAGCACAATTTGAATATATTTATATGAAATTATTATAATTTGAATTTATTAAAGACGTAACTGATATTTATTCATGTACACGATATATATATGTGTGTATAACCAATAACATAGTCAACAAAACACTCTAACAATTTATGTGAATAAATTGTGGACATAAAATATGAAGAAGATAGTTTTTGTATACTGAATAAATACCTTATCCTTGCTAATATATTCCTCTTTCCTCTTCAAATAAATATTTCAACTTTAAAACAGCATCTCTTATATTTTCCACATAAAAGTTTTCTTCTAAATTTTTGGTAGATAAAATATTATTTGAGTATTTTTCATACATTGTTTCTCTATTACCTAAAATTATATTTTTTCTGTTAAATATATCATTAATTTCTTTTACACTTATTGAACCCTTATTTACACAGTTAAATACTCCTGTGTTTTTTTCAATTATTAAACTTGAAATAATAGGAAAGATTGAGGGTACCACTGTAAAAGAATTTTGTATATCACTTACTCTTTCAAAAGTTAAAAATTTTTTTAAAAAATTTTGCGGACTGTTATCTGTATTCAAACACTGGCGTATCCTAACAATAAGAACTTTATCCTTATTTAAAGACATCAATTTATCAGTAAATCCCTTAATTATACTATATTTACTATTAAAAAAATTAGGTTTATCATTTTCATGAAAAATTCTTTCATTTTTTGACGTGAATATACATCCCGTGCCAATATACGTGAAGTGAACATTATATAATAGACATATATTCATTATAACATTATGTATGTATAAATTATTTTGTAAATTTGGTACTAAATAAGAATCATCATTTAAAAATGTAGTAGACAAACAATCCTTTTTTTTAACAAATCCAATAGCTGACACAATTCTATCTGGTTTAAGTATCTTTATATCGTCCATAACTTGTTCTCTAGTTTCAATTTTTGTATACTGAGATTCAATTATATTGATATTTTTATTTTTTAAAAGATATTTATGTAAAATACTACCAATATAACCCTTTGATCCATATATCAATATCTTCATTATATAATTTATCAGTTTATAATAAAAATTTATCGCTATTTTAAAAATTGAGATATTTAAAGAAACAATAAATATAAATATTATGGAATTTTGTGTTTTATTACTGATATTTATTTTTCTAGAAAATTATTTAAATTATTTAAATTATATAAATTACTTGAAATATAAAGAGGATGAAAAGATATATTGTCAAATTTATACTCTCTGTTCAACGATGAGAAAAATAGGCACTGGTGAAAAAATAGATTCATGGATCAAACAGTCGTTTATTTGGCAAGATGAAGCTGATAAATATATGGAAATAATTAGGAATAACGTAATTACAAATATAGATATTTTAGAAGTATCCGAAAAATTAAGATGTTTGTATGAAAAAGTTAATATGCTTTTTTAATTAAATATCTCATAAATGTCTCCATTTATATAGTCATTTGAAACGATAAACACTAAATAATAGTTGTTTTGTATATTTTTTAATAAATTATACGATTCACTCTCCTTATCATATAATTATCCCCATATACTTGTCCAATGATTAAACGCATCTTTTTTCCAAATTAAAAAACTTCTGTAATCTACTACAGTAGGTTGAATTACTTGTTTTTGTGGAAATACACCCCAAGTAACTGTAATTGTATTATCTTGGCAATTTGTAAGCAAGTTTCCTTCATTATCTACTCTTTGGCATTTATTTATATATATATAATCGTCTTAAATATAAATATATAATTCATATATTATTTAATTTAATTATATATTTTTAAAATTAATGTATAAATCTTCGACATAAATATAAATATAAAATGCTCCACAAGTTTTTAAAACTCTTGGTAATCCTCCCTTATATAAATAACCTATTCCATACTTACTAAGTAAATATCTCATTGTTGGAAATAATGACTGTTTTTTACCTAAATTACTTTGAATTACTGTTTTGACGACATCAAAAGGATGAGTAATTAAAGAAGAGCAAGTACCAGTTATTAAAGAACCTATAATATTTGTTTTAAATTTATCAATTTCTAGATGTTGTTGTAAAGTATGAGATATAACCGGAGCCATACCAAGATATCCTCCAGCATATATAGACTCTCTTATAACACATGGTGTTAAACCTTTGAAGAATGTTAAAGAATTATACTGCTTTAATATATTGTTAATTATATACTTTGTATTTTTCTGTTGTAATTGTTGCTGTATAGTTATTAAATCAATAGGATTATAAAATAGAGAACTTAAACCTCCTGAAAATGAAGCAATCACAATTTTTTCATTATATTTAATTTCACGATTTTTAATTAAATTATTTGTCAAAAATGTATTGGACATCATTTGAAATGCTGTGATAGGTGCTACATTAAAACTCTGAATTAAAACTCCTCTGTACCATCCTAATAAATTACTGGGTAATTTAATATTATTTTGAAGACTAAATTTATAAGTAAGTAGTGGCATTTGAATAACTGTTTCACTTGTTCCTCCTATGATCCCTAAAAATAAACTTTCATAGGATGTTAATTTATTTTTATTCATATAAGTATAAGTATTTAAATATTTTTTTCGATAATTAGAAAAAAGGAAATAATAATTTTAAAATTGAATACACCATTCATAATTTTTTTTACATCTTTTTTTGCTCCTTTACATTTTTTAGTAGTTACGCATCCACCCCTGATTGGAATGATTGGAGATAAGTATTTAATACATTTCTGCCTATATTACCATGTGTAGATACATATCTTCCGGTTAACGGATTAACTATTTTGGTATACATATTATATATATACAATATAAATATCCCCGTTAATATAATCATTTGAAACAATGATATTTTTTTAAATTTTAGTATTTTAAACAATCATATGTATATATTATATATATGATATTTATATCACATAGAGGTAATTTAAATGGTCCTAATAAAGAAATGGAAAATAATCCTCAATATATATCAAATGCTATTAAAAAGGGATATTATGTTGAGATAGACGTATGGTATATAAATGGAGATTTTTTTCTTGGACATGATTTTCCTGAATATAAAATTAAAAGAGAATTTTTAAAAAATAAACATTTTTATTGTCATGGAAAAAACTTAGATGCTATTAAAGAATTAATAACCATGAAAAATGAAACAAATTTTTTTTCCCATGATTTAGATAAATATGTATTAACTTCGGATAATAAAATATGGACATATCCTGGTGATGTATTATGTGAAAACAGTATATGCTGTATGCCTGAAAAAAAATATCAATATCCTGACAAATGTTATGGTGTTTGTACAGATTATCCTTTAAAATATAAGTTACTATACGAATTAAAATATGGATCACCTATAAATATTCCTAAAATAAAAATCGGAGCTTCTTTATTGTCTTGCGATCTAAGTAATTTAACCCAAGAATGTGATAGAATTATAAATTCAGGGATAGACTTTTTACATTTTGATGTAATGGACGGTAATTTTGTAGATAATATTACTTTTGGACCATTAATATTAGCAACTATTAAGAAATATAATAATTATTTTGTTGACGTTCATTTAATGGTAAATGATCCAATAAAATGGATTAAACCTTTTGTTGATGCCGGGGCAAATAATTTAACTTTTCATGTTGAATCAACAAATAATATTGAAAATGTAATAAAATCTGTGAAAGAAAATAATATAAGTTGTGGATTAGCAATTAATCCCGAAACATCAATTCAAAGTATAGAGAATTATATAGAATTAGTTGATATAATACTAGTAATGACCGTAAAACCTGGATTTGGAGGTCAAAAAATAATTATGGAAACAATTGAGAAAATTAAAAATTTAAGAAAATTATATCCTAATAAAATTATTGAAGTTGATGGAGGAATTAATAAAAACAATATCAATTTATTAATTAACGCAGGAGCAAATTGGATTGTTTCAGGTAGTTCTTTATTTAAATTTAATCATTTAGAAAAAAATGTTAAAAATTTTAAAGAAATAATATTAAAAAATCCCAAAAAGCATTTTGAAAAATGTTTCAATTACATTTATAAAAATATGAGAGAAAGCAATATTAATAATATAAATAATTTAGGTCTAAATATCGACCCTAAATTAACTGTTAAAGATAATAGAAGGTGTTTAGGTGTATCAACCAGTTTGAATTCAAAATTTTTTAATAACGATTTTCGATTAATGTTAAAAGATTTAGAGAAATCTTTTAAAAATCAAATTATATATGATGACTCAGATAAAAATTCAGGAACCTTACATTTTAGTTTTATTAATATAATTTCTTTTGATAAATTTTATAATAATGAAAATTACATAAATAAAAATTATGATAATTATAAATTAATAATAGATGAAATATTTGAACCATTTAAAATATATTGGAAAGGTTTAATAGCTATTCCAACAGGAATATGTATGATTGGGTTTCCAGATATTGATATAAATGAAAAAAGAGATATGTTCAGAAAAAATATAAATAAAAAAAACCTTAAAATATATGAAAGATATAAATCAAACATTGTACATACAACTTTATTAAGACTTTCAAAAGAAGAAGGTAAGGAAAAAATTTTAAATTTCTGTAAAAAATATGAGAATAAATATTTTGGTTTATCAGAAATAAATGATATAAAAATAGTAAAAGGAAGCTGGAAAGCAAGTGAATGTAAATAGTATTTTATTTATCTATCTATAATTTCTTAAAATTTAAAAAAATAATAGAGAGATAAAGAAAATACTATATATTAAATATGAAAGAAATTGAAAGTATTTATGATAATATAAGAACATCTTGTTTAAAAATATCAGAAAAAATATCTGATATGAATCCTTTTATGAATTCAAAAATTGTTTCAAATAATATTTCAGGTGATGAAGTCAAGACTTTAGATTTAATAACTAATAATATTATGATAAAAGAATTATCTAAAAATAAAAATATAAAATACCTTATATCAGAAGAAAATGAAGATATAATAAATATTCATAAGGATGGTAAATATTTAGTTGCTTTTGATCCTTTAGATGGGTCTTCTAATATAGATAGTAATATAACCATCGGAACAATATTTTGTATATATAAATTAGATAATAATTCTTTAGACAAGATTATTTTAGGAAAATCTATTGTATCTGCAGGTTATTGTTTATATGGAGGTAGTACTCAATTAATTTTAGCAGATAAAAATAATGGAGTTAATTTATATGTAATGAATAAAACTCAAAATAGTAATAAATTTAAATATATATCAGAACTAAAAATGCCAGAAAAAGGAAAAATATATGCTATCAATGAATCAAATAAATATAGGTGGAATAATAGAAATTATATTAAATTAGTTAAAGAATTTATAGATTTAAAATATACTCAAAGATGGGTTGGAAGTTTAGTTGCTGACGCACATAGAACAATAATTAAGGGAGGGTTTTTCTCATATCCTGGAGATGAAAAATCCCCTTTAGGTTCTCTTAGGTTATTATATGAAGCAATACCTTTTTGTTTCATTATTGAGAATTCAGGCGGTAATTCATATTTAAATGATAATTTAAAAGATTGGAAAAAAATTGTATTCCCTAAAAATATACATGTAAAAATACCAGTAACTTTTGCTAGTAATTATGAAAATAATTTTATTATAGCAAATTTAAAATAACGGATTATAATTAAGTTTTATTCATATATACTATATGAATAAAACTGAACAACATGAAACAATAGAAAAAATTTGTAAAAATTACAAAGGTATATTAGCTTCTGATGAAAGTACTGGAACAATAGGTAAGCGACTCAATTCTATAAATGTTGAGAATACTCTAAATAATAGAATTAAATACAGAAATTTATTATTTACCACTCCTAATCTTAATAAATATATAAGTGGGGTAATAACTTTTGAAGAAACATTATTACAAATTAAAGATAATGGTAAAAAACTTATTCAAACTTTAATTGATAATGATATTGTAATAGGTATTAAAGTAGATAAAAGTGTAAAACCATTATACGGCACTGATGGAGAAACTGTTACCCAGGGTATAGATGATTTAGATATTAGATGCAGAAAATACTATGAAGCTGGGGCAAGATTCGCAAAATGGAGAGCTGTATTAAAAATGTGTGGAGATAGTCCTTCTGATTTATCTATTAAAGAAAATTCATTAACATTAGCTAGATATGCTTCTATATGTCAAAATAATGGCTTGGTCCCTATAGTAGAACCCGAAATATTAATGGATGGTAATCATACAATTATTGATTCATATAATGCAACTGTAAAAGTATTAAAAAGTGTATATAAAGAATTAGTAAATCATAAAGTAGACCTTTCATGTACATTATTAAAACCAAATATTATAAGACAAGGTATTGAAAATACCTCGAAAATAAATTATGAACAAGTTGGAAAACTAACTACAAAAGCGATAAATGAAGCGGTGCCAAAAAATGTTCCAGGTATTGTATTCTTATCAGGAGGAATGTCTAGTATTGAATCAACAATTGTTTTGAATGAAATAAATAAACATAAAGGGGATATACCTTCACGTTTAACATTTTCATATGGGAGAGCACTTCAACAAACAGTATTATTGTCCTGGGAAGGGAAAGATGAAAATAAAAAAAATGCTCAACAAGAACTCAATAAAAGAGCTAAAGCAAATGGTTTAGCATCAATGGGAGAATATATAAACGACGAAAAAATTGATGAAACATTACACGAAAAAAATTATTCTTATTAAATTAATATGTGTCAAAAAATATAAAATATAATATCCTATTATATAAATGGATATTAAATTTTTAACTGAAAAATATTTTGAAAAATGGAATGATCACAATTCTAAAAAGATTTCAGATTTATTTTCAAATAATTCATTATTAAGAGATTGGACAATTGAAGTTAGGGGTAGAAAAAATATTAAAGAAGAATTATGTAATGTTTTTCGTAAATTTCCTGATATAAAATGTGAAATATTAAGAATACATACTTCAAATTTAACAAATATTTCTGTATCTGAAATTTTAGTCCACATAAACAAAGAAAAAAAAACATTGAAAGTTGTCGACATAATTGAATTTGATCAGGGAGGAAATATTATTAGTTTAAAAGCTTTTCTAGGTTAATTAAAATAATAATATAAATGTGAATACAATGTTAGACAACTAGGATGAATATCCTATATTGAAAATAAAAATTTATTATGGATACATATTCCTGTTTCTTTTTTAATAAACTTGTTTTTAAATAATGAATTTACAGATTTAATATTAAAACATTATTTTTGATGACAATTCTTTTTTATCAATTTTCTTAACTATATTAATATCAGAATTTTCAATTTCTTTTCTTTCAAGAAGTATATCAAATAATTCTGATACAACACCATCTCCTCCCTTTCTATTGATAACTGTACATACTTTCTTTACATCTGAAGGACTATCATTTGGACAAAAACCTTCTTTTACAACTTGGAGAACTTCTATATCAAAAATATCATCCCCAACATATATAGTATCTTCTTTAGTTACATTGTAATCACTTAATATAATATCCAAAATTTGTAATTTACTTAAATTACCTCCTTTTTTTCTCCCTGAATAAAATTTTATATTTCTCATGTCCGCCATAGCTTTATTCCAAATATCACCCGAAAGGAAACATACATTAATACCTAATGCTAAAAATCTTTTTATAGCTGTAAAATCTTTATCATTATATTGTTTACATAAAGTTAAACCTTTATCTGTATAGAATTTTTTTCCATCAGTTAAAATACCATCTATATCAAGAATTAATAATTTCATATATTATATATATATAAATATATTATAATATTTGAGTTTTTTTTAAATTTACTCACAAACCAAATATCAATGGTATAAAAAGAGATTTAAATAGAAAATAGGAAAATAGGTAAATTTGGTTAGTATTTATAAATAATTTATTTAAATTTAACAGTTTTTAATAGTTATTATATAATCTGATAATTCTTTAGGTGTGCCTACAACATAATATTTTTCATTATTTTTAAATTGATAATTAGTTATTTTTAATCCTTTATTTATTAATATGTTATATGTTAAAGATAAATAATATTCATTTTTTTCTCTAATATTTTTTTCAATTAATTCTTTAGCTGATGATATGAAATCTGATCCTTTTTTCCAATAATGCATACCTATAAGGGCATCATTACTTATTAATTTTTTTTCAGCTAATAAAATACCTAAATTATTATCTTCTAATTTTATATAACTATATGTTGGAGATTTTTTTTTTTCAGTAATAACAACACCATCATAATTATTATTTAAACAGAATGTAACAAAACTTTCAGGATCCCAATCATAAATTTGATCACAATTTGTAATAAATAAAGGAGTTTCGTTATCTATAAATTTTTTAGCTAAATAACAAGTTTGAGCGGCTCCTTCTGTATAATAATCTATTTCTATTATTTCACAAGAAGGGGATATTTTTTTTAGTAAATCAAATAGTTTATTGTTTTTATTATGTGATTTTTGAATAACAAAAATATATTTTCCCTTAATTTTCAGACTTTCTACAACATGTTGAATCATCGGTTTGTTATTTAATTCTATCAAAGGTTTAGGTTTATCATAAAAATTTTTAAATCTTGATCCTTTTCCAGCAAGAGGTATTAAAATATTCATTATATAATTAATGTAATATTATAATTTAAAAAATATATTTAAAATTTATGATATTTAAAATTTATGAAAATCATTTATATATTTTTATAAAATATATAAATGGAAACACTTAATATTGATGTTGTAAATATGCTTAGATTATTATCTTCTGAAATGATTGAAAACGCCGGTTCAGGTCACCCTGGAATGCCTTTAGGATGTTCACCAATGATGTATATATTATGGTTTAAAATAATGAATCATAATCCTAAAAATCCATTTTGGATTAATAGAGATAGATTTGTATTATCTAATGGCCACGGTTGTGCATTATTATATGCTACTTTATATTTATCAGGATTTACAATTACTTTAAATGATTTAAAAAACTTAAGAAAAATAGGAAGTATTACTCCAGGACATCCTGAAAAAGGTTTAACACCCGGGGTTGAAGTTACTACTGGACCATTAGGACAAGGATTTGCTAATGGCGTAGGTATGGCTATAGCATCTAAAAATTTAAAATCTACTTTTAATACTAAAGATATAAAACTAATAGACAACTATGTATATGTAATGTGTGGTGATGGTTGTTTAATGGAAGGTATTACTAACGAAGCAGCTTCTCTAGCGGGAACATTAAAATTAGATAATTTAATTGTATTATATGATGATAATAATATAACAATTGACGGGAGCACCGAATTAACTTTTACCGAAGATGTATCACTTAGATTTAAATCTTTAAATTGGGATGTATTTACTATTGAAGATGGTGATAATGATTTGGATTGTATATATAAAACTTTATTAAATGCTAAATTATCAAAAAAACCCGTTTTAATAAGAGTAAAAACAACTATAGGATATTCGACTATTAATCAAGGAAAATGTAAAATTCATGGTTCTCCTGTAGGAGAAAATGAAATTAAAAGATTACGAAAAGAATTTGGATTTGATAAATATGAAATGTTTGAATTTCCAAATAAATTAATTGATTATTGTAAAAATATGGTAAAAAGAGGAGAAAAAAATGAAGCATTTTGGAATGAAAAATTAAACGAATATAAAAATCTATATCCTGAAAAATACTCTGAATTTTTAAAGTTTTCAAACAACGATAAAATAAATTGTAATTTTTTACCAAGTTACACTTTGGGAGATAAAGAAATGTCTACAAGAGATATTTCTGGAGAATGTATGGAAAAAATTGTAAATAATTTAAGCAATTTAATGGTAGGTTCTGCTGACTTATCATCATCTAATAGAGTATTATTTAAACAGGATATTTTTAATAAAAATAATTATAGTGGCTCATTTATTCATTATGGTGTAAGAGAACACGCTATGTCAGCAATATCTAATGGTATTAGCACATATGGGATAATACCAATATCTGCTACGTATTTAGGTTTTATTAATTATTTTTTAGCAGGTATACGATTATCAGCATTGTCAAAACATAAAGTTATATATGTATTAACACATGATTCTGTAGCTTTAGGGGAAGATGGTCCAACTCATCAACCTGTAGAGTCTTTAACAATATTACGGTCTATACCAGATTTATTAACTTTTAGACCAGCAGATGGTAATGAAACAGCTGTGTCTTATGAATTGGCATTAAATAACGATGGACCAAGTTGTATATGTTTAGCAAGACAAAAAACAGGCCAAATGACTAGTAAATCTCAAATTAATGATATAAAAAAAGGTGGATATATTCTTTATCAAAATTGTGAAGATGATGACTTAAGAATAATCGTTATAGCCACGGGATCAGAAGTTTATGCTGCTCTCAAAGCAATTAAAAAAAATAAATACAACACTTATATGAGATTAGTATCAATACCATGTGTAGAATTGTTTGAAAAACAAGATTTCAAATATAAGTCTTACGTACTACCTAAAAATATTATAAAAATTAGTTTTGAAGCTGGTTCAACACTTGGTTGGTATAAATATGCAGATTATTGTTATGGTATAAATGAATTCGGTAAATCAGGTAATGGTGAAGATGTATTAAGACATTTTGAATTAACTTCAGATAAAATATATGAAAAAATTAATAAATTGTAAATATTGTTAATAATTGAACATTTTTTTTAATTTATCTCAAAAAAATAAAATAACGTATTAATATATTCTTATATGATTATAATTCCATTATTCGAATGTGATAAAATTAATCAATTTTTCATTAAAATAGATAATAAATTTTTAATTGAATTTTGTCTTGAAAGTATTATATTAAAAGATATACAAATATTATTTATATTAAATGAATCAGATTGCTACAATTTTTCTATTGATCAAATATTACAAAATCTTTACCCTAAATCAATCATAAAAAAAATAAATAAATCAAATTCAATATTAGATACTTTACTACAAGTTAAAAAAATAATACCAGATGATAAATTTATATTAATTTATGCACCACCATTCACTTATTTTGAACCTAAATTTTCAATAAATATGATTCAAGATAGTGATTGTAATTTATTATTGTTTAAAACTAATAATAATAAACATTGTTATGTCAATTTTAATGAAGATAAAATAATATCCTTAGCAGAAAAAAAAATAATTAGTAAATACGCTTTATTGGGTTTGTATATTTTTAAAAATAAAAAATTATTGTTTCAGTATTTTAACAAATTTGATTTAAAAAAAAATTGGTATTTATCTGATCTTTTACAGGAGTTTCTTTTAGATAATAAGTTATTAAAATATAAAATAATAGATCTGGTATATCCTTTTAAAGACACTAAAACTATAAATTATTTAAAAACTAGAGTTCTGAAAAAAAAATTAGTATTTGGAATTTCTTCTGACCATTCAGGATTTAACAGTAAAACAAAATTTATAAAATTCTTTAAAAAAAAAAATATTAAATATGTTGATTATGGATGTTACACAAATAAAGATTGTGATTATAATGATTATATAGAAAAACAATACGAAGGATATAAAAATAGTGAATTTAATTTTGGAATATCAATTTGTCGAAGTGGTCAGGGTGTTAATATTTCTGCTAATCACGCCGGTTTTATATCAGCATTAGTTTACAATAAATGGTCTGCTCAAATGGGAATAGAACATAATAATTGTAATTTTTATTGTTTATCCGATAAATTAATAGAAAATAATACTTATACTGTTGAAGAAATCATTGATATAATTTACACATATAAATTCTTGGGGGGAAGATTTTTAAATAGACTATTAAAAGTTGAGAATGTATAAAGAAATAATATTTTTATCATATAATTAATATAATATGATGATAAATATTTGGCTTAAATATTAGTTATTTTTAAAATGAACAATATTTTTACTAAAATAATATTCATAATATAATAGTAAATTATTCATAAATCTTGTTGGAGAATCTTTATAATCACTATCTGTTGATCTATATTCTTCATTACTATTAAACCATATCATAACAAAAAATGGAAAAATACATAGAGAATTAAGTAAATCTTTTTTATATTCTTCATAAGTGATTTCAGGATGTTTTTCATAAAGTAATTTATAATAATATTTTTCAACAATATCCGTTGTATTTTCATCAAAATCAATACATTCTATTAGAAAGAATGTAATGTCACTAACTCCTTTATTTAAATGAACATATTGCCAATCAAAAAATACTGGTTCATTATTTTGTTTATAAAATATATTACCGGATTTCAAATCTCCATGACAAAATGACAGTGGAAATTTTGAAGATTCCTCTAAAAATTTACTAAAATTATCATATATATAATTAATTATCATTATATGTTCATCTTTTAAATATTTATTATTAATTAACATAAATTTATCAAATTTACTTTTTATTTTTTTAGAATAATAATTTATTTCGTTATTTTTTTTTAATGATTGCATATAATCACATATTTTACTATCATTTTTAAAATAGAATTTATTATGTAATTTGAATATTTCACTAACTGTTTTTAAAATTAACGTAACATTATTATTTAAATTCAGATTAAAATAACCATTATAATTACTTGATAAATTCTCTAGAATTATTACTGAACCATTATTTTGTTTGATACATTTATAAAAATGTGGTATATTAATATTGACATGATCACTTATACTTTCATAAAAATACATTTCTCTTTTATATAAATCTAATTCTAAAGCATCATTTGATAATTCATTATCAAAATTACTTATTTTAATAACTATATTTATTACCTGCTCATTTTGAAAAGTAATTTCATAAAAATTAATATTACAAATATTTCCTATTAAATTTTTTTGATTTATTCTTTTTATATGCTTGATTTTTTTATTGTTAAAACAACTAGATATACATTTATCAAAATCCATTATAATATATTATATATATTATTTATTTTATAATTTTAGTAAGATATATTTAAAAACTCTTTATTTAAATATAATTTATATTGATACAAATGGAGCAGGAGATGCTTTTGTGGGAGGATTTATTACCCATTTACATATTTCTTTAAATTTTCTTCAATTTCTTTTTTGGTTTGCGTACTATCATATTTCGACTGAAACCAAATACACTTTCGTAATATATTAGAATTAATTTTAGTCATATCTATATTATTTTTATATATAAAATCGAATAAATGTTCTGTTGTTTGAACTTCTGGTGATTCACTCCAACATAACCATCTGTTCTCTTTAATATTCTTATATGTATAATAATTACATCCAGGAATATGGTCATCATTTATTATTTTATCTACATTTTTATGTATAATTTCTCCCATATTATATTTACCATAATCAAATATGATTTTACATAAATGTTCCATTATATCATATTTACCTATAAAAAAGTGGTCCCATGATACTGCTAGTTCGAATTCATTAAATATTTGTTTTAGAGAAATATTATTGAGAAATATAGCATCTGGTCTAACTGACGCAATAAAATCGTGTTTTATATTTTTTTTTTTTTCATATTCTACCAATGATAAATAACATCTATAAAGTTTATAATATCGTCTCAATGTGTGCGCAAATCTGGGGGGGGCTAAACCATATATGTGATGTTTTTCTAAATTATTAATTCGGTCTTGATAATACTTCGTATTCTTATTTTCTAATAAATTAAAATCAATTCCAAAATTTTTGGAATTATCAGTAGTCTCTTTATCAATTTCAATAATAGATTTAATATTTTCACTAAAATTTAAATCTTCTCCAATAGAATTATCGACACCTAAAAAAAAATTTATTTCATAATCATTTTTATTTTCATCTGTTAATAAATATTGTTGTAAACCCTCTTTAAATATATTAAATTGATTATTATTGGTTCGTATTCCCCCAAATATTAAAATAGCTAATTTTTTTTTCGTCATATACTTTAACTGAAGAAAAAATTCATAATTTCTCATTATTTAAATTTACTAAGTAACGGATAAATAATGAGAAGGTATAAATAGTTTATATTTGAGAGATTTTAAAAATAGAGATTCAACTGATGATTATGAGAGATATCATAATACTAATGAGTCTGATGACATGCTAAAAATGCCAGAGAAGAAGGATATGATGAAGAAACAGGAATATATTATGTATGTCCCTATTTTTAAAAAAAAAAATCCCTAAATATTTTAAATTTTTACCAGATGATCCTTATGCTAAAGAATATTTTTAAAATCAGCCGAATAATACATTTATGGTTCGACCAAGTAATGGTGACAGAAAAACAAGTGTTAGTATAACATATAAGGATGAAGAAGGAGAAGTTCCTCAATTAAAGATCAGAAAAACTTCTGATAATATTTGGAATACATTATGGAAAAATGAAGAAGGTGAAACAGAAGATATTAATGAAAAATATTTAGAAGATATTGTAGATAAAATTATGATTCAAAATGCTTATCTTATTAATATTTAATTTTAAAATTTTAGTAAACTATATTTAAAAACCCCTTTATTTAAATATAATTTATACTATTAATATATAAATGTCTGGTATATCGGCGTTAGTAAATTCTGTGACCAATTTATGGCACTCAGGAGAAGAGAGTAATTTAGCACAAAATAGAGAAATTTTAAAAATAGGTAATGTTCTTAATAGTCTTTTTATTGATAGAAAAAATATTGAAATACCTAGATTAGTAGTTGTAGGGAGTCAATCATCTGGTAAGAGTTCATTACTCAATTCTATTCTGGGAATGGATATTCTTCCTACTGGTAATAATATGGTAACTAGAGCCCCACTCCAATTAGAATTAATTCAATCATCTGGTAATACCAGAGCAGAATTTGGAAAATACCATGAAGGTAATTGGAAAAGTTTAGATGATTTTGAACTTGACTATCCAAATATAACCGTTGAGCAAAAAACACGTATTTCTACTAAAATTGAAATGATTACACGTGAAAATGCAGGAGACGATATGAATATTTCATTTGTTCCCATTTATTTACGTATATTCAGTAGTAATTTACCTAATCTAAGTTTAGTTGATTTACCCGGGTTAACGATGGTAGCATGTACAGATCGAGGACAACCTAAAGATATTAAAGAACAAATTCGTAAAATGATAGGGGAATATATTCAACCAAGTAAAACTATTATTTTAGCAATAATGCCCGCAAGAATCGATATAGAAGCAGATATTGCTTTAGATCTTATTAAAGAATATGACCCCAATGGCGAGAGAACTGTTGGAATTTTAACCAAATTAGATTTAATGAATCAAGAGACAGATATTACACACCTTCTTGAAAATAGAGTATCTGTCGATTTAAAACTAAAACATGGATATTTTGGTATTAAAAACAGAAGCAAACGAGAAACGGATGAGAAAAACGCCTTAGAAGGTTTAACTCTGGAGGCAAATTATTTCAAAAATCATAAAGTATATTGTCAATCTAAGTATCGTTCTCATTTAGGTGTTCCTAGTGTATGTAAAAGTTTAAGTAATATTCTTATTCAGTCTATCAAGAGCTGTTTACCTAAAATACTTCAAGAAATTAATGAAAATATATCTCAAAACAGGGAAAAATTAGATAAATTAGGAGAACCTTTACCAACAGATGAAAATGCCCAATCAGCATTAGTGCATCATCTTCTTTCAAGATTTTGTCGTAAATATGTCAATGTGTTAGAAGATCGTGGTAATATCATTAATACTGGGAGAAATATTAAAGATGTTTTTGTAGAATTTAGGGAAAATATAGGTCAATTAAATCCATTTGAAAAAGGTCATTGTAGTGAAGAGTATATTAGAGAATCTATAAGGAATTGTGAGGGTAATCATATGTCGTTTCCGTCACCCCCTATAGAAGTATTGGAACAAATAATGAAAGATCAACACAAGAAACCTATTCAAAAATTATATCCTATAGCAAAGAAATGTTGTGAAAATGTTATGAGTGAAATGATTCTACTTACTAATATATTGATTGATGATATTGGAATTATCAGATTCCCTCACTTTGCTAAACTAGTTAAAAATAACTTAGTAAATCATATAATCCTAGATAACTTATCATCTACACTAAAAAAAATATTAGAATTAATTGAGAGTCAGGAAAATTACATTTGGACGGATGATTTTCAATTTATCCACATACTTGAAAAATCAGGAGAAGACACAGGTGAAAATATTCAAATAGCAATGATGAGAAAATTATTACAAGCTTATTACAAAACTGTAGTAACTGTCTTACAGGATAGTATACCTAAGTGTATTATGTTATTTATGGTCAAATACTCTGTAAATAACTTGTCTTCTAAATTATATGACGCTGTTAAAAAAGAGAAATTAGGTGTATTATTAAAGGAATATGATGATATTCATATTCAAAGGGAACAATTGGAAAAATCTAATAGAGAATTAGTGAAAGCTAAAGAATTAATTGAGAGTATTGTGTAAGTTATAAAATATATGAATGACCAATAATTGATATATTTAAGTTTGAAGTAGCTTTTTTAAACTTTATAAATTGCTCACTTTTTCGGTGAATATTTAAATAAGAATTTTTATTATTATACTTTTCAATAATTACTAATGTATGTTTTTCTTGATCTGATATAGCATATTCATATTGAAATAAAAATTGTTTTTCTTTTTCTAAACAATATTTTTGTAAAAACAGAAATTCTTTTATAAAGATATTCATTTCTTTTTGATTTATAAATCGTAAATTAATTATAAGAAGAAATGTCATACAATATAGACATAATCCATATAATTTCTGTTTTTTTAAATATATAATTTATTAATTTTTACACATTTATAATATAATGAAATTATTAGTGTATGGATCAAAAGGTTGGATTGGAAAACAGTTTGTAGAAATATTAGAAAATAAAAATGTCGATTTCGTTAAAGGATCTTCAAGAGTAGATAATAACATTGACTTAATACAGGAAATTGAAAATGTTAATCCAACACACATTGTGTCATTTATAGGTAGAACTCACGGAAACATTGGTTCTAAAAAATATACTACAATAGATTATTTAGAACAAAAAGGGAAATTATTAGAAAATGCCAGAGATAATTTATATTCTCCGATATTACTTGCTAGTTTATGTAAAGAAAGGGAAATTCATTATACTTATTTAGGAACAGGATGTATATTTAAATTTGACGAAAATCATCCTTTTGGTAAAGAAGAAGAGGGATTTACAGAGGCATCTCTCCCTAATTTTTTTGGATCGTCCTATTCAACAGTTAAGGGATATACTGATAGATTAATGCACTTATTTTCTGACCATGTTCTGAATTTAAGAATCAGAATGCCTATTACAGGTTCTATGAATCCTAGAAATTTTGTTACTAAAATAACAACTTATGAATACATTTGTTCTATACCAAATTCAATGACCGTTTTACCTGAATTATTACCTATGGTTTTAGAAATGATGAAAAATAATACAACAGGGACAATTAATCTGACCAATCCTGGTTTAATTAGTCACAATGAAATGTTAACGATGTTTAAAGAAATAGTTGATCCTAATTTTACTTGGAAAAATTTTTCAGCAGAGGAACAAAGTAAAATATTAGCAAGTGATCGTTCTAACAATTTTTTAGATACCAACAAATTAGAAAATTTATTTCCTCAAGTCAAAAATATTAAGGATTCTGTTCGAGAAATGTTACATCAATATAAACATACTTACATTCCTAAAAGTATTAATATTGGACAAATAGAATTGGCTAAAATAAAAACTCTTTTTATTACTGGAGGCGCAGGTTTTATTGGTTCTAACTTCATCAATTATTTTTGCTCAAAATATCCAGATATTAAAGTTATTAACTTTGACGCATTATATTATTGCGCAAATGAAAATAATGTGAAAAAAGAAATTCGAGATTCGCAAAATTACACTTTTATTGAAGGCAATTTACAATCATTTAGTCTTCTTAGATACATTTTTCAAAAAAATGAGATTTCACATGTAATTCATTTTGCTGCACAATCCCATGTTCAAAACTCATTTGAAGATTCTTTACAATATACTAAGGATAATATTTTAGGAACTCATAATTTACTAGAAGTAAATCGTAAATATAATCCATATTTATTAAAATTTATCCATGTATCTACCGATGAAGTATATGGAGAAAGTCATTTAATGGATAACGAAACTCACAAAACTGAACAATCTATATTATGTCCAACAAATCCTTATGCCGCAACTAAAGCGGGGGCTGAATTAATGGCACAATCTTACAACCATAGTTTTGGAATGCCAGTTATTATTACAAGAGGAAATAATGTATATGGTCCAAATCAATATCCAGAAAAGGTTATTCCAAAATTTATACAGCAATTAAAAAATAATGAACCTGTCACTATCCAAGGAGATGGTAGTTGTGTCAGAGCCTTTTTACATGCGTATGATACCGCAACAGCTTTTGAAACAATACTTTTAAAAGGAAAATTAGGAGAAATATACAACATTGGATGTGATGAAGGTATGGAATATAGTATAATAGAAACTGCTAAGATATTGATTAAAATGATTAAAAAAACCGAAAATTACAATGAATGGATTAAATATATAGAAGATAGACCTTTTAATGACGCGCGATATTATATATCTAATCAAAAATTAAAAGATTTAGGTTGGGAAATAACTATAAATTTATTAGATGGTTTAAAAAATATTTTTGATAAAGATTAATTAGGATATATATTTATTAAAAAAATTCATTTACTAATAGGAACTTTTTTTTTAATATTATTTTATAATAATATTAGAATATACAAACAATACACTCGTGGTTGATCACTTTATATACGTATAGATATTATATTTATGCGTTAATATTCGTAATATATAATATATAATATATTATATGATACTCATTCCTGTATGTAATGGTGAGTTAGTTGATAAACTAACAATTTTGAAAATTAAAATATCAAAAATGAAAGGGGATAAACTAAACAATGTTAAAAAAGAATATAGTATGTTATTACCTTTTTTAAAGGAAATTGGATTGGATGAAAACCACAACTTATTTAAAAAATTATATAATATTAACTTAGAATTTTGGGAATATCACGATTGGCAAAGAGAAAGATTTAATGAGTATAAAGATGAAAATTTAATTAATATAGAATTGTATAAAAGAAATCGTTATGAGCATATAATGAATGACAATCGTGCTAGAGTAAAAAAAGAAATCAATATCGTCACAAAATCAGATATTATTGAAGAAAAACAATTTATAAGCTATGAAATTTAAAATTTAAGATATTATTTATAATATGGCCATAGATTATAAAAATGAAAATTGGATCTATAGGAAGAGGAATGGTTGGTGAAGCGATATATCAGGGATTAAAAAGTTTGGGTAATGATATGTATTATTATGATCCTGTATTTAAAGAATCAAAAATGTCAGATATTATAAATACAGATGTAGTATTTATTTCTGTACCAACAATACCAAATGAAAATAATGAATGTGATTTATCAATATTATATAAAGTTCTTGGAGAATTAGAAAGTCTAAAATATAAAGGTATAATTTGTATTAAAAGCACAATTACACCAGGAACAACAAAAAAAATGATAGATAAATATTCAAATGATAAAATTTGTTTTTGTCCTGAATTTTTAAAAGAAAGATGTGCTTATGAAGATTTTATGATTAATAATCCAATATGTCTAGTTGGCACTGAAAGTAAAGAAGCATTTGAAATTATAAAAAAAATCCATTTACCAATATCAAAAGAAATTAAAATGGTTGGCCCAACAGAAGCTGAACTTACTAAATATATGCAGAATGTATATAATACTTATAGAATTCTTTTTGCTAATGGTATGTATGAAATTTGTAAACACAATAATGTTGAATATGATAGTATTCTTAACACTTTACTTTACAGGAATGAATTAGATGCAAAGTATATGAGATGTAATGAAAATTTAAGAGGGCCCTCCGGTCCTTGTTTAGTAAAAGATTCATTAGCATTTAATCAATATGTTAATAGTTTAGATTTAGAAAAAAAACCTGGAATATTTCAAACAATTGTCAATGATATGGATTTATACCCACGAACTGTAATAGATGGAACTCGAACAGAAAAAGAATATTTTGGAAAAGAATTACATAAAAATTAAAATTTATAAGAGTTAAAGAAATATTCATATATGTTTTAATATGTTTAATCAAAATTGATTCAAAGATTTAGGTGATGAAAGTAATTTTAATTGTTTGTGTAATATAATAAATGTTAATTTAAAAATATTGAAATTAAAAAATATAAATTTTTTTTAATATTTCTATATTATATAAAAATATGAAAAGAATATTATTTACTGGCAGTCATGGCTTTATCGCAGCTTATGTAATAAATCAACTTTTAGAAGAAGGTAATGAAGTATGGGGTATAGATAATTTTTGGAAATATGGAAAAATTTCAAAATCTTATGATAATCATCCAAAATTTCATTTTTTAGAATGGGATGCTACAGATACTGAAAAATTAAAAGAAATAATGGTTGAAAATCAAATAGAAGTATTTGTTTCTGGAGCAGCAATAATAGGTGGCATAACAATGTTTCATGAGTTAGCATATGATTTATTAAGAGAAAACGAATTAATTACTGCTGCTGCTTTTGACACTTGTCTTTATGCTAAAGAAAAATATGATAAGTTTGAAAAAATTGTAGTAGTTTCTTCTTCTATGGTATTTGAATCAACAGAACATTATCCAAGTAAGGAATCTGATGTCAGAAAAAGTCTACCACCTTTAAGCACATATGGTTTTCAAAAACTGGCCGTTGAATATTGGGCACAAGGTGCTTGGGAACAATATAAATTACCATATACCATAATTAGACCATTCAACGCAGTTGGTATTGGTGAAAAAAGAGCTAGATTAGAGACTGAATGTTATTCAGGAAATATTAAATTAGCGATGAGTCACGTTGTTCCCGATTTAGTTCAAAAGATTTTAAAAGGACAATATCCATTAAAAATTTTGGGTAAAGGTAACCAAATACGCCATTATACTTATGCGGGAGACCTAGCTAATGGATTTGTTGAGTGTATTAAAAATCCAAATGCATTGAATGATAATTTTAATATTTCAACACCAAAAGGTCATACTGTATTAGAACTAGCAGAAATTATTTGGAATAAGATTAATCCAGATAAAGAATTTAAAATAGAATCAGAAAAAGCCTATACTTATGATGTGCAAAAAAGAGTTCCAAATGTATCTAAAGCTAAAGAAATACTAGGTGTAGAATGTAATACAAGTTTGGAAGATGCTTTAGATGAAATTATACCATGGATTAAAAAACAAATGGATCTTGGTGGGATTTAAGTATCAATAAGTTATTTTTCGTTCATCAAACAAATAACAATTATCTAATAGTATTAATAAATTTAGTAAATTCATATTAATATTATTATAACAATATTCTAATAAATACTCATCTATTTGGGTCAATAATTGCAATATCGATATGATAATACATTCTAATAAATAATAGATTCTTCATCAGTTACGGTCATTATTATAAGTTTATAAATGATGATAATAATGACCGTAATTTCACTCAATTGATTTATAATATTGCCCATAATCTAATAAAGATAAAAATTTATCAATGGTTTTATTTTCATTGAATTTCTTATAAAAAGAATCGTATGCGCGGTTACCTATAGTATTTCTTAAATCATTATTTTCAATCAAATTGCAAAGTATATCAAAACACTTATTATGTTCGTTTATTTCCAATAAAAATCCATCATAATTATCAGTTATGATTTCTTTAACACCACCAACGTTCGTAGAAACAACTGGTTTTCTACAATAAAAACTTTCAATAATATTTAATGGTAATACTTCATTAATCGAATAAGATACAATGATATCTGATATATTTATAAATGGCAGCGCATTATTTACAACACCAACCAATATTATATCATTGCTATAAGTAGGATTAATATTTAAATTTTCTGCAATTCTACCAACAATTAATAATTTAATAAGTTTATATTTATCTTTTAACCTATAAAATACATTGTCAATAAACGACTGTTGATTTTTTCGTTGTTCAATAGTTCCAATAATCGATAAATAGAGAGTATCTGTTTGTTTAACTATTATATTTTGTTTTTCGTTTCTCAAAATGTCTAGTTTTTCTAAGGAGGGTAACGCATTATGAATAATGTGTTTATTTTTAATAATTGGAATATTATTATTGAAATTGTTAAAACTTGCTTCGCAGCTAAAAATCAAATTTATAGCAGAATTAAATACACTATGATCTGAAATAAAATTTTTAAAAAATTGTTTTGTAAAATTATCATACCATTCATGAATGAACCAATAAGTTAAAACAGCTGTATTTGATAACTTACTTACTATATTATAACAAACTAAAGTACTACAAAATACGATAGGACAGCAATTATTTTTGGATGATGTATCTAAAATATATTGAGCAATATTTATATTGTTGATATTGATGTCTTCTAAATGTAATAATTCGGTTCTAATGCCATTTTTTTTATATATATTCTCCAAATTCAACAAACAATTTTGCGCACCACCGGTATTTTGCTTGTCGTGGTTTATTAAAAACACCATTTTAGGTATCAAATTATTGTATCTTATCAGTTCATTTTTCATACTATTTGTATGTTTATCACAAATTCTTTTTTCATATTGACCGTATTTATAATAATGTTGCTTAGATTGTATTTTATTTAAATGTTTTAGATCCTTGTATGTATCTGTATAAAAAACGTGACAAAAATTATTAACCTTTTCTACGTGTGTTGGATAGTATGTTTCAAAAAAACATTTATGTAATCGTTCTGCAATAAAAGGAAAATAAGGATAATATGGTTTTCCCCACAATTTTATCAAATTTTCTTTTACAATACTGTTATTCCAATCCTCACCAGTATAATCCGAATCAGCAAACATTAAAGGATGTTTAATTAATTCAGGAAGACATATATTTGTATACCAACGAATAAAATGATTCATTAAAACTGGTCTACACATCCAATAATTACAATTATTTTCTGTAGTAGTTTTTAATCCTAGATTTTTCAATATATCGTTCCATATTGTTAAAAAATGTTTGTGTGTATTAGTGTTCGAATTAGGTATGGGTACATTAGAATCCATAAAATGGTAATATTGGTTTGGATAATATAATTTATTCGTTATTATCTCATCCACTATTTCTAAATCTATTTTTTTAAAGGCCGACCATGCGATTGTGCCTACCATATCGCATGTTTCCCATTCATGTCGAATTGTATTTAACTGTTTCCAAAAAACATTTTCAAACGAGTAATCCTGTGACGTTAATAGTATTGGTTTAGCCCAACTATATTTACTATATTTGTCAGAATTTAATTTGGTATCATGGCATAGAACATATATTATTACATCGCACATTGTATATATATATATATATATATATTATTATAGATAACCAAATTATTATAAAACTTTATTATGTGATATATATCGCATGCATGTTCTGAAATTTATGCTAAAAAATCAAAACAATTGAATTCATCATTGATTAAAAAGTTGGACGATCGTCAATCATTCAACTCATTAATCGATTTCAAAACCAACACAATAAATTACGATATATTTAAACCTAAAATATGCATAATTTATTCATATTATTAAATAAAAAATAAACAACTACATTAAACTAATTTATCCTTTTATAAAATATGGATTATCTAAATCAATATGGATAGAAATGAATATAATCCACATTATTTATAATAAATGGAAAAAATGCTAAGTTAAAATACCAGAAAGAGATGATATTATAGTTTAAATATAGTTTATAATAATGAAGGAGATATGTGTTATTATATATTTGGCATTGAATATTTAGAAGATAAATACTACGGAAATTTTATGAAATGTTTGATCATATATTTATTACAAATTGTGGTATATTTGGATTCCGAATAAGTATTATTATGGGCTGAACAAAAAAAAGATAATAACTCAGTTGTAATATATTGTCATTATATTATAATAATACCGTTTAATACATTCAGTATTGATGGAAAAAAGAGCTAGGTTATAAACTGAATGTTATTCAGAGAATCAGGTAAATAATTAAGTATTTCATTTGAAAGTTCTAATCCCCATTTTTTTCTAAATACCTTTGAAAAATAATTTTTTTTTAGAAATGGAAATCCATTATTTAAGGCTTTTATATATACACCATGGTGGTGATAAAATATATTTTCTTTAACGTTAAAATCATATAAAGTAGCACATTTCTTATTTCTAATTAAATTATTTGACAAACCAACTTCCAATTTACGAATAATTTCGTCTTTATTTTCAGAATATACTATATTTTCTATTTGCATTAAAATCCAATTGATTGTACTTTTATTACAACACCAAAACCAACTTTGATAATGTCTCATTATTTGATTTGATTCCACAAATCCTATGAATTCATATCCTTTATTTATAAAGGATTCAAGATTAATCATAGCTGCATTAAATGAAATAGAATTAGTAGGTATAACACTATCATTCATCATTAATATATAATCGTTATCATATAACTTTTCCTCTTGAAATTGTTTAATGGTATAGAGATGTTTTCTAAAATCATAACCTTCATTTTTAATTTTACAATATACCTTAAGATTTGTAATTTCTTGTTGTAATGATATGAATATATCCTTTATTTGATTTTCATCTATAGTATTACTATTTATAGAATATGTTATACCAACCATCTTACATTTTTTAGCTATCATCGGTAAACTATACTCTATTATCTTTAAATCCTCATAAGAATTAATATGTACAGCATAAGATATAAGTAATTTTGTTTCAAGAAGCTTTTCCATATAATATAATATATATATTTAAATATATATATATATACAACTTTTACAGTTTTTAATTGTATTAATCTCTATAACGTCTAATATATTTTCAGTGTACTCAAATTTACATTCATTTAGTAAATAGTGACTGCTAGTTTCTAAAAAAATTATGAAGCATTAAATACCTGAGTATTTATTGGGACATTATATGTAACTATAGTGTAAATTTAGTGTCTATAATATCACTCCCTCCATGCACAAGATTTGTATACCATATAATAATTTCACATTTGCTAATTCTATTTATATAGTTTTTATAGTCTACACACTGTAATATATTTATTTAATATATATATACATGAATTATATTATTGCCAGTAGTAATAAATAAAATAACTACATCAATTATTTTTTTCAAATAATCTACGTATATAGAGTTGACTGGTTGGTGGGGATGGTCAAAAATTCTAATATTAAATATAATAAATTTATGTGATATTATACTTTCCAAATTAGAATTAAATTTTAACTTACTTATATTTTTAATATTCGAAATTAATTTATCATTCCAATAGTTTTTATTATAAATATCGTAATTGTATTTTAGTAAATAATTATTTTTCTTATATAATAGTATATCTCCAATTACTAAAGGTAAAAAAATAAAATTATTTTCATTAACATCGTTTTGATATTTTTTTTATAAAATCTTTGAAATTAATTAAATTAGTAAATATGTTATCATATAAAAATTGTCTATCATCCGTTACAATTAAAATATCTCTCTATTATTTACTATGTTATTATTCAACATATCAAATACTATTAATCTACTTAAATGTAGATTAATCGTATTATAATTAAAATTGGATTAAAAATATTTCTTTTTTAAATAAACTAACATATCATCTAAATTAGGGTTTAATATTAGCTCTATGTCAGTTGATTTATGAAAATCCCAATAATGAAAAAAACCTTCTTTACTTCCAATCTCCCTAATATTAGAATATTTAGAATTATAATTATCAGGATAATGCCTAAAATAATAAAAAACCATTTTATTGTGACAATAATGACTTAGTTGACCACCACCAGACCATTCACTAATTACACATTTACATTTACCATTATTCATTAATGAAGCATAAATATTTAAATCTTCAATTATTTTAATATTATTTTTATTTATATCATTTATATCATATAATATATCTTTATCAATACAAAATATAAAAATATCATATTGACAATTAATATTATTTATAATTTTATTTAAATTATCTATATCTATATTTGTATCTAAAATATGTCCTGGTTGTAATTCTTTTACAATACGATGATGAATTATAATAAATTCTTTATCATCCACTAAATGGTTTATATCTGTATAATCAATATTATTAAGCAAATCATCAAAGTTTCTATCAGGATGAATATATTCAACCATTTTTAAATTTTGTCTTTCTTGCCAAAAAACAGGTATATAACTTCTTAATGGATAATTTGTATTTTTTTCAAAATTCATCAATTTATTTTCATTTAAATTGGGTAAATAGCTAAATAAACATAGCCTCAATATATTATTCTCAGATATATTCAACTTTAAAAAATCATCATAAATAATAACATTTTTGAAAATTTTGGTATATAAAAATTTTCTATCTTCATATAGTGTTACAATGGTATCTTCAATTGTAATATAATTATTTTTTAATAAACTCATTAAAATATATCTTGATATATGTATTTCATGACCTAAGGCATTTAATTCAGTATGATTAATATCTGATTGTGATAATATTAAAAACATTTACATAATACAATATTTTTTTCTTTTTTCTTTTTTTTAAATTATTGAAAAGTTGTTCTCTCAATATAATAATTTAAATTATCCAAAAGTTATTCTATTAATATTTTTAGGTATATTATCTCCGTGATTATTATATATATAATTTGTAGGTATTCTATCTAGTATTTCTGAAACTGACAAATTCTGATAAATACTTGGGTCATAATTAGCACCAGCGTGATTACCTATTGATTTATAAATACATAATGGATTAGACTGATATACCTTGTCATCTTTATTATTTATTTTTATTTTATTTAAAAGATACATTTCAGGATCTAAATATTTATTACCAATCCTTTCTTTTAAATTATTTAAATGTGTTCCTGTTGCCCACCATAAATTTTCATACAATAATTTTCTATCATTATTAATAGTAATTATTGTATAATTAGTATCTATATATTTATTTATTAATAAAATGATAATAATATTTCTTACACGATGTAATTCGTGTCCTAAATTATGAGTAGTATCTGGCCTAGAGGCAATTATGTACATTATATATTTATATATATTTGTCGTCTAATGATTGTATTAATTAATCGTTCATAACGTCTAATATATTTTCAGTTATAAATAAGTTTTTTGAACTTGGGGTAAGCAACCATTATTTACTATTTTACCGCCTTTATGAGTTATGTATCCAAATTAACACTCATTTAGTAAATAGTCACTGCTAGGTTCTTTACAGAAAAAATCTGTGACACCAAATACCTGGGTATTAATAGGAACGTTATGTGTAACCATACTATGTCGTGTAAGTGTAGTGTCTATAATATTACTTCCACCGTGTAAAAGATTTGGATGCCATATAATAATGTCACCTTTATTGATTCTATTTATGTAGTTTTTATCGTCTACACGAAGTAGTTTGTTTTTTTCGCATTCCTCCTCTCTCTGATTGAAAAAAGCAGTAAGGGCACTATCATATATATCTTTATGGTCATTATGGTCATTTTCAATACTATTATATATATCATATCCAGTTAAGGCTTCTAATTTATGACTACCTATATAATACTTTAATGGTCCTGCGTTAATATTTATATCTTCTAGAGCATACCAAACACCATAATACTGATTAATTGGATTTGTGCAAAAAAAGGTGTATCAACATGGAAGCCCTGACTTGTTCCTTCTCTAAAGTAAAGTGAACTATATACAGCCTGTTTTTTTTTAAATAATATTTCAAGGATATTATTTACATATGAATTAGTTACTAGACTCTTTGTATTTTCATTATACAAATGAAAATTAGTAACCCTTTCGTTCTTGAATTTTATAAAATTATTTTCTTCTAAAGAACTCCAATTCTCAAAATCACTTACTACTTTATCAATTAATTCAATATCTGCACCATTTTTGATAATAGTAATCCCATTATTTTCAATATTGTTAACGTGTGATTGTATACTTTCCATAATTTTTATTTTCTAGATTTTTAAAATTAACATTTATTATATTATTTCCTGAAAATATTTTTTTAATTTAAGTGATGTTATATACTATACCACTCACCATTTAATTTTTTTGCAACGTTTAGCCATATTCTTTCAAATAAATGTTCTATTTGACAATCTCTTAATTTACTATTACTAGCAAAATCCTGACCAACTATTTGTTTGTTTAAAAACATATTATAGAGTTTTCGAGGGTTAGTTTTAAAATCTTGGTATTTATACCTGACCCAATTTAAGTCAAAACTATTAACATCGTTCAGTAAATTATAAAATATAGTTGTATTTTCATAAAAAATAAAGTCTAAAATATCTTTTTTTAATAATATACAATTCCCTTCTACAAAAGAATTTTCATATGGAAGGTCCATAAAATCTAAAAATTCTGTTATATATGGTTTAGTACCCCACACTATCTGTTCATCATAGTCATTATATTTGATTAATAATTCTTTATTAAATACTGCCATAATATTATTGTTTTGTTTTAATAATTCAAGTATTCTATTAATTTTTTCATTATTATCTATAAATTTAAAATATTTTATTCTCTTTTCAATATTACTTTTTGAATGTAAGAATAAAATATATGTGTAATTACAAGATTTTTTATATAAAAAATCTAAGGCGCATAATTTCCCACCAATATCCATTCCTCTATTATTACATTTTATGATTATATATTGGCTAATTTCATCAGTTACAATTCCAAATGAATATGTAATTATAATAGTAAATTTATTTTTAATTAAATTTATATAGTTTATAAATTCACCAAACACACCTAAATTAGATATATGTATATGACATATTAGTTTATTATCAATATGTTTATCATTTATTAAACTATAATCTATTTCTTTATAGGGGTTATTAATTTTCAATATATATTTATTAAATAATCTTGGGTAATTATACAATGAGTTATGAAAGCTGATATATCTATTCAGTTTAATTAAGTAATAAAATTTTCTTTCACTACTTGGTTCTATATTCATTTTTTCCCCCCATTCATTCCAAGCATTAACTAGCAAAATATTATTTATATCCACACATTCCCGAGTAAAATACGTATGTAATATTTTTCTAATCATCCTAGATTGGTTATAATCTGAATTGTTAATAGTATTTGTTACTAAATGAGTTTTATCTGGTTTATACAATCTTGCCGTATTATTAAAATCAAAAAATATAGTTTCTATATTACTATCACTATATGATATATCTTCTGAAATGTATTTATGATAATCTAAAACCCAACCATTACCTTTAGTTTTAATACTTCTATTAATTTTATAATTAGGATGCATGTTATATGTTAAATTTTGTTTTATATCTTTATTTAGATTATTTAAAACTAGATATACTCCATTAAATCCTTTATTAATACATTCTTTCTCCAGATTTTTTTCAAAATTATCTAAAAAAATATTATCTATAAGAAATGGATGGTGTATAAAAAAAATTGGCTTATTATTAATTTTTAAATAAGAATCTTGAACGAAGAAATTAATTAATAATTGAATATTTTCTGTTAACGAGTTTTGGTCATATATATTTAAAATCTTATGCTTTCCTGAATTTGTAAAGGCAGGATTATCACTCCAATTTTCGTTTGCCCAAATTAAAAAGATTTTTTTTCCATATAAATTCTTTTCAAAAAATTTATTTATAACTTTCTCCATAATTAGCTTTGTATTAGTAATAGTATTTACAGTAAAATAATAATAATACATTCCAAAGCCATCTAAATTATATTCATTTAATAGGGATATTTGTTTATCAATGATTTGGTCATTTTTTTCTAGATCATATTCACAAATTGATTTTATATTAAAAAACTCTAAATCAGGTACTTCAATATTATCATCGTCGCAACTATTTTTAAGTAGCATTAAGTTATTGATATCAGTATATCCTTCATAAAAATTAATGTTATTTTCATAAATTTCATGAAATTGTGGGAAATAAATAGGATAAACCATTAACTTATTTTCATTAAATGAAACAAAATCAATATTGTGAAAAATTTTTTGTTTTTTTGCCCACTTTTCTATAAATGAAGATTCTGTCTGATTATTTGAATTTAGTATAAAGAAATTATTCTCTTGATTATCTAAATTTAAATATATTATATTACAATTTACATTTATTTTACCTAAAAACTGATTTATTATATTTTGAGTAGGATATTTTCCTTCATCGTAATTTTGTGAATAATAAATTACTTTGAATTTAGGATCATTGGGTAGTTTTATATGTGTACCTAATATTGTTATAAAAATAAAATCTAGTTTTTTATATAAACCCTCTTTTTTAATTAGTTCTATCTGTTTAGTAAAACTTTCATAACCTCTATCTTTATTTGTAAAATGTATAAAGCAAATATTGTGGTGTTTAATTTGAGTTTCTATTAATTCAGTTTTAAAATTTACATTTATATTATCATATAGTATATAATTCCAATCCGCATTATTCTCATAAATTTTAAACTCTTTTGGTAATATATTACCAACTGCACTGCTTTTAGTTTCGATGGTCTCTAATATGTCATTTATATTACTGTTAGTTATTGAAAATACATTAGTTCTCCCTAATAATCTTTCTCTATAACTTCCTAAGTCATTATATATAATAGGTAGCCCCGTCTGCATGGCAATACTTAATGTAAAAGAATATGTTTCTTCAAATGTCGAAACAAATAGAAACATATCTATTTGTTCTTTTTCTAAAATTTTAAAAATATTAATATTATCATATGAACCCAATAATTTAATATTATTGGGATAGAAGCCTTCCGGAAATTGATCACAAGTATTACCAAACACCTTAATAGTGTAGTTTGATTTCAATCCATTAGCTATGTTTTTTAATAAGTCTCTTCCTTTATGTACGTACTCGAGTTTCCCTAATACTCCAATATTATAATGTTTTTTAGTTGATGGATATATATCATAATTTGTTGTTAAAATGTCAGGAACACTGTTAGTTATTATACAATTATAATTATTTAAATTAATATATTTATGAAAATTATTGTAACAATTATTAGAATTAAATACAACTACATCGCAAAGTTTTAAAAAATATTCAGCGAATTTTATATTTTGTTGTTCAGGTATAATATCATCTTTATTCTTAATAGGATTAGGATTTTTTGGATATAATAAAAAATAATCGTGAACTACAAATATTAATTTTTTTATTTTACTTTTATTTTTTTCTATTATATTAACTATATTTTTATTTATTATATCGCCAAGACCAAGAAGATGATGTAAAATAATGGTTTTATTAGTAAAAGAATCGTCATTCATTTCATTTATTTTACTGTTAAATAAATTATTGATCTTAATAATATTAGAATCTATAATTTTTATATCAATATATTTTGATAATAAAAAATCCATATAACACTTTGTTCCTCCACCAAATTGATGACATATTTGTATTATATCATCAGAATTTACAAAAATATCATTAGAATTTACAAAAATATCATTAGAATTTAATTGACAATTCCGATTATTAGGAATTCTACCTTCTTCCTTGCCATGTGTTGCCCAATGTGAGAATGCCTGTTCCTTCGTTTTAACACCATTTATTCGCAAGTCTGGATATTTATCCAAATAAAACTTCCAATCTAACTCATTATTATCAGAAGACTCATCGTCTGCTAGTTTAGCTTCTGCTATTTTATCTCTTTCTTCTACTTTAGCTTCTGCTATTTTATCTCTTTCTTCTACTTTTCCTTCAATAATACTTCTACTTTTCCGATTCTTTTTTTTATATATATTATATTTATCTATATAAGACATTTATACTTTATAAATTATATACAGAATAAAAAAAAACATACTCTTAAATTTAAAAACACCACTTAAAAAATCTCAATTAAAAATAAAAAAAATAGTAATAAATAATATAAATGTCTTTTAAAGATAAATATGAAAAAAAAAAATTATATAATGTATATGTAGATAAAGAGTTACCATACTATAGCATAGATAATAACATATTACCGTTAAATAATATACATTTAAGTGATTATAAAATAATTAATAATAATTGTACTTCTGAGTTCGTAAATAATAAATTGTGGGCTCATTTACATTGCTTCAACATTGACCTGTTTGGAGAAATCTATGGAGAATATATACTAAATATTATGAAATATTTCAATATAGTTATAACTTATTGCGAAGGTAATAAAATCCCTGAATTAGAAGTCAGTATTATTAAATCCCAAAATAAAGGTATGGATATAGGTCCTAAATTTATTATGATACACTTTTTAAATAATAATAATATACACTATGATTTTATTTTATTCTTACATTCTAAAAGTTATAAAGTTTCAAGAAAAATATATTTCCAAAAAATGTTATCAAATCTTACAGAAACTGTTAAAAAATTAAATAATAACTATGGTGTGTATACTATCAATTTACTAAAAAGGGAATCTAATAATTGGGACACATGTAATTTTCACATGAAACATGCTATAAAAACTATGAAATTATCAAACTGTAATTACGTGTTTCCCGAAGGAAATATATATATATTACACAAAAGTGTTGCTGATTATATTTATGATAATAGATTTGATCACTACAAACATTTAAATCAGAGTAATTCATTTGATTATAGTTGGTTTATGTATTATTATGGATTTTATAAACAACAAAATAAAATAGATTACCAAACAGCTTATAAAATATATATTGATAAAAACTTATATGGTAATAACTTAGAAGCCAGTAAAAATAATGACCTTTTACTTAGAGATGCTATGATTGAGCACGTATTTGAAAGAATAATTTTTAGTGTATGTGGACTTATGAAGAAGAAAATTAAAATTTTATCTTTTGATAATAACAAAAATCAAAAATTAAATGATTATATCTTCAACATTAATTCAAACATCCCTAAACCTAATTTTATAACTGATAGACGAACTTATTTTAGATCTAAAAAATATAAAGAATTTACTATCTACTATTCACATAATTAATAAATTCATAATAACTTTCCATATTTTATAAAATATATAGATTTATTAAAACTACATTTATCATCAAATTCTTTATTTTTTTTATTACATTTAAATTTAGCACCCAATCCCGGAGGAAAATTTTTAGGATTTACTGTATTCAAGTCATTCGCCCAACCGAAATCTATTAATTTTATTTTTCCATTATAAATTATTACTTCTTCTGGTTTTATATCATTATGTCTGCAGTTATATTTTTCTAATACATTTATTATATTATCTCGCTGTTCTTCCCAATTTTCAGGTAAATTATGTTTATTAATCCTTTCTCCGGCATATTCTGTTGTTATAGTTCTTGTTTTGTCATCAAAATATATTGGTTTAGCTATAATATTAGTATCTTTCAAAATATTTAACCACTTCTTTTCATTTTCATATACATTTATATTCTCTTTATCCCAATGTGTTGATATCTTTTTAGACACAGATAATATTGTTCTACCAGATACGTCATGTTTTAAAATTTTTTTATAAGAATTATCCATATTTTTTTCTGTATTTTTTAAATGATGTTTTGTAGAAGAATCTATTAATTCATTTAACTTATTATTTTGATTATATAAATAAGATAATATTGGTATCGAACATCCAATAGTTGTAATTATATTTTTATTCATATAATATATATATAATATTAAATATTATTCATATTCAATAACTCACAATTTTCAAAGTTAAACACACTGTGATTTCCTTTACTCTTCCACCATTGATGACCACAAAGAGTATCTTTATCATATATCCATTCTATACAAAATTTTTTAGCAATATCGAAATGTGCTATTTTCCCAATATTATATTTTTCTATCATTGTTACAAAAAACACATCTTCCGGAACTAAAGGTATACTTCTATTTTTCAATCTAGATTGAGTAAAACTATCATATTTTTCCTTATTATAATCATAATTATTTAATATATATATCATTAAGTCTTTAGATCTTAAACTCAACCCGCCGTTTCCCACATTATTTTTTGTAATTTGAAAAAACTTTTTATTCCAGGGCGCGCCTATATAATCATATTTTAAATACTTATTATCAAAATGTTTAAAAATTATAGAGTCTTCTTGATGTATTAAAATCTTTTTTCCATCGAGTCTTTCCCAAAAAGAAGGAGTTAATAATACTTTATTATATTCATTGACACATTTTACACTTATATTTAAATTAACAATAGTTATATTATTTGATAATTTGTTTACGATATTTGTAATAGTATCGTAATTATCTTTACCACATACAATTGTATACATCCATTCTTTTCCCAAATAATAAATAAATCTTCTTATTATGTATTCTAAGTGAATCATGGGTCTAAATTCTATTAATACAGCGTTATTTTCTGATTTTTTTGACAATTTGGGTAAAATATTATTTGGAAATCTGTAAATATTGTTGTTACAATATTTTATCCAACGAAGATGATTTTCATTAACGATATTTTTTCTTTTTTCCTTAATTTTTTCTTTTTCCTTTTTTGATTTATATATTTCTGTAAATTTAATCATATTTGTATACACAATACAAATATTATAATTTGTTTTTATAATTTAATAATTGATCGTAATTTTAATTAAAATATTCTAAGAACAATCCGATTCCACCATATCAACCACTAATTCATCAAAAGAATATTGAGGCTTCCATCCTAATTTAGTTCTTGCCTTAGTAGAATCACCTAAAAGTTCTTCAACTTCAGCCGGTCTAAAATATCTTTCAGATATATAAATCAATTCTCTTCCAGTGTTTTTATCAAAACCTATTTCATCTATTCCTTCTCCTTTCCATTCAATATCAAACCCCCTAAGAGCAAATGCTTTTTCAATAAATTCTCTCACCGAATGGTATTCATTAGTTGAAAGAACAAAATCTTCAGGCTCATCCGCTTGTAAAATTCTCCACATACCTTCCACGTAATCTTTAGCATGACCCCAATCTCTTAAGGAATCAATATTTCCCATAACTAATTTATCTCTTTCCCCTTTTAATATCATATTTAATCCTCTGGTAATTTTTCTAGTAACGAAAGTTGGTCCTCTACGAGGAGAATTGTGAATTCTCCCAATACCTATTCCAGCATTAAATTTTCCCGATTCTGTTTCTAAATCATAAAACCATCCGTCATAATCATAAAACTCAATTATTTTTTTTACATTATTATTTGATATTGATTTATAATGTTTATTTTTAGGAATGTAACCATCATTTAATACTTTTTGAATAAATTTTCTACTTATTCCTGTTATTCTATGTAATTTTCTTTTTGAAATATTTTGTTTATTTAATTCTAAAATTTTATTATATTTCTCTAAATTTTTTGTATGAGAATGTTTGCTATTTGATAATAAGTTAATAGAGTAATATAGATTTTTTCTATTATATTTTTCAACAAATTCTACATTTATATTGAATTCTTGTTTAGTTGTTTTATTTATTAAAAAAATTAAACCTTGAGCTAAAGTAGCCGAATTTGTTTTAAAGTTTTTAAATTTATATAAACATTTATTTGATTTTAATCCATCTGCTAAATTATAACCTTCTAAAAATTTTAACATAATATCCGAGGAACTATTTAATATTTGAAAAGGAATTTTTTTAGTTTTATCTTCATTATATATTTTATATTTATTAAAAAAATTATTAAATCCAGTTAAATATATCTGATTAATATCATTTTTACCACTAAATCCACTAGTACTTTTTCTTATTTTTGATTTTACATTTTTATTATTATATTCGCCAATATTTTCCCATAAAATTTTTACTTTTTCTATAATATTAATATCCTTATTTGTAAATTGAATACTCTTATTACGTTTTACATATCCATCACCTACCATTAATCCTAAAAATTCCGCCTCATTTAAAGTAATTTTATTTAACATAAATTTTAATTTATTTTCACATTTTTCTATATGTTTATTTAAATTAGATTTTCTAGCAAATATATGATTACAATACTTACATTCTAATTCATTTTTATACTTTAATTTAAATTCATGTTTAATAGTATTAATTTTAATATTATCGAATTTGATATGTTGTAATTTATCTCCAATATTTACATTTTTTATTTCAATTTCATCATCACCTTCTAACATTACTACATGATCACCAGTAGCAAAATACGCACTATTTTTTGATATTATAAATTTAGGTTTTTTATTATTATTAATTATATCATGTTTATAACCTGACGCAAATGTTACTTTTGTCCAATTATTATTATCCCAAATATATAAATCTTTATTAAGTTCTACTTCTTGATATCTTTCTAATTTATCATTAATTGAAATCTCATTAATTCTAGTATGATATTTTACTATCTCTGATATTGGTTTAATATCTACAATATTATCTTGTTTAAATATCATTGGCATAAAATCCGCTAAAGTCTCATGATTAAAAAGTATACCATTACACGCAAACATATTATACGCTTCGCGGTAATTTTTAGTAATCCAAAAACCATATAATTTAGCTACACCGTATGGAGATCTAGGATAAAAAGGTGTGGTTTCCTTTTGAGGAACTTCTTGGACTTTTCCATACAATTCAGAAGTTGAAGCTTGATAAAATCTAGTTTTTTCTTGTAAACCAGAAGAACGAATAGCTTCTAGTAGTCTAAGAGTTCCTAAACCATTTACATTTCCAGTATATTCAGGCATCTCAAATGATACTTTAACATGACTCATGGCTGCTAAATTATACACTTCTAATTTTTCAATATCAGAATATGTATTTTTAATTTCAGCAAATATATGAAATAAATTTGGACTATCTGTTAAATCACCATATTTTAATATTAAGTTTTTATGATGATAAAGGTGATCAATTCTTTTAGTATTAATTGAAGAAGCTCTCCTTATAATCCCCCAAACATAATATCCCTTTTCAAGTAATAATTCAGCAAGATATGAACCATCCTGTCCGGTAATTCCTGTTAATAATGCTATTTTTGACATAATATATTATTTTATGAATCTTATTTATAAGTATAAATAAAAGTATTTAAATATTCATTATATATTTATATACAATGAACACTCTCGTAACTGGAGGAACAGGATTAGTAGGTAGGGCCATACAATCAATATCTACACAATACCCCAATCACAATTTTACGTTTTTAAGCTCAAGTGATTGCGATTTAACCGATTTTTCAAAAACCTTAGAATATTTTAAAAATTTACAACCTGAATACGTAATTCATCTTGCCGCTTGTGTAGGAGGATTATATAAAAATATGAATTATAAAGTTGATATGTTAGAAAAAAATTTAACCATTAACTACAATGTTCTTAAATGCTGCCACTTAACAGGTGTAAAAAAATGCGTCTCTTGTTTATCTACGTGTATTTTCCCTGACAAAACTACATATCCTATTAATGAAAATATGCTACATGATGGTCCACCACATACTTCCAATGACGCTTATGCGTACGCTAAAAGAATGTTAGAAATTCATTCTAAAGCCTATAGGGAACAGTATGGGAGTAATTTTATTTGCGTGATACCGACTAACATTTACGGACCTCATGATAATTTTCACTTGGATGATGCTCATGTTATTCCTGCTCTTATTCACAAATGTTATTTAGCAAAACAGGAAGCGAAACCTTTTACTGTTAGAGGAACGGGATCTCCATTAAGACAATTTATTTATTCAGAAGATTTAGCTAAATTAATGATGTGGGCTCTTGAAAAATACGAAGAAAATGATAGTATCATTCTTTCTGTCTCCGAAAAAGATGAAGTATCTATAGGAAAAATTGCGGAATTAATAGCAGGAGAATTTGACTATCTCAATAATATGAAATATGATACTAATTACTCTGATGGACAATATAAAAAAACTGCGGACAATTCTAAATTGATGAAATTATATGGTAACTATCCATTTATATCTATAGAAGATGGTATTAAGCGAAGTGTTCAATGGTTTAAGAACAATTACGACACATGTCGCAAATAATATAATATGATTTTTAAAATATATTTTTATATTATATTTAAAATGGAAAATAATACCAGATATAAATACAGATATTTGTTACCTGATTGTGATAATATTATATTTAAAAAATTCGGTGAACTAATTTATATGAATTATGAAACTTTTTCTGGAAAACATTATTATGGATGGAATAAATGTATAGATTATTTATTCAAAAATAATAAAGAATGTTTTGAAAAAATAAAATTGAAAGATAATGTATTATTTAATGATTGGTTTAGTAAATTGTTTTACTGGAATATGTATGAATCAAAATATTTTCTAGATGAATTAAAGAACTATAAATTTTTTATAACTTTTTTACATGTTCCTCATAATGAAAACTTTCTAAAACTATCTCGTAAAGAACAAATATATAAATGTAATTTTGAAATTATTTCTGATATAAATAGTGATACAAAAAGTTGGGATAATTTATATCACGATAATAATAAGTTACTAGATGTAAGTGATGAAATTATAAATAAAATTCTATTTTTATTTGTATTAAGTAATGACCACAAAAATAATTTATGTCAACTAAAACCAACATTGATAAAGAAAATAATTTCTATAAAACATCCTATCGAACAAAACAATATTGATGACAAATTTAATATTAGCTTATATTTGAAAAAGAAGAAAAAAAACATAATTCATATTGGTTGGTGGTTAAGAAATTTTAAAATATTCTGTGATACTAAATTTCCTAAAAATTATGAAAAAAATCTTATAATAAAACGCGATTTCTCTAATAATATTAATTGGATAAATTTAAAAAAAAATTTAAATTTAGATGATGTAACTATTATTAATGAATTAAATGATAGTGATTATATAAATTTAATAACTAAAAGTATAGTTTTTATATATTTAGAGAATTCTACTGCTAATAATACAATATTAGAATGTATTCAACATAATATTCCTATTATTGTAAATAAAAATAGATCAGTTGTCGAATATTTAGGATTAGAATATCCTATGTATTATGAAGATATTTTACCAATTTTAAATGATGATAAAATTCTAGAATATACAATTGTTAAAGGCTACGATTATCTCAAAAATATGAATAAAAAAAATATATCTTTAGATTATTTTAATAAAAAATTTAAATATCATATAAGCAATTTTTCAGTAAATAAAAATAAAAAAAAATTAACTTGGATATGTCATTGTTTTAGAGCAGACAACTTTATTGAAAGTTTCATTCAAAATTTTCTAGATCAAGAAGGTCAAAATAGAATACAATTATACATTTCTAATATAGTAAATTCACACGATAAAAATACTACAAATGAGTTCATATCGAAAATAGGTAAAAAATATGAAAATATTAAAGTATTTAATTTAGAAAAAAACGAGCAATTATATGATACTTGGAACATCTGCATTAAAAATACCGATACCGAATATGTGACTTTGACTAATATTAGTGATAGATATATGAAAGATTATTCTAATATATTTATTAAATTTTTAGATAATACACCTGCGTGTGACATTGCTATTTCTAGTTACATAATCAGTCCAAATTTTATAGAAAGATATTGTAAAGATTCTCAAGGAATTACTAAATTAAGTAATAACTATAATAAACAAATAGATAATAATGTAGTAAATCAAAATAATATGATAAATTCATGTCCAGTATGGAGAAAAAAAATACATGATTTTATAGGATATTTTGATGTTAAAAAAAAAACTTCTTATTATGATTGTGAAATTTGGCTAAAAGCTTTAGATAACAATTTTAATATAATATTTATTGATACAGCTGACCCTTTGTATATTCATTATAATATTATAAATCATTCTTATTAAAATTTAAAAATCGTAGAATTCTTTTTTTAAATTTAATAATTAATATGAAATTTTTTAAAAATAATACTAAGGAAAAATATAAGTATTTAAATAAAAATTGTGATCAAAAAATTGATACAACTAAAATTTATAACAAAGAACAATTTAGAAATATATGTAAAAATAATTTAGAATTATTGAAAAATATTATAATTCCTAATATACCTTTAGAATCCTTTTATGAAACAATATTTATTGAATTTAGAATATTTAGTCATTTTGAATATTTAATAAGAAACACAATATTGAAATTACCTAATTGGGCACATACTGTGGTATGTGGTAATAAAAATTATGATTTTCTAAATGATATTTGTATAAAAATATCACCAAATATAAAAATTATTAAATTAGATATTGACAATTTAGATACTTCTAATTATAGTAAACTTTTAATGAATAAAAATTTTTGGAACAACTTTAATGGTGAAAAATTATTATTATATCAAGAAGATTCATTTTTATTTCATAACGATATTGAAAAATTTTTAAAATATGATTTTATAGGAGCACCTTGGCCATTTTATATGGACCAAAATATAAATCAAAAAGAGTATGGTGTAGGTAATGGGGGATTCTCTTTACGATCAAAATCCAAATTAATTGAATGTATAGATAAGATAGATTGGAAAAAAGATTTAACAATTGGATTTTATGTTTCAAAATATATGAAAAAAACAAATAATTTTATTATCCCTGAAGATGTTTTTTTTTCAAAATCTTTATTGGAAAAAAATATAGGTATACTTGCTACTAGAAATATAGGTTTACAATTTTCTCAAGAATCCGTAAAAGGAAATAAACCATTGGGTGGTCACCAATGGTGGAGATGGAATCATATCAACGGAATTATTAATTTTGTTTATAAAACAATATATCTACAAGATCACTTATTCTATTTAAAATCTTCTCATAGAGGTGGTTGGAAATCAATAATAGAATATGGTTTAAAAAAAAAAATAATAAACATTAATAATAAAAATTTAAATAACGTAAGCATTATAGATTGCTGTGAAAGCTATTTTGTATGGAATAATAATGTCATTAGTAAAGAATGGTATGGTATTACACACTTTACACATGATGTTCCATCACATTTAAATAAGTGCCATATTGATAGTTTCATACATAATCCGAATTTTTTACAATCACTATCATATTGTAAAGGTATTATAGTTTTATCTAAATATATGAAACTATATTTTGAAGAATTATATATATTCAAAAATATTCCTATATTTTTCATAAAACATCCAATTGGTAATATAAATAATAAATTCAAAATAAATAATTTTCTTTCTATAAATACTTATAATTTAGTATTAGTAGGTCAACAATTACGAAAATATACGGATTTTATAAAGATTCAAAATACTAAAATAGTAAATAGTAAGATTTGGTTAAGTGGGATAAAAGATAAAAAAGTAAGAGATTATAGACTATATAATGATCTTAAAAGTAATAATATTGTATCAAATAAAGATGACTTTCATAATATTATAAAAAATATAGAAAATAAATATCTAAATGATTTTAAAGAATATGATAATATAATTACCACAAATATATTAATAATTCCATTATATAATTCTTCTGCTAATAATGCTATTTTAGAAATTATAGAAACAAATATTCCTGCGTTTGTTACAAGACTTCCTGCTACAGAAGAATATTTAGGAAAAGATTACCCTATGTTTTATAAAGATGTAAGTGAAATAAATACTATTTTATCCGATAGGGCATTATTTAATAATAAATATAGAGATACTCATAAATATTTAATTAATATGGATAAATCAGATCTAAGATTCAATAAATTTTATTCAGATTTACTAAAAATAATTAATAACTGTTTTTAAACAACAATAAAAATAATAATATTTATATAATACAAAGTATTATATGAGTAATTTAAATAAAAACAGAGAAAAAATTTCAGAAGCCCTTCAAGCAGCTAAAGAAATCACTAAATTACAAAAAGTTTATATTCATCCTAATAGAAAACTATCAGAAAAAAAAAAGAAATTCTGTCGCTGCGTCCTACATGTTGCTAAAAATAATCCTCGATGGTGTAATCGAGAAAAAACCTGGAATAAGAAAACGTTGGATGGTAAAATAAAAAAAGATCCCAGAGGTAAATGTTACCATCCCTATGCGACTTGTGCTAAAAGTGTCGGTACAACTACAGGTGGTAAATCATGTGGTTATGTATTTAAAAATCAAGGAAGCATAATAAGCAAAATACCTTTAGAAGAATTAATTGCCTATGCTTTACTAAATTACGATCTTATAAATAAATGGGCAAGTGAAAAAAATTTACCCGACTTAGGCACTATATTGAGTAAGGATAACCTTGATGAATTTTTTTTACGGGGATATCTTTCAGACTGGTATTCGAAAAAATAAAAATAAAAAAACTTTAAAAATGTATATCTATTTTAATAATGAAATTTTTGGATAAATACCAAAAATACAAAACAGGGAATAATTTCAAAAACTATTTAAATTCATTAAATTCAGATAATATAAATAAAGACTTATTTTCATATAAACAAACTTTTGAAAAATTCTACATAACTAAGGAAATAATAATTAAAAATTATAATTCGGTAGAAAATATTAAAGCTATTACATATTATACTTTTAATGGTAACTTTAGTGTCCCATTCACAATAAATAAATATAAATCCTATTATCATATTTTATTTGAATATCCCATTGAATTCGACTCTCTAGAAATACATTGTTCTGACCCTATTAACAAATTAAATATTAGTATTATAAATCCTATAAAGAAAAAATGTAAATTACTAGTAGTCGGAATATTTAAAAAATTATCAAATACGCAACAGATAAATTTTATTGATTTAGTATCAAGATTAGATAATTATGTAGATAATATGAAATGTGTTTTAATAACTAATGATTCAATCGAAAAAGATTATCGTTATTTAAAAGATTGTAATAAGATTGAAATTATTAATTTAAAATTAAACACAAAAGATAAAAGATCAGTTTCTAAAGACAAGACATTTAAACCCATATATAATAACAAAATGTATCAATATACAACCTATCAATATTTGTCATTTTTAAGGAATCTATATATTAAAGAAATAAAAAAAGACAAATATCGAGAGTATCAATATGTTCTTGTAATTGATCCGGATTTAAATAGTAAAATATCTTGTATAGGAATTTTGGATAGTATTGATTTACTTACGATAGAGAATTATGGAGTATCCGCAAATGGTTTAGGGAAAAATAATATGTATTATGATAAATTTGCGCTGAGAATAACTACAGAGAATGTAAAAAACTTAGAATACAGTAGTAAAAAATTTCCTAATATATTCAATTATTGGAATTACCTCAATAAAACAAATAATATTAAACAAATTTCTCACCCTATTAAAACTATATCTTCTTTTGGTGGTATATGTATTTACAATTTAAACTATATTAAAAAAAATAATATTAAATATGATGTTGAGTCGGAAGACTGTGAACATATCGGGTTTAATAGACATTTTGATCAGATTATATTGAATCCCAAAATGCTATACTTATATGGAACAAATATTATAGATCAAAATATGTTAATAAGTCAATATAATAGCAAATAAATATTTTAAATATTTAAACTTTACTTTGAAAATTTGATTGATATCAGCTTTTCAAATTAAATATTAACAATAATGGATTCTAATCAAAAAAGTCTTTACTCCCGCCAAATAGGAACTATTGGTTTAGAAACTCAACAAAAACTATCTCAACTTCGAGTTTTTGTTTATGGTTTAGATAGTATTGGATTTGAAGTTGTCAAATGTTTAACACTTATGGGTGTTAAAAAAATATATATTTGCCCCGTTGTTAATTCTAAGAAAAAATACCATATAGGTAGAAATTTTCACCTCCGTTCTGAAGAGGATTTAAAAAATATTAACCAATATAGTGTCGAATATTTCTCCCAACTCAATCCTTATGTAGAATTCGAAGTCATCAGTTTAGGACAATTTAAAGACCAGGATATTGATGTGTTTATTCAAACTAAATTAGATCGATCTAAACCAGAACAAATAGCCAAATATTGTTCACAAAAGAGTATTAAATATATTTTAGGTATTAATATATCCTATTCGGGTCTAATTTTCTGTGATTTTGGCCCCAATCATTTAGTTACTGATTGGGATGGTGAAAGAAGGAAGCATTCTTTTGTCCTAGGATATGAAAATAGAGATAATGCTACTTATCTTAAACTAGATGATCCCGAACACCAATTTTATCCCGGAATTCAATTTACTTTTAATATATCAGAAAGTTCCCTTTTTAAAATAACATCTTTATCTGATGATTGGGTTAAGATAGATAAATATTTAGATATTGCATATCTTTCAAAAATTCAAAATTTAAATATCGAGGAATTTAAACCACAGAGATTACTCAATCATATTTCATTAGAACAATATCTTAAAAAAGTTAATATTCCCGAAATTCAATTTAATATTACATCAGTGGAAAAATCAAAGGGACTCATCGCTGATTTTAAAAGGGTTATTTCTAATCCTAGTCTTATTGGTAAAAGTAGTATTGATTTACCTTTTCTCTATAATACTAAATACGAGTTATCTCCCTTAGGTATGGCAATTGGAAGTATTGTAGCAGGAGAAGTAATGAAAGTAACCGGCAAATATACTCCTATATCACAGGATTTTCTTATAGATTATAGTGAACTTAAACCAATTCCTAAAGAATTATACCAAACAGTTAAAAATAGGGAATATGAAGACCTGTATCGATTGTTATCTAAAAAAATTATTAAAAATTTAGATAAATCAAATATATTCATTGCTGGGTGTGGTGCCCTGGGTTGTGAATATCTTAAAGCACTAAGTATGTTGGATGTAGCTAGAATAAATACTAAAAGAAAATATCAAAGTTCTAAAATAACGGTAACTGACATGGACCACATTGAATTATCTAATCTCAATAGACAGTTCTTATTTGGACAAGGAGATATAGGTAAATCGAAATCCCAAACAGCAAGTAGTAAAATTAAACATTATCACCCTACTATTAATATTCAGTCTTATGATAAAATTATTAATACTAGCACTGAAACATTCTTTAATCGTAAATTTTGGCAAAAACAAGATTTAATTATAAATGCTTTGGACAATATATCTGCTAGACAATTTATTGATAATAAATGCGTAATTCACGATAAGTCATTATTTGAAGCAGGAACACTTGGTAATAAATGTAATATTCAATTGATTATTCCAAAACAAACCAAAACATATTCCGAAACACAGGATCCTCCTGAAAAATCTATTCCTATGTGTACTATTAAAAATTTTCCATATAAAATAGAACATTGTATCGAATGGTCAATGGAAGTATTTCATACCTATTTACATGATTTTATCATTGATTTACGGGAATATTCATTGGGAGAGAAACATTTCAGAGAATATTTATCCGGGATAGATAATAATAATATTATTAATCAAAAATTAGATAATCTTATTCTATTGACACGATCCGTTTCTGTATATGGAATTCAAAATGGATTAATACGGTTTAGTTGCCTGCTTTTTCAAAAGCTATTTCTTAATCCTATTGAGCAGATACTTCATTCTTTTCCCAAAAATCATAAAAATAGTGAAGGAGGTCTATTTTGGTCAGGAAATAAAATAGCTCCTATGATAATTAATATAGCTAATCAACCCCAATTATATCTACAATTTGTCCAATACTTTACGAGACTACTAAGTGAATGTATCGGATACCAGGCTACATTTTTACCAGACATAATTAAAATAGAAGATGTTCTTTCTATTCCCTTGAAAAAATTTGTCCCAGATAGTAGTTATCAATTTAAAATTAAAGATTCTGATAAAGTAACAGAAGGTGTGAAAATAGATAATTTAGGGGATGTTATTAATCATAAGCATCATGAATTATTCAAATACAAAATATTTGCCAATAATAAATTTCAACCCATATCGTTCGAAAAAGACAATGACTTAAATGGACATATTAAATTAATTACCAATATTAGTAATTTAAGAGCCGTTGCATATTCTATATCTCAAACTAACCATTTAGAGTGTAAATTAATTGCTGGTAAAGTTATACCGGCATTATCAACAACCACAACTTTGGTAACTTCTCTTGGTATTTTAGAACTGTTAAAGTATTTTCATTATGATGGTAAATCTAAGCATCTTTCTGATCATTTTATTAATATGGGTATAAATACTTATTTACAATCAGATCCCCAAAGGGTTAATAAAATTACAAGTGGTAAACTTCATCCTGTATATGGTTGTCCAGTAAAAGTATATCCAGAAACTCTCAGTATTTGGGATAAGAAAATAATTAGTAAAAAATTAGATAGAGTTTATAATATATTAGATTTAGTAACGTTTATAGAAGACCAATATGATTTTAGTATTGATATGTTAACCATGGAAGATAATATATTATATTCCAAACATAGTGCTGTTCAGGAAAATAGAGTGTTATTAAGCCAATATACCTTTTTGGAAAAACCTTCATCAGAATATCTTGAAATAACTGTGGCAGCTTTTTCAGAAGAGGGTATGCCTATTATAATTCCTAAAATATTATATTGTTGGGATTTATAATTTGAAAATTAAAAAATTTGATATATTCGTATTTTTTTTGATAATAATTATAAACATATATAATAAAATGTTTCGAAGGTTATTTTTAGGTAAAAAATCAAACCCAATAATTTTAGGTAGATGGGGAAGAGGAAGTGAATTTCAAGAAAGTGTTAAATCTACTTGGACAAATTCTGATCATTGTGGAGATATTATTTGTGGTAAACCCAAAAATGTAAAGGATATAATTAATAATGAACTGACTATTGAAAAACTAAATAAAAAACTAAATAAAAAAAATAATAGTGAATTGAAATAAATCCATTTAAAAATTATATAATAATAATAAGTTAATGGATTTAGAAGAATTGGAAAATTTTTTAACGGATATTCATCAAAATATTCAAAAAATCAATAAAGGAAATGTAGCTAATTATATTCCAGAATTAGGAAAAGTCAACCCTGATTTATTTGGGATTTCAGTATGCACTTCTTCAGGTAAAATTATAGAAATTGGAAATACTGACATTGATTTTTGTCTTCAATCAACATCAAAACCTTTTTCTTATTGTATTGCTCGCGAAAAATTAGGCAGAAATAAAGTTCATTCTCATGTTGGATATGAACCCAGTGGTCAAGCATTTAACGCATTTGTTCTTAATAAACAGGGACTTCCACATAATCCTATGATTAACGCAGGGGCTATAATGATAGCATCTTTATTAGAACCCGATAAAGAACCTTCTGAAAGGTTTAATTTAATAAAAGACTCTTATTCGAATATAGCAGGTAATTTAGGTAAAATTGGTTTTGATAATAGTGTATTTCTTTCTGAAAAACAGCACGCTGATAGAAATATGTCTTTAGCTTATTACATGCGTGAAAATGGTGCTTTTAATGGACTTATTTCTCCTAATAAAATTCAGGAACATTTAGACCTATATTTCCAATGTTGCTCTATATTAATTAATTGTAAAATAGGTGCTATAATGAGTGCTACTCTTGCTAATGGTGGTATATGTCCGATAAATAATAAAAAAATTTTTAATATAGATACTATAAAAGACTGTTTGACACTTATGTATGGTTGTGGTATGTATGATTATAGTGGTCAATTTGCATTTGAAATAGGACTCCCTGCCAAATCAGGAGTAAGTGGATGTATTATGTTAGTTATTCCAAATAAAATGGGAGTTTGTATTTGGTCTCCTCCTTTAGATGAACAAGGTAATAGTGTAAGAGGGATCAAAGTATGTGAAGAAATTGTCGAAAAATATAATTATCATATATTCGGTAAAATTGTAAAAAATAAATTGGAATTAGATGATTTATCGGAGGAATCATTAATACATCAATCTATTACAGCCGCCTCATCTAATAATTTGGAAATAATGACTAGTTTAATTGGAAAAGTAGATTTTAATAAGGGAGATTATGATAAACGGACACCTCTTCATCTTGCTTCAACTGAAGGACATGTTAAAATGGTTAAATTTTTATTAGAAAATAAAGTTAATAAATCTCCACGAGATAGATGGGATAATACCCCATTATTAAATATTAAAAATAAGGAGGGTGATAATTTCAATACAATACGTCAACTATTACAAGAGGAATAGGATATTAGAAATGTTTGTTTTGTTCAGCTTTTACAAAAGAACATAAAATAGTATATTTTTTTAAATATAAAAAATACTTAAAATTTTATAATATTATATATATTAATGGATAAAACAAATAATATTTTAAAAAACAAAGCTACATCAAGAATAGGAGGAAAAGGTAGTCAAAGAAGAAGAAAAAAATTTGTTAGAAAAAAAATAACAGATAAACAAAAAGATCTATTAAAGAAAAAAATAAATGATATTAATAAAAAGATTTTATCTCTGAATAACAATAATTACAAAAAATTAAGAGATTTTATAGATGGCTTAATTAACGATTATATTACTGATTTACAGCGATCTGATGTAAATAATAATGAACAATTTAATTATTCTAGTATAAAAAAATATGGTGCAGGTTTTATATATAAATATTTTTTTTATCCTATTAATAATGAAAAAATTTTAATTAAAACAGATATTTATCCATTTTTAAAAAAGAATTTCAAAAAATCAGGCCAAGATTTATTTCAAAAATTGATTGATTCGATTGATCAGATATTGGTTAAAAAAGAGTATGATATTAATTTAGAAAATGAAAAGTATGATGAAGAATTATTTAACCGTGCTTTAAATTTTTTTAATATTCAGTCAGATAAAAAAGTTCATTTTAAAGATATAAGATCAAAATATAGAGAATATATTGACTCTAATATAAAAGATGACCTAGGAAATGATTTATATGATAAAGATAGATGCAGTAAATATTTTAGTATTTTAAGCAAACAATATAATGATTACTTAAAGTCAAATTAACGTATAATAAATAATACTTTAGAATGAATATTAATTTCCCATCAATGCAACCTGAAATTCTAGAAGAATTATCCTATATATATAATGAATTAAGAGATTTAAAAAATTACAATAAAAATATTATAGAGGAGAACAATAAATTAAAAATGAAAATAAATGATCAAAATAGAAAATTAGACATCGTTCATCGCTTATTTAATACATATAGTAAAATAGTGTCTGAAAATTCTAGGAAAATTGAGAAAGTTTCGGATAAAAAAACCAAACAATTAGACCTCTTACAAAAAATAAAAAATTTAGAAAATGAATTGTATATTACTAAATTATCTAAAAGTAATTCCACAGATATTGGTAATATTTTTAATAATTTAGTTAATCAGTAAAAAAAATTAGGTATTATATTTGGATAAATAATATCTTATTTTGTAATCAGTCTTGGTCCAACCGTCATTGTTTCAAGTTCTTGAATGAATAATTTCATAGCATATGGAATTCTAACTTCTGAAAAATTGGAAAAATTATTACAATTTTTACATTTATAAATATCTTCTTCTTTATTCACAGCAGCTAATAATCCACATTGCTTACAAGTAAACATTCTAAAATTGTCAGACCTATCTTGTAGAGTTTCTTTTAAAAATTGAGCAGCTCCATGTGATAGAATACAATCCCTTTCCATTTCTCCAAACCTCAAACCTCCATCTCTAGCTCTACCCTCCGCTGGTTGTCTTGTTAATACAACATTAGGTCCTGTAGCTCTTGAGTGATATTTATCTTCAACCATATGTTTTAATCTCTGATAATAAGTAGGTCCAATATAAATTGAAACTTTTAATTGTTTACCAGTTCGTCCATTATAAAGAATTTCATTACCTTGACTATGATATCCATAATGTTCTAATATTTTCCCCAAATTCCCCAAATTTTTCTCTGAAAAACTAGTAGCATCTCCAATTTTACCAATAACACTACCCGTTTTTCCCATAATGCATTCTACAACTTGTCCAATAGTCATTCTACTTGGAACAGCATGTGGGTTCATGATAATATCTGGAACTAATCCTTCTTTAGAAAATGGCATATCTTCTTGATTATAAATAATTCCCACAGTCCCTTTTTGCCCATGTCTACTTGAAAATTTATCACCAATTGTAGGATATCTATTGGACCTTACTCTGATTTTTACAAATTTATATCCATCACCATTTCTGGAAACTAAAACCTTATCAATATACCCAGATTCATTCGGTCGAATAGCTGTGCTAGAACATTTATAAAATTTTTGATTAGATGATTTACCCTTGATTGGAACAATTTTTCCAATAATTATATTATTTTCTTTTACTTTACTATTAAGTTTAGCGAAACCATTTTCATCCAATTTACTATAATCTTTCCCTTTCATTCCAATAGTATTGTGCTGATCAGGTCGCGTGAATAAATCTTGAACCTGAATACCTCCAGATTGAGATTTTCTCTCCTCAGATTTATAAGTCCTATAAAATACTGAATGAAATAGCCCACGTTGAATAGCATTAGCATTCATAATTACAGAATCCTCTTGATTATATCCAGAATAAGAAGCAATTGCTACTATTGCGTTAATTCCTGCTGGTAAATTATTACTAGGGAGGTATTTAATCATACGATTATTTACAATTGGTAACTGAGAATAGGATAACACATGAGCCAATGTATCCATTCGATACCTATAATTTGTAGCGTAAATTCCCATAGCTTGTTTACCCATAGCTGATTGATATGTATTTCTAGGAGATTGATTATGATCTGAAAAAGGAATAATAGATGCCATAACTCCTGTTTGTAGTGATGGGTGAATTTCACAATGAGTATATTTATATTTTATTACTTTATTATCCAAATTCTTAATTTTATCATTATTAATTGCCACCATACAATTGTCTTCTTCTTGTACATCTAAATATTCTATAACTCCTTCATTAATTGTTGGTATACTTCTATTATTTTTATAATTTAGACTACCACAAAGGAAGTGCTTCCATGAAATATTCTTCTTTTTCAATTGCTCTATATGTTTTTTAGTCATTCTAAATTTGTTTTCATCTAAGATGTAAATTGGTCGAGAACATCTACCAGCATCTGTATAAATTTCGATACTATTTTTATATATATTCCATATGATAGATACGTAAATATTTATAATACTTTTTCTACGCAACGATCTAAGATGATTTACTATTTTTTTAGGTTCATTCGTAACCATCATCCAATTACCATTTATAAATATTTTCGCATATCCTTTTATACTAGAAGGGTCATTATCATCCAGTAAAATTGTAGATAATGATTTAAGTATAGATACGATTGGTTCAATGTCACTATATCCTGTCACATAACATGATAACGCTAAGTTTTTAACTACACCTACCGAACCACCTTCAGGTGTTTCAGATGGACAAATTCTCATAAATTGTGTCGAATGTAATTTTCTTGGAGCAACTAATTTAGAGGTTTTTTCCATAGGAGTATTTACTCTTCTTAAATGAGACAATGTTGAATTATAAGTTAATCTACTTAAAACTTGAGCTATACCCTGCTTGTTTAACATTGATTTTAGACCCCAATTACCTGTAGCCAACGCATATTTTAATCCAGTGGTAATAGTGCTTGCTTTGAGACATTTATAAATATTTGACATATTCAAAATTTCACAGAAATTTTTTGTAGCACGCCAAGAACCGTTAGAAAATTCTTTATTAATTTGGGTTTTCATATCTTTGATTAATTTTGTAAAATATTGTCTAAATAAGTTTGACATTAATATACCCGCAGTATCAACTCTTTTATTACTATAAGAATCTCTATCATCATATGCTCTTTTCTTTAGAAAAACATCAAGTAAATTACGGACCATTAACCCCAGGAAAAATATTTTTTTAGTGTTATTGTTGCCCAAATGAGGAAGAAAATCATTTTTAATTATGTCGTTTAAATATGTTATTCTACGTTGCTGTTCAGTTTGGTCTCTGTTATATCCCATCATATTTACATATTTTGCTAAATATTCTCTTGCTACATCTTTATTTTTAACACAATTAGTTTCTTCTAATGATCCCCTTAATAATTGATAATATACAAATTTATCTTTATCATCTAAATCATATAATATATAGTTCATAATATCTTGATCTGATTCAACGCCAAGTGCTCTAAACATAATGAAAAGCGGAATATCTGTTTTAATATGTGGAACTGATACTTTTATAACTTCACCATGTACTGTAACTTTTCTTGATAATTTAACTTGAACATTTTTAGGGGTTAATATTTTTTTATCAGGAATAGATTTAATTTCACATATATGTGAATATTTAGATTGTTGTTTAGAACTTTTAAAAACATACATTTTATTTTCAGCTACTCTCTCTTGGGAAACAATTACTTTTTCACTCCCATTAATTATAAAATATCCACCTTCATCGTATTCACATTCTTCATAATCTATTGGTTTTTTATTATTTTTATTGGATAAAATACACCCATTTGAATATAACATAATTGGTATTCTACCTAAATTAATGTTTTTAAGAGTGATTTTACTCGACTCTTTACAATTTACAAAACCTTCTCCATAATATTCTTTTGTTTTAAAACCAACAGTAACATATAAATTAGAGGCATACGTAAAATTCCTCAATCTTGCTTCATTTGGATACATTAATTTTTTTCTACCATTATTTTCATGAATGCTAGGTGGAGTCATATGTTGTTTATTAATTTCAATTTCCAATTCATATTTATGTCTTTTTACTGGAAATTTTTTAATAATAATATTATTAGCTATAAAATTTTTAATTTTATCATTAAGCAATTCCTGATCTTTATTATCACTATTTAATTGTGATCCCAAATCTAATTTTTTTATTTTGGTTTCTGTTTTACTAATATTTTTAATAATATCTTCAATATGATTAATCAATTCTTCATCTAATTGATATTCCGTCCATTGGAATAATTCACTACAAAATTTTAATTCTTTTTTAGTTAAGTTATGTTTTGGAGATAACATATAAAACAACTGTTGATCTATATAGTTATAATTCAAAACAATAGGATTAAACTGTGAAATAACATTAGGTAATCCTCTGTTCAAAAATTCATTAAATGAATCCAATTGATGTTGAACTAAAAAATTTTTTCTTGTTATTAATGTTTTAACTACATCCCAAGTATCAATATCCCATTCAAATTTATCATTAGTATTAGACATTATTAATTAAATATTTAAATTATTAATTTTAAATAATATTGAATCAAATTTTTTTAAGTGATATTCATTTAACTTAAATTTCTGGAAATTCAAAAATATATAAAAGTTTTCAGGCTATAATTTAATAATGCCCTATAGAAAAAATTATTCCAGAAAAAATGATAGATATAATGACCGATACAATGACCAATTCAATAATAGATACAATGACAGATACAATGACAGATTCAATGACCAATTCAATGATAGATTCAATGACCGATTCAATGATAGATTAAATGATCGATACCATGACAATTGGGATAATAGAGATTTTGATAGACTAAGAAATTGGGATAATAATATGAACAATAATGGGTATCATGATTCAAGGCAAATAAATGATTATAATTTTACTAGGAATAATAAACATAACAATGTTCAACAATATTATAATGATCCAAATTTAAGATATATTCATCCAAATGAAAGGAATAATGTTTTATATAGAAATAATTATGGTTATCCCAGAATAAATATACCCAATATGAACAATCCTATAATGAATAATCCCACAATGAACAATCCCACAATGAACAATCCCTTAATAAACAATCCGCGAATTAATAATAGTAATTTAAATAATCTCAAAAATGATATTTGGAAAAAAAATCCAACATGGTTTAGAAATGATATTCCGAAAAACCCTTCTAATATTTCCAACCCAATAAATCGCAATATATCTGTTCAAACAGATGAAGTTCATAAACCTTTTATTTGGGGTGATAAAAAATATACAAATGATATGATTAAACAACAAGAAACAGATTTATCAAAAATGATTAAATCAATAGATTCTAGTATAAATGAAATTTTTAAAAATAAACAAAATACAGATACAACTAATACTAAATCAGATAATAGTACTTCGACTAACACTTCTATAAATAATGAAAATGTAGAAAACGATGAAGAAAATATGGAATTTGAAATATTAGAGGAAAATATTGAGTCAATATCTGATTTGATTAATTTAGGTATGTTATACGAAACTAAATATAAGGATGTTAAAAAAATATTTAGTTTAGATTTGAAAATACTTAATAATATGATCGAACCTTTAACCGAATTAAATAATTTAATTGGATTACTAAAGGTTAAAAAACAATTATTTGACCAAATTATATTTTATTTACAATCTTTAGACAATAAAAATTTTGATATGTTACATACTGTTATTGCTGGTTCTCCAGGAACAGGTAAAACTGAATTAGCTAAAATAATATCAAAAATTTACAATAAAATGGGTATTCTTTCTAAAGGAACTTTTAATTCAGTTAAAAGAAGTGATTTAATTGGAGGTTATTTGGGTCAAACAGCTATTAAAACACAAAAAGTTTTGGATGAAGCTAAAGGAGGTGTTTTATTTATAGATGAGGCATATTCTTTAGGAAACAAAGAAGGAAAAGACAGTTTTTCAAAGGAATGTATTGATACATTAACTGCTTTTTTAACTGAAGAAAAAGAAGATTTTATCTGTATAATTGCCGGATATAATGACGATTTAGATAAATGTTTTTTTTCACATAATAGTGGTTTAAAAAGAAGATTCAATTGGAAATTTACTATTGATAAATATAGTCCAAATGATCTTAGGAGTATTTTTATTAAAAAAATATATGATTATCAATGGGAAATTAAAAGTGAAGAAGATATATCAATAGATTTATTCGAAAACAATAGGGATTTATTTGAGTTTAATGGTGGGGATATGGAAACTTTATTTCAAAAATGCAAAATGTCACATTCATTGAGAGTATTAAAATCACACCCTTCTGAAAAAAAAATTATAAATAAATTAGATTTAATAAAGGGATTAGAAACCTTTAAAGATATAAAAGATATTAAAAAAGATAATAATTTTCATCAATTAATGTACACATAATTAGTATAATTATATAAATTAGTATAATTATATATATTTTTTTGTTGCTATTTATTAGTGTAATGAGTAGAAAAAAAATTTATTTTTCATCGAATCATACAAATAATAGAGACTTTGATAGTAACACTGTTATTATTAAAAAAAAATCAAACCCAAGGGCGGAAAAACCGAATAGGGTTCATAAAAAAATTTCGAAGAAAAATTTAGATCTAATAAATAATTCTAATTTAATAAAAAAAAAAAAATTTAGATCTGCTAAGCGTATTAAATCTTCTAAGCGTATCAGATCTTCTAAGCGTATTAGATCTGCTAAAAAAAATTTTATTAATATAGGAAAAAACATGATGGATGATAAAAATAGTCATAAAAATACAACTATAAATAAATTTATTAATAAACCAAAGATTGTTAATAAAAGTAAAAGTATTAATACATCTACTATTAATAATAAACCAAAGATTGTTAATAAACCTAAAAGTGTTAATACACCAACGATTATTAACAAAAATAAAAGTATTAATACATCTACTATTAATAATAAACCAAAGATTGTTAATAAACCAACTATTAATAATACACCAAAGATTGTTAATAAACCTAAAAGTGTTAATACATCTACTATTAATACACCAACTATTAATAATAAACCTAAGATTGCTAATAAACCTAAAAGTATTAACAAAAATAAAAGTATTAATACACCAACGATTGTTAATAAACCTAAAAGTATTAATAAACCAACTATTATAAATAAACATAAAAGTGTTAATAAAAAACAAAATAATTTAACTTCGATAAGATATTATGAACAAAAACCTATTGATAAGAATATTGATATAGATTTAGTTTCTGTATCTATTTTAAAAAATAAATTAAATTTTGATAATGAATTAGTTTCAGAGAATGCTCCTAAAAAATTAATTAAAGATTTATTTTTAATGCTAAATGACAATTCCATTCGAATAAAACATACTTGACTTAAAGAATTTAACTACATAAGAATGTGCGCATTATTAATAATAATTATGACAATGATCGATGACTATTTATCCCTTCAAGATCAATATGAAAAAAAATATGGAGAAAAAACTATAGTGTTGTATGAATGTGGGCAATTTTTTGAAATATATGGAGTAGTAAATGATCAAGAAAAAAGTGGAAGAATATATGAAATATCTGATTTAACTAACTTAAGTGTATCAAAAAAAGGTAGTAAATATGCTCCAATATCTAGAAAAAACCCTCTTATGGCAGGATTTCCTAATCATTCCTATGAAAAATGGAAAAATATATTATTAAAACATAATTATACAATTATTAAAATAGAACAAGATAGTCATGGGACTAAAAATCCAAAAAGAGCAGTAACTGAAATTATTTCACCAGGACTTAATGTAGAATCTCATTCTTTTAATAACTATTTATTATCTATTTATTTAGAAGAAAGTACCTATAAAAATAAACCTATTCTTCTTTCTGGTGTTTCAACTATTGATATTACTACAGGTGAAAATATTATTTATGAAATCAAATCAAAACCTGATGACTATAATTATGTATTGGATGAATTATTTAGATTTATCAGAACATATAATCCAGCTGAAATCATTATTAATACAGAAAATTTATCATTAACTGAAAACTATGTAATAAAATATCTTGAAATAGAAGGATTTAATTTACATTATAATAACTATAAGCAATCTAAATATTTATTAGAAAACAAATATCGTAAAAAATTACTTGATAAATTATTCCCTAATCATGGATTACTATGTGCTGAAGAATATTTAGATATTAATCATTTACCATTTGGTACATCTAGTTATATTTTTCTATTACAATTTAGTTATGATCATAATGAAACAGTAATACATAAATTAACGAAGCCTAAAATTTGGCAATCCAACGATTATTTAATTTTATCATATGATTCAATTAGTCAATTAAACGTTTTACCTGACAAAAATCTTAAAACTTCTAGTAAATATGACTCGTTATGGAGTTTACTAGATAAAACAAGTACAACATTGGGGAGAAGATTTTTAAGGGAATCATTGTTGAATCCTATTTTAGATCCCATCGAATTAAATAAAAGATATAGATTAATAGAATTACTTTTATCGAAACATAATGGGTGTCATATATATTCATATATTGAGAATTATCTCCAAAAAATATTTGATATAGAAAGATTACATAGAAGAATGACTATTGGATTATTAGAACCAAAGGCTTTTACTAATTTAGATATTTCGTATCAATTTATTATCCAATTAATTGATTTTATTACAAATAGTATTACTAACGAAGATTTATTGAGCATTCTTCCACAAAATAATACTATATTACAATTTAAAGAATTCATAAATGATTATACTTCTAAACTAAATATGGAAATAGTATCAAGATTTACACAAAATAACATCAAAACTTCTATATTCAGAGATGGGTTGTATCCTAAAATTGACCAAATTCAGATAAAAATACAACAATTAAAATTATTTTTTACTAATTTGAGGAAATATTTTTCTGAAATTACAGGATTAGATTTTAAATCAATTGAATTAAAGGAAACTGATAAAGAAGGACACTTTATTTCCCTAACTAAAAATAGAGGACAATTATTAAAGGATAAACTTAAAGACATTAAAACTATCAATATTAAAATAGATAATGATAACACTATTACTATAAATGTATCTGAACTAAATTTTAGAAACTTATCAACTACTTCAAAAATCACATGCCCAGAAATCAAAAAATATTCTGAAAAACTTAATTTTCAATATAGTAAATTATCCAAAAAATGCCTAATTCAATTTAAAGAATTGTTATCGGAGTATGATAAAAAATATTCCAAAATATTAAATAACGTAGTACATTTTATTTCTTATATTGATTTCGTTAAAAGTAATTCCAAATGTACAATACAATATAATTATCATCGACCCTATATTAAAAAATCTGAATTAAATAATAGTTACATTAAGGCCGATAATTTGAGACACCCTATTATTGAAAAAATTAATGATTCTATAGAATATATTCCAAATGATGTGACTATAGGTACGGATAATAAAAATGGTATGCTTCTTTTTGGCGTGAACGCGGTAGGTAAATCTAGTTATATGAAAGCGATGGGTTTATCAATAATAATGGCACAATCAGGTATGTATGTTCCAGCTGAAAATTATCATTATCATCCATATAAAAATTTATTTACTAGAATTTCAGGTAATGATAATATTTTTAAGGGACAATCTACATTTGCCGTAGAAATGAGTGAACTAAGATCAATATTAAAACGAGCAGACAATAATAGTTTAATTTTGGGAGATGAATTATGTTCTGGAACAGAAACCACCTCAGGATTAGCTATAGTAGCTTCTGGAGTAATTTCTCTAAATAAAATAGGTAGTTCTTTTATTTTTGCTACACATTTACATCAATTATCTAATATGAATAGAATATTAGAACTTAAAAATGTAAATTATTATCATATGGAAACAATTTTTGATCAATCTACTGGGTCACTAATATACAATAGAAAAATTAAGAATGGTTCTGGTAACGCAATATATGGTTTAGAAGTGGCTAAAGCTATGGACCTAGATCCTGAATTTATACAAATGGCTAATACTATTAGACAAGAGATAATGGGTATAAAAAAAAATATTGTAAATAGAAAAACTTCTCAATACAATGCTTCTATTATAATTGATTCTTGTCAAATATGTCAAAAAGATACAGAAGAAGTTCATCATATTAAAGCACAAGAAATAGCTAATGAAAATAATATGATAGAACACCATCATAAAAATGTTAAACATAATTTAATACAGCTATGTCATCAATGTCATCAAGATGTTCATCATGGTAATTTAGTTATAAAGGGATACATACAAACATCTAACGGAAAAAAAGTAGATTATTATCGAGAGGAAAAGAAAAAAAAAATTAGAAAAAAAAAATTTAATAAAGAACAAGTAGAAATAATATTATCTTATAAAGAAATTACAAATTCAACTAAAAGCCAAGCAATAAGATTATTAGAACTCAATAATCAATTAAAAGTGTCAAATAATATAGTTAACCAAATATGGAACAATTCATATTTATAATAAATAAAACATTAGATATAATAACTCTTTTCTACTAATATATTAAATGTTAAATAACTTTAATTTCAATTCTAAATTTTTTACTGAGAAAATATTAAATAGTAACGAAAATATAAAACAAATATTATTTTTTTTAATAACACTATCAATGATAACTTTATTATTCGGATATGTAAAAGGTAATTTAATTAACTTAAGTGGATTATTTATATTGTTTATTATTGCCTATTTCATTTTTAACTTTTTTAAAATGAAATACAAGAAAAAAATGAAATTAGCTGGGAAAAAATTTGATCAACTAAATAAATCACATTTACTTACTAAATTATGTAAATCCAAATTAAGAAAAAAAAATATATGTCTCCAATATGAAAATGCTACTACCAATTATAATAAAATAAATGATATGTTATTAAAACAATATCGATAAAAATTTGACAATAATAATATTTAATTTCAGATTTATTAATAAAATGCCTAAAACAATGAAAGCATCGGATAAGATCTTAGAAATTTTAATGAGAATTGAATCTAAAGTTAATAAATTAGAGAAGAAAATTAATAATATGACAAACACTAATTCTACAGTTTCAAAAAATACGAGTACTAATAATAAAACGCAAAGTAATAAAAAAAAACTAATTATTAAAACTGGTAATGTACTATTGACAAGACATCCTAATGGATTAATAGTTTCTGGTGATACTTATGACAAAAGAGGCATTATCAAAAAATTTAGTGGTTGGTGGACTCCGGAATTTAAGGGTTGGACCGTGCGAGAAAATAAATATGTCGAAATAAAAAAAGAATTGGAGCTTTCTTCTAAAAGATTTACAGAAAAAATTAGTGACAAAGTTCTCAAAATTGAAGAATTTGATAAGAAAACGTCTGGTAATATGATTAATGCGGATACCAGCACTGATATAAATCTACCAGATGATTTTGATTTCATAAGCGATGATGACTAAATTCTAATAAAAATTAGTTTATTAAATTTATTTAAATTTTTATTTTATTTAAATTTATTTTATTTAAATTTATTCTATTAAATAAAATAATCCTAATATTAATGACAGATTTAGAGATAATAGCTCATCGAGGATCTTCTGGTTGTTATGGTGATAATAATTTGGAATCCATACAAAAAGCTATAAAAACTGGTTGTAGAATTATAGAAATAGATATTAGGTTAACTAGTGATAATATATTAGTTTTATGGCATGATTCAATAAAAAAAATAAATGGAAAAAATTTTATTATTGAACAAAATAAATATAGAGACATTTGTTGTGAAATTATTTCATTAAGAGAAATTGTTGAAAATACACCACAACATATCTTATTTTATTTAGATATTAAAGTAAATAATAATAATGAACAAATTTCCAAATATCTAAAGATTTTCTTAAAAGAATATATTAATAGGAATTTTATATTAGCATCTTTTGATTATTATTTTATAGAATCATTTCCGTTATTAGATAATATTAAATTAGGTATCATTTCGGAAGAATACGATGAAGATATTTTTGAAAAAAATATATCAAAAATTTCATATGTAATTTTAAATAGTAATTGTTTATCAAATAATAATATAAATAATTTAAAAACTCTATATAATGTAAAACTCTATGTATATACTGTAAATAATTATGACAATATCGAACCATATTTTAAAATAATAGATGGTGTAATTACCGATTACCCAGAAAAATTTATTAAATAATTTAAAATTGGCTAAATTAAATTTCTAGAAATCTATATAATTTTTATTTAAGTTAACATAAGACACTAATTATAGTAAATATTTTATAATTTTAAAATATTTATCATACTTTTTCTAAAACTATCAATAAGTATAAATATTAAGATATAATACATTCAATATGGATTTAATGAATATACCAAGGCCATTAGGAATTGAAAAATTTAAACATAGTGACGGTAATTTGTATACTCTTATGGAAGTAATACATATAAAAAAAAAAATAAAACAAATCATCTGTAATGCTAGAAAAAATTCTATTGAAGAAATTAATTTAAATAATTTATTAGATTACACTATATTGTTTGAACTTTATCATTATAATAATTTGGAGCAACCTGATAATTTAATTCATTTTTTTAACTATATTTTAGAATTATATTCTAGTTCTGAAAAGGATTTACCCCCAATTTACTTAACCAAAAAAGAATTCAATAATTTAAATTGTGTCAAATACGCGAAATGTGATAATTTTTTCCAAAATACTAATATTGAAAAATGTGAAAAGTGTCCTATTTGTATCAAAAATTTTACAAATAGTTCTAAAGTAATAGTTCTTAATTGTAAACATGTTTTTCACAAAACATGTCTTTCTAAATGGTTATTGAAAAAATCTAATAAATGCCCCATGTGTAAACAGGTAGTGTACTAAGCAACCGTATTTAATAAACTTTTACCATATGAACCACTTGATATACCCGCTGAATATTTTTTTTCTTTTTTATCATTATCAAAATTAAATTTAATATATGGTCCAACTTTTGAAGGAATTATAGGTGGCATCCCTTTATTTGCTCTTACCCAATCATTTTTTTTCACTAAATATCTATCCATCATTGTATAATTTGGAGAAAAATTATAAAGAACATCTCTTGCGAATGAAGCCGGAGCAGAAACACCATTCCAAACTTTTTTTATAGGTTCAGCAACCATGTCACCAACTTGTTCTCCAAACCATTTACCAGGATTTGAGAATAACGAAAAAGATTCTGTAGTTTTTTTCGAAAAAATAATTAACAATAAAATTATTGATAAAATTATAAAAAATGCTCTCATTATTATAATAATCAGATTATTTTTTTGATAATTCTATATTAAAGTTATAATTGGGGATAATTGTATTACTGATTTTATTATAGATAAAATATTTAATTATGGATCTGTTGTGGCTAAAAATATACCTGTTGTGGCTTAAAATATACCTGTTAGATAGATAAACTTGAAAAGGAAATTAAAATTTTAAAACAGTAATTAACTCGAAACTATCATAATTTTATTAGTTAATTATTGTTACCCTTGGTAATTAAAGAATTAAAATCCTCTTCTGCTAATTTCATTCCTATCCCCCCTGGACTAAACATGATATGTGTCTTAATAATGATATAATGATTAATTATTGTTTCCATAGTTTCTAATTCTCTTTTACTTCTATACATACTAGCTAATTCATTGGAATTAGTAGGTCCACCCCTTGTTAATCTAATATCCTTCACTTCTTGTATTTTTTCAGGAGTAATTATATCATCTGGTGATAATTGTATTTGTCCCCCTAAATAATATTTACCATTATAGTATGATTTTTTAGAATCAGCAATATATTTTGTAATAACTTTTTCCGGATCTTCGGAACATTCAGATGACATATCATCATACATTTTTTTTAATATTTCATCTTCTTGGGTTTTAAGCATTTGGATAAATTGCTGTAATTCCATTAAATTAGGATATTGTATATCAGCTGAATCATTGTCGGTTTTTGATTGGCTTCCCCCTATCAATTGATTAGAATAATTCAAATAGTTATGTAATATATGTTTTCCTTTTTGTGATTTTATATTTACCATTCTTTTTGATTTTGGATTATAAATTTTATTGAACATTATAAATTTAAATATATAATATAGTATTAAAAAAAATTTATAAATATTTTTATATTGAAATAAAAATTTAGAAAAACGTTAATTAAAAATAAGATTTAATATATAATCTTTATAGGTTTTATACATGCCAATAAAAAACATAAAAGCTATTAATACTGAAATGAGAAAATTGATGGATAAATATATAGATAGTAACTCAGACACTTTGCTTCAAGGGATTCTTTCCATAAAAAATGGAAAAGAATCTACCACTGGTAAATTTAATTTAGATGATGAAAAAAATTATGTGAATTTATTTTATAGTTTATTGAGATTTTCTTCCAGGAATACTATTCAAAATAATAAATTGAATTTTACAATTGCTGATAAATCTGGAAATGTTCTTATTAATACCTCTCTAAATATTGAAAATAATACATTAAAAAAAGCGGTTGATGGAAATGTTCAATCTGAGATGACTAACTCTAGTATTTTTGACATATTGAAGAATCGTGAATATGGTATTTTTGTAGATTCTACTGTTCCAAATAAAGCCTATTTTGGATTTAAATTAGGTTTTGGTAGAACCCATAATGATACCGATGCTGTCATATTAATTACAATTTCGGACTAAGCAACTAATATTAATTAATTATTTACTTAATATTTATTGTTTAAGTTAATAATTTAAATTTGATTATACAAATGAAATTATTTTTAAAATAATTCACTAATGTCTTTAGAAATATCAAATCAAGAACAATTAAAAATTTTAGAATTTAACTCCAATACTTTAGAAACAAGTTTATTTCAAGTAGAAGACGTTGTTAATGATAATGCTTGCTTTTATCGTGCTTTCGCTAATGGATTAAATTATACATCTCCTAATAAATCTTTACATGATATTAAGGATCTAAAACATTTTGGGACATATAAGGATTTAGAGGAAACATATCAGCATCCTGACTGGGGTTATTATTCAGACAAACAGGATAAACTTGCCAGATATCTTCAGGGTAAGTCATATAGGTGGATAAAAAAAAATTACAAGAATCAATTAGAGGAATATGGTATGGATATGGGAACAATGATTCTTTTAACACATGAAATCGATATAGATATGTATCTAGATAGATATAAATACTTTGCAGGAGATATAATTTTGGAAAGTTATGACGAAGCATCTAATCAAGATATTGAAATTGATAATGTAATTGAATATGAAATGGAAGATAGATGGGGTGGTATGCCAGAACAAGTAGCATTAAGTGAATCTTATAAAATACCCATTATAATTCTAACATCTCAAAAATATGATAAAAGATATAAAAAAATTGTAAATGGAAAAATAAGACTAAATAAACCAGAGAAAAATGTCCGATTTAAAATTCTTCAAATTTATGGAAAAAAATATATAGGTTCTAAGACTCCTATTTTCCTTTTATGGAAAAAAAAAGATAGAATAGGTCATTATATGTCATTATATCCTAAAAATAAGGAATTTATTACAAATATACTAACTAATCAAATAAATGATTATAAAATTTCTGCGTAAAAAATATACCCATAGTCATACTAGCATATGCTGATAAAAGCCATGAACTTACATTAGCAATATCATTATTATTATAGGTTATTGAATTACCTTTTGATAACTTGATTAAAATAGATTCACCTATCATTGTATAGTAACTAAAAGTAAACCAAATTAATATTAATTTTTTTTTTTCATCGAAATTTTTACTGCTTAATTTAAAGTAAATGCTGAAAATAATTATAGTATTAAATAAGCACATGTGGGAATGAGTAAATAAAAAAAGGTTAATAGTATTTAGTATTAATATTAGAGTCTCTAATTGAATTTCTCTATTTTGATAAAATGTTTTAATGTTTTTTCTATATTTAATAAAATTAGAATTTAACATCTTGTATTAAATAATAAATAGATTAAATTTAAAGAATATTATCTATTTGTTATAATTTATAATTAAGGTCCTTTGTAATTAAAGTCTTTTGTAACTTAATATTTAATTATGAGGTAATTTGGATCTATCGTCAACAATTAATTTCCAATTGTCTGGACTATAATGTATATACATATTACTCCATCTATTACCTTTATATTTTGTAGGTCTACCATGCATACATCTTGAACTTTCATACATAACAAGATCGCCTTCTTCAAAATATATATCATGCTCTCTGTAATAATTATCTACTATTTTAAGAGGCCATGATTCTTCAGAATCGTCTTCAACATGAATAATTGCACTTATTACATGTGTTTGTGGTCGATCACAATGCATTTTTAAACTACTATCTCTTCTATATGTTCTTATTCCATACATAGCTGTTGTTTTTAATTTTAATTTAGACCATTCTTCAAAGATAGGTTTAATTACCTTATCAATATCATTTTTTAATTCGGGTGACATATCTAAACTCACTATATCACTAGCCGTTCCCGAAGGGTTTTGTAAAAATCCACTATCCAAAGGTTCTGGTTTTTCATGTTTTAAGTTGTCCTTATACCATTGTTTTATTTTAGAAAATAACTCTTTAGGAACCCTTTTTTTCTCAAACCCAATTGAATGATAATTTGGTAACATGTCATGTAGCGTGCGACAAAATTTTGGACCCGGGCCTTTTTCTCTAAACCATTTAGTAATAATATATTTTTCACCCTCTATTATTGGAACTCCTGCGTGTAATGTATCAAAATTACCGCTACCATCTTTATTTAAATTATTCCAAATTAATGCCTTTCCTCTGATTGGTTTAAATTTTTTACCTATAGATACTATTTCTGTTTCTCCACCCTTTGGTGTTGTATTTAAATAAACCATAAAAGTCCAAGATCTGTTGCCCTGATTTTTTACTATATTTTCATATCCTTGTTCATCTTTACCAAACCAATCATGGTGATGTTTGAATTGTTGACCAGCTGTATATTTTTGAACCTGGATCCCTTCCGAATAATTTGGATTAATTCCTAGAATTTTACCCATTCTATACTCTAAATCTTTGATAAATTGTGTATATTCTGAACTTTTAATATTCCCTAAATCACAAGTAGAACTGGTTCTAAAATTATTATCTATTGGTTTATTATCAATATATGTTATTGTAGATGGTCTCAAATTAAGACTATTGATTATTTCTAACATTTTATTACACTCTAACTCATTCATAAAATTATCCAATTCATATAACTGTAATTTTTCACTTGGATACTTTTTAGCATTAGGCATAAATAAATTATAAAAATGATGAGTATCTTGTATAACTTCGATAATAGGTTGTTTTGTTATTGTTTGAATATTTTTTTCTTTCTTGTTAAAATTAATATTTCTTTTATGTGGTTGATTACTTATGACATTATTTTGGAATACATTTATCCTATCTTTAACTATATTAATCCAATTTTTAGGACTATAATGAACATAAATTACTCTCCAATCATCACCTTTGTATTGAGAAGGCCTACCGTGAACACATCTTGCTCCTTCATATAGAAATAAATCTCCTTGTTCAAAATATATATTATGCTTATTGTAATAGTTGTCTACTATTTCAAATGCCCAAGGTTCATCTGATTTGTCACCAAGATGTATAACCGCACTGATGACATGTGTATCTCTAGTATCACAATATGGTTTTAAACTACTATTTCTTCTAAAACTTCTAACACCATATATTGCTTTCAAGTCTAGTTTTTGTCCTGCCCATTTTTCAAAAATAGGTTGTAAAACTCTATTCATTTCTTGTTTAATTTCAGGACCATAATCTAAATTAATCATATCAGTAGCGGTTCCTGATGGATTTTGTAAAAACCCTCCATCCAAAGGTTCTGGCATTTTTTTAGAAAGATTATTATCATACCATTTAGTTAATATTTCTAATAAATGTAAAGGTAATTTTTGTTTTTCAAAACCAATAGGATGATAATTTGGTAACATATCATTAAGTGATCTTATAAATTTAGGACCATTACCTTTTTCTCTAAACCATTTAGTAATAATATATTTTTCACCTTTCGTAGGTGGTAATCCAGCATGTAAAGTATTATAATTACCCTTACCAAATTTATCTAAATTATTCCAAATAAGAGCTTTGCCCATCTTCGGTTTACATTTATAATTTAAATTTATTAAGTGTGTTTCACCACCTTCCTCTACATCATTTAAATAAATCATAAATGTCCAAGATCTATTACCATTTACTTTTGATATATTATCTTTATGTTTTTCATTTTCCGAAATAAAATCACAATGCTGTTTAAATTGTTGACCTACTTCATAATATTGGCCTTGAATTGGTTCAGAATATGAAATATTTATTCCTAACATTTTACTTATTCTATTTTCAAGAGCTTGTACAACTTTTAAATCAATACCCGCTTTTATTTTATTAAAATCACAAGTAGAACTATTTCTATAATTATCTTCATAATTTTTACCAGATGACTTTGTAAAAGTCGATTTTCTATAACCTGTTCTTTTCATTATATTTATCATCTGTTCGCATTCAATTTCGTTCATGAAATTTTCTACTTCAAATACTTGGGCTTTATTAGTATCTATTTTTGTCGCGTTAGGTATAAATAATTGATAAAATGGGTCATATTGTGATATTGTTTCTTTGGATTTTTGTGTATTTACTTTTTTTTTATTAATATTAGTTTTATGTTTTTTAGGTAACTCTGGAATATCCTGTAAATATTTATCATCTTCTGTATAGGTTTCATAACATTCTTCCTTTAAAATTAGATTTAACTCTTTTTCTATTGTTGATTTTTGAAAATTCCGTTCTTGTAGAGTTTTAGAAATCTGCTTTTTCGAATATCCTTGATTTATTTTACTATATATCCAATACTTCCAATTATCATTAACTATATTGGTTTTATTATTAAACGACATATTTATACTTTTACATAATAGATTTCTTTTATATACTTATTATTTTAATAAAATATTGATTATTTAAATAATTATTTAATTAAAAAATAATATTAATAGATAATGTCTTTTCATACAGTTAGAATTAAAAAGAATTTATCAAGTAATAATAATAAATCGAAAAAAATATCCTTTATAAAAAAGATAAAAAAAAAATCGAAAAAACCGTTGGAAAAACCTTTGGAAACAGCGTTGAAAAAACCGTTGGAAAAACCTTTGGAAACTACTCAAACTGTATACCAACAGAAAAAAAATAAAAATATAGCAATTAATATTATAAAAAAAAATGTAAGTATAAAAAAATATGTTTATAATAACTTTATCCCCTTCAATATTTCTAAAGAAAATTTAAATAGTAATCATTATATAGGAGTATTAATTGTCAATAGTATTTCCTTAAATAAACTTCATAATCTTAAATGGGATAATTTAGATAATATTTATCTAAATATTACCAGGGTATTACTATGTAATAATAATAAATTTCCTATAATAGAAATACCGTTAAATGACTATCAGTCTGGATTTAAATTTAAAAAATTCATTAAAAAAACTGTTATTTCAAAATGGATGATAAATAGGAAATATATACAGGGCATAAAATTATTAGGTAATTATGGAAATATTCATATGTATACATTAATTATGAATAATACTAAATTTGTAAAAAATAAAAAATTTTCCAAAGCTATGGGTAAAAATTTTATATGGAGAAACATATTTGATCAATATAAAATTCAAAAAGATGATATTGGTCAAAAAAAAATTAGTCAGGAAAATATATATAAAAAAATTTTAAAAAATAGAAATACTTCATTAGTTAAATATAATCTTAATTTACAACCTTATTTAACTAATTCAAATGAAGATTATCCAAATAAAGATTATCCAAATGAAGATTATTTAACTAAATATTTATTAGATTATGAATATATTCTTCATCAATTAAGTAGTTTCATATTTGAATAACGTTATTATTCTCTCTGTTCGACCACTCTAGATAATAATGTTTGATTTATTTTTTTTAACCTAGTATTATCATTTTCTAGACTTTTTACATCATCTTCTAGATTCTTAACACCTATTGTTAACTTATTTATAAGAGCCTGCATGTTATCTATATTATTAGTTTTATTTTCATTTAGTAATGAATAATCAGAGCTATTATCTTTATAACATAAATTTCCCATGTACTATAAATACAGAATATTTTTATATAATAATTATACAAAAATTATAGTTTTATTGACATTTTATTTATATTTCTAAAAATTTATTCATTTCATAATTACTAGAAAGAATAACAGGAGTTTTTTGATGACATTTAATTGGATAAGGTATGTCTAATATATCCATATTATTTCTTCCATTTAATGATTTTCCTCCAGCAATTTTAAAAATATAAGCAAAAGGATAGGCTTCGTATAAAAGTCTTATTTTGCCATAAATATTTTTAGAATTAGCAGGATAACTAAACAGACCACCCTTTATTAAAGTTCTATGAGCATCTGCTACCATACTTGCTACCCACCTGGCACTATATCCTTCTTTTATTAATATGTCTCCTATAATTTTGTTTCTATTATCTAACCAAATGTATTTATTAGATTCATTAATAGCATAATAACATCCTTTATTAGGTATTTTCCAAGATTTTGATATAGAATTAAAAAAATCTTTACCAGATGAATCTCTACTTAATTGGAAAATTTCAATATTTTTTTTAGCAACTATCAGTTGACAACAGCCACCATATAAGCTATAACCTGCCATAACTATATTATGTCCATCTTTAATAACATTATCATTATATTGATATATCGCAAAAATTGTTCCTGTAGTTATATTTACACCTATATTACTTGATCCATCTAATGGATCATAACATACTAAATAAGGAGCGGTTGTATTTTCAGTATAAAATATATCTTCTTCCTCTTCGGAACCAATAGCTCTTACCAATTTTGATTTACTTAAATCATTTTTTAGTATAGTGTTAGCAAGTATGTCTAATCGTTTAACATTATCGCCCGATATGTTGTATTCTTTACTTAATTTTGATAATTCTAATGAATTAGAATCTCTTATTAAATTTGCTATCTTAATACATGAAGATTTTAAAATTTCTAAAATAGTTTCTAAATTTGACATATATATATATATTTATAATTTATTTAAAAATACACATTTATAATTTATTTAAAAATACACATTTATAATTTATTTAAAAATACATATATTAATTTAACCTAATATTTTGTCTATTGCTTGGTATTCCCCTGCTTAATTTAAACATATCGTGTAAATTTTCATTTTTTTTATCAATTGTTGTAACTGTTGGATTGTATGTTCCTACTATGTCACGCTTGATTGTTGATGAATTAACACCTATACATTTATTTCTAGATCTCTCAATTAATTGAACTCCTTGATTGTCCCAAATATTATAAATTTTTCTACAAGGAAGTCCATTATATCCTTCATTTTTTAATTTATTAACCTCGGGTATATTATACCATTTATTTCTAATTTCAGATTTTTCCGGAATAGTATTACAATCAGAACATTCATACTTACTTTGAGATAATTTCGAATAATATTCACCATCTATATTTTTAGAGTCCTTATTTTTAATATCATTTATTTTGGAGTCTTCTGAAAATATTACAGTTGATTTTGGATAATTAGTATGATATAAATTAGATCCAGGAATAATTTTTATATAATTTAAATGACGAGTTTGATCGGAAAATACTATTAGCTGTGCTCCCATCTTTATTTCTATAAAATTTGTAAAGCTATGTACGAAAAATTCTATTATGTATTTTTTATTATTAGATGAATCTTTTAACACTTGGATACTATCAAAATCATGAAATTTTATTTTATTCCGAGTATTTTGATTAAGTTGATCTATAAAAGGCATTAATTCATTCTTTAAACATTTTATTAATTTAGAATTTATAGTCCCTTTTCTATAATTAATAGTTTTGATTATTTTTCCAATATTTTTATATCCCCGCATACTATTTATATCATTTAGAGCCTGATTTATATCAATAATTGGTTTATTTTGAATATAAAATTTTTCACCACCTTTTAATAATTTATTAAATATCTGTTTTATAGGGGTTTGTTTATAATCTAATAAATAAATTAGATAAATAACTATAATAAATATTAAATATTTTATCATTTAGTATATTCTTAGAAAATTATAAAAATCAATCAATTTCTATAATATTATAATTAGTTAAATAATAATTTAATTAAAATAGATAATCCAAGCAGATGTCCAATGCTATTAACTGGATTAATTGCTGGGATTATTGGAACCAAAAAAGAATTCCATAACCATTTACCAAAAATTAGAAATAAAATTTGCGATAAAATTATACTAATAATTAGGGCTGTAGTTGGAATAGTGCCCCCTCCTATTAATTTATCTATTTTATAATTTATAGATGGCTTATTAACAAATGTTTCATGTTTCATTGACTGTAAAAATTTAGACACAAAAGGTTCTATAATAGATGCCATTTTATATTATATAATTAGAAATTTAATAATATAAAATTTAATAATATAAATTCATTAATAATATAGATTCATTAATAATATAGATTCATTAATAATAAAGATTTAATTATTTTTATTATTTTTATTATTGCGTATAGTTGATATATTTTTTAAAAAAACTGGATTAGTTCTTTTTATTCGTCTATATAGTTTCCTTTTCTTTTTTTTTTTCTCTTTTAAAGCTTTTCTTTTAAGATACTCTATATATGAATTTTCAATAATTTTAACTGATCTCTTTTGTTGTATTCTTAAAAGTTTATTTTTAATATCATTATTATCATCATTATCATCATTTAATTTTATTGAATTATCATTTTCATATCCTAAAAGTGAATAAATATATGTGAACATTTATTTATAATATATTCTAATATTTTATTTTATAAATAAATTTTAAACAACATTCAAAAAATAATATTGCTTATTACATAAAGTTATAAGATATTAATTTCATTAAATGTGCCAGTTTATCGTGGTCAAATGAATGAAAACTTGAAAATAGTTTGTTTTTTTTCCAAATATAAATTTGATATTTTTCGTTTAAATTAATATTTATAGAGGGTTCGGTCAAATAAAGTGTAGTAATATTTTGTAATAATTTTTCAGTTACATTTGTTAATACATTCATTACTTTCTGTCCATTTTTCTTTTTAATTATCGTTAAAGTGTTTGAAATATCTTCTTCTTTGTTATATTTATATATTAGCTTTTCTAAATTCATAATCTAATTAAATATATTTTTATTTTTTTAATTAATTATAAGGTTAAATACACTACAATATTACCTATTTAAAGGATTTAATATTGAATTAATAGGACTTTTCTAAAAGAACTTCTTCTATATAATCATCATTATTGGATATCTCATATAAATAATTTTTGGTTTTAATATCATATTTAATATGGTTTACCCAAAATACTTCTTGATCTTCTATAAAACTTACAGAGTCTAATAAGTTGTATTTTGAATACCAGTCAGTTAAATTTTCGTCAATGATTTCAGTGCTTTTATTAGTCAATAAGTCTTCAACAATAAATTTAGTTTTATTTCCATTTTTAAATTTATTTAAGATCCTTTTTGGAAAAATTGTGTTTGTATCTGGTTGATAAAACCCTATTATATCATCTTTTTTAAAAATATTTTCAATAGTACCTTTTAAATCAATCAGGTAAATTCCATTATTTATTTTAGTAAAATTAATCTTATTAGAAATTAATAAATTTGAAAATATTAATTTTTTATTATCCTTATCTATATTTGACTGATTATCTAAATATATCTTTAATTCCATTAAATTTTTGTAAAAAATAAATTTTTCTTTTAACGGAATATTGTAATTAAATAGATGTTTTTTTATTACGAATTCGTCGATATAATTATATTTATTTACTTTTTTAATTATTTCAAAATCCATAATTAAATTTAATATAGATACAGGGTATATAGTTTCTTTTTTTATAACATATCCGATTATACATAATCTATTCAATGATTCATTGTTAATAAATGATTTTAAATTAATGGTATTTTCTTCGGAGAATTCTAATTTATCTATAATATATTCAATTATATTGTATATATCTTTATCTTCCTTATTTTTGGATATATGATATTTTATAAAATAAATTTCATTCATTATAATGAATTAATATAATTTAACATTAATTTAAACCTACTTAAAGTTTTAATCAATATTATTAATAATAAAATGCCTACAAACCTACTATCAAAATACGCTAATCAGAAAAGAGAATATATTGAGAGATCACAAAAGCATAAGGATTATCAAAATCAATTATCTGATTATGAAGGATCGAATAAAAATGATTTTAATTTCATTAAAGAAAATATTATAGAATTTGAAAAAGGAAAATCAAGTTCTATGACAACTATAGAAAGACAAAAATTTAAAATGATTAAAAATAGATATTATCGTAATCAGGACTATTGTCGCTTTTTAAAAGGAAAAATTGAAAGAACTGTTTAATTACAATTTTTAAGAAAAAGTGTTCCCATTGGTGTGTCTAATATTTCTAATGAATTTGATTTATTATCATATATTATATTAGGGGGACAGGGACATGCTCCAAATTTTTTTAAATTTATATTTAAACAATCCGATTGATTGTTGCTAAATAATAATTTATTATTGCTTAAATTAAATAATTCTTTATTACAATTGATTTGTTTTCCAAATAAATCTATAGATATATTTGCCGTATTATTTAGTATTGATATATCTAATTTATTTCCAAATATATTGGAACAGTATTTTCCATATAATGTAGATTGACCCTCATTTAATAATGATAAAAAAAATAGTAATAAGATATTAAAAATAAAATTCATATTTATAATATTTTATATTCGAACAAAATCTTTAAATAAATAAAAATACTTAAAATTCAGCATCAAATGATATTTCTCCTGAATTATTTCCATCTAAATTAATATTTGCTAAGCTATATTCACTGACTCTTTTTTCAAAAAAATTAGTTTTATTATCTAGAGATATTAGTTCCATAAAATCAAAAGGATTAGAAGTATTATATAATTTAGTATATCCTAATTGAACTAATAACCGATCCGCTACAAACTCAATATATTGAGACATTCTATCTGAATTCATTCCAATCAGATCACAAGGGATCGATTCTAAAATAAATTCCTTTTCAATAATAACAGCCTCTGATATAATTTCATGGATCAAATTTTCAGATAATTTATTTTCTAACATAGAATAGAGTAATACCGCAAAATCTGTATGCATTCCCTCATCCCTACTTATTAATTCATTACTAAATGTTAATCCAGGCATTAATCCTCTCTTTTTAAGCCAAAATATTGCACAAAAAGATCCTGAAAAAAATATACCTTCTACTCCAGCGAAAGCTACTAATCTGGTCGCAAAATTGGATTCCTTATCTTCAGTCCATTTAATTGCCCATTTTGCCTTTTTAGCAACACATGGAATTGTGTCAATGGCATTAAATAGTCTTTCTTTTTCAATATTACTGGATATATATTTGTCTATTAGTAGAGAATATGTTTCACTATGAATATTTTCAATAGCTATTTGAAATCCATAAAAACATCTGGCTTCGGGTACTTTTATATCAGTCATGAATCTTTGAGCTAAATTCTCTAAAACAATACCATCACTACCGGCAAAAAATGCTAAAATATTTTTGATAAAAAATTGTTCATCCTTCGATAAGGTTTTCCAATCATGTAAATCTTTTTCTAAATCAATTTCTTCAGCGGTCCAAAAAGACGCTTCGGCTTTTTTATAAGCTTTCCATATTTCTTTATGCTTTATGGGAAATAAAACATATCTATTTTCAGCATCATTAAGGAGTGGTTCCGTGTTAGTATTAATTGTTTGTTCTTTATTCATTGGTGATATATTATAAGTGAACATTTTATATTCTTAACAATTTATTTTTTTAAATATCTTTTTAAATATTATATATACTTAATATATAATATGAAAAGTTATATTTTTGACCTTGATTATACTCTTTACTCTGAGAATGATGTTAATGATAAAGGTTCTAGTAACCAATTTTATAATTCATTTAAAAAAAATCCATTACTTTCTAAATTACTTAAACAAATTAGAGGTAAAAAATTTATTTTTACTAATGGTAACAAGGTTCATTTAGACGATGTGCTTAAAAAAATGAAACTAAAAAGCGTATTTTATAATACTGCTAACTCAGATGAATTTAATTTACATATGAAACCCGATATATATTCGTATTTATACGTTGATAATAAATTTAAACTAGATAAATATAACGAAATTTTCTTTTTTGAAGATTCTATTGAAAATCTTAAAACCGCCAAAAAATTAGGTTGGAAAACAATTTTAATTGATTTTAAAAATGAATATAGTAAAAACTATACTTATGTAGATTTTAAATTTTCAACTATTGAAAAGGCTTTGATATTTTTCTATAAAAACCAATAGAATGGATGGAAGTTATATATAAATATTAAAGAATTTTCAGGATTTTTTTAGTATAATAATCTAAGTATACTCCTTTTATAGTATTAAAACCCCAATAAATTCCCATAAAATATACCATATATAAATTGTATAATAAGAGCTTATTTTCAATTTTGTCTATAAATTTCCAGGCAAAATATCCAAATACAAAATATCTAAGCAAAATATACCAAAATCCCTGAATATGTCTCCATTTTTTTAAACGATAATACAATATATCATTTGCTCCTAATTGATAATTTTTAAAATCAAATGATTTCATATAATGATATACTGGATAAAATGTTAAATTTGATAATTCTCCAGTTAAAAATGCCCAATTTACCATATTACTTACGGAGCTTTTATAAATATTTTGTAACATATATAACGCAACTATATGATGATAAAGAAAGGCTTCTTCCCTAAGATTTTTAATTATAATTAAGTATGAATCCCAAATAAAATATGTTGATGAAAAATAATATAAACAGTCTCTATATAATGTATTTTCAGGAAACCAAAAATATAGCATACTAAAAAGTAGACTAGTAATTGAATGAAAGGCCGAAATAGCATTTCTTTTTATTTTTTTGTCATTATATATACCTTGTTTAGTCGTAATCCAAGGACCCTGATAATTAAAACCTTTATATAAAAGTGGCCATACTATTCCAAAAATATGTAACATGTTTTAAATATATAATTACTATACTTTAAGACTTTTTTAAATCAATATTTGAAACTTATTAAATTTGATTATAAAACAATATATAAAAAACATTATATATAAATATTTATTACAATGAAAAGATTACTAATTAAACCTGTAGATAATAGAGCCATTGAATATTATGAATCACATACAACATATCACCCAGGAGATTGTGGTGTAGACTTATTCGTATTAGAAGATATTGAGATATGTCCTGGGGAAACTAAATTAATTGATTTAGGAATACAATGTGAAATGGTTAATTTAGTGCCGGCTAATAATATAAATTGTTCTTATTATTTATATCCAAGATCTAGTATATCAACGAAGACTCCTCTTATTTTAGCAAACAGTACAGGGATTATTGACTCGGGATATAGAGGAAATTTAATAGCTGCTGTGAAATATGTGCCAAATAATGACGATTTAAATAATCTAGTATTAAAAACAGTGGATTATTTATTAAAAAATGACATTGCTTATCTTAACCAAGAAGGTGTAACTATTGATAAAATTAGAGAAAATGTAGTAGATAAATTACCGAAGTTTACGATTAAGGCAGGAACAAGATTAGTTCAAATTTGTACACCAAATTTAGAACCAATTGATATTAAATTGGTTACCGAGTTATCTAATTCTTCAAGAGGTTCCGGGGGATTTGGTAGCACTGATAATTATATTAATGCGGTATAAATATTGAGATAAAGATATTTATACAACTATTAAATTTATCCAAATAATAATAAGAATTTCTCTTTATATAATAGTTAAATATGTCAGGTTATGCTATGATAGCTAGTTGGGTAGCATACGCATTAAGAAATCAATCTAAATGCGCTGAATACCCTGAACAATGTGAAGCGATCGCGAAATATGATAAAGCTAAACATAAATTTAGTCAAAACCAAATAAAAGATGGCCTAAAACAATATAAAAAAGAAGTCACGCTTTTTAAAGATCGTATGAATAAAAAAGAATGGAAAAACATTTATCCAATTAATAATCACGATTATAATTACGAAAATGTTATAAGAAATAATTATAATCCATTTGTATTAGGTATAACCAATAAACCTACAGTTGGTAACTTAATAGATGGCTCTAAAAATTTAACAGATCTAATGGATGTAATGTTAGAAAAACCGCTACCAGATAATGGACACGTGTCTGGTAAAACTGATCTCATTAATTCTCCTGGGATAAAAAATAAAATAAAACAAATTAAGGATAATTATAGAAAAGTTCCCCTACCATATCCTTCCTTTAAAACTGATTATCCTGAATCAAAGTATCCTACAACAGGTAAGCACGCCGCATCATATTTTATAAAAACAGGCACATGTTCTACAAAAATCAATAATGAGAGTATTTGTAAAAATAGAGGTTATAATTGGGTAAAAAATAAAATGAATTTGGGCAAAGAGAGTAAATTTTTCACTAAAGTTGATCGAAAAAAAACTCAACAAGCAAAGAAAAGAGTTACTGGAAGTTGTTTTAAGCCAAGATTCTCATATATTAATAACCATGCTAAAGGATTTCAAAATTTCAAAGGTTTAAGTCCAGCTTTTTATAATGATGTGATGAGTTTAACACCAGAAAAACTAGGAGCTATTATGGCTGGTAATACAGTAGATGGTTCGGGTATGGTACCTTGTCCTGAAGGTTTTCATAATTATCAACATCATATTAAAAATAAAAGTTATTCTATTCTTTTTTTATTATCTACAATTGTTATTATAATTATGTTTTTATTTTTATTATCACGTTTTGTATATAATTAATTTATAAAAGAATAATATAAATTCTTATTCTATTATAGATGACTAACTGTGATAACGCAGATGTAGTAAATATTGTTAAGGAAATTTTAAAACATGCCAAAAATCCAGAAGTATCAAGCATAGTTCCCATATCTAAAACAGAAATAAAGAATATTGAGATTGCTTTAAATGTATATTTAAAAGATTGTACTATTTGTAAAACAAAAGGCTACAATGACTACAAATGTCATAACGCTGCTCAACAAAAGTTAATGAGAGCAATGCCTTTTATGAGAAAAAATATTTATCCATGGAGGAATTATGATTGGGATTATGGAAATTTTATAGATAATAATTATTCTGTATTGGCAACTAAAGCCAGTAAAAGTGGGAGTATTACCGCATTATTTAAAAATATAAAAGCTTTTGTAAAATTAACAAGTGGATATTTAGCTGATCCAAATCCTAGCGATAAATCATACCCTGGTAAAAGGGATAAATCAGGAGATATTCCTTATTATGATTGCCAAGGTGAAATGGCAGATACTAAGGGTAATAAAATAAATGATCCAATGATGGCAATGGCTTGTAATGCCACTGCTGATGTTAAGTATAGAACTAAGGAAAGACCTCCTACTAAAGATAAATTTCTTAAAACTTTTAAACTTACGGGGGATAAATCTTCTTCATATTTTGTTAAAGTTGGAACTTGTCCAAGACCAGATATAAAAAAAATAGGGAATTGTGAATCTAAAGGTTATGATTGGACTCCTAATCCATTAGATAAAGTAATGAAAGCTATGCCAAAAATGATGCGTTCAGAAACTAAGAGCGGATCATGTCATCAGCCAAGATATATGTTTGTTAATAATACTCCTGGAATGAAAATAGGTCCTATTAAAGCCAGGGGTCTTATTCCTGCATTAGCTAATGATTTTATGGCATTAAGTCCTGATAAGATTTTCGCAGCTCTTCAAGGACAGAGTATTACAAATTATATGACTATTCAGTCTTGTCCTAAAATTAAAGAAGGTTTTTCAAATTCTAATATTAATAATCGTTTAAGTATATTGGGTGAAAATATATTTAGTTACTCTATTATTTTAATAATTATTATATGCTTATTTTTAGCCAGTCGATAAACTAAAATATTATTTTTGTTTGTATATTGTAAATGAGTAGTTGGAAAAGAAAGAAAAATTTTAATATGGAATATCAACGGCAAAAAATAATGAGACAAATGCAGATCAAAAAACAAAAACAACTTTTAGAACAATATGAAATTTTAAAAGATATTGAAAATAAATTTCATGAAAAAGAAAATATAAGAACTGAGGATAGTATTGAAAATAATACAAAAGAAATAGCCAAGACAAATGTTAAAAAAACTATAAATAGAAATAATGTTAAAAAAATATCTATTTCTAAAACAAAAAAATCCCAAAAGAGAAATATATTTATAACTATTAAAAAAAAATTTTAATAATATGCGTTAAAAATTTAATCTGATATATATAATATAAATGTTTCAATCAACTATAGTTAATAATTTAGAAGAAGCAACCGCGGCGTTTAAAGAACTGTCAAAAAGAGTGGAGTATGATTCCACAGAAGGTCATTTCTTAGGAGCAGATTTTTTTGATAGTAATGAAGAAGTTTCTTTGGATAATACTAAAACCTATTTAATAGCTAGATCAGAAACTACAGTAAGTTCAAGCGGAAATATTACAAGAAATTATTATTTCAGCGATTCAAATAAAAAAGCAATTCCCTTATTAAAAGATGAATTAAATTTAATTGGAGAAACTGTTAGTGAAAATACAGTTATTGTAATGAAAGAAGTCCTTTTAAATAAACATAAATATCAATCTAATGTTCCTAATCTATTTTCTATTAAAAATCCTAAAGACGAAGTAGTTGATGGAAAATTAGCTTTAATGGTAGATGGTGAATTAAGAGGAGAAATTAGTAAAAATGACGGTGAAAATTACTTAGGTTTAGTTACTTACGGTCATCCTGGCCAATTACATTTAAGAACTTTAGAATCGACAGATGAAGAAAAAATGACTTTATCTAAGATGTTACATACTCCTGAAAAAGAAGTTACCGTAACATATAAAGAAAATGGAGAGGATGCATCTAAAGATGTTACCGTGTTTGGAAGAAATTATACTGATGATAAACTATCAATAGATAATACAGGAAATTATTATAGAGAATCAAATGGTAATTTATCACTTAAAAATCAAACAGATAGTGAATCTGCTCTATTAAGAGATGAAACCGGAAACATTATCCCAGTTGTAATGAAAACTAAAAATTTAATAAATTTACTAAATAATAGTAATTTTACATTGTCATTAGCTAAAAATGAGACTCTAACATTATACAAAGAGCTTACTAATAAAGAATTTAAAGATTTAACTGGCGTGGACATTTTCGATGATGAAAAATTAATTAATCACTATGCCGAGGCAAATAGTCCATCAGGCGATGGAAAATTAGAGGAATTAAGAAAAAATATAAATACTCTTTTAGATCTTGATAATATTAAATTAATAGATGGTGAACCTAGTTTAAATGTTAATAAAAATCATTGTTTAACGATATATAAAGAACTTACTAATAAAGAATTTGCTGGTTTTGGGTTTGCACCTTTTTCTAACGCGAAACTGATTGATCATTATCCTACTGGAGAAAATGATCCAGATGTACATATAGCTCAAATTACAGGTAATTTAGATAATTTACTTGTCTCTTTTCCATTAAAAAAATTTTTCTAAAACCGATCAAATAATAAAATTACTAATAAATAATTTGAAGCTTTTTGGTATTAAAGCCTTTGATAATGTAAAACTGATTGATCATTATCCAACTGTAATGCGCAAACTCGGTCAGATTAAAGCCAATTTAGATAATTTACTTATTTTGTAAATATTTATTTTTTAAGAAATAATAAAATTATATTATACTATTATATAATATAATGTCTATAAGCGTAAATACCGTTGTAACAAAGAATGCTGATAACACTTTGAGTATGGATGTAAATTGGGATATTAGCTCTGCATTGCCATCCAGTATAACCGCTGCTAATTTACTCGTTACAATTCCTGAAACTAGTGTATTTTGGGATAAAAGCCAAACTGTAACCGTCACACAAGGAAGCGATTTAGTTGCTGGTTTGTTGTCCAACATCTCAGGTTCATTTAACGGAGATGATTATAACATATCATGTGTAGCTATAGAATTAACTGGTCCTTTTAAAAATAGTAATCCCGGACAAGGAAAGTGGTTAAAAGTAACTTTCCCAGAACCTTTAGCTGATAAGATTGGTGATATTAAAGCAGATGTGAATTTTATAGGTGGTGCGTGGGGATCATTCCCAAACAAAGTTAATGGTGTTGCTGTATCAGGGGGAACTGCCAGTGATGTAACAATCCACACTATTACAGTAGAAACTGCTTCTCCAACCGCATCACCAACTGCTTCACCAACCGCATCACCAACTGCTTCACCAACCGCATCACCAACCGCTTCACCAACCGCCTCACCAACCGCCTCACCAACCGCATCACCAACCGCCTCACCAACCGCTTCACCAACCGCTTCACCAACCGCTTCACCAACCGCTTCACCAACCGCATCACCAACCGCCTCACCAACTGCTTCACCAACTGCATCACCAACCGCTTCACCAACCGCTTCACCAACTGCTTCACCAACCGCATCACCAACTGCTTCACCAACTGCTTCTCCAACCGCTTCCCCCACAGCATCACCAACTGCTTCACCAACTGCATCACCAACTGCTTCACCAACTGCATCACCAACTGCATCACCAACTGCTTCACCAACCACATCACCAACTGACAGTGATAAAACTACCGAAAATGTTAAAGAATTCTTCAAAAACTCAGGTAGTGTTGAAGTAATTAATAATGATCCTAATTCACTAAGAGTTACACTTGATAAATCTTCAAGATTCATAACAAGTGATATTAAAGCAATTTTACCAAGAAACAGTAAAGTAACTTTTTATAATAATAATGAAAGGGATTTAAGATTTAACAATGATAACGATGTATATACTAACCCTGTAATAATTACAAATTCTTCATCAATTGATATTAAGAGAAATGAATCAGTTATATTTGTAGGCAATACTACTCAAACATTATATATCGAGAACGTTGAAATAGGTCAATACACCCCACTAAATAAATTTAAAGTTACTAATAATGAAATTAGTTTAGTAGATAATGATGCATCTATATCATCGAATAGTGGCGAAGTTACTTTAATTGATCAAGAAATGTCATTTGCGATTAAAGTCAACGCTTCAAATTCATCAATTCAATTTCTAAATAATATTGGTCTTACTATATCCAAAGGATCCGGTATTATTAGAGTTAAAGATAAATTATCACAATTAATGGGTGAAAACTTAAGGATGGATAAGTTATTAGATGATTATATTGATCAATATACTGGACATATTGTTAAGGTATTGGATTTAGTATCTGATTCTACTAACTCTTCATATTCAAAAAAGTCTTATGATAGTTTATATTATCAAAGCAAAAGATGGTCAGAAAGAAATAGTATACCCGGTAGTTATATTGAAGTTCTTATTGCTGATAGTTCAGGAGGTGTTTACATGAATACTGCTAAAATATCTTCACAAAATACCATTGGAAAAGCCACTTCATCCCCACAAACAGTCCAAAATGATAGAATTAATGAAATGAAGATATTCAAAACTTTGGAAAGTTCAGAAAGGTCATTGAAAGTTGTTCCTGGTATTAGAGTTCAATTAGGATATAAATTAGGTTTTGGAACAAGCTCATACGTTGATGCAAATTCTAACTTTACACTTAATAACACAGATGCTGTTGTTATATTAACCTTAAAACAACGATAAATATTGAAGTTAAATTTTTATGGATATAAATCTAACTTTAATATATATATATGATTTTTTTAAAATCTAATTTTACTCTAAATATAGATGAACAACAGAGTTTAATTAATAATAATTTTATTGATAATTCTGGAAAGGTGATTGATAGTATAGTTATAGAAAAAGTTAATTCAAATTTATTTAGGGTTTTAGAAAAATTTATTATAAATGAAGGGATAAGTTTAATTATTTCAGAAAATGTAACATTATTAATCCCTGATTTATTATTAACTAATTCTCCTACAGTTTCGCCGATATTTTTCCCGACTATTAGTCCTACAACTTCTCCAACAGCTTCTCCAACTTCACCAACGGCTTCTCCAACAGCTTCTCCAACAGCTTCTCCAACATCTCCAACAGCTTCACCTACTTATACTCCAACAGCTTCTCCAACAGCTTCACCAACAGCTTCTCCAACAGCTTCACCTACTTCACCAACAGCTTCACCTACTTATACACCAACAGCTTCACCTACTTATACTCCAACAGCTTCTCCAACAGCTTCACCAACAGCTTCTCCAACATCTCCGACAGTTTCACCTACTTATACTCCAACAGCTTCTCCAACAGCTTCACCTACTTCTCCAACAGCTTCTCCAACAGCTTCTCCAACATCTCCGACAATTTCACCTACTTATACACCAACAGCTTCTCCAACAGCTTCACCTACTTCACCAACAGCTTCTCCAACAGCTTCACCTACTTCACCAACAGCTTCACCTACTTATACACCAACAGCTTCTCCAACAGCTTCACCTACTTCACCAACAGCTTCACCTACTTATACACCAACAGCTTCTCCAACAGCTTCACCAACTGCGTCACCTACATCTCCGACAATTTCACCTACTTATACTCCGACAGCTTCCCCTACGAGTAGTCCTACTTATTCAAAAATACCTGATACTTTTGATACAGATAAAATTATAGAAATTGGATGTAATTACGAAAATTTTAAAATTATCAGTGATATTATAGATAAATCTACAGAAGAAAAAAAAGATATAGATATTTATAAATTAATTATTATTAATAACGGTAAATATACAATTAAACTAACAGGTAAAAATAATTATCCTAATCAAGTAGGACGTGAAAATTTATCATTGAGTATTGTAATGATGTCACTTTATAATAGTGACAATGAATTCGTAGAATATGTGTATGGATCTGCCAATGTTAGATCTAACAATATCGCAACCATAATAATTGATATAGATGATTTATTACCAGATGAAACAAGAGAATATTTTATAGAAATACGGGGGGGTTATGAAGAAATAGGAGTATATAAATTAGAAATTATACCAGAATGTATAACGGCTTCTCCTACTGTTTCACCAACGGCTTCACCAACAACTTCACCAACAGCTTCACCAACAGACTCTCCTACAGTTTCACCCACTACTTCACCAACCTCTTCACCTACGGTATCTCCGACAGCATCACCAACCTCTTCACCTACGGTATCTCCAACAGTATCACCTACAGCCTCTCCTACAGTTTCACCCACTACCTCACTAACTGCTTCGCCAACTACTTCACCAACAAGTAGTCCTACTTCTTCACCAACTGTTTCACCAACAAGTAGTCCTACTTCTTCACCAACTGTTTCACCAACAAGTAGTCCTACTTCTTCACCAACTGTTTCACCAACAAGTAGTCCTACTTCTTTATTTACAGATTCACCAACAGCTTCACCTACAACTTCACCCACAGCTTCACCAACTGTTTCACCAACAAGTAGTCCTACTTCTTTATTTACAGCTTCGCCAACAACTTCACCAACAAGTAGTCCTACTTCTTTATTTACAGCTTCGCCAACAGCTTCACCTACAACTTCACCAACAGCTTCTCCAACAACTTCACCTACAGCTTCACCTACAGATTCGCCAACAGCTTTACCTACAGCTTCACCAACAAGTAGTCCTACTTCTTCACCAACAACTTCACCTACAGCTTCGCCATCAGCTTCACCAACAAGTAGTCCTACGTCTTTATTTACAGCTTCACCTACAACTTCACCTACAGCTTCGCCATCAGCTTCACCAACAAGTAGTCCTACGTCTTTATTTACAGCTTCACCTACAACTTCACCAACTGTTTCACCAACAAGTAGTCCTACTTCTTCACCAACAACTTCACCAACAAGTAGTCCTACAGCTTCGCCAACAACTTCACCTACAGCTTCGCCAACAACTTTACCTACAGCTTCACCAACAAGTAGTCCTACTTCTTCACCGACTTTTTCACCAACAAGTAGTCCTACAGCTTCACCAACAACTTCACCAACAAGTAGTCCTACAGCTTCACCAACAACTTCACCTACAGCTTCGCCATCAGCTTCACCAACAAGTAGTCCTACTTCTTCACCGACTTCTTCACCAACAAGTAGTCCTACGTCTTTATTTACAGCTTCACCTACAACTTCACCAACTGTTTCACCAACAAGTAGTCCTACTTCTTCACCAACAACTCCACCAACTGTTTCACCAACAATTAGTCCTACAGCTTCACCAACAAGTAGTCCTACAGCTTCACCAACAACTTCACCAACAAGTAGTCCTACAGCTTCACCAACAACTTCACCTACAGCTTCACCAACAACTTCACCAACAAGTAGTCCTACAGCTTCACCAACAACTTCACCTACAGCTTCGCCATCAGCTTCACCAACAAGTAGTCCTACTTCTTCACCGACTTCTTCACCAACAGCATCTCCAACAGCTTCACCGACTTCTTCACCAACAAGTAGTCCTACAGCTTCACCAACAACTTCACCAACAAGTAGTCCTACTTCTTCACCAACAACTCCACCAACTGTTTCACCAACAAGTAGTCCTACAGCTTCACCAACAAGTAGTCCTACAGCTTCACCAACAACTTCACCTACAGCTTCGCCATCAGCTTCACCAACAAGTAGTCCTACTTCTTCACCGACTTCTTCACCAACAAGTAGTCCTACAGCTTCACCAACAACTTCACCAACAAGTAGTCCTACAGCTTCACCAACAACTTCACCTACAGCTTCGCCAACAAGTAGTCCTACGTCTTTATTTA